>Ga0138256_10000010_pt1 | contig 276265 bp, 218 predicted proteins | sample KNB2016incub_MG_FD_105486 | JGI IMG/M metagenome (GOLD analysis project Ga0138256, IMG submission 105486) | Active sludge microbial communities from wastewater in Klosterneuburg, Austria - KNB2014incub_MG | ecosystem: Engineered > WWTP > Activated sludge > Unclassified | place: Austria...
AATCTAACAATAAAAGGAGGCGGGTTGGTTATTGTCGAAACGAACATGACTTCGAATCACACCAAAACTCGGTGCGACCGACGAAGTGCGCTTGACTCATGGCTTAACTTCATAGATGACCCAAGATTTCTGGATTTCTACAACGGAAACAAAGGTTAGACCACAAATAACGATGACCATGAGAATTAAAACAACCCGACTATTGGGATATAGCATTGTCTTAGTTCTGCTTCTCTGATCTTGATTGCGATGCTTCAGAAAGTGCCTTACGTACCTTTGATAAAAGTACCGTTTGATCCATTCCGAAGTAGGATCTCGTTTCGGTGGAAGCAGTCAGATTTATGACACCACCATCCTTTAATTCATAGCCGTTGATAATCTCGTAGTTCGGCCCTTTTTCCCGGTTCCTTAAAAAAAGAATGTATTTGCCACCGACCTGAGGCATCGATAATGCTGCGATACGATGTAATCGCCTCAGCCCGTTTTTATATTCAACGAACCCTCCTTCTCGGTCCACGGTGACAGAACCCTCTTTTTTTATATTGCCAGTCGTATCCCGTAGAATTTCGTCGATTTGAACTGTAAATTCGGAGTAGACGGTTTTTTTATTGTTTGAAAGGTGCGCGGCAGCTTCCAGCACCTTTCCAATTAAAATCAATTCGCTTTCTTTGACAGGTATTGCGGGAACCGATAGATACTCGTCGGTTTGAAGTACTCGTTCTTCGTCTTCCCACATCGGAAGTGTAGAGTCTACCAATCCGCCTGCATTTTGATACCTTTTTCCTGCAAGCTGTCTCCTCGCTCTCCGCGCGATATCCTGCTCCTCCGGTTCATCATATCGTGCGGTTGGGAACCGCTTCCTTAATTCTCTTCGCTTTTGTTCGATATCGGGCTGAATCTTAGTGGTCTGCCCTTCGGTGCGGAAAGACACCATCAAGGCCGCACTGGTTGCGACCAGCACAGCCATAGCGATGATGATTGGTTTTTTCCGCTTATGCATATACAACTCCTGTGGAAATTACTCAATGTTTAAGGAAGGAACACACGTTTTTCATTATTTCCTCATTTCTGCTCGCGAGCGAGAGCGGGAATGTCTCGCGACAGAAAGGTTGTAGTCGATCAGACAGGCTAAACAACCGTGGAAAAGGTCGCTTCCAAGCTTTTGAAAGTACGATCAGAATATTCCCCTAGGATGAGAAACGCAAGGAAATTCTTTCTAAACAATTTCGTCCTAAAGGTTCGATCGGAGTGTGTCGTCAGGACCTTTGACCAATCTCCCAAATACCTCTACCAAACTTCGTGAAACAGTGAAAAATGGGGTGATTCACCTCTACCAATCGCGCGGCTGTTTTTGGCTCCGGCGGCGACGGAAGAGTGGGCAAAAGTCAGTATTTATGGGGATCTCAGCCTTAGTGCTGGCAAAAGTGTGAATCGATTCACACTTTTTGTCGGGGTTTTCTTGGTAAAGTTTGGCGAAAAGTGAAAAAACACGAAATGACCCGGTTCGAGAATGGCATTTTCGAGCCCCGGCGGTACGCATTCGCATTCCCGCTTTGCCTTTGTCGCGGCAATCGGTCATTATACTCGTTTGCCTTCGGGCGGGGATTTACAACTATGATCGCACCAGAAAAGATTCGTAATATCGCAATTATCGCTCACGTCGACCACGGCAAGACCACGCTTGTCGATGCGATGCTGGCACAATCAGGCACGCACCGTGACAACGAGGCCGTCGTCGACCGAGTGATGGACTCCATGGATCTTGAACGCGAACGCGGTATCACGATCATGGCGAAGAACACCTCGGTCCGCTATGGCGACTACAAGATCAACATCCTGGACACACCGGGCCACGCCGATTTCGGCGGTGAGGTCGAACGCGTTCTTAAGATGGTCGATGGCATCGTACTGCTCGTTGACGCCGCCGAGGGCTGCCTGCCGCAGACGCGTTTCGTGCTGCGAAAGGCTCTCGAACTTAAGCTTCCCTGCATCGCTCTCGTAAATAAGATCGACCGCCAGGATTCGCGTCCAGAGGAAGTACTCGACGAGATCTACGACCTCTTCATCGACCTCGGTGCTAATGACACGCAGATCGAATTCCCTGTTCTTTACTCGATCTCACGAGACGGCATCGCTAAGAAACAGCTCGCCGACGAATCGAAGAACCTTATCCCGCTGTTCGATCAGATCATCGAAAGCATTCCGGCACCGCACGCACTTCGTGCCGATTCGCTGCAGCTTTTGGTTGCAAATATCGATTACAACCCGTTCGTCGGACGCCTCGCGATCGGCCGCATATTCTCCGGCGAGATCGCTAAGAATCAGGAAGTAGCGGTCGCAAAACGCGATGGCACCGTTGTAAAAACCCGCGTAAAGGAGCTTTTCGTTTTCGAAGGCCTCGAACGCACTACGGTCCCGGACGCTGGAACAGGAGAGATCGTCGCCCTTGCGGGATTCGACGACATCGAGATCGGCGAAACGATCACGACCGTTGAAAATCCGAAGCCTTTGCCGGTCATCAACGTCGATGAACCAACGATCGCGATGATCTTCGGCGTCAACACTTCGCCATTCTCAGGAATTGACGGCAAATTCGTCACTTCGCGTCAGATCAAAGAACGCCTAGACCGCGAATTGCTCGGCAACGTAGCACTTCGGGTTGAACAGACCGCAGCCGCAGAGCAGTTCAAGGTTTCGGGCCGCGGTGAACTCCAACTCGCCATCCTCATCGAAATGATGCGCCGCGAAGGCTATGAGCTTCAGGTCTCAAAACCGGAAGTTATCACCAAAAAGGACGAAAAAACCGGCGAAACGCTCGAGCCTATCGAATTGGTGGTTATTGACGTCCCTGAAGAATTCATCGGAGTCGTAACCGAAGCCATGGGCCGCCGCAAGGGCCAGATGACCAAGATGATCAATAACGGCTCGGGTCGTGTGAGATTGGAATTCGAAGTTCCTTCTCGTGGATTGATCGGTTTCCGGGGCGAATTCCTGACAGAAACCAAAGGAACGGGATTGCTCAATACGCTGTTCCTTCGCTTCGATAAATACCAGGGCGACATGAAATCGCGTCAGACCGGCTCGCTTGTTTCGGACCGCATGGGCGAGACGAACACCTACGCTCTCTATAACTTGCAGGAACGCGGCGTGTTATTCGTTAAGCCGCAGATCAAGGTTTACGAAGGAATGATCGTCGGCGAAAACGCCCGTGCGGTCGATCTCGACGTAAACCCGATCAAGGAAAAGAAACTCTCGAACATGCGTACAACTTCGGCCGACGAAGCCATGCGCCTCGTTCCGCAGCGTGAAATGTCGCTCGAGCGTGCACTCGAATTCATCGCCGACGACGAGCTGATCGAAGTCACGCCGAAGGCGATCCGCCTGCGCAAACGCGTGCTGAAAGCGAACGAACGCCCGAAGAAATAACCAAGCGTTTGACTGCAAATACGAAAGGATGTCTGAAGCTCAGGCATCCTCTTTTTTTATCTCTGAGCCAACGTCCTCTTCCCGCTCATCATCCTCGGTATCCGGGTCATAGACCTCATAACCATGAGAGTCGTCGTAATAGTAACCGCGATCTTTCTGATCCTCGGCCCAATTCGGCTTTTCGGCATTATTCTCTGCGTCGATCTTCCGCTTCGGCATTTCCGGCATAAATCATTTATAATCGATTCAAATTTCAACACAAAGTGGCTTTTATGAATTCGAAGAAATACTTACTAAGTTTCGTACTTGCATTCTGTACGTCTGTCGCGTCCGGCAATGCCCAGCAGCCAGCACCGGCTCTGCAGCCATCAGCTGATCTGCAGTATCAGGTCGGAGCAACGCTATATATGCAAAAAGCGGCGGAATACCGTGCTCTCGCCTATCAGGCATTTAACCTGGCCCGCTGGCAGCTCGACGCTGACCTCGACAAAAAGAACCTCAAAAAACTTCCAAAAGAAGAGCAGAAAAAGCCGCGAGCCGTAGTCGTCGATATCGATGAGACCGTGCTCGACAATTCGCCGTCACAAGCCCTCTCGATCAAAAACAAAACTCCGTTCAATCTGAACGAATGGTACACATGGGGCGAGATGCGAAAGGCAAAGGCGATCCCCGGCTCGGTTGATTTTTTGAACTACGCCGTTTCAAAGGGGGCAAAAGTATTCTTTGTCTCGAACCGCGATGAGGTACAAAAGCAGGCAACGATGGACAATTTGAAGAACGCCGGTTTCGCGGATATTTCGGCTGAGAACGTCATCCTTCGCACAACCGAATCAACAAAAGAACCCCGACGGAACTTGATTTTGCAGAAATATCGCATCGTTATCCTGATGGGCGATAACCTTGATGACCTTTCGAACGTATTTGAACGGAAGAGCGTCACCGACCGCTTTGCTGAGGTCGATAAAGTAAAAAACGATTGGGGCAAACGCTGGATCGTCCTCCCTAACGCCATGTACGGCACCTGGGAAAACGCGATCTACGAATACGGCCGCCTGACCGATGCCCAAAAAGCAGAAAAACGTGCGGCAGCATTGGAATTGCCGTAAAATATCGGTATGAAGAGGACACCGGAGGAAAAGCTATTGCACCCTCGCCCCGGTAGTAAGATCGCGGCGGCGAGAGATTTTGGCATCGACCTGACCCTGACGGTTTCGCAGTTGCGGCTTACTCCCCAAGAGCGTATCGACAGCCTACAGGAGTCTATGAACTTCCTTGCCGAGTTGGATTCATCGCGGTCGCATGGTCCGGTAACCGATCGTCGCTGAAATGACCGATCTCAGAAAAGCGATCTTAAGTCTCACCGCTAATAACGTTGACTTTGTCATCGTCGGGGGAGTTGCGGTTACCCTGCATGCGTCGGGCTACATTACGAGAGATCTGGATTTCTGCTACTCACGCGAGAGATCGAACATCACAAGGCTTGTTGCAGCCCTTGCTCCATTCTCCCCGACACCTCGGGCCTGGCCGCTAGGACTTCGATATATCTTTGATGAAACTTCAATTCGAAACGGTACAAATTTCACTTTCGAAACAACGATCGGCTCGATCGACCTACTTGGCGAAGTAAAGGGAATAGGCGTTTATCAAGATGCTGTGGCAAATTCGGTTCAATACGAGATCTATGGCCAACCGATACGGGCATTGAGCTTAGACGCCCTGATAGTTTCGAAAACAGCGGCCGACAGGCCTAAAGATCATTTGGTACTACCGGAATTGTTGGCCTTGAAAGAAGCTCTCGATCCAGACGAAGACTAGGGATGACCAAATACCCATAGACGGTTATACTGCTGGGGACTGGCCGAAATCTGTAAGAAAAAACTGGGAAGGAAAATTAATGAAATCGATACTATCGTTCATTTTTATAGTTGCTTTTTGCCTTAATCCGCTCGCCGCGAATGCTCAGCAGGCGGTACCTGCTAAAAAGTTCGATCTTACGATCGACAACATCATGCGCGGGCCGGATCTGGTCGGGTATGAACCGACGGGCGTTCGGTGGTCGCCGGATAGTAAGAAGGTATATTTCAGCTGGAAGCGAGCCGGCGAACCGCGAAATGCCGACATTGCGACGTATGTCGTGGACGCGGACGGCAGCGGCCTTCGCAAACTTTCCGAGGAAGAAGCAAAACAAGCACCGCCTAACGGCGACGTGTCAGATGACAAAAAGACGACAGTTTATACCGATAGCGGCGATATTTTCCTCTACAACAACCAAACGGGTGAACGGCGACAAATAACCAAAACCGCTGACATCGAAGCGAATCCCCGTTTTGTCGGCGATCAGCGTCATATCTCCTTTACGCGGCAGAATAATCTTTACTCTTTCTCGCTCGATAGCGGTTTACTGGAGCAATTGACGGATATTCGCCCGGCAGGGGGACCGGGCGGCGGACCTGGTGGCCCGGCTGGTGCAAACAACGACGCAGCCCGTCGCGGAACCGACAGTCAGGAGACGCTGAAAAAGGAAGAACGGGAGCTGCTCGACGTCGTTCGCGAACGTGCCGAAAAACGAGAAGCGGATGAGAAAAAGCGAAAAGCTAGGGAAACGCGTAAGCCGTTTCAGCTTACGCAGGGGCAAACGGCCGGAAACCTGTCGCTTACCCCCGACGGAAGATCCGTGATCGTCGTCGTCAATGAAAGTGCGACCGGAGCAAAAAATACGATCGTTCCCAACTACGTCACGGAATCCGCCTACACCGAGGACATTCCGAGCCGCTCGAAAGTCGGCGATGTTCAGGGCCGCAGCCGGATCGCGATCATCAGCGTCGAAAATGGCGAGTCGAAATGGGTCGACCACGGGCAACGTTTACCAGCCGCAGCCCCAACGCCGAGGGCGGAAGGAAATTCAACCAGTGAAGCTGCTCTGGAACGCACGGCCGGACAAGGCCAAGGTACGAACCGTGGCCAGGCCGGCCCTCCTCAGCCTCGCGACCGCGACGTGCAGTTGTCACCGCCGCAATGGTCTAACGACGGCAAGAACGCTGTGATGCAAGCGAGGTCCGCCGATAACAAAGACCGCTGGATAATGCAGCTTGACCTGGCGACGGGAAAAGCTAAAGTTCTGGCAACGATCCATGACGACGCTTGGGTTGGCGGCCCGGGCGGATTTTCGCTTGGCTGGCTGCCCGATAATAAGCGAGTGTTCTTTCAATGGGAACGCGACGGGTTTTCTCACCTTTACATGGTCTCGATCGACGGTGGAACGCCTGTTCAATTAACCTCGGGCACATTCGAAGTTTCCGATGTTCGGCTATCGGAGGACAAGACGAAGTTCTATTTCACGTCGAGCGAAGGCAGCTTTTTTGAACGCAATCTGTACTCAATGTCCTTTGACGGTGGGGCTCGCACCCGCCTGACCTCGATGCCGGGGAACAATCAAGCCATCGTATCGCCGGACCAGGCAAAGCTGGCTATTCTCCGATCATTCGCCAACAAGCCGACGGAGCTCTACCTCGCTCCGAACAAAGCCGGCACGACAGAAGCCGAGATAAAACAAGTCACGAATTCCCCGACCGACGAATGGAAGTCTTATAACTGGATCGCCCCGCCGATCGTCAATTTCAAGGCCCGTGACGGTGCGACGGTTTACGGCCGTTTATATAAACCCGCGAATTTCAAAAAGGGCGGCCCGGCGGTTCTGTTCGTTCACGGTGCCGGTTACCTGCAAAACGTCCATAACTGGTGGAGCAGCTATTACCGCGAATATATGTTCCATCATCTTTTGATGGAAAAGGGCTACGCTGTTTTGGATATCGACTATCGCGGCTCAGCGGGCTACGGACGCGATTGGCGAACCGGCATCTACCGCTTTATGGGCGGCAAGGACCTGACCGATCACGTCGATGCGGTGGATTATCTTGTCAAAGAGCACGGCGTAGACGCGAAACGCGTCGGCCTTTATGGCGGTTCGTATGGTGGATTTATTACCTTGATGGCCATGTTTACGACGCCGGACGTCTTCGCGGCCGGTGCAGCACTGCGTCCAGTGACCGATTGGGCTCATTACAATAACGGCTACACGTCAAATATTCTCAATCTGCCGCAAAGCGATCGTGAGGCCTACCGCAGGAGTTCGCCGATCTACCACGCCGCCGGATTAAAAGGGGCACTTCTCATCTGCCACGGAATGGTTGACGTCAACGTACACTATCAGGACAGCGTTCGCCTTGCTCAAAAGCTGATCGAGCTTCGAAAGGAGAACTGGGAACTTGCCGGTTATCCGGTCGAGGACCACGGGTTTGAGCAGCCGACCAGTTGGGCGGACGAATACAAGCGGATCTTTAAGCTGTTTGAAACGAATTTGAAGGCTCCACCAACAACTGCTCCAACCCCAAAAAAGAAGTAGTAGAAGGCAGTGCATCACTACGACGGCGAATCGAGTTTCACTTCGATTCGCCTTTTTCAGTGCTTTGGCCAGCGAATTATGGTCATAATAATGGAATTGTGGGAAAATAGCGGTTTATGCGAATACTTGTAACCGGCGGAGCCGGATTCATCGGTTCACATTTGTGTGAACGCCTTCTCAATGAGGGCAACGAGGTCATCTGCCTCGATAACTTTTTCACCGGCCGCAAGGTGAATATCGCTCACCTCATCGACAACAAGCAGTTTGAGGTCATCCGGCACGACGTGACGGAGCCGATCTTTCTAGAGGTCGATCAGGTCTATAATTTCGCGTGTCCCGCATCGCCGGTTCACTATCAGTACAACCCGGTCAAGACCGTCAAAACAAATGTGATGGGAATGATCAATATGCTCGGGCTCGCGAAACGCGTAAAAGCGAGGATCCTGCAAGCATCGACCAGCGAAGTTTACGGCGACCCGATCGAGCATCCGCAGACGGAAAGCTACTGGGGCAACGTCAACCCGATCGGCCTCAGAAGCTGTTACGACGAAGGCAAACGCGTTGCTGAAACACTTATGATGGATTACCACCGCCAAAGCAACGTTGACACGCGTATCGTGCGTATTTTCAACACTTACGGGACGCGAATGCTGGAGAATGACGGTCGCGTGGTATCGAATTTCATCGTTCAGGCACTGAGAGGCGAGGAATTGACGATCTACGGCGACGGCTCGCAGACACGTTCGTTCTGCTACGTCAGCGACCTCGTGGACGGCATCATCAAACTGATGAACGCCGAGGGCGACGATGTTCACATGCCGGTCAACCTCGGCAATCCCGGCGAGTTCACCATGAAGGAACTAGCGGACGAAGTCGGCATCGCCACAGGCAAAGATATCCGCATCAAATACCTGCCGCTGCCGCAGGATGACCCAAAACAGCGTAAGCCAAATATCGAACGGGCCACTTCGCTTCTAAATTGGCAGCCGACAGTTCCACTTGCTGAAGGGTTGAAGAAAACGGCGGCCTATTTTTCCGGAGTTATCAACGGATGATGTGGTCTTGTTTTTTAAATTGCCACTAGCTTTAGCTAGTGGAATAAGTTTATAAGGATGTAGTCGGCTTTAGCCGAAATTTGGCTAAAGCCCGGGTCTAACTAGGATCCAACCACTAGCTAAAGCTAGCTGCAATTGATATGAAAATTCTCATTACAGGCGGGGCCGGTTTTATCGGCAGCCACCTTTCCGACAAACTGATCGCCGAAGGGCACCAGATCACGGTCATCGACGACCTTTCGACCGGGCGTTATTCGAATATCGCCCATCTCGAAGACAAACCCGGCTTTCGCCTCATCATCGATACGGTTCTCAACTCAGCACTGATGGAAGAGTTGATCCGCGAGACCGACCGTGTTTATCACATGGCAAGTGCCGTCGGCGTGAGGCTGATCATGGAGCAGCCGGTGAAAACGATCGAAACGATCTTTCACGGCACCGATACGGTTTTGAAATTCTGTTCACGCTACCGCAAACGGGTCCTCATTCCAAGCACGTCAGAAGTCTACGGCAAAGGTATCTCAGTTCCATTCAATGAGGACGATGACCTGCTCACAGGTGCGACCGACAAACACCGCTGGGCTTACGCGTGTGCCAAAACGCTCGACGAATTCCTCGCTCTCGCTCACTGGAAGGAAACGCAGCTTCCTGTCGTCGTCTGCCGTCTTTTTAATACCGTTGGGCCGCGTCAGACCGGGCAATACGGGATGGTCGTTCCTCGCTTTGTGCAGGCTGCACTGAAGAACGAAACGATCGAGGTTCACGGTGATGGAACACAGTCACGCTGCTTTGGCCATGTTTTGGATGTGGTCGAGGGACTAACGCGTTTGATCGAAACGCCGGCCTGCTTTGGAACGGTCGTTAACCTCGGGAATAGCGAAGAAGTTTCGATCAACGATCTCGCCAAACGTGCAATCGACCTGACGGGCAGCACGAGCCAGATCAAGTATCTGACCTATGACGAGGTTTACGGTGACGGCTTTGAAGACATGCAGCGTCGGGTTCCAAACCTCGAAAAAGCCAAGCGTTTGATAGGTTACCAGCCAACCCGTTCGCTTGATGACATCATCAATGATGTAGCGGATGAAATGCGTGGCACTCCATCCGAGTCGAAAATGCATGCATAAATTACATCACAGATCAGTCACGGTCGCATTCGGACTTCTGCTTTCTGCCTTCTGCTTGTTGCCAACTGCATTCGCTCAAAACACCGGCGGAGCAAAAGGCAAGGTTCGAAACCTCAAAGACGAAGGCATCGCGAACGCGACCATCTCTGCCCGTCAGAAAGGCGTCGATCTCAAATCAACCAAGACTGACGCGAAAGGCGAGTTTGTCCTCGATGGCCTCGAACCGGGCATCTACAACCTTGCTTTCGAAGCCCGCGGCTATTCTGCTGCTGTTCAATACAACGTCGAGATCAAAAAAGGTAAGGTTCGTGACCTCGGCGATCGTTTGATCCTGATGGTCGACCGTGGTTCGCGTGTGATCGTTAAAGGCAGCGTCTTTTTCAAAGACGGCTTCATCGCCGCCGGTGCAAAAGTGACGGTCGAACGCGTGAACGGTGACGGATCGATCCGTAAACTAGGCGAAGCCGCGACCGATTCGCAAGGCGAATTCTCCTTCACCCAACCCGAAGGCACCGCCAAACTCCGCTTCACGGCCGTATTGAAAGATGGAAAAGCGGTAAAGGACATTGATGTCGACTCCGCAATGGTCTACCGCACCGCACTAAATCTTGACATCGACCGGCCGAAACCATAGTAACCAGTTAAAAACCCGAAAAGACACGAAATAGAGCAGGCTCTTTATTTCGTGTCTTTTTCGTGAACTTTCGTGGTTACTGATCCCTAATTGATCGTCTCAGTTATCTCCTCAGGCGGCCGCATGGCTTCCATGTTGGCTTGGTCTGCGACGATGAGCGGGCATTCGTCGAGGACGACGGTGTTGGCGATGGTTTGGATCCAGTAGGTTCCGGAGGTCGGAAAGACGACGTTTACAAAGAAGCTGACGTTGTCGGTAAAGCCGCCCTCGGCAAGCTCGATCTTGGTCGGCTGCGAGGTGACGATCAGGTTTGTTTTGTCGGGTGAAAGGATGCGGACCTCGGTTTCGTGGCCGCCCTGGCCTTGCCAGTGGTTGATGACCGCAAACTTGATGAGCGAAACGGGCAGTTTCTCGACCATTATGTTTTGAAAAATGCCCATCAGCGAGATCTTGTTGCCCATCTCAATGCGAACATCGTCGCACAGCAATGTGTACATCAACTTAAGTGTTTTCGATTCCATTTGTTGCATTAAATACCTATTCGCCCGCGATCTTCAGATCCGCTGTAACATCTGTAACACCATCCCTGACTGTTACAAGATGTTACAGCTTATAACATATATTAGAGCGTTCCCTAAATTTTACTTTTCCTTAAGCCAAGGTCAAGAGTATAATCCGAATAAACTCAAGTAGAACGTGAGAACCAAGCATTATGCTCATGTATTTTTTGATCGGACTCTCTTTGGTCCTCGTTGGCATCGTCGGTTTGCAATTCACCTATATGTTCTGGGTCGAGAGAATGTATAAGGAACGCCGTGCCTATCTGCGTCATCTCGAAAACAAATACGCCCGCCAATCCGAACGCCTCGCCGCGGCGGAACGCCGTATCGCCGAGCAGAACGACCTGCTTCAAACTGTCTATCCTGAATTTGGAATAGAAGATGAGGTCTGGGCGGATGTGATCGAGGAGCTTTAGACGTCTAACTGCACGATCGTCGCTCCCCAACTCCCCGAAAACTCAGGTGCGTTCTTGAACGACTTCACAAAATCGGTCTCTGACAGCACCTTTCTTACGATCTCGCGTTGGACGCCGACGCCTTTGCCGTGGATTATTCTGACGACGGAAAAGCCTTTTTTGTGGGCTTCGGGAAGGTAGGCTTCGACCACGGCCCGGATGTCTTTCGGGCTGAAGGAATGCAGGTCGAGCGAATCGGTGATCTCTATTTCTACCGGTTCAGAGAATGGATCATTCGGGTCTTCGGTCACTATTTCACCTTGGTCTCGTACTGAGCGATGTCTTCGGGCGGAGTTACACGCAGGCGGTTCTTGTCCTTAAAGACGATAAAACGCTTCTCGTCCATCTGCCCTGATGAATTGCGAAGGCTAACGCTGAACGTCTTGTTATCGCCCTTCCCATCGACCTTCAGAGGCAGACGTCCCCAGATTTCGGTATTAGGCGAGCTTCTCCAGACCGTGTAGTAGCTCTGATCGTATTTATCGAAAGCCATGACCAGAATGCTGTCAAAATCGGGCTCAACGCCGTCTATCGGCTTAGAAAAGCTATTGCGTGCGAGGATCACCCAGTTGCCGGGAGCAAGCGTCTTGTCGCCCGAACCGACCTTGTTGGCGGAATCGGCGTCGAGCCGCTGCCAGGTGACGAACTTGCGGTTGTTCTGCTGAAAAAAGACGATGTCGGTCGGTACCTGCAGTTCGACCTGTCGGCCAAACAGCCATCCGGCCGGTGCCGGCGAGACCGACGGATCGAGCCTGACCTGATACCAGATGTCGTATTTATCTTCGAGTTTGTCCGGCTCGCCTTCTTCCTTCGCCGCCTCTATCTCGGCGTTCTTTGATCGCTTACCCGATTTTTGCTGGCCCTTCGGTGCGTCATCGACGTCAGGAACCTCTGCCTTCGGGACGAATTTCCACGCCATGATCTCAAAGGTCGAGCCGTTTGAGAGTTTGAACAGGACGTTCTCAGGATTCATATCCGGAGCGGCACGCAGGTTTGAAGCCGAACGGATAACGCCCGCAGCCTGCGGCGACTGGTCCTTGAATTCCTCTGCCAGAGCCTTAGATTTGGCCAGCGTTGCACTAGTGATAACGTTCTGAGCCTCGATCCAGCCTTCGGTGGCCGCCTCGTCGTGGGCACGAACGCGGAACCACAGCACCTTTTCGTATTCGAATTCATCGATCACATCGAGGCTGTCGCCGCGTTTGACCTCAAGCAGATCAGCCGCTACGACCGCGTATGAAGTGCGTATCTGGGCCGTCTTGGCAATGACCGTCGCCTTATCATTCGCCCCGAAAACACCAGGAGCTACACCGCCGCAGCCCAGCTGAAACAGCCCTACAAATGCCAACCCGATCAATAAAATAGCGTGAATCTTCATCTACAAACCATCCGCCCTTCGTTCGCCAAGTATTATAACCGAAGGGCGAAAATATGTCTTTTTCACCAAAGTCTTTTCCTCACTTCCTCCAATTATCGATCCCAAGCTTCTCGAGTATCTTCTTTTGCTTTCCTGACGGTTTGCTAACGGCAGTGAATTTAGGAACGCCGGTGGAACGGTCTATTTGGATCCCTGCCTGCAGAAGTGGTGCGTCCATTGAGAACACTTCGCTTCCTGATACATAACGCTCGGTCATCGCAGCGAGTTCGGGATGCGATCGGAAGATGGCAATGAGAGCCGTATTACCGTCGGTTCGTGGCGTGGTTAGGCTGTGTTTTGTAACGACTGCCTTTATCAGGTCGGTCACGGAACGCTTGCCGCCTGAGGCTTCGAGCACGGCGATGTCGCAGAGGAAGCCGAGCAGCATTCCGCGTGCGTAAACCGTTGTGTTAGAGCCGCTCCAACGGTTCGCTGAGGCGTCGATGAGCGAGGTTCTATTCGTCTGCGAATCGTCGATGCCGTACGCCCTCGACAGCGTATCGAGAAAGTCAGCAAAGCTCAGCCGGTTGACACCAACGCCGACCTTCAAGGACTGATACAACGCAAATCCCTCGTAAAACCAGTCGTAATTCCCGCTTAGGTTCACACCGTTCGGTATCCAGAGGTGAAACAGCTCGTGCCGAAGCTGCTCATGCAAACGCTGCACCGATTGATTCTTGAACGGCATATCCGACGACACGATCGTCACCGTCGAAGTACGTGTGTCACCTTCCCAATTGCCAAGCCCAACTGTATTGGGAAACTTCGACAGCCGCACGATGACATTTGGTTCAGCAAGCTTCCCAAACGCCTTCTCGTACTCTTTAACGATCGAATCCGCCATCGACGCTGCTTCGCCATCAGTGAACTGCCATTCGCCCGAGATCGCCAGCTTGACCGAGCCGCTCGATACTTCCCTCATGTTCGAACCGACGTAAAACACGGCCTTTTCGACATTTGGAACAGCTACAGGCTGAGCAGCAAGACCCGCGACTTTCCACCCGACAGGCAATTCAAAGCTCACCTTCGCCGTCTTCCCGACCGACTGGGGCAGCAGATCGTCAAGGACGAGCAGTCCGCCGTCCGCCTTTGCCCACGAAGTGTGAGCGGCCGCAAACATTCCCGGACGAGGTGTGAGATCGACGGTGTAGGCGAGCTTGCCGACGTTATTGAGGCTGACCATCTCGTTCGGCTGCAAGCTTTTACGAGCGATCAGAAAGCCGGGTTTGTCGTAGAAATAGATGTGCGATAACCGCTCCGTCAGCAGCCCCGAAACCTCGGCGTATTGATCCATGAACCAGATCCGCTCAGCCTTGTTTGTAACATTTACCGAGACCGTTACATCGGCTGTTACAGCCTTTTCCGCGTTGATCCTGATGCGAACATCGACGTCCTGAGCCTCTGTAAATGTAAAGAATTGTAAAATCAGCACGAACGCAGCTAAAACGGTGGGAATTGGTGCTAAAATTTTTGACATCGCTATTGGGCGGCGAATAGACTTACTATTCACGAACAGGCTCTGCCCACAGGATAGAGGATTTATGAGTGTAATCAAAGTCATTATTTTCGCGATGATAGTCGTTTTGAGCCTGCTATTTCTCGGACGATTCTTCTTCTAAACGCGTACCTTTTTCTCCCGCCCGTCTTTGTAGGTGAGTTCGTAATACAATATATTAGTGTTTGATGAAGCGGCATATGAGCCGCTTTTTTGTATTGCGGAACGCAGGCTGCCAGCCTGCGTGTGAAATATCAGCAGGCTAGCAGCCTGCGTTCCATATTATGAGCGAACTTAGAAAGATCAAACGTGCCCTTATCAGCGTCTCGGACAAAGCCGGCCTTGCGGATTTCGCGGCCGCTCTCGCCAAACACGGCGTCGAGATCATCTCGACCGGCGGAACAGCGAAGAGCCTTCGCGAGACTGTTTCAAATGTTACAGACGTCTCCGCTGTTACAGGCTTTCCAGAGATGATGGATGGCCGTGTGAAAACGCTGCATCCCAAGATGCACGGAGCCTTTCTCGCTTTGCGTGACAATCCTGAGCACGTCGCTTCGATGCACGAACACGGCATCGAGCCTATAGACCTGGTCGTCGTCAACCTTTACCCGTTCGAAGAAACCATCGCCAAAGACGGCGTCAGCCTCGAGGAAGCAGTAGAAAACATCGACATCGGCGGCCCTGCGATGATCCGCTCAGCCTCAAAAAACTGGCGTGACGTTGCCGTTGTGACGGATTCACGCTTGTACGACGAGATCATCGAAGAGATGGATGCCAACGACGGTTCCCTCTCCCTGGAAACCCGCCAACGCCTAGCCACGCTCGCCTACACACGCACGGCCAGCTACGACCTAGCTATTTCATCATACCTCGCGAAACAGCTCTCAAATGACGATCTGGAAAGACTAGAACCGCTCAACCCACTCGGCCATCTGGCGTTTATTGAATTAGAAGACGATCCAGAAAACTCCCCTCCTTACGAAGGAGGGGTGGCTGCCGCTTCGGCTGACGGGGTGGTTCTCTCGGACGCGACTAAGCCGCTTCCCCAATACCGCTCGATCGACCTTACCAAGGTCACGGATCTAAGATACGGCGAAAACCCGCACCAGCGTGCCGCCATCTACACCACCGAAGACGGCACCGAAGGCATCGCCTCGGCCGAGCAGCTTCACGGCAAAGAGATGTCGTTCAACAACTACGTCGATGCCGAAGCCGCGTGGAACCTCGTCCAGGACTTCGACCAGCTCGCCGTCACCATCATCAAACACACCAACCCCTCCGGCGTCGGCACCGCTGCAACCAACCTCGAAGCCTACAAACGAGCCCTATCCACCGACCCCGTCTCAGCCTTCGGCGGCATTGTGGCGTTCAACCAAAAGGTAGATGCCGAAACCGCCAAAGCCGTGATCGAAGTGTTTTCAGAGGTAATTGTCGCTCCGGAATATGATAATGAAGCTCTGGAGATCTTCCGTTCAAAGAAGAACCTTAGAATTCTTCAACTCCAAGGCCAAAGACCAAAGACCCAAGGCCAACAGCTGGAATACAAACAGATCAGCGGCGGTTTCCTCGTGCAGGACCAGGACACTCATGTCCTAAACCCAGCCGAACTCAACATCGTCACCAAACGCCAACCGACGACAGCCGAACTCCACGCCATGCAGCTCGCCTGGACGGTCTGCAAGCACGTGAAATCGAACGCCATTGTCTTCGCCAACGAACACCAAACGCTCGGTGTCGGTGCCGGGCAGATGAACCGTGTGGATTCCGTCAGAATAGCCGCCATGCGTGCCGAACGCTTCTACCTGTCGCTAAAAGGCACGGCCCTCGCTTCCGATGCGTTCTTCCCGTTCCGCGACAACGTCGACGAAGCCGCCAAATTCGGCGTCTCAGCCATCATCCAACCCGGCGGCTCCATCAAAGACGAAGAATCCATCGCCGCCGCCAACGAACACGGCATAGCCATGGCATTCACGGGGATCAGGCATTTTAAGCACTAGTTGGTATTGGAATTTATTTCGGCAGCCTCGCCAGCCAGCCCTCATAGTGTCCGACGAGGGCTGCAAACGCCCTATTCACTTCCTCGTCCGAACGTCCGACTCCGGCTTTTTGCAGATTTCTTAGGGCTCCGACAATGTCGGCCTTGACGAAGCTCCCGGCAGACGTGAACCGTTTGTCATCGGCACCTTTGTACTGGTGGTCATTTGGGAATCGGAGATTGAACGCGTCGACGATCGAAGCCGCGACCGGGCTTTTCTCACTGTTGATCTTAGTGATCAACGCCTCGGCATCCGGTCTTTGCGGAGCGGCATCGACGGCCTGTTTCAGGATAGGAATGAGCTTGGCGAGCCTGTCGCATCGTCCATACATCATCGCGAAAAGATCGGCTGCCTCAGCAGTATCGCCTTCGTACGAACCGTCGGCAAAGACCATGGCATTTATGTTGTACTCCCTAACGCCAGCCAGTTCCGGGGCAACCATTCGTTCGTATGTTTTGCCGGGTTCGATGAGGGGCTTGCCGTAAACATCCAGAATTCCCGGAAACAACACCTTCATCGCGTCATCCTTATCCGTGCGAGCCGAATAACCGATAACTGGTTTCGTTGAGTTATTAGTAAATCTCGCCACATAGCGCGGCATCGGCTGCAGGACCGGAAAGATATCGACTCCCACGGAGGTACTGCGGTTATTGACGACTGGCACTTTAACCATCGACCTCTCGACGAGTACAGCCTTGATCGCAACCGGTTCGAATCCGTATTTGACGATCTCAGAAACGACCGCCGACTGTCCCCGCTCAAGCGTATAACGGGCGATAACGTCCTCAAATTCTCTAAACCGCGATCCACGAAAGACCGAAACTGTCAGCTCTGCCTTGCCATCAACAAGCCGTCCCAGAAAATACACAGCCTGGATCCTATCCGGCCCTTCGATAGGCTTGCTTCCCGCCTGTCTGTCCAGATTCAAAGTCCAAAAACCATTCGGCTCGTCGCTCAGCGGAATACGCGGCAGCGGCGAATTCGATGGTTGCTTAAACTCAACCACCAAACCGCCCTCAAGCAAAGCTTGTTTTTGATTTTGGGCAGTTCCCGAATCCGAGAATAGCAGAAGGCCGACAATGAGTGAGAAACTGTAGAAGAAAGTTTTCATTTGAACCTGCCAGAATGGGAAATTTCCGTGAGCATACTCCACTTGGGGTTCACAATCAAGCTTTTGCTTGCTCGCTCGTTAATTCCAAGATCACGTAGAAACTTTTTCCTTGCAATATGTTGTATAAGTGTTTAAACTACACCCAATTAGGACGACTGGGGAACGCTCGACAGGTTTTTGTATGAAAAGCCCTCGGGCTTTTTTGCTTTTTGGTGCGTGGAGACTTGTGATGATGAAAACACTTGCATTTGTTATGTTTACGGTGGCGGTTGGTTTGTTTGCCGGCTGCGGCGGTGATGCGGCAAACGTCAGATCTAACGCTGAGATGGCCAACAAGATAGAAAAGGCCGTAGCGGCGGCCCCGACCAGGGGTTTGCTCGTCGGGCTGGAAACAAAGGCGTTCGAGGCGTGGAAGAATAACGATGCGGCATTCTGGGACGAATATCTTGACAGCAAGTTCGTCTCTTACACCGGCGGCGTTCGCTATGACAAGGCCGGCGAGATCAAGCAGATCACCGAAACCAAATGCGAGGTCACGAGCTATACGCTCTCCGACGAAAAAATGACCCCGATCGGCACCGATGCCATCGTTTTGACCACCAAAGTTGCGGTCGACGGCAAATGCGGCGGGCAACAGATACCTAGCCCCGTCATCTCCACAACGCTATACGTCCGCTATGCCGATACATGGAAGGCGGCGTATCACAACGAAGTTCCGGTACTTGATCCGAAGGCTCCGAAATCCGCAGCTCCGAAAAAAGCTCCAGTTAAGGCGAGCGAGCCTCGAACGGACGATAAGTCAGCAGCAGAACTGCTCGCCATCGAGAAAAAGGGCTGGGATGCGTGGAAAGCACGCGACCGTGCCGCCCTGGAACCGATAGTTACCGAAGACCTGACGCTCGTCGACGTCACCGGCACCGTCACTATCGGCAAGAACGCCGTGCTCGATGCGTGGCTGCTACCCAAATGCGACATCAAGGCCGCCGTTCCGTCCGATGCCGCTGCCACGATGCTCTCACGAACCGTCGCTATTCTCACCTACAAGGGCACCGCCGCCGGCAAATGCGATGGCAAACCGCTCGGCAGCCTGTGGGGCACGTCGATCTTTCAAAAAGAAGCAGGCGAATGGAAGGTCGCCTATGTCTTTGAGACACCCGCGTCATAAAACACGAGCCCGCACGTGAGTAAGGGCGATCCCTTTAACTCGGTCTTACAAAGTCTTTTCTCGGCCCAACTTCGCGAATCGCCCTTGTTTACACGCGGGTAGCGGGTCACTCTGAAATTAATTCATAATGGATCCTCACCTCGGCGGCCTCGGCGTCAAACTTTGCGAACTCTGCGTGGACAATGGCTTAGGTAAAATCAGGTATATTCCTCGCAGAGCCCGCTGAGATAAGACGCAGAGATCGCAGCCGGACGCCAAAAACCACCGCTACGCGAAATATCTTGACAAATTCTTATATTCATATAAGCTGATTAGCAAAAACGTGACTATAAAAGGGGTTGGGTCAATTTGTTCCGTCACGCGGGAACGGTTGACGCTTTCAGCTATTTACACTTTCCGATGGAGAAGATATATGAACCGTAAGAGTTTGATCACTTTAACCTTGGCTGCCGCCGCAATGCTGACCGCTTGCGGAGCACCGGCTGCCAACAACGCTCCGGCGAATAACGCCAACGCTTCGAACGCAAATACCGCCAAGCCGGTCGCTGCCGCACCGACTGCCGACGCTCTCTTTGCAATGGACAAGCAGGCCAGCGAAGCCTGGATCAAGGGCGATAAGGCCTTCTTCGAGGGCTTTCTTTCCGACAAGTTCGTCTCGTTTGAGCAAGGCCGGCGATCGAGCCGTGGCGAGATGCTCGGGGAGATCGGATCGTTCAAATGCGACGTCAAAACGTGGAATCTCGAAGACCCGCAGATGTCGATGATCAACGCCGACACCTACGTTATGAGCTACAAAGGCACATTCGACGGCTCGTGCACCGGACCTGACGGAAAGGCTATGAAACTGCCAAGCCCGGTCCGTGCCACAAGCATTTACGTCCGCGATGGCGAGAAATGGAAGGGTGCATTCCACGGCGAAACGCTGATCATCGACCCAAAATTACCGCCTCCGCCGCCAGCCAAAGCCGAAGCTAAAAAGGAAGAGCCGAAGAAGGCAGAAGCCAAAAAGGACGAGCCCGCAAAACCTGCCGCCGCCGCTCCGAGTGCGAATACAGATGCCCTCGTCAAGCTCCACACTTCGGGTTGGGAAGCATTTAAGGCAAAGGATGCTAAGAAATTCGAAGAGGTCCTTGCCGGCAACATGGCGATCGTCGACCCGGCGGGAACATGGATGAGCGGCAAAGCCAACGTCATCAAACACTGGACCGAAACGATGAAATGCGAAGGCGTTACCAAGGTCGGCGTTTCCGACGGTATTGCCTCAGCAATTTCGCCAACGGTCGAGATCCTAACTCTGAAAGGTACATCAGACGGCACCTGCGACGGCCGTAAGAACGGCCCTCTCTATCAGGCCGCCGTTTATGTGAAAGAGGGCGAGGCATGGAAACTGGCCTTCATGTTCGAAACGCCTGCTATGTAGAACGAAGCACTTGTTTTTGCATGGGAACCGGCTGGGCCCGGTTCCCTTTTTTTGAGCCCGGTCACGTTCAGGGTCCGTGCAATAAGGGAAATAAACTTCAAACTTGCCGTTTGCTTTATCACTTTCCGTGTATAGTTATTTTGATCTAGCACAATTCGGATCTCAGCAGCGGTTACTCGCCTACAGGCGTTCCGACATCACGTCGGCTACCTGGTAGGTTTTTGCCACGATCTTACGGAGAAAAATATGAAACGCATCACACTGATGACCATGACACTGGCCGCCGCGGCCCTATTTGCCGCCTGCGGTGCACCGGCCGATAACAAACCGGCCGCCAACAACGCTAACGCATCCAATGCCAACGCCAATGCGACCGCCAAGCCTGTCGCTGCGGCCCCGACCAAGGAGGCACTGATGACGCTCGAAAAAGGCGGTTGGGAAGCCTGGAAGAATCGCGACGCCAAATGGACCGTCGAGAACGCGTCGGACAAATACGTCGGCCTAGGCACGAGCGGCCGCATGGACAAGGCCGCATCGGTCAAGTCGTACACCGAGCAGAAATGTGAGGTCAAAAGCTACTCGCTATCTGACGAAAAAATGCAGATGGTCGGATCCGACGTCGCTATCCTGACGTTTAAGGGTGCTCAGGACGCAACCTGCGACGGCAAGAAAAACCCTGCCAACGTCCACTCGTCGAGCATCTACGTTCGCGAAGGCGACAAGTGGAAAGCAGCATTCTACGCCGAAACTCCGGCCATAGACCCAAAGGCTCCGCCGAAGGCCGCCGCCAAGAAGGACGATGCCAAGAAGGAAGAGGCTAAGCCTGATGCGGCGACCGAAGCGGTGCTCGCGATCGAAAGGAAGGTCTGGGAAGCGTGGAAAGCAAAAGACATCTCTGCTCTCGAGGCGATCCTTGCCAAGGACTTTGCATTTGTCAGCGGCGAGGGCCTCGGCGACCGTGCCACCGTGATCAAGAATTGGTCGACCGACAACAAATGCGAGATCAAGAGCGTATCGCTCACCGACGCAATGTCTGTCTCGATCGCGAAGGACGTGACCCTGCTCACCTACAAGGGCGGTGCCGATGGCAAATGCGAAGGCCAGCCCGTCCCGACCGAGTGGTACATGGCCGTTTACTCGAAAGAAGGTGAAGCATGGAAACCCAATTTCGGCATGGGCATCTCTCAATAGCCAAAATAAACGTTTAGTGGAGAAAGGCCGGAGTATTCGCTTCGGCCTTGTTTCACTGGGGCTCAAGGAAGGAATGTTTTGACCTCGATCTCAGTGCCATCTGTCGAAACCGAGACCAATCCGCGTTCGCCGGTTGTCGTTACTTTCGCACCCGCGGCTTTCCATCTATCGACAACTTCTGCGTGCGGATGCCCAAATGGCGACGAACGGCCAACCGAAATAACCGCGTATTTAGCCGCGACGGCGTTTACAAAGTCGACCGTTGAGGATGTCCGGCTTCCGTGGTGCGGGATTTTTATGACGTCGGAAGCAAGCGTGGTTTCTCCGGCAAGCATCTGCGTCTCGGCTTCGCGTTCGATATCGCCTGTGAGCAGGAACGCTCGTTTGCCGCAAACGATCCGGAGCACAACGGAATTGTTATTCTCTGAGAGTGTATTCGTATCGTAAGCGGACTGAGGATAGAGTACCTCAACTCTCACGTCGCCCATCTGCATCACATCGCCGCGAGCGATTGTCTCTGCCGGAATTCCGCGTCGGTGCAATACCTCGCTCAATTCGGCGAGATCGGGATCGGTGGGCACCACGCGGCCAAAGACCGCCGAATCAACGCTGAAATTCTTGGCAATCTCGGTCAATCCCTGTATATGATCCGCATCCGCATGCGTCGCCAGAATATGGTCGATCCGCGAATATCCCCGATGCCAAAGAAACTCGGAAACGACCGCTTCCCCGATGCCGCGTGCATCGGGAATGAACGCTTCGGCTTCTTCATCTGCCCTTTTATATTTCTGTTTCCCGCCGCCATCGACCAGCATTGTACGGCCGTCGGGAAAAGTGACCAGTGCTGAATCGCCTTGGCCAACATCGAGAAAATCAACGTGCAGCCGCCCGTCCGGGCGTGGAGCACTGAAAGGATGGAATACGATCAATAGGACAAGTATCGCTACGGACGCGGCAGTCGGAATAAGCACTTTTTGGCTGAGGATCGCTCCCTCATGTTTGAGATCGAACGGCCGCCATTTGCTCAATGCGAAAGCGAGGATCGAAACCGGCAAAAAGAAAAGAAGGTAAACGAATCGGCCATTTCCTGAATACGCCGGAAGCCGAAAGCTCAGCCAACTATTATCTGAAAACAGCCGCGGCAGGAAAAGCATCAGCCAGTTAAAAAGCTCGGCAAACGCGAATATTCCCCCTGCAAGTAACTCGCTAAATTGCCCCGCCACAACCCCAAGCACCGCCGCAAAACTCTCAAGTGCGATGAAGATGCCGACCCACAAATTCAGCACCACCGAGATCAACGAAACGCGATGAAAATACACCACTGACAGCGGCAGCATGCAGATTTGCACGACAAGCGAGACGAGAATTCCCTCAAAGATATACTGCAAGACAAATTGAACGCCGTGCCTGATCTTTGACTCGAACATCGGAGATTTGAATATATTAGCGGTCCAGATCTGCCGCTTCGATTCGAACTTCCAACGATCCTCGCTCCAGTAGATTGTCTCGCAAAAACGCTTGAGCCAAGCAGGAACATTCGGCGGGAACGGCCGCTCTCTCGTGGGCATCCAGCCACCGATGTTTCGCAACACCTCGATCAGCGGATACGCTACAGCGACGATCGCCGCAACGCTGACGAATGTGAGTTGAAACGAAGGATCGAACAATTCCGACGGCCGCCAGACAAGCAAAATCAGTCCGCAAGATCCGAGCGAATTCAGCAGCCCCGACCGCCGGTAAATGCAGTAGGAAAACAGCATCACCGTAAACATTAAAGCCGCACGAACGACCGGAACATCGGCTCCGACCGCGAGCGTGTATGCCCACAAAACCGTTGTCGTCACTCCGAATTGAAGCCAGCGATTCCGCGTAAGCTTTCGTAGAAATAACAGCAGCAGACCGCCAATAAAAGTGATATGAAGGCCCGAGATCACAAGGATATGAAACGTCCCGCCATCTCGAAAAAAGTCAGCCGTTCCCTTATCCAAAAACTGTTTGTTCCCCAACAAACTCGCTATCATCACACCAGCAGCCGGTCCGCTAAGGTTCCGCTGAAAGCTTTCGATAACCCTCGCCCGCTGATCATAAACCCAAGCTAGCGGCAGGAAAACGCTCTCGTCAGCGATCTTTTCGATAAGCAAAGGGCTCTTCACCGCCCCCGTCGCATCGACGCCGAGGCGGTCAAGTATCTCGCGTCTTGGGATCACCCCGGGGTTGAGATATTCGTTGTCGCGTTCGAGTTTGGTAGCGATGCGAAGACGGGAGCCGTATTTGAGATTCGAAATTTGAGATTTGAGATCGTCAATCTGGACGTAAAGACGAACTTTACCGCTAGCTTTTCGTTCGGTACTTCGTTGCTTGATTTGATCGACGGCTAGGTTTAGCAGAGCACCTTCTACGGAAGCCTCAGGCCGTCCAAGCAGCACGCCCTCGACCTCGACAGGTTCGCCGGAAATTAGCGTGCCGTTGTCGAACAGGATCTTAAGCCGATCGGGTGAAACGCTTCGCTTTTCTGCGACGGCCGAAGCGAAACCGGCAAGTCCGAAGGCAGCCAGGATAATGCTAGTGGCAACGGATTTCGAACGAAGGAGGAACGCGGATACTGTGAATGTCAAAGCCACAATCGCAACGATCCGTAGATCGGCATTCACAACATTCGCCGCCAAAATCCCCAACGCAAACGCCATTCCAAGCCAGAGCATCGGATTGCGGTTGAAGTTGGGAGGCCGACGATCTTCGGGCATCGTTAAATGTTATTCGGTTTTAATTAATGGACGAAGTTCGACAAACCGCTCTTCGCTGATCCCGCGTATCTGCATAAGATGCTCAACGCGTCGAAACGGGCCGTTTGCCGTCCGAAACTCAACGATCGACTCCGCCGTCTTACGGCCGATGTGCGGCAGTTTTTCGAGTTCATCGACGGTTGCAGTGTTTATGTTCAGTCCGTTAGAACTGTTGGCGATCTCACTAGAAATGTGTTCAATACGACGCGAGCACGATAGCAAAAAACATGACGTGATCGCAACGAGCAGGATAATTCGGCACATTTCCTAAATATTCAGTGGATAGTGGTTAGTGATAAGTGAGCAGTGACTATCCACTTGTCACTAACCACTATCCACTGACGAACAAAAACGACGGAGACTAATACTCATCTCCCAACGCACCTTCGTTGACGTCTTGCAGATCCTCATACGCCTTCGGTAAAACCGGCCGGGCACGCGAGGAGCCGTCCATTTCGCCGATGTAGCCTTCGCGGACCATGGCGTCAAGGATAGCTGCGGCTCGGCCGTAGCCGATCCTCAAATGCCGCTGCAATAACGATGTGGAGCCGCGTTTAGCCTGGACGACACACTTGAGAGCGTCCATGAACAGCGGATCACGGCGGCCGGGCAGGTCGCCGCTGTCGTCGAGTTCTTCTTCGGTTTTGGTGATGGTCGTGTCGTATTCCGGGCGGCCCTGGGCTTTCACGAATTCAACCACATCGTTTATCTCGCCCTCATCGACAAACGCTCCATGGACGCGAATGACGTTCGATTGTCCCGGCGGCAAAAACAGCATGTCGCCCTGTCCAAGCAAGCTTTCGGCACCGTTGCCGTCGATGATCGTTCGGCTATCGACCTTTGACGAGACCCGAAATGCGATACGAGTCGGCATATTCGCCTTGATAATACCGGTAATAACATCGACCGAAGGCCGCTGCGTTGCAAGTATCAGGTGAATCCCAACCGCTCGAGCCATCTGTGCAAGCCGCGTGATCGATTCCTCGACCTCTTTACCGCTAACCATCATCAGGTCGGCGAGTTCGTCGATGATGATGACGATGTACGGCAGCTTGCGATACGCATCACCGTTGTCATCGAGGCGTTCTTCGGTAATGAAGCCGCCGATCTTTTCATTGAAGCCGGCGATATTTCGCACGCTTTGCTTCGCGAGATCCTTGTACCGCTTTTCCATCTCAACAACGGCCCATCGAAGTGCTGTTGCGGCACGTTTCGGATCCGTGATGATCGGTGTTGCCAGATGCGGAATATCGGCATAAAGCCCGAGTTCGACCTGTTTGGGATCGACCATGATGAACTTAACTTCATCGGGGCGTGCCTTATAAAGGATCGACATGACCAGCGTGTTGATCCCGACCGATTTACCCGCACCGGTCGCACCGGCAATCAGCAAATGCGGCATCTTTGTGAGATCGGCAACATATTTTGCACCATCGATGGTCTTTCCAAGCCCAAGCGTGACCAGCGAGCCGGAATCCTTGAACTTCGCCGATTCGATCACCTCGCGAAGATAGATCGTCTCGCGTTTCTGATTCGGTACCTCAATGCCGACATACGCTTTCCCCGGAATTCGATCGATACGGATCGAAGGAGCTTTCAGAGCGAGGCAGAGATCGTCGACCAAGCTCGTCACCCGTGAATATTTCACACCTGCCGCCGGCTTAAATTCGAACGTCGTCACCACCGGCCCGGGCATAATATTGACCACTTTTCCAGGGACGCTAAACTCCGCCGTCTTTTGCTCAAGCAAGGATCCGATCCCGCGAAGTTCGGCTTCGTTGTGAGTAAACGTCGTTTTTGCCTCGGTCAAAAGGTTCGTGTCAGGGAGCAGGTATCCCGCGTAAGCCTGAGCGTCCGCGGTTTTGACCGCTTCGTCCAGAGCTTCATCGTTTTCGATAGCAGGGCTTTGTTCGATCTCGGCCGCCTTCGCTCGGATCCGTTTTTTCGGCATGTCGAAAGGAATTTCTTCAAATTCCGGCTCGACGACCTTCTGCGTTTCGTATGGATCTTCGCGAGTTTCAATAGTCGGGATCGACGGAGCGTCGTCAAACATCGGCTCGGCCCGACCGACGGCCGCCGCAGCCGCGAGCGATTCCATATTGCCGACCGGAATGGTCGCGGGAAGCTCTTCGTCGTCGGCTTTCTTGGGAAAAGGTTCGCGTCTGCCTTTTCGCTTGTCAGCCCGCAACTTGGCTTCCTCGATCTGGTCGTGGCGAGCTTCGCGGCGTTTGTCACGCCATTCGTCGATGCGGATCTTGAGGTTTTCGCCGGCGACGTCAAAATGGCTAAGGAAACCGGCGAGCGTGAAATTTGTGATCAGCAGGATCGAACTAACAAAGATCGCGGTCAGCAAAATGCCCGTTCCGACGGAACCGATAAAATACATGGTTCCCTGAGCTGCCGCCTCCCCAACGATTGCCCCGTAACCACCAAATAATGTGATCAACCCCGACAGCGAAACCGCAAAAAACACATATCCGGCGACTCTCGCCGCTCTCGGAATCAAGGTATCAGACTGAAAAACCCGCCAGGCGATCACTGCGATCAGAACCGGTATCAAATACGCCGTCCAGCCAAACGTGCTAAACAAAACCGCCGCAATATTTGCTCCGACAACGCCGACCCAATTCTTCAGCTTCGGAGCCCCGCTGCCCGTCGATATCCACGAACGGTCATCCGCACTGCTCGTGATCAGACACAGCAAGACCATCACCGCGACAGCTGCCAGAATGATCGCCACCACATCATTCCAGTGCGAATGCTTCGCCGCCTTCGCTCCCCGCTTTTTAAGCAAAGTGGTACCGTCCGCCAGACAAAAATTAATGTCGTCGTCCTTATATACCTCGTTGCATGTAGGGCAAATTTTCATCTGATCACTCAGAGACGTTTTGCTCGTCTGAGACTAATATCGATTGCGGATCGATCACTTCGATGAACCCAAAACGTTTGAAATCTTTGCCATTGAAAGTCAGGAGTTTCGTGATTTGATGAACGCTCATCGCGGCAGCGATACGAGCGTCGTGGACCTGTTTGCCGAGGACGGAATTGTCACGAACGATGGACCTCCATTCAGCGTAAATGGCTTGGGTGTCTGGCAATAGCGTGAAAATGGTTTCGTAGCGAGCGACCTCAATTTCCGCCACGATCGATGTCCATCCGAAGCCATTTTGCTCAAGCGGCCGTGTTGAGACATTCCAGAATTCAATTAGATTCTGAGGCAACACACAAATTTCATCGTACTCCTTGCTCAAAGTCACGAGAGCATTAGCCGCCAAAACGTGGGCGTGGTGATCAGGTTGCAAATTGCGCAGCAGGACATTTGTGTCAGTGAGAATCCTTCGCATGCGGCTCAGTCCTCGTAAATCGCTTCGCGAGAGTCGTCAAGAATGACGGCACGGTTACCCGCATGCCTTTCCACCATCTCTTTTAGAGCAGCAATTCGTTCTTCCTTCGTCAACGCAACCGGCTTCTCAAGCAAGCTGTTTACATAGTCGAGAACCTGTTTCTGCGACGCTGGCGGCAGCATTTGCACCTTGGTTGTGATAGCTTCGACCGAGTTCATATTCTCACCTCGCGGGAAATTTTAGCACAATAACTAGCGCTGAACATTAGTTTTCTTGAACAGCAAAAACTCCTTGATAAACTCATCAATATCCCCATCCAAAACCGCGTCAACGTCCGATTTTTCGTACTTTGTCCTTGTGTCTTTAACCAGTTTGTACGGATGCAGTACATAATTCCGGATCTGCGACCCGAAGGCGATGTCTTGTTTGGTGGCTTCGAGTTCGGCGGCTCCGGCTCTTAGTTTTTCTAGTTCGACCTCGTACAGTTTCGAACGCAGCACCTGCATCGCGACCGCACGGTTTTGGATCTGCGAACGCTGGTTCTGACATGTTACAACAATATTGGTCGGAATATGCGTGATCCTTACCGCCGAATCGGTCACGTTCACGTGCTGCCCACCAGCTCCCGAAGACCTGTACGTATCAATACGGAGGTCTTTATCCTCAATGTTCACCTCGATCGTCTCGTCGATCTCAGGCGAGACAAAGAGCGATGCAAACGAAGTTTCACGGCTGCCGCCCGAGTTGAACGGCGAGATACGCACCAAACGATGCACACCGGCCTCAGCCGACAGCAGACCGTAGGCATAATCGCCTTCGACACGGAATGTCGCGGATTTCAAACCCGCATCGCTGCCGGATTGTTCGTCGATGACCTCGGCCTTAAAACCTTTTTTCTCACACCAACGCAGATACATCCGCAGCAGCATCTGGCAAAAATCCTGCGCGTCCGTCCCGCCAGCTCCGGCCTGGAGCGAGCAGATCGCGTTGTTCGCGTCCGTTTCGCCGGACAGCAAACTCTCCGTCTCAGCCTCAGCTACCTCTTTATCCAAACGCTCGATCAGGGCCGCAAGTTCCGTCGCTGAATCAGCGTCCTCAGCCGCAAAATCGAACAAAACCTCAGCATCCGAAACGCCCGTCTCAAATGCCTTCTGCCGCGACAGAGCCTTCTCGATCCGCGACCGCTGCTGCACGACCTTCTGCGCCGATTCCTGATCGTCCCAGAATCCGGGAGTAGAAATAAGTTTTTCTGATTCGTCTAGTTCGCGTTGTTTGGCAGGTGCGTCAAAGAAACCTCCCAAGTTGGGTAACTTTCTCTTTGATCGCGTCGAAATTGGTTTGCAGTTCTGTGAGTTCCATTACCGACTATTCTACCGCAGAGGCACAGAGACGCAGAGTGGATCAGGCAGTTTTAACCACAGATGGACACAGATGAACGCAGATATAAGGAATTTTGAGCATCGATCGGTCCGCCTAGTTCCCATCTGTGTTTATCGGTGTCCATCTGTGGTCAAATTTCCCGTGTATCAGCTACGAATCCTTATTCTGCCCGATCCACAACCTATTCCCATCCGGATCGTCGAGCCGGAATTCGGTTAGGCCGTAGAATGTGGTTTCGAGATCGGGTATCTGGACGCCGTTGTCCCGGACCTGTTTGTGATATTCCACGATGTCGTCAGGATATAGATACAGCACGCCCGAACGCGGTGCTCCCGGATGCACATTGATCGACTGATCGACCATGATCCGGCATTCCCCAAACACCAGCATCGCCCACCGCCACTCATCCCGACGGCTCTCAACGCTGAATCCCAACTTCTCGTAAAACTCAATGCTTCGACCAATATCAGCTGCCGGCAGCATCGGTATTAGGCGGTTCATTTTCATAGAGGCATCCCCTGTCGTTTTGTCTCCTGTCGCCAACGGCGACAAACATTAAAGCCTAGGGTGCAGCGAGTCTTCGAGCGAAACCCTAGGTAGCGTCAAAAATAAGGTACCGTCCCTGTAGGGGACGAACATTCCAACAGCACGCGTTGTTGCTCCCCTTCAGGGAGCGAATATTATCTGCCATCTGACCTAGGGTTCCGCAAAGCCTCCACCCCAGGCTTTAATGTTTGTCGCTGTTGGCGACGCTACCGATGAGGCCCGAGATGAAATCGCATGTCCGTGATCGTCGAATCAATATACGACAAAGGACGGAAGAGGTAGTACAAGATCTCTCGATCCTCCGGAAATATCACGTATGAGAGCCCATCCGACGCCGATATCTGGATATGAGTGCGTCGAAACTCTAAATAAGCGCCTAGATAGAGGCAGCACAACATGATGAATATGAGGATCACGCGGTTTCTACGACTCACAGGTTTTCCTCTTCACCACGCAAAGTGACAAAAGACCCAGCGTCAACACCGAGCACAACCATGCGAACCATTCGCCATACCTAACATATAGTGTCTGCGATCCGTCCGATTTTGGAAAAGACATAACCAAGGTTCCTTCTGTGTAGGATTTAGGACCACAATCAGCCATCGAGTCGCAGATGTCGCCATTTGGACTTATGTGAGCGGTAATACCTACATTTGTCACCCGAAGGACTGGACGGTTCGACTCGACCGCCCGAAATATTGCGTTCGCCAGATGCTGACGGAGAACGGGTGTAGGTCCAAGATAACCGTCGTTCGTCATCTCTATCAAAGCGTCTGCTCCGTTTCGAACATATTCACGACTCAGTTGTCCGAAGTGCGATTCAAAACAAATCATCACACCAGCTTTCAAATCGCCTACCGGCATAATGTCGTATTCGCGACCGTACGAAAAATTCCCAACAAAACCCGGGATCACCGAATCCAGTGGGCGTGGCACCGCCTCACCGAATGGAAGTAGAAATATCTTGTCGTATTGCGCAACCTCACGTCCGTCGGGGCCAACCATTACTGCGGAATTGAAATATTTGCCATTTGTGTCGTCCGGTTCTGCAGAGTTGAATAGAACGCTAACCTGATTTCGACGAGAAAAATCCCCAACAAATCGTTGGAACTCAAGGTCGTCGTTGTACATGTAATTCATCGGAGATTCTGGCAGAACAACGGTTACGCTGCGGTCTTGGGGCTCAGAATCGGTACCGGATTCTCTATTGCGAACCTTGCGAACCTCAAGCTCTGCCAGGTCAAATTGCCTTTGTCGAAGCCGTTCGAGGTCGCTATAGCTTATTCCCGACATCGGGACATTAGGTTGGATCGCCACGACGGTCTGCCAGGGTTTCCTTTCCACGTTACTCAAGTTGGAAACCGCATGTACAAACGACAAAGCAAGCGACAACGCAAGCAAGAAGGTCCATTCGAGAGCGATTCGTTTGCTCGTTTTTACTAGGTCATCGGAGGTAATCGTCACCGTCAAGGTGCGGACGATCATGACATTAACAGAAAGGATAACGCCAGTAGTGAACAGTACGCCGCCAATTGCCGCGGTCCATAGACTTGGGACGAGCCACATTGCAGGAATACTGCAAGATGGTTCGCATGCCTGCGAGTATGCAATCGCATTCCAATTATTCCCCGTCAGCCAATACCGCAAAAACTCCGTAAACACCCAAACGAACGGAGCCGCCAGGAATCCCCACGAGCCGAACCGCCTGAGCAGCACCGCCAGAATGCCCGCGAACAAAGCCGGAAACAGCCCGACCGCAGCCGCCACGAAAACCATTCCCGAATACGCCAGCCACGGCGGGAATCCGGCGTAGTTGATCGGGGCAAACGTCAGCCACCAGCACGTTCCAAAAAAGAAGACAGTACCGAACAGCCATCCAATTGCAAACGACCGCACGACAGATTCCTTTTCCCGCTCCACCGCCCACATCAACGGAACCAGAGCGAACCACGCAGTGAACCACCATTCAAAATCAGGAAACGCCACGATCAGCAATCCCGCCGCGAGGATCGCGAGTAGAGCGTTTTTCCAGTTGGGAAGGATTTTTGTAAGAAAGCTCATGGTTTCGCTCCGGGTCAGAACCCCCCTGCGTAAGCGGGGGGAACGACCGCCAACAATATTCAAGTTCGTTCCGCCCGCTTACGCACGCGGTTCTGACCCGGAGAGGCGGCCGGTTGAAAATATATTCTAACAAATACTGGAAAGCCGCGATGCTTATCACTTCGCTCGACCATTTTGACCGTTCAAAATGACCAAAACAACAATTTGCGGCAGTTTCAACTGACAAAATCTGTCAGATAACCGATTTGCCGTCACGGGCAGGTCAAATAGCCCGAAACACGTGATGCAGATTGAACGAATTTGATTCAAATTGAACGATACGCCCGTCTTTACTGGAAACCGCGAAAACACTGGGGTTTAAAGGAGGAGAGCCCGACTCGGGTGAGTCGGGCTCGTAAAGGTAGGACAACTGTAGGAACGCTCGGAAGGTGTAAGAGCACAGTGGCAAACCGCGCTCGATGTAGTGATGGCGGAGGGTCTTGATCGGGTGACCAAGCTGGCCACTGCTTCTATTGCACATAGCGTGCCACGGAAGAAGGCAGGGAGACAGGAGACGGGAGACATGGAGAATTAGGGATTCAAATTCAGTGATGGCCTGTATTTACCACTCCGAGCCTCGTGTCTCCGTCTCTTGTCTCCTGTCTCTTGTCTGCGGGTCCTCCTCTCTCCTCGTCTTCATCTGCTTTAAAAGGAAGAAGCCCGGCCGTTGTGGCCGGGCTTGAAAGGTTGGACAGATGAAGGAACGCTCGGAAGGTGTAAAGCACAGTGGCAAAACTCGTGCTCGTTGTAGTGGTGGCGGCAGGTCTTGATTCCTTAACCAAGCTGGCCGCTGTTTACTACTGCACATACCGTGCCACAGATCTAGTCCGGAGTCGGGAGTCAAGAGTCGAGTGTTAAGAAAAGGAAAAAAAGCCCATTTTATTGGGCTTCTAGAAACGTAAAGAATTGTATTGGAAACATACCGCTAACTCTCGACTCCCGACGCTAGACTCCAGACTTACTATTTGGAGCACCGTTCCGACGATCTTTGCAAAGCTAGTGCATCGGGGTTGTCAGGGCCGATCTCAAGGGCTGAGGCGACGAAGCTTTTGGCCTGCAGGCAATCACCCTTTTCGATGTAGATCTTGCCGAGGCTGACGTGAGCATCGATCAGCTTATTATCCCAAAAGATCGAGGTCTTGAAGGAACTGATCGCCTGGTCGATATCGCCGCGGCGAAGGTGGATCTTGCCCAGCAGAAAATAGCTTTCAGCGCTCATCGGCTCACTTGCCAGCACCCGGCGAAGCGTGGTCATGGCTTCATCGTCGTTGCCATTCTTGATGAGCGTACGAGCGAGGCCGAGCAGGCTTTCCGTCTCACTTATCTCAGCCGTGCTCGCGGCAACGGGTTTACGGCTCAAGACAACCGCGACAAAGTCCTTTCTCGCCGGTTGATTCACCCGAAGTGTTATCTCGCTGATGGTCTTAGACTTCTGCCACTCTGTCTCGAGCTTGGCGTAGCGGTTATTGTCGGTGAGGAAGCGCTGTGCCTGGTTGTTGATATCCGTGACCGACGGATCTTTCAGCGTATCGAGCACCTTGGAAAATATGTAGTAAGCCTCGCCGTCACGTGGGTTCGCGGCGATCGTGGAACGGAGCTGGGTCGCGGCCTCAATGGTATTTCCATTGAAAAAAAGGGCAGTCGCATAATTGAACCGAACATTCGCATCATCCGGAGCTGATTCCGAAGCTTTCTTAAGAAGCTCCATTCCCTCGTTCAGCAATGCCGCCGCCTTGGCAGGATTCTTTTTCTCGGCACGCGAGGCCTGAACCGCAATAGCACCCAACGCGTTATAGACCGTCGTCAGCTTAAGGTCATCAGTAAGCGGCCTGAGTGTGGCGAGAGCCGGTTCGTAATTTCCTTGCTGCCAAAAGATCAAGCCGATATAGAACGACGCCTCGGCGTAATTCTCGTCACTGCACTGCGCCTGCTTGTTTTCAGCCTTTGCCTTGTCCCGGCATTTCTGGCTGGCGCTGACCACTTTTTCAAAGGCGCCGATCGATTCCGAAAATTTCCGCTGGCCAAGATAAATATGCCCCAGCTCGATCTCGGCCTCGGTATATACGCCGTCGGGGATCGCTTTAGAGAATTCACGCGACGCATTGGTGAAATAGATCTCCCGAGCCTGTTTGTCAGCGGTCAGCAGGCCCTTGATATAAGCCTCAAACGCGCGGGACGGAACTGTATTTGCCGCCTCGATCAACTGATTCTGCGAATACGGCAAAGCCTTATCACGCTGATACAGTATCTGGTATGCGATCTGGCCCTGGATCGTCTGTAGATTGCCAAGGGCGTCGTTCATATTGATATCGCGGGTCACCTGCCGTCCATCGATCACCTCGCTCATGAACCGCCCTTCGTTTACGCGAACGATTTTCGACGTAACGTTAATGGTCGCCGCCGTTTCCGCCCCGGCAGGCACGATCGTGTAGCGGCCTGATATCAGCAAGGTCGCATTGGCATCTCTCGCCATTTTCAGTGACGTTGCAAGGCTCGGGATATTTGTAAGTGGAATTCTGAGACGCTGCTGGATGATCTTACGCTCTTCGTTCGACACGACATTAAGCGTCGGCACCCTGAGAAGATTTGAGAGAGAATCCGCGAAACTCTCACCCACCCAATTGAACTCGGGCTTACCGGACGTATTCTCGAACGGCAGAATAAGGACCGTATCGCTTCCACCTGGCGAAGTCTGAGCAGGAAGTACCGACGCCAAAACGAGCGTAAATAGAATTGATATAAGGATTTTTTTCAGCATCTGTTACTCCAAAACAAAATTCGCTCAGGTTATGAGCGAATTGTACAAAGAAATATGATGCAAAACTTAGGGAAATAGATGGTATCCGGTACGGGATTTGAACCCGTGTTGCCGCCGTGAAAGGGCGGTGTCCTAACCCCTAGACGAACCGGACACAAAGGGAAATGAAATTACAAACATCGCTCCACCTGTCAAAAGGCGAACAAGAAGAATACCGCACAGCATTTAGGCTGTCAAACCGTATTCTGCAACTAAAAGCTTGAAAAACGGTATCCATTTGGATACCAAAGTTCTCGTGGAAGCGAATCCAAAAATACTTCTAGATTATGAAACCGACGACGGGGATTGTCCCATTCGAGACTGGCTAGACTCACTTGACCGAATAACAACAACTCGGATCGAGGCCAGATTAAAAAGGATCGCATTTGGTAATTTTGGTGATGCGAAGTCAGTTGGAAGCGGAGTTAGCGAATTGAGAATGCCGTTTGGAAGTGGCTACAGGGTCTATTTTGCCCAACACGGCGAGACCATTGTCATATTGCTTTGCGGTGGAGACCGCAGGAAAAAGACATTTATATGGCCAAGGAATATTGGTCGAATTTCAAAAGGATGAACAATGCTTAAAAACAGCCGTTCTCACGAACAGGGATTGATCGAGTGGCTTAGAAAAAGCCCTGAAAATCAACGCGATTACCTTAAAGCCTCATTTGAGGAGAACTCCGATATGCCTGAAGCAATTGTTGCGGCCATTCGCGAGATAGCTCAGGCTCGCGGATTCGAATCTTTAGCAAGAGATGCCGGACTCAGTCAAAAATCGCTTTACAAAATACTCGCCGAAGATAAGGCTTCAAAACCGCGTTTCGAAACCATCGTTCAGTTGGTTGGAGCTCTCGGATTGCGATTTACCGTCGAGGGCATTAATTAATACTGCGTGATAGAATCTCTCTAAATGAAACGAGTTTTCCTCATCGACGCGATGTCGCATATCTACCGCGCATTCTTTGCCCCGATGGGCATGAAGCAGGAGCCGCTGCGTAATAGCCGAGGCCAGGTCACGCAGGCGGTTTTTGTATTTACGAACATGCTCCGCAAGCTGATCAATGACGAGAAACCGGAATACATAGGAGCGGTTTTTGATACTGATGTGCCAACATTCCGCCATGAATCGTATGCCGAGTACAAAGCGAACCGGCAGGCGATGCCAGATGATCTTGCGTCGCAAATTCCATATATCATCCGCGTTTGCGAGGCTTTCGGTATCCCCATCGTAAAATCCGACGGCTTCGAGGCGGACGACGTTATCGGAACGCTCGCGCAGCAGATCAAAGCAAAAGAAATGCAGACCGTGATCGTTTCTAATGACAAAGATCTTTGCCAGCTCGTCGTCGATCCTTACATCATCGCGATGAGGCAGAATTCCAACAGTATTAGGCGTAAGGTTCCGGTTGCTCCCATCGAATGGTGCGACGAGGCCTGGGTAAGAAACAAGTTCGGCGTGCCGCCCGATAAGATCATTGACCTGCTGGGGCTGATGGGGGATTCGGTAGATAACATTCCCGGTGCTCCGGGCATCGGAGCGGTTGGTGCTTTGAAGCTCGTCCTCGAATGGGGCTCGGCTCTGGGTGCGATGGAACACGCGGCGGAGATCACGCACAAAACCCAACGCGAAAGCCTGCTGAACAATCAGGACATCATTAAACAATCGCTCGAACTCGCAACGATCCACACTTCCGTTCCGGTCACGCTCGATCTCGACGCCCTTAAACATTCTGAGCCCGATCGAGCGAAAGCATATGAACTTTTCCGCGAACTCGAATTCAAATCCCTAACGAACGAGTTTGCAGGCTCTGGTCCAACTCAGCCAACGGCCGCTCCAAGTGGAGGCGGCGGACTGTTCGACAGTTTACCGCCAGCCGGGCAGGTCGTGGAGACAAACTATACCGTCGTCAAAACCAGCGAAAACGTTGATAAAATGATCCGCCGCCTGTTCGAGGTCGAGCAGTGGAGCTACTTCGTCAACGATCCGAGTACCAACGAAAAAGCAAGCTGCTTCGGCAAGCAGCCGCCGCTCGGCATTGGCATCGGCCTGGGAAACGGCGAGGCGTATTACGTAGATATTGTGAATTTTGAAGGCGGAATTGAGGCCGTGCAGCGGCCGCTCAAAGACATTCTGACCAATGTCTTCATGGACAAAGTCGCGTACGACGAAAAGAAAAATCTCGGTCCGCTTCTAGCTCTTGGTATCCGGCCCGAGCCCGTTCGCGAGGACATTCTCGTTGCCGCCTACCTACTGGAATCGACGCGAGCAAGCTACCCGATCGATTTTCTTGCTCAGGCCTATCTCGATGTGGATATGGCACACACCGTTCCCGGCAGTTTTGATGAGGCTGCCTTTCGCATCGCCGAAAAGGCCGATCTTGCAGCACGACTCGCCCCGGTTCTTCGCCAGAAGCTCCGTGAAAATGAGCTCGAAAAAATGTACACCGAGATCGAGCTCCCGCTGATCCCGATCCTCGCAGACATTGAACTCATCGGTATGAAGGTCGATGGCGAGAGCCTCAAGGTATTCTCGGAGTTTATTACCAAAGAACTCGCCGGGCTCGAAAGTAAGATCTACGCTATCGCCGGACGCGAATTCAACATTGGTTCGCCAAAACAGGTGGGTGAAATATTTGGCGAACTCAATATCGAAACTGGCCGCAAAACCGCGACCGGCCAAGTTTCAACAAGCCACGACGTCCTCGTCGAACTCGCTCAAACGTACGACATTGCTCAGCACATAATTGATTACCGCGAACTCGACAAGCTCCGGGCAACCTACGCCGATGCTTTGCCGAAGATGATCGCCGCAGATGGCCGTATTCACGGAGCTTTGAATCAAGCCGTCGCCGCGACGGGACGGTTAAGTTCGACTGAGCCAAATCTGCAGAATATTCCCGTCCGCACCGAACTCGGTCAGCGTATCCGCAATGCTTTTATCCCCGAAAAAGGCAGCAAGCTGATCTCAGCCGATTATTCTCAGCTCGAGCTCCGTATCCTCGCCCACATCACGCAGGATCCGCGAATGCTCGAGGCGTACAAAAATAACGAGGACATCCACTCGCAAACCGCCCGGCTTGTTTTTGGTGCGACGGACGAAAAAGACCTCAAAGAAAAACGCCGCCTGGCCAAGATCGTCAATTTTGGCATAGCGTACGCTGTCGAGGCATTCGGGCTCTCACAGCGAGTCGGGATCAGCCGGGCCGAGGCAAAGCAGGTGATCGCGGACTATTTTGAAACCTACAAAGGTATCCGCGAATACATGGACCGTACGCCCGAACAGGCAAGGAAACAGGGCTACATCGCTTCCCTCTTCGGCCGCCGCCGCTACTTCCCGTCGATCAACGACCGCAACTTCGCTGTCCGATCACGGGCCGAACGCGAAGCAATCAATATGCCGATCCAAGGTACGGCCAGCGATATTGTAAAGATCGCTATGATCCGCGTCGCCAACGCTCTGAAACAGGAAAAGCTCGAAACAAAGATGATCATGCAAGTGCACGATGAACTTCTATTCGAAGCTCCCGAAGCTGAAGTTGCCACCGCCTCCGCGCTCATAAAACGCGAGATGGAAGCGGCAGCAACCCTCGATGTCCCGCTCACCGTGGAGATCGGGGTCGGCGACGATTGGATGAATGCAAAGTAAAAGGTCTATCAAGGTTTTATCCCGGAAATGCACGAAGTGCTCTTCCCGCTGCCGGATACGCTTGATTTCAACCAGCACCTCGACCTTATGCCCTGAACGCCGGGTTTTACATAAGTGTAGGCTTTGCAATTCGGATCCGCCGCGCAGGCATTTCGGCACAATTCAAAATTAGCCTCTGGCAGATCAAAATTACGGTAGTCGCCGCCCGGCCGGTCGGTGTCGTATTCCACGCTTAGGTTGTTTGCCGTTGCTGCGCGACCACCGGCCGGGGCGGTCACGGGAATTAACGTCGGGGATCCTGCAAGGCTACCACCGACCACCCAGCCGTGTGGCCCATAATTCGCGTTCTGTTCCAATAGACTGATGGCAAAACTTCCTGATGATCCCGGAGCGACGGGGACAGATAGAGAGAATGATTTACTTAGCCTCTCGCCATTCGGAGCTATGTAGTTGTACTCCTTGTGCTCCTTGCCCGCTGCAACCGAAACTCTGAGTTCGTAATAGTCCAACGAACCCGGCCCGCTCGACGGATTCGAACTGGTTGCAGTTCCGGAAACGGTAAGGATAGTTCCAGAGAGCAAGCCTTTGTACTGGCGTCCGGCAACCTTTCCGCTATCACCGCCGCTAGGCGGTTCAAGCTTCGCTCCCGATATCGTGTAGCTAAGAACTCCCCAATAGCCAGGGGACTGCAGCGTCAGGCTGGTCGAGCCGGCTTCGGGAGCGGGTGACGGATTATTTTTTTTGGGATTGAAAGGAAAATATGTGAGAGCGAATTCTATCCGGTCCATCTCGCGCTTTGTTCCTGGGTCTTTTATCTTGTCCTCGGCCCATGCCAGGTCGCCGTAACGCCAATAGAATTTGTCGCCCCATTTCGCCAATAGCTGAGCTTGCTTTTGCCGCTCTGCATCAACTTTTTGTCTCAGCTCATTCAGCCGCTCCCGATCGCTCGGGTCGGAACCCAAGAGCCCGATCGAACTCAACGAGGTAGTACCTACGTCGCCGATCGCCTGCTTGATCTGCCTTGTAGCCATGGCCTCCGCGGCACGGCTTGCTTTGTACTGATTGTAAATTTGCCACCCCTCGGCCTCGTCGGCGTCACGCGGCTTGAAACCTTCCTGGGCCAGCCCAGCTGAAACCGCAGCAATAACGATCGATAGGACACATATAAGCTTTTTGAACATTGTTACCTCCTCGTATTCCGTGCCATTACCAGACACACCAGATCCTCTTTCAATGTAGAAGAAAAGCTATTTCTCAATACAGAAAATGGCAATAGCTATGCCGTAACACAAAGGAATGTTACCAAGCAATATTGGACTCTCGAGGCCCAAAAACGAACGCTCGGGGGACGGAGGCGCGACAAACTTCGACGCTATATGAATTTCTCCACGCTCGGTCATTATGCACCTTCTAAAAAACGCATCATGCCGCCCAAATCGGCCTACTGTTCGTGTTCAAAATGGCACGGCGATTGCGCCTGATTTGTTGAGTAGATGTCACACAATGGCCTGTTAGAAATTTCAAACTGTCAGCCTGTCTGGCAATTACTCAGGGAGGTTATTATGAAAAGAGACCATGTTGACCTGACGATCGCGTTAGGGCTGCTGCTTGGGGCCGGTCTCGCGTGCAACGGGCTGCCGGTGTTCCAGACCCAACAGACAATGCCGCCGCCCGCATCGCCGACTCCTCCGGCGGCCCAGTCCGCAACGCCGGATGCTGAAAACGCAAAGCTGCTTGAAAAGCTATCCGAGCTTGAAAAGAAGATCGATGCCCAGCAAAAACAGAGCAAGTCTTCACCACCGCCTGTAATTCGATCAGGGGGCACAAACGCTTGGGTAAATTCACCGGGCGATGGCTTCCTTGCTCTCCGGAGCGATCCGAGCTCAAACGGTGGCTATCGCGTTATGCAGATTCCTCACGGAGCGAGCGTGCGGGTTCTGAGCTGTCAGGGATTTTCCCAGAATATTGGTGGACACACCGGTCGATGGTGCCGCGTCAGCTATGCGGGAAACACCGGCTGGGCTTTTGACGCCTGGCTTGTCTATTAATTGATTCAGAACTCGGGCCGCGCTTCGAGTTCCGCTTCGGATCTTGAACAGAAAAAGAACCTCGACCATCTCAACATGATCGAGGTTCCAATTTTGTTACTAGCGGCGAGCGTTATTCCCAAAAGTCGCCAACCCCTATTCCCTTAACTTTCTGGCCAGGCTTGACCTTTACGGGGATCGGCTTTTTGGAGTGGCAATCGACACTCATACCACACCTCACAAATTCGTTGTAATACGCCTTGTGACCCGGCACTTCGCTCGTCATTCCGTAAAGTAAATATGTTCCTGACGGCGCGGCGATCTCGTATGTCGCGGCCCGAAAGTTCATCTTGAAACTGATCTTTGCCTCGCGGAGTACTGCTGCCTTGTTGTTTGAGCAATAAACCGGCTCCGCGTATAGAGTTGTTACCTTGAGGCATAAAACCATATCTCGCGGTATGCCGTCGCCGGGATATACCAGCTTGCCCGAGATCACACCAGATTGAGCATAGGCTGAGACTGTCAAGCCAATAAATAGAGCAACTAAAATAATGGATCTTTTCATATCAGTATCCTCCGATAAAGCCTAAAAAACTGTAAAACTGCCCGACCATCCGCCGTATGCTCGGCTAGTAACGCCGTTCCGCGTCGATGCCGAATATCCGCCAGCTCCTGGACGAACCTCGAGGGTGACGCTGCCGCCGGAAATAGTAGTGATCAAGCCGCGATGAACTGCCGCGGTGCAGATCGGCGAATCATCCGTGTAGATATCGGTTCCCCAAATAGCACCTGACGCTGAGCCGCCCGGCGGGCAGAAGAATTTGAATTGCTGACCATTGCGGCCCCTGAGATCGGTCGCAGTAGTTGCCCATCCTATGGTCTTGGCGTTCGGGTCGACCGTCGGCTCTTTCACGTTTACGACCGCAAAACTGCCGCTCCAACGGCCGTAAGCTTTAGTTGTAACACCGTTCCTGGCTGAGGCGGCGTAACTGGCAGCCCCAGGGCGAATTTCGATCGTGATAATACCGCCTGCCCTCGGATCGAGGTACCCGGCGTGTACCGCGGCCGTGCATATCGACGAGTCATCTGTGTAAAGGTCCGTTCCCCAGATCGACCCGGAAAGCGTACCGCCCGCCGGACATTGAAACGCGTACCGCTGACTGTTCTGACCGCGAAGGCCAGTTGCCGTTGTTCCCCAATCGATCTTCTGGGCGGTGGATTCGATCGGCGGGGTCGTTGAGCCGACGATCACGTAGCTTCCGCTCCATCCTCCATATGCTCGGCTGGTAACTCCGTTGCGAGACGATGCGGCATAACTCGACGATCCCGGACGAATTTCAATCGTAACAACCCCGCCACCCTGAGGAGTGATCCGTCGTGCATGCACCGCCGCCGTGCATATCGACGTATCGTCGGTGTAAAGGTCGGTTCCCCAGATCGCTCCTGACAGCGTACCACCCGCCGGACAGGCGAATGAGAACTGCTGATTGTTACGTTCCCGCAATGCCGTCGCGTTACCTTCCCACGTGATACTTGTCTGACCATTCACACTCACAAAAAGTAGTCCGGTCAGAAGTGCCGTTCTAATAATATTTTTCAAACTGGTGTTCATCTCTTCACCTCCTGAATGTAAGATTTCGCTATTCTGTCCTATCGAGGTGCTACTCTAATAAATTTCGACCTCATCTAAATGGAACCAGGTCGTTTCGGCCAATTGAAGCCGAACGAAACGAGCTGACTCGCCTGAGATATTGACGCTTAAAGGCTTACCGGCGAATCGGCCAAAGATCGTGCCGTTGTTGGCGAAGATCCGCTTCCACCGGTTCCCGTCGTTGGAAATCCAAACCTCGATCGTCCGGGCTCTTTCGGTGCAGCAATCGGTCCGATTAAAGATGCGTATCTCAGAGAGCTGCTTGACCTCACCTAGATCGACCTGCCACCAAGGATTTTTTTCGCTCTCGGTATGAAAGCCGTATGATCCGTTCTTCACTCCATCAACTGCTCCATTGGCGTCGTTTGGTTTTGACCACGGTGAGGTGCTGCTCTGTTTTGTCGGCCGATTCAACGCCAGATTCGGCGAGCCCTGTTTCGGTTTTGGCGGCGTGCCCGCGACCCAAACGTAGACGATATCCAGCGTGGTGTGCATGGCTCCAAGTTGGGAAAGGCCGCTGCTGACATGGATCACCATTGTCGAGCCTGGGCCGCCAACCGGGATCGTTCCTTCGCCCTTGCCGCTGGCTGCCGCACCGGGCTGCGTGCCCACCGTGACAATGTACTCGCCATTGTCGATCGCGATGCTGCCAGTTCCGTACCCCCACTGGGGACCGTTTGCTCGGACAGCTTCGTTCGCGCTGAACGCCAAACCCAACTGGAACACGACCTTCTGAAGCGGGATCAGGGTCACCAGATCGGTATTGGCTCCGAAGGTGAGGGTCGAGGTCGTGAGATGCACCACGCGGTCGGCGTTGTCTGTCTTGAAAAATTGCTCGATCGAGCCGCCTTGAAGCCCGCCGGCCACCCTCACCTCATACACGTGTCCTGGCAAAGGCTTGACGGTCGCGTAGTACTCATTTGTCGGCCTGAACGACTCGCTATCATATTTCCAATAACCCTGAGCCTGCACGTTAAAAGGGAAATTGATAAGACGAAATTCGATCTTATCCATTGTCCGTCCTGTTCCCTTATCAACGATCGTTTCGTCGGCATCCTGTAGATTTCCATAACGGCCGTAAAACTTTTTATCCCAAGCCGCTTTCAGGGCGGTCTGCCTGCTTATCTCGTTCTGGAGGAGAGTGCGCAACTTTGTCTTGTCTTTCACGTCCTGTGGATCGATCCATAGTGGAATTACTCCAACTGCCATCGTATTGATGTCGCTTGCCTTCATGGCGATCAAACGCATAAGGTCGGTCTCATTTTTGCGGGACTGAATGTATTCATTATGCAGCCGCCACGCATGCTCTTCGTCGGCATCGCGCGGTGTAAAAGTGCCCTGTGCAAAGACCATAGATGCAGTAATTGCGAGGACGATCATTAATAACAAATTTCTTTTTAGCATGATAGAAACTCCTCAAAACGCATTACTTTTTGCGCGTTTTTTGTCTAAGCAAGGCTCACCGCAACCCGGTCATAATAATCAATTGCGAGCCGTCAAAGATGACCCTCGGGAACCTGTTGAGATCGCTGGGGTCGCCATTCCACGTCTTTGTCGATATGACCTGGCCATTGCGGCCGCAAATGAACTTGATCCGCCCCGCCGCGGTCATAAGGACACGCACTTCACGCTTTTCACCCGGTGCCAGTTTATTTTCCGGCCCAAAGTTCAGCCCCTCCGCAAAAATATGAACCGCTTCGCCCGAACGATTTTCGAAAATTGCCGTTACATACCTCCCGGCATTCGCTACCGGCTGTTTGATCGGCGTCGGCGTCGGCTTTACGACCGGATCTGCGACCGGCGTGCTGCCGCTTGGATAGCCTTTGACGATCGCGTGTCCGCGGCCGCCGCTTTCGCTATTCTGTGCCCAGGTTGACGGGCTGGAATCGACGATGGTATAAGTTCCCGCCGGGATTACAACGTTCGGATTAGCTTCCCAATTAGCATTTGGAACGCCTCCCTGGCCCGGTGTTCCAGTTGTGGACCATGGGCCATACGTCGTTCCGTCGGATCGCCGCAGTGATATTGTGCCAGGACGTGCGGCACCGCGTGCATCATTCCAATGGTATGTAAAGACATACGTGATCATGTGCGGAGCCGAGATCGAGAACTGCGTTGCCGCAGTCGGCCCGTTATACACTCCGCCGATATTGGTGTTCTTGAAAATTACTCTCTCCGTTCCCTGAGGCAGGCTTACGCCCGGCGTTGGCCTTGGCGTAGGTGCAGCACCCGGCGTTGGCGTGAGGTCGAGTTCCCAAGGATATTGCTGCCCAGGCGCTCCGCCTGCCCCAGTGAAAGTACCTACAATTTTGTTCCCCTGAATTCTCCCTTTGTAATCCTGCCCGCCGGGATAGCCCGGCAAGGTGCGATGAAACGAGACCGTATCGCCCGAAATGACTCCATTAGTAATCGATAGGTCTCGGTGTTCAACCCCGCCGGAGGTTTCAAATCCAGAAAAAGTATTTCCATTTACAGTCAAGATGACAGAAAACAGGCCCTTTACATCGTACTGACCAGACTTTAGCCTTAAGGCACTCGTCACCGGAGTCGGTTGTGGGGTCTGGATCGGGACCGGAACGGCTCCGACAAGACGAAATTCATCTGGAGATAGAGCCTGCCAGCCATCATTCGGTCCCGGTGCGGGACTGCCCAATGGCCATAATCGATAACGAATTCCCTTGAAGCTCGTTGGCGAAAGGAACTGGAACTCGAAATCAACATTATTGCCGCAGCAATATCCCTCAACGTCGCGATTTCTCGCACGCCACGTGATACCATCGCCGAGCAAGGTGGCCGTCCCGGCATTGTAGAAATCACCGCCTCTCGACGGAGGCTCAGGGGTCGTCGTCTGCCATTGCCGCAACCGCAATGTGTTTGCGGTAATGGCTGATATTTCGTAGGTTAGTCCGCTGCTTGGTGTGCGATACAAGCCAGGCCTCGGATCAAAACCTGACGCCGAGTCCTGGAATAGTTTGAACTCCGAAAATGTCGTCTGGAACGTATTGTTGTTGTATTCATTGATCAAAACCAGGCCCGCATTCACCGTTTCAGGCAAATGAGCCGTAACTTCCCCAACTCGCTGCCACGATGCTCCATCAATACTGACATAGCCGGTGAACTGATCGCCTCGCCTTATTAACCGAAGGTAAAGATCATTATTCGAGAACATAATTTGCGCCCGACCCGTCTCCCGCCCGTCCACAAATGCCGAAAAGTTGATATGCTGGCCGGAATTTCCAAAACCGTTAATACCGCGTTCGAATCGAACAACGCTTGTCCGCCCGACGTGTACTGTCAAACCCGAGCCATTGTAGTCAAAGCTCCAAATTCCGCGCAGTCGGGTTTGAAGTGTGAAATCACCTGTAACTTCCTTTGTTAATCGCGGAGCATCAAAGTTCGTTGCGGGCCAGAGGTCATTGCCCTTCGGCGCCCGAATAATAATGTTGCCGCCCGAGGTTTCATAGGAAGCATCGGCCCTCGGATCGAACCAGTTCCACCGCTCGCCCGACAGGTCCAATACACCGCTCTCCTTCTTAACACCGCCACCGCCGGCATTCGCCTTCATGATCCCAAGGTTCCTCTTGGCGGTCTCGTTGTTAGGATCTAGAGCGATCGCTTTTTCGTAGTCGGCAATTGCGCCGGGAATATCGCCCAGTCGTTCTTTTGCGATACCCCGGTTGTTGTAAGAAGTGCTGCTCGTAGGATTGAGAGAAATATATCGATCCAGATCCGACAGTGCTCCGCGGTAATCCCCGAGATTGATCCGCGTCAAACCACGATACGAGTATCCGTTCGGATAATTCGGATTTATCTGGAGTGAACGGTCGTAGTCGGCGGCGGCACCGGCGTAGTCCTTTAACGCATCTTTCGCGAGTCCCCGGGTCAGATATGCCCGGTAATCGTTCGGATCGATCTGAATGGCCCGGGTCGCATCATAAAGAGCACCTTGCAGGTCATTATTTCCCCGCTTGATCATGCTGCGTCCGCGATAGGCACTAGCGTTGTTAGGGTCAAGCTTCAGAGCCTGATTACAATCAGCCAGAGCTCCGGCATTATCCTGCAAACTTCGTTTTGCCAGACAGCGGCCGGCATAAGCCGCAGCGGAATTTGGATCTGCCGCGAGAGCTTTGTTGTAGGAATCGATCGCTTCCTTGTATTTTCCGCTGTCATACAGAGTGTCGCCCTGTTTGATCGCGGTTCCGGCTGAGTCACCGGGCTCTGTCTCTGCCGACGCAGGCATCCTCACAGTGCCTTCGGTGTTATCAGCATGATCACTGTATTTGCCGGTTGCTCCGCTTTCGGAAATGACGATCGTATAGCCGACATTCAAGTGGGCACTGCCGGCTTTTATCGCTTCGGTCTCGGTAAGAGCCAGTGTGTTCCCTGAAAAATTGCCGCGGACCCGATTGACCGATTGCAGGCTCGGCCACGTGATCTCTCCAACTACCAGACCCGTCGCAGGATCGTAACTTGTTATCCGAAGCGTAAATGGCCAGGTTCGATTTCCTCTCGGCCCCTGCGTTTCGCGGGCTTCGCCGGACATTGGTTCGCCCTGAATAAGCTTCGTCGCAAATTTTGACGCAGTGATTACCACCGGCGTCGGTTTAGGCGTCGGCTTTGGCGTCGGGGTAGGAGTCGCTTTCGGCCTCTGATCCAGATCTGCCTGAGAAACGGAAACATCGAACGAGTTGCTCGCACGCCCAAGCTCGATCCCATTCTTGTCGCGAACGATCACGGTTGCAACGCCGGTTCCAACCTGGCTGCGAGAGAGCCGGATCTGCTGTGAAATGTTATTACTTTCAAAATGCGTGTCCTCATTGACCGTCCATTCATAACGAGCAGCTTCGACGGCCGGTGTTACTTCTGCCCGCATTCCGACGAACTGATGAACGGCAATTCCCTTCTCCAGCGGCACCAGCCCAACGCCTTCCCTCCATATCTGCGGTTTCGGGCCTTCCGGTCCAAGTACATTTACCTTGACGTCGTATTTATCGGCAGTAAAAGTGGCCGATTTCTCTCCTAGATCGTCGCCCTTGCCTGGAACACGAGCCCTGACAGTTACGGTGATTGGCTCGGCATTCTGTGGAATGAACGTGACCTCGCGCTTATCCTGCGATTCGAACGTCTGTCTGCCGTTCGCGGATATTTGCCAGCGGAAGTCGATATCTTTCAATTCCGCCGGAGTAACCTCGACTCGAGCTTTGATCTCGTTACCGATAAATCCTTTTGCCGGTGCGAAAATCACCTTCAGTTCCGGATTTACGACCTCGACCTCGATTTGATCGGCCTCAGCGAGAGGAACCAGTACCTGGCCCTTTTTCTCAAAGACCGTAACCCAAACTTTCGTCACTCCTGGACGGTTAAAGGTCGCAATGGCACTATTTTTAGGCCCCTCGACCGGATCAAATGTGACCTCGGGATTCGGCTGCCATTGGTAAACAAAATTGCCGCTCGCCGGAGCACCGCTAGATAAGATCTGTGCTGAGAAAGTGACCGGTGTTCCGACCGCGACCTTTCGCGTGTTCGGCTTATCCTGCTTGATGATCGCCTTGTAGTCGGCGACTTCGTATTCGAGATAAGCGGAACCGAGAAAGTACCGGTTTCCCTCGACGCCAACTGACAGAGGGAATTTGCCGGGCTTTGCTGCCTTGACCGTAACCGTCGCAACATCTCGCGAGGTTTCCGGTTTCCCTTCGAAGACACCACCCCAGCTGTATTTGAATGGCGAATCTTCTGCTTTGGCGTTTTCGACCATCACTGTCACACGGGCGGATTCGCCGACCTTTAGCTTTTCGAGCGATGGCGGTGAAAACGTGACTTTCGGCAGGTCCGAACCATCGAGTTTCGGCCCGGTGTAAGGTATTTTTTTGAATTCGCCTTTCTCAACGAGTGCGAGACTGTTCACGATCCCGATCGCCTCTGCCTGAGCAGAGGCGGTATGAGCCTCGAGAAATCCGCGGTCAACGTTCGTCCAGCATCCTGAGCCCCCGGCGTTATAACCGACCTCGACGACATCGCGTCCCTTGATCGCCCAACCGCGGCCGTAAGCTTGCACACCGTCCGCGTTATATCCATATCCAACCCATGCGCCGTTAGAGAACTTGACTGACGAATCGACAAATTGTCCCTTGAAGTCGCCGATCGCGTAGCTTCGGACCTTCAATGTAAATCCCCACCGCTTTGCGTCGGCGACAAGGTCATCGATCTTTTGAGATATCTCGGCAGCCGTTCGAGGAGCAAATGACGGATTGATCTTTCCCCACACCTCGGAATGCACCTGAGCTTCCCACTGGCATTCGCCGGGCGTCTTGGTTTTTGCCTGCTGCCGTGCCAGATCGAAACCCTGCGGGTTGTTTCCACCATCCCAAATGCCGGGAACGCTACCGGCGAAACTCAGTTTCCGCGTATCGATCACCTGATCCTCGGGCGTCGGGGTTGGCGAAGGTTTCGTTTCTTTTTTACCGACGCTTACGGTCTTTGCGGTTTCGGCGACCTTAACTTCGACGCCGTTAACCTTGGAAAACGCCTCGAGGCGTACGTTTTTGGAGCTGTTTTCCGGAAGCGTAAACGAGAACGAATCGCCCGCTCTAGCGCCGCCTGCGGTCAGGTCGGTCCAGGCAAGTCTGAGGTCTTTGAGCTTTTTAAGATCGTCATCAAGGATCGCGGTCAGCGTAATTGTTTTTTCCGGCTCAGGGTTCGGCGAAACGCCGATATCGAGCCCTCCCGATTGCCGGTGAACGATGATATTGAAAGGAACTGATTTCGTTAGCTGTTTATCAAGTTCTGCTTTAGCACTTAGTACGTCATCAGCGATCGTTTTCACATCGATGATCAATTCGTATTCAAACCGGAGCATCTTGACGGTGTCTCCGGTGAATTTGAATTTCCTCGAAGCCTTTTCCGCTGCAAAGATCGGAAGAACCGGCGACCAGGTCTCTTGCTCGGTCAGGTTGAAAGGCTTCCATCGATAAACTTGCGTGGTTTCGACGGCAACCAGTTTGTCCTGACCACCGAGAAGCCGCATCCTTTTTTCAAATTCTGCCAGTCCCTTCCGAATATTTTCGGAACTGCCCACAAATGTAGCCTTTACGTTGACCTCACTTTCCTGATCCGGAACAAGCGTCACTTCTTCCGGATCCGCGTTGGCGATCAGGCTGCTCGCATTAAAATCGCTTTCGACCTTCTTCAGTACGTCGATCGCGTCTGCGATCAGCTCAATGCGGCGGGTTCGCCATCGGCTGACTATCTCGGGGCCGCATTTATCATTAAGGATTCGCTCGATCTCCGGATCGGCTTTGTCGTTTCGAACGGACGCATTTCTGGCGTGTACGGCAACGACCTCGAGTACTTTCGATTCGTCTGTATAAAGCGTCGCGAGTTGCTCGATGCTTCGTTCTGTTCGCTGATTTACATCGAGCGATTCTCGCCCTTTCACCTCATAAATACCCGCGATGAGATCGCGGCATTCCTGTTGGGCGGTGACAATGTTATAGCCGGCCGCGATCGCATCATCCATGATCGCTTTCAAGATCAACGGCACGAATCCGATTACAAATTTCGCCGAGACCATGAAGGTCGCGTCGAGCAGGATATTCTGGATCAAACCTTCAAGATCAGCCTGCGTGGCCTTTTTCAGATAATCCCCGGCCTGCAAGACCACCAAAAAACCAAAAAATCCTTTTAGAGCGAGATCCCAACGAACCTTACCGCCGATCTCAGCGACTCGGCCGCCATAATGCAGGAATGTCTCAATTACACGTGTCCACTTTCCCGACCCGACCTGCAGCATCTCGCGTATTACCTTCAGGATCTGTGGATTTGTTTCGGTTGCCCAACGGATCAATAGTTCTGCCTCTATCTTCGCCCTTCGAAGGCTATTGCCCAGGCCTTCTCTTACGCTTGGTTTTGCAAGCTCCTCGGCAGCTTTTTTGAGATCCATCACAAGGGTCTCTTTACCATTGACGAGCTGCAAAGACTGGCAGCATTCCCGCAAAACGTCATCGAGATAGCTCGCCTCACCAAACCGGCCGAGATCTCGGCCCTTTTTCATCATTTTGCGTAGGCGATCGAGGCTCTTTGCCGCACTTTTGGTGTCGCCGGCCTTGAGAGCATTCTCGACCTTTTCAACGAATTGAAGCGACGTGTTTCCCGAACCTTCGATCGTATAGATCCCGGCATTCTCAAGCCCGGGCAGCAGATCGGCAATTCCTGAGCGGATCAGATTGCCTTCCTTCCAGATCACGCGTCCTGCCTGTGCCTCATACGCATCTCTAAACGCTTTTGCTCCTTTTCCCCACAGCCCTTCAGTGATCGCTCCCCCGAGATTAGGGTTGATTCCTTCCGCGGCCAATTTTTCCAGGGCTTCGGCGGCATCATCGATCCCGTTGAGGATCGACTCCGGCGGATAAAGATTCGTGCTGCTCAGCACCTTAGCAGCCTGCGGGCCGAACCGCTGATTGATCTGGCTCGTGATCTCTCGTCGCAGTTGGTTGTATTTAGCCTTCGCGAGCTCTGGGCTGCCCTCAAAAACCACCCGCATATCAAAATCGGACGTTCCGCCAAGCAGCGGATCGACAAAATTCTTGCCGCTGATCCAGCTTCCGACAAAAACCACTTTTCCCCCGGCCTTATTTACGGTCTGGATCACGCTCATCGCGACCTCGAACCGCGTTCCTGAGAGTCCTTTTAGAAAATTCTTGGTCGCGACATCAAGCCCTTCCTGATACGGCCCGTTGGTGCCTGGAAATAGTTCGGCCGGCTCTTCCGTAACAAGAAGTTCGCCGGCCGCATTTGCTGGATCCTGATTTATTGAACGAGCTGGCTCCGGTGGGATCTTGACTGCGGAAGTAATGACGAGAGAGTAAGCGAGAAGGATCGTGAGTAAACTGCTAATTAGACGTGTGGCTTTCATAAAACCTCCCTCATTCCATGAGGAAATACCGATGATCGGGCGCCAAAAAAAAACTTTGATAGAAATCAAGTGACATAATCATCTATTACGCGCGCAATCGGTGTGCCGTGTATATGGATTTCGCCTGCTCTTCGCAACTGTTGAGAGTAGGACACTTCGAGCTTCGCCGAAGTAGATGGATCGGCTCAGCTAAAATTTCATCACGCTGAGTGAGAGTTTTTTCGCGGCTCCTCGAGAAATTCTTCCTCCTCGCGCTAACATTTAAGACTATGAGCAAGCCGATAGAGAAGACCCAGAGAACCCGAGTAAAACGCATCCCAAAACGCGGAAACTATGAGCGAGACACAATTAACGCGATCCTCGACGAAGCGTTTATCTGCCACGTCGGTTTCGCTGTGGACGGGCAGCCGTATGTTATTCCCACGGGTTACGGCCGCGTTGGCGAGCACCTTTATATCCATGGTTCGGCTGCGAGCCGGATGCTCAGAGATCTGAGCGGCGGCGTGGATGTTTGCGTGACTGTGACGATCCTCGACGGGCTTGTCCTCGCACGGTCGGCGTTTCATCACTCGATGAACTACCGCTCGGTCGTCATCCTCGGAAAGGCAGAGCTCGTTACAAACGATGAAGAGAAAAACAACGCTCTATTCGCGATCTCGGAACACATCATCGCAGATCGCTGGAACGATGTCCGTCCGCCAACAAAGCAGGAACTTAAGGCCACCAGCGTTCTCAGGCTTCCAATAGTAGAAGCTTCGGCAAAGATCCGCACCGGCCCGCCTGTCGATGATGAAGAAGATTACGATCTCGACATCTGGGCCGGCGTTCTGCCAGTGTCCCTCGAACCCGGGATCCCGATAGCTGACAATCGAATGCGAACCGATGCCGAAATTCCTGGCTACGTCCAAAACATCAAACGCAAACGCCAAAATTGACGAGCAAGACCCGCTCGTAGGAAAATATCAGGTAATGAAAACAATTCGAATAGCATTCACCCTTCTTTTGGGGGCACTCGTTGTCTGTGCCCAGAAGCCTATCGAGGACAACAGCTTTCTCCTGGAAGAAGCCTATAACCAGGAAAAAGGCGTTATTCAATACATCCAAACCTTTCACCGCGAACGCGGCGGCAATTTCGCCTACAGCTTCACCAACGAAATGCCGATCAAGAAGCAGCAGCATCAGTTCAGCTATACGATCAACGTAAATCGGAACGACGGCACGACCAGATTTGGCGATACTTACGTCAATTATCGCTATCAGATGGCCGGGCTCAAGGAAGAGGACAAGGTCGCTGTCGCACCGCGTTTTTCGCTAATCCTGCCGACCGGCAGCTATCGCCGCGAAACCGGCAGCGGGGCGTTAGGATTTCAATTCAATCTTCCGGTTTCAGTCACCCATTCAAAGAAATTCGTCACTCACTGGAACGCCGGAACGACTTTCATCCCGAAAGCCCGAAGCGTTACCGGTGAAAAAGCGAACACCAAGGGTTTCAACCTTGGCCAGAGTACGGTTTTTCTCGCCAAAACGAACTTCAACGTCCTCGTCGAAACGGTTTGGAATTACAACGAAAAGGTCATCGGCCGTAACCGCACCGAATCCGAATACAGCCTGCTCATCAATCCCGCCATCCGCTGGGCGTGGAATATGAAGAGCGGCCTGCAGATCGTGCCCGGGATCGGCGTTCCACTCGGCGTCGGCCCCAGTCGTGGCGAACGCGGTATTTTTCTGTATTTGAGCTTGGAGAAATAACTTTAACCGATTCGACTGTATAATCGAGCCATGTTTGAACGTGCGGTTTCTCATGGCTCTTTTTTTGCTCTTAGACTTGTCGTCCTCGTCCTCTCGCTTTGTGCAGCCTCATCGATGATGGCTCAAAGCGACCACGGAAATATCCCGCCCGAGTGGCAAACCAAGGCGGAATCGACTGATTACAAACAAACTTGGCGATACGACGAAACGATAGCGTTCGCCAAGCGGCTCGATAAAGCATCGAACCTGATCACCTATCAGTCCCTCGGCAAGAGCGGTGAAGGCCGCGATATTCCGCTTCTGATCGCGGCGAGAGACAACGCATTTTCACCGAAATGGGCGAAGAGAACGCGCCGCCCGATCATCTTTATCCAGGCAGGTATCCACGCCGGCGAGATCGACGGAAAGGACGCGGGCCTCGCTTTGCTTCGCGATATCGCTATCACCAAAACACGCATCGATCTGCTCAAGGACGCGATCATTCTCTTTATCCCCATCTACAACGTCGATGGCCACGAGAATTTCAATGCCTTTCTCCGGATAAATCAGAACGGCCCCGAGGAAATGGGCTTTCGGGCGAACGCCACCAATCTTAACCTCAACCGCGATTACATGAAGGCCGACGCCCCCGAAACACGTGCGTGGCTCAAGCTCTGGAACCAATGGAAGCCCGATCTTTTCATCGATTGCCACGTCACCGACGGCGCCGAATTCCAATACAACCTGACCTACGAATACGCTCATTTTCAGGAATCGTCGCCGTCGATAAAGGCCTGGATGGACGAGCATTTTGACGGGAACGTTGTGCCGCAGGTCGAGAAAGAAGGCAATCTGATGACGCACTACGTCGAGTTCGCCGGCCGCGAAGTGACCAGCGGTGTCGCGACATTCATCGCCACGCCGCGATACGCGACAGGTTACACGCCGCTCAGAAACCGTGCCGGATTATTGATCGAAACGCACGTTTATAAGCCTTATAGATCGCGTGTCCGCGGCACTTACGACATCTTGCGATACACCGTCGAGGAAGCCGGGAAAGCGAGATCGAGCCTTTTCATCGCCAACGTCACCGCCGACACACAAACCGTCGAACGCGGCAAAACATATGACGACAAACGCCAGTTCCCGCTCAAGCTAGGTGTTACGGACAAGGCAACGCAGATCAATTTCAAGGGCACCGAATACAAACTCGAAGACAGCACGATCTCCAACACCAAACGCATCGTCTACGGCACCGCCCCGCTCAATATCACGATCCCAAAATTTGACGAGGGCAAAGTAACTGCCTCGGCCGCTCCGCCGCTCGCCTACATCATTCCGCCGCAATACAAGGACGTAATCGACGTCATCACCGCTCACGGGCTCAAATTTGACCGCCTGAAGAAGGCGCTGGTGCTAGAGGTCGAAAGCTATAAGCTGACCGAGCCAAAATGGTCGCCAACTTCATTCGAAAACCGCGTCACGCTGGCCGCAAAACAAACTCCGTACAAAGAAACGCGAACATACCTCGCCGGCTCGATCATTGTTCCGCTCGACCAGGAAGCCGCCGCGGTAGCGATCCATCTTCTCGAGCCGGGCGGGCCAGATTCGTTCGTCTCTTGGGGCTTTTTTAATGCTATCTTCGAACAAAAAGAATACGGCGAAGCCTACATCCTCGAAAAACTAGCCCGCGAAATGCTCGAAAAAGATCCAAAACTCCAGGAAGAATTCGACCGCAATTTGTTGGAACCCTCATTTGCAAGAAGCTCGCAAGCAAGGCTCAGGTTCTTTTACGAACGGTCGCCGTATTTCCTAGATCAAAAGGTCGGGATCTATCCGGTCGGGAGGATATTGAAAGATGTTCCTGTCGATGAACCGGAACCGAAAGCTGTTAAGAAGAAACGCTAGTAGTTGAGCACGCCTTGGTTAGCTTGTCGTTCGATAGTAAGAGATCTTAAGATATTAGCCACACATGGCGTCACTGCTCGAAGAATTTATTGGTATCGTCAACGCTCTAAATGAGCAGAAAATCGACTATGCCGTCTGCGGCGGTTGGGCAATGGCTATTCACGGCTTCCTGCGTGCCACCACGGATATCGATATCTTGATACTCGCTGAGGATCTTGAAAGAGTAAAAACCACAGCGATCGAACTTGGATTCGATATCGAAGGATTGCCGCTCAATTTCGACGGTGGGAAAACACTAATAAGGCGTATTTCCAAGATTGATGCCGAAACCAAAACGCTCATTACTCTCGACATGATCCTTGCGACAGAGGTATACGAAAAGGCCTGGACCGGCCGGAGGCTCGTGAAGTGGAATAATGGCGAATATCGGGTAGTTGACACTGAAGGTATGATAGAGATGAAGGAACGCGCAAGGCGGCCGAAAGACCTGATAGATCTCGAATTTTTGCGAGGACGAGGGAATGAAAGTTGATATGTCAGAAGAAGCGGTGACGCGGCGAATGATCGAGTTGAATCAGCTATGGGAATTGGCCGTAGCGCTAAGATCCTCAGACCTCGGAAATTCTGAACTCGTCGAAAAACTAAACGAGAATAACGCGGGTGTCACCGCCCGAATTGTTCAAACTCAAAACTCCCCAAAACCATTCGACCTATCTGCCAAATAGCTCTACCAATCAAGCCGTTTTCGCCTTACAAAACGGCGGATACACTCGACCAATCTACCCGTCTTGCGACCTTTCGTCCCGTAAACAGTGGGTTTTCTTTAAATGTGAATCGATTCACACTTTTAGAACACAAATTTCGTACGCAACTAGACGGCAAAAATTGGGGGCGCTACAAAATGCACTTTTTCGGGCGCAAAAAAAGGCCGTCCGTTCCCCGGCAGCCTCTTTTTTGAATGTTTTTGGTGGAGACGAGGAGGATCGAACTCCCGACCTCTGCATTGCGAACGCAGCGCTCTGCCAAACTGAGCTACATCCCCACGTTTTCAAATAAAAAATAAAAGGAAATCAGAAAAAGTGCAAGCCTACTGAACGCCCGCGGGCAATAGTGAGCCTCTCGGGTCTGATGCGTAAGCGTGGCCGTCTTCGATCTTGCCGATAAGGCCGTGAAAGCTGATCTCTCCCTCTCCGTTAACGACAACCACGACGTCACCGGGGCTGACCGTTTTTTCGTCAACAGCGAATTTAATGACGGTCGCGTTCCCGTTTTCCGAAGCGGCGGCTTCGTATTCAAAAGTGTCGGCATTAAAACTGAGTGTCTGGCAAAAGGCTACTTCCATAACATAAATTATGGCACAAAAACGGCTACGTGTCAGTCGAACGCACCAGGTCAACGCTAATAGCGTCGTGATCAGAGAGCGGCCGGTCTTCAGCATCGATCAGACCACCGATCGTCCGGGGCTTTGTCCCCGGAGCAATGCACATACCCTTTCCCGTAAACCAATCAAGCCGGCCGTGGACCACGCCGCCGACTCGCCCGGCAGCCCAGAAGATGAACGGGAAACACCACTCAGGAACCCAGTCGCGCAGGTTAGTGTTCTTTTCGATGCTGCCGACATAATAATGCAGCGTCCCCACGCCGATCTCATTTAAAGATCGATAATCGTAGCCGCGGCGTTCCAGGTCTTTGAACAAATTGCGTTCAAAATATCGTTCCGGGTTAGGAAGGTGGTTCTTCGCGACATTCCGTGGCCCCATGAGAACTCGCCGCCAATAGCCCATGATCGCCCGCGTCGAGCTTTGGGAATTAAAAGTTGTGGTGTTCCAGTCACCGCCGATGATCGTCGGCAGCGGCGAAAGGGTTTCGATATGATCGAGAATAAGCTTGATCTGCATTCGCCGATGAGCCCGCGAACAGTGAGCATCGAGATGCACGGTAACCGCTCGAAAATCGCCAGCCGGATGCTCGATATCCGCAACCAAAGCCCGAAGGTAGCCGATCCGCTTCTCCTTGCCCCACATCTTGTCCTTACCGTTCGGCAGCGGAACGGCATGAACATTCTTCATCGGAAATCGCGAGAGCATCGCCAGGCCGTGGATCGAAACGGTATTCTCACCAGCCATATCCGATTCGACACCGCTGCCCTTTTGCAAAGGAATATACACCGGTGCGAAGGCGTAATTTAACCCAAGTTCCCGTGCGATCTCCTGAGCAACGAACCGGTTCCCGCTCCGTGCCATTCCGTAATCAAGCTCTGTAAGAAGAAGCAGATCTTTGTCTTTCAATCCTTCGTGGTTCTTTAGAGCTTCAACGATACCGTCAAATCGGATCCCGCGCTCGATGTTCCAGGCAAGGGCCCGGATCGGGTCCTTAAGTTTCGAGGCATCGGCTTTTTCTGCCAGATGTTCGACAACGACCGCGTTCATTATCCGTTCAACGTCAGGCCGGATCTGCTGATAAAGCTCCGACGCCGCCATTTCGGCGGTCGACTCAAACTTCAGAAGCTCAGGAAAATGCTTATTTAGATCGTGCTCGAGAATACTCGGTGGTCCGCTGTAGCTGTCGGCGGGCGACGGCAGCTTAATCATCATGCCGCTCCTTGACCGGAGCGATCGTAAGGAAATCATCGGTTATCCGCTGCGAATAGACACTCAGTAATTCGTCGATCCGTTCCTGTTTTTTCGACTGGAAAATGAAGCCGACATGACGAGGCTTCTTGATCGTGTAGACGATCTCGTCGTCCACATAGGCTGAGGTGTCAGGCTCTTCAGAATTGGCGAGAGCGAGAGTTATGCCGGCAAATTCCTTTCGCAATTTTGGCAGCTTGTACGGGTTTTCGTCCGTCGCGATCTCGAGTTTTGCCCATTCGCGCCAGAGATTGAAGTTGCAGGCGTATTCGAGAACGTTGGCAATATAAGCCCCGCCAACACGGCATGCGACCTCGAGAAGATAGAATTCGCCGGTTTTCTCGCACTGAAGAAATTCCGCATGAGCTACGCCGCGGTCGTATTCGAACGCCATCAGCAAAGCCCGGTTCATTACCTCAAGCTGTTTCCTTTCCTTCGACCGGTATGGAACGATCGACGACGTAAACACGCCGCCGTGATGCGAAACCTTGAATGGTGTCGTCCCGTATTGACTGACGCCGCAGGCTACGACCTTGCCGTCGGCAACAACGGAATCTACGTGAAAGACCTTGCCCTCAATAAAGCGTTCGATCAGGAATTGCGACGGATGATCGCGCCAGTTGTTGCGGTTATCGAGATCCGTTAAAACTCCCCATGCCTCATCGGCGGTCTCGCACTTACGTATTCCGAAGGCCGAAACCTCATTGCGAGGCTTAACGATCCAGGGAGCCGGAACCGTTGTTAGAAAATTGTGGATCTGCTCAGCATTGAACGCTCCAACAAACTCCGGGCACGGTATTCCCGCGTTATGTGCGATGGAGCGCATCGTCAATTTGTCGCGAAAACGCAATGCGTAAGAGCGGCTTATTCCCGGCAGGTTAAGGTGCTCTCGGGTCATTGCCGCGGTCAGAACATCAAACTCATCGAGCCCGACCACCTTATGGATCGGCCGCGAACCGGCGAGATTCGTGACCGCCCGCACGTAATCCATGACCCCGGCATCATCATCCACCGTTTTTGCGTCATTGATCGCCGTCCACGGCCACGCGCTGTCGAGCAGCTTTTTACGCGTAACAAGCGTAACGTGCCATCCCGCAGTATGACATTCCTCAACAAATTCCGACCCCTTGAAATCGCTCGCGATGATCGCAATATGTTTTTGCATAAACTGATACTCTTATGACTTATCGCAGCCGTCTGTTTTCCTGATAACGATTTTATTTTGAACTAAAAGGATGGCACAATTTAGTGGTTAAGACAATTAAAAACTACTCACTGCGAGTACCGAAAGGCAGTATCTTCGGAAAGAAATTATGGGCGATATCGATCTGGTCAATTTACTCAGCCACCTGATCATCTATATGGTGGTCCTGCTCCTGGCAATCTCTGCCCACGAGGCGGGACACGCATGGATGTCGTACAAGTACGGCGATGACACGGCCTACATGCTTGGGCGTGTCAGCCTTAACCCGGTTGTCCACACTGACCCGGTCGGAACGCTCCTGATCCCTATACTCAGCTTTATTTTGGGTGCCCTCGGCGGTGCATTAGCGAGTGTTCCGCTGCTCGGTTGGGGAAAACCAACTCCGGTAAATCCACGGAAATGGGCGAAGTTCAAGCAGGCAAACGTGATGGTTTCGATCGCCGGGATCGGCGCAAATTTGATAATTGCGCTCACGAGTTTCATCGTCTTTAAATCGCTCCTTGAATTTGGGGTCATCAACGCCGGCAATGTTGGTTCCGGTGTGCTAAAGCCGGTTCTGATCCTTTTTCAGTACCTTATAATGCTGAATATTTCGCTTGCGATATTTAACCTTCTCCCATTTCCGCCCCTCGACGGCAGCAAAGTACTCTCAACATTTTTGCCCGAGAGCTTTCAGCCTGTGTTCCAAATGCTCGAACAATACGGCTTTTTGATCTTGATGCTGCTTATTTATATGGGAGTGATCGGCCTCATAATGCGTCCGGTCTTCACCTTTGTGAATTATCTTTTGGTGACTCCCTGGTTCTAGTTTTATGAAGAAACGAATTTTCAGCGGAGCTCAGCCGACAGGCGAGCTGCATATCGGCAACTATCTTGGCGCTCTGAAAAATTGGGTAGCGTTGCAGGATGAGTACGAGAGCCTCTACTGCATCGTCAACCTCCACGCGATCACGTTGCCGCAGGACCCAAAGCTCTTGCGTAAGAAAACACTCGACCTCGCCCGCATCTATCTCGCGGCAGGCGTAGACGCGGAAAAAGCTACGGTCTTCATCCAGTCAGACGTGGCTGCTCACGCTGAGCTTACGTGGATTTTGTCTTGCATTTCACGAATGGGTGAGCTGGAGCGCATGACGCAATTCAAGGACAAAGGCAAAGGAAATTCCGGTGCGGGTGTCGGTCTTTTCACCTATCCGGTCTTGATGGCATCCGACATCCTACTCTATCAAACGGACCTCGTCCCGGTCGGACAGGACCAGAAACAGCATCTCGAACTGACCCGTGATCTGGCAGAACGGTTTAACCGCGATTTTGGCGAGACTTTCAAAATTCCCGAGCCGTTCATTCCGCCGGTCGGCGCAAATATCGCGTCCCTTCAGGACCCGGGGAAAAAAATGTCCAAATCGGACGAGAACCTCAACGGTTCGATCTTTCTTCTCGATGACGCCGATGTGATCACCAAGAAGATCAAACGCGCCGTCACCGACTCCGGAACCGAGATCAATTTCGACCCCGAACGCCCGGCGATCAGGAATCTGCTCACGATCTACCAGCTCCTAACCGGCAAAACCGCCGAGGAATGCGTCGCACATTTTGAAGGCAAAGGATACGGCCAGTTCAAGGGCGAACTCGCCGAGGTAACGGTAGAATTCCTCAGGCCGTTTCAGGAACGGATAAGGAATTTTGACGATGCGGCTCTTGGTTCGATACTTAAGGCCGGTGCTGAAAAGGCAAATGACATAGCAACTGCCACACTGCGGGATGTATATCAGAAAGTGGGTTTGAGGTGATCAATGGCAACCAAAATAACAGTTTACGAAAAACCAACCTGCACCACCTGCCGAAAGCTGAACAAGCTGTTTGCCGAACACGGCATTGACTGGACCAAGGTCAACTATTTCATCGAACCGTTCGACGAACAAAAGCTGACCGCATTGCTCAAGAAAGCCGGCATGAAACCGTTCGACGTCCTTCGCCGAGCGGAACCTGATTTCAAGCTGGCTGAGATCGACAAAGATTCGAGCGACGCGGAAGTGATCGCGGCGATGGTGAGATATCCTTCCATTATCCAACGGCCGATCGTGGAGGTTGGCGACAAGGCGGTTTTGGCTAGGCCCATCGAGAAGGCTTTGGAGTTGATCGGCAAATGATAATGAGAAATTTCATAACGATCTGTGTTTTGGCCGCGGTTGTCGGGATCTTGACGTCGTGCGATGTTCGGAGCGGTACGGCTAAGGAAGAGATGGAGAAATTCAGCGGTTCGCCGACGCCGACGTTTGCTCCGCCTTCGCCTGAAATCACGCCCGATCCTGCGGATTCAATCGCGGTCGATGTTTCGATGGAGGGCAGCACGATCACGGTCCTGGGCTACAAAGAGAAAAAGTCCGCCATCTGTTCAAAATTCGACCGCGTAATGATCAACGGCGATGATAATGTCCTCAATATCAAAGGCGGCTGCAGCCAGATCGTTGCGAACGGCGATCGTAATCAGATAACTGCGGAAGCGTCTCTGGCTTTCGTTCTGAACGGCAGCGACAACTCGGTCAAATACTCAAAATACGTGAACGGCCGCCGTCCGACGATTACCGAACCGGTCGGCGGAAATACGATCGAAAAGATCCCGGCACCAACGGCCAAGAAATAAGACTGGAGGGTGAGCATCCTGCTCGCCCTTTGCTAATATTCGAACAATGAGCTATACCAACGGAAACGGCAACGGCCACGCACCTAAACCAAAGAACGTCCTTGGCACCGAACTTCAGAGTTGCTGCACCGACCCGATGACGGGATTTTACCGCGACGGGTATTGCCGCACCGGCGCTGACGACACGGGCCGTCATACGGTCTGTATCGAGGCGACAGATGAGTTTTTAGCATTCTCAAAAGCGGTAGGGAACGACCTGTCCACGCCAATGCCGCAGTACGCGTTTCCGGGCCTAAAAGCAGGCGATAAATGGTGCCTATGTATGCTCCGCTGGCGCGAAGCTCTCGAAGCCGGAATGGCACCTCGTGTGTATTTGGAAGCAACGCACGCTCAAGCGTTGACCGTCGTGAGCCTCGAGGATCTGAAGCGGCACGCGGCGTAAGTTTGGCAAAAGCCGGCGCGTAAGCAAGGGCCAAAACTCCAATTTGAGCGATTCGCCCTTGCTCACGCGCGGGCTTCTGCACCTCTGACAATGGAAGAACTCAACAAAAAAGAGATCGGCCTGTACGGCCTGACGATGATCGCGATCGGGTCGAGTATTGGTTCCGGTATCTTCCGTACACCTTCCGAGATCGCGGGTTATCTTCCGGCTGAAGGCTTAATGCTCATGGTCTGGGCTCTCGGAGGCATAATCGCTCTGTGCGGGGCACTGACCTTTGCCAAGATCTCGGGCCAATTCCCGCAGGTCGGCGGCTTTTATGTGTTTCTGAAAGAGGCTTACGGCAAGCTGCCCGCGTTCCTCTTCGGCTGGTCGATGCTGCTGGTTATCAATACCGGCTCGCTCGCGGCTCTCAGTCTCGTCTTTACGTCATATCTAAGTTCGTTCATTCCGCTGTCCGACAACGCTCAGCTGATCATCGCAGTCCTGACAATAGTTGTGCTGACCGTGATGAACGTTTTTGGCGTAAAATTTGGCAATTTATTTGCAAGTATATTTACATCCGCGAAGCTCCTCGGAATTCTGTTCGTTGTCTTTCTCGGCCTGTTTTTCGGAACGAATCAGCACGTAAGTTACCTGAACACGAGCTACGCCCCCGTAGCCAATAACCTCTCTCTGATATCGGCATTCGGCCTCGCTCTGATCGGCGTTACCTTCTCATTCGGCGGTTACCAGCACGCGACATTCGTCGCCGCGGAAGTCAAAAACGCCGCAAAGATCGTTCCGAAAGCGTTGGTGATCGGCATTCTGATCGTTTGCCTCGCGTATCTGACGATAAACGTCGCTTACCTCAGATTTCTTCCGATCGAACAGATCGCCGCGTCGAAAAGCGTCGCTTCGGATGCGATCAACACGATCTGGGGCCTCGGCGGCAAATTCGTCTCTTTCCTGATCATCGTCTCGGTCGTCGGAACGATAGGTATTTACATTTTGACGGCTCCGCGAATATATTTCGCCATGGCGGACGACAAGCTATTCTTTAAGAAATTCGCCGAGATCCACACCAAATATGGCACGCCGGTCTGGGCTATCGTGTTTCAATCCGCATGGACGATCGTCCTGCTGATTTTCTGGAAAACATTCTCAAACCTGATCACTTTTGTCGTATTCGTCGACGAAATTTTCTTCTTCCTGACGGCACTCAGCTTTTTCTTTCTGATCAAATCTCAGAACGTGCTCGGCAGCTTTCTGGCTCTGGTTTTCCTGGCGATGACGGGCTTTATCATCTTCAACACGCTTTACGAAAAACCGATGGAGGCCATTGCCGGTCTGATATTCCTCGCTTTGGGATGCATTTTCTTCCTGATATTTCGTAAGACCCAAACCGACTTAGCAGCATGAACGAATCATTCATCATCAACCAGCTAGCCGAGGACCGCGAGAATTATTTCCATGCAGTCGCTCCGCCGATCATTCAGACGAGCAATTTTGCGTACCCAACAGTCGATGAGTTCGTCCACGCGATCACGAACGAAAAGAACGAGCACATCTACACTCGCGGTAATAATCCAACCGTAAACATGCTCGCCAAGAAAATGGCGGCTCTCGAGGGTGCCGAAGATTGCCTGATGGTCGGCAGCGGTGCCGCGGCGATCACAAACGCCGTGATGTCGCAGGTAAATGCGGGTGACCAAATTATCTCGGTACGAAACCCCTACACTTGGGCCGCCCACCTAATGACAAAGATCCTGCCGCGATTTAGGGTCGAGACGACGTTTGTCGACGGTACCGACATCCAGAATTTCGAGAACGCCTGCACCGAGAACACAAAACTCATCTACCTCGAATCGCCGAATTCGTGGACCTTCGACCTTCAGGATCTCGCGGCGATCGCCAGCTTTGCAAAACAAAAAGGCATCACGACCGTCATCGACAACAGCTACTGCACCGCTCTCTGTCAACGGCCGATCGATCTGGGAATCGACCTCGTCATCTACTCCGCGACCAAATATTACAACGGCCACAGCGACGTCGTTGCCGGAGCGATCTGCGGTTCTGAGGAGAAAATAACGCAGATCTTCCACAACGAATTCATGACCTTCGGCAATATCCTCGCCCCGCAAAACGCATGGCTGATGCTCCGCAGCCTGCGAACGCTGCCGATCAGGTTAAAGCAGTCGTCCGAAAGCACTCTGAAGATCCTGGAATACCTGCGCAATTCCGAAAAAGTTGAACGGATCTGGTATCCGTTCAACGAAGACAGCCCGCAATACGAACTAGCAAAAAGGCAGATGAAAATGCCGATGGGAATGTTCGCGATCGCGTTAAAAACAAGAGATGTCGCCGCCATTAAACGTTTCTGCGAATCGCTCCAATACTTCCTCATCGCCGTCTCCTGGGGCGGCCACGAATCACTGATAATGCCAAAATGCGCATTTGTCCCAGCCGACGATCCGCAGGTCAGTATGATCAGGTTTTATATCGGGTTGGAAGAGGCGGATGTGTTGATCGACGACCTTTCACAAGCTATAGGCCAATTGTTTTAGCCGGAGCTTTTCACTAACGACGCCTGAGAAAACATTGACACGTAGAGCGACGGGTAAATAAACTTGAATTAGCGATTTTTCAGGAGATTTACATGTCAAGATCATTTTCTCGCGGACGAGGTGTTTTATTTGCAGCGGTTTTACTCATTCTGGTCGCGGGATGGGTGATCCTCTCTCCTGTTAGCGAAGCGCGCGTTAATACTAGAGCAACGACGTTTCTTTCAGTTTTCGACATCACCTCCCCCGCGATCCCGACGTTCGGTATTAGTCAGGAAAACAAGATCTCGCCTGATGTTCGTAGAGATACAGCGGAAGGTAAATCAACTCCGATCGTCATTCTGCTCGCGGAACAAGCCGATGTGAGCAAAGCATATTCGATAACTGATCAGGACGAACGCGGTTGGTTCGTTTACCGAACCCTGACCAGCGTGGCCGACCGAACTCAGGCGAGCCTTAGGAATCTCCTCGATAACGACGGGCGAAAATACCAGTCTTACTGGGCGGCGAACATGATAGTGACGACCGCCGACGCCGCCCTTGTTCAAAAAATAGCTGCACGTCCGGATGTTGCTCACATCGATTCGAACCGTCCAACAAGATGGATAGAGGATCCAAATGTAGCTAAATTTGCTACGACAACTTCGCGTCCCGAGACACCCGAAGCGATCGAATGGGGCGTGACCAACGTCAATGCTCCATCGGTCTGGACGATGGGATTCACCGGGCAGGGCATCGTCATCGGCGGGCTCGACACTGGAATTCGCTGGACACACAACGTACTCAAATCAAAATATCGCGGCTGGAACGGAACGACCGCTGACCACAATTACAACTGGCACGACTCGGTACACGCGGGCGGCGGCATCTGTGGTGCGAATACTACGGCACCATGCGACGACGACGGCCATGGTACGCATACAGTCGGAACAATCGTCGGCGATGACGGCTCGGGCAATCAGGTCGGTGTAGCTCCCGGGGCAAAATGGATCGGTTGCCGAAACATGAACGTCGGCGACGGAACGCCGGCAACATATGCGGAGTGCTTCCAATTCATGATCGCCCCGACCGACCTCGCCGGGAACAACCCAAATCCGGCGCTTCGGCCGCACGTCCTGAACAATTCATGGAGCTGCCCGGCAAGCGAAGGCTGTACAACGCGAGCGGAGCTTGAAACCATCGTCAACAATACTCAAGCCGCCGGAATTTTCGTCGCGGTTTCTGCCGGAAATTCCGGGCCGAGTTGTTCGAGTGTAAGCACGCCCGCCGCGATCTATGAAGCATCATTCTCGGTCGGAGCTTTTGATATCAATAATTCCATGGCGAGCTTCAGCAGCCGCGGCCCGAGCACCTATTACACTCCGAATTTACTGAAACCGAATATCTCGGCACCTGGTGTGAACGTCAGATCGGCAACGAATGGCGGCGATACAACATTCGCAAATCTCAGCGGAACCTCGATGGCAGGCCCGCACGTTGCCGGCGTGGTCGCTCTTTTATGGTCAGCCCGTCCGGCGCTCGTCCGTGATATTGCAGCGACAAAAGCTCTGCTCCAAAACACCGCGAATCCATCGGTAAGCGTCGCCGCCCAAACCTGCGGCGGCATTCCATCGACGCAAGTCCCGAATAACTCGTTTGGATACGGACGCATCGACGCCCTAGCCGCCGTTAACGCAGCCGGCGGCCCAACTCCAACTCCAACGCCGACTCCAACTCCAACTCCAACGCCGACGCCGACGCCGACTCCAACTCCGACTCCAACTCCAACACCAACTCCGACGCCAACGCCGACTCCGACTCCGACTCCGACTCCGACTCCGACTCCGGCGCCGACTCCAACTCCGACGCCGACGCCTACGCCAACTCCAACTCCAACACCGACGCCAACTCCGATGCCAACTCCGACGCCGACGCCGACGCCGACTCCAACGCCGACTCCGACTCCAACGCCGACTCCGACTCCAACGCCGACTCCAACGCCGACTCCGACTCCGACTCCGGCGCCGACTCCAACTCCGACGCCTACGCCAACTCCAACTCCAACACCGACGCCAACTCCGTTTCCGACCCCATCTTTCTCGATAAACGATGTTGAAGGGCCGGAGGGGCAAGGTATTGGCCAGACTGAGTTCAATTTCCTGATCACGCGGTCCATTCCGGTCGCTCAGTCCTGGTCGGTGGTCACTTTTTCGACAGCAAATGGTACTGCGATCGCACCCGGCGATTACTCAGCGATCGTAAATGGAACAGTAACGTTTGCTCCTGACGAAACGGTTAAACAAGTGACAGTGCTTGTAAATCCGGATACGACACCGGAAACCGATGAAACGTTCACAATAACTATTTCAAACGTTAGCTTTGGGACGATCGCCCGGGCGACAGGAACGGGCCTCATCCTAAACGATGACGCAGGACTTCCACCCCCGATGGGTATCGAGGGAGATATTGTGGACGGCAATGGCGGCCCCGCGGGCGATGGGTTGATATTAGCTAATGACGTTAGCGTGATCAGGCAGTTTATTCTTGGAACCGCGACACCAGTGACCACGCCGAATCAATTTCAGCGATCCGACGTTAATCTGCCTTGCGGAAATGGCCAGATCGATGCGGGCGATGTCACCATCATTCGTCAAATGATCTTGGGGAATATACCGAATAACACCACGACGTGCGGCCCGACCGTGTCCTCGATCGCTCCGCCGGCCGAAAAAAGCAGCAGTTCGATCTGGATGCAAAATGATGCATCGGCATTTCTGTGGTAACTATCTTCGGCAGGCGTTCCTTTATGTAACGTCCGCTTTACGCTAGAATGCTCTATTCATGGAGCAAACGGTCGAACAGTTCAGTTTTGATTTTCATAACGAAAAGGCCCAGATATTGGGCGGTTCGTCTGAGGATCTGAAGATAAAGCTCGGCGATTTTGCCGGGCCGCTCGACCTGCTTTTGTTTCTGATCAAGCAGGAACAGGCGAATATTTTTGACATCCCGATCGCCCGCATCACGCAGAAATATCTCGAATACATACGGCTGATGAAAAAGCTCGACATCGCCGTCGCCGCTGATTTCCTGGTAATGGCGGCAACCTTGATCGAGATCAAATCGAAGATGCTGCTGCCCCGCGATCCGACGCTTACCGAGGAAGAAGAGTTCGAAGATCCGCGAAAAGAGCTCGTCGACCGGCTGCTCGAATACGAAAAATTCAAATCCGCCGCCGGAATGCTTTACGAACGTTCGACCATCGAACAGGCGATCTTCACCCGCGGTCCGATCGAGTCCGACGACAACAACGCCGAGGTCAACGCCACCGTTTTTGACATCCTGACCGTTTTCCAAAAGATCGTCGCCCGCCACGTGGATGAGATCAAAATGGAGATCGAGCGCGAAGAGATATCGCTCTCGGACATGATCAAAACGTTGAGGGATCGGATTTTCAAAGACGGCGAGATCAATCTGCTCGTGTTTTTCGAGGAGATGCACTCAAAACGAGAGCTTGTGACGGCATTTGTCGCGGTGCTTGAGATCGTGCGGACGGTCGGCGTGAAATTGGTCCAGCGAAAGACCTTTGGCGATATTATCTTGAAGAAAGCGACAGAAACCGCAGAACTTGGCCCGTCGTTCGAGTAATAGCTGATGCACAAGCCCGCGCGTAAGCAAGGGCGAAACATTCAAGTTGGACGATTCGCGCTTGCTCGCGCTCGGGCTTTTGCATCTGGTAAATTGATAATCCTGCCCATCCTGTCTATCCTGTTAAATTCCGCCTATGACCGAAAAGATCGAGGAAATTTCCAAACCTGCACGCACGCCTGCCGAGCTTATGGCTCTCGTCGAGGCGTTGATTTTCGTTGCGGACGAACCCGTGACTTCGAAGCTGCTGGCCGAGGTTTTGGGCGAAGAAAAAGAAAGTATCGACGCGGCGGCCGAGGAATTGGGACGCGAATACGAAGAACGCGGCAGCGGCCTGCAGGTCAGAGCGATCGCCGGCGGCTGGCAGCTCGCGACACGGACGGAATTTCACGAGGAAGTTCGCCAATTCCTGCGCACCCGTCCTTCGGCAAAACTCTCGCTCGCCTCGCTCGAAACGCTCGCCGTCATCGCCTACAAACAGCCCGTGACAGTTCCCGAGATCCTCGAGATCCGCGGCGTCCAGTCAGCATCGGCAATAAAAACCCTCCTCGACAAACGCCTCATCATCGCCAAAGGCCGCAAAGAAGCCGTCGGCCGCCCAATGATGTACGGAACTTCGAAAGAGTTTCTGATGCAGTTCGGATTGAAAGATCTGTCGGAATTGCCGAGCATCGAGGATTTTGAGGATTTGGTGCAATAGGCATAATGTCAGCATCTGAAGCTAGCGAGCAAATTCATTTACGCCAGATTCCGGTGCGGAAGTGGATACTTGGTGGTTTAGTTATAGTGGTAAACTTACTCAATACTACTCTGCTCGTTACGAACCTTTTGCAAACCGGCGCTAATCCAGAGGATCTTAAAAGCATATTTCACTTTATAGTTCTAATGGTTCTGATCTGTGCGTCTATTTGGTTCCATGACAGTATCAAGGCTGTTATCTATCCGGACGTTAACGAAGTGATCATCAACCCTAATGCCCGATTCGTTGACCTTACGCGCTACCAAATCTATGGGAGAAGAACGGATCGATACTTCTTTCACCAAATCGAAAAAATCAAATCTCAGAAGCCTAAACGACGGTTCAAGACGAAATATTTTGCCGAGGTAATCTTGATTAACAGAACAAAGATCTATGTAGCGATACCGATCGGCGACGACAAGCTTGAGGTCACAAGGCTCATTAAGAAACTGAACAAGATCATTCGGTCACCTTCTTCCGTTGCGGGGCCTATGCAAGACTGGAATCTAGGCTAATATTAAATTAACCATGAAACTTCAAATAATAGGCGAAGGCTCCTTCGGAACTTTTCTTCACGAACTGCTCGGCCCGATCTTCGAGATCGACAAATCGGCGGACAGCGTTATTCTCGCTGTTCCTATTTCGGCCTATGACAGCCTCGCGTCCGGCCATCGCGACCGGCATTTGATCAATGTTTGCAGTGTTCAGAAGCCGAGCACCGAGGCAGTTCTGCGATACACGCCGAACGTTACGTCGATCCATCCGCTTTTCGGAGCGAGGACTCCGGCGGAGAAGCGAAATTCAATCCTTACATATGGGGTAGCGAAAGACAGTGCGTTTGCCGACGCAGAACGCGAATTTCTCGATACATTTTCGCAAGTCTCGACCATCAAACGCACCGATCCTAGCGGGGCGGCGTTCACGCCTGATTCACACGATCAACTGATGGCAAAAACGCACGTCGCCGCCGTCGTCGCGGCTCGTCAGATGAAGGTTTTCGTCGACCGTGCTAGCGACATCCCTGACGAGTACATCCCGAACAGCTTTCGCCTGATGCGCGATTTTGTAAACACGCTCGACGACATGCCGCACGGGACGATGGAAAGCATTCTCGCGAACCCGTATTTTTAGACGATTCGCTGAATCACTGCAAATGCTGTACAATCGCAGGTTCGCATGCAGGAAAGATTACAAAAATTAATAGCTCAGGCCGGTATCGCGTCGCGGCGGGCTTCTGAAGAACTTATAAAAGCGGGTGATGTGTCGGTCAATGGCGAGATCGTGACCGAGCTAGGAACCAAAGCCGACCCGGAAAAAGACCACATCAAGGTCCGCGGCAAGCTCATCAACTCCAAGCTCCAAAACCGCGAGAACGTTTACATTCTCGTCAACAAACCCAAAGGCTATCTCTCAAGCGCCGCTGACCCCGAAGGCCGCAAGCTCGTCGTCGACCTCGTCAAAGGCTACGGCCGCCTGCATCCCGTTGGCCGCCTCGATTACAACACGGACGGCCTGATCATCCTGACAAATGACGGCGAATTCACCAATCATGTCGCGAATTCGAAGACGATCCCAAAGGTTTACGAGGTTAAGGTCAAAGGTCTGCCCACGCCCGTCGCTATCAACAAACTCCGCCGCGGCGTGCTGTTAGAGGACGGTTTCAAAACCGCTCCCGCCGAGATCAAAGATCTAAAACCAACCGAAAAAAACGGATGGTACGAGGTCATCCTTTACGAAGGCCACAATCAGCAGATCCGCAAAATGTTCGACTCCGTCGGCCACTCAGTAGTAAAACTTAAACGCGTCGCCATCGGAACCGTTCGCGATCCATACTTAAAACCAGGCATGAGCCGATCTTTGACCAAGGAAGAATACGATATCCTGATGGGCAAGGTAGCTCCGAAGAAGCCCGCGTTTCGTAGATAATCACCGCATCAACGCCCGATGCTCCACCATCAAGCATAGATCTTGCACGACCTTGATCCCGGCTTCAGCAAACCGCTCCGCGACCTCGTCGTTGCGAATGCCGAGCTGGAACCACACTGATTTGGGTTTCTTCGCAAGGATCTCCATTGTGTGTTTCGAGATATCCTCCGACCGACGAAAAACGTTCAGCATATCGATATCGCCCGGCACCTGCGTCAGGTCGCGGTAAACCGTTTTGCCGAGGATCTCGGTCACATCCGGATAATAGACCGGCACCGGAATGATCTCGTAACCCGCGTCAGCCATGTATTTTGCGACATAATGAGCGGGCTGCCCGGCGTGCGACTCGGGCTTGATGCCGAGCACGGCAATAGTTTTTGTTTTCCGAAGGAGATCCGTTATCTCCCCATCGGACGTCAGAATATTGGAATTCATCGTTTAGCCCGCCTCAGCCGCTCCAACCATTGTTGATAATCCGCAGCCAGTTCGGCTACATACTGTAGTACCGTCGCCGATTCTGAAGACTCAATTTTTCGAAAATGGACACCGGTCTCTCGCACCAGATTATTGTAGGAGCTCATAACGCTAACATTTTCGTTCGTTAGCTTCTCAAGCATACCGTCAATCTTGGCAACTGTGGCCAGGATGTCGATAGAGTCCAGCTCTTCTAGCCCGCGTAAAATCGGAAGCAACCGCTCAAGAGCCATTCGTTCCCCTTCCTGCTGGAATCCGAGCAACGCAGATGGCCCCGCGTTTCCCTCGTGCGTTCCATCGGCAAAAATCACCGTACGGACCACTAAAGTCACCCCACCATACATACCATCGAGAGATTCCAGAGCTATTTCAAAATCGTGCGCGCCATTGGGCTCCAAGAGAACCCTGCCTTGTTTGCCAAGTGGAAAGGGATAAAGTAACGCATATCCAGCCTGATGAACGTAACACGAGACTGCAATAACCGGCTTTTTGGACACATTTGTGAGGTGAATCGAAATTTCTCCAAATTTTGGAATCGTTGAGTCAACCGTTGTACGGATTGCATTGGTCCAATTTTCAACGGACAGAGATCCAGCGGGGAGCAGTCCCACTTTGCGGACTCTCGCCGTAATCGGCTCATAACCGTAATCCCTCAGCTCTTTAACCTCGATAGTTTCACCAATCGCCAAGACGTGATCGCATATCTCTTGTTCGTCGGTCTCTGAAGTTTTCGGCTTCATAAGTACCTTGAAATGGATTTTTTCGCCTACTAGGATTGCACGAAAACTAACAGCTTCAGCCATGGGCTTTCCTGGTGAAGGCTGCCATCCCTGAATTCGAGTAACTCTCGGAGACCAGAACCCTGTCGGCTGATCCTTTCGAAGCGGAAATTTGATAATAGGATCTGAGTCTGCCACCTTGATTTCCATGATCAACCCGCTTACCGGTTCCGAACCTTGAGATCTTACGCCGAGGAAAGTCGCTGCCATCAGAATCAGAAAAACGATGGATCTGAACAAAACTGTGGGCATTTTACTCTCCTATAATCTGAAATTTCTGCCGTAAGGTTACGCCGATTTGGATTTCTTATCAAGCTTTTGATGCCGCCCGTTTCAAAGACGTTTCAAACCGCATCAAAAATTTGCGTCCAAATCCCCGATTATGCGAACATAATTGATTGTTATACACACATTTATGAACTTTGAATTATCCGAAGAGCAATTACAAATAAAATACAGCATCCGCGAATTTGCCGAGAGTGAGATAAAGCCGCATGTGATGGAATGGGACGAGGCTCAGCACTTTCCTGAGGAATTGCGGCCGAAGCTGGCTGAGCTTGGGCTGATGGGGATTCTTTTTCCTGAAGAATACGGCGGTGCCGGGATGGGTTATGTCGAATACGCGACGATCATCGAGGAACTCGGCCGCGTCTGCGGCAGCGTTGGGTTATCGGTCGCTGCTCATAATTCGCTTTGCTCGAATCACATCTACATGTTCGCGAACGAAGCTCAGAAACAGAAATACCTCGTCCCGCTTGTCACCGGCGAGAGCTTTGGAGCTTGGGGTTTGACGGAATCTCAGGCGGGCTCGGACGCGTCGGGAACGCGAACCTATGCCGTCAAGCAGGACAGTGGCTGGAAGGTCAACGGCTCGAAGAATTTCATCACCCACGCCCTCGCCTGCAACACGCTTGTTGCCGTCGCGGTGACCGACAAAGAGAAAGGAAATCGCGGCATTTCGGCGTTCATATTTGATAAATCGATGGACGGTTTCAAGGGCGATAAGAAGGAGAACAAGGTCGGAATGCGTGCTTCTGAGACGGCGTCGGTCGTGTTTGAGGATTGCTTCGTACCCGAAGAAAACCTGCTCGGCGTCGAGGGCGAGGGGTTTCTGCAGGCGATGCAGATCCTTGACGGCGGCCGCATTTCGATCGCGGCTCTGTCGGTCGGCATCGCTCAGGGTGCGTACGAGGCGGCGGTCAAATACGCCAAGGAACGCCAGCAGTTCGGCAAACCGATCGCGGATTTTCAGGCGATCCAGTTCAAACTCGCGGATATGGCAACCCAGATCGAATGTGCACGTCTGCTGACGCTGCAAGCCGCCGCGACCAAAGACGCGAAAAAGCCGGTCACGCAAAAGTCCGCAATGGCAAAGCTTTACGCCTCAGAAACCGCCGTCCGCGTCGCCGAAGAAGGCGTCCAGATCCACGGCGGCTACGGCTACACAAAAGATTACCCAGCAGAAAAATTCTGGCGCGACTCAAAACTCTGCACCATCGGCGAAGGCACCAGCGAGATCCAGCGGATCGTGATCGCAAAAAATCTCTTGAGATCGCTTTGATTATTCAGACAGGGATGAAGAGGGTAAACAGGATTCAGAAAGTTGCAAACCCTGTCTATCTTCTTCATCTGTTTAACTGTGACACCAACTTATTCAATTATGGAATATTCAGGATGAATAGGATTTAGAACATCTCCTATCCTGTTTATCCTGTCCATCCCTGTTAAAAATAAAACGATTTTTACATGTTTCATGTTGCATTTATGACACAACCTGCTAGCATGTCTATCTACATCAAATTCAATTAAGGAGATCTATAACTATGAGTTCAAGTGCAGCAGCGGGTCCGGGACGTCTGGCGACCGCTTTTTTGGCAGAGTTGGATAATGAGGCAAAAACGACACGGGCGTGTCTCGAGCGGGTGCCGCTCGACAAATATCACTGGCAGCCGCATGAAAAATCGATGTCAATGGGCCGCCTGGCCGTCCATTGTGCCGAGATGTTCGGCTGGACCAAGGAAACATTGACGCAGGACGAACTGGATTTTGCGACCGCCGATATGACGCCGTTCGAACCCAAAACTACAGAGGAACTTCTCGCATTCTTCGACAAACACATCGAAAAAGCGAAAGAGATCCTCGGCAGCACGTCCGACGAAACGATGTTCACCGACTGGACCATGCGAAACGGAGAACAGGTCTACATGACCATGCCAAAGGTCGCGGTCATGCGAACCTTCGTCCTCAACCACATCATCCACCACCGCGGCCAACTCTCGGTCTATCTGCGGCTCAACGACATCCCCGTGCCGTCGATCTACGGGCCTTCGGCGGATGAAGGTGCGATGTAAGATCAAGGCAGAGGTTAAAAAAAGGGGCGGGCCGTTCAACGGGCTCGTCTTTTTATTTTTGCCGAAAAAGTGCGAAGATTTAGCTCTATTGCGAATGGAAAAATGACCGCCTGCGGCTCATTAAATTTGTCGAAAAGAAGAACGATTAATGCCGGATACAGAATTTCTTGAACGCTTATTTGCCGGTCACCCGCGAACCGTCGCCCGTGCGATCACCAAGGTCGAGGGCGGTACGGACGACGCTGCCGAATTGATGAAAGCCGTCTTTCCACACACCGGAAAGGCGACGGTCATTGGCATTACGGGCTCGCCTGGAGCGGGCAAGTCTTCGCTTGTCGATAAACTGGCTCAGCATTACAAAGACGCGGGAAACCGCGTTGGTATCATCTGCGTCGATCCGTCGAGTCCGTTTTCGGGCGGTGCGATCCTCGGCGACCGTATTCGGATGGCTACGTTGGGCATGCAGGAAGGCGTTTTTATTCGGTCGATGGCAACACGTGGGAATCTTGGCGGACTTTCACGTGCAACGGTCGATGCCGTGGCAATTCTAGATGCAGCGGGTTTTGATAAGGTCATTGTCGAAACCGTCGGCGTCGGCCAGGACGAGGTCGAAATCGTGAAAACGGCTGACGTTTCAGTTGTCGTGCTCGTGCCCGGAATGGGCGATGACATCCAGGCGATCAAGGCAGGGATAATGGAGATCGGCGACGTTTTCGTTATCAACAAAGCCGACCGCGAAGGCGTCCTCCGCACCCAAAAAGAACTCGATGCCCTCCTTTCCCTCGCCCATCGCCCGGATATGTGGATGCCGCCGATCATAAAGACCGTCGCGACCGAAAACAAAGGCCTCGAAGATCTGAGTGCTGCGATCCAGACCTATTTTGAGTTCCAATCCACCAATGAACACGCCGCCGAACGCCGCACCGCTATCGCCAAATGGCGACTGAACGAACTCGTCCGCGAACGTCTGCTGTTCGACTTAATGTCTCAAACAGGCGCCCGCGAGATGATCGATGACCTCGCTAAACAGGTCGCCTCGAAAGAGACCGATCCGTATTCGGCCGTGAACAAGATCCTTGACAAATCCAAATAATTGTGCCACACTTGCAACGTTTTTGCGTTGCCGCAATTTGGTATTTGACATGTGAAATTATTTTTCTAAAAACTTGCGGCAATACTGTTTAGTGCGGCCGTAAGTATCATTCTTATCAATATTTACCTGTCCACAGATGTTTGTGGACAAGCCGCGGACAGCTCGCGGACAGCTCGCGGACATGTAGTGGACAACAAAAAGAAGTTATAGGTGTAAATAAATGAAAATCAATCACTTAGGCATCGCAACAAAAGGAATCGACGAAGCTCTCAGGTTTTGGAGCGACGCTCTCGGACTCGAAAACGTGCACACGGAGATCGTCGAGGATCAAAAGGTGAGGGTTGCGATGCTGCCGATCGGCGAGAGCCGCATCGAGTTGCTTGAACCGACATCCGAGGATTCGCCGATCAGCAAGTTTTTGGAGAAACGGGGCGGCGGCATTCACCACATCGCGGTCGAGGTCGATGACATCGAAGTTTCTCTGGCGAAACTGAGATCGGAGGGCATGCGGCTGATCGACGAAACTCCTCGGATCGGAGCAGAGGGCTGCCTCGTGGCATTCGTTCACCCTTCGTCGGCAAATGGAGTTCTGCTAGAACTGGTTCAAACGATCGAATAATACCTTGTTAATTAGTGAATATCGCGTTTAGTTTGTTATCATAGCCGTTTGCTATTTAGAGATTTCGTGTAAGTGAGGACTTGGGCATTGAGCAATTTAACTAAAGGAATTATTTTGATCGTCGCAATTTTGGCGGTCGGTGCGGGGCTAGTCGTTTGGAAGAACAAGGTTGGCGGCCATGTGTCGGCCGGATCTTTTAATTCGATCACCAAAGCTGAGATCGAGATGCTGCTCGCTGACGTAGCGAAAAGTAATCCGGCGATCCTTAAGCGTCTGAACGAAGATCCCGAGATGAAGAAAACTCAGCTCGAGAATCTCAAGCAATTGCTCGCTTTCGCCAGTCAGGCAAAGAAAGAAGGCCTTGCCGAGGACGCAAACAGCAAACAGGAGCTCGACAACATCAGATCTGAGATCCTTGCGGTGAATTACGACCGTGAGGTCAACAAGGACAAAGGCCCGATGCCCGCATTCGGATTTATCTCCGAAGATCAGGTCAAGGCATATTGGGACGATCAGGCTCCCGTTGCCGGCCGCACGCACGAACAGGAATTTAACGATTTTCTCAATGCAAAGATCGAGGTTCTGAAAAAGGGCAATCCTGAAATGAACCGCGAGATCACCGAGGAAGAAAAGACCCAGGCTCGTGATGTATTCGCTAAAATGCGTATCTACAAGGCCGAGTATGAAAAGAAAGCTGAAGCGGGTGAACTTCCGAAGGAATTCGTCGATAAGGCAAATCTTCAGGTTAAATTACAGCAGGCTCAATTCCTGGCTCGTCTCTACTCCGAAAAGATCGCTGACCAGATGAAGGTCACTGATGAAGAAATAGCGAAATACATTACCGATCATCCAGAGATCGACCCTGTCCAAAAACGAGCTAAGGCTCAGGGCCTTTTGGATCGGGCAAAAGCGGGCGAAGACTTTGCCTCTCTTGCAAATGAATTTACCGAAGATCCAGGCAATAAAGGCCCCGACGGCAAAGGCCAGGGCGGAATTTACAAAGACACGCCGAAAGGTCGCATGGTCGCTCCTTTTGAAGCCGCCGCTTTAGCACTCGAGGCAGGACAGGTTTCCCCGGAACTCGTCGAGACCGATTTCGGATTTCACATCATCAAGCTGGAGCGTAAGCTCGGAAAATCCGGCGATTCGAAAGAAGAAACCTACGACGTACGTCACATCCTGATCTCGACCGCAGTGAAAGACCCGACAAATCCAATGGGACGTGACACTCCGGTCAAGGAATTCGCGAAAGCGAAGCTTGAGGAAGAAAAAGAAAAGAAATTGCTCGAAGAGATCGTAGCGTCGAACAACATTCAGGTGCCGGCCGATTTTGACGTTCCGCAACCGACGGCTGAACAGCTTCAGCAAATGCAGCAGCAGCGTCAGCAGCAAATGCAAATGCCGCCAGGAGCAGACGGACCGGAAGGCGGCCCGGCAGGCGGACCTCCGAAACCAGGCAAACCGGAACCGAAAAAACCGGAGCCAAAGCCGGAGCCGAAGAACAAATAATGCAGAATAAGAGGGGCGATTTTAACGATCGTCCTTCTTAATTTGAGAGAACTGTAAACTGGAAACATAAATGGAAAACGTAAACATTGGAATTATCGGCGGCAGCGGACTGTACCAGATGCCGGAGCTTGAGAATGTACGTGAGATCGAGATGGACACGCCGTTTGGTAAACCGTCTGACGCGTTCATAGTAGGCGAATTGGACGGCGTGACCGTCGCGTTCCTTCCGCGTCATGCTCGCGGTCACAAATTTACGCCCAGCGAACTGCCGTATCGAGCGAACATCTACGCGATGAAGATGCTCGGGGTTGATTACATCCTTTCCGTTTCGGCAGTCGGCAGCCTGCAGGAACAGTACGCTCCGACTGACTTTGTGATCCCCGACCAGTTTTTTGATCGCACGCGGGCACGTGCTCACGAATCGACTTTCTTTGGCGAAGGCATCGTTGGCCACGTCACGTTCGCTCATCCGGTTTGTAACGAGCTTGGCGATATTCTCGAAGCCTCGTGCAACAGCGTTGGCGTCAAAACGCACCGCGGCGGAACATACATCTGTATGGAAGGCCCCGCGTTCTCGACCAAGGCCGAATCCAACGTCTATCGCCAGTGGGGAATGGACGTCATAGGAATGACCAACCTGCAGGAGGCGAAGCTCGCCCGCGAAGCTGAGATCGCTTACGCCACCATGGCTCTCGTCACCGATTACGACTGCTGGTATGACGGTCACGACGACGTTACGGTCGACATGGTCATCGCATACTTAAACAAGAATGTGCGAAACGCCCAGCTAGTACTCAAAGATGCCGTGAAACGTGTCGCCACTAAAACGACCCCGAATCAGTACGAAGGAGCAACTAAGAACGCCATCTTCACCGCCCCGGAACACTGGCCGGCTGAAACAGCGAAAAAGCTCGAGGCGATCATTGGTAAATACGGAAAATAAGTGGTGTTGCCGCCGCGGAGGGAAACTATTAGGCCGCTGCGAACATCTGTATTTAGTTATGAAAGAAAAGTTTTTAGCACTTATTTTCACTTTTACCGCCCTTGCGGCTTTTACTGTCTCGGCCTCTGCACAACGTAATGTAACGCCCGCGATCGACCGTGATCCGCTACTCGAGGCTGACGCCAAACACAATCTGGACGTCGCCCGTCAGGCCTTCACACCGCTCAAGAAAGCATACAAACAGGTTCTGCTGCGGTTTGAGGAAACTTACGCTGCTTATCCCGAGTTCTCACAGATAGACGAATTCCTCTACATCGCCGGCATGAGCAGTTACTATCTGTCGCAGAACAAAGGTAAACAAAAGATCGATCCAAAGTCGGAGAAAGAAAAAGAGAAATTTGCCTCGGAAAAACTTATCGCCGACGCCAGAGCCTATCTCGGAACGGTTGTCGAAAAATATCCGCAGAGCAAATTTGCTGAGGATGCTAAAAAGACGCTGGCATCGCTCCCCGAAGCAAAATGAACCTTAACCAGGTCACCATATATTCTAAGTTCCCTGTCGAGACGGTCGAGTTTTTTGAAAAGCTCGGCCTTCGTCGCATTGTGGATTCACTCCCTCGATATGCCCGGCTCGAATGCCCGGATGGTGAATCGACTCTTTCAGTTCACATCGGTGAGAATATCTCATCGAATAATGGAATAACGCTCTATTTCGAATGTGAGGAGCTCGATGAGAAGGTCGCGGAATTACGGGCTCTCGGGCTCAGTTTTGACGAAGAACCGACCGATCGCGAGTGGTTTGGGCGCGAGGCATATCTCAGCGATCCGAATAACAACAAGATCTGCCTGTTTTATGCTGGGGAAAATCGCAAAAATCCGCCATGGCGTGTAAAATAAAAGTTTTCGTATTTCAAACTCGGAGATTCTTTTAACAAATGTCTTTAACAGTAGTAGGTTCGGTTGCATTCGATGCCCTGGAAACACCCTTTGGTAAACGGGATAAGATCCTGGGTGGTGCAGCAACGCATTTTGGTTTGTCGGCGAGCTTTTTTACTGAAGTGAAAGCAGTTGGCGTCGTCGGTGGTGATTTTGGAGACGAGGAATGGGCGGTCTTTGATCGGCATCATATCAACACGGACGACATAGAGATCGTACCCGATGGGAAAACGTTCTTCTGGAGCGGTCGATACGATTACGACATGAACACGGCTCACACGCTCGATACGCAGCTGAACGTCTTCGAGACCTTCGAACCGAAGCTTTCTGAACACTCTAAGAACTCGAAATTACTATTCTTAGCGAACATTTTGCCTATGCTGCAGAAGAGCGTTCGTGAGCAATGCCCGAACGCTGAATTTGTTGCAATGGACACTATGAACTTCTGGATAACCAGCATGAAAGATGCCCTCATAGAGACCATCAAGGTAGTTGATTGCATCATCATCAATGATGCTGAAGCTCGTCAGTTGACCGATGAACCGAACATTCACAAGGCAGCTAAGGCCATTATGGATCTCGGGCTGAAGGCGGTTGTGATCAAGCGCGGTGAATACGGCGCAACCCTTTTCACTAAGGACAATTACTTTGCCGCTCCCGCATATCCGCTCGAAAGTGTTTTCGACCCTACTGGAGCTGGTGACACTTTTGCGGGCGGGTTTATGGGCTATCTCGCGGCTCACAAAGAGATCACTGAAGAAACACTGCGGCGGGCGATGATCTATGGTTCGGTAATGGCGTCGTTCAATGTTGAAAAATTCGGCACCGAACGCGTTGATGCTCTCGATTATCCGGAGATCAATCAGCGTTTTAAGGCGTTCAAGCAGATGACGCATTTTGACGATATCCCGTTTGAAAAAGCCTCGTCGGCAGCATAAAGGCCGGTCGGCACATGGACAAGAAACCTGAAAATTCGCTTCGACGGTTCGATCGGGAGCAGACCAACTATCCGCTGATAATTTTGACCGTGCTATTGTTTACGGTCTTGATTGCCGGCATCGTATTGTCGGTGCGTGCTGCGAATATGCCCCTGCTCGCGGTGTTCCTTGGAGCAATAGCTCTCCTGGGGCTGGTGGTGATTCTCGATGTCGCGAACAGACGTAGGATCGCGGCTGTTGACGACCGGAAATTCATTCGCTGGGATGCGGCAATGCCTGAGATCCAGCGGCAGAATGTGAACGTCGAGGTTCGCGAGTTATCACGACTTTTAGGAGTCGGTGACGACAACTTGGCAGACCTTCTTTCGGCATACATCGTCGCCGAAGATCTCGCACTGCGGCAGATACAACAGGAAGAGAATCTACCTTTAATGCGTCACGTTAGCATCGGCGGAACTCCTTTTGATGCAATACTTGTAGAACATGACTTAATAACCTGCATTGAGGTTTCTTTCCTCGTAGTTCCGGATGTAAGGCAGGAAAAAATCGAGTCGATGCTCAAAAAGATCACCCAAGCCAAGAAGAATCTTGCAGAGCTTAAAAGCCGCTTACGGCTTCGCCTGATGGTCGTTCTGGTGACCCAACTGACTTCCGACGAAGAAGAACGGCTTCGCGGAATGCTGATCACCAGACGCTTCACGGACACGCCCGTCGACATCGACATCAGGCTTCTCGATTTTGAGATGTTGCAGAAGGTGTATGTTTCAGAGTGATCTCTGATCCTTGAACTTGGATCTTTGCTGACGCAATGGTCAAAGTTCTAAGATCAAAGGTCGAAGATCAAAAATCATGCTAAAAAACAAAATAGGAATGATATTCGGCGTGGCGAACAAGCGTTCGATCGCGTGGGCGTGTGCTTCGGCTTGCAGCGAGCACGGTGCGAAAATGGCGTTCACTTATCAGGGTGAACGGCTGAAAGAAAATGTTGAAAAGCTAGCGGGCGAGCTTCCCGATTCGCTGGTTGTGCCGTGTGATGTGACCAATCAGGCAGATGTCGATGCGGCATTTGAGGCCGTCGCTAAGAAGTTCGGAAAGCTTGATTTTGTTATCCACTCTATCGCGTTCGCACCCAAAGAAGCACTTGAAGGAGAGTTTGTAACTACGACAAGGGAAGCGTTTAGGACCGCACTCGAGATCAGCGCGTTCTCGCTGACACAGGTTGCCCTCACGGCCTCACCGCTTATGGCCGAAGGCGGCAGTATCGTAACGATGAGCTACTACGGAGCCGAGAAAGTTGTGCCCAGTTATAACGTCATGGGCGTTGCGAAGGCGGCACTCGAATCGTCTGTTCGATATCTTGCCGCCGATCTTGGTAAGTACAACATTCGCGTCAACGCGATCAGTGCCGGCCCAATCAACACTCTCTCGGCACGCGGAGTAAAGAACATGGGCTCGCTTCTCGGCTATGTCGGCGAAAAAGCACCGCTCAAACGTAACGTCACTGTCCAGGAAGTTGGCAATACCGCACTATTCCTAGTCAGCGACCTCTCAACGGGAATTACAGGCGAAACCATCTACGTCGACTGTGGTTACAACATCATGGGAATCTAATGTCATCGATCAAATCCACAAAACCCAAAATAGAGGCCCCCGCCAAGAATGCGGAGGTGCCCAAGACTATTGCCGAAGCAAAAGAGCTCGAGACGGCTCAGGGATATTGGCACCTGACGGACGATGAGGTCCTGCTGCGTTCGCCCGAGCCTGAGGACCTTTATCGCACGTCTGATTCGTGGCGTGTTTTTCGTATCCTGGGTGAATTTGTCAACGGGTTTGACGAACTTGCGACGATCACGCGGGGTGTTTCGATCTTCGGTTCAGCGAGAACGCCTGAAGACGATCCGATGTACAAAGCCGCCCACGAGACCGGTCTTTTGCTCGGTGCGGCGGGATTCGAGATCATCACCGGCGGCGGCCCCGGAATAATGGAAGCCGCAAATCGAGGTGCTCACACCGCCGGAGCGAAATCCGTCGGGTGCAACATCGAGCTTCCCTTCGAACAGATACCAAATCCATATCTGACCAAGTCCCTGACGTTCAAATACTTCATGGTCCGCAAGACCATGTTCATCAAATACAGCAACGCTTACGTCATTTTCCCGGGCGGTTTTGGCACGATGGACGAGCTTTTTGAGGCACTCACGCTCATCCAGACAAAGAAGATCCGCAACTTCCCCGTCGTGCTTTTCGGCTCCCAATACTGGCGGGGCCTTCTGCAGTGGGTCACTTCAGTGATGCTTCACGAAAAGTACATCAATCCTGAAGACCTCGGCCTCATCCACCTGACAGATTCACCCAAGGATGCAGTCGATTTCATTATCCGGACTTGCTACGAGGGAATGGACAATAGCGAAAAGTAAAAGGTCAGGGACTAAGAACTGTTATACGATCGCGATCTATATGCTGCGTGTATCACATTAACGTTTAGCTGATAACTCGTTGCATCCATTTGAGATACGATGCTGAGATCTTTGCGGGCTCGACAGCAACTATCTCCGGCACGTCGTAACTGTGGTGATCGATAATAAAGCGTTCGAGCTCGTTAAATTTTTCCGGGAGAGTCTTGATCAGCAGCAAAACCTCAGCCTCTTTCTGCACTTTTCCTTCCCAAATATAGATCGACGTCATCGGCGGCAGTATCTGAACGCAGGCAGCGAGTCGTGCGTTCACTATTGCCTCAGCCAGAGCCTCGGCCTGCGAGCTATTTGGGACGGTGGTGAAAACGATCATAATGCAATTATAGCGGAAATTTTTTTGGTAAATTAAGAGCCCCGTCAACGTCTTCCCTTGAACGTCGGGTCGAGCTGTATGGCGGTTTGGAAGTGTTTTTCGGCGAGGTCTTTCATGCCGAGGTTGTTGAGCCGCAGGCCGAGCATCCAGTGGAAGTATGGATCATTCGGGGTTGAGCGGTCGGCTTGGGTCTCGTATTGGGAGGCGGCATCGGTGCGGCCGAGCGAAGCGTTAGCGGCGGCAAGGAAGTTGTTTACGACCGGCAAGCCCGGATTGCCGCGCACGGCATCTGCCCAGACGGCGATCGCTTCGGTTTTGCGACCGAGCATCCATAGGGATTCGCCTTTTTCTTCGCGGGCGAGCAGGACGTTTGAGGCCGACATTGCCTGATCGAGAGTTCGCAACGCTTCTTCGTAGCGGCCAAGACGGTTGAGGATCGTTCCTTGATAGTAAAGGCTGATCGCTTTCGCCTGGCCGTCCTGCAGACGCGCGGCTTTAGCTAGCAGGTCGAGCGAGCCGTCGATATTGCCGCCAAGGTATTCGAGCCATGCGAGTTTTGGGATCGCCTCGACGTTGGTAAACAACCCGCGAGCGCGAGCGGTGTCGAAATGACGCCGGCCCTCGGCGATGCTCGCTTTATCCGCCGGGTTCAGCCATTGGGATGGATCGCGTTGTGCTAAAGCGAGTTCGTCCGGTATCTGCAGGCTCTGGAATGCAAGAGCTCCGGCTCGTTCGTGATAGCGAATGTAGCCGCTGTGAGCGACAAGGCCGAGCCACGAAAGTGCGTACACAAGGAAAACAAAACCGAAAGCCTTTACCTTGCCGCCAGACTTTAAAGTAAAACGGTAAAACGAGAGATCTTTTGCAACGATCAACCGCCAGGCGCGCATTGCGAGAAAGGTCGTCACACCGGCAATGCCGAGAGCCATCAGCATCGGTACAAGCTGATAAACGTCCCAAACCGCGAGCATGCTAAGGGCAAAGATCAGTGCGGCGGCGATCTCCTCAGGCCATGAGAGCGAATAATTCTTCTTTGCCGCCTTGCCGATGGCCGCTGCCGGCTTGCCGAAGCCAAAATAGAGAGCGTCGTTCGGGCAGACGGAAACGCAGTCCATACATTTCATGCAGCCCTGATCGACGACCATTCCAAATTTCTTGACCTCAGCATGGACCAGCACATTCGATGTGCAAGTCGCCGTGCAATGCCCGCATTGATTACAGGCATCGGTGACGCGGATCTTGCCGGGGGCGATCTTGTCAGCAAGGCTGAAAAATCCACCGTACGGACAGCCGTAGGTGCAAAAACCTTTGGAGCCGAGAAAGTAGACGGTCATAAAACCGCAGATAAAAAGAAATGGAACGGCGACCCAGAACGGCGGAAACGTTGCCCAGAATTCGGTAGTGATCAGATGATTGGTAAATCCCGGGATCAAGGGCGTATCCGGTGTGCGTACGATGGCTCTCAGCACCGTCGGCCAGACGAACATATAAAGAGCCGCGATCAACGGTACAAAAACGAGCAGGCGAGACCTGAAGGGCCGTGGCGTGAGTCCTACTTTCTTTAGAAGCCATGCACAAAGATCCTGTAGGGCAAGAATGTGACAGCCCCAGCCGCAGACGAAGCGTCCAAAGATCAGCGTTGCTAAGATCGCTAAAACAAAGAAGATAAAGCCCGCGTTGATCGCGCCATTCTGGAGCGTGTACATCGATTCCGATGGCTCGATCGGCGATACCGTCTTGCCCATTATCCACCATTGGACAAAATGAGCGACCATCAGGAGGTTCAACGCTATGAGAGCGGCGGCACGCCAACGAGCTGTTCGCGAGACACGAACCTCCGCTTTTTCAGACGGAGAATTGCCAAGAACCGGCAGCTCGATAGACCTTTTTTTAACAGCATTTTGGCCGTCGCACCCAGTTTTCATATCCCGCCTTTTCGATCAACTGCAAAATTTGTTTGGTCTTATTGTAATATGACTTGATTATGTAGTCGAAAAGGGTGTAAAAGTATTGTTTATGCTCTCTAGAATCTCTGCAGTCAGAAGTTCATCAGTTCGCCACCAACAAGGGGTCTAAACTTAAATTATGCTAAAGGTATTTGTCGTCTCGTTGCTCTCATTATTCACATTTTTCGGCAGCGGGTCGGACGGTTTGTTTTCGGGTATAGTTTCCGGCGGGCAAAAAGCTCAGACCGGCACGCTCGAAAAAATGATCGTCTCGACCGGCAGCGTTTCGATGGATCTCGATCTGAACCGGCTCAGCGGCGGCGCCGAATCAAAGCGTACGACGCTGAATTTTGACGCGTCGGGCGATTCGTTCTTCACGATCATGGTTTTCAATGGCGAGCTTCGCGGGCCGATGCCCAGTTCGATGGAGATCGTTCCGCGAACATCGATGGAGCTGCCTGCTAAGCTGGCCGCGTCATACGGCGACCTCGTTGTTGAAACGCTCCCGTGGGGCGGACAATACGACCTCGTGGTGCGTGACGGTAAAACGGGCTTTATCTTCTTTAACGTCGATGGCTATCAGTTGGGTTACGACCCGTCTGAGAAACACTTTTCGGCAACGACTGGGCGGCTTTTGATCTCGCCTGAATTTGCGGCCGAACTCGGGCGTCCGTCCGATGTCGGAGCAATTGTTGGTGAAATAGCCGTCAGCACGACCATGAAGGCGATCGAGATCACAAATATTGTCGAGGGCGAAACCCAGTCGGCAGTTCTTCCTGCCGGAGCCGGAATGGGGCCAAATGCCGGCACCACTCCGGGCCCGGATGTCATCGTCGGTGATGTCAACGGACTGGCTCAGTTCGGCAGTGCGACGGGAACACAGGTCGGTCTTGCACTCGGAACCGATTCCTGCAACGCGGGCGTCGTTAACCTGAACTGGAACGCTCTGCCGAGCAACGATCACCCGGTGATCCCGCAGAACATTTACAGAATGAGCGGCGGTGCCACTAACGACCAGACATTTGAACACATCGGCCAGTCGAGCGTGAAGCACGGCTTCACAGCACTGACACAGAACATATGCGGTTTCGGATGTAATGGAACAGGCGGATCACAGCTCGGTTCGGGTTGCTCCGACCCCTATGTTGCGAGCCTGAATGCCGGACCGAGCCTCGGCTCGCGAGCCTGGATTAATCCTTTCACAGGTTTCTTCCCGGCATCTAGTTCCGTAAATACGCATACCGGTCACGTAGGCGATTCTAACGCCGGACACCGCATGAGGACCGAGATCAGCGACCTGAGCACGACCTTGAATCCTGGTGCGACATATTATGCCGAAGGCCAGTACGTAACACCGCACGAATATCAGTGGTGCCAGGCCAACCCGGGCCAGTGCAACATGAACAATAACGTTTCTTACCGCCGGTACAACGTGATCGGAACGGGCAGCCCGTTCACATTCTCACCGGTCGGTTCGACTGTGAGACAGAAGGCCGCGATCAATGCATGGACGGGTGCGACGTTTGAATCGATCGAACCGGATCCGACGCAGGATGGCATCGGGATCGTCGGTTATAAGGTCACGAATCCATCACCTGGTGTGTGGCATTACGAATATGCGGTCTATAACCAGAACCTGGATCGAGGCATTCAATCATTCAGCATTCCTGTTGGAGCTGGCGTAACCATTAGCAATGTTGGATTCCACGCTCCGCCGCAGCATCCGGGGACGACCTTTGACGGCACTGCGAACAACGCGGGATACAGTAATTCAGCCTGGGCCCAATCACAGGCGGGCGGCAGCCTTACCTGGAGCTCTGAAACGCTTGCTCAAAACGCCAATGCTAACGCTATTCGCTGGGGAACACTCTATAACTTCAGATTCGATGCAAACGTCGCCCCTCAGGCGGGTGGTGCCACGGTCGGATTCTACAAGACTGGCAGCCCGCTAACCGTTAGAGTGTCAGTTCCCGGGGCAGGTGTAACGCCAACGCCAACACCGACGCCGGCTCCAACAGCAACCCCAACACCGGCACCGACAGCAACGCCAACCCCGACGCCGACACCGGTCCCGGTCGTTTCGACGTTGGAAGGCGATGTGGTTGACGCTAACGGCGGAGCTAACGGTGATGGCATGGTACTGGCAAATGATGTTAACATTCTTCGCCAGTTTGCACTCGGGAACATGAATCCCGAAACTCAAAGCCAGAGGGATCGGGCCGATGTTAATGGAACCTGCGGTGACGGTGCGATCAACTCAGCGGACGTGACGTTAGTTCGGCTGTACAATCTTGGATCGATCACGCCGACTAACTGCAACCCAGCCAGAGGATTCTTTGGACTGTTTTTTGGCGAGTAGGCGAAAGCGAAAAAGACAAAAAGGGAGAGGACCTGGATCCTCTCCCTTTTTTCTTTCTACTTGTATTCAATATTACTTCTTCGCGATCAAGCCATTGTATTCGTCCGAATCTGCCCATTCGAGGATCTCGGCAACACGCCAGATCGGAAACGGATGCGATAAGCCGGCATTCATCGTGTCAGCCCAAAAACGGTCGAGAGCCTTTTCGTCGTAATTCTTCTTGAATTCACGGCCTTGCTCGAGAAACAAGTCGTAATCGATCTTCGACGCAAACGTACCGCCGGCGAGCTTCATCATCGTTCGTCCGATCACGTGAGGATCCTGGACGACGAGCAAGGCCGCTCGGTCACAGCTCAACTCGGCACGGCGTGCCCACGAGAGCAGGGCGCTGGAGATGCCCATCGAAACGATCAGTTTGAGGATCTCAGAGCCAGGCACCAGTCTCGCGACCGAAATGTTTGCGAGAACCTCCATCAAACGAGCCGCCGTCAGATAGAGAACGTGTTCGGCATGCATGTGGCCGACCTCATGAGCGATGACCGCGAGCGTTTCCTCGTCGTTAAGGCGTTCGATCAGGGCCGAGTGGAGGACGATGATCGGCTTTTCGACGCCGCCGGTGAAGGCGTTGACCATCGGGTTCTGCTGAACGAACATATCCGGCATCGCGACGCCTAGTGTCGTACACGCGATCTGGAGTTTTGCGTAAAGGTCGGGGCACTGCGTCGGAGTGACCTTGATCGCACTCGCCATGAACGAGACGCGGATCGCCGATTCGCCGGTCCATGCGAGCAGCTTCTTGAGGACCGAATCAACTCCCGGGATCGCTTTCAATGCGGCGAGAGCTTTTTTGTCGAGCGGGTGAACGTAATCGTTCTTATGCAGATCGGAAAATTTCTTGTGCGGGCCGTTCGAGAGCGGCAGCTTACATTTGCCGCAATTGGCGGCGTTGTTTTGATAATCTTCTTTTACATTATTCTTCTGGCCGCAATAACGACAGCGTACCGAGTGAATTTTGGCCAGATCTGAGCTTTCTGATTCAGGATTCTTTTTTGGCATATTTGAATTTTAGACCACAGTTTTTCTTTTCAACAAATCATTATCTCATTGAGATAAACGAAACGCGGCCGGGAAAGTTTTATTTTATCTCACGGCTCTCTCTGCCACGACCACCAGGTGTAATGATATTCACGCTCTTCGACCCGAAACCTCGCACCGCATAGCGAGCAAACACAATCGTAATGATCGACCCAATTACCTTCTGCTAGAACGGTCGCGATTATCTTGATATTCCCGTCCTTTTCCTCGCCCGTCGGATCGAACATGTCGTCAAGAGGGTAAAGTGAGCAGAAACAATCTTCGGAACTTCCGGCAAGTTCGAGCTTTCTTATTGCGAAATCTAGATGGCTCGAGTTCGGCCTCAGCATTCCACCCAGCTTTACACCTTTCGTTAACTTCTTTATTCGATCCAGATCCTGGACCAGATGCGCCAGTTCGGATCGATCGCGTAGCTTCCTCACCGCACACGAAGCTTCCCGGATGCGTTTAGGATCCCTGGACGTCAGATCTTCAAGCAAACCCATACATTTACGAGCGGACAAGACGGACAACCGCCTCGATGTGGTGAGTTTGAGGAAAAAGGTCGATCGCGGTCATTTTTTCGATACGATAGCCGCCGTCGAGCATCATTCGCAGATCGCGGGCAAGAATCGATGGCTCGCAGGAAACGTATGATATCTCTCTCGGCTTGAGCTTGACGATCAGCGGTATCGTCTGTTTTTCGGTTCCGCTTCGCGGCGGATCGATCAGGACGAGATCGATGTCGCGGCCCTGATTTCCGTTCAAGTACCTGCCGACAGCCGACTGGACCATCTCGATGTTCGTCAAGCGGGGGTGCTTTATGTTCTTTTTCGCAAAGCCGACCGAAATTGGATGTTCCTCGACCGCCACGACCTTTTCAAAATGCCTCGCAAGCGGCAAAGCAAACAACCCGACGCCGCTGTAAAGATCAAAGGCCGTCTTGCCCGACGCACCGCCGATCGCGGCTTCGATAAGGTCGCCGACCAGGAATTTGTTCGCCTGGAAAAACGCCTGGGCAGAAAAAATGTACGTGTCGTCCTTCGTCGCGAACGTCAGTTCGGCGGTCGGCTCGATCATGTCCGGAGAAAAAAGCGATACGCGGCCTTCTTCGCCCGTCGCAGCCTCAACCTGAGCTTCGTCAGCCCACAGGCCTTCCCAGTCCATGCTCTCGCGGGTGTATTCGAGAGATGACTGCAAGCCCGGCGTTAAGATGGGGCAATGCGTCACGTCGATAACGTCGTGCGAATCGCGTCGAAAATAGCCTAATTTTCGTGACCGGCGGTCAATGTGCCAGCGGGCCCGCGAGCGATAACCAAATTCGTTTGGGCTGCCGATGATCGGAATTTCGCCTTCGTGTTCGATCTTCCCAATTCTATGCAGGCAATCGCGAAGGATGCCGACCTTCGCGGCAAGCTGCTGCTCGTAGCTCATCTGCTGAAAGTCGCAGCCGCCGCATTTACCGAAATATTCGCAGGGCGGCTCGACGCGTTTAGGCCCAGGCTCCTTAACCTCAACAGCGACGGCAAACGCCATCCGCTTTTTCACCTCAACGATCCGCACACGCACCAGATCGCCAGGCGCCGTCAGCGGCGTCAGTACCGTCAGATCTTCGGCAAATCCAAGCCCAAAGCCGCGCGGAACGATCTTCTCGACGCGAACCTCAATAATGTCACCGGTTGTATAGTGTTTACTCAAAAAAATTACCGCCCGAACACCAGAGGTTCAGGAAAATACTATCCTTGCTTAAGAAACTGGACTTTTTCAATTAAACACAAAAATCGCTGGATAAGCTATTCGAGATCAGTCTTGTCGGGGTCAGAACCGCCTGCGTAAGCGGGCGGAAGGAAGATTAGTACTTAGGCACTTCGGTTTATTAGACTCGCTCTGGGTTCCGCTTTAATTATTTCAATGGCCAGGCCGTTCCGCCCGCTTACGCAGGCGGTTCTGACCCGGACTTCTATTTCAGGGCGAAGTTACCCTTTTCCAGAATTCGCCGCAGTGTCTGCAGATCGTCGTCACTGGTATAGGAGAGCGTGAACATGATCGCGTAACCGCTTTTTACGGTCGCGTACATTCGCTTCTTTCCGGCGGTCGATGACGTGTCGAGGTATGCGAACTGTCTCGCTCCGAGCCTTTCAGCCTTAGTCGCGGAATAGACAAAGTCAGGCGGCAGTTTTGCCGTTGCGTAGGCCGCAGTGATCGCGTCAAAATAGTCCACCGCGTCACGTATCTGGGGATTTGGTTTGAGATCCTCTGAGGTAACACGAAGGATCGCACCGCCGCTCGTCGCTTCAGAGCGAAAAGCCGTCATCAGAACCTGGATCGATCGGCTCGCCTTCGATGTTGCCAGATCAACGCCGATGTCGTGGCCGCTATCCTTCAAAACCCTTTCAAAATCAGCTCCGCCGATGAACCAATTTTGCGGAACGGTGATCTCAAAGCCAAATTTCTTGTTGCTGTAGGTCCGCTCCTCGACCTTCCCGCCCGTTGCCTCAACGCCCGTTTCCTTGACCGGAACTCCGGCGGGAAACTTTGTAACCTTCGGCTTAGTCTGCGAAAAGCCGTTAATAACCAGAAAAACACTTACTCCAACCACTAAAAAAACCTTTCTCATTCTTTCCTACTTCCTGTTCCGCTGCCCCGGCGACCTACAAATAAAATAATCCGAGACGCGGTACGCCCGCCTCTTCGCGAAGGCGTTTCGTGAGCATCAGGTCAAACGTATTTTTATAAGCTTCAGGATTCATATCTGCCTTGTAACCTCGCAGATGCCCGGCGACTTCTTTCTCTAGTACTTTTAGATGCACCGGATCCCAATTTGATCGCATGGCTCGTTCGAGAAGTTTTTCGATGTCAGCAAGCGTCGAATCGACCTTTTCCGGCGTGTTGGCAAGATTTGCGCAAAGCTCTTCGAGTCGGGTAACAGCTCGCGAAATTTCTTCCTGCATTCCGGGCATTGAGATCGCGTTAAGATCGTTGATCGCATTCTGAATGTGGTTTTTTATAGCGTCCGTTGAAAAGGCAGGTTCAGAAGGCGGGTCGCTATGCGTTTCCGAGCTTCCCGTTCGGGCAGTCATCCATTCCGCATACTGTACTTCGATCTCTTCGCGACAGTAGAAAAGGCTCTTGATGGTGCGTGTTCCGGCAGGCTGCTTGTCAAAAACATCAAAAACGGATTCGATCGAGCGAATGACTATATGAAGCGGAATTCCGCGATCCTGCCACGCCTCCATCAAGGCCCAATCAAGCGGGCTCAGGAACAGATTCTTGCCGCGGCGACGGATAAATGTGTCTTCGATCTCAGTAAAATAATTGTAGTAGTTCACGCGTCACTTCATGCTAGACGAGACGATTGGCAGTGTCAAAAAATCAGGTCAGAACCCGTGCGTGGGTTCGCGGAAAACAGTGATTTGTCCTCAACGCCGGTACCGTCCTCGTACGCAGTTGGTTCTTTAGATCTTAATAGAGGCCTAAAGGCTATTAATTGACATCTGATACATTGATGCAATAGCATCACTTTTATGAGAACAACACTCGATATTGATACTGATGTATTACAAGCAGCGAAAGAAATTGCACGAACTGAGAAGACAACCGCAGGACGAGTCATTTCCCGGATCTTTCGCAAAGGCTTTTCGAGCCGCAATGAACCAAGCATAGAAAGCCCTCGGTATAAAAATGGTATCCCGCAATTACCTTCTCGCGGAGAGATAATAACGATGGAACATATCCAGAAGATCATGGACGAAGAGGGGATTTAGTTAGAATGCGCTATCTACTAGACGTGAATGTTCTTGTCGCTTTGATCGACCCAGATCACGTCCACAGTGACTTTGCTCATGGCTGGTGGGTGACCGCAGATCATCAATTTGCTACGTGCCCGCTAACCGAGAACGGGGCAATTCGAATACTCTCAAATCCAAATTATAGTTCAACTGTGAAATTCACCACCAAACAGGTGATCGAAAGGCTTAGCGAGTTTGCCGAACTCTACGACCACGAATTCTGGCCCGACGATATTTCACTACGAGACAGTAAGTTGTTGGTCACGGATAGGATATTTGGGGCCCGCCAGATCACCGATATTTACTTGCTCGCACTCGCGATCAAGAATGGTGGCTGTTTAATAACTTTCGATACTGGAATACCCACTTCAGCCCTGGCAAACATGAAAGCAACCTCGCTGGTGGTTCTTGAAACATGACCAACTCGCTCGCGGTAATGTGAGCGGATCAAATCGTGTTAATCTAATCCTCAAATGGCAGAACGTCGCGAATCATTTAAGACATCGTCAGGCATCGAATTGCCGTCGGATTTCAATCCGGAAAACACACATCCGATCGATTACGAACGTGATCTGGGTGCACCTGGTGAGTTCCCGTACACGCGAGGCGTTCGAGCGAATCTTTATCGCGGGCGTTTTTGGACGATGCGGCAGTACGCAGGGTTCGCGACCGCTGAGGAATCGAACCAGCGATACAAATATCTGCTTTCGCAGGGCACGACCGGCCTGAGTGTTGCGTTTGATCTGCCGACACAGATCGGGCTTGATTCGGACGATCCGCTTGCAGCCGGCGAGGTTGGGAAGGTTGGTGTGGCGATCGACAGTCTCGATGATATGTTGATGCTGTTTGACGGCATTCCGCTGGATACAGTCTCAACGTCGATGACCATAAACTCAACGGCTTCGACGCTTTTGTGTTTGTATTTGGCGGTCGCCCGCAAGCAGAATGTCAGCTTCGACAAGGTAAACGGCACGATCCAGAACGACATCCTAAAGGAATACATCGCTCGCGGCACATACATTTATCCGCCTCATCCGTCGCTGCGGTTGATAACCGATACTTTCGCTTATTGCGCTGCCGAAGTTCCCAACTGGAACACGATCTCGATATCGGGCTACCATATTCGCGAGGCTGGTTCGACTGCAGCGCAGGAGATCGCGTTCACGCTAGCGGACGGTATCTGCTACGTTGATGCGGCGATAAGCGTTGGGCTCAAGGTTGACGATTTTGCCCCGCGGCTCTCGTTTTTCTTCAATTCTCATAACAATCTCCTCGAAGAGATCGCTAAATTCCGCGCCGCCCGGCGTCTTTGGGCTCGCATAATGAAAGAGCGCTTCGGTGCGAAAGACGCGAGATCGCTTACGCTAAGATTCCACACTCAAACGGCCGGCTCGACGTTGACGGCGCAACAGCCGGAGGTAAATGTCGTCCGCACGACGATCCAGGCGCTCGCGGCCGTACTCGGCGGGACCCAAAGCCTGCATACCAATTCCCTCGACGAAGCTCTCGGCCTGCCGACCGAAAATGCCGCGCGAATTGCTCTGCGTACCCAGCAAGTCATCGCTCACGAATCCGGCGCCGCTGACACGGTCGATCCATTTGCAGGAAGCTACGCGATCGAGGAACTCACAACTCAGCTCGAAAAAATGGCCGTAGATTACATAGAAAAGATCGACGCCATGGGAGGAATGCTGCGAGCCATTGAAGTCGGCTACGTACAGAATGAGATACAAGAGGCGGCTTACGACTATCAGCGTGCGGTCGAAACCGGCGATGCCGTGGTTGTCGGCGTGAACAAATTTCAGGCTGAGGAAACACCCATTCCTGTGCTCCGCGTTGACGAACGCATTGAACGCGAACAGGTCGCACGTCTTCAGGCAGTCCGGGCAAAGCGCGACCCGCAAAATGCCGCCGCGGCTCTCAAGTCTATAGAAGAAGCAGCGAACGGCACCGAGAATCTCCTTCCCCGCATCCTCACGGCCGTCGAGGCCCACGTCACCGTCGGCGAGATCAGCAATACGCTCCGCAAGGTCTGGGGCGAATATCGCGAATCGATCACAATTTAGCCCCACAAAAAGTTGCTGACAACATTGTTTAACTGTGTTATCCTCATTTTTGGATAGCCGCACTGGCTCATCCTTTCCTTCGCCTCCAACCAGCCAGCATATATGGAAAAGTTAAACGATTATCTCCAGCGTCTTCTATCGTCGTGCTCTGATGAACTGCGTCTCGAGCCCGATAAGAACCCATATCTTGTCTCTGAAAATAGTACGACCGACGTCGCAAATGTACCACTGATGGGTACGCAGATCAGTACGATGGTATTTCCGTTGATACCGCCAGGGGTCAAAACTACACTGCCGCACCGGTCTGAAGTCGAGTTTGTGCTCCCTCACAGCCTGGGAAATTTTAACTTTAACGTTCAAAAATCGAGTTCCGGATTTGTCGTCACGATACGCCCCGTCCTGACAGATTCTAACGGCTCCATCGACGTGCCGAGGCCCCCTTCGGAGATACCGCCTTCGATCGAACGAGAAGATTTCGTACCGCCGACAACGCCCGCTCCGACAGAAGAATTTACATTTTCGGCCGAGCCGGTTTCTGCACTGTCGTATGATCTTGAGAGCTCGTCGTTCGGTCTGGACGAGACCGCTTCGACCGAGGTAGAAACTGCGTCTTTTTCAGACGTGATCTTTGAGGACGAAAAACCGGCCGAAGAGTATGTTCCAAGTTCCGGGCCGGAGCTTGAGATCGTTTCGTTCAATGATCCGGCATATCAGACAATATTCTCAGATACCGCGACGTACGAGCCACCGGGCAGACGCGATGATTTTATTACCACGGATTATGTGCCGTCGGTAGAGACATCCTTTCCCGTCGAAGAATATAGCCCCGAACCAACTGGCTCACCATCGAGTTCCGCAGGAATTAGCACCCCGCTCGGATGGGACGAGACACCAGCCGAAGCTGCCTTTGTTCCCACACTGCCAAATGCGTCGGAAGCTTTGAAAATGGATGACCTGTTTCGCAAGATGGCGGAACTTGGAGCCTCTGACCTGCATCTTTCCGTAAGCATGCCGCCTATGGTCCGAAAAGACGGTAAGATCCAGGAACTCGAGCCGGGATCCGCAAAATTCACACCCGAAACAATGCGCGAACTCCTGACCTCGATCATGCCGCCCAATAATCAGGAAGAATTTGCCCGCCGTAACGACACTGATTTCGCATACGAGGTTCCCGGCCTGGCCCGTTTCCGCTGCAATATCTTTATGGACCGCAAGGGAATGGGGGCAGTTTTCCGCATCATCCCATCCAAGATCCTCACGGCAGAGCAGCTCGGGTTATCGAAGGCCATTATGGATCTTTGCAACCTCTCGAAAGGCCTCGTGGTCGTGACCGGACCGACCGGCTCGGGTAAATCAACGACACTCTGTGCGATGGTCGATTCGATCAATAAGAATCGCGAAGATCACATCATTACGATCGAGGATCCGATCGAATTCACTCACGAGAATCACCGCTGCCTTGTCAATCAGCGTGAGGTTCACAATCACACGGATTCATTTAAGGACGCTCTCAGAGCCGCACTTCGCGAGGATCCGGATATCCTGCTGGTCGGCGAGATGCGTGATCTCGAAACTATCTCGATCGCGATCGAAACGGCTGAAACAGGCCACTTGGTCTTTGGGACACTTCACACCACGACCGCTATGTCGACGATCGACCGTATCATCGATCAATTCCCTGCCGACCGCCAGGAACAGATCCGTGTGATGCTTTCCGAATCACTGAAAGGCGTCATCGCCCAAACGCTGCTTCCCAAAATAGGCGGCGGCCGTGTAGCGGCCCTTGAGATCCTGATCATTACGCCAGCCATCAGCAACTTGATCCGCGAGGGCAAAACCTTCCAGATCGCGTCAGCCATGCAGACCGGTAAAAATCACGGAATGGTGATGCTCAACGACGCCCTCTTTGAACACGTCAAGAACGGCCTCGTCACCCCTATGGACGCATACGTCAAGGCGGTTGATAAATCGGGCTTCGAAGCTCTCTTAACACGGAACGGCTTCAAACTTTGACCTCTTTATAATTGAACAGTAAGAATGGCGACGGAACTCAGAAAGTCCGTCGCTTTTTTTGTTTGAGACATCTTCCGGCGAATGGGCGGCAGTTCACCCGTAGATCACGGACGCTTTTGGCCCGGAGGATCCCTTTCGGTTTCGAGCAAAAGACTGGGTGTGTACGCCAGCGCACATACACTCGCGGTTCAAAGTGTTTTTCTATAACCGGTGAGGTCGAGGGTCTTAGAGATCAGGGCCACCCGCACCGTTTGGATTCAAACTGTGTCGGGTTCATCAAGGAGACATATTATGCTTTGGACCATCATTGTAATTTTATTAGTACTTTGGCTATTGGGATTCAGCTTTGCCGGTGCGGCGACGGGTAATCTCATCCATGTTTTGCTGATCGTGGCGGTAGTCGTGCTTGTCCTCCAATTAGTAAGAGGACGTCGTTCGTAACTGTGGCACGGAGACTCAAACTCGTTCTATCCGGTTAGCGATCACCTAAATCACAACTATTCTTCGTCGCCGCGCAGGATCGATCTCGCGGCGACTTTCAATTTGGAGCCCATTTACAAAGAAGACCCGAAGAATCGAAAGGCATAGATTCACCGGCCAGGTTCCTAACGCTCTCCTTTTATATGCCATAAGGATTCATATGAAAAGATATATCAGACACATTACATTTTTTTCGCTGATCGCTACGTTGGCGATCGTAAATACAGCCCAGGCGCAAGTTCGGCCTTACCGAGTTTCGGATCGACAGGTCCAGACACTGCTGACGCGGATCGAGAACCGTACCAATACGTTTAAGGATCAGATCGACCGTGCCTTGGACAATAGCAATATTGACGGCACCGGACAAGAAGATTCGATAAATACGACCATTTCGAATTTTGAAAATACGACCGACAGGCTGCGAAACAACCTTTCGTCAAATCGCTCGTCAGCGAATGATGTTCAGGATGTACTTCAGCGTGCAGCGTTTATCAACAGCTTCATGCGTAGCAATCGCTTGTCTACGACCGTACAGAGCAGTTGGACCGCGATCCGTACGGATCTGAACACGCTCGCCCGGTATTATCGAGTCAGTACAAACTGGAACGCACCCGTAATAACGCGGCAGAACGTCTATATCGGCACCGATACGCAGGTCAGAAACCTTATCACCCAGATCGCGAACCGTACCAAGAATTTCAAAAGCCAGATAAGCCGTAATCTAAACAACAGCAATATCGACGGCACAAATCGCGAAGATTCGATCAACACGATGGTCTCGAACTTTGAATCCGCGACAAACCGCCTGAAGAATAACTTCTCGTCAAGGCGTTCGACGACGAACGACGTGCAGGAAGTTCTTAACCGAGCGGTTGCGATCAATGCCTTTATAGCAAACAACCGCCTTTCGAACCCGGCGGAAAACTCATGGAACCAGATCCGAAACGATCTGAACACACTCGCGGGCTACTATCGCGTCAGTGCAAACTGGAACGCACCTGTCGGTGGATCGCAGAACGTCTACATTGGCAGCGATTCGCAGATCAGAAATCTCTTTAACACGATCGAGACCCGTACCAATACATTCAAGCAGCAGATCAGCCGGAATTTAAATAACAGCAACATCGACGACACGAATCGCGAAGATTCGATCAACACGATGGTCGCTAACTTTGAATTGGCTACAAACCGTTTGAGGAACAATTTCTCGTCGAGGATCTCAACGACGGACGATGTTCAGGACGTTCTGAACCGCGCTGTCCCGATCAATAGCTTTGTTGCGAACAATCGGCTGTCAAACGCGGCTGAGACATCGTGGAACCAGATCCGAACCGATCTGAACACGCTTGCGGGATATTATCGTGTGAGTTCGAATTGGAACAACACGGTAGTCACACCCGGCGGCGGGCAGTGGGGCAACGGCGGCAATTTCGATTCGCGTCTTACCGGAACCTACCGCTTAAACGTCACCCAGAGCGACAATGTCGCGACAATGATCGATCGTGCGATGACCAGTGCCCAGTACCAGACGAACACTCGCGACCGTATGAGAACCAATCTCGAACGCCGCCTGCGTTCGCCTGAGACACTGACGTTCGAAAAACGCGGCCAGTCGATAATGATGTCATCGTCCAATGCTCAGAGCGTTACGCTCAACGCAGACGGCGTGGGTCGTACCGAAACTTCGCCGAACGGCCGCACGGTAACGACTACCGTAATATCGAATAACCGCGAGGTCACTATCAACTATGATGGAGACCGTTCGAATGACTTTTATCTGACATTCACACCAACTAATAATAACCAGCTGCGTGTGACGCGTCGCGTTTATCTCGAGAACACCGATCAGACGATCACCGTTTCGAGCGTTTACGACAAGACCAGCCAGACGGCCGAATGGAACAACAACGGCGGCCAGCCGAATTACAACGACGGCGGTGCTACGGGTGGATTCATCATCCCTAATAACACCGGCATCACTGCAACGCTTGATACACCGCTCTCGACAAGATCAGTGAAAGACGGCGACCGCTTCTCAATGACCGTAAATTCACCGTCGCAATATAACGGAGTGATCATCGAAGGCACGGTTGACGGACAAAAGTCGGGCGTCGTTTCGGGTCGTGCGACGATGTCGCTTAATTTCCAAACGATCCGTATGCGTGACGGCAGAACCTATACCTTTTCCGGCATCGTCGAACAGGTCCGCGAGACCAACGGTAATGTCATCAACGTCAATAACGAGGGTGCCATTCGCGACCGCAGCCAGACGACGACAACGGCTACACGTGCCGGCGTCGGGGCAATACTTGGTGCGATCATCGGTGCGATTGCCGGCGGCGGCAGCGGAGCAGCGATCGGCGCCGGTGTCGGAGCCGGAGCGGGTGCCGGAACCGTGGTTCTGCAAGGAAGAGACAACCTCGAACTGGCTGCAGGTTCGCTGTTCACGATCACCGCAACCGCACCAGCGAATCAAGCCACTCGTTAAGATTCCCATTCCCACGGGAAAAAGACCGGCCGGCCGCATTAAACAAGCGGCCGGCCGGTCTTTTCTATATCTGCTTCGAAGACTCGTCGGGACGGTCACCATCTAGGTGATCTTAGCTGTCGAAAACCCGGCAATATCTTAAGCTACTTGGCCTCGTACGGCTCCAATTGCTTAGCGATCTTGGCCTTATCGCCGACGACGACGATAGTCATCTTCTCCGTGGACAGATATTTCCGGGCCATCTCCGAGACGTCGTTAGCAGTAACGGCGGTGAGTTTAGAAACGAACGTGTCAAGATAGTCAACGCCCAGCTCATTGTAAAAACCATTTTCAAGCTGGCCGATAACTCCGGCCCGGGAAGAGTTGTTAAGAACGTAGATGCCGACGAGGTAGTTCTTTATGCCCTGAAGCTCAGCGGAGCTCGGCGGCTCTTTTTTGAGCCGCTCGATCTCGAAAAGTATTTCTTTGATCGACGCCCCGGTCGCCTCGGTCGTTACATCGGCATTCTCGATCCAATAACCGGTTTTGTAGCGATTCCAGATGAAGCTGTTCGGCGAATAGGTGTAGCCTTTATTCTCACGAATGTTAGATGTAATGCGAGATCCGAACGAACTGCCGAGCAGCGAATCCATGACCGTAAACTTTATAAAGTCAGCGTCCGATGGCGACATTGCCGGCATCCCGAGATATATCGTCGATTGTGGGGCTCCCGGACGATCGATCACGTCCAAACTGCGCCTGGCGTTGATCCTTGGCACGTCGCGGATCGGTTCCGAGCCTTTTTTCCAATTGCCGAACGCCTTCTCGATCCCGGCTTTTACCTTCGCCGTGTCGAACTGACCAACAACAAAGAGATGCGTCCTTGCCGCTCCGAATTGATTGTAATAGAAGGTCTTAACATCCTGGAGCGTGTAAGCCTTCAACCCGGCTTCGGTCGGATAGATGGTGCTGTAGGCATGCCCGGCAAAGATCACCTGACGAAATTTCTCCCACGCGAGCGATCCCGGAGCGGCCCGATTTATCGTGAGTTCCCTAAGCTTATTTTCTCGCACCTTTTCCAGGTCTTCTGCCGCAAACTTTGGATTCATCAAGACATCCGCCATCAGTGACAGAAATCGAGTGTCAAATTCCGAAAGCACCTCGCCGCCGATCGTTGTCTTATCAGTTGCCGCCGAAGTGAAAATGCTGCCGCCCATGTCGGCCGTTTCGATGGCGATCTGCTCTGCTGAACGTGCGGCGGTTCCCTCTTTCAGCAACGTAGCGACCATGTCGGATATCCAGCGCTGGTCAGATCGCTCATTCAACGAACCGGCCCGAACGATCGCTTGCATCGCAACTTTCGGCACAGCTCCGTATTGAACGAGAGTAACTTTCATCCCGTTCTTGAGCGCGTATGTTTCCTGTGCCGGAAAAACGAACGGCTTCGGCTGCCCACCTACGGGCGGCGTTTCTTTTTGCGCAAAAGAGGCGACGGCTAGAAACGCTAAGATCAGCGCCGAAACACACATGCGAAGAGAAGGAGAGGACAAATTTTTCATTTTGGCTGTTGACGTTTGCATTACTGAACACCTCCCGTACTCGCCGGCGTTTTCTCGACATTGAGAATAACGACGGTTCGATTGGTTTTGCGTAGGTATTCCTTTGCCGTTTTTTGGATCAAGGCGGGCGTTACCTTCCTGAAATTTGCTTCGATCTGATTGATGTTGTCCGGCTTATCGTCGAACAAGGCAAAACTTGCAAGCAGATCCGCTCTGCCAAAACCGCCAAACTGTGTCATCGTGTCATACAATCCTGAACGAAGCTTCACGATCGCCCTGTCTATCACAGCCTGATCGACCGGCTTGTCCTGGATCTTGGCAATAACGTCGTCCGCGGATGCGAGTATTTGCGGAGCAGACACTTTTTCGTCGTGGATAAGATCGACCGAGAAAAGCATCGGGCCGTTGTAGTTGAACATGTTGCCGAGGTAGCCATTGATGCCGCCGCTAAGACCGCTGGTGTAATTCTTGTTCTTCACCAGCTCCTGATAAAGCATGCTGTCTTCGCCTTGGAGCAGGATCTGATCGATGAGGCCCATCGCGTAGTATTCTTCGCTGCCGCGTTTCGGCATCTTGTAGCCGAATCCAACCGCCGGTTTTTTCGCAAGTTTGTCCGTGCGAGAGACCGTTTTTTCCGCCTCCTGTCGAGGTTCGGACAGATCTGGGATCGCTTCTGCGGGCTGAGACGGGATATTTCCAAAATACTTATCGACCCAGCCTTTCGCTGACGCTTCATTAAAATCACCGGTAACGACGAGGACTGCGTTATTCGGCTGATAGAATTTTTGAGCGAATGTTTTGGCGTCGACGAGAGTCGCGGCTTCGATATCTTTGAGATCGCCATAGAAGTTGTGCGAATTGTACCAGTTAGTGAAAGCCGCCATTGGCAGGTCGATCCATGGGAACGTTCCATACGGCTGGTTGAGGACGTTTACCTTGACCTCGTTCCCGACAACGCCCTGCTGATTCTTGAGATTGTCCTGGGTGATATCAAGCCCGCGCATGCGATCTGCTTCGGCCCAGAGGAGCGTTTCGGTTTTGTGAGCAGGAACTACGGCGAAGTAATTAGTGAAATCAAACCGCGTCGAGCCATTCAAAACACCGCCGTTACTCTCGACGAGTTTGATGTATTCCATCTTGCCAAGGTTCTTCGAGCCCTGAAACATCAGGTGCTCAAACAAGTGTGCAAAACCAGTGCGATCACGAGGCTCTATTCTGAAACCAATATTGTAATAGACCGCCACGGTTACGAGCGGTGCTGAGTGTTCGGGTGACAGTACCACCTTCAATCCGTTGGATAACTTGTAGTACGTGACCGGAACCCTTATTCCGGATGCCTTCGCCGACTGTGCATTAGTTGAAGCGGTCGTCGAAAGAACCATCGCCGAAAGGATCGCGGCTGCGACAAAATCTCGCAAAATATTTCTCATGTTAGCTCCTGAGTTAAGAAGTAATAGATCGTTTAGAGTAGTATTCGAATTTCTGTCTAAAAAGTTTCAATGAAACGGGATTTTGAGAGATCGACCGCGGCGGATTTTGACTCAATACCCGTTAGTTATACACTTACGATACTCTGCCGCTAATCGTTAATGGAGCATCCGCTTGCGGCCAGATCAAGGCTGTGACGAAGTCAACCACCGTGATATAAAGGAGTATTATGCCGCCCAAAAACATCGATGATGCCTTGCGAAATCAGCTGCTTGCGGCTCTTCCGGAATCCGAATTCAATAAGATCCGCCCGTCGCTTGAATATGTAGAGCTCCAGATCGGCGATGTGCTCTGGGAAGCCGAAAGCAAGGAGAATTATATCTACTTTCCCACGACCGCTCTCATTTGCCTTTTATATGATTCGGACACCGGCGTTTCGGTCGAGGTGGGAATTACGGGACGACAAGGCCTCGTCGGTGTCTCAACGTTCATGACGGGAGCGACGATGGCAACCCGTGCCGTCGCCTACCGCGAAGGCGGTGCATATAGGATGAAAGCGAACGCTGTGAAAGACGAGTTTAGCGAATGCGGGGATTTTCAGGCTATCTGTATGAGTTTCACTCAAACTCTCATCTCTCAGGTCTCGCAAACCGCTATTTGCAATCGGCTCCATTCGGTCGAACAGCAGCTCTGCCGCTTCCTGTTATATGTTCACGATCATGACCAGAGCGATGTCCTGCACCTGACGCATGAGCAGATCGCTCAGGCATTAGGTGTTCGCCGCGAGACGGTTTCAGTGGCAGCGGCAAGCCTTCAGGAAAACAAGGTCATCAAATACGCTCGCGGCCGTATCCGGGTACCCAATAGGACACGGCTCGAGGACTTTGCCTGTGAGTGTTACGGCGTCGAAACTGCCCACTACAAAAAGGTTCTATGTAAGTACATTGCTAAGCACAAATAACCTGTCTTATTGTGTGCTGGAATACAGTGCTCGATCGCGGAAACTGGCATACTCATCGTTGTCCGAAATAGATATTTAGGAGAACGAGATGATAAATACCAATAAATACGAAAGCAACACTCCAGAGCAGATCTCCACGCGGTTTAGTGCCCGCGATGGAATTACATACCTTCTCATAGGCGGCGGGATCGGTGCGGTTCTGGCACTCCTTTTCGCGCCAAAATCAGGACGAGAGATGAGGACAGAGATCGCCGACGTTTCAAAACGAGGCTATGACCTGACGCTCGAAAAAGCTACTGAATTGAAGGGCCAATCAGCCGAAGCTATTAAGGCAGTTAAGGAGAAAGCAGCGGCAGTCTACGACTTCGCAGCCTCGAAGCTAAACGCGGACATAGAGGCTGCAGGAGAAACCGTCTCTGCCGCTTCAACAGCTATCGCGGATGGTATTGAAGACTTGAAGGAAGATGTTAATGCACGAGCCAAGAATTCGTCTATCGGACGTAAATCAGCGAGTATTTTCTAACCTTTCGCGGCATGTCCGCCTGGCCCAATATATTAGGGTGATCTTTTTTTATGGCCGGCTGCTCAATAAGCAGTCGGCTTTTTTTATTTAGAAACAGTTACGTTGTTTGAGGTTAGGGTTGCTCCGATGGCTTTTTGGAAGTCAGATATTGCCCGATTTAGAGCGGTTCGGGCCTGAAGTTCCTGGTTGCGAGCCCTCGCGAGATCGGTCTGTCGCTGGGTGACGACGTAAAACGTGCTCGTTCCCGCCCGGAATAGTCGCTGTTCGCTCTCGTAAAGATCCTCAGCCGCTACTCGGGCATCGACGGCCGAAGCAAGACGCGATTCGATCGAGCGCATCGACTGCAATGCGTTCCGAACTTCGGCCTCGATCGCCTGTTCGGTCTGAAGTCGAAGGTTTTGAATTCGTTCCGCCTCGACGAGTTTTGATCCTAAATTCGCCTTCGCAATTCGGTTGCCCCACGGGAGCGAGATCGTTACGCCGACACGATAGGTCGGATAATCCTGCTGCAGAAGATTAAGCAGAGAATTCGGGTAGCTGCCAACCAGGTTTCCGGGAACACGGCTGAGGCCGGTTGCGGGATTGATGGCCGCAGCTGTCTCGATACCTGCCAGCCCTTGAGTGGTGTAAGTGCCGACGAGGTCGATCTGCGGCTTCATTAGGTTGCGATAGTAACGCTGATCGATCTCATTTATCTCAGCACCTTTCTGTAGTTCGGTTATCTCAAACCGATTCTTTAGAGCCTCAGCAACCGCAACCTCCAGTGAGATCCTCGGCGTCGGCAATTCCACCGGCGAGACCGGCATTAGCGGACGCGACCATTCGGGAGCGGACCGATCCGGGAGTACCTGCGTCTTGAGATTATTTTCCGCCCGCGTAACGGCGTCCTGAGCGACAAACAGCGATTGTTCAAAGTTAGCGATCTGCGAATTTGCTGCAACCAACTCGATCGGAGCAAGCACGCCTCTTGCTACCAGCCGTTTGTTACTCTCAAGCTGATCCTTCGCCTGCTTCAGCGATTCCTGTTCGACCTGCAGAACGCGTAAGGCGAAAACAAGGTTCCAGTATGCCTGTTCGACATTGGATATCACATCGATCGCCTTTAGCTGGAGCTGCACGTCGCTCAGTTCCTGATTCTTTTTCGCGATCTCGATCTGGCGGCGATTGTTATCAAATTTACGATTTCGAAGAAGCGGCTGCACGTAAGTCGCCGTGAACGAGGACGGGAACTGCGGATTGAGCAGCGAGTTGGTATTGCTCGTGGTGGTTCGGGAAGAATTAAACAGCGCCGAGTACGAACCGCCCTGATAGGGAGAAAACCCAGTGACGCCGACCGAGCCGAAGGTACGCGTCTGCGTAACCGCTCCATTTACGGCACCGCCGATCAATGACGCCGTTGGGATCGCCAGACTTTCATAATACCCCTCGGACGTTACAAGCGGATCGTAAAGGCCGCGGGCGGCGCGGATCCCGAATTCGGAGATACGATAATCATTCCGAGAGACCTCGATGTCCTTGTTATTCTTGAGAGCCATCTCGACCGCCTGTTCGACGGTCAGTGAAAGCTGCGTACTAGTCTCGACGCCGACTCTTTCGATGCTCGGCATCGGCTTAACTGGGGCAGTGAACGGTGGCTGAACGGGCATCGGGTCGGTCGACGGAACAACAGCCAGGTCTAGAACCGGCGTCGGTGAGGGTGTCTGGGCAAACGCAAACATCCCCATCACGCCGAAGAGAACTAGAATATAAAACGACTGAAACACCGGACTCCAGGTTGATCTGTGGAATTCAAAAAACATCAAAATTACTGTGTCGCCTCGTCTCCCTCGATACGAATATCACCCGAGCTTGGTTTTTGTCGGCGAAACACTGACAGCATTCGCCCGCCGATCCCCGACAATGTAAGCCAGAGTGTCGTCGTCTTGGCATCGTCAAACAGCGAATAGAATACAGGCACTGCAAGAAGCGTCAGGAGCAGGCACATCGATTGGCCGCCCACGACAAGAATACCGATCGAACGGTTCGTCGCCGCACCGGCGCCGCTGCCGAGCGTGAGCGGGATCATGCCGGCGACGAGGGCCATCGTCGTCATCAGAATTGGCCTTAACCGGTCGCGATTCGCTTGAATGATAGCATCGTAACGGCCCATTCCTTTCTCTCGCAGCGTGTTCGTGTGATCGATCTGCAGGATCGCGTTCTTTTTAACGATCCCGAACAGGAGCAAAATTCCGAGGGCCGAAAAAATATTGAGTGTCTGCCCCGCTATTGCCGTCGAGAGCAGTGCGAATGGAACCGATAGCGGCAGTGTGAGCAAGATCGTTACCGGATGAATGAAGGATTCGAACTGCGCCGCGAGGATCAGATACATGAACACAAACGACAGCAAAAACGCGTAAAGGAAAGCCTCGTACGCTTTCTGCAGTTCCTTCGATTGCCCGGTCACGCCCGTCAAATATTCGGCAGGCATTTTCAGGTCCGCGGCAAATTGTTGCATCCTCGCGACCGCGTCCGATTCCGACGCGTTTGGCGGCAGGCCCGCCGAGACAGTGACTTGGCGCTGCCGATTCAACCGGTTGATCGATGATGGCGAAGTGCCTTCGTCGATCTTTACGACGCGTGCGAGATCGACGGTTCCGCCGTTCGACGAACCGACCGTAAAGTATCGGAAATTACTGCGATCGCGGCGATATTGTTCCTCGGCACGTACGACCACGTCATATTGTTTTGAGTTCTCGCTAAATGTCGAAACGATCTGTCCGGCCGAGAGAATATTCAGAGCCTGCGCCACGTCGCCCGCCCGAACGCCAAGATCCGCCGCCCGAGTTCGGTCGATCGTGACGCGTATTTCAGGATTTCCAACCTCGATCGATGTATCAGGGTCGCGATAGATGGGATCTTGCTTCATTCGCTCGACCATCGCGTTCGCATATTCGGTCAACTTGGCCATGTCCGGCCCCGCGATATAAAAACCAACGCCCGAGCCGCCGCGGCCTAAGCCGATACTGTTTCCGATCGAAGAGGATGCCGAGACCGTGACCTGATACTCTTTCGACGAATACTTCTTAGCAATAGCTCGAGTCTGATTGATAAGTTCGGCTTGAGATTTCTTACGCTCCGAGACCGGCAGCAACGCGACATTAATGAATCCATTGTTCGACCCCGAACCACGCCCAAATCCCGCCAAAACCAGGGTATTCTTCACACCCGGAACTTCCGCTCGAATATCGCGCGCCACGCGGTCGAGTATCGACTGCGTGGCGGAAAGCGAAGTTCCCTGCGGGCCTTTGACGTTCACTTGGAAAAGCGATTCATCCTCATCCGGCAAAAACGCCATACCGACGAATTTGTAGAGAGGAACCGTCGAAGCAACGGTCAGGATGCAGATCAGGACCACAGCCCAGCGGTGTCGCATCGACAAACGCAGCAGCCATGTGTAAGAGCCGTCGATCTTGCTGTAAAGCCAGCCTGCCTTTGAGTCGTGCGCATGGGCCGCTTCCGCTGGCGTATCTATTACGTCGCCCGTTATTTCATCACGGGTCACAGCGGCGCTGTCAGTTCCCTTTGCCCCTTCCTTTCTCTTGATCCAACGGGCTGCGAGCATTGGGGTAAGAGTGAAAGAAACTACCAGCGAAACCGCAATTGCGGCGGCCGACGTCAGCCCGAAGGAAGACATAAAGCGGCCAACGATCCCGGTCATAAAACCAACCGGAATAAAGACCGCCAGCAGCGAAAGCGTCGTCGCAAGAACAGGCAGGCCGATCTCGCGTGTTCCTTCGACAGCGGCCTGGAACGGGTCCATTCCCTTTTCTTCGACAAAGCGGTAAATATTTTCAAGCACGACGATCGCGTCGTCGATCACGATGCCCACCATCAGCGTTAGAGCTAGCATCGTCATCTGGTTCAGCGAAAAGCCGAACGCCGCGATGGCGGCAAAAGCCGCAATGATCGAGACCGGGATCGCCAGGGCCGCGATGATGGTCGAGCGGAAGTTCCACAGGAAGATAAAAACAATGATCGCCGCAAAAAGGCCGCCGAGCACAAGATGCTCTTCGATCGCGGTCAGCGAATTCTGAATAAATTCAGACTGGTCGCGGATCGTTGCGATCTTCATATCCGACGGCAGATTTGGAATGATCGTCGCCATTCGCGACTTTACGTTATTGATGACAGCGATGGTATTCGACCCGGCTTGTTTGCGGATCCCGACCGATACTGAGGTGACGCCGTCAAGCGAAGCCGCCATCATCGCCTCACCACCGGATTTCTCGACGTTGCCGATGTCCTTGATCTTTATCGGAAAGCCGTTTCGGGTTGCAATAACGATCTCGTTGAATTGCTCAACCTCGGTGAGCTTACTCATCGTGCGAACGCCTAACGTTCGCTGGCCTTCGACAATATTGCCGCCGGGCATTTCCTGATTTTGCGAGCGGATCGCTGCCGAGACCTCGGTTACCGCGAGATTGAATGCCCGGAGCCGGTCAGGATTCACGCTGACAAGGATCTGAGGCGTTCGCGAGCCCCACATAAATACCTCGGCTACGCCGTCGGCACTCTCGATCCTTTTTTGAATGAGAAGTTCGACCTGTTCGGTCAGTTCAACGACGTCGCGCGGAGCGCTGACCGTGTACATCAGGATCGGCTGTGAGTCAGGATCTGATTTCTGAGCCACCGGCGGGTCGGCACTCTCGGGAAGCCTATTGCTCACCGTGCTTAGTTTCTGCTGGATCTCCTGAAAAGCGACGTCCGGATCTTTTTCAAGATTGAAGGTCAGTGTTACGTTCGAACTGCCGCGGGACGAAGATGACCGCATCTCCTCGACGCCCGGAACTGTGTTTAGGGCACCTTCGATAACGTCGGTGATCTCAGTCTCGATCTCTTCCGGTGCCGCACCGGGATTTCCCGTTCGCACCGAGATCGTCGGCAGATCGATCTTTGGAAAACGATCAACGCCGAGCGTAAAAAAGCTGAATCCGCCTACGACCGTCATAAACAAGACAATGACAGTCGCAAAAACCGGACGGTGAACACAAATTTCAGCTAACCACTGCATATACTTCTAAGTCCAAGGTTCAAGATCCAGGCCGCTAGGCAGCCACTTTGGCTCCTTCGTAAAGTTGGTCGAGATTGCTCGTCGCGACGACTTCGTCGGCGTTCAGGCCGTTCATTATTTGCAGGCTGCTGCCTTCTTCGGGTCCAAGTTGGACAACCCGCAGCTTAGCGACGCCTTCAACAATTACAAAAACACGATAGGACTGCGTTGCCTGGTCATTATAAACCGCGGCTTTGGGAACGAAGATACCTTTGCCGCCGCCTTCTTTGTTGATCCTGACGGTCGCAAACATGCCGGGCCGCAGTGCGTTATCGCCGTTCTCGATGGAAGCTTCGACGATCGCCGAACGGGAAACAGGATCGACCGCCGGATTTACTGATGTTACCGTTCCGGCAAACTTGCGATCCTTGTAGGCATCGATCAAAACAGAAACGCCGCGTCCTAAAACAACGTACGGAAGGTCAGCTTCTGCGACTTGTATCTGAATTTTGATCGGGTTCGTCCGCAGAATGGTCGCGACGACCGAGGCTGATGAAACGTATTCCCCAACCGCGACCGGGCGATTGCTGACAAACCCCGAGAACGGAGCTCGTATCACCGTATCGACGATCGCCTGCTGAGCGTCAGCAACCTGTGTCATAGCCGATTCGACGTCGGCATTGGCGGCCGCAATCGCCTGATTGCTCTGCTTTGCGGTGTTGATCGTGACTTCAAGCTGCTGGCGAGCGGCGTTAGCTCGTGTTCTGGCCGTATCCCGCTGCGTGCGATAGGTTTCGTACGTCATCATGGCGACATCGCCTGATTCTGTTAGTTCGCGGTACCGTTTTTCATTGGCCTCCGCCTGTTTTAGCTCGGCCAGGGTCTGCTCGTAATTCGCATTCGCGGCACGCACCTCAGGGATATTCGACGCAGTGAACTTCCCGTTCGGCCCAAGCCCTAAACGAGCCTCCGCCTGGGCGACAGAAACCTTAGAACGCTTTAACGCTGCCTGAGCACTCGCGAGCTGCAGCTTTGCATCCCGGTCATCGACCCGGGCGATCACCGCACCGCCGGAAACGAACTGTCCGGCGTTAACCGAAAGATTTGCGATCTTTCCGGCCGTCTTCGGTGCAACGTCCGAGGTTTCGTCAGCCGTAACGCTGCCGGTTGCCTGGATGACTGCAGCAATATCTCGCGACTCGGTCTTCGCGGTCGTTACCGATATCACCGCAGCCTGCGGGTTCTCCGCATTCGAGTTGTTGCCGCGGCGATCATTCGACGAGGTTGACCCACATGAGGCCGACAGCAGTACGCCCGCGCAGACCAAGGATGTTAAGCTTTCTTTCCACATAGATAGTGTCTAAGCTTTGAGTTTACAATACTCTCTTCGTGCGTCCGACGTTTTTGTATGTAAATTTTTGTCAATAATAAATGAATGCGACCATACATTACGCTATTCGGATGGGTGCTTTTGGGTTGTGAAGAGTGCCCCCGGCGGTGATAAAATGGGAACGTAGTAAATATCCTAATAGCGATAAAATAATATGAACCAGATTACCGTTACAGAACTAAAAGCGCGGCTTGATGTGGGAGATGATATCCAATTGATCGATGTTCGTCAGCCGGATGAGTATGCATTTGCAAGTATCAAAGGAGCAAAACTGATCCCTCTCGGCGAGATACCATCGAGAAAAGGTGAGATCGACGAAACTCGCGAGACGGTCGTGCACTGCAAAATGGGCGGGCGAAGCGCCCGGGCGATCGAGTTTCTCGAGCAATCAGGATTTACCGGCAAGCTCTCGAATCTCGTCGGTGGTATCACGGCGTGGTCGAATGAGATCGATCCAACTGTACCGAAATACTAGGTCATTGATTCCGTTTCTCAAGCACCTTTTGAGCCGCCCGTGCCATCCCTAGTTGGTCGTGAGCGATTCCCGGAACTTCGAAGAGCTGCCACTTGGTTTTCGGATTGAGTGCCTTCACTTTAGCAAACATAAAACCTGCTCGCTCGAAACGGTTCTTGCCTTGAGAGTCTGCCTCCGGCGTTTGACGCAGACTCTCTGTCCGTTCGACATCCGCCGTTCCGCGCATTAGGACGAGGTCGGTATTCGTCCATTCAAGGATATTTTTATCACTTATAACAACCGGCGAATTCTTGGTTCCGTACGGAAACCTTACCCCTGAATCGGGAAGCGTGTAAAATCCGGGATTCCCTGCGATCGCGAGCCTCACATGGTTCTGCGGTAAGTAGAGCATGAACCGGTGAACGAACTGACCGCCGGCGGAATGTCCGAACAGGTCGTACTGCTTGGCGGTTACGCCAAATTTCGTTTTCGCCATCTCGAACAATTGCTCGATCACGGTAAAGGCCCATTTTGTCCTGGGATTGGGCGTGTTGTCTTGCTCTTTCCCGGTCGCGATATTGCCAAAATTATATCCGAGCGGCTCGGGCCAATTTTTCTCGTCAAATTGCGGCGACAGCACCAGATAGTCGTTCTTCGCGGCCCAATCGACCCACGAATCAAGATATTCATCGGCATTACGCTGCCGTCCTGCCATGACCATCAGAACCTTTGTCTTATCTGAGACCTTTGGTGGAACCGAGTAAAATACCTTTATCTCCGGATTATCCGGACTTTTGAACACGAACGATAGCCGGTCCGGAGCCGTAACGGCGGCGTTCGCTGGAAACGCACATTTTAACCCATCGACGACCTGCTGCCACGATCTCCGGTCTTTGCGGATCGCAGGTTCCTGTTCGATGTGGATGAAAGACCCTGGTTCGGGCGACGACTTCACGCCAGTTCCGCACGGATCGCTCGTCTCGCCATTTGAAAATCTGCCCTGTACGTTGCTCAGAGCATTGAGCGGACAAGTTGTGTTCCCGTCGTATATCTGAGCTTCAACACCGCTTTTAGTGAGACAAGAAAGCAAACGCTTAGAATTGGTTGTCACGGTCGCACTTCCCGTACTCACGAAAGCATTGGGACACGTTTCCCTCTCGGTCATACCGTGCAGCTGAACCGCAACCGTCGCCGGACGGGCCTTGATCAGAGCTTCATGAACTGCGTGAAACGGCGTAGCAACTGCATGGGCGACATCAGAAACGGGATAGTTTGCGTCCGGATCTGAAGATTTCGGCTGGGTGCAAGGCGTATCCTGTTTGTTCGCCCGGCGATGAGCTCCGGCAAGAATGTAGGCTCCGGCGTTGGTTTGAAGAAACGCATCGACCCCTTCGAACTCGGTCTTGCTGTCGAAAACCGGATGTGGGATCTCGATCGCCAGCGGATTCGCCGATCGCGGATCAAAAGCGAAAAGCCCCCAACCGGATTGAAGCGGCACCTTCTCCTCAAACAAGTAAAACTCACGCCCCGAGGATCTGTCGGTGAAAAGTGATAATTCGTACGGAAACGACAACTGCTTCAGCATCTGCTCTGCATCGGCAGGACGAGCCGAATAAATGCTCTCGACAATGAAACGCCACGCTTTCAGCTGTCCCGCAGTCGGAACCCGGAATGCGTCAGAATCACGCTTGATCTGATTAGCCGAGGCTCGCTCGACGATCTCCAGCAGGCTGCCCTCACGTTTCGGGATGCCTAAGGCAATTTGAGCGGAAGCGGCAAACAACGCTCCGGTAACTAAACAAACGAAGAACGTTATCGAGTTTGATCGAGACATGATTAATTGAGAAACGCCGCCGAATACTTCGGGCCATTCGGCGGCGATAAAGCTGCGGTTAAAAGTTCAAACGAAGAGCGAACTGCATCAGCCGCGGACGGCCAACGATGCCGGTGATCCGTCCGAAGTTCGTGCTGTTGATGTCCGTGACCGGGTTGTCATAATTCACCGTGTTAAAAACGTTGAAGATCTCACCACGAAACTCAAGGTTCATCCGTTCGTTGATCCTCGTTCGTTTGAGGACATTCAGGTCAAAATTGAAGAATGACGGCCCGAATATCGACGACAATCCAAGCGAACCGATCTTGCCGGCTTGCGGATTAAGAAAGATGACGCTCGCTGGATTGCTTGTGCTTCCCGGAGCAAGGTCAGGATTAATGTAAAAAACTCCTGTTCCGGTGTTTCTCACACCGAGAAGCTCTGAAAGAGCCTTACGATCTAACCCGCCAACTACGTCAATGGTGTTCGATGCAGAACGGTCATCGCGGTTAAAGGTTCCCCTTCCTGAGAGAAGGCTCAGCGGATCACCGGTCGTGTACTTAACGATTCCGCCAAGCTGCCAGCCACTGATCAATCCGCCAACGATCCCGCGTTCGCGACGAAGGAACTTTCTCCCTCGTCCGAATGGCAGTTGGTACAGTGTGTTCGCCAGAAACTGATGCGTCGCGTTGAACTGAGAGTATTCTCTGCCGGTATCTCTAAGGGTCAGGAATGAGTTAGTGTCGCCCGTAGATCCAATAAAATCCGACAGGCCTTTTGCCCACGTATAGCTTGCCTGAAATCTCAATCCGCCGGACAAACGCCTCGTGAGTTCGACCTGAAGCGAATCGTATGCCGACGTTGAGCCATTAGTAAAGAGCTGGGCACCGCGAACCGACGGATTTGCTCTGATAAAGTTGATCGGCAATTCGCCTCTGGCGACCGCATCATAAAATGGAGCTCCGCGCACGCCGCTTATCAGTCGAACACGTGAAACATAATCAGCAAAATCGCCCACACGGTTCTGGTCCAGCCGCGTGATGTAGTTTGCGTTCGCAAACTCTGTCGCTCGCCCGAAAAACAGTACTTCAAACAGCGGATTTTGAACGCTTCCCGTGAGAGCCGAGTTGTAGCGGAAGTTGTCAGCCGTACATACCGTTGGATTGGCCCGGCAAACCGTAAGGTTGTTCTGAGCGACTCTAAACGCGTCGAGGATCGTCTGTCCCGTTCGCGTGTCGCGGGCAAAGATGTTGACCTCGTTCACGTCATAGCCGCGATAGAGTTTGCGGCCGCGGTTGCCGACATAGCGAACCTCGAGTGACGTCCCTTTGAATATTTCGTGCTGAATCCCGAAATTGAAATCGTGAAGGAATGGAGTTTTCAAGTTCTCGTCGAAGGCCCTTATATCGACGGTCGAATTCGTCTGAATGCTCTGCGGAGCCGGGATCGTCACCGTCGGGGTTGGCGTCACACCGATGCCGTCACGCAGATAGCCGGTGTTGATCGCCCGCGTAGTCGTCAGGATCAGCCCCTCGTTATCGTCGAGCGTTCCGTCGATGGTGTTAAAACTCCCCTGGAAATAGCTGATCCGGTATCCGCCGCGAACCGATGTCTTGCCCTTGCTGAATGGATCCCATGCAAAGCCTGCAACGGGAGCAAAATTATTCTTATCAGTGTTGAATAACTTTCCGTTCGGAGCGAAATCGAGTACCGGATTGCTTCCGGTCAATGTTCCCGGCTGGAAGAGATTTCCGGGCCCTGAGATTCCATAAAGAGCCCCCGAACCGCCGACGGGCAGCAGGCCAAGGTTATTCAATTCGCGAACTGCGGTGTTGAGTTCATATCGAATACCCAAATTCAGATTCAGATTCTTGCTGAAACGCCACGAATCCTGGAAGTACAAATTCGTTTCCCAGGCAGTGTAGCCGCGGCGCTCAGGCTCACCGCGAACCGCTCCCGACGATTGGCTGACGGCATTGAATGTCTGAATAACCGACCCAAGTGCTCCGGTCAGCGTATTCGCCAGAATGCGGGCGTTCAGGTAATCGGTCGAAGTGCTGCCGCGAAATTGCGATGTCTGCGTGAATCCGGGCGAATTATCCGTACTGAAATCTACGATCGGGATCGTCCCGTCAAATGTATAACGCTTCACCCACGGGTTCCGGATCTCGACGCCCGTCTTGAAAGTATGATTCCCACGAAGCAGCGTCAGGTTATCGGTCCACTGAAGCACGCGGAGATTTCGGTTCGAACCAATGAAATCGTCTTCCGGATCGAAAACATTCGCCAGGTCGATCCGATACCCGCGAGAGAAATCCGCCGTATTGCCAAAGGTTAGCGTCGAGATCTGGGCTCCGAAACGAGCTTCATTTATCACCGTCGGACTGATCACCGAACGGAACGTCGCCGACAGGCCGCGGCCGATCGTGTTGCGTGTTCTGTATGTCGAATCCGGGTATGCCGGCTCGCCTTCGTTGATGTAGTCACCGTTGAAGTTGATATCGCCGTAGTTATATGTCGCCTCGAACGAATGCCGGTCGTTAAACCGGTGATCGATCCTCATTGAAACCTGGTCGGATGGCGAAAGGATCTTTGAGTTGAAACGAAAACCGCCTGTATTCAATCCGTCGCCGATCTGGAAATTGTTCGGCAACGGCATCACGGACATGAAGGCTCGCACCGTCGGGTCGATCGGCTGATTTAATCTCGCCGTTCCGGGAATGGTTAGAACATTTTGAACGCAGATCGCTCCATTCGCGATGATCGTTCCCGCAGTTGCCGCACAGGTTCCGCTTTGGGTCGTTGCAGTGCCGGCGGCAACAGTTACGGTCGCAGCGGCGGCGTTTGCCGGTGTGGTCGGAAGGCCTTTGACGTAGCGAAAGACGCCCGTCAGTGCCTGCGAAGTGTATACCAAGCGGTTACGCGAAAGGCCTCGCGATTCGCGTTTGCCTTCGTAGGAGACAAAGAAGAACATCTTGTCTTTGATGATCGGCCCGCCGAGTCTGCCGCCGAATTGATTGCGGATAAGCGGTTCGCGGGGAACGTTCTGGCCATCTTCGAGGATCGTCGAATTGTTAAAGAAGTTGTTCGCGTTGAACGCCGTGTTTCGATGGTAGTTAAACACCGAACCGCGAAATTGATTCGTTCCCGAAGCCGTTACGGCATTGATCTGTGCCGATCCGCGGCCGAATTCAGCCGATGGCAGCGATGTGGTCACGCGAAACTCACCGATGCTCTCAACGCTGACCGGAATGACGCCGAGGGTAATATTTGCCGGCGTTTTCAGAAAATTGTCCGACGCATTAACGCCGTCGACCGTCAGATTGTTCGCGACCGTACGGTTGCCGTTGATCGAGAAACTCGTCGTTTCGCCGTCGCCTCCTGTTTTTGTCTGAACACCTGCCTGCAATGCCGTCAGCTCAAATGGATTCCTGCCATCAAGCGGCAATTCCAGTATCTTTTGCCGGTCAACCACCTCGCCTACCTCTGCGTTTGCAGTGTTGATGGTCACCTGGGCGTCATCGGCAGAAACGGTGATCTCTTCGCTGATGGCACCGATCTCGAGTTGGATGATCACGCTCGAAACCGTTCCGACCTGGACGACGACACCTTCGACAAGCGATTTCTTGAAGCCTTTGAGTTCGGCGGTGATCGTGTAGGTTCCAGGCTTCACCTCCGAAACGGAGAAGGCTCCGTCATTATTTGATGAAGCGGTGAGAGATTCGCCGGTTAACGTATTCTTGACCGAGATCGCGGTGTTGGGTACGACTTGTCCCTGAGGATCCTTGATAGTTCCCTCGATGCGTCCACGCAGCGTCTGCCCCAAAACCATCGTGCCGGCAAGCGCGATCAGTATCATACAAAATGCGGTAAGAAATATCCTGTTCTTCATATTTTTGTTTCCCTTTCCGTTCAAAAAACTTAAGACTCAACAACTTCGATCCTTCGGATCAGGTTCTCATCTTCCTCGATCGGATTTTCAGCAAGCGGCAAGGTTCCATTCAGGACCATTCCGGCACGGACCGCGTCGAATTCGCCTTCCCATTTAGCGACCACCACGGTCGCGACGCCATTGCCGATCAGGTTTGTCAGAGCTCTCGCCTCGGACATAAAACGGTCTACGCCTAAAAGCAAAGCAATGCCTGTAACCGGGATCGTGCCGACAGTGGAAAGCGTTGCAGCCAAAGTGATAAATCCGCTGCCGGTCACGCCGGCAGCTCCTTTTGAAGTAAGCAGCAGTACCAATAAAATGCTTAATTCCTGGCCAAATGTCAACGGCGTATTTGTCGCCTGGGCGACGAAGATCGCGGCGATAGTTAGGTAGATCGCTGTTCCGTCGAGGTTGAACGAATAGCCCGACGGAATGACCAAACCGACAACCGACTTTGTGCAGCCGAGATGCTCGAGCTTTTCCATCATTCGCGGAAGAGCCGATTCAGAGCTGGAGGTTCCAACCACGATCAGGATCTCCTCCTTGATATAGCGAATGAACTTGATCAGCGAAAAACCGGCAAACCGGGCTATCAAGCCAAGCACGACAAAGATAAACAACGCACATGTGACATAAACGCAAAGCATCACCGTCGCCAGCGATTGCAGCGTTCCGATGCCGAACTTTCCGATCGTAAAAGCCATTGCTCCAAAGGCGCCGATCGGTGCAAAACGCATGATGACCGTAATGATGCCGAAAAAGACCTTTGAGATCAGATCGATCCCCTTCAAGATCGGCTTTCCTTTGTCCCCTAGCATCGTCAGAGCAATGCCGAACAAGATCGCAAAGAAAAGCACCTGCAGGATCTCGCCTTTTGCAAAGGCATCAAAGATCGTGTCCGGAATTATGTGGAGGAAAAAATCGACAGTGCTCTGGTCTTGAGCTACTTTTGTGAACTGCTCGATGCCCTTTGCATCGAGCGTGGCCGGGTCGGCATTGATCCCTACGCCCGGCCGAACTATTTTGACAACAATGAGGCCTATGAAAAGTGCGAAAGTGGTTACGACCTCAAAATAGATCAGTGCCTTAAGCCCGACTCGCCCGAACTTTTTCATGTCGCCGATGCCGCCGATCCCGCTCACGACCGTGAGGAAGATTATCGGAGCGATCACCATCTTTATCAATTTGATAAAGCCATCGCCCAAGGGTTTGAGCTTTTCGCCAAGCTGGGGAAAGAAAAACCCGACAAGTACGCCTAGGATAATGGCTGCGATGACCTGAAAGTACAGAACCTTATAGAAGGGCTGGCGTACTTTGACCGGTTCGTTTGTAATGATCTCCATAGGTCTCTTGCCCTTTCGATAGAGAGAGGAAAATTCCATCTATCCGGTCGCCCGGGCACCGAAACTGAAAAAAGTGATAAAAGGTACGGTTGAATCCAGGGTATTGTATTACGGAAGGCATTGGTATTCACCACACGTGCTGTAAAAAGATGTAACAAGTTGTAACAATTCTTCCGAAACTGTTTTTCGCGAGCCGTCGTGAAGTAATATATGAGGGTCAATAACCTCGTTGAAGCTCGAATACTATGGATCGCTGGAGACAAATGCTACGGTATCGATATCTCCTGATCGCCTCGGCTGCGATCGTTATCGCGATCGTTGCTCTTCTCTTTATTCAATACCGTTCAGTCAAGCGGAATCAGGAATATGCTCAAAAAACGATGCGGGCAAATCTTGAGCTTCATCTGCTTGAGATCGCCGACGATGCAAAACGCGGCGTCCTCGATCACGCTAATCACATCCTTCACAGCATCAGGCAGCAGCGGATCAGGGAACGGAATATTCCAAGCATTGAAAGATCCTTCACAAAACTCGTCAAACGTTACCCCGAGGTCGAAGATTGCTTCGTGGTCTTTTTTGATAGCGGGCGGGAAAACGATACGTGGCGGGCTCTTAAGTTCGTAAGGCCAAATGCTGACGATCCGACTTTCAAGGGCGTCCCGATCGGGCGTCTGGTTGAGGACGCAGAGCTTTCGGCGTCGCTTCGTCGGGCGTGGCAGGCTGTTCCGCAGCAGGAACAAACAGCTCTCTACACAGCCTTTGACCCTGAGATAATTGACTATAAACCGCACCAGTATTTCTTTCACACAGTTTCCGAGCTTGATGTTTTGGCTAGAGATGCTCCCCTGGAAAATGTCGGGCTGCTGGTTTTCAGTGCAAGACCCGACCATTTCCCGGCTACCGATTATCTGAAAAATTTAGTAGCTAAGCACCAGGAACGAGACAAGGAGATCGACGGATCGATCGGCAAACTCGATTACCAGATCAGTCTCGACGACGGCCCCGGCCAACGCGTCCTCGCCTCTACGGGTGACGCAGCCCCCGTGATCACGCGGCGTTTTGACGATTCGGATAAGCTCTTTCGCGGGTTACAGTTCGGTATTTCGTCCCCGGAGTTGATCTCCAGGACCTCGACATACACTTATACCCAATCGACCCTGTTTTTGGCATTGCTCGCCGCCGCAACGGCTGTTCTCGGCCTGGTCCTGACCTGGCGGGCCACGCGGCGTGAGATGAAGGTTGCTCAGCTCAAGTCAGATTTTCTTGCAAACATCTCGCACGAGCTGAAAACACCGCTTACGGCGATCAGAGCGTTCGGCGATCTTCTCGATTCCGGCAGGGCCACCAAGCCTGAACGCATCCGCGAATATGGCGGCATTATCAAGATGGAAAGCGACAGGCTGACCGCGCTGATCAATAACATTCTCGAACTGTCGCGGATCGAACGCGGAGCACGCAAATATAGATTGGAGCGAGCCGACCTGCGTGACATGGTAATCGAAACTGTCGACATCTTTCGCCATTCGCCCGAGGCTGCCGAATTCGACATCAAGGTAACTTCCCCGATATCGCCGGTCACAACAGCGTTTGATAAAGGAGCGATCCGCCAGGCTCTGATAAATCTCTTGTCGAATGCGGCGAAATATTCCGGCAGCAATAACGATCGCCGGATCGTTGTAGACTTGCGAACCGAGAGCCACAACGCGGTCATTGAAGTGAGAGATTTCGGGATCGGCATCGCAGATGAGGACCAGCTGAGCATTTTCCTGCCGTTTCATCGCTCTATGAATGACGAGATCCAGGCGAAAGGCGGTACCGGCCTTGGGCTCGCGATCGTCCGCGAATTTGCCCGCGGCCATGGCGGCGAGATCACGCTCGAGAGCAAACTGGGCGAAGGCGCGGTCTTCAAACTGCATTTACCGCTGATCGAAGAAGAAACATTAGAGGAAATTGAGGTAGCAAATGGCGCATATCTTGGTCATCGAGGACGAGCCTAGCGTAGCGATCGCCCTGCAGGACAGCCTCGAATCCGACGGCCATTCCGTCATCGTTGCGCCTGAGGGAAAAACGGGATTTGAATTGGCCTCAGGTCAAACCGAAGCGTTTGACCTGATACTGCTCGATCTGATGCTGCCGAAGATGAGCGGCCTCGAGATATGCCAGCGTTTGCGATCCGATGGGGTCGAGACACCGATCATCATGCTGACCGCTCGCGGTGCTGCCTCGGATGCAGCCTTCGGGCTTAAGCTGGGTGCAGATGATTATATTCCAAAACCGTTCGATGTTGGCGAACTGCTCGCCCGTATCGAAGCAGTTCTGCGGCGAAGCCACCAGCAGATACCTGAACAGGACCTTGCGTCCGTCGGCGACGTCCGGCTTGATTTTCGCCGGCTAAAGGCAACCCGCAACGGCGAGCCGCTTGACCTCAGCCCGAGGGCTTTTGAGATCCTCCAGCTCCTTTTCGAGCACAAGGGGGAAACCGTCACCCGCGAGCAGCTCCTGCATCACATTTGGGGCGAACACGCTTCGCTCTACACCCGGACGATCGATGCTCACATAACCCGCTTGAGGCAAAAGATCGAACCGAATCCTGCGATTCCTGCGCACATTGTGACCGTCCATCGCGTCGGCTATCGTCTGATCGTTGACTAATGTCTATTCGTTAGTGAGATCTATGTATTCCGCCATTCGCAGAATATTCATCCCTTCTGCGACATTCGTGCGGCACGCGATCAACGCCTTTTCCTTTCCGCCGTTGTCGATCCAAACCTGGCAGTTCAGACATTCGCCGTTCCAGCAGAAATCGCCGTACGAGATGCTATCAACCGCGAGATATTGAAAGCACCGCAGCAGCGTATTATTCTCGGGTACTTCCCTTTTCTCTCCGCAGATCTCGATCTCGACCAAGCGGTCATAGGGCTGAAACACATCTTTTATATCGTTAATATCCATTTTGGGTTAGCGCTGAAGAGCGGACGATTGCAGACGGTCTTTGTGTGCAAGCATAAATTCAATGAACGCCCTTATCGGAGCGGACGTCGCTCCTTTGAGAGAGACCATCGCAACAGTCCGCTTCAATTCATGGCTTTTGAGCCTGATCTGAGCGAGCTTTCCGTCTTTCATTTCCTGCTTAACGGTCCACGACGGCATCAACGAGATCCCGAGGCCGCGTTCGATCATTAGTTTTACAAAATATGTATCGTTTGACTCAAGAGCCATTTCTGGTTCTACTTTGATCTTTTTGAAGAATGCATCCGTCGCCCGCCTGATTGATGCCCCGCGTTCGAATAATATCCACCGCTCGTGTTTAATATCCCTCGCCGAAACCTCGGTAAATGTTGCCAACCGGTGCTTTTTACCAACAACCAGCACCAGTTCGTCCTTGAATAATTCGGTCACCTGCAGCGTCGGTGAATAGACCGCGATCGAAGCAAATCCGACGTCGGCAACCCCGCTCAGAATATCGTCAACCGTTTGCTCTGTGGTCGCTGTCGTGCGAAAAACGAGTTCGACGAGTTCCTGCTGATCCATGAACTCTTCGAACAACGGTGCGAAAAGATAGACCAGTGCCTGCGTGGCTGCTGCTACCCGTACGCGGCCGGCGATCGCCTTTTCACGATCGGCAACCTGCTCGAGCATCTCATTCGCTTCAGCCAGGATACGTTTTGCGTGTTCAAGCGCCACTTTCCCAGCATCGGTGAGCAAGACGCCGCGTTTCGCCCGGATGAAGAGCGGAACTCCAAGTTCCTCTTCGAGAGCTTTTATCTGATGGCTAACCGCCGATTGGGTCAGATGCAGTTTTTCTGACGCCTTCGTAAAGTTAAGCGTCTCGGCTATCTCGCAAAATGTTCGCAGCTGCCAAATCTCCATCCGGTTTATTTACAATAGTTTAGAGCCATTAGTCTGATTCATTACCGCAATGAAAAATAAGAGTTGGTAATCAAGTTTCTCGCACGATTATACTTATTTATATCAACCGGGAACAGTTTTATACCCGGCGTTTACAAGGGGATTATATGAATACTTATAATTTACATTACGCTATTGATAATTCGGTCGATCAGATACCAGGCATGGGCCGCTCACTATTGCAGGTTTACACGGGCAGCCGCATCTCGGAAACGGAAGCCGAAAAACTGCTTCGCCGCATCGCCGATCACAAATGGCACATCAGCGAAAAACTCGACCGCGATGTCGGCTTTCACGTGGCGGCGATCGATTACGTCGAGAATTTTTACGAGCCTCAGCCTCCTGAGAGCCCGGTCTCGGCATTCGTCTCCAAAACCGGCCGCGTGATCCGTTCCGCGATCAGGAAATACCTGATCGCCAAGGGCGAGACGCTGCCCGTTTGACCACAGGATGATCTCAAATGGAGAGAGGATTTCTGAAAAGTCAGAGTTAGTAGAAGGTAACCACGGAAGGACACAAACAAAACACTAAAAAAACTAAGACTTTTCAATTTCGTGTCCTTTTTGGTGTTATTTCGTGGTCGTCTCCTATTGTCCTGACCAATCAGACTTCCTCTCTTTCTTTTACAAAAACGAAATTTTTAGTCACGGTTCCGCGCGGAAAAAACGTTCGACCAATCCCGCAAACTCATTTGAACAAAGTGGCCTTTCAATCGCGACGATCTCGTCATAACCCACGACCAAAGTGGCAAGAAATCGCGAAAAATGCTCAAAAGTAGGCCTAAATTGGAAAAGTGTGAAACGATTCACACTTTTGAAGTGATCAATTTCGGTGCGCGAGTTTTTTCCGAAATAATTCTCCCCCAAAAATGAACCAAGGTGTCGATATTTGCCTCTGACATTTTAGGTTGTCGTTTGTGATTCAGAGGAGTAAAATCATCGCTATAGTAAAAAATAAACCTATGTCGCTTGTGATCTACACGAAACCCGATTGCCCTTATTGTCAGAAAGCTCGCGATCACTACAGCTCGAACGGCATCGCATTCATCGACTACGACGCTCAAAACGATAAGCAGCGTCAGAGAGAGATGCTCGAATATTCCGTCGGCGACCTAACGGTTCCCTGCATCGTAGAAAATGGGAACTATATCGCGTCGGGGTGGGGCAACCCGCCGCGTGGCTGAACGATCCACATTGATTGACCGGCAGTTGGCCGGTCGTGGAAACAACAACTTAATTTTTTGAAATTATAAGGCGAAACCCTCCGTTCGCCTTTACATGAAACGTGATTAACTTTACGATTACCGTTCGTGGAAAATTGAACTTCGGGTTCTAACTCCGGATATCCACGTATTCCTTATGGTTGGTTCGCAAATTAACCAATACAAGATCCTCGAAAAGATCGGTTCCGGAGGCCAGGGAACCGTTTACAAGGCTCTCGATACTAAGCTTAACCGCACCGTTGTCATCAAGGTCTTACCGCCGGAACTCACTCAAAAAACATCGAACTTCAGGCGTTTCGAACGAGAGGCTCAGCTTTGTTCGCAGCTCGACCACCCGAACATTTGTACGATCTACGATTTTCATAGTGCGGACGGCGTTTTTTATATCGCCATGCAGTACGTTGAGGGAAAGAACGTTCGGCAATTGGTCGCAGGCCGGCCACTGGAGCTGAAAAGTGCGATCTCTATAGCGATCCAGGTTACCGACGCCCTAGCTTACGCCCATTCAAAAAATATCATTCACCGTGACGTCAAGGCCGGAAATATCATGGTCTCAGATTCCGGCCAGGTAAAGATCCTCGATTTTGGCCTCGCAAAGCTCCTCGAGGACGAGCACGCCCAGAGCCACGAAGGACTTGACCGGCACGAAATAACAGAACTCGGAATTCCCTACGGCACCGCGACTTACGCTGCTCCGGAACAGGCGAAGGGCGAGCGGGCAGATCATCGTTCGGATATATTCTCGACGGGAGTTCTGATCTATGAAATGCTAACGGGCATTTGGGCTTTTCAAGGAAAGACCGTTATCGACGTTCGACATCAGGTATTGTATGGAACGCCAAAGCCGATCGCAGATCTGCGAAAGGAACCGATCCCACCGCAGATCCAGCAGATCGTTGACAAGGCTCTGCAAAAAGATCCGAAAGACCGATACCAGAAGATCGCTACGATGCGTGACGATCTGCGAACCGTTTTGCAGCAGATCGCGGGAGCCCAAATAATGCCTGGCGACACGTATGCACCGGGCCACGCCGATGGCAGTGCGGTCAAACGTATGCTCAATTGGTTTACGGGCAAATCAATTCCCGAAGCGACCTCGGTCGGCAGCCAGACGCCGTCGATCGCAGTCACACCATCGTACGCCCCGGACATTTCGATGACGGCAGCGGGATCCGAGAAAAAGAGCGTTGCCATACTGCCGTTTCAGAATCTTAGCCAGGATCCCGCGTCAAGCTTCTACGAATTTGCTTTAGCTGACGCCGTTATCACTGAACTTGCCCAGATCCGTTCGATCATCGTGCGCCCAAGTTCCGTGATAGCAAAATACCAGGGCAAACAGGTGGATCCGCGAGAAGCGGGCAAGGAACTTCGCGTTCACGCCGTGCTTTCAGCGGGCTTTTTACGTGCCGGTGAGAAACTTCGGGTGACCGCCCAGCTTCTTGATGTCACAACCGGGGATATCCTTTGGAGCGACCGGATCGACGCCGAAGGCAGCGACATTCTTGCTCTGCAAGACGGTATCGCCCAACGAATACTCGAAGGCCTCCGCCTTGAGCTTACCGACCTCGAAGCGGAAAAACTCGGGCGCCGAGCGACCGACAACGCCGAAGCTTGGGAAGAATACCTTCGTGGCCGAGACAATTTTGGCCGATTCATCTTCCGGACGATCGACGCGGAGGACTGCGATGCCGCAATGGCGAATTTCAAGCGTGCGATCGAGCTCGATCCGCATTTCGCCCTTGCCTACAGCGGCCTGGGTGCCTGCTATGCGAACCGGGTCTTTAAAGGACTCGGAGAACCAGAGGACTACACTTACGCCGAGGCTGCGTTCAGCAAAGCGTTCTTCTACGACCAAAACGTTGTCGAAGCTCGAGTTTTGATGGTCATGATCTATATGGCTCGTGGCGAGAAGAAAAAGGCACGATCTGAGATCGAACTGCTGCAGAAGCAGTTCCCGAATGACGCGGCCCTATATTTCGTTAAAGGGGTCATGCACCGTCTTGACGGCGAATACAGCGAAGCACTTAAGGCATACGAAAAACTTGCACGCCTCGATCCGGCAGCCCGCCCTGTGGCGGCTTACAACAGTGCCCGAATATATATTTACAAGCGCGAGTTCGATAAGGCGCTCGAGATACTCGATCAGGCAGCCCGGTCCGAACCAAACCATCCAATGATCAGGATATTCCGTTCAGCGGTGCTTTACTATCAAGGCAAGTCAGACGAAGCTATCGCTATGATGGACAAGGTACTAAGGGAAAATCCCAGAATGGATGGTATTCGCCCACTGTATGCGGAGATCCTGGCCGGCTCGGGCAGGCCGGATGAGGCACGAGCCCAGTTGACCGAAGACGCTCTTTCGCTTTCGCGGGCCGACCATGACATGGCATATTGGGTAGGTTCAACCTACGCAATGCTCGGCGAAAAAGACTTAGCCTTTAAGTGGATCAACAAAGCCGTTCGGCTTGGCAACCAGAACAAACCTTACTTCGAAACCGACAAAAACCTCGATTCCATCCGCAGCGATCCTCGCTGGGCGGAATTAATGGAAAAGATGAATGATGGTGACTGATCCTCGGTTAGCCTGATCGCTCCTACATAACGAAATTTGCCCAAACTTTCCTACCCCGCTCGCCGTAAAGCAAGGTCAGAATATTCCCTGTTCAGCTGGACGCTATGGCCGAAGATAAACTCGCCCCAATTTCTATAACCGAACGGATCGAGATCGTGGACGTCCTGCGCGGGCTCGCGATCGGGGGGATCTTTGTCGGGAATATGCAGTGGTTTTCGGGTTACGGCTTCATGCCCGATGCGATAGCCGCTCAGTCACCGTTTGCGGATCAGGCTGCCCGATTTCTGGTGCATGTTTTTATCGAGGGTAAATTTTATTCGATATTCTCGTTCCTGTTTGGATTTGGCTTCGCTCTTCAGATCTCAAGGGCTGCGGATCGCGGTGACACGCAAGCGACCGTCTTCAAACGGCGGCTCTTTTGGCTGCTGATCATCGGTGTCATCCATGCGTTTCTATTGTGGTCGGGCGATATTCTGAGCGTTTATGCGTTGATGGGATTTGTCCTGTTGCTCTTCAGAAAAAAAGCTACCGAGTCGCTGCCGAAATGGATATTTGGCCTGATCATTGCTCCGATCGCGGTTTACGTGATCTTCCTCGTGCTCTTCCTCGTCTTCGCCCCGCCCGACGTTGCCGCCTCGGTCGCAGACGCTAAAAACGGCATGTGGCAAAATGCGGTGAGCGTCGTACCGAATGGAACTTATCTCCGGATAATGGTCGATTACAACCTCAATATTCTGGCTGGGCGCTGGGCCGGGTTAATATTTGAAATGCGTCTGCCGAAGATCCTTGCGATGTTTCTGCTCGGCTTTTATGCCTATCGACGCGGTATTTTTCAGTCCCTCGGAGAAAATAAAGCCTTGATCAGTCGCGTACTTGTTTACGGACTCCCTGTGGGTATCGTTCTCAATCTTATTTTTGCTTATTATGCCGGCCGCGAATCTGTTCTGCCGCCGGAACCGATCGGATTGCTGGGCGTTGTCACATACGGCTTTGGCGTTCCGGCTTTGGCACTCGGAATAATCGCGCTGACGGTAACAGCATGGCAATGCAATTGGGGGCAGAAGATCCTATCGATCTTCGTTCCGGTTGGACGTATGGCCATGACCAATTATCTGCTTCAAACCGTCGTTGCGATCACGATATTCTACGGTTTCGGATTTGGCTTGTATGGAACAACGGGAGCCGCCAAGGCGACGGCGATCGCTCTGACGGTCTTTGTTTTTCAGATAATTCTGTGTACGGTGTGGCTTAAATTTTTCCAGTACGGACCGATGGAATGGATCTGGCGGCAGTTGACTTATCGCAAACGTCTGCCGCTATTGAGATCAAGCTAAGACCTTTTCAAAAACAAACTCATTGCAGCCGAGCCCAACCCCGCCGGATTTGACCTTCGTAAGGTTAAATCCGCGTGCCTTGTAGAATTCGAAGATCTCATCGACCGATGCTACTTCGTATGGATATCCGCCGACCCAGTCGATAATATCGTACCAATGGTTCATGCCGCGGCTGCCTTTGTAATGGGTCCACGAACGAATGTATTCGCCTGGATTCAAGCGTAATAGCGAGCCCGCAAAGCGTTTGGTTTCCTCGGGGAGGATCGTGAGGACGGCGAAAGGTGTCTTCAGCAAACCGGGGAGACGGCAATATGTTTTCTTGATCCAATGCCAGCGTTTCGCTTGATTTCCGGTGTCGTTGTAGATCGCAATGAATAGTTTCCCGCCCTGTTTGGTTGGAATTACGGCGTTCTCGAGAGCTTTCCACATTTCACCGGTGTGGTGCAGCACGCCCCACGAATATACGATATCGAATTTACCCAAACTTGCAACGTAATCGGCATCGAGAGCAGAGCCTTGCTCGATACGCCAATTTGGATCGTTGGGGAAATACCGTTTCCGCAGTTCCTTCGTACAGGCAAACGAATTGCTGTCAAAATCGAAGGAATGAACCCTCGCACCGAGCTTTCTCGCTGCAAGCGAGAACAATCCGCTCCCCGAACCGATGTCGAGAAATGTCTTACCTTCGAGCGTTTCGACCTCGAGCATTGACTTGAGCGAACTGACGGCGGTATCAATGCGTTCGTCATCGAGGACGGATAGAAACGCACTCCAGTTCTTGCCAAATTCGAACCTCTCACCATTCGCAACTTCGTTGCGATGCTGCTCAGCAACATTCAGATTTTCGACCATCGATGTGTTCATATTGAAAGTGGGCGTGGGAGTAGCCCGCTTATCCAAGAAAGGTAGAATAAGTAGTAAATTTCAAAGAATTACGGCATTTGAGCAGTCATCAACGCACGTAACTCATCAACTTTCGCATCCCAGCTTTCGTGAGCGATCGCGTCGCTGACCTCTTCGCGAGGTTTAGGATTGGCGATCGCGTCCTCGATCTTGGCGATAAAATCATCGTGATCCATACCCACCAGGCAGTCAGGCAGAATGCGTACTTCGGGGATATCGGTTGAAACGACGGGCAATCCGGCGGCAAGATATTCGCGGACCTTCAACGGGTTTGCAGCAAGGGTCAATTCATTGATGGCAAATGGATTCAGTGCAACATCAAAGCCTTTGCAATACGCCGGAAGCTCAGCGTACGGCTTTCGGCCGAGGAAGTGAACATTCGGAACATCGTTCAGAACCTTAACTTTCTGTTCGGCATCGACAGCGATCTTACCGATCAGAACAATCGAGCCGTCCTTAAAATGCTCGGCTGTCTTTTTGATCAACTCGAAGTCAACCCAATCGGCCAGAAGGCCATGAAATCCAATGATCGGCTTCGGCAAATTCGCGATCTCATCCGGGAGCTTGGTCGATTCGTTTAAGGCAGTGCGGAAATGCCGCCAGTCGGTTCCGTGCCGAATGATGTGAGTGTTTGGGTTAAACTGCTTTTTAGAATCGTATAGTTTTTCAGCCGACACAACGACCAGATCTGACACGCGAAACAACTCTTCCTCGATCTCTTTAAGAGCAGACGAGCCGGTAAACGCGGTGTATTCATCGACGCAGTAATAGATCAGCGATTCCTCGCCGACCTTGCCGGCGATCATTCCCGCTGCCGGGTTGAACACCATGTTGATGACGTTCGAGAAACCGAGCTTTCGCATCGCCTTTTTGACCTGGCGAATGAGCGACCGTTGATTGAGGTTTACAACCGTCTTGTTGCCGTACGCGGGGATCGCGAGCGGATTAAGAAGAAAAATATTGGGCTCGACCTCACGAATAGGTTCCGTAAAGGCTTTTAATTTCTTGTAGATGCGCGACAGGTCTTTTGATGAGGTCGTCGGCATTCGGTTAGCGATCGCGTTGATCCAGAGAATGCGATTGTCTTTCGAAAGCACACGCATCAGATGTGTTTTCGACAGCGGATCGCCAGTCCAATCATGCGAAAAGCACAGAATATCCCTCCCACGAAGCACGCCCGTTTCTTTCGGTTTATTTGTTTCTTTTGGGTAGCTGACTAACATACTCTAATGCTTCTGCGGCTGGAATTCGAAGCCGAGTTCCGGAAGGTTATAAATACGTCGGATCTCAGACGGCTTCTTGAGAAGCCATGTTTTCCGATCGTAATTTTCACTCTCGAGGTTAAATTTCTTCAGTTTGCGAATCGAGGTTGTAAAGCGCGGCGGATTGAGAAGCAGAAACTGCAACGTACGGAAAGGTGCCTTTTTCAGATCTGCCGCCGTCGGATAGCATGCAAGCAAATTCATACAGATCGATTCGAGATCGACCTCGGCTGTCTTCTTATCGGCAAAATGAATCTCGGCCCCGTAACCAACGCAGATAACATCGGCTCCCCAATCGCTGCCGATGGAATAGCGCAAAACAGAGCTCGAAAGTTCCATGACTAATAGGCTGTCGGCATCCGCAGCAGACGAACGCTTAACCACTGCGACACCATCCGGGAAGGAAATGTTGTATAAATTTAATTCCTGAACGTCAGTTACACGAAGCGAGAATTTCAAACGGCGCAGCTTTTCTGCCGGAAAAAGCGTCATGCGTTTCGTTACATTTCGGAGTAGTTCGCCACGCAAACTTTCTGCGTCGTCTTCGCCAACGGTTGCTTTCAAACGCCGACCCACTATCTCAGTTTTATACTGTTCCTCGACCAGATGATGGAGACCGCCATCCCTCATTTCGCTGCGATAGGGCGAAGATGGAATCATAGTGGTTCCCTCAAGCCTGTCCCCCGAATACATATCCGCGATTTGCGGTTCGTATCCATTTTCGGCAAAGTGCTGCCGATAATACCCCGCGATTTTTGCTCTCGGAAAGCGGGCGTCGTTTATCCATCTTTGATCATCGTCAATTAGGCAAAAGTCCGCCGCAAAGGGCACGGCTACCGCAGGATGAAGTGCTTTGACGATACTACAAAAATTATGAACAAAAAGTTGCTCGCGCGCCAGGCTCGTTCTGTAATCGTCTTTGCCGGCAAGGTGCATTGTATTCGGAAAATAGCTTGCCCCGCCAAATCCGCAGAATAGCACGTCTATCTTCGGCCAGCGCTTTTTGATCTCATTGACGTAAAATGCAATCACTTTCTCGGACGAGGAATGGAGAGCGTCATTCGCATTGATGACAACTTTTCCGCCGCTTTCGATGACGATGACGCTGTCATGCGAGTTGATAATGAACGTGACTTCGGTCTTTTCGGAAATACGGTACTTCTTAAACGTGACGCATTCCCTTACGTCTTCAAAACCCATGCCTTCAATGTATTCCCTAGCTCCACCAAAATAGCTATATGGATAAAATACCTTCGCATCCTTGGGAAAGAGTGACAGTGTGGGTTCATTTAGGTGATCTTCGTGACCGTGTGAAATGAGTATCGCGTCAACCTTATCGGTAAAGCTGGTATTCACCGGTTTAGGGAAAACATACCATTTATCGCAAAAAACCGGAGCCGCCCACCATGGATCAGTTGCGATCCGGGCATCCTCGGTCTCGATAAATAAACATGCGTGGCAAATGTATTCGATCTTCATAGTAACGAGAATGGAATTAAGCGGCGACGAGCATCTCTGCCACAGCGTCTTGCTTGATCTCAAACTGTTCGCCGTCAAAGAACTGACGATGCCAGATCTCGAGATTTACCAATCGAAAGATCCTAGTCGAATTATCCTCACCGGAATTGTGGGCCAAAACAAGTTGGCGAACAAAATCGGAGTCAAAAATGCCGCGGTCAAGCGAGCGTTCACTGAGAACAAACTCGTCAACGATGTGTCTGTAGTCGTTACGAAGCCAGCCGCCGAGTGGAACGGGAAAGCCCATTTTTGGACGCGTGAGTATCTCCTGAGGCAGAAAGCCCTTCATTGCCTCACGAAGTATCCATTTAGTTGTTCCGCCGCGAAGTTTCATCTCGGTTGGCATTTGTGCGGTGAATTCAACAAGTCTGTGGTCGAGGAACGGTACACGGCTCTCGATCGATGCGGCCATAGACATTTGGTCCTGCTTCATCAGCAGTTCGTGCAGGTATGTTTTTGTGTCGACGTATAGAAGCTTATCCAGAACGGCTAGCGCATCAGTGTTGTTAAGCAATTCATTTTGCGGGGCGTAAGGGTTCAAATCGATGATCTTGTCGCGGGTGGCCCTCGAAAACATCCGGGCTTGCATTTTCTTTGGAAAGATAGCGAAGTTGTCAAAAAACAAATTCTCAATATCCGCATCGCGAGAAAGAAACGTTCGGCCCAGCTTACGGTTGAGTGAATCTGGCAGCGTTGCAACCCCACCTCGAACGGCGTTCCGCAGAAACGCTGGGGTCATCTTCTCGTATCTTTTGCCATAATCTAACAGAGCGAGCGCCTTCTTGTATCTACCGTAGCCGGCCATCGTCTCGTCTGCACCTTCCCCGGTTAAGACCACTTTTACATGCTCCTGGGCGAGCTTCGAAACAAAATAGAGTGGGATGGATGACTCAAAACCGATCGGCTCATCCTCATGCCAGATCAGGTTTGGCAGCTCGGCAAAGAATTGTTCTGGCGAAATGGTTATCTCGTGATGCTCAGTTCCGAAGGCGTCGGCAACGAGTCGAGCATACTCCAGTTCATTCGCTTCGCGGTCGCCGAACGCGACCGAAAAGGTCTTTATCGGCTCACTTACCATCGTCGACATCATCGCCGCGATCGCTGACGAATCTATGCCGCCCGACAGGAACATTCCCAATGGCACGTCCGCCATCAACCTCAACTCGACCGACTGACGGAAAAGATCCCGCCATTCCTCAATATATTGTGCGTCGCTTTTGGGTTCGTGTTTGGGTTCGAATTTGAGGTCCCAGAATTCGCGAATATCAAGCCTTCCGTCTTTCCAGACCATTGTATGACCTGGCGAAAGGCGTTTGACTCCGGAAAAAAGTGTTTCGTCGCCTGACGTACCGTGATTGGCTAGTTGATCGGGTAAGGCGTTGTAATTGAGTTCGGGCTTGACGGCTCCGGCTTCGAGAAGTGCTTTTATCTCAGACGCGAAAAAGAGATTCCCTTCGCTGTCGTGAACATAGTACAGAGGCTTCACACCAAAACGGTCGCGAGCAATGAAGAGTTCCTGTTTTTGTTTATCCCAGATCGCAAAGGCGAACATTCCGCGAAGATGATCGACGCAATCGCGGCCGTATTCTTCGTAGAGGTGAAGGATCGTTTCGGTGTCGCTGCGGTTTTGGAACTTATAGCCTTTCGATTCGAGGCTCTCGCGATGGTCGGCGTGATTGTAAACCTCGCCGTTATATACAATTGAACACGAGCGGTCACTCGAGAACATTGGCTGTGCCCCGTGTGTGACATCCACGATGCTCAGGCGCCGATGGCCGAGCCCAATGTTTCCATCAAGATAAATGCCACCATCGTCAGGCCCGCGGTGATGAATTATGTCGCGCATTCGCACGATTCTTGCTTCGTCAACTTGTCTGCCCGAGCGTGGGGAAAATGCTATTCCGTTGATACCGCACATACCGAGATTAGAAAGAGAGAATAGAGTGGTTTTTGTAGATTTATTTCGCTGTGGAAGCGGCTATTTAGAGATTAACCGTTTTTAACACTAATTACCACGTTTTTTTCGTGTTGTGTGGTGGATTCTGAGGTCTTTTGGTCCTTTAATGTAAGCGTTGGAGAAAATGTGGAAAATCTGATCGTGGTAAATACAGTAAGAGTTAAACAAAAAGAAGTAAAACGCCGCCGTTCGGTGCGATGGCTTTTACCCGTTCTCGCCGTGCTCGTGATCTGCTCTGCGGTCGGCGGAAGCGTCATATATGAATGGAATTACGGCACCTTCGGCTTGATAGGTCCCCAGCCAACCGTCAAAGCGACCGCAGCAGGGCGAGTTATCAAAGTTCCCCCGGGCGGCAACATCCAGGCGGCCCTTGAACTCGCAACGAGTGGCGACATAATTGAACTTCAGGCCGGAGCCGTTTATTCGGGAACCATCACGCTGCCGAATAAGCCGTTGACGGATTATGTAACGATCCAGTCATCCGCCGTTGGGAATCTCGTACCCGACAAACGGGTTTCACCTGCACAGCGCTCGTCGATGGCGACCATCACAGCGGGAATGCTTGGTCGCCCCGCGATCGCAACCGCGAAGGGAGCTCACCACTACAAATTCATCGGGATCGAGTTTGCGGCAACGTCATCGACGTACAACTACGGTCTTGTCGTTCTGGGAAATGGCGAAACCGCCGTGAATCTGCCGCATCATATTGAGATCGACCGTTCATATATGCGGCCCAACAAGACCGGCGTCGTCCGCCGGGGCATCGCTCTGAACAGTGCCGAAACGATCGTCAAGAACAGCTACATCGAGGGATTCGGCTTTCCAGGGGAAGAAACACAAGGCATCTGTGGTTGGACCGGAACTCGGAACGTCAAGATTCTCAACAATTACATCGAAGGAGGAGCCGAGAACATCATGTTTGGGGGGGCTGATCCGGCATCGGCGGATCTGATCCCTATTGATATAGAGGTGCACGGGAACTACCTGAATAAACCGCAAGCGTGGGCTGACAAGGTGTCGGTCAAGACGCTGTTTGAGCTAAAGAACTCAAAACGTGTCCGATTCACCGGTAATCTGATGACCAACAACTGGAAAGGCTCGGCGTTCCGCATCACCATCCGAAATCAGGACAACGGAGCTCCGTTCTCGACGATCGAGGATGTTCTGATCAAGGACAACATCATTGATGGTGCGGGCGACGGAATCAACATTTTGGGCAAAGATGATCTTTATCCGAGCCAGGTACTCAAGAATTTAACGATCGAGAATAATCTATTTCTTAACATCCGAGGCGATAAGGAATTCGAAGGCGGCGGCTATTTGATCCAGGTGACACAGGGCGAAGGCATTACGATCGTGAACAATACTGCCTTTAACTGGGGCAGCACGATAAAATTCTACGACACGATGCCCAAAGCTTTCGTTTTCCGCGATAATATTATCGGGCACGGTTTGTATGGTGTTCACGGCATCGACAATCGCTCTGCGCAAGCCCAAACGCTGCTGCAAAATAACGTTTTTATGAATCTGAATCGCGTTCCGACCAGCGACTATGCCTTCCCTGCCGGAAACACGATCGTCGCGAGCATGGACGAGATCAGATTCGCGGATCCGAACGCAAAGGATTTCCGTCTAGCACCCGCCAGCAAATACCGAGGAAAAGCTAAAAACGGAAAGAACCTGGGCAGCGACCTGGCTCCGATGCCTAGGTAACGAGCATTTGTTCGTAGAGGTCGATCACTGCGTCGATATTATCCGTATCCCCAATTCCTCGCGGCTCCCTGTGTATTGTCTGAGAGATCTCCCGAACCTTCTCGAGGAAATTCTCCTTGTCGCCGATCTGGATCAAATGCGTACCTTCAGGCCTCATGCCATTTTCCGTTGCAATAACCGGCGTTCCGAGGAAAAGCGCTTCACGAACTGAGATCGCATCTCCGTCAAATAGCGTTGTTCGCAATAAAATATCGGCTTTGTCTATCAGGTGAAGCGTAGCGGCGTGTTCAACGTTGCCGGCAACCAGGATACTTTCAGTATAATTACTTCCGGCGACCGCATTTTCGACCTCGCTGCGGAGCGAGCCTTCGCCAACCAACAGCAACCCTGCTTTTGGAAAATCTTGTAAGACCTGCCGCATCGCCTCGATCTGAAACAATGGATCGTAATCCTTTTCAAGGCCGCCTACAGAAAGCAATAGCGGTGAATGATTTGCAATAAAGCGGGCTAGCTCGAGCGGAACGGCAACGCTCGCGTCCGGCGGCCTCAACGAAAATGGCAGTATCTTGTGTATTTTTTTATCCGCGACGCCAAATCGGCGAAAAGTCTCAGCAAGTGCATCGTTAACCGCAATGATCGCTCCAAAACGGCGAAACGTGATGCCGTGTTTCGAAAATCGCCTGGCAACTTTTGCTTCGTCGGTTAGCGGAAATGCTCCGGAATGTACGGTAAGCACACTTCTCTTACGGCCAAAGAGCGATGCGATCATGGCAAGGCTCAGCACTCGGCTATTAAGCTCGCCGCCGACATGGAGATGCACAATCTCGTATCTCAGCGACGACAGCAGCTTGAGAATTTCCGAAGCCCCGGTTGGATGGTAGACGTCGGGTTCGTCCCTGATCGAAGTACTTCGAGATGTGGCAATGATCGAGCATTTATCACCGCGTTTTACTAGCTCGTCTCGGATCGCAAGCATATTCCGGCTCACGCCGCCCTCGGGCGGCGGATATGGGCCTAGTTGTAAAACGTGGATCGACATCGGACATTATGTTACCGCAATAGGGACTCGTACAGCTGAACCGTTTGCTGTAACTGAGTCGATTCAGAGAAGCTTGAGGTTGCGATCCGCCTTCCTTCGGCACCAAGACGAGCCGCTTTCGAAGGATCGCCGAGGAGATCGAGCAGATGTACGGCGAGCGATCCGTCGTCATCAGAATTTATCAGATAGCCGCTTCGATCATGGACGATCGCCTCGCTCGCACCGCCAACATTCGTCGCGACGACTGGTTTAGCCGCAGCCATGTATTCGAGGATGGCATTTGAAAACCCTTCAGCAGTTGATGTGAGAACACACGCATACGAATTCGTAAGCAGTTCCGGAACATCGCTACATCGGCCAATGAAATGAACGTTGTTGCCGATACCAAGTTCAATCGCCATTGCCTGCAAACCGTCTTTTAAGCCACCTTCGCCGGCAATTACGAAATGTGCTGTAGTATCTGAAGCTAGTACGGCCGTGGCCGCCCGAAGCAGCATCGGGATATTCTTAACATCGTGACGCAGGTTCGCAACGAGTGTGATCAGTCGAATTCCATCATCTTCGGGCAACAAGTACTTTTGCAAAAAACCCGCTCGATCGTTCAAGGTAATGTTGAATCTCTCGGTATCGAGCCCATTGTAGATCAGGTGGATTTTCGTAGCTGGAATTCCACGGACCTTAAGATAATTTACGACTGATTCGGAATTTACAACGATCGTATTCGCCCGGCCAAAGGCGAACTTCTCTACCATATCCTGGCGAACGGACCTCATACCACCGGTTTCACGTTTCGAAGCAATTCGAGCTTTCACATTTGCCATCGAGGCGGCCGCCATTCCGAAAACATTCGTATAAAAATCATGCGTGTGGATGAGATCTATTTGATTTTCTTTCAGGTATTTAGCGCACGCACGTACCTGCTTGACGAAGTTCGCATTGTAGAAGGATGTTAGTGGAAATTCGGGAATCGCCGGCAGCCCGATCTCGTCGATCTCCGCCCGCAAAATGCCTTCATTGCTGAGCGTCGCGGCGAAAACTTCGAATGATCCTTCATTCTTCAGCAATCGTGATAGAGCTATCGCCTGGCGTTCCGAGCCGCCCTGGTTAAAGCTCCCGATAAACTGTAGAACTCGTTTTTTCACTGTTCGGCACGGCGGCGGTCGGAGTTTAGCAGACGGCGGTCTTTCTTTCTGCGGTCGATGAACCGGAGAGGGAAAGTACGCATTTCTTTCTGAGTCTTGACGTAAACATCGTTGCCAAGCCGCCGTATTGCAGCGTATTCGACATGCCCTGATTCGAACGCTTCATTTCCCTCGAGCAACAACTGATCTCCATCGATCAATACGAATTCGTCCGGGGCAGACTCTTCGCTGCTGAGCCGCGCCCACGAATATCTAAAACTTGACGAGAATATTCCGTTATCTAGCAAACCACGCTCGTCATTGACGACGAAAACGTCCATATATCCGACATATCGAATGACAAATGCTCTACCTGATGCCATCTCAACTTCAGAAACCTCGGGTGGCGTCACACCAGCGTCCATCGGCATTACGAAGGTAAAAAACTCTTGTTTCCCGCTGCCCTTGGAAATGAACCGCATGAACGGGGCATTTGTCCGGTTCCCGTGGTTCTTCGAGATCCAGCTTTCTTTATGATCCCATGTACCGTTGTCTCCGAAAGTGTAGATGCGATGGTCAGTTCCGCCGATCCATCTGCCTTCGCCGCCTATATTTGTTCGAACGCCTGTATCGAAATGAAAATTCAGAGAGTATTGATGTTCGCCTTGTGTCTCAACCAGGTCACGAATGATCCAATAATCATTTTTCAAAAACAGAATGCTCCGACTGTGCGTCGCCGGGTCATTCAACCGCTCGTAACCGTTGTGCGATCCTTCAAACAGGTCAAATCGATCGGTAGATATCCAATTATCTCTTTTTGCCTCTGCTCTCGTCTTCCAGCTAAATGCGGTTGCCGGCTCAGATGAAGAAACGCCGTCGATCTCGAGCGTATTGTGTGCCGCCGTGGACCGGAAATAGTCGCGAAGCTCACAGGACTCGTGATATGTGTATGTTCCCGAATCAACAAGCAGCGTCTTACCGTGAACCGCAACCTCAATAGACATTGCATCGGCATGGCCGTGACCACCCGCAAGCGAACCAACTTCGCCGCAATCGACGATGAGATAATTGTCCGTGTCGCTCCATCCATCACGCATGACGCAATAGCCGCCGTTGGCGAAATCAGTTGAGGTTATGGCGGGTTCTTCTGCCTCGATGGCCGTGAATAACTTGATCGAATCCGGACCGGTCAACCAGAATAGATCTTCGCTCGGCTTTTCGCTCACATATTTTTGATCGCTGCGGTCAAAAATAACGGCGCTCAGAGCTAGAGTTCCGCGAAAATCGTCCGATTCGGCGGTCGTCAGCGGAAGCATACGGCCGCCGTCGTCGTCGCCGATGATCGGGGTTTTTCCGTCCGGCATCGTCACCTGCATAAGGAAGTCGAACGTTTGCTCTAATCGGTTTTCCAGATCAACAGCCGCGGGATGATAATAGGGCTCGCCCCACAGAGATCTCAGCACAACAAAGTGAGCATAAAAATCCGCTGTATATCGCTGATACCACGTGCTTTGCTCAAAATATACCCCATCACGGAACACTTGCTTTGGGATCTGGCTGAACAGGATATCTTCGCCCAACTTTCGCCAATGGGCCGCTTTGTCGAGAAACGGCAGTTGTGTTCCGAGGTAATAAAGACCGAGGGCTTCGCCAGTAATGTGCGTATTCGGGCTGTAGTATGTCGAGAGATATCGCTCTATATGACGGCCGTGAAGGTATAGATACTTGACAGCTCCGTGAAACAGCTCTGGCGTAAATCGGTCGGAATTCTTGAAGAAATGAAACGCCCAGATCCACGACATTGACCTGAACGCGACCTCTAGGCTGCTCGCCCAGTTTATGCCGAGTCCCGGAGGATTCTCCTTCATCCAGGAGTCTAGATGGCGGACAAAGGCGTCTGCAAAACGTTCTTCCCCGGTTAACCAATACGCCACGCCGAGCGTAAAGAAATGCTGATGACGGTTGAGTTCCCAAATGACCTTCTTGTTTCCAGTCTCTGAAGTATCGAGGTCATCGAACTTTTTCCAGTGCTTGAGTGGCGACCGCTTTGAAGACAGCGGCTCACGATGCCAATCTATCTCTCGGCCGACGTACAGATTCTTAAGCCCCATCAGATCGATGCGGCCTTCAACAATATTCTCAGCCGCAGAAATGAAGGACGTGGCGACTTCCTCGCCAAATGTCGAATTGAACACCTCGATTGAGGCATTAGGCTCTTTGAACGAAAGAAAGAACTTTTCCGAACCGTTTTTGAAGAACTTCTGCCAGATGGTTTCGGCAATGACCGGCTTTCCTGCGAACTGGTCCGCTTCGATCAGTTTTACGAACTCCTCATCGGTCGGTATCTCACCACCGCCGCCGCGTTGTTCCCGAAACACCGAAAGAGCCTGACCGCCGCGCGTTAGCACCTCATCCAGACTGCGGATCTTCTTGAATTTATCGAGCGGTTTTGCCATCGTCGCTAACGCCATCTCTTTACACAAAAACGCCCTGTTCACAGAAAATTCCGAAAGGAGCCCAAATAAATGCTATAGCTTTCAGAACCCGTTCTTTTCGCATTATCGAACGCAGCCTGTAATCCCTGAATTTATGAGGATCGCCCGTCTTACCGTCGATTGCGGCGAGAACCATGTTAAATGCCTCCCGTGCACTCGCAAAATGAACCTTAAAATCTCCTTGTTTCTCCGATCGCTCTATTATTTCGCTGAAAAAGCGCTTTGCACATTCACCGATAGTTGCGGATTGATCGTAATCAAAGAAGCCGTGGCAGTATAGTTTGATGAATACCCAGTCAGGTTTGCCCGCAACCGAGATATTTGCTGACCGCCAGCGACGGAAGCGGCTGAGGTTTAGGGGCTGGTTCGCCGCTAACGCGCCGTCATCAATTCGCGGAAACGGCAAACCAGCTATACGCCGGGTCCAGTTAAGGACCAGCGGTCCGGTAAATATCAGTGGTAATAGAGGAGATTTTCCATTTGTTGCGACCCGGACGCCCGAACGGTGCGGAACTGGTTCGTTCATAGGATGCGCACATTCGTATATTTTATTAAAAATGGGCACCTGCGACTGATCGGGAGCCGATGGCAAGGTCATATCGGCATAGCATCCGGTTTCCTGCAAAACCTCCATCTCGTTGTCCACGCCGCAATAAAGTCCTCCGCAGGAATTCGCCAGAGCTAGATTTCCATGAACGAACGCATACATTGGATCTCCCGTCCCGTCCATCCTCGACAGGCAGCCGTGCCTATCAGCAACCGTATCGCGAAATCTCAAGATCGTTGAACGGAAGTTCTCTGCCGTGTCGGGCTCATGACCCTCGTGATGAAGATGGACCTCGATCTCGCCGAGGCCCTCAGCTTCCATCTCGGCCATGATCTCCAGCAATTCGCGATCGTATTGTTCCGCCGGATAGAAGTTCGTATGCCGAAACGGAGTTCCGTCCGCATCAAGAACTGTACCGGCCTGTTCGCGAAACTTCTTTCTATACTCCTTCAACCGTTTCACCTGAGTGACTCGGTCGAGAAAACCGCCCTCCGGCTTCCAGCCGGGCTCGAAGTGATTGGCTACGGTGAATATGACGTGCTGCTTCTGAAAAGCATTCCTCTCGAGCATCGCCCCGGCTCGCACCCACGGGTAACGGACGAGCCACGGCAAGCTCCATTTAAGTTTTTTGATATTTGAGGGCTGTCCTATCGGCATTCTTATTTTTCACCGTCAATGTAGCGACGATGCCATAATTCGAGCATCCAGAGCGTCCAGAGCGGGTTAGAGTGATCGCGCCGTCCGCGGCGGTGTTCATCAAGTAGCAATTTGATGTACTTCGTGTCAAAGTAGCCACGTTCCATTGCCCGCTGATCCGAAAGATCGCTTGTCATGCGTTCCTTTAGCTGCACATTTATCCATTCGCTAATGGGCATCCCGAAACCTTGTTTTTCACGGTACAGGATCTCCCGTGGAACAAATCCTTCAACCGCTTTCTTAAAAATATATTTGGTTTCCTTTCCTTTCAGTTTCATCGACGATGGGATACGCGTGACAAATTCGATCAACTCGTGGTCGAGAAGTGGACTGCGGGCTTCGAGCGACGACGCCATCGACATGCGATCGACCTTGGTCAAAATATCGGACGGTAAATACGTTTTGCTGTCGAGATAAAGAAGATTCTCGACGGCGTCTTCGGAACGAACGCTTCCCGCGATCTCGCGGAAAAGTTTCTCACCACGTTCGAAACTGCCGTTCATTTTTGTTCGCTTTTCCGCAGAATATAGCTTCCGCTTTTTCGGACCGTTGAAATGCGAAATGCTGTCGATGTAACGCCCGGCCGCGTCGAGAGAAATGTTGAAAAGGTAGTTCTTGCCTCTAGTTCCGTGCGGCAGTGCTTCGCTCAAAGGCCTGAGAAGTCCCGAACGGAGGCCGTTCGGGAGCTTTTCGAAACCGCTTTTATCGCGATCCGTGACGTATCTTGTATAGCCTGCAAACAACTCGTCCCCGCCATCGCCCGACAGTACGACGGTTACGAAGTCCCTCGCCATTTTTGAGACCATAAAAGTCGGAAGTGAACTCGGGTCCGCGAACGGCTCGTCAAAATGCCATACTAGGTCGTCAACGATGTCAACAAAATCCGGTGTGAGAATAAATTCGTGGTGATCTGTCTTAAAATGCTCCGCCGCAAGACGTGCGTATTTCAGCTCGCTATAACTGTCCTCATTAAACCCGATCGAAAAGGTCTTGACCGGCTGATCGGTTATCTGAGACATCAATCCGACCACCGCACTCGAGTCAACCCCACCGGACAGGAACGCTCCTAACGGAACTTCGGATATGAGCCTAACGCCGACGGCATCACGGAGTTTTTCGAGCAGTTCGACTGCTATCTCGTCCTCCGTGCCCGTTAACGATTCTTGCGAATAATCGAAATCCCAATATTGCTCAGTGCGAACCTTTCCGTCCTTAAATATAAGAAAATGCCCCGGCTCGAGTTTGCGGACGCCCTTAAATATACAAAGCTCCTCAGGAACGTAACCAAACGTGAGGTAGGCGTCGAGTGCACCGGGTTCGATCTCTCGAACAACACCTCCATGTTCAAGCAGGACCTTCATTTCCGATCCGTAAACGAACTCCCCGTCAGTCGTGATCGTGTAGAACAACGGCTTCTTCCCAACACGGTCTCGAGCAACAAAGAGGCTTTCCTCCCGGCTATCCCAGATCGCGAAGGCAAACATACCGCGCAGACGCTTCACACAATCCGGCCCGAATTCGTCGTAGGCATGAATTATCGCCTCAGTATCAGAGTTGGTGCGGAATTTGTATCCGCGGGATTCGAGGTCTTTCTTAAGCTCCCGATAGTTGTATATTTCACCATTGAAAACGATCAGTTTGGATCTGTCTGTGTTGTAGATAGGCTGCTGCCCGGTGGCAAGATCAATGATCGACAGCCGACGCATGCCCATGGCGGCACGGCCTACGACGGCTGTCCCCTGCTCGTCAGGGCCGCGATGCGTGATGACACGGCACATCGCATCGAGCCGCACCCCGCGGCTGTCAGCGTGGTCGTCAGTTCTTGAAATGAATCCAGCTATACCGCACATAATTAGTTTTTTAGATCGACCAATGGAGCTACCCTTTGTTTCGGAAGAAATTTACGGATAAGGTTCATCACCGATCTTTTATCCGCCTCCTCGATCACGCCCCAGAAATTGGCTCCCAAGAGATAGATAGGCGCAAAGACCAGTCCGGAAATGAGTAGAACGAGGCTGCCGCCCACAAAATTCAATGTACTCGCCCTGTTCGTCGTAAAAGCCTCTTGGGCAAGCCGTTCGCCTATTTCCTCAACATAAACGTGAACGTTAACGTAAACGATATATGTGATCAGTCCGGCAAAAAGTGTTATTACCGCTACCTTTCCGACGTCTTTCAAAAGCGGCAGGTCTTTCCATCCAAGGCCGAGCTTCTTGATCACCATCGATTCGCCGATCACCTTTTCTAGTACGAGAGCGGCTACCGCAACCGTAATTACACCGGTCAGACTGAAATGGTCGAGCCAAAAATAAAGAACGCCGATCAAAAGCGTCAGAACGAATATTCGCGTCAGCAGAAAGAATCTACCAAGCTCCTTGTAGGATCTGACGATCGGGTCGGTGACCAGGATACTCAGTGGGATCAGCGTGAGATTGATCATGAATATCGGCGTACTCTGCAAATACTCTTTAGTAAAGAGTGTGAGCACAAATGTCTCAGCGGTTATCATCAGGAACGCGTATATGGGGAAATAGAAAAACGCGAGCTTCTGCGTGGCACGCACCGTAAGCCTCAGCATTTCCTCACGCTCGCCAACCTGCTGCAGTGCGTTCATCCGTGGAATTAAGACCGACGAGATCGACTCAGCAAGCATACTGATCAGCGGCAGCTGAAAACATCCATAGGCGTATATGGCAAAGTCAGCGGCGGTGAATTTATAAAAGACGAAATAATTGTGAATATCCGTCTGGGCTGTCCATAAGATCGCCGTTAGTCCGAACGGGATCGCGTACCTCATTTGTTCGCGGAAAAATGCGGGATCGAAATCTCGCCAGAAACCCGGAAATCTTGATCGTAAGTAATTCAGAAGGATCGCCGTCTGAATCACGCCGTGGATCATCGATGCGTAAATAAACGCCTCGACGGTGGCGAATCCCAAAACTGCCCCGCCCATCAGGAGCGTCTTCGAAAATGAGGCAAAAACAATAAAATACGTCGCTGCCTTGGCCTCTGAATTTGCGATAGCGACGGTCTCGAGAAAAGTTGAGAAGATCCATATCCAGATCACGATACCGATCGCCGGGCCGAGCCGGGTAAGTTCTTCGCTTCTGGTCAGACCGCCGAGAAGTTGTGGGTAAAGGAAAAGCGTCAGAGCTGCTAGTCCGCCGACTACGAAATTAAAAAGCAGAATATTCAGTACCGCAGCTCCGCGACGCTCCTTTTCGCGGGCAAGAAAATAGTACGCGCTCATCGAAAATCCAAGGGGCAGGATCACCAGAGCATTCGTAATTATCTGAAACGCTTCGCGATAATGCCCCACCTCGTTGAGCGGCATAAACCTCACTATCAAAAGCGGCAGTGCAAAGCTAAACCCGAAGGCAATGATCTTGGCGACCAATAGCCATGCGCCTTGCTCTTTTAGCGATTGAGTTTTTGTGTCTTCGTTTTTCAAGCTTTTTGACCTATTGGGAAGCAGCAGTTCTGTCGAGTTTGTGCACAAAAGCTATCTCATCCGCGTTATTAACCTTGTATATCTTCAACACCAGCCGCGGAACCAGACGCAGCATGACCGAGATAGCAGTGAGCTTTAGAGATCTGCGATGTCGATTTGCTTCGCGAAACGAGCGGCGCGCTAGATCAAAATTGCCGCCTATCAAGAAAGCCTTTCCCTTCTCCATTTCAAGATCAGACTCGAATCCTGCGATCCGCCGTTTGAGGATCGATCGCTGCTCAGAGCTAAGGTCCAGATCGCGATCGAGCCTCTTGAAAACATCTATCGCCCTCTCGACGCGGTTGACAGCGTGGCCGGAAAGCCCGTCAACACTTACTCGATATTTGAGGAGTCTCTTTCTCTGGTATCCGATTGGTTCTCCAAGGTGAGCTATCCTGACCCAGAGGTGAAAGTCTTCCGAAAGGACGCGTTCGTTCTCAAATAATCCCGCCGCCTCAACCACGCTTTTCTTGACGATCGTGCCGGAGGTGATCACGTTGCATCGCAGATCAAAAAGCGACTCAACCGTCACTTCGCCAGATGAAGGCGATCCTTCCATGAAAGTCTTACCGGCAACTGAAGGCGTCCCGAATAGGTCGGCATCGCAATAGACCATGGCAAATCCGCCGGTCTCTAAAAATTCGACCTGTGAAGCCAGATATTCAGGACTCCAAACATCATCACCATCAAGGAATGCGATGATTTCCCCACGCGATTTTTTGATGCCGGCGTTTCGGGCTGCTGCAGCCCCCGCATTTTGTTGCTTTATGTAGGTTATCCTCTCTAAATACGGCTTTATCACCTGTTCAAGCTGCTCGGTATCTGGTGAACCGTCGTTTATGATCAGGATCTCAAAACGCGGATCGGTTTGAGCAAATACCGATTCAAGTGTCTCGACGATGCTTCCCGCCGCATTATAAACAGGAATGACAACCGAAACTTTCGGGATTTCTGACGAACTACTTCGAAAGTCTCTGCCCATACTGAAGTTTTTGGCGTTACGTTTCTTCACAAGTCATTTTCGGACTGAGTATTTTCCGTACAAGATAACAAGGACTCACAGTCTTTCCCCGCAGGGTTAATATGTCCAATAGCGCTATCTTTTCACTTATTTGAGGGGCAAAAAGGGATAATTTGAAGACGGTTCAGAGCAGAACTATCTCAACCATTATAATACAGCCCGGTTCGTAACTGCTAGTAAAATATTACTGTTAGGATCTCTGGTTATTTGGGCGGGCGATATCTCTGCTCCTCCTGCGGATTTTTCCACAACTCCTTGCCGCTAATGCGAATTTTTTCCGCGTTCAGGGTATTAAATCCTCGAATTTTCACCCACTTCGACTGGCACGGCGCTTGCGAATGGAAGGTAGGCGGGTTTCAATCCTTCCGAATATTTCACTCGATCAAAGGAGTACTGCGATGTCACCAAAATTCTATGGTTCTTTATGGGTAGTATTTGCCGCTTCGGCTGGTGTGTTATGGCTTGCTAATTTCTTCACATTGCTTACGCTTGTGGTCTTCGGCTTCATCGCTTTTGGACTTGTATTTGCCGGCATGATCTGTGTACTTCCCGGTACGGTGAGCCATCCTACGGCAAAAAAAGAGAAAGGGTCGTCAGCCGAGAAGGAACCGCTTACGAAGAATTTCGGGAAGCCCGCCCATGCGTTTCGGAGCTATCGCTCGGCGTAACTTCGCGGATCGTTGAGTTGTCAGGCCAACTCTGCCATAAGAGCGACGGCCGCCGGTACTCCGGCGTTGAGCCGTGGGTCGATATCCTAGTGGGATTTTCCTCTTTTTGGAGAAGTCACTGATTCGGAGATCTGCATTTTAGATGGGCTGAAAAAGGAGAAAGAATGATGAGCGACAACCAGACACAATTAATGAAGGCAGAAAACCCGGAAATGGCCTCGCCGGTATTTGTTGAGGCCGAAAAGATGTTTGACAAGTTGGCAGAGATCACAAAGGAGACAGCTGCCAGGGCATATGATTTCTTTGTCGAGCGCGGAGCTCAGATGGGAACTCATTTAGAGGACTGGCTGAGAGCCGAAGCAGAGATGCTTCGTGCCGCACCGGCGAAAATCGCGGAAACCAAGAAGTTGGTTAAGGTACAGGTCGCCGTCCCCGGATTCAAACCGGACGAGATCGAGGTCAGCGTCAAGGACAACGTCCTGATCATCAGCGGCGAAACAGTCGCCGAGGAAAAATCAGAGGACGAGAACACCGTTTACAACGAATGGCATAGCGATCGATTCTTAAGGAAACTCGACCTTCCAGATCTCGTCGAGACTGATGACATCAAAGCGCTGCTGAAAGATGGCGTTTTGAAGCTTACGTTAAGAAAGAAGGCCGTGGTGGAAGCCACAAAAGTGGCCGTTCAATCTGCGTAGGCTCGAGGAGCGGCAGCGAATCTGTGAAGAGAGAGCCACATTTCCGCTGCCGTCTTTTTCGAAAAACTTTTGAAGTAGAGGCTGGCGAAAAAACTAGCCTCTTTTCATTTTTAGGGGTGAAAAAATGTGTTCGTTCATCGAAACGCCAATTTTTCATTCAAAAAGTGTGAATCGTTTCACACTTTAAATAAAAGCCCTGTTTATCGCTTTATCAAGACTCAAACGGCTATTTGGGTCTAAGGAAAATGCTGGGCTGTCGGCCCAAAATGGACTGATTGGTAGAGGTATTTGGCCGATTGGTCAAACGTTTTTGCCGCCAAACTACTCTACCAAACGAGCGTCGCCTCATTTTAGGACGGACGCCGCTTGTATTTGTGCGTGATCGGGCGGCGGCGGCCGACACCGATAGCATTTTTTGAAATGATCAGCGTCGGCGGAAGCTGCTGGCGTTTGAATTCGTTCGCCGGATGCTCGACCTTATTGAGGATGCCGTAAACAAGCTCGGCGTCATTCCCTGCGGCAATGATCGCTGACGGCGATGCCTTTTGCTCAAAATACATCTGCAGAACCGGATCCATCAGCTCATACGGCGGCAGTGAGTCCTGGTCGAACTGGTTCGGGGCGAGCTCCGCCGAAGGCTTTTTGTCGATGATCTTTTCAGGAATGATCTCACGGCCCGCCCTGCGATTTATTTCACGCGATACCTGCCATACCTCAGTTTTCAGTACGTCTCCGAGCACCGCCAGCCCGCCGTTCGTGTCGCCATAAAGCGTGCAGTAACCAACCGCGAGTTCGCTCTTGTTACCCGTCGATAGGAGCAAACGGCCTTCGGAATTAGAGATCGCCATCAGGATCACTCCGCGAATTCGGGACTGCATATTCTCGGCCGCGAGCGATTCGCCGCCTTTGGTCGGTTTGTGCAGGTTCATCTGTTTTAGCAGGACTTCGAATGTCGCCGAGATCGGTTCGATGCGGCTTTCGCAGCCAAGATTGCGGACCAATTCCTCGGAATCCTTAATGCTGCCCTCCGATGAAAACGGCGATGGCATCATCACGCAGAGCACGTTTTCCGGCGCCAGCGCTTCACACGCGAGTGCCGCGACCAAAGTCGAATCGATACCGCCCGACAAACCTAAAACTGACTTCTTAAATCCATTCTTCGCCGCGTAATCGCGAATTCCCAGCACCAGAGCCTGATGTATCGCCGAGATCTCACCGCCCGTGATACCGCGAGCGTCCGGCTTTCGCACGTCGAGTTCGACCGTCTCGACAAACTCCTCAAACGCCGCCGCCTGCAAGATAATGTCGCCTTCCTCGTCAGCGATCAGGCTCGCACCGTCGAATATGATCCCGTCATTTCCCCCGACGAGATTTACAAAAACTATCGGCTTCTTCTGCAGTTTTGCCCGATGGGCAACCATGTCGCAGCGAAGCTTGATCTTCCCTTTGTTATACGGCGAAGCGTTGACCGAAACGATCACGTCGGCTCCCATCGCGATCACCTCGTCGGTCGGATCGCTCTCGTAAAGCCTTTCTTTCCAAAAAGTTTTGTCGTTCCAGAAATCCTCGCAGACGACGACGCCAAGCTTCACGCCATTTATCTCAAACAGCCGCCTGTTCTTGCCATCGCTCGGTTCGAAATATCGCGGATCGTCAAAAACATCGTACTCGGGAAGCAATGTCTTGTCCGCAAATCCGATCAGTTCACCGTCAGAAATAACCGCTGCCGCATTATACAAACGCCGTCCATCAGTGTCGTCATTTCGCCGGATCGTACCGATAACTGCCGCAATTCCTTTAGTTACAGGAATAATATCCCGCAGCGGATCGCCGACATGCTCAATAATATCGGCATCCTGAAACCAATCCTGCGAAGTATAGCCGTGCGTCACGACCTCAGGAAAAACCACCAGATCCGAACCATCAGACTTCGCCTTCTCGATCGCCTGAATTATCTTCGCAGTATTCCCGACAATGTCTCCGTTGGTAGTATTGATCTGGGCGATGGTGACTCGCATTTATTTACTGTATTTCAAAATCAGCCGGTTTCGATTGGCTTGGTGTAAGACTCTTTAAAGTACTGAATGCGTCATCGTCGAAGATCAGTTTCACATCATCGCCGTCGTTGAGATTGAGCCGCTGCAATATCTCTTCTGGGATTGCGATACTGCCATCATCTGCGAGGATTGCTGAGAAAACTCCGTTTTGGGAAGCCATAGTCGTTTCTGTTAATCGATAGTTGCTTCAACCGCCTTCTTCACCATCGTCAACCTATTCCCGCGGTCGTTGTATTTGACCTCGTCCATGATGTTGTAGATGAAGAGGACGCCGCGGCCGCTGGTTTTGAAGAGGTTTTCGGGGTCGAGCGGGTCGGGGATGTTCTTGACGTCAAAGCCTTCGCCTTCGTCTTCGATGGTGAATTTGGCTTCCTGCTTTGAGACTTCGGCGGTGATTCGGATGAGTTTTTGGGCGTCGAATTTGTTGCCGTGTTTGACCGCGTTGACGAAGGCCTCGTCGAGGGCGACGAAGAGGTTTGACTGCTCGGGTTTGATCACACCGAGTTTCTCGACGCGTTTCATCAGATACTCGAGAACGATATGCATTAGCGAGATCGCACTGGGCAATTCGAACTCGATGTTTTCGTGCATATCGGCGACGACATCTTTTTTATCGACGAAGCGTATCTTGTAGTCGAGAACGGTCGCGACCAAGTCTTTCAATTGGTCTTCGTCGAATTCGTCACGGCGAAAATTAGCCGCACACAGCTTGAAGGCCTTGATGTGCTCGCCCGGTTTCGCTTCCGGCATATTAGGCAGGCATACGGCTCCTTTCCCATTGGCCGATCCGGCAGATTTGCCATCAACATCGAGGTCGGTGATCACCAGATCGAACGATTCGAGATCAAGCTCAAGTGCATCAACGCGGCGTTCAAGCACACTTACCTTGTGTCCAACGTGGCTAAAAACTTCATCGAGAGCCGTTGCGAGGTCGTCGTGGTCGTCGATGATAAGGATCTTTCGCTGCATAGGCGTTTTTGGAGAGGCAAATGGGTTACGATTAACCTGGAGTCGTTGTTGCAAATAATAACCCAAATTGATACTTATTTTCTACCTGTGCCGGAACAAATCGACAAAGTTTATCAGTTCAAACCGCTTGATGGCTACACGTTCAAGCAACGCGTGATGATCCGTCTCGCGGGATGGGTGTTCTATGTGCTGATCAAAGTTATCTCAAGAACTCTACGTTTTGAGACTGAAGGCGTAGATTGGCTCACGGACACATCGCGATCCTACGACCAGCCGATCATGTGCGTCTGGCACGATCGTATCTTCGCCGGAATGTACTATTTACGGAACCGCGGACTGGTCGTAATGTCTTCGATCAGCTTCGACGCGGAATATACCGCACGGAGCATTCAGCGGCTCGGCTTTGGCGTGATAAAGGGTTCGTCGACACGCGGAGGAACGCGGGCTCTGGTTGAAATGATCCGGCTGATGAAACAGGGCGTGCCGATGGCGTTCACGATCGACGGCCCGCGAGGCCCGCGTTACGTGGCGAAACCCGGCCCTCCGCTTCTCGCCAAACGAACCGGAAACCCGATGATCCCGCTCGGCGTCGAAGTCGAAAAATATTGGACTCTTAATAGCTGGGACAAATTCCAGATACCAAAGCCGTTCTCACGGGCAAAGATGTTCTTCGGTGAGCCTATATTTGTTCCGGCTGACGCGGACGATGATGGGCTCGAAGCAAAGCGTCTGGAGCTGCAGAAAGCGCTCGACGAACTCGTCGAGCGCGGTAAGGAATGGTCAGAGAGCCTGAGCTAAGGCAGGTCCTCAACCTCGGCACCTTCACCGATCGATTCCGAAGACAAGAAGCTTGCCGCAAACATCACAAAACTCATCCAGATCAAGTCCGCAAAAAGCAGATGCCCGAGCTGCATTACGATCGGAGCGAGGGTCAAAAGCGTCGCCGCACCGAATGCTATCTGGGCGAGGATCAGGATCGAAAGAATATTTGACCAACGGGATACACTCTTGTTCCCGGCTCTCTCTTTTGCCAGCCAGCCGCTAAGAAAGATCACAAAAACGCTGGTCAATATCGCCGTTATCGGGTGCAGAAGACGTAGCCGCAAAAGGATATGAGAAGTCTCAGAAAAGTCCTTTGCAATTCCCTCCGAAATAGTTCCCGACGGAAAGATCATGCTCGAAAGAGCCGCTATTGAACCGCTGATACCGACAATGAAGATCGCTATAACACCCGCGGCGAGTCCGCCGAGATACTTGGGCTCGACTCGAAAACTCAACCTTGGCAGTCCGCTTGCCGAACGTGCCGTAAGAACCAGAAACGCGAGCAGCGTAAATGTATTGACCAGATGAGCAGCCATCCAGAAAGGCCGGGCGGCGGTCAGCGTTTCTGCTGTGTTGCCCGTTAATACCAAGCCGGCCCCGACAGCTCCTTCGGTCAGCACGAAGAAAAATGAAACCGCCGCCATGATAAGCGTGCTTTTCGCATTTACACCACGGCCCTTTCGCCAGGCAAGGAACGCCCAAACAAGCAATATCAGCATTAGCAGCCCGTCGGCGGCGCTCATTATGCGATGCGTAAATTCAATAACCGTTTTGAATTCGGGTGCCGTCGGCAGCACTTCGCCGTGACACGTCAGCCAATGCATCCCGCATCCGTCGCCCGACTTTGAAGCACGAAGAAAAACGCCCCACAAAACAACGAGAATATTGTATGCCAGAACGAACCACACGAATTTTGCAAGACCGGACAGCTTTGTTTTCATACCCATTTTGCTTAGAATATCACTTTCAGTCGCACAGAAAAATGAGACACATCGCAGCCACAATTTTGCTGCTGTTATCGCTTGCCGCTATCTCCGCAGGAGCGGTGCCGTATGTTGTCGTACTTGGGGTTGGACAAGACGCCGGAGTCCCCCAAATGGGCTGTGAAACGCCCTTTTGCCGTCGAGCTTGGAATGACAAATCCCTTAGACAAAATGTTTCGTCGATAGCCCTGGTCGATCCCGACACGAAGAGCCGATGGATATTTGACGCGACGCCTGATCTGCCGGAACAGTTTGAATTACTGAAGGCGATAACCGTCGATCGATCAAACACTATCTCGGGAATCTTCCTCACCCACGCACACATTGGACACTATACAGGCCTCATGTATCTCGGGCGGGAATCGATGGGATCGAAAGAAGTTCCGGTTTTCGCTATGCCGCGAATGAAGCAGATGCTTGAAACGAACGCTCCATGGTCGCAGCTCGTCAGCCTTCACAACATTAAACTCACGCAATTATCTGACAAAGTTCCCGTCCGTTTATCCGATCACATTTCGGTCGAACCATTCCTCGTTCCTCATCGCGATGAATTCTCAGAAACGGTTGGGTACCGGATCCGTTCTGGCGAAAAAACGCTGATCTTCATTCCTGATATCGATAAATGGCAAAAATGGGCGACTTCGCTCGCCGAGCTCGTACGTTCATCGGACTACCTTCTGATCGACGGCACTTTCTATGCAGATGGCGAGATAAATCGGCCCATGAATGAGGTGCCGCATCCGTTTGTTTCGGAAACGATGAATATCCTCAGTGAATTGCCGGCACGCGAACGTTCGAAGGTCTATTTCATTCACTTCAACCATAGCAATCCTCTCGTTCAGGGCAGCCGCAAGCAGATCAGTGAGGTCGAACGTAAAGGCTTTCACATTGCCAGACGAGGCATGAAACTATACTTGTGATAGCTAAGGAACGCATCGATAAACTACTGGTCGAGCTGGGGCTTGCCGACTCGCGCAACCGTGCTCAAGCTCTGGTGATGGCGGGCGTCGTCCTGGCAGATGACCGGCGCGTCGAAAAACCATCTGAAAAGATCAATATTTCTGCAACGGTCCGGCTAAAAGGAGCGTCTTTAGAAACTAAGTACGTCGGGCGCGGCGGCTTAAAGCTGGAGGCCGCTCTAAGGGAATTCGAGATCGATCCGACCGGATGGGATTGCATCGACATCGGGGCTTCAACCGGAGGATTTACGGATTGCCTGCTACAGCACGGGGCGAAGCGGATCGTCGCTATCGATTCCGGCACAAATCAGCTCGTATGGTCTCTTCGCAACGACGCGAGAGTTGAAGTTCGGGAGAGAACCAACGCCAGAGATCTGACGCCTGACGACTTTGATAGAACTTTCGACCTCGCCGTGATGGATGTTTCGTTTATTTCGGTCAAGAAAGTTATTCCGGCGATCATTCCGCTGCTCAAACCAGCCGGAATGTTAGTTGTGCTGATCAAACCGCAGTTCGAGGTCGGCCGCGGCGAAGTCGGGAAAGGCGGCATTGTTCGCGAGCCGGAAAAACACGAACGCGTAGTTACTGAGATAAACGCCTTTGCGGTCGAAAACGGACTGGCCGTTAAAGGTATTATCGACTCACCGATCCTGGGAGCCGAAGGAAACAAGGAATTTTTGGCACTTTATGCACGATAGTGTTCCACCGCGATCTCAAGGCGAAGAAAAACTAGAAACCTTTGTCGAAGGCCGCGATTTCTACTTTGAAGACGGCCTGATGGTGCTCACTCGTCGATACCTCGCGAATCGGGGTTTCTGTTGTGGCAATCAATGCCGGCATTGCCCATACGACCAAGGCGGAAGGCCGAGCTAGAGAAGGTATATCGGCAGCTCGTCGAACCGATCCTCGCCAAGGCTTGTATGCGAAATATCTTCTTCCGATCGATGTAATTCTTCTATTGCGTTGTTGTTTGCGATCACGGAATGGCCAAGAACGGCCGCGAGAGCGGAGTTCAGAACCGCTGTAACTGCAGGATCTGCCTGCGGCTCGATACCATAATAGATCCACTTACCGTCCCGTCGGGTTGAAACAAGCCCCGCGGTTCGGAGGTACGCAAGGTGCCTCGAGATCTTCGGCTGGCTCTCACCAAGTTCGTCTGCCAGAAAACCAACCGACACTTCTCCCGTAGCCATAAGACTCAATAATTTAATGCGTGTCTTATCCGACAATGCAAGAAACAGGTTCTGAAGCCCAGTCATTAGTTTATCGTTCATAGGATTTGCTTCTCGTCTGCTTTCATATTACCTCAGACATATATGTACTGCAAAAACGACTATCTGAGAATCCATAATTGCTCAGGATTGGGTTTCCGTTTACGATATCCACGGAATCAAGGGATAATACTCACAAATGACCAATAAATCACTGTTTACAAAAGCCGTTCACGCAGGCGACGACCACACGCAGCATTTCGGAGCACTTTCCGTGCCCATCTACACGGCATCGGTATTTGGCTTTTCGGATGCGGATGAGGCCGCATCGATCCATAACGAGGAAAAAGACGGTTACTATTACGGACGACTCGGTAATCCGACTCAACGTGCCCTTGAAAGGGCTGTGTCGGAACTGGAAAACTGCGAAGCAGCCCTCGCCCTCGCCTCCGGAATGGCCGCCGTCTCGGCCGCCGTATTCACTCTTGTCAAAACCGGCGACCACATCGTTGCACCCGAATCAGGCTACTCGACCACCACCAATTTTCTGAAATACATCGGGGAACGATTCGGGATCGAAACAACTTTTGTCGATGCCGCAAACGCCGAAAACTACGTGGCGGCGATCCGTCCCAATACAAAGTTGTTCTGGATCGAAACGCCGTCCAACCCGATCGTCCGCGTCACCGATATCAAAGCTGTCTCCGCGATCGCAAAAGAGCACTCGATATTGACGGTGGTGGACAATACGTTTGCAACTCCGTTCAATCAGAGCCCTTGCGAACTTGGAGCTGATGCTGTCATTCACAGTGCCACAAAGTATCTCGGCGGCCATAGCGACCTTACCGCGGGCGTTCTTACTGGAAAACGTGAGATCGTTGAGGCTGCCCGCCAGGGGGCGAACAAGTTCTACGGCGGAAACATCGCTCCGCAGGTCGCATGGCTCGTACTACGCGGGATAAAAACACTTGCTCTGAGAATGCGGCAGCATAATGATAACGCATATGCTATAGCGAATATGTTAGCCTCACACCCGAAGGTCATTGCGGTTCATTACCCGGGGCTTCCGTCCCACCAGAATCATAAGGTTGCGGTCCGTCAAATGCACGGCGGTTTTGGCGGAATGATCGGCCTCGATGTTGGTACGGTTGAGGCAGGAAAAACGTTTGCAAACAGCGTCCGGCTTTGCACACTTGCGACCTCGCTAGGCGGCGTGGAAACGATATTGCAGCATTCGGCGTCTATGACCCATTCCACGTTTTCCCGTGAAGAACGGCTAAAGGCCGGGATCTCTGACGGGCTGATCCGACTCTCGGTCGGGATCGAGGACGTAAACGACTTGATAAGTGATATAGAACGGGCTCTCGATAAGATCTAGATGATATGAACTATATTCTATCCTTCGATCAGGGCACAACGAGCAGTCGAACGATCATCTTTGACCGAGACGGTGTCGGGGTCGGCTTTGGACAACAGGAATATCGTCAGATCTATCCGAATAGCGGTTGGGTCGAGCACGATCCGCAGGAGATCTGGAATTCCCAGATCGAGACAGCACTGGCAGCCCTGTCCAACTCTGATCTGACCGCAAGCGACATTGCCGCCGTCGGGATCACTAATCAGCGTGAAACGACCATTATCTGGGACCGCCTAGCCGGTAAACCGATCTACAACGCTATTGTATGGCAGGATCGGCGAACATCAGCCTATTGCAATGACATTCGTCTGAAGTATGGTGACCTAATACGGGCTAAAACCGGCCTTGAAGTTGACGCCTACTTTAGTGCCAGCAAGATAAACTGGCTGCTCGACGAGATTCCGAATGCTCGAGCTCGAGCTCAGAACGGCGAACTAGCCTTCGGTACCGTGGACACCTGGCTCGTTTGGAATCTCACCCGCGGCAAACTGCACATAACCGACCCATCCAACGCCTCGAGGACGATGCTTTACAATATCAATACTCTGGCTTGGGATGACGATCTGCTCTCGATCTTTAATATTCCGAGGACGATCTTACCGGAAGTGCGTTCGTCTTCAGAGATCTACGGCGAGATCGAAACACCCGCCCAACTTCGCGGAATCAAGATCGCGGGAATCGCGGGCGACCAGCAGGCAGCACTGTTCGGGCAAGCCTGCTTTGAGGCCGGCTCAACAAAGAATACTTACGGAACAGGCTGTTTTATGCTCCGGAACGTCGGTGAAAAGCCGGTCGAATCGGCGAACAGACTACTTTCCACGATCGCCTGGCAGATCGGCGGACGGACCGAATATGCGTTGGAAGGCAGCGTTTTCATCGGCGGAGCAGTTATTCAATGGCTCCGGGATTCGCTTGGCGTGATCGGAACATCGCAGGACGTTGAGGCTCTTGCAGCTGAGGCGGTTGATAACGGCGGTGTTTACTTTGTACCGGCATTTGCCGGCTTGGGAACGCCGCATTGGGATCAGGACGCTCGCGGTCTGATCATCGGCCTGACCAGAGGAACCGGCCGGGCTCATATCGCCCGGGCCGCCGTCGAGTCGATCGCCTTTCAAACGGCCGATCTGCTTTCTGCAATGAATGCCGATTCTCATTTCGATCTTAGCGAACTCCGGGTTGATGGCGGAGCAACCCGGAACGCCGCTTTGCTCCAGTTTCAGGCGGACATTTTACAGATCCCGGTCGTTCGTTCAAAGACGGCTGAGACAACAGCCCTTGGAGCTGCCTATCTGGCGGGTCTCGCAGTGGGATACTGGAAAGGGGTGGAAGAACTTGCAGAACATTGGGAGTCAGATCGCAGGTTCGAACCCAGTATTTTCCAAAGCCAGGCGGCAGAACTCAGGGAAAAGTGGCACGAAGCCGTCCGGCGTTCGCTTGGCTGGGCAAAATAAAAAAAGGAAGCGGCTGTTGTTCCGCTTCCATTCATTCCTAAATATCGTCAAGTAGCTTAGACGTCGTTATTCTCGCCTTTTGATTTGCTCATTCCGGCCGCAACCTGCGAAGCTGGCAGCGGAAGTCCGACGGCATCGGCACTGATCAAGGGCTCATTGTCATCCGTCTCATCTTGTGGTGAGCCCGCAATGATCATCTTTCCGGACTGCTTCCGGAAGGTTAGCTGCTCCATCTCCTCATCAAAATCGACCACTACATAGTCGCCCGTTTCAACCTGTTCGGTCGCAACGAGATTCGACAAAGGATAGACCAGAAATCGCTCGACCGACCGCTTCAGGTGCCGGGCACCGTACTTGAGATCGATACCTTCGCTAAGCAAAAATTCCTTTGCTTCGGTCGTACACTCAAAAACGAATTTCGTACCGGCAGATTCGGTGATCCGATCCTGAACCGATCGCAGCTCGATCTCAAGGATCTGCCGCAAATGATGTTCTTTAAGGCTGCGGAAGACCACGACCTTGTCGATGCGGTTCATAAATTCCGGTGAGAATTTACGTTTCGCGGCTTCAAGAGCTGTGCGGTAGATCTTTGTGTCGATCTCGTTATCTTCTTTTGCCTGATCTGTCTTCGTCGGCATAAAGCCAATGCCGCCGGAGATCATGTCGGACATTTCACGAGCTCCAAGATTCGAGGTCATTATGACTATCGTTCTGGAGAAATCGACGCGGCGGTTGTCGCCGAGCGTCAACGTTGCTTTGTCCAAAATGCCTAATAGCAGCTGCCAGAGCGAGTCCGAAGCTTTTTCAATTTCGTCAAAAAGAACGAAAGTAAGCTTGGTATCTTCGGTATGAGCTTTGTCGAGATTCTCCTGCGTGAGCATCGGCGAGGTTTCGCGATGGCCTAGGTATCCCGGAGGCGAACCGATCAATTTGGCGATCTCGTGAGAATGCTGAAACTCAGCACAATCGATCTTGACGACCGAGTACTGGTCATTAAAAAGAACTTCGGATGCTGCCTCGACGACACGCGTCTTGCCCGAACCCGTCGGCCCGAGGAAGAGCATAGTTCCGATCGGGCGGGATGGGTTGTTCATCCCAGCCAGATAGATCTGGAATAGCCCGCTCATCCGCCTTACAGCCCTTTCCTGACCGACGATGCGCGACGACAGTTTGTCCTCGAATTCAGCGGCCCGCGGACTTTTTCGGTCCGGATCCAGTAATATCCCCGAGTCAGTGTTTTCTCTTTTTTTCGCCGTTTCCTGTTTCATCTTTCCCTCTTGAGGACCGTTCTGTCCCTCATGCTCTAAGAACGTTGTTCCCGGTACAAACTTGCTGTCACATTGACGACAGGTTTGTCGTCAATAATGATGATGTCAAAAGATTATAAGTTGGCTGGACTTTCGTGTCTGGGAGGGTATCGTCCAGAGGCAAGCGAGTATGAAGGCCCGCTATGCTTCTATAACTAGCACATCCAGAGTCCACCACGCAACAGAAATAAGCCAAAACCGGAAACTTTTTCTGGAAAGTACTTAGGATTAAAAATGAGGATGGCCGGCTTTCAAATGAAAAGCCGGCCATAAACAGATGATCAACTACGCCAAACTGACATACTTAGTCGTAGTATTCAAGCCCAAGGTGAGTAATTAACTCTTCACCCTTCATGTGACGGAGTGTGTTTTTCAGCTTCATCAGCTGAATGAAAATATCGTGCTCGGGGTAGAGGCCCGGAGCGGTCTGTGGTGCCTTAAAATAGAACGACAGCCATTCCTGAACGCCTTTCATTCCGGCACGCTGAGCGAGGTCCATGAACAACGCCAGATCGAGTGCGAGCGGTGCGGCCAGGATCGAATCGCGGCAGAGGAAGTTGACCTTGATCTGCATCTTGTAGCCGAGCCATCCGAAAATGTCGATGTTGTCCCAACCTTCTTTGTTGTCACCACGCGGCGGATAGTAGTTGATCTTAACAACATGGTCGAAATGGCCGTAAAGGTCAGGGTAAACTTCCGGTTGGAAGATATGCTCGAGAACCGAAAGCTTCGAAACCTCTTTCGATTTAAAGTTCTCTGGATCGTCGAGTACTTCGCCATCACGGTTGCCAAGTATATTTGTCGAATACCAGCCATCGAGGCCCAACATTCTAGATTTCAGGCCGGGAGCGAGGATGGTTTTCATCAGCGTCTGCCCGGTCTTGAAATCCTTGCCGCAGATCGGCATTTTCGTCTCGTGCGAAAGCTGGGTCAATGCAGGAATATCAACCGTCAGGTTCGGAGCACCGTTTGCAAACGGCACGCCGGACTTCAGAGCAGCGTAAGCATAGATCATCGAAGGAGCGATCATTGGATCGCTGTCATACATCGCTCTTTCAAACGATTCGATCGTCGCGTGGATCGCTGATTCCTCAATGTATATCTCGGTCGAAGCGCACCAGACCATCACAAGTCGGCTGCAATTATTGTCTGATTTGAACTTAGCGATGTCTGCGATCAACTGCTCGGCAAGTTCCATCTTGTTCTTGCCGGTTTTGACGTTCTCGCCAGTGATGCGTTTGACGTAGTTCTGCTCAAATACGGCCGCCATCGGTTTGAGCGATGAAAGCGGTTCCGAAAGTTGATTGATGAGGTCTTTGTCGAGGACGCCGGCGTTCATGGCCGCGTCGTACGCACTGTCGTGAAAAATATCCCAAGCACCAAATACGATGTCATCGAGCGACGCGAGCGGCACAAAATCCTTAATGAGCGGCGAACGGTTATCCGTACGCTTACCCAGACGGATCGTTCCCATCTGCGTGAGGCTACCGACCGGAGCCGAAATGCCTCTTTTAACCGCCTCAACACCAGCGACAAGTGTCGTACTGACAGCCCCAAGGCCGACCAGCAAAATTCCAAGCTTCCCTTCCGCGGGAGCAATCTCCACACCCTTCTCTACCATTAATTTCCTCCGAAAACCAAACATAAAGAATAGCTTTATCGAGTGATTTAGGCAAATACGATAGGAATTTAGTAGCAGCGGTATCGAAGGTAGGATTTCATGATAATTGCGAAAAACTAAGCGTCGACGTAAATCTAGCCTGCATAAACTCTAAAGTCGATCTCAGCGAAAATATTATCGCGGTTTTCTATCTCATTCAGCAGTTCGTGGTCGACGTCGCCGCAGTCGAGCATTTTGGCGAGCAGGTCGAAGCGGTGGATGTGGGACTGGAAGCGGCGAGACGAATATTCGACCGTCGTGCCCTGATATATCTGGAACGCCCAGTCGCTGGATTGGGCGAGGAGGAGTTCGCGGGCTAGTTGATTCAGTATCCGTCCGGCCGGAACGCGGGAGCCCTCGCCGTGGGCGCCGGTTCCTCCGGCGTGATGCTCGTTGGCCGACGAAGCGTCGCCCATGCCGACGAGGGCGTCGGCATTCCCGGCGAACTTATTCGCATACGCCGTCATTTTTCTCTCAGCGTCGTGCTGATAAGGATACATCCAAGAATTCCCTTCGTTGATCCATACCTTGTAATAGCCGTTCTCGCCCCAGCTTGAGGCGGTGGGCTGCTGGACCTGGATGGGCAACCCGCTGTCGAGGAAGTCGCCGGGTGTGATGCATTCGATCTCGTTTTGGTCGAAATGGATCTTGCGGAAAAAGTAATCGATGAACTGCGGCCCTTCGAACCACCAGTGGCCGTAAAGCTCTGCGTCATAGGGACTTACGACGAGCGGCGGATGGCCTTCGAAGGTTTCGCGGAGCTTGTGTGCCTGCTTGATACGTTCGCCGATGAAATGCGTCGCGTTCTCGGCCGCTTTGTCGCGGGCCATCGCAGGAATGTATGGTTCTTTGCGGTTCTGCGGCACGTCCCGGCCGGTAATGCGGTGATATTTCAGCCCAAGATGGCGGCGTTCGCCGCTCGAATGCAGGTGCGGCTTTAGGTAATCATAGGGAGCATCGAAGCCGATGTCGCGGTAGAACTCGCGGTAAAGATCGTTGCCCGGATAACCGATCTCAGCCGACCAAACCTGCTGACTCGTGTCCACATCGCGGGCAAAAACCGCCGTTCCGTTCGGGCAAACCACCGGAGCATGAACACCATAACGCGGCCGCGGATCACCGTAAAGTATGGCGTGCGTGTCCGAGATGAAATATTCGATACCGCTGTCTTTTAGCAGATCTTCGACGCCCGGCTCGTACGCACATTCCGCGAGCCAGATGCCGCGAGGCTGTCGCCCAAAGTGCTTCTTGTAATTGGCGACAGCGATCTGCACCTGCGCCCGCCGGGATTCCTGCGTCGAGATCAGAGGCATAAAGCCGTGAGTCGCACAGCACGTAATGATCTCGATGACGCCTTCGTCCTGCAATTCGCGAAACGCGTTGATCAGGTTTCGCTGATAGCGGTTATTCCAGAGATCGAGCGACGCCGAGAGGTTGTCGACGTACATTTTTGCCACGTCACGAAAATTCTGAGATTCGCTCTGAGTGCGGTGAAGTTCTTTTTTCGCGAGCTCAAGCAGGTTTTCGAGATGCCGCGTGTAGCGTTCCTGCAAAAGCGGATCAGCCAGCATCTCACACAGCGGCGGCGAAACATTCATCGCGAGGCGAGGTTTAATTCCCTGCTCGTGAAGCGACTGAAAAATGAAAATGAGCGGAAGATAAACCTCGGTGATGGCCTCGTAAAGCCAGTCTTCTTCTAAGAATTCAGGATATTCCGGATGCCGGACAAACGGAAGGTGAGCGTGAAGGATCAGGCTAAAGTATCCGGTTGGCATAGTCGTCAGGTTATAGCTAGTTTTCGATCAGAGCTTTGATCCTGGAAACAACCTTAGCGAAATGATCGTCCTTTACAGTACTGTATTTCCGGAGAATTTTCCCTTGATCGATCGTAAATAATTTGTGAGCTTTGACCAGCGAAGTTTCCGGTAGAACGCCGATCTCAAGATCATCGTCTGTTAACTCTACCGAATAGGCGTCCTTGCGAAGATTCGACGTTATGACACAGACCAAGACATCCTTAAATTTTTCGTTGTATCGATCATTAGAAATGATCAAAACGGGACGCCTTTTTGCGCTGCTTAGATCAGAATACGGAAATGGAACCAGTACTATATCCTTCTGGCGATATTTAGTGCCACTCACTTGCCGATTCCTCCCAAGCGTCGTCCATCACACTCTCGGTCAAGTCGCCGGTGTAATCGCCCATATACAGTCCATATTTGTCCTGATAAAGAATATCGATGAGCTTGTTTACATTCTCAAGCAATGCGCTGTCCTTAAGGAGCGTCAATTCCTCCTTCAGGCTCTGGTATTCACTAACTGGGATCTCAATAGTTTGCATAACTAAACCTTAACGTCCTAAGGAGTGCGAACTCACCGGATTGTATCTCGGTGCTAACTCTATTGAGGGCTTCTTGTTTGAAACTGTTTTCGTTTTCAACGTCTTCGGGAAATTCACGAGGCTGGCTCCGTAAACGGCGGGGCCGAATTCTTCCTCGGTAAATTCCGTTTCCTCGATCTCGAAATGCTCGGTGAGCGACGACATTGCACGTCCCGCGTTGATCTGTCCGGCATTCGCCTGAAGTATCGCAAACAGCGTGGGGCTTACCTTGCCGCGAAGCTCCTCGAGCGTCATTCCCGACGCGAGTGCGATCAGAGCGTAACGGAGTTCGTCCGACGAAATGCCCTCGATCTGCACCTCGCCGCTGCCGATAAAGCTCGTAAATGCCTGTTGCGAGGCGTCCTGAGCCAAAGCGATATCGTCGCCCGCCATAGCAACGTCAAACGCATCTCGCGAAAATCCGGCGACATCAAGAACCTCGGCAAACTTGTTTGCACTCACACGCCAGTCAGAATCCGTCGCCGCACGTGGGCTGGGCGAACGTCGCGGCGTCTCGATCGAATTCGAATGGAGGATGCGGAAATACGGGCGTCCCGGAGCAAAAAATCCGACCTCAGCCTGATATTTGCGGTCAGGTTCGACATCGAACCACCAATTCCCTTCGGCCTCGCACTGATTGATCGTCTCGTGGCCGTAGGTTTGATCGATAAGCTTGATTACGAGCGTGTAATTGCCCAGATCGCTGCCGAAAACATTTGTCAGTATCGCCCATGGGTTTTCCTTGACCGACCAGTAAAAATAGATCCGAGTCGGCGTCTGCATCTGCAAACGGGCACGGTTTTCTTTTTGCAGTTCGGGCAGTTTAACATCTGCGAGAGCTTTGAACGTCGGCGAAAGTTTGACCTTTGGCTCCTCGACGGCAAGTTCGGCTGTGATGTCGAGGTTTTTCTTTCTCGAATCAGCCTTGCCCGGAACTTTGGCGGCTTTGGACGCGGCTTTTAACGCTCGCGCAGTCGTTTTCGCAGCCCGCTTTTTCACCGGCGAAGCGGTGGCTACAGTCGTTGCGAACGGGTCAGATTCGATGGTCTTAGCCGTCTTTCTGACACGCTTTTTCGGGGCGGCGACCTCTCCAAAAACTTCTGCCGCGACCTTACGCAGACCCGTTTTCTTGACCGCTTTTACCTCAACCACAGATTCAAACGGATCAACCTCGGATTTTGCCTTCGCCGAACGCTTGCCTACAGGAGTTCTTTCTTTATCAGTTTTCGTAGCCATAAAATAAATTACGCGACATTGAAGTATGCGGTCTTTTAAGAAAAGTTACAAGCCTTTAGCTCCAGGGCATTAGGAAGCAACCACTGAAATGCGCGAAAAAACACTAAAAAGATATCTTCTTTTTAGTACTCGTTTTGTGTAATTTCGTGGTTCCTGTTCCTAACTCGGCTTCGTCATGGCCTTGAGTTTGATCTCGACCTTACCGTATTGAGTATCGACTTGAGCCTTTACCGGGGTATGCAGTTTATCATCGGTGAGCCAAAGGACCATCTTGCCTTTCTGCTCGATCAGGCGGCCCGGTCCAAATATCTCGGGCTCGACCCGCAGGCACCAAAATTTACCGATCGCCGTCCCAAGTTGCTCACGCTTTGTAACTGCGACCGGCACCTTGTATACCAAACCGGAATCACTGACAGAAAGTTCGAAACGGTCGCCCACCGCCAGTTCGCGCAAACGCATTGCGTAGATCGCGGAGATCATGTCGTTCATCGGATCGGAGATCTCAGATGCGATGCGGCGGGGCGGACGATTGACGTCCTTCGGGTCGGTCTCAACATAAGTTACCCGCTTCATCTGGTAATCGAACTCGGCCTCGCTATCGCGAACACGCTGTTTCTGAACGTCCTTTTTAACCGTCTTTACAATGCGAAAAGTTGACAGATCCACGACCGATTCGTAGTCCTGCATAAAGCTGTAGCGAAACAGCTTCAGCATCGTGCCTTTTGATTCGGCGATCGATCTGATCGAGATCTGATCGCCTTTCGGTGTTATTGCGGTACTGAATGTAAGGTCGGCAATGGAGATGCTTAGCTTTAACTTGCTGGCCTTGCCCTCGAATGTCAGCTTTTCGCCATCGAATTTGCTTGCCGGCATGGAAGCAGAAGGCGACTTGTTTCCCGCCACACTCCCAGGCAGTGTTGGGCCCTGGGCCAAACCGACAACTGTGGCCGCGAATAACATTGCGGCAAAGAGCATCGATCTGAAAAACAACAGCTTCATAACTAAGTCAGAAAATACGCCTTCGCGGCTAATATTGCGACAACGACTGCGGCACCGATCGCCGCCCGATATTCGCGATACTGCGAGTATAGCTGAAAGTCGAATTTTTCGCCTGTATTCCGCCATACCGTGATACGCGGAATTAACAACGGGACATTCTTCTCGTATTCGTCGAATTCCTCGCCGAATATCCTCCGCATATCACCTATTTCGACGCGCATAACCGGCAAATAGATGCCGAGGAACAAAATACAAAATAGGATCGCGAGCCACCATACACCCGCCGCAACCGTAAAACCAAGCCCGAGGATCAGACTGCCGAGATAAAGCGGATTCCTCGTGTATCCATACGGACCGCTGACGGCTAAGGTTTTCGCCTTTCTAATATGCCCCGAAGCCCACGCTCGAATCAGTACGCCAACGCACACAACGGCCGAACCGATCGCGAGTGTAGGCAGCGTCGGCCGCGCAAAGATCAAAAAAACGATAGCAAAAATGAAACCAAGTGGAACCCGGATGCGTTGAACAATGCGTTTGTCGAATTTGATCATAAGCGTTTGAGTCGCTCGCCCACGGCGGTCAGAACAGTCTCAACCTCGATATCCATACAGATCCATTTCGAACACGTCCGCCGGTGGCAATCCACGCGGCAGTCGATGTCGTCTCGCTCGACGCAGATATCGTCGGCACGCGGACTGCCGTTTCGCCACCATTCCGTCGGGCCGAATATGCCGACGATAGGTGTTCCAGCCGCTACCGCAATATGCGTCGGCCCAGTGTCGCCTCCGACGTAAACTGTCGCCCTTTTTGCCAGCTCGTAAAATCCTTTCAGACTCGGCTCGGCAAGCGTAAGTTTACCAGAATGGCTATTCGCGGCTGCCTTTTCCGCAAGCTCCGACTCTTTTGGCCCCGTAACGACGACCGATGCCATACCGTGCTCTTCCCAGATCCGGTCGGCTAACACACCGAATTTCTCCGCATGCCAAAGCTTCGTTACCCAGCCGCCTGCTGGGTTGAGGACGGCAAAACACTCGCGTTGCACAAGCCCGCGCGTAAGCAAGGGCGAATCATTCGAGTGGAGCGTTTCGCTCTCGCTCACGCGCGGGCTTGTGCAGACAGCTTCAATTATCGCCTCAGCCTCTGCAACGTGTTCGGAAAAAGTCGCGATCGGAAACTCAAAATACGTATCAGGAACCTCAATATTCAACGCTCCCGCGGCGAGAGCGAGATTCTTTCTAATAATATGGATTCCAGTTGGAACGGCGACCTGATCGGTCAACAGCAGTCGGCTCGCGGGTTCCCGCAAACCATCTTTAGAGAATCCGAATCTTTGCCTCGCCCCCGACAACTTACCGATCATCGCCGATTTCAAAAGCCCTTGAAAATCGATCGAGACATCAAACTTGAACCGACGCAGCTCCTTGATCTGCTTAGTCGCCCCGAGCAATATCTCCTCGATCACCTTCCCGCCTCGAAGGCTCTTGGTATCGACCTCGATCAGGTTGTCGATCAGCGAATTCCCGCGCAACATCTCCGCCGATCGCTCCTCGACAACCCACGATATCTCTACATCCGGCAATGCCTGGCGAATAGCTGATAATGCTGGCAGCGTGTGGATAATATCCCCAATACTGCCGAGTTTTACGATAAGGATGTGCATCGAGTCAGAATAGTAAACAACCTAGTCGATAATAATAGCAAGAATATATGGTTCGACTATTCGCGAGGTTCGTCCGTCTAATTTCAGAGCTTGCGACGATTGCGTACTACCCTCACATGGGAAAAAATATCTTCTTATTAATACTCATCATGCTTTCAACCGGCCGGATATCTCTCGCACAGAGGCAAAGCTCGCTGATCTTGCCCCAAACTACCGACCCTGGTATCACTACCAACTTAAACAACCATTTCGTTTCGATCAACAGGTCGGTCACGCAAAAGAATCAGCTCTTTATATTCCTACCGGGAACCGGCGGCGTCGGAATTACCGCCAGAGAGATCAACTGGACAGCAGCCGATCTTGGCTTTCATGCGATAAACCTAACATATCCGAACGACGAGGCGATAAACGACCTGTGCTCCGCGACGGCCGATCTTGATTGCTATGCGAACGCCCGTCTCGAAGTCCTAGACGGCACCAACCGCTCCTCACTTGTAAACGTTAGCCGCCCGAACTCGATCGAAAATCGCCTGATCAAGCTACTGATCTACCTGCGGACTCAGTCACCGAATGATAATTGGGGCCAATTCCTGATCAACGATTCGACCATCGATTGGTCAAAGATCGTTATTACTGGTCATTCACAGGGCGGCGGGCATGCTGCGATCATCGGCCGATACCACGCGGTCGCGAGAGTGGTTATGTTCGCCGCGATGGACTTCAACGCCCGATCCAACGCCCCTGCTAACTGGATAGCCCAGCCGAACACAACGCCAAACGCCACGACACCCGACCGATTCTGGGGATTTTCACACACACGCGACGATCAGGTGAATTTTACGCTTTTGACGAATCGGATCTGGCCGGCATACGGAATGCCAACCTTTGGAGCGGTTTCGAATGTCGACACTCAAGGTCCACCATTTTCGAATACCCACTCGCTGACAACCGATCTGGACTGCGATGTAACTCACGGATGCATCGTCGTTGACGCGAGGCTTAGCAGGCTTCCAGACGGAACGCCGATCTACAAGCCTGTCTGGGAATACCTATTGTCAAACACCGTCGCATCCTCGGCATCCATCTCAGGCCGCGTCCTGTCACCGTCAGGTATCGCCATTCGAAATGTCATCGTGACACTTACTGATTCGCAAGGCATAAGGCGAACCGCCGTAACTGGCTCGTTCGGTACTTTCACTTTCGAAGACGTGCTGGCAGGACAAACCGTCATAATCGGAGCCTCCTCCAAGCGTTATCGATTCGCCCCGATCTCCATTTCCCTGACCGCTAACCTCTTAAATGTGGATCTGATCGGACTAGAGTAGTTTTACTCATTAGGCCGTCATCGCAGGGAATACAGTAATTTTTCATGAATCCCGCCAAATCCGCCGTTCGACATACCCGCGATGACATCGCCATCGGCCATTTGCGGAGCGAGGTGATCGCCCGTTGAATCGGTGTCGGGTAGAACTCGTCGAGTAAGCGGCAGCGTCTGTAGAAAATCGCCAATGCTGCCAGGAACTCCGATGAGAAGATATATCGCTCCCTATCGTAGCTGTTTGCTTGCTAGAATCGAACTGAAGAGCAGGGGAAAAAGTGGCAAATACCTTTTTCGCCGCCTACCTGCCGCTGGCCAGGACTACATCGCTTACAGCGGTTGATCGGCTGAGAACCACTTGCGTGGAGCCGGGGAACAGGGCGAAATCTTCAATTTTGTGCCATTCGAAATTAGTGATTTGCGTCGCCGTGCCGCCGTCCAGTGGTACGCGCCAAATATTTCCGATATCTCCATCGTTATCGACTAACATAAGCGACTTACCGTCGGTCGACCAACGTGCCACGCGATCCGTGATTCCATCAGGTACGTTCACACTTGGCCCCATTGGCCCTCCGTCTATTGACACGGTGCCAACTCTCCACTTGTCATCGTCCATATAAAAGAATGCTACGGTTCGCCCATCAAATGAAACAGTCGGCCGCATCGCAAAGTAATTAGTTAACTGCATCTCTTCGCCGCCGCCGTCGAGAGATATTTTCCAAAGGGTGGATTTGATCCCAAAGCCAAACCCCTTTTGAAAGACAACCGAACGATTGTCCGCCGAGCAGTTCGGGTAAAATTCGCCATCGCCGTTAGTCAATTGCAGCATTTCGCTGCCGTCGGGTCGGCTACGCCACAGATTTACTTTTCCTGATCTACGAGATGGGAAAACTACGTATTTCCCATCGGGCGTTAGACACAAGCCACGTTCGTCGACCTGACCGTCAACAGTTATCTGCCTTCTGGCTCCGGAGCTCTCAATGACCGACAAATTCGATCCTCCATTGGCATTTGAGCGAAAAGTAACTGCGCCACTGCTGGCTGCTGCAATTGTGTCTAGCTCACCCGTTTCTGATATGAGGTTTCGTGTGGTTAAAGCCCCTTGTCCAAGCGTTCCGAGCCAGAGGCTACTGGTTCGACTTTCCTGCACCGATACAAATTGTTTTCCATCGGGAGTCACGCCGATAAACGAATATTCATTCAAGTCGTTCGTCAACCGGCGAACTTCCCCGTCGGCCGCGGAGATAAACCAAACCTGACTCGGCGACTGCGCCGTGTCGCTCCCGGTTACGAGCAAACCACTTTCGTCCCTCAACCATTGTACGCTGTTGAGTGATCGCCACCTTTTTGCGGTCAGGGCTTTTTCTGAACCATTCGTAGGATCGACCCCGATAATATTTGAATAACTTTCATCTCCCTCCCGGAAACTGTGTATTACGGCGATCGTCCGCCCACTCGGTGACCACGAACAGGGCTGTCCCATAACTTGTAGACCGGCCGGTCTTCGTCGCGATATCAACTCGCGGCGTTCGCCGCCATCGAGACTGTCGATCAGCAGGATCGTTCGACTACTTCCAGAATCCGAGACTACGTGGGCGAATTGCCTTTTATCGGGTCCAAAGGACATTGAAAAGCTTGATAACGCAAGTTTTTGACTCAGGCCGCCCAAAGCGGGCACCGCGAATACCTCTGCGTCGACTTTGTCACCGGGAAAATACCCGTAATAAACGATTTTGCCGTCAGGCGAAAAGATGAAGAAGCTAAACAATCCTTTCTGCGGACCAACCAATTCAATTGAATTGCCTATATCGATCTGCCTTACCGAAAGACTGACGCCCTCTTTCCCCACGCTCTCAAACGCAATGAGGTTACCGTCCGGCGAAAGAGCGACTTTGCCGACGTTCCCCGAATTTGTCAGGCGACTTAATTTTATTTCCGGGAAAGGCTCGCCGGGGGTTTGCGTAGATTTGTACGCACGCCAACTCACGATCGAAATAGCCGATATCGCGAAAAGGCAAACTAACGCGAGCCTCCGACGCGATAGGAGGGGCTTACCGGTTCTGCCCGGCATATCCACCTCAGCAGCTACCTGCAGATCGGATGTCTGGAGCTCATAACCACGACTTGTGTCCGCATCTCTGCCAGCCGTTAGCTCAGGATTCTTGCCAAGGGTACTTACCGGCGTCACAAATCGATAGCCTTTTTTTGCGACCGTTTCGATGAATTTACTGCCGTTCTCGTCTACTCCTAAAACTTTTCGAAGCGTATGGACAATTCGTGTAACATTCGCCTCTTCGACAAATGAATCCGGCCAGACTAAGCCCATTAATTCTTCTTTTTCGACGAGATGTCCAGCGCGTTCGACGAGAATAACCAGCACGTCAAAGGCTTTTGGCGTGAGAGCTACGACCTGCTCACCTTTTATCAGTCGGCGCTCTTCGACATCAAGTTCGAAGGTACCGAATCTGTAAATACTTCTAATCTCCGCGTCGGTGCCCATAAGGAGAAAATTAGGAGAAAACTAAGATTTTATTCCAAAGACCGCTCGGCCTAAAAGAGCTAGATTACATAACAATTCGATGAACTGTCTCTGATTTTGAGACGGTAGTATAACTCAGAATCAGTATCGTTGGAACGAAAAAAATATCGACGATTCTGCTAAGGGTGTTGATGATGGATTTGCCAGAATCACGAGGTAACACGATGAAATACTTTTCGATAGCTCTCCAGGCTTTCTTAGTGACACTTTTTATAGTTTGCACCTTCCCGTTATTTGCAACCGCGGCTTCTGGATCGCTGGATCCGACTTTTGGAATCGGCGGTGTTGAAAGATTCTACGATTCGTGGGGTCAATCGATCAGAGTTCAGCCGGATGGCAAGTTAGTTGTCCTCGGGGCAGGACTCCGACGGCTTCTCCCGAATGGGCAGCCTGACCCGAGTTTCGGCATAAACGGGACTGCCTCAGTGCCCGCCGGATATGGCACTGGATTTAGCGCCAAGATCCAACCGGACGGCAAAATCGTTGTGGTTGGCGTTTACAGAGTGCATCCGTCGACCGGAGAATTTGCCGTTTGGCGATACAACCCTGATGGAACGCCGGATACGCTTTTTGGCAGCGCCGGTGTCATCTTGACCAATTTCAGGAATACGTCCGACACCGCAGCTTCGGTTACATTGCAAACCGACGGAAAGTTGGTTGTCGTGGGTTCGGCAGGCGACGGTGACAGCTTGGGCTCTTCAGTTGCGGTCGCGCGGTTTGCGGTGAACGGCTCGCTCGATCCCACTTTTGGCAACGGCGGAAAAGTTTTGACAAACCTCACCGCTACCCACGATGAAGCCACAGGAGTCGTCGTCCAGCCAGACGGCAAGATCGTGGTGGCAGGGAGCGGAGGCAATCAAACCAGCCTCCACGTGGTGCGATACATGGAGAATGGCTCTCTCGATCCGGCGTTTGGGTTCGGCGGCATCGCGACAATCGGGGACGCAATCGGCGATGCTGTAGTAATCCAAGGCAATGGTCGCATAATTGTTGCTGGCGGAAGCCTTATCGGCTTGAACAAGGTGTTTTCCCTCTTCGGATTTAACCAGAGTGGGAATCTTGATTCAACATTTGGCGAAGACGGTCTCGCTCGAGGCTTCGAAACAGGTTACGGCTCCGCAAACGATCTTATTTTGCAGCCGGATGGCAAAATTGTAGCAGTTGGTGGGGCGGCCAATGGCTCGCGAGGCGCCATAGCGGTCGCACGATTCTTATCCAACGGAGCGAAAGACGTCTCATTCGGCACTGATGGGCAGACGCTCACGCAGATAAGCGATTCTAGCGATTCCGCAATTGGAGTCGCACTGCAATCGGATAATCGCATTGTCATTACTGGTTTTGCTGGTTTTTTCGACTATGAATCGATCACCGATATGTTGGTTATGCGGTACGACAACGATTCCGCCCAGGCCGGTGTGACTGTCACGGGACGCGTGCTGCTCCCAAGCGGCGCTCCACTACGGAACACGACGGTTTCCCTGATCGATGCATTTGGGAATTCTCGAAGCACAACATCCGGATCGTTCGGCGTCTACACCTTTGAGGCCGTTGCCGCGGGCACCTCGTACACGCTGGTCGCAAGATCGAAACGCTACCGCTTCGCTCCGCGCATACTTACGCCGAATGAAAACATTTCCGGCTTTGACCTCATAGCTGTCGAATGATCCTAGAGGAGGGCGAAACGCAAATGTTATTTTGTTGGATCAATCAGGCACACGAAGGGTCACCACTGCCAGTTCGTTCGGTTTTTATGAATTTACAGCCGTCCAAACTGGCCGTTCCTATACCGTTTCGGTCGTCTCGAAACGCTACAGATTTCAAGCGAGAACTGTTACTCCGAGCGACAACATCACTGGATTTGACTTCACGGGGATGGAATAGCCAGTGAATCGATCAGCCGATCAGCGAGACCATAGAGGTTTCTATGTTTATAAGACTCAATCGTTATATCGTTGTCCGATTATTTCTCGCAGTTCTTTTTCTGTCTGGTACGTCAGCGGCACAGTTGGACCAAACCTTCGGGGTCGGGGGAAAAGTCGTTTTTTCTCCTTTTCCTGGTGGAGCAACTGCCCGGCGGGTTAGGATACAGCCGGACGGAAAGATCGTAACCTTTGGAACTACCACAATATGGTACGGCAGTTCATTTCTAAGCCGGCATGACTCAAATGGCGTGCTCGATCCGAGTTTTGCTGGTGATGGGATCGTCGAATTTTCCGACGGTTTCTACAACGACATGGTCGTTCTCTCAGGCGGCAATATCTTGGTGACAGGGGAAAGTGCTTATTTCGCGGGCTCAACGGGTTTTCGTACCTACGACTCAAACGGCACTAGACTGCTGCGACCAGCAGAAGCTAGCTGGGACGACACCCTGGGACGACGCCTTCTGGTGCAGCCCGACGGCAAGATCGTAATCGTTACTTACACCGGAACACCAAACTTCGCCGCAAATGATCTGGCCGCCATTCGGTATATGGACACCGCCGAGTACTTTGACCCGTCATTTGGCAACTTTTCCCTGGCAGTTTCCAGTGTTCCAGTACGGCGGGATACAGAATTTTGGAATGATCTCTATGGAGCCGATTTCCTTGGTGATGCTGCGATCCAGCCGGATGGGAAGATCGTCATGATGGGTAGCGGGACCACAGGTACGAAGGTGGTACGGCTCACAACCACAGGAGTTCTGGATGGAAATTTCGGGAGCAGCGGGATCGCCTCGTTGCCAGGCAGCCTCGCATACGCCCACCCCGGCGGTATGGTGATCCAGAATGACGGAAAGATAGTTATCAACGGCGTCCTTACCGAATTTGGGCTCAACTCTTCGTTCATTGTCCGACTCAACGCCAACGGAACTCTCGACGACCAGTTCGGAACCGGCGGAATAGTTTCGATCTTAGAACCCGATCCGGACGCACGCGGTATCGGCACAGCTCTCGCGATCGATCCGACCGGCAAGATCATAACCGCCGGCGACCGGGGCGGAAGCTTTGCCCTGATGCGTTTCCGCCCGTCCGGCCTTCTCGACACCTCGTTTGGCACAAACGGTGTTCTCGTAACCCCGATGACAACGGAGCGAAGCTCGATCCACTCGATCGCGTGGCAATCCGCGGGCAAACTCATCGCCGTTGGCACCGTCGAGGGAACAAATCGAGCGGTCGGGATCGCCCGATACGAAATTACCAACAGCGGAATCACTATCTCAGGACGTGTTGTCACGCCCAACGGTACCCCAATTCGAAATGTGTCGGTAACTCTTGTCGATTCTCAGGGATCAAGACGAACCACGAACACAGGATCTTTCGGACTTTTCGTCTTTGACAACGTAACTGCAGGGTCTTCGTATACCGTATCTGCTTCGTCCAAGAGATTTAGATTTCCAGCGCGGTCGATCCAGCCAACCGGCGACCTCACCCTTGAAGATTTCGTAGGACTCGAGTGACTTTATGACGAAACTTAAATTGCTGTTCCCTTTAAACATCAACAAACCAGAGGATCTCATGAAAATAAAACTGGCAGTGTTGACCGTATTCAGCTTATTTATTGTAATGCTGAGCCATGTCAACTCGGTGGCCGCCCCAGGCGACCTTGACCCGACTTTCGGCGGCTCGGGGACGATCGGCATCTCGGCCAACACTATACCTACGCGTGTCAGAATACAATCGGATGGGAAGATCGTTACGTTCGGCTACTACCCGTATGGCAAGTATTCCTATATCTCGAGGAACAATGCCGACGGGACGCCGGACTATACATTTGGCTCCGGCGGAGTGGTTACGATCCATTACTATCCAAGCTTGGAATTTCTGGTTGACTATGTCGAATTGCACGATGGTAAATATCTGGTTGTCGGCACGAAAAACAGTGCTTTTGCTTTGTTCCGCTACAATTCAAACGGGACCCGAGATGCATCATTCGGATCAAATGGTGTCTGGACACCTCTGGGCAGTGACGGCCCCTCCGAGGGAAACGCGATCATCATACAGTCTGATGGTAAGGTCATTGTCTCTGGATTTTCAGACACGGGATTTCTAATTCGTTTCAACCAAAATGGCTCTCCAGATGAGAGTTTCGGCATAAATGGCAAGGTCATCTCAGCCTTTGGAAATTTAGGCGAACTAACGATCCAGCCCGACGGCAAGATCCTCGCATGGGTTGAGGGCCAGAGCCCAAAGATTGTCCGATACAACCCTAACGGAAGTCCCGACGGCAGTTTTGGGGCCGGCGGAGTTCTCACTCCTGCGATCGATTACCGAGGGGATATGGCCCTTTCGCCAGACGGAAAACTCGTTATCAGCGGGCGCTTGATCAATTTGCGGTCTGTGATTGCACGATACAATGCAAATGGAATTCTTGATGCATCATTCGGAATAAACGGGGAGGTTTCCCTAACGGAAACCCCGGAAAATTCGTACTCGTCCGGAAAAGCTCGGGCGTTGGTGGTGCAGAGAAACGGCAAGATAGTGTTCGCCGGAGATCGTGATGCTGTCTTTTCGATCTCTCGCCTCAATTATGACGGGACGGCCGATGAAACTTTTGGGACGAATGGTACTGTCATTACGCCGCTTGCTCCGATATGTCGATTTTACGACGTTACGATCCAAGCTGACGGCCGGATAGTCGCTGTCGGGGATGCTGGCAGCAGCAGTAGTGCTCAATATGTGGGCCTGATACGTTATATCGGCGATCCCCCGCCGGTTACACTGAGTGGCAAGGTAACGACGCCCAACGGCCGCGGGTTGCGAAATGCTGTAGTTAGGCTGACCGATCCGTTAGGGGTTGTCAGAACCGTAAACACCAGCTCATTCGGGCTCTACCATTTTGACGACGTGACACCAGCCGAATCGTACACCATCACGGTTTCGTCGAAGCGGTACCGCTTTGCTGCGGCTAACGTTTTGGTAAAAGGCAATATGGTAAATTTCGATTTAGTCGGAATGGAATAAGATCAATGCCTGAGGACTTCGAGGATCTTGTCGTGAATTGATCCGAATCCACCATTAGACATAACGGCGACGACATCGCCGTCGACCATTTCCGGAGCAAGGTACGCAACGATCGCGTCGGCGTCGGTCAAAGTCATGGCAGGTGTACCATTGGCGGTTATTTCGCCGACGAGCTTTGGGACGTCGAGTACATCGCCATAGTTTTTTGCGTCTTCGGGGTTGAAGACGCCGGCGATGATGACGAGATCGGCGTGGGCGAAGGCGGCTTTGTATTTTTCTTCGAAGACCGACAGGCGTGACGAGCGGGAACGCGGTTCGAAGACAGCGATCAGTCGGTTATCGGTGTAGCGTTGGCGCAGGGCTTTTAAGGTTTCGTCCACCGCCGTTGGGTGATGGGCAAAGTCGTCGATGACGGTAACCCCGCGTTCCACTCCGCGGACCTCCATCCGGCGTTTCACGGACTCAAAGGTGTCGAATGCCTCCTGCATTTTCGCTTGAAATATTCCCCACGCATCGGCGGCTATAATTACGGCGAGGCAGTTGCGGACGTTGAATTCGCCGATCATCTTGGTAGTGAATTCGCCCCATTTTTCGCCGCTCTGAAAGATCTGAAATTTCGTTCCAGCGGCTGAAAACTCTATGTTCCGAGCCTGCCATTTCGCTTCAGGCGACAGGCCAAATGTCTCGACCGTCGTGTGCAGTTTGCCTTTCATCTGCTCGAGCACTTCGCCGACGACCGGCGAATCTATGCCGCAAATCAGGCGGCCGTTGCCGGGTACGAGGTTCATCAGCCGTGAGAATTGCCACTTGATCGCGTCGATGTCTTTGTAGATATCGGCGTGGTCGAACTCGATATTGTTGATGATCGCGATCTCTGGCAGATACGACATGAATTTCGGCTTTTTGTCGAAGAACGCCGTGTCATATTCATCACCCTCGATGACGAAATAGTCGCTGTCCGTCACGCGAAAGCTCTGCCCAAAATTCTGCACAACCCCGCCGACCAAAAACGTCGGATCGAGCCCGCCGACCTCGCACATCCATGCCGCGAGACTAGTCGTCGTGGTTTTGCCGTGCGTTCCGGCGATCACAAGCGATCGTCTGGCACAAGCCCGCGCGTCAGCAAGGGCGTCACCTCGACGAATGAAAACATCGCGGATCGTCTCCGCCTGCGATCGATACAAAAGCTTCCGGTTCAGGACCTCTTCGAGCTCCGGATTTCCACGCATTATCGTGTTACCGACAACGGTAACATCGCGTTCAACATCCGTGTTCTCCGCCTTGTAACCCTGCATGATCTCGATACCCAACGCCTCGAGCTGCGTCGACATTGGCGGATAGACATTCTGGTCCGACCCGGTCACCTTGTGCCCGCGTGCCTGCAGCATCCCGGCCAAACTCGCCATTGCGGTGCCGCAAATTCCAATCAAATGATAGTGCATTAACAGTTTCTATTTCCCTTTCAAAAGTGCTGCAAACGGCAGCTTTGCCGTCGTCAAATAATAATCAACCTCGTCTCGATCGTCGCCCATGACGCCGTCGGAATGTTTTTTTGGTTTCTTAGATCTTAGATCGAGGTATTTCTCGGTCATATGGATCTGCTTGCCTTTGTTGTCGAAAAACCTTCGACGGACGACCATGAAATCGCCCAGAAATGTGCGGTAATCAGACTCGATCATTGCCAACGAACCATCTGCCCGAAAGTAGTGATCGTTGTACTTCGCCCAGTCGCCGGACTGACTCGACAGCGTAAAAGTAGATTGCACGATCTTGCCGCCGCTCAGCCAGTTAAATGCGATGTCGTAAACTTCGTTCCTGCTTCTAAATGTCTCCAGAGCCTTTTCCGAGGCAAATTTCTGCCACTTTGCCGATTCGCTTTCCGTACCGGCCGTGTCACCGAAGATCAAGCTGGGTTTCTTCAGCTTTTTGCGGACCGCGTCAACCGTTTTCACGTAAGCGTCGATCTTTTTTACATCGGGCGAGACCTTACCCTGTGCCGATACATTAACTAATGCTCCAGCAAAACTCAGCGCAACAAGCGCGGCGATAAAAGCGATCTTTCTCATCTTCAATTCTCCGATCGAAACCCAGGCTTGCAAGATCCCTATTAATTCGCCAGCAATTCCTTTACTAGCCCATCTGCATCATAAACCTTTCGCAGAGACTCGATGATACCTGCAGAATGAACGCCGACCGCGCGTGAGCCTTCGTTTTCTTCGATGTACCAGTAGCGGTTCGAGAGTTTTTGGTTGTTGCTGTCGAAGTTAAGGCCGACTAGTTCGCCTTTGCGGTTGATGACGGGCGAGCCGCTGTTGCCGCCGATGGTGTCGGCGGAGTAGACGAAATTGAGCGGCGTTGAGAGGTCGATCTTGTCGCGACGCGATCTGAGGCTCTCTGGCAGGTGGAACGGGTCTTTTTCGCCAAAGCTCAGAGCTCGGTCGTAGAGGCCGAAGAAAGTCGTCTTGTACGGCACGAGAGTCGTGTCTTCTTCGTAGCCTTTGACAACGCCGTATTCGATGCGAAGCTGGCCGTTGGCGTCGGGCGGCATCGATTTGCCGTAGACGGCGAAGCGTGCCTGAGCGATGCGTGTGCCGTTGGCGGTCTCGACGTTGAGAACGTTTTTCTCGTTCCATTCGCGGAGCTGGCGAATGACAGGCTCGACACGCCGGGCGAGCGTGATCATCGGATCGGTCGAGGCGTTCACCGCCGCCGCACCGCCATCGAGCATTGCCTTGCGGACCGCCGGATCGCCGAGCTTTGTCTCGCGGATCGCGCGGCCAACAACCTCCGCCGGTTCGGCATCGCCGAGGGCCGCTTTGACGAACGGGTCACCGGCACCGAGCACCTTGACGCCTTCTTCCAGCCATGCCTGCAGTGCAGCCTGCTCCATCTCCGGATATATCGGAGCGGGCGAAAATAGTGCGGACTTGAACGCTTCGAGCCGTGTATCGCGGTATTCGGGATACCGCTGGCCGTCTGGTTTTGCCGTCTCGATATGGAAAGTCACGATCTGCTGGGCGATCGTCGCGAGGCGTGAAGCGGTGATGTTTGAGAAGGCGAGCTGTTTTGCCTTGCCGCGTAGTTCTTCATTGGCTTTCGCGATCGCAGTCCATGCCGGAGCATATAATTTGTCCAGTTCCGGCTTCGCCGCGAGTTTGTCACGCAGTTCTTTTTCCTCGGCCTCTTTGCGAGCGAAGTTTCGCGGATTGAGCAGGCCGTTCTGCTGGCCTTCGAGGCGTTTGAGTGAGTTGGCAAACGAACGCATCCCCGGATTTGCCTGACGCTGCTGCTCGGGCCCGCGTTTGGAATATTCCTCGAGAGCCTTGCGGCGGGTCTTCCAAACCTGTTCCTGCAATGGATTGCCGAGGTCCCGTTGATATGCAAGCTGTGCGACGGTCAAGAGCCGAGCGGTCGAGCCTGGATAGCCCGAAACAACAACAAATTCGCCCTCAGGAGCACCCGTCGCCGACCATTTGAAATAGTTCGGCGTGCTCGCTGGTTTGCCGTCTTCGTACGCACGCAGGAATGTGAAATCGAGGTCGAACCGCGGGTAAACAAAATTGTCATAGTCGCCGCCAAAGAACGCCGCCTGTTCCTCAGGAGCCATCACGAGTCGAATGTCGGTGTAGCGTTTGTTGCGGTAAACCCAATATTCTCCGCCGCTGTAAAGCGAAACCACTTCGCAACGAAGCCCGGCCGGGCAATCCTTCTCGATCGCGGCGATCTCAGCCGTGCGTTTGGCAGCCATTTCGGCGTCTGTAGTTCCGGTTTTTGCGGCATTGTGAACGCGTTCCGTGACGTTGTCATAGGACTGCAGGATAGACACGTTGCCGTCCGGCACTTTCAATTCTTCAGCCTGCGTTTTAGCGTAAAAACCATTCTTCAGCAGGTCCCGTTCCTTGCTCGAAAGGCGTTCGATAAAACTCGATGCGACATGATGATTGGTAGCGATCAGGCCATTCGGCGAGACAAAAGCTCCCGAAGCTCCCGGAAACTTCGGCGAAGCCAGCCGCACCTTATCAAGCCACTCCTTCGAGGGCTCAAAACCATACCGTTCCTTCCACTGCTTCAGCGGCGGATTATCGAACGTCCACATGCCGTCGTCGGCAAGGATGAATGGAACGCTGCTAAAAACGAAGGATGCGATAATTAGATAAATGGATAACTTTTTCATGGTTCTAAAACAGGTACGGAGCTAATTTCAACTATTTCCTCACCGGATTTGAGCAGTTCGACCGCATCAGCCAGCGTGTTTGTCAAGATTTTCTGAAGGAATTGGTTAGAAGTATTTCCACACGTCAGCCAAATAACCTTTGGCGGAGGACCAAAGCGTTCCAACAAATCCAGAAAATCGCGATCCTTAGTTAAAACGACAGCGTCTTCTTCACGCGCCGAATCAAATATTTCGATATCTTCAGAGTCGCGTAGCCCCAGCTCGCGGATCGCTATCGCTTCAAACTCAAAAAATTCGCCGATCCAAGCGGCGATTCGAGGCGATAGTTGGGCGTCGATCCATATCCTCATGCAAAGGCCGGCAAAATTGGATGGTCAAATCTACGAGCCGCATATTGAAGAACCGCATCAATGTCCTCCATCTCAAGATCCGGCATTTCGTCGAGTATTTGTTCCTTTGAAAGGCCAGAGCCAAGTAGATCAAGAACATCCGTCACACGGATTCTCATTCCGCGAATACAAGGTCTTCCGCCGCACTGTTTTGGATTGATCGTTATTCGCTCGTTGACACTCATAAGCGTATTTTACACCCGATTTGAATCAATTATCGCAAAACTCGTTGCAGTTTTTCCATCGCACCTTCCAACACCGCGTCCTCACGGGCGATGCAGATGCGCACATACGCGTCCCAATCATCGCTGTCGGCGAAGGCTGAGCCTGGTGTCATGCCGACTCCGGCGTCGCGCATGAGCATTTCGTTGAAGGCGATGGCGTCGTTGTATTGTTCGGGAATTCGGGCCCAAAGATAGAACGCCGAGCCAGAATCGTAGATCTTGAAGCCTAGGTCGGTGAATATCTCGGACGTGAATCGACGTTTGCCGTCGAACGTGTCGCGGAGCCGTGGATAATAGCCTTCGTCAGCCATCAGAACTTTTGACAGAGCCGTTTGCAGCGGTGTCGCCGGGCAAACGTAGATGACGTTCGCTGCGGCGTTGACCTTTGAGATCAGATCGCCGGGGCCGTAAGCGTAGCCGAGACGCCAGCCGGAGATGTTCCAAGATTTGGAGAAGGAATTAACCGTGATCGTCCGTTCCCACATTCCCGGAAACGAAGCGATCGGCGTGTGCGGATTTTCGCCAGTGACGTAGTGCTCGTAGACTTCGTCTGAGACAACAAGCAGGTCGAGTTCTTTGGCGACTTCCGCGATGGCCTCGAGTTCGGTCTGCGACATAACTTTGCCGCTCGGGTTTGCGGGCGAGCAGACGATGATCATCGTGAGCGGAAATTCCTTGCGGTCTTTCAGTTCTTTACACCGAGCGAGCAGCGCGTCTTTTTCGAAGCTCAGGTCCGCCGGGTTCAATTCAAAGGTTTCCGTTTTCGCACCAAAATCTTCAAGAATTCGGCGATGATACGGGTAATACGGCTCAAAAACGAGAGCAGCATTGCCTCGCAAAAAACTCTGTGCGATGCCGATCAATGCTCCGGTTCCGCCGTTCGTGATCATCAGCTCGTACGGGCGGGCGTCGACATCGACGTCGATGTTGTTGTATTTCGCGATCTTTTCGGCGACGGCTTTTCGCAGTGCTTCTACGCCTTCGCTGCCGCCATAGTGGTTTTGGCTGGCGGCGATAATTGCGGCGGCTTCGGCGGCAAGCTGCGGGTCAATGGGCAGTTCTGACTGGCCCTGAACGAGGTTTCCGCTCGGCGGCACGAGCCGCGTGATCGCACGGATATCCGGTTTTACTTTCATACGCTTTGGTTCTGACATAAACTAAGAATGTAGCACGTTTTGACTGGAGAATCCTAGATGCCTGACGGTGGAAAAACAACCTCGATCGCAATGCCGCCGACGCTCAAACTCGGCTGGCTCGACCGCCGTTTCCCGATGATCAGGCTCGACCGGCTTGAGTTTTTGACTGCTCAGTCGGAACTCGGCGACATCACGCATTTCCGGGCGGGGCCGTTCACGGTATATTTCATAAATCACCCCGATCTGATCCGCGATGTGCTGGTCGTCAATGCCGATAAATTCATTAAAGGCAGAGCTTTACAGCGTTCGAAGACGATGCTCGGCATGGGCTTGCTGACGAGCGAAAAGGAATTTCACCTGCGACAGCGACGGATGATCCAACCCGCATTTCACCGCACACGCATCGCCGAATATACGCGGGCGATGACGCACTTTTCCGACGCCATGGCCGAAACCTGGCGTGACGGCGAAACGCTCGATATCGACCGCGAAATGATGCGGCTAACGCTCCAGATCGTCGCAAAGACACTGTTTGATACTGATGTAACAAAAGATGCTGACGACGTAGGCCGTTCGTTGACAACTCTGGTTGAGATGTTCAATTTGCTGTTGCTGCCGTATTCAGAGATACTGGAAAAGCTACCGTTCCCACAATCGATCAAGCTAAAGAAAGCACGCAAAACGCTCGACCGTATCATCTACGGAATGATCGACGAACGCCGTGCCTCCGGCGAAGACAAAGGCGACCTGCTCTCGATGCTCCTCGCCGCCCGCGACGAGGACGACGGCGGCCAGATGACCAACGAACAGGTCCGCGACGAAGCCCTGACGCTCTTCCTCGCGGGCCACGAAACCACGGCAAATGCCCTGACATGGACCTGGTATCTGCTCTCACAAAACCCCGAAGCCGAAGCAAAATTCCACGCCGAGATCGACCGCGTACTCAATGGCCGCGTGCCGACGATAGACGATATTCCAAACCTAAAATACACCGAACACGTCCTCGCCGAATCCATGCGGCTCTTCCCACCCGCCTGGGCGATCGGCCGTCAGGCGGTCGAAGATCACGAACTCGGCGGTTTTAAGATCGCAAAAGGTTCGACCGTTCTCATGAGCCCATTCATCCTCCAGCATGACGCTCGTTTTTGGGATGATGCGGACAAATTCACACCCGAAAGGTGGGAAACCCAAAGCGTAAAAGAAGCCGGCAACCGCAACATCTATTTCCCCTTCGGCGGCGGCATCCGCCGTTGTATCGGTGAGAGTTTCGCCTGGTCGGAAGGCATTTGGGTGCTGGCGACAATGGCGAGAAAATGGAAACTCCGTTTAGATCCGAATCAGAAGATAGGAACAAAATCCTTGATCACCTTGCGGCCTAAGTTTGGGATGAGAATGGAGTGTCAGAACCGGGAGCGATAGCGACTGGGTATTTCGATGGCGTCTATGCTATTCGGCGAAGAACCCAGTCGCTATCGCTCCCGGTTCTGACCCTTGCTGACGAATTCGTTCCGCGAGATCCAAAACCGCCAAGGCTTTTCCGCATCCTCGCCTGCGTAATCAATCCCAACGCGTTTCCCGATCGCAATTTCTTCATCACGGAAAGTTTCATATTCCTCCAGCCATATATTTTCACCGCTCAGGTTTTCGCCGTTAACGCGACGATCGATATTGAGGGCGATGCAAAGTTTGCCCGGACCGGACGTGAGATTTTTATCGGGCATCTGCCGATTCGCTATCGCTCCCGGTTCTGACTTTTTACGGCTTCGACGTTCCCGCATGATCTCGATTCCCTCTACTGGTTCGACCGCTCGGATCAGAACGACGTGGGGCGTGTCGACCTCACCGCAAACTATGTTTAGCTGGTAGTACATTCCGTAAATAAAAAATACGTAAACGTGGCCTCCGACGGCGTAAGTGATCTCATTGCGGGCAGTTCGTCGGCCGCCGAAGCTGTGGGCGGCACGGTCGGTGGTGCCGAGGTAGGCTTCGGTTTCTACTATCATGCCTGAGACACGTTGGCCGTTTTCGTCGGGGACGACGAGAAGTTTGCCGAGCAGGTCCCGGGCGATCTGGACCGTGTCTTCGCGAAGGTAAAAGCCGCTTTTCAGTTTCATTCCTTTCGATTTTCGCATCGAACGAACTCCAGGCCGAAATAATGAATCATAAATACTTGCGGGCAGTTGTCGATCATTACGGTATCGTCGACCACGATATTTCGGTTCAGCAACGAATTGATCGTCCGAAATTTGTTAGAATTACTGAACATCTATGAGACCTCTTTTTGTTTTTGTATTCCTTATTATTTTGTCGCTCGCCGCATTCGCCCAAAAGCCAGAAGATGTGCTTGGAACCGCTGCGGGCCGATCGATCAAATTGGCCGATCTCAGCCCTGAGACGCAGCAGGCTGTGAGCAGTTTACCGACGCGGCGGTTTGGGACGCGATCCGCGATACTCGACCAAATGGTGAGCCAGAGGCTGCTTGACGCCGAAGCAAAGGTAACTGGTATTTCGGCGGGCAAGCTCATCGCGGCTGAGAAAGCAAAGGTCGCAAACCCGACTGATGCCCAAATTAAAGAAGTCTACGACGCTAATCAAAAAGCACTTGCCGAATCAACCCCTGAGCAGGCAAGAAAGCAGATCATCGCCTACCTCAGACGCGAGCCTGAGCAGCAGATACTCGGAGCATTCTTCGCCAAACTCAAAACGAAATTCAAATACACAGCCGGCAAGCCGGTAAATTCGACTCCCTTAGCTGCAGCCGACGTCGTTGCAACGGTCAACGGCGTGCCGATAACCGCAAAGGAATACGAAGAATTCGCTGCCGTCGCTCTTTACGAACTCAACGCAGACGTCGCGGATCTCATCATGCAGGACCTCAACGAAGCTCTCTACAACGCGATGATCGAGGAAGAAGCAAAAGCTTTGAAGATGGAACCGAGTGCTCTGCTTGCCCGTGAGATCACCAACAAGTTGAAGGATTTCTCGAACGAAGAGCGGGCAAACCTTGAAATCGCGTTCAGCAAAACTCTCGCGGCGAAATACAAACCCGCGATCACCTACAAATACCCCGATCCGATCGTTCAAAAAATATCGGTCGATGACGATCCCGCGATCGGCCCGGCGAACGCCCCGGTGACTGTTGTGATGTTCAGCGATTTTCAGTGTCCGGCGTGCGCCGCTACACATCCTGTCTTAAAGAAAGCGATCGAGGCGTTTCCGGGTAAGGTGCGTTTCGTCGTTCGCGATTTTCCGCTCGAGAGCATTCACGCGAACGCCTTCAACGCCGCCCGAGCCGCCTCAGCCGCAAACGCACAGGGGAAATTCTTTGAATATGGCGAGTTCCTCTACAAACACCAGGATGCACTCGACACGCCTTCCCTTCTGAAATACGCGGCTGAAATGGGTTTGAATGTAAAACAATTTGAGATAGACTTTAACTCCGAAAAGACCGCCGCTGAGATCCGCAAAGATCAGGCAGATGGTGATAGTTACGTCATAAATTCGACGCCGACGATCTTTGTCAACGGAGTCCGTATTCGTGATCTTTCATTCGAGAGTTTCAAGGCCGCTATTGAAAGGGCTTTGCCGAAACAATAGCCGCCGAGCGAGATTTAATATATGCGTTTCCTTATCATTTCCCTTTCCTGTTTCATCGCCCTCGGATGCTCGGGCTCTGCAAACTCGACCAATTCCAACGTCAACACCGGAAAAACCGGCAGCTCGAATTCAACAAAGGCCGCCCCGCTTCCGGTCTATGGCTATGAGGTCGTCAAATCCTATCCGCACGACGGCAACGCCTTTACGCAGGGCCTCATTTTTCACAATGGTTTTCTCTATGAAAGCACGGGTGAATACGGCGAGTCCTCGCTCAGAAAAGTGGATATTGAGACCGGAAAGGTGCTGCAGAAATTCGACGTTCCGAAGAGCGATTTTGCCGAAGGGATCACGCTGCTTGACGGCAAGATCTACCAGATCACCTGGCGCGAGGGAATCTGCCGTGTGTACAACGTAGATGATTTCAAGCTGATCCGTGAATTCAACTATCAGGGCGAAGGCTGGGGCATCACCAACGACGGAACGAATCTCTATATGACTGACAGCACACACGTTATCCGTGTGCTCAACCCGGAAACCTTCAAATCGACCCGAATGGAAGCAGTCATGCGGGAAGACGGCAAGCCATTGATGAAGCTGAATGAGCTAGAGTTCGTGAAAGGCGAGATCTGGGCTAATGTATGGCATTCGGAACAGCCCGACACGCTCGGAAAGCCGAATTATATCGCGCGAATCGATCCCGCCACCGGAAAATTGCTCGGCTGGATAGATCTCGACGGCATTTCGCCGGACGATACCCGCCGCGACTCGGAGAATACACTTAACGGCATCGCCTACGATCCGGCAACCGACAGGATCTTTGTCACCGGCAAAAAGTGGAAGAAACTTTTCGAGATCAAGATAACGGGGCCGAAAACTCAATGACGGAACTAGATAAGCAATTCATGATGCGGGCCGTCGATCTCGCGAGGAGCGGTATGGAGGCAAATGCAGGCGGCCCCTTCGGATGTGTTGTGGTAAAGGACGGCACGGTTGTTGGCGAAGGCAACAATCAGGTGACATCGACCAATGACCCGACAGCCCACGCTGAAGTAGTAGCGATCAGGAACGCGTGCGCAAATCTCGGAACATTTCAGCTTGACGGCTGCACGATCTATACGTCCTGTGAGCCGTGCCCGATGTGCCTAGGAGCGATCTATTGGTCGCGTCCCTCGGGGATCTTTTTCGCCGGTACGCAGGCAGATGCGGCGGCAGTCGGGTTTGATGATGAACATTTCTACCGGGAACTCGCTAAACCCAACGAGGAACGGCAGCTCCCGATGGTGAATCTTCTTCGCGAGGAAGCCCAAAAGGTGTTTGCAGCCTGGGCTGAAAAGGCCGATAAGACCGAATACTAGTCCTCAATGTCGAATAACATCCTTCTACTTTTCGTCGCCCTTCTGGCAGGCGCGATGATGCCGACACAGGCAGCGACGAACAATAAGATGGCCGTCGTCACGGGCAGCCCGATCCTTGCTGCGTTCTTATCGTTTCTCGTCGGCACGGTTGCCTTATTTGCGTGTGTCATCGCCGCAGGAACGCCGCTGACGAGCTTTGCATCGATCAAGGAAGCTCCGCCGATCGCGTGGGCCGGAGGATTGTTTGGAGCATTTTTTGTCACGGCCGCGGTTATGCTCGTGCCGCGAATTGGTGTCGCGATGACCTTTAGTGCATTGATCGCCGGGCAAATGATCGTAACGCTGATAATCGACCACTACGGGCTGCTGGGTGTGCCGGTAAAGGAAATAAGCATTGCGCGAGTGATCGGTATCGTGCTGATCGCGGCAGGAGTGATCTTGATACGAAGGTTTTAGAATCTGCCTGCGAAAAACGCCAAAGTGCGCGAAAAGTAGAATTCTCAGGGCTTGCCGCTTCGATAGGCTATCTCAGAATTAATCTGCTCTTGTAAGTTAAGCCAGAAGATCCGAATTCGCGTCATTTCGCGTATTTCGCGGGTAAATATTCACAGAATGATCTCATTCATCCTCAACAACGACGAAATCTCGACCGATCAGCCGCCAGGTTCGACGGTGCTTGATTTCGTTCGCTACCACAAAGATCTAAAAGGCACCAAGATCGGCTGCCGCGAGGGCGACTGCGGGGCCTGTACTGTTTTAGTCGGCGAATTGGTAGAGAAAAAGATGCGATACCGCTCAGTGACGTCATGCCTGATGCCTCTCGCCAACGCCGCCGGAAAACACATCGTCACCATCGAGGGCATCAATCCCGAAAACGGCTCGCTCACGCCTGTCCAACAAGCAGTGGTCGATGAAAGTGGAACCCAATGCGGATTCTGCACTGTCGGATTCGTGATGTCGCTGACCGGATTTTGCATTGACGGTTCCGCCAAAACGCGTGAAATGGCTGTATCGGCGATAGACGGCAACATCTGCCGATGTACCGGTTACAAGTCGATAGAACGAGCCGCTTGCCGTATCAGCGGCCTCATGTCGGAAGTGCCTGCGTCAGCGGGCGGAACGAACCATACTATCGCGAACGCCGTTGTCCCAATATATTTTGATGATATAGCCTCGCGGCTTAACGGCCTTTTATCAGCCCGTGTACCCGAAGATCGAGCATCGTCCCGCCCGCTTACGCAGGCGGTTCTGACCGGAGGCGGCACTGATCTTTACGTCCAGCGCCACGATCAGATGGCTGAATCCGAGCCAACGCCGCTTCTCTATCATGACGAGCTAAGAAGCATCCGCGACACTGGCGAATATATCGAGATCGGAGCCTCAGCAACGGTCACCGACCTTCTCGAATCGTCAGTAGTGCAGTCGACCTTCCCCGATCTTTACAAGCACCTGAAACTCGTATCATCCACCCCGATCCGCAACATGGCCACCCTCGCCGGCAACTTCGTCAACGCCTCGCCGATCGGCGATATGACGGTGTGGTTTCTGGCGTTGGATGCGGAGATCACGCTTCTTAACTCCCCTCCTTACACGGTTGGCGGGCCTACCGGCAACACTGGCACGCACTCTTTGCCAGAACGAGGGGTGGCAGCCGCTTCGGCTGACGGGGTGGTTCTCTCTCGCGCAATCAAACTTCGCGATCTCTACCAAGGCTACAAACAACTCGCGAAGTGGCCGGACGAAATCATCGCAAAGATCACATTCAAAAAACCCACGACCGATTTCCGCTTCAACTTCGAAAAGGTCTGCAAACGCACATACCTCGACATCGCAAGCGTAAATACGGCCATCTCACTGGAACGTCGGCAGCCTGCCGGCAAGTTTTCATTTGAGACCGTCCACATTTCCGCAGGCGGCGTAGCACCGATACCTTTATATCTAAAACAAACATCCGAATTCCTTCGAAACAAGGAAATTAACGATGAGACACTAGAACAAGCCAACGAGATCATGCAGTCCGAGATATCGCCGATCTCGGACGTGCGCGGAACTGAACAATACAAACGATTGCTATTGAGACAACTCTTCCATGCACATTTTGTCGAACTTTTCGGCTTCGAAACGCTATAATACACCTATGAAAACTCACGTCATCGAAGGTGAAAACGGCGATTTTACGATGTGGCGTCTCGGTAAAGATGTTAAGGAGATGGATCGGTCGTTTGACATCGAATTTTGGCAGCGACAGGGCGATGCCGCCATCTTCAACGCCGCATGGGAACTGATCGAGTTTTACCTTCGGTCAAAAGGGATAAATGAGTCCAGACTTCAAAGAGATATTGTCCATTTTCAACGAACACGAGGTTAAGTATTTGATCGTCGGAGCGTTCGCGGTGATGAAATACTCTGAACCCCGATATACCAAAGACCTTGATATCTGGGTCGAGGCTTCAGATGAAAATGCGCCCCGGGTTTTCGCCGCTTTAGCGGAGTTTGGGGCACCACTAAGCGGAGTAACTGTCAGCGATTTCGCTGCCGACGGCTTTTTTCAAATGGGCCAGCCACCGGTCCGGATCGATATCATGATGTCGCTGGAAGGCGTGTCTTTTGAGGACGCTTGGCCAAACCGGCAATACGGTGATTTCGATGGCATCCCATCGATTTTTATTGGCCGGGACGACTTGCTGATCGCAAAAACGGCGGCTGCGAGACCGCAAGACATCCTAGACATCACTTCGATCCAGACACCCCGTATAAAAGATTGAAAAACATCGATTCAAAATCCCACGTTCGCGGCGAATCCGTTTATTTGGATGACATTCCGGTTGTCCGCGGGACGCTGTATGCGTGTGTTTTTGATTCGCTAGTTGCTCACGGGAAGCTGAAGAGTATTGACACGAGTGCGGCAGAAATTTCAGAAGGTGTTTTCAGAGTTATAACTGCAAAAGACCTGATCGGCGAGAATCAGATCGGCGGGATCGTGCCGGATGAGCCTTTGCTGGCAGAGGGCGAGGTGCATTTTCAGGGGATGCCGATCGCGGTCGTAGTTGCGGAATCAGAGGAACTGGCAAGAAAAGCCGCTAAGAAGCTCAAGGTTGAGATCGACGAACTAGCTCCTGTCACCGACCCGCGAGTTGCGGCCGCGAATGGCGATCTGATCGTACCGCCGAAGAAATTCGTCATGGGCTCGACCGCCGACGCTTTTAGCACCTGTGAACATATCTTCGAGGGTAAAGCCGAGATAAACGGACAGGAACATCTTTATATCGAGACGCAGGGGGCGTATGCGGTCCCGACTGAAAACGGCGGTTTGAGGGTATATTCTTCGACCCAGGGCCCGACGGCGGTGCAGCGTGCAGTTTGCCGAGTTACCGGTCTTGCAATGCATGAGGTCGAGGTCGATGTTCAGCGGCTGGGCGGTGGTTTTGGCGGCAAGGAAGATCAGGCTAACGCGTGGGCCGGGATCGTCGCGGTCGCTGCACAGCTTACTAAACGTCCGGTAAAATATGCCCTTCATCGTATGGAAGACATGCGGATGACCGGCAAACGGCATCCGTATTCCGCCGATTACAAGATCGGCCTCGATAAAGACCTGAAGATCGTCGCCTACGAAGCCAGCTTTTATCAAAACGCCGGTGCATCCTGCGACCTCTCGCCTCCGGTGCTGGAACGCACGCTTTTTCACTGCACAAATTCCTATTTCATTCCGAACGTCACCGCAACCGCCTATTGCTGCCGCACAAATCTACCGCCGAATACAGCATTTCGCGGTTTCGGCGGGCCGCAAGGAATGTTCGTCATCGAATCAGCGATCGCTCACGCTGCCGATAAAATTGGCGTTTCAGCCGCCGAGATCCAGCGGCGAAACCTGCTCGAATCGGGGGACGAGTTTCCGTACGGCCAGATCGCCGTGAGCGAAGCTGTAACGAGCTGGGAACAAGCTGACAACACATACGGTTTGGCATATATGTATCGCGAGGCCGACGAATTCAACGCAAATTCCAGGTACTTCAAGAAAGGCGTCGCCATGATGCCGATCTGTTTTGGCATCTCATTTACCAAAACGCCGATGAATCAGGCGCGTTCTCTGGTCCACGTTTACACTGACGGCAGCGTCGCGGTCTCGACGGGAGCGGTTGAAATGGGCCAGGGCGTTAATACAAAAATGGCACAGGTCGCGGCGAAGGTTTTCGGGCTCGAACTCGCCGATATTCGCGTCCACACAACCAACACTTTACGTATCGCTAACACCTCGCCGACCGCCGCCTCGGCCGCCGCTGACCTTAATGGCAAAGCGACGCAGATCGCATGTGAAACGATCCGAGAACGACTGCTTGAGATCGCTCTTCCGCTCATCGAGGCAGCGAGCGTCGACGACCTTTCGATCGAGAACGGCATGGTTCACCGCTCCGGAGAAAAGACCTCGCTCTCGTGGCAAACGCTCGTCATGGAAGCCCACCTGAAACGTGTAAACCTAAGCGAGCATTCGCATTACGCAACGCCCGGCATCGGTTTCGACTGGTCAACAGCTAAGGGCCATCCGTTCGCGTATCACGTTTACGGGACGGCGATCGTGGGTGTGACGGTCGATTGCCTTCGCGGGCGTTACGAGGTCGACTATGTGAAATGCTGCCATGATTTTGGCACGTCGATGAACACCGCCGTCGATCTCGGCCAGATCGAAGGCGGCATCGTTCAGGGCCTCGGCTGGATGACAATGGAAGAGGTCGCTTACGATGAAAAGGGCAAGCTGCGCTCAAACGCCCTCTCGACCTACAAGGTGCCCGACATCTATTCCGTCCCAAAAGAGATCGCGGTGCTTCCGTTACAAACGGAAAAGAACAACCTCGCCATCTTCAACTCAAAAGCCGTCGGCGAACCGCCGCTGATGTATGGGATCGGCGCGTATTTTGCGATCCGCAATGCCGTTAAGGCGTTCCGCGAATGCGAACCCGATTTCGACTGCCCGTTCACGCCGGAAAAGGTGCTGATGAATCTATATCCGGCAGGCTAATTGAAACAGGATGGACTGGATCTACACGATATTTCTTAACTTCTATCCTGATCATCCTCTATACCCTGTTCGAATTTGGCTCAAGCTGAAGACGACTCTGCGGTAGAATCTTTTCAGTGTCCAAAGAACTCGAATTATGGCAGTTTATCGAAGCACAGCTCAGAGGAGCTGAACGGGTGATGCTGCTCGTCGTCGCCGACAGCTCAGGCAGTAGTCCCGGCCGTGCCGGCTACAAAATGGCGGTCGGAAAGAACGGCGAATTGTGCGGCAGCATCGGCGGCGGCTCGATGGAAGTGAAGCTTGTTGAACGAGCGAAAGCTCTTCTGACAGAACGGGAAGCGGAAGCGACGGTTTTCCCTTTTACAGAGATCATCGACCAGGTGCATCGACGGGACTCGAATAATTCAAGTGGAATGATCTGTTCGGGGCGGCAGACTGTAATACTCAGGGAGTTAGCTCCGAGCGACCTCACCACAGTTGAGCGGATCATCGAGTCCTTTTTCGAGAACTGGGGATACCTGTTGATCGTCGATTACACGTTTTTTAGCGCCGCACCGAACTTTTGCGGAACCGGCAGGCTCGAGCCCGGCGGATATGAGCCGATAAGCTTTCGCCGAGACGAGGATGGATTTACCTATTCAGAAGAGCTGAACCAAAGCGAACAACTCTACATCATCGGCGGCGGGCATTGTGCTCTGGCTTTGAGCGAACTGGCGGCGAAGTTGAATTTTCGGATCAGTATTTTCGACGACCGGCCGGAGTTGAACACGATCGCGAAGAATGAGTTCGCGGACGAGGTTGTGATCATCGATAACTACGAGGAGATAGGTAGGCATATCGAATCTGGCGAGCGTACGTACGTTGCCGTGATGACGCTCGGATATGCCTCGGATGCGGTAGTTATCAGAAAGCTTATTGATCACGACTTCAAATATTTCGGCGTACTCGGAAGCCGTGCGAAGATGGCTACACTATTTAAAGAACTGCGAGCTGAGGGCGTTAGCGGAGAACGACTATCGCTGATACGCACACCGATCGGGCTCTCGATCAATAGCCAAACGCCCGAAGAGATCGCAGTTTCGATCGCGGCGGAGATCATTTCGTTTAAGAACGCGTAAGCGACTGGAGCGCACGCGTCCCGCTTGCCAACGCCGGTTCCTCCGGCGTGACGCGTGGAAAGAAATTCAACATTCTTAATCCCCGGCCCCGTCAGCGTTCTTTCGAACGCTTGGCAAGCAAGATGCTTGCGTCCAGTCTGTGCTACAATCTCGTTTCGACCCGAGTGCCATGGACAGCAAGAACGTCTCTAAGCCAACTAAACGCAGTTATTTACGCAGCCTGCTCGGGCGCGAATATTATACGGTGCGGCGCCAGATTAAGTGGCTTGCCAACTCCCGCTCGTTTGGCCGTCAGGAACCTGAGACAAAGCTCGAACACTCGATTTTTCGCCACAAAACGATGATGCTGCGGCCGCTTCGGGATGTGGAGATGTATCTGCAGCACAACAAGATCACAAATTTGCGGCTCGCGATCGCACCTATCACTGGTGTGGTGATCCGTCCCAGGCAGAGTTTTTCTATCTGGAAAATGGTCGGCCGCCCGACAGCGTCAAAGGGCTTTCTCGAAGGCCTCGTGCTTCACAACGGCAAGATCGAAAAAGGCATCGGCGGCGGGCTTTGTCAGCTTGGGAATCTGCTGTATTGGATCGCTCTGCATTCGCCGCTCACGGTGACCGAACGCTATCGCCACGGCTTTGACGTCTTCCCGGACATCAACCGCAAGATACCGTTCGCCTGCGGTGCCACGCTCGCCTACAACTACATCGATCTACAGCTTCGCAACGATACCGATGCGGCATTCAGGATCGATCTCTGGATAGACGATGAATATTTGAACGGTGAGCTGACGTCGGACCGCGAGAAGGAATTTGAATTCGAGGTCTTCGAGACCGACCACCTGATCAAAATGCAGCCATGGGGCGGCTATACGCGCCACAACCGCATCTGGCAGCGCCGCACGAGCCTCATCGACGGGATGACATCCGAACAACTCATAACCGAAAACCACGCCATCATGATGTACAATCCGCTCCTCACCGCGTGACTTCTGATAAACCATATTTCGAGGGTAAAATACGTTTGACCAATCTCCGATTTACCTCTACCAATCAGCTGCTTTTTCGCCGACAGACGGTGATTCACGTTTGACCATACCGCCCCTTTTAGTCCAATTTTTGTCGAAAATACGCCTGTTTTTAAAAAGTGTGAATCGATTCACACTTTTTTGACCCTCTTTGGTCCGGCGCGTATTTTTACGGGAAAATTCTTCCCCCAAAAACGTTCGATCCTTGCGATCTTATTCGGGAACAAAACCCGAAGCCCGGTGTCTAACTTGTCAGCGGCTGGCACCGGCGCTCACACAGGAGGATCTGAAAATGTTTGATCAATTGGTAGAAAGCGAACCACAAGGAGCGGACTTCAAAAACCGCCGTCGTTATTTTATGGTCTCATCGGTCGTCGTCGGAGTGCTCTTTACGACCGCAGTCGTTATTAGTATCTTTGCCTCGGATTACGGTCTTGGAAATGGAAATTTCGAACTTGTAGAAATGATCGCCCCGGTTGCTCCGGAAGCAGCCGAACCGGAAGTCCGCGAGCAGCGGCCGCCTGCGAGTTCATCCTCGCAAAGCAACATCCCAACCAGGCAGGTAAATATGGCGAGGGTCGATGAACCAACGATCGCCCCGACGTCCGTCTCAACCGCCCCGAATACGGCGTTGGCAAGGCCGCAGTTCGGGCAATACAAGATAGGTACGATCGACATCGACACAGGAACCCCAGGCGGAATCGGCCGCGAACCAAACACGTCGGGACCGAGCACCTCTACCCTCGGTGAAACTCTCTCGAAATCCGAAAAGGTGGAACCAGAAGATACGACACCGCCGCCCGCGATCAGAAAGCCCGCCGTTAAGCCGCCGGCCATATCTAAAGGCGTATTAAACGGAATTGCGAAGGACCTACCGAAGCCGAACTATTCAGCTACAGCAAGACAGGTTGGAGCCCAAGGCCAGGTCAGTGTCCAGGTTACGATCGATGAAACGGGCCGTGTAATTTCGGCAAATGCAATAAGCGGCCACATCCTGCTTCGCCCGGAAGCCGAACGTGCCGCTCGCGGAGCACGCTTTTCTCCGACATTGCTTTCCGATGTTCCCGTCAAGGTTACAGGTGTGATCACTTACAACTTCGTTAAGTAAATTCTAAAGTCCTGTCATCAATTTTCGAGGTTTTTTGTAGAGGTTGCCGCCTTTACAAAAGGCCTCGCTTTTTTGACGAAACTTTGCAAAAGTCGCACTTTTTATAGCGTTTAATAATATTGACGGCACATATTTATATCCGTCGGAGGGCAATTATATGTTTGAAGAATTAGTAGAAACCCAGCCGCACAGATCAAGCGGTACAAATCGCAAGAGTTATTTTCTTGTCTCAGGAGCTGTTCTTTTCTTTGGATTGACGGGAGCATTGATATTCAGTCTATTCGCGGTTGACCTTTCCCTGGACATGAATGACATGGACATGGTCGAGCTCGTCGCGCCGGTTGATACAACCCCGCCGGAGAAGCTTCCGGAACCGGAAACCGCTCCGAAAGAGCAACCGAAATCTCAGCCGGGGCCGTCTGCCGCACCGCGGATGACAATGAGGCAGGCTATAGTCGCGAGCCTTGACGAATCGCCCCGCGAAGCACCGACGGCTGTTTCGACCGTCCTAAATAGCGAAAAGGCACGTCCGACGAACGGTTATGTTCAGATCGGTAAATTTGATGCCGATGGCACTCCGGACGGCGTTGCCGGACGCGGACCAGGCGGAACCGGAACAGGTGACGGCACAGGCGGGCTGGGTGATGGAACCGCCCTCGCGAAGGTTGAGACGAACGACGAACCACCGCCACCAGTAAAGAAAGATCCGCCGGCTCCCAAGAAGCCGCTGGTACTTTCGATGGGCGTAGTGAATGGTAAGGCAACGAGTTTGCCCAAACCGGACATTCCCGTGGCAGCAAAAACTGCCAATGCAGCCGGCACGGTCAGCGTTCAGGTACTTATCGATGAAAAAGGAAATGTTATCTCTGCGAATGCAGTTTCGGGCAATATTCTGCTGAGAAGTGCTTCGGAGTCTGCCGCGAAGATCGCCAAATTCAGCCCCACGCTTCTATCGGGTTCCCCGACAAAGGTTTCGGGAATAATAAACTACCATTTCTCGTGATATGAATCGTACGTGCACGATTCATTTCTCCGTAAGGCGGGTCTAACGATCCGCCTTTTTTTGTTCGAGCATCGAGATCAGGATCTCCGTATCAACCGGAATAATTGGGACCGGAAACTGTTGTTGAAGATCTTCGAACTTCATTCCGTCCAGGAAAATAGGCTCGTCTGACTTAATTGTTATCTTCGGGATAGTCACAAAATCACCGACGATCCGGTCCCTGACAGCCATGAAATCCTGTCCCGTCAACAATCCCGCAACCGAAACGTCACCGCCGAAATATGTATTTGGAACCGCTAAGACGTGAAGCCGCGAGCCGATAAGTTCATTGTATTTCTCGATCTGCTCGCGCAGGATCGGGGCGAACATCTCACCGGTAAGGATAGTGCCAAAGTCAGAACCGCCTGCGTAAGCGGGCGGAATAAACTCAGCATTGGGAACCAAAGCGGCCGCGTGTGTACGTAGGTCAACTCTCGCCGAATTCTGCTCTTTGGCTGAGGTTAAGAATTTCTCGAACGAATTCACAAACGACCGCACCATTCCGACGCCGTCCTCGATCTGAGGATAGTTGCCGTAATGCCGTCGCGACGGAATTTCGAGACCTCCCTTTATATAGATCTCGTCGCCTAAGAACGCGAAAGTAACGCCGAGCGTTTTTCGAAATTCCTTTTGCAGCTTTTCGACTTCTTTTACCGTTCGACGGCAGAATTCCGGAGTTACGCGGGTCAATCTTTCGTCGGTGTTGTAGCGGGTCAAAGCAACCGGAACCACGGCTGTCGAAACGACCTTAGGATAGTGAGCGGCAAGATCACGGAGTGTCTTTTCGAGGACCGCTCCGTCGTTGATCTCGGGACAAAGAACGACCTGTGCATGAAGTTCGATATCCGCGGCAAGCAGGCGTTCCAATTTATCCGAGATATCCGCACGAGATTCTTCGACACCAAGCAAATACGCCCGCGTTTTAAGATCCGTCGCGTGAACCGAAACATATTGCGGCGACAAACGCTGTTCGATGATGCGTTTCATCTCGTCCTCGGTTATCGACGACAGAGTTGTGTAATTGCCGTAAAGGAACGAGAGGCGAATGTCTTCATCGCGGACAAAAAGCGACGGGCGTGCGTCTTCAGGATTGCCTTTGCAGAAGCAGAACAGGCATTCGTTTGCACATTGCCGCGGGACGATCTGCTCGAACATCAAGCCGAAATCTTCGGACTCATCGCGGTCGAATTCGATCTCGATCGTCTCACCGTCAGGCTTTTTGACCTGAAACGTAAGGTCCGTTTCTCCCGCAGTCTGAAATCTGAAGTCCAGATAATCACGAACCAGTCTGCCGTTAACCCTGACGATGCGGTCATTTGGCTCAAGTTCTAGCTCCTCGGCGAGACTCTCCGGCGCGACCTCTGTAATGATCACGCCCGGACGGCGAAGCTGAGTAACGGCTGGTGTAACGGCAAATTCGTACATATCGAAACTACCTAGTGTAAGTTTTGTGCCGCGGGTTGGCAACAAGTTATTTCCTCGGCTTCCCAAACTTGTGCCAACCGAATCCTCTCGTTTACACTCAAGCTATGTTAGAAACAGAACTAAAAAAGACGCCGCTGAATGCAGCACATCGGGAACTTGGCGGAAGAATGGTCGATTTTGGCGGCTGGGATATGCCGGTCCAGTATCCTGCAGGCGTGATCGAGGAACACATGCGCTGCCGCACGCGTTCGGGCCTTTTTGATGTCTCGCACATGGGCGAGATCTGGGTCGAAGGACCTGATGCGACCGCCTTTGTAAATCGTCTCACAACAAACGATGTCACAAAACTTATTGACGGCCAGGCACACTACTCGGCTCTCACAAACCAGAACGGCGGTGTTGTCGATGACTTGCTCGTTTACCGTTTTAGCCACGATAGGCTGCTACTCGTTGTAAACGCAGGAACGACCGAGAAGGATTGGGCTTGGATCAAGTCGCATCATTCGGAACATGACGACCTTGGCTTACGAAATGCCTCTTCCGACTATTGTCAGATAGCCGTCCAGGGGCCGGATGCAACGGGTATCCTGCAGAAACTGACCGGAACCGATCTCGGCGCGATCAAGTACTATCACTTCACGACCGGCCAGGTTGACGGCGTTGACGCGATCATCTCGCGTACCGGTTACACGGGCGAAGACGGTTTCGAGGTCTACGCCTCACCCGAACACGCCGAGCATCTCTGGAAAAAGCTCCTCGAGACGGGCGAATACGGCGATCCCGAAGGCATCCTTCCCTGCGGACTGGCCGCGAGAAATACGCTGCGTCTGGAGGCCGCTATGTCCCTCTACGGCCACGAACTCGGCGACGACATAACGCCTCTCGAAGCCGGCCTTGGCTGGATAACCAAGTTACAGAAGGGAGACTTTATCGGGTCGGCAGCACTGGCAGCTCAGAAAGAAGCCGGATTGAAGCGAAAGATAGTGGGCTTTGAGATGACAGAGCCAGGAATCGCCCGCGATGGTTTTGACGTTTACGTTGGCGACGAAAAGGTTGGCATCGTCACGAGCGGCAGTCCTGCTCCATATCTCAAAAAGAACATCGGTCTCGCGTTTTTGCCTCTGGAGTTTGCAAATGTCGGACAAGAAATTAAAATTGACGTTAGGGGCCGACACATTGGGGCAATAGTAGTTCCGACGCCTTTCTATAAGCGGGCAAAATGAGTTCTCAGCAGTACGCGTGCAGTAAGTGCGGCGGCAATATGACCAAGGGCTTTGCTGCTGACAAGAGCGAGCATTATTATATGAAGCTCGGTTGGATCGACGGCGAACCCGAACACGCTTCCCTGCTCGGAATCAAAGGCGATAACGTCAAAGTTCACGACCGCGTTCGTCGCGATGTGCGGGGGCTTAGATGCGAAAAATGCGGTTTCCTCGAACTTTACGCCGTCTGATCAGAAAATAATTTTTATCTAAAAACCTATGTCAAACATTCCTGAAAATCTACGTTATAGCAAAGACCACGAGTGGGTCGCTGTTGTTGGCGATACTGCTACGATCGGCATCACCGATTACGCTCAACATTCGCTCGGCGACGTGGTCTACATTGATATGCCCCGCGTCGGCGACAAGCTAAACGCTCACGAAGCTTTCGGCTCGGTCGAGTCGGTCAAAGCCGTGTCCGAAGTCTTCACGCCGCTTGCCGGCGAGGTAACCGAGGTAAATGACGGTATTAACGATACGCCGGAAGCCGTAAATAACGACCCGTATAATGCTGGATGGATGATCAAGGTCAAGCTCGATAATCCGGGCGATGCCGACGCGATGCTGTCCGCAGAAGAATATGAAGAGTATCTCGCTGCCTCCGCATAATGGTCAGAGATCGTACAGAACGACAAGACGAAATTCGAAATTCCTTTCGTACCGGTCTGGCCGGTCAAGTTAGTTTTGAGCCGTTGGCATTTGCTGACGGCTTTTTCGCTTTGAATAAATGATTTTGATATCATCATAATTTGCTGAATAAGTTTGATTATACCTGTTTTCATACCACCGAAATTAGATGAGATATATTCCAAATTCGCCCGAAGAAAGAGACGAAATGCTTAGCGTTGTCGGTCTCTCGAACGCAAAAGATCTTTTCCGCTCGATACCAGAAAATGTTCAGCTTAACCGTGCCTTGAATGTGACCGATCCGCTTGCGGAATCCGAAGTCATCTCGGCAATGGAAGCGATGGCTGCGAAGAACACCGCTGCGACCAAACCCTCGTTTTTAGGAGCGGGCGTTTATTCACATTTTTCGCCGACAATCGTCGATCATTTGATCCAGAGATCGGAATTTTTCACATCCTATACGCCCTATCAGCCTGAGATCTCGCAGGGGACGCTGCAGTACATTTTCGAATTCCAAACCCTCGTCTGCCAACTTACCGGGATGGAGGTTGCGAATGCCTCGATGTACGATGGCTCGACCGCCATGGCAGAGGCGTACCTTATGGCTCAGCGCGTAACTCGCCGGGAAAAGATCGTTGTCGCAAAAAGCGTACATCCTGAATACCGTGAGGTTGCCGCGACCTATGATCAGCACGGCGACAGCGAGATCGTCGAGATCGATTTTGACGAGCATAGTGGACGAATTAGCGGTCTCGAAGCTCTGGATGACAAGACCGCGGCGTTGGTCGTACAGTCACCCAATTTTTTTGGATGCATCGAAGATCTGAAGTCTTTGGCCGATGCGGCACATGCAGTTGGAGCGTTGTTCGTTGTGGCAGTGACAGAGGCGATATCGTTCGGCCTGCTTAGATCGCCTGGCGAATGCGGTGCTGATATTGTGGTGGGCGAAGGCCAATCGTGGGGCATCCCGATGAGTTTCGGCGGCCCGCATCTCGGCCTGTTTGCCACGCAGGAAACATTCGTTCGCAACATGCCGGGCCGACTGTGCGGCGTCGCATATGACAAGAACGGCAACCGCGGCTTCGTGCTTACATTATCGACCCGCGAACAGCACATCCGCCGAGAAAAAGCGACATCCAACATCTGCACTAACCAGGGATTGATCGCCCTGGCGGCAACGATCTATATGGAATCGATGGGCAGAAAAGGCCTGCAGGAAGTCGCGGAGCAGAATGCTCAAAAAGCGGCGTATGCTGCAAAACAGATCGCAGCCGTAGACGGATTTGAGCTTGCATTTTCGGCACCGTTCTTCAATGAATTTGTCGTTCGTGCCCCGAAACCGGCGGCTGTCATCCTGGAGAATATTCGAGCCAACAACGGGATCGTTGGCGGCCTCGCTCTTTCAAAATACTACGGTGGGCATGACAACGATCTTCTGGTCTGCGTGACGGAAACGAATACGCGTAACCAGATCGACCACCTCGTGAAGAGCCTGGCGAATGTCTAGTGACCTTCGCCTATAGGAGGCAGATGGCAGGAAGAACCCAGCAACCGACCATTGCCCACATTTTACCGTGGAAAGCGATAGGCGGAACCGAACTTGCCACCCTGCGAATGGCTCGCGTTACCCGCGAGGCTGGTTTTCGCAATGTATTTTTTGTGTTGCGTGATTGTGACGAAGTAGCTGAGCTTTTTCGGGCCGAGAACTTCGAAGTGTGCGAATTTACGGAGATCGAACCAAGCATAAGACACTTCGTAAACTACAAAGCCGAATCGTCGAAGTTAGCTCGACAATTCCGCGAGGTCAAAGCAGATCTAATTCATTGCGCTGACTTGAGAGGCTCCTTTTATGCTACTTTGGCCGCATTCCTTTCGAGGATCCCGATCGTTTCACACGTTCGCGGCCAGCAGCCAGAAATACCTAAGCGGGATCAGCTCTTTCTCAAAGCTGTTAAAAAGTGGATCTTCGTTTCCAGAAACTCACGGCAGTCTTTTGGAATGCATGTTAGAGATTCACGGGCTGCGGTGATCTACGACGGTATTGACATAGATAACGTTGAGGACTCGGACAGAGCGCAGAATCGGGCCGAGATTCGAAGGGAATTCGGGATCGAAGGTAAAACCAAGATCATCGGGATGGTCGCAAGAGTCGCTCCTCAGAAGGATTTTTTTACGTTAGCCAGGGCCGTCCGTGAATTGAAGGGAAAAGGGATCGACTTCAAGGTTTTGATCGTTGGTTCGATTTCTAAGGAAGCAGTAAATAAGACCCACTTCTTAGAAATTCAAAAGCTGTTGGGTGAACTGAAGATCGCCGATAGATTTATCTTCACCGATTTTCGGACAGATGTAGAGAAGTTCTTCGATTCCTTTGATGTAAATGTCCTCTCGAGTCATGGCGAGGGGTTTGGGCTGGTGCTGCTGGAGGCAATGGCGAGAAAGATACCGGTCGTCGCAACTAACGTCGGCGGCATTCCGGAGATCATAGAACATGGCATGAACGGGCTACTCTGCCAACACGAAAATAGCGAGGAATTAGCAGCAGCGATAGAAAGTCTGTTACTGAATTCGAACTATCGCAGCAGAATTGCTGCCGCAGGCTTTAAACGGGTCAAAGAAGACTTTAGTCGACAGAAATTCGCAATTGACATTGTCGATTTCTATCGTGGCATACTTAATTAACCACTTCGGTTTCGAGGAGCAAAAATGATAAGAAAACAACGTTTTGATAAGGACATCGATCGAAGGAGTTTTCTATCGACCGCCGGCAAAGGCCTTGGCCTGATGGCACTTTCGTCAGCCGCAGTTGGGTCGCTCTTTGAAAACATTAAGGCGGCCGGCCGAAGCATCGATCATCTTTCGCCCCTCGAAGCCGCGATGGATGAGGACTATTGGTCGACGATCCAGCAGGCGTTTTCGGTCACTCGCGGGATCGTCAATCTTAACAACGGAGGGGTTTCGCCGAGTCCACGAATGGTCACCGAGGCGTTCGTCCGCTACACGTGGCAACAGGAAGACGCGACTGCCTACACGATGTGGCAGATCCTCGAACCGCAATCGGAGACGATAAGAACCGGGCTTGCTGAGGTCTTTGGCTGTTCACCCGAAGAGATCGCGATCACGCGCAACGCGAGTGAATCGCTCGAAATTCTCCTGATGGGAATGGACTTCAAGTCCGGCGACGAGATCCTGACCACAACGCAGGATTATCCACGAATGATCACCACGCTCAAACAGCGTGAGATGCGCGAAGGCCTGAAATTAAACCTTATCAAGATCCCGCTCGCACCGAATAATGTCGACGATATCGCGGCTGCATTCGAACGAGCGGTTACGCCGAAAACTAAACTGATCCTCGTCTCGCATCAAATAAACCTAACGGGACAGATCCTGCCGATCAAAAAGATATGCGAAATGGCTAGGTCGAAAGGGATCGAAACGATCGTTGACGGAGCACACGCGTTTGCCCAGTTCGATTTCAAACGCGACGACTTGCAGTGCGATTATTACGGCACTTCCCTGCACAAATGGATCTACGCCCCTAAAGGTACGGGAATGCTGTATGTCAAAAAAGACAAGATCGCGAAGGTCTGGGCTCTGATGGCATCGGAAGATAAGAATCGTAACGACATCCGTAAATACGAAGAGATAGGTACGCACTCAGCCGCGATGCGGCTCGCGATCGGCGAAGCGATCCTGTTCCACAATGCGATCGGCGGCAAGCGAAAAGAGGAACGCCTGCGCTTCCTCGCCCGCTACTGGATGAACAAATTGAAAGACGTGCCGAAGGTCGGCTTTAACACCTCTTTTGACCCCAAACAGTCGTGTGCGATCGCCAATTTCAAGATCGACGGCATCGACCCGGTGGCCATCGGCGGTTATTTGATGTCAAGGCACAAGATATTTACAACACCCATCGTTCACGAGGAATTTACCGGCATTCGGATCACGCCGAATGTCTACACGACGTTATGGGAACTCGACCGTTTTAGCGAGATCGTTGAGTCGATAGCTAGGAAAGGGCTGCCGAAAGCCTGATGTTAAAAGGACCATATTGTAGAATAGAAAAGATACTATGGCCGCTCTTACAACATTGCCGCACGAGTCAGTCGCAACGTACTTAACGGACGGCGGCCTCGAGACAACGCTGGTCTTTTTGGAGGGTTTCGATCTACCTTGTTTCGCAGCTTTTGATTTATTGAAGGATGAAAAAGGGTATCTTGCTCTGAAAGGATACTATGAACGATATTTGAATATTGCCAAAAACTTTGGCTTTGGCTTTGTCTTGGAGAGCCCAACATGGAGGGCAAATCCAGACTGGATCGAACGGATCGGATATCCTAATCTGGCGACGACAGAAGTTAACAGAAAGGCGGCCAGGCTGATGTTCGACCTTAAGGAAGAATTTGGCGAACCATCAACGCCGATAGTCGTAAGCGGATGCGTTGGCACGAGAGGCGATGGCTATCAGGCGGAATCCGGCATGAGCCCTAAAGAAGCTCGTGACTATCACTCGGAACAGATACGCGCGTTTGGGGAAGTTCAGGTCGATATGATCTCGGCAATAACTATGACAAATGTTGAGGAGGCGAGCGGCATCGCTGCTGCCGCCGCCGACGCTAGATTGCCATCGGTCATCTCGTTCACGTTGGAAACAGATGGAAAACTGCCGTCAGGAGCCAGTTTGAAGGAGGCCATTGAGACTGTTGACAGCGAAGTCGAAACACCGCCGATATACTACATGATCAATTGTGCCCACCCGAGCCACTCTGCTGATGAACTGATTCTCGGCCGAGGGCAGCCGTGGATCGAACGGATACGAGGCGTCCGTGCTAATGCGTCGCGAAAAAGCCACGCGGAGTTGGATGACTCTACCGAGCTTGATCGGGGAGAGATTGACGATTTTGGCAGTGAACATATGTGGATCTCAGATCTACTCCCTCAACTGAAAGTCTTCGGCGGATGCTGCGGTACTGACGAAGAGCACATTCTGGAGATAGTGTCCGTATTGAGGGGAAACCGCCGCATTCCCGTTACCAGGAATTAGGAAGAAAAATGAGCATTAAAAAAGTAACACAGCACCCGAGCCAGAATGAAGGCTTGATTTTTGAACGTTCGCAGACGGGCCGTGTTGGATATCGTTTGCCCAAACTTGATGTCGATGCCGTAAGCCTCGATGAGCTTTTACCGGCTGACCTTCGTCGTAACGACGATCTCGAAGGAGTTCCCGAAGTCTCGGAAGTCGATGTTGTCCGCCACTTTACGCGGATCTCGACCTGGAACTACTCGATCGATCTCGGAATGTATCCTCTTGGTTCGTGCACGATGAAATACAATTCGCGGCTCAACGAGAAGGTCGCCCGAATTGGTGGATTTACCCAGCTTCACCCGCTTGCTCCGGAGCAAGAATCGCAAGGTGCGCTCGAGCTTATCTTTCGCCTCCAAAAGGATCTCGCAGAGATCACAGGCCTCCCGGGAGTTTCGCTTCAGCCTGCGGCCGGTGCTCAGGGGGAAATGACTGGCGTTATGTTGATCCGGGCATTTCTCGATCACCGCGATGGCGAGGAATCCAAGAATCGCCGCGTAATGCTAATTCCCGATTCGGCTCATGGCACAAACCCCGCTTCGGCAGCGATGTCAGGCTTCACGGTCAAAACCATCCATTCGACGGCTGAAGGCCTGACCGATATGGATCACCTTCGCCAGTTATGCGACGAAGGCGGTGTTGCCGGATTGATGCTTACCAACCCAAATACGGTCGGTATTTTTGAACGCAATATTAAAGAGATCTGCGATACGATCCACGCCGCAGGCGGCCTCGTCTACATGGACGGAGCTAATATGAACGCCCTCGTCGGCGTTGCACGTCCGGGCGACATGGGCGTTGACGTGATACATCTGAATCTCCACAAGACCTTCTCAACCCCGCACGGCGGCGGCGGCCCGGGCTGCGGACCATGCCTTTGCACTGCGGATCTGGCACCATTTCTTCCGACTCCGAGGATCGAAAAAGACGGCGATCGTTATTTCCTTAACTATGACGTCCCCAGCTCGATCGGGCGTGTTAAGGCGTTTTTCGGCAATTTCGGCATGATGGTGCGCGCACTTGCTTACATCTATACTCACGGAAACGACGGACTGAAGGAAGCGACCGAAGCGGCCGTTCTGAATGCCCGCTACGTCTCACACGCTCTCGCGGGGGCGTTCGACAAGCCCTATGAGTCAGATTGTATGCACGAAGCGATCTTTTCTCACAAAAAACAGGCACCGACCGGAGTTCATACTCTCGACATTGCTAAACGCCTGATCGATTACGGATTTCACCCGATGACCGTTTACTTCCCGCTCGTGGTCGAAGGTGCGATGCTGATCGAGCCGACAGAATCAGTCGGACGTGCCGATCTCGATGCATTTATCGAAGCCATGATCGATATCGACAAGGAAGCTCAGGAAAATCCGCAGCTCGTCATCGACGCTCCGCATTCGACACGTATCGGCCGGCTCGATGAAGCCAGTGCCGCGCGTAAGCCTGTTTTGCGATGGAAGAAAGATCTTGATTCTCTGAGCACAGCGGCTTGAGCAGCTCGCGTTTTGGGGGAAGTTTTTTCGTGTAAGACCAACTGACGTTGGTTTTCACGTTCCAAAAGTGTGAATCGTTTCACACTTTTGCAAAATAGGCGTGTTTTTGGTGTTTTTTGAGCAAAAACTGTCTGCTTGGTCGAATGATTTCCTCCTTTTGTCGATCGAAAACTACCCGATTGGTAGAGTTATTTTGATGATTGGTCAAACCTTTTTTGGGAGATAGATCTTTTTGCCAAACGACATTTGTCGTTTATAAAGGGCGTCACCGATCGGGCTGCATCACCATCTAGCTCCCATCGTGGGTCCCATTTCGCAAGTTTCGCTTCCGCGGTTTTTCCTCGTGAACCAAGGTCCTTTGTGAGAACATATCACGTTGAAAACACGGATCTCTAAAACAACCTCTATCGTCAGAACGATAATCCTCGTCATCTGGGCGACGATCGTTTTGGCATGTATCGGCACATATCTTGCCGATCCCTCCAGGTTCACGGCGGAAAATATTGCGGAATTTCTAAGGCGATTCAGCGGCTCTATCTGGTTGATCTATCTTGCCTTCTCCGCTCTTCGCGGGATAACGCTGCTGCCATCGACGCCGCTTGTGATCGCGGGCACTCTTTTGTTTCCTGAACAGCCTTTCGCCGTGCTGCTCGTTTCAATGACAGGGATAATGCTTTCGTCGACCATGATCTATTTCTTTTCGGAATATCTCGGTTTCAGCGAATATTTCGAGGGACACAAGCCTGAACTAAGCCACAAGATAAAGGCGAAGCTGGAACATCCGCTCGGCTTCCTGTTCGTCGCGGGATGGGCGTTCTTCCCGCTCATCCCAACCGATCTGGTCTGCTATCTCGCGGGCTCGACGAAAATGAATTACTGGGAGTTCATCGCCGCCGTTTTCGTTGGCGAGCTAATTCTATGTGTTTGCTATATTTATTTCGGCGGATCATTACTAGAATTCGTGCGATAAAATAAAAATTATCGTATTTTAGAACGCGTCAGTATTTTTATGCATCGAAGAAGCGGAGGAATTAACAAATTGAAAGATTGTAATGAAGTTATAGATTGTTCGAGTCGCCGGGAATTTTTGGTCAAGGCTGCCTTTATGGCCGGTGGTTTGGCACTGACTGTGTCGGGAGCAGGAAAACTACTCGGTAACACGGTTGAAGATCTCGTCGTGTCGATCGACGAAAAAAGCCCGCTGAACAAGGTTGGCGGTTCGACCGTTGTTGCATCTCCGGCAGGCAAGATCATTATCGTTCGCACGGGCGAAACAACATTCGTCGCCTACTCAGCCAAGTGCACGCACAAGGGCACGACGATCGAGTACGACGCTGCGAAGAAGCAGTTCGCTTGCCCGAATCATGGTTCGACATTCGATGTCGCAAGCGGTGCCCGTACAGGCGGCCCGGCAAACGACCCGCTTCCGGCCTTCAAGGCATCGGGAACAGCAGCCTCAGTTACGGTAAAGACCAGCTAGAACGATCGGCTTCACAATTTTTAATCATGCCCGCGTGATCATTTTTTGATTGCGCGGGTTTTGTTTTTGGATATATAATCCCGCGCATCGTTTTTACCACAAATACTTGGCTCTCTCACGTACATCGATCAGGAGGGATCTATGACGGAAACAATTCGATCAACAGAGATAAATGAAGACAAAATGCATGCCTTTATGGGAAAGGTGGTCGGTGATTTTGGCGCGAGCCTGAGCACCATCCTCGGTTACATCGGCCACAAACTCGGACTTTATAAAGCTCTCGCCGATTCTGACGGGCTAACGCCTGCGGAGCTCGCGGCAAAGACGAACACGACCGAACGCTACGTCCGGGAATGGCTGATAAATCAAGCTTGCGGTGAATACGTTCATTACGATCCGCAGACGGGCAAATACTCGATGCTGCCGGAACAAGCGGTCGCCTTGACCGACGAGGAAAGCCCATTTTATGTCGGCGGCGGCTTTTACGTGATCAAGGCTATGTTAAACGCTCAGCCGCGCATCGCCGAGGCATTTGAGAATGGAGGCGGGATCTTGTGGGGCGAGCATGATTCGGACCTTTTTGTTGGAACTGAGAAGTTCTTTCGTCCGGGTTATACCGCTCACCTTGTCGGTGAATGGATACCGGCACTTGCCGGCGTTAAGGAAAAACTCGAGGCCGGGGCAAAGGTCGCGGACGTCGGATGCGGGCACGGAGCGTCAACGATCATCATGGCAAAAGCGTTCCCAAACTCTCAATTCTTCGGCTTTGACAATCACCAGGCATCTATCGCAACCGCCCGTACCAAGGCGGAAGCAGCAGGCCTCGCCGGCCGGGTCCATTTTGCCGTTTCTAACGCGGGCGAGATCCCGCTCGACGGTTACGACCTGATCTGCTTCTTTGATTGCCTGCATGATATGGGCGACCCGCACGGGGCTGCACAACGAGCTCGTCAGGCTCTCGCCGCCGGCGGAAGCTGCCTGATCGTCGAACCTATGGCAGGTAACACTGTCGAAGAAAACTTCAATATCGTCGGCCGAACTTTCTCGGGAGCTTCGACTCTCTGCTGTACGGCGAATTCTCTTGCGCTCGGCGGCCCGGCACTCGGAGCGGTGGCCAGCGAGGACGCATTACGCGAGGTTGCAGAGTCTGCCGGGTTCGGTTCGTTCGAGCGGGTGTCCGAAACACCATTTAATCGCATTTATGAGGCGAAAGTGTGACACGTATCACTCAAACTGACCTGGAACTGACAGAAAATTAGTTCATGTTCAGGCCGTATCTCGAAATATCACCGCCGTTGCCCAAAATGGGTCGGCGCTTTTCTACGCGCTGAACATCTAGGAGGAGGAAGTATGTACACAAGAATAAAAACAGTGGGTATCTTTCTTTCATTGATATTTTTAGTTCTCGCCGTTCAGGCCGCATTCGCAAGTCCGGTCATTCCGCAAACATCGCCGACACCGGATAAAAGTTCGTACACGGGATACAAGGGACTGCTCATCGGAGTGTCCGCCGCGGACGTTCGCGGTAAGCTCGGCGGCCCAAAAGAAAAATCCGACACAATGGATCTGTTTGTGATGTCGGAAACGGAATCCGTGCAGTTTTACTATGACGCAAGCCAGGTAGTGACCGCTATAATGATCACCTATTCCGGCGACCTAAAACTAGCACCGACACCGACTGATATTTTTGGCGAAGACGTCGCACCGAATGCCGAAGGCGGGATCTTCAAGATGGTCCGCTATCCGAAATCGGGCTTCTGGATCTCATATAACCGTTCACCGGGCAGCGATGCTGTCGTCAGCATCGCCATCCAAAAGATGTAGCGAGCAAAACGGTTATCGCAGAGTTTTAACTGCCTAGGGGTTCACGGCGGTTTGTCACAGGAGTGCTTATCGCTTAGAATTCCTAAAAGCCGCATCCTTTGGCCCTTTCATTGGCGAGATAATTTATGACAACGATCGGTATTCCGAAAGAAATACATCCGGGTGAAAAGCGCGTTGCCGCGACCCCGCAAACCATTCTGAAACTAAAAAAGCTGGGCTTTGACGTCGTTGTCGAATCCCACGCCGGCCACGGTATCAACTGCATCGACAGCGAATACCGCGAGGCCGGTGCGACCGTGATCGAGGGCACCAAAGAGCTTTGGGCAGCCTCCGACGTGATAATGAAGGTTCGGCCGCCTGAGGAGAACAAGGAACTGGGCGTCCACGAAGCCGACCTTTTGAACGAAGGGGCAACGTTGGTCGGTTTTATTTGGCCCGCCCAAAACAAGGAAATGCTCGACCGCCTGGCGAAACGCAAGGCTACGGTGTTCGGCATGGACTGCGTTCCGCGTATCACGCGTGCTCAGAAGATGGACACGCTCTCGGCAATGGCAAACATCGCCGGATACCGTGCGATCATCGAGGCCGCGAATCATTTCCCGCGTTTCTTTACTGGCCAGATCACAGCCGCCGGCAAGATCGATCCCGCAAAGGTTCTGATCATCGGTGCCGGTGTCGCCGGGCTTTCCGCGATCGGTGCTGCGAAGGGTTTGGGAGCGATCGTTCGGGCATTTGACCCGCGTTCGGCAACTAAAGACCAGGTCGCCTCGATGGGAGCGGAATTCCTCGAACTCGACGTCAAGGAAGAAGGCGAAGGCAAAGGCGGTTACGCCAAGCAGATGTCGGACGACTTTCTCAAAGCCGAGATGGCACTGTTCGCTGCTCAGGCAATGCAGGTCGATATCATCGTCACAACGGCTTTGATCCCTGGCAAACCGGCTCCAAAACTGATCACGCAGGGCATGGTCGAATCGATGAAGCCCGGCTCGGTCATCGTCGATCTCGCCGCCGAACAAGGCGGCAACTGCGTCCTCACCGAACCCGGAACCGTCGTCAAACACAAAGGCGTCTCGATCATCGGCTACACCGATCTGCCGTCAAGAATGGCGTCGATGTCGTCACAGCTTTACGGTGCGTGCATCGTCGCGTTGCTCACCGATCTGGCGAAGGAGCCTGTGGCAGAACCAGGAGCGGTTGCGGCTGAGACAGCCGAGGCTGAAACCAAGATCCACGTCGATCTCGAAGACGAAGTGGTCCGCGGAGCCATCGTCCTGAACGAAGGCAAGATGATGTGGCCGCCGCCGGCACCGCCGACTCCGGCTGCACCGCCTGAGCCTGGAGTTCCGACAAAAAGTTCTGCCAGCGTCGCCGTCGCCAAGGCCGCCTCAAAGGGACACGGACACGGCGAAAGCGATGGCATAAATCCGTGGGTCCTTGCAGTTGCCGGCATCGTGCTCTTTGGCATCGGCTACCTGGTCCCATCCGAGATCAAAGCGGCCGGGGGCGATACGCTCAGCCATCTGACGGTGTTCATTCTCGCGTGTTTCGTCGGCTTTCAGGTCGTCTGGAGCGTCAAACCGGCTCTTCACACTCCGCTCATGAGCGTCACCAACGCTATTAGCGGCATCATTTTAGTAGGCGGCATGCTCCAGCTGATCGGAACCGATCTCAGCGTAACTACGATACTCGGAGCCATTGCCGTACTTGTCGCCGCGATCAATATCGCGGGCGGATTCCTGGTAACTAATCGCATGTTGGCGATGTTTAGAAAATGAATCAAAGCCTAATCACAGTCGCTTACATCGCCGCGAGTGCGTTGTTTATTTTGAGCCTGGGCGGGTTGTCGCAACAGTCGACTGCCCGGCGCGGAAATCTTTACGGCATCCTCGGAATGCTGATCGCCCTGGTCGCCACCGTATTCGCGATGAAGGACGGAAATTATGCCGTTCTCGCAGGTGCTCTCATTCCCGGCCTCGTTATTGGAGCGATACTCGCCGCGCGGGTGCAGATGACCTCGATGCCTGAGTTGGTGGCGATGCTGCACAGTTTTGTGGGTCTCGCAGCCGTATTGGTCGGGTTTGCGACTTATCTCGGGCCGCATAAGGCGATGTCGTCAGGCGAGAACACGCTGCATCTGGTCGAAATTTTCCTCGGCGTCATTATCGGTTCGGTCACATTTACAGGGTCGGTCATCGCATTTCTTAAGCTTCGCGGAACCATCGGCGGAAAACCATTCATGCTTCCCGGGCGCCATGTGATCAATCTGATCATGCTTATTGCGACGGTCGGTCTTGGAGTTGCTTTTCTGATGTCGCCTGATACGGCGTCCGGACAATGGCCGCTCCTGATCGCGACCGTACTTACGGGAATCCTCGGCGTTCATTTCATCATGGCGATCGGCGGAGCTGACATGCCGGTTGTCGTGTCGATGCTGAACAGCTACTCAGGCTGGGCGGCGGCGGCAGCGGGCTTTATGCTCGGCAACGACCTGCTCATTATCACCGGTGCACTGGTCGGCTCAAGCGGAGCGATCCTCAGCTATATCATGTGTCAGGGCATGAACCGCTCATTTGTGAGCGTGATGCTCGGCGGTTTTGGAACCGACAGCAGCTCGAGTTCGAGTTCGGCCGCGGTGCCGGCGGGCGAGGTCCATTCGGTCGACGCGGCCGGTGCGACGGAACTCCTGCTCGACGCAAAGAAAGTCATTATCATTCCCGGCTACGGCCTCGCGGTCGCACAGGCACAGCATTCGCTGGCTGAGGTTTGCAAGATCCTCAAAGAAAAAGGCGTTGACGTAAAATTCGCCATTCACCCGGTCGCCGGCCGCCTGCCCGGCCACATGAACGTTCTGCTCGCCGAGGCAAACATCCCGTACGACATCGTCTTCGAAATGGATGAGGTCAACGATGATTTCCCCTCGACCGACGTCGCCTGGGTCATCGGAGCCAACGACATCGTCAACCCCTCAGCCATGGACGATCCCGGCTCACCCATCGCCGGTATGCCCGTCCTCCACGTCTGGGAATCACGCCACTGCATCGTCATGAAACGCGGAATGGCCAGCGGCTACGCCGGCGTGGATAATCCGCTATTCTACAAAGACAACACGCTGATGCTGTTTGGTGATGCTAAGAAGGTGGTGGATGAGATATTAGGTGTAATGAGGGGATAGTTTCCTCGCTCCCCTCCTTACGAAGTAGGGGAGCGTTATCGAGAGATCTTATTCCCTATTCTATTGATCGGTCAAATCCATGTTTATCCGCCCATTCTTCATTCCAACCGAATATCTTGAGATGATGAATCGGTTCACCTTTATCGTCTCCGTCCATGACTCTTGAGGTACTAAGTTCCCAACCGCCCCACTCTGACGAAAATAGGTGGGAATGCGGACAATCATTTTCGGCCAATTTTGTCTTGATGTATTCCAGCTCCTTGACAAGTAAATCAACACCTTCGGAATCAAGGTGCATGAATATTTGATTTTCTTGATAAACCAAGGCTAATAGTCTTTTCTCAATCTTTTCTGTAACCATACAATCGAGACCTCTCAAACCTAGAAGTGGCCTTCTAGCTGCATCAACGCCAACCTCTCCACAACCTCGCCACCCTCAATATGCTTCTCCACGATCTCCGCTACATCTTCCGCCTGAACTTGCCCGTATAAAGTCCCGTCCGGATAGACCATGACGGCGGTTCCGACGGTGCAGAAGCCGATGGAGCCGCATTCTGTGAGCAATATAGAGCCCATTGGGTTGCGGCCTTTGGATTCTTTGCCTTGGCGGATGCCTTTTTCTTCGAGGATGCGTTGGAACTCGTCCCTGACGTCCTGGGCCCCGACGGCGTTGCAGGATTTTCCGGTGCAGACGAAGACCTGGCGTTTGATCGGAGCCTTGAGCATCGGGGCGAGCTTTTCCAGTTCGTCGCGATCGGAGATGAATTTGGGCTTGGCCATATGAGTTTTATTTTGCCACGCGGACGCAATTATTACATAGGCTTGCGTTCTCTTTATGTTAGAATTTCATCAACGAAACACGTTCTATCACGATGGCGATCGGCATTATCATCCACATCACAGTCGGCACCGAAAAACGGACCGAATTCTTCTCTCAGGAACGAATTCGGATCGGTTCGGATGAGACCTGTGACCTCCAGATCCATGCACCGCAGACAGGCGAGGAGAGGCCGTGGTTCGATCTCGAAAATGCCGAGGGCGTTTATCGTATCGTCGAATTTGAGGATTCCCTCTCGCTCAGGATCAACCAAAATCCGATCCGCCGCTACATCGCGATAACCGACGGCGACCTGATCGAGATACCGGACGCGGGAATTTCGTTCGCGTTCTTTTCGCTCGAGACGAAATCCTCGCTCATAACTACTAATCGCGATCAGCCGCATATTTCTCGGTTCATCGAGGACGCGGCGCTCGAATCGGCTGCGTCGGTCAAACGCGACGACGCCAAGAACTTCCTTCGCGAATTCGTTCGCGAGCTGTTCCGCGAGATTTCATGGACGACGAAACTTATCAGTTTCGTTCTCATCCTTGGCTTTATTACCGGGATCCTGTACATCGGTTTCGCCGTAAACAGTGAGCTTCGCGAGAGCCGAAAACAATCGGAACAGCAAAGCGCAATAATTACCAAACTCGAGGAAAAACTCGGTCAGACGACCAACCAGATCGAGGAACTCGACGAGACAAACAAAAAGCTCATTAAAACCGTTTCGCTCGCACCCAATCTGCGGGTGGAATACGGCAACGCTATTTGTCTGATCGTCGGTGTCTATGACCTCGTCGATAAAAAGAGCGGCAAAGTGCTTCGTTACGCTGATCCTCAGGCGTTCCGGCCTAATCCGTATGAGACCCAGACGGAAGATCCCAGCCGACCGATGATGCCGCCGCAGGTCGGTTTGACGACCGAGGGCAACGGCTCGACGGTCGAATACGATTTTATCGGCACCGGATTTCATGTCGGCGGCGGCTATATCGTGACCAATCGCCACGTCGTACAGCCATGGGAGGAAGATGACCAGGTTCAGCAGATGATACAAGCCGCAAATGGCCGAGCTCGTCTGAAACGTCTTGTTATTTACTTCCCGAACTTCGCTCAGCCCTTTGCTTTAAAGATCCGCCAACTTGGTGGACGCGAAGATGTGGCGATCGCCACGATCGATCCGGCGATGCTTCCCTCGGAGATACCGACGATCCCGCTTGATGTTGATACCGATTCGGCGACCGTTGGGAAAACCGTTGTAACTATGGGCTATCCGAGCGGACCGGATCGTCTGCTCGCGATGGTCGATGACGATGAAGCGAAGTCTATCAACCAGCGCTTCGGCAATTCGCGCCAAAATCTGATCAATTTCCTCGCCCAGTCTCAGAAGATCGTTCCACTTCTCACGCAAGGTGCTATCACGGACCTGGACGCCCGGCGTATCGTTCACGATGCGAAAACCGCCGAGGGCGGCTCAGGAGCTCCGCTGTTCGGTCAATCAGGCAAGGTTATCGGGGTAAACTTCGGAGTTTTCACCGAAAATACAGCCGCAAACATGGCTGTACCAGTTCGGTTTGCCCTCGAACTTCTGAGAAAGGCCGGATGGAGATCGCCGGAAGAGATGCAGAAAGCCGCTGACCAGGATTCGCAGATCGCAGCGAGCCCGGGCAATTCCAACTCGGCTCCGCAAACTAAACCTCAATAATTAATCGATCTTGTCGCTCGCGACGGGTTGATTTCTGGCATTGATCGTCGTCTGCTCCGCCATTAGCATTGTTTCCCCGCAATCATCGTCCGCCTTCGGATCATCGATTCCATGGCGCCGCTTCGGAAGTGCGAATGAAACTATCAGGGCCATAAGGCATACGCCTACCCCGACCCAGAAAACCGGCCGAACCGCGGCCGCCATCGCCTCCTGTAAAACGTCCAGCGTCGCAGCCGGAATGCTTGCTCTGGCAGCCGGTTCGATGAGAGCATTCGGATTCGATGCAAACGCGGCCGCTTGTTCTACTGTAAGAACGCCGTCCCCGCTCGCGGCTGATCTCATTAACTGGTTACTCAAGCCCGCGGTCAACACCGCCCCCATGATCGCCACTCCAAATGCACCGCCGATCGCTCTTGAAAACTGGTTTAGTGACGTAACGCTACCAAGTTGGTGGCGTTCGACCGCCTGCTGAACCGCGATCAGCAGCGTCAGCATGGTCATGCCAAGCCCGCACCCGATGAGGATCAGATCGATGTACAGAAAGTAAACGGGCGTCTGGCGGCCAAATGTTGCCAGAAAAACAAACCCCGACGTCATCACAACAAAACCAGAGATGGTTATCGCTCGATAACCAACTTTTAAAAGCAGACGTCCGCCGATAATCGACATCGATACCCAGCTAAGCATAAGGGGCGTCAGCAACGACCCAGCTTTGGTTGCCGTCATTCCCAGTGCTCCCTGGGCGAAAAGCGGGATGAATGAGATCGCCCCGAACATCGCGATCCCGGCCAAAAACCCGCAGGCGACCGAAACAGCGACCGTCCTGTCGCGGAACAAATGAAAAGGAATTATCGGATCTTTCGCCCGCTTCTCTGCCCAGCCAAACAAGACCAGCAACAGCCCACCACCTGCAAACAGCACCAAATTTCCGGGTGCGAATAGCGACTGCATCGAATTCCCGCCCTCGACCATCGCCAGCATCAGCAGGCTTATTGCGAGCATCAGCGAAGCGGCCCCTGCATAATCGACAACTGGTTTTTGAGTTTTCTTAGGCTCTTTGAGAGCAAAACCGATGATTATCGCCGCTGCGACGCCTATGGGCAAATTGACAAAAAATACCCAACGCCAAGAGAGCTGATCGGTAATAAAGCCTCCGATTATCGGCCCGATCACGCTGGACAAACCCCAGACGCCGCTAAAATATGCCTGCATCTTGGCACGTTCTTTCAGCGTAAACGTATCGCCTATGATCGTCATACCGAGCGGCACGAGAGCTCCCGCTCCAAGGCCCTGAATGGCGCGAAAGACGATCAACTGCGTCATTGACCCTGCCATTCCCGAGAGCAAAGTTCCAAGCAGAAAGACACCGATCCCGATCTGATACAGAAGCCCGCGGCCGTAAAGGTCAGAGAGCTTTCCCCACACGGGAACGGTGACCGTCGAAGTTACCAGATATGCCGAAAATACCCAGCTGTAATGATTGATCCCGCCGAGCGAAGCGATCACCGTCGGCATCGCCGTTCCTACAACTGTGGCCTCGAGAGCTGCGATCGCCATGCCGGTCATGACGCCTATAGTTACGGCCCAACGACGGCCATTGGACATTTCCAGAGTCGGCCGTTCCCCTTGCTGGTTTATAGTTTCTGAGGTTGCTTCCACTTGCCTATTGTAAATATTCGAACACAGGATCAAACGAAGTTATGTATTCAAGCGAACTTTTCGCGATCCATTTCGCCAAGCTCGGCTATCTTCGTCATAAGAAAATCGGAGATCTCCTTATGAGTTCGCAGGCGGTCGCCCTTCTCGTAAAACGGGGTCAGATCCACCTGCTCCCCGAACCAGATGCGAACTTTCTCGCCGCCGGTCCAGTTCCCGAGGATCTGTTTTGGAAGATCATTCCCGAGACCGGCTATAAAGACAGGTATTACCTGCGGATGTGCCGAATAAATAACCTTCCCGATCCCGGGCTGTGCTGGCAGCATGTCATACGGCCCGCCCTCGAGATTGCGCCTGCCTTCCGGGTGAAAACCGATCATGTGGCCGCGGCCTTGGCTGCAAAGCTGGATGAGCCGACGCATGGAATATTTGTCGAATTCACGCTTTTTCACTTCCCTGTCTTCGCGAAAGAACGGCGGATACATCGAGAACCAGCCCATCACAAAATTAACGAACCAGCCAACCGGACTGTCATAAAAAAACTTCGCGCGTACCGGGAAGAACAGAGTGACCGGACGCTTTGTACGGCGAAATATCACGCTCGACACCGTGTACATATCGAAGAAGGAGCGGTGATTGGCGACCAGCACCAATGGTTTATCGACCGCAGCATTTTCAACATTCTCGATGCCGAAAACGTTCATCAAATTGTAGGTCGCGATCAAGATCCACAGCGATCCGATATGGCGTTGGCAAAACGTCATCAGGCGTTTCCAAACGCCAAGGTTCATACGGTGAGCCAGACGAAAGCCTATCCGTTCGCTGCCGTCAAGAACTGCAATTTCGGCCGGCTCAGGCACAAGTGCCTCAGCAGCCAGTTCTAATGCGGTCTGTTGGGATGTTTCCAGCGATCTTGGCTCCATAAACAAGCAGATAGTCTAGCATTTTAGAGCGTTGCCAACGAGGGCTGATCTACTTCGAACTACGACGAGTGATAGTACTTTGCGTACTAGGCTGAAAATTATGGACAGGCATGAACATTTTTCATAAAATACGTAATAGTCCCCTCAACTCGGAGCAAATCGCTCGACCCATTTGTCGTTAGTCAAGTATTTAACTTTTAGGAGAATTTTTAAGAATGTCATTTTTTAGGACAATAACAACAGCACTTGCCTTTCTTATGCTCGTGTCGTCTGCGGTAGCTATATCGGCGGCTCCGGCTATGGGAGACATCTGGACGGCGATCGATGACAGTGAACTTAGCCGTCGGCCCGCAGAACGAACCCGAACACCGGAAAACTACCGGACATTCCGACTCAATAAAGAAGAATTACAAAAAGCCTTGGCTTCAGCTCCGGAAGAATTCTCTCGATCGGCGGAAGAACGCACCATCGAGCTTCCGATGCCGGACGGCAAGCTTGCCCGATTCAGCTTCGAACACTCACTGGTTGTGGAGCCCGGACTCCTCGAGAGATATCCGGAACTGGGAGCAACCTATGTAGCCCGAGGTATTGACGACCCGACAGCAACGGCTCGATTCGATTTCCTGCCGAACGGTTTCCACGCCATCATCTTGTCCGCGGAGGGAACCGTTCTCATCGACCCTTACGCAAAAGGCGATACCGAAAATTACGTAACCTATAGAAAGAACGACCTGCATCGCCTGAACGATTTTAATTGCGAGGTTGGCGAGGCGACCCTGGATTCACTTCTTAATGCCGATCTGCTCAAAACACAGGAAATTGTTGATGGCCAGCGACCGGATGTCACTTCAGGCGGGCAGCTTCGTGTATACCGTCTAGCCCTCGCGGCAACCAACGAATACGCAGTAGCGGTCGGCGGCAACACAATAGCCGGTACACTTGCCGCTCAGGTGCTTATCATGAACCGCGTCAACGGCGTTTATGAGCGGGACGTTGCCATCCGAATGGTCATGATCGCGAACAACGACCAGATCGTTTATGCAGGCGACAATATGAATTGCCCGGTCGGCACCGGAGGTTCAGCGTGTACAGCGGCAAATGACCCATACACGAATAACAGTGGCAGCACGATGCTGGGCCAAAATACGACCACCCTTAATGCCGTTATCCTTACGGCCAACTACGACATCGGCCACGTTTTCAGCACCGGCGGCGGCGGCGTTGCGACGCTCAACGGCCCGTGCGGAGGCAGCAAAGCCCGCGGCGTGACCGGCCTGACAAACCCCATCGGCGATGCCTTCGCGATCGATTACGTCGCTCACGAGATCGGACATCAATGGGGCGGAAATCATACTTTTAACGGAAGCGTCGGCAGTTGTTCTGGTGGAAATCGGGCAGGCTCTGCTGCTTACGAACCCGGCAGCGGCATCACCATCATGGCGTACGCCGGAATTTGCGGAAACCAGAATCTTGCTCTGAATAGTATCGACACGTTCCACGTCAAGAGCCTCGAAGAGATCATCGCATACAGTCAAACCGGTAACGGCAACACGTGCGCAGCATCGACCGCGACCGGAAATACGCCGCCCACAGTTTCGGTCGTTGGCGGTCCAACTTTCGACATACCAAAACAGACTCCCTTCACGCTTACAGCGGCGGGAAGCGATGTTAATGGCGACACGATCACCTACGATTGGCAGGAATATGATCTCGGAGCCGCGACCTCGGCGGTGCCTAATACCGACGCCGGCGGTGCAATGCCGATCTTTAGGCCGTTTCTTCCGACTACAAACCCGGCTCGAACGTTTCCATCTCTTGCCTACGTTCTCAACAACGCAAATATACCTCCGGCGACCTTCGGCGCAAGCTTGTTGACGGGCGAACTCTTGCCGCAGATCGGCCGTACTATGTTATTTCAGGTCATCGCTCGCGATAACCGGCCAAATGGCGGTGGTATTAACACGGCAACAGCAACGGTCGTTGTTGAGGGCAACAGCGGCCCATTCCAGGTCACGTCACAGTCAACCGCTGCGATTTACACCGGAGGATCCACCCAAACCGTAACCTGGGATGTGAATGGAACAACTAATGCCCCGGTAAGCGCGGCAAATGTAAAGATCTCATTCTCGACTGATGGCGGCCAGACATTCCCGACCGTCTTGAGTGCAAGCACGGCTAATGACGGTTCGGAGAGCGTCACGATCCCGAACACGCCGACCACGTCAGCACGAATCAAGGTCGAAGGTGTCGGAAAGATATTTTTCGACATCAACGATACGAACTTCCAGGTGATTGCAGGTGCCGGGACTCCACCCAGCGTTTCATCGGTTACAACCAACGTTACGACAGCGGGTGCAACCGGACACACGATAACCAATACCTACACCGACGACACGGGCATCAATATCAGCACCCTGGACGGATCCGACATGGACGTTTCGGGACCGAATCTTTTTGGGGCTACGCCAGTGTTCATATCCGTAAATATTAATTCCAATGGCACGCCTCGCGTCGCGACGTATTCATTGATACCTCCAGGCGGAAGCTGGGATGCGGGAGACAACGGTACTTACACCATCACTATGCGAAACAACCAGGTTGCCGACATTAGTGGTAACTTCGTGCCTGGAGGCGTTATCGGAACATTCACAGTGAACATTCCGGGAGTTCCGACGCCGACGCCGACGCCGGTTGCAACGCCGACCCCAACGCCGGTTGCTACACCTACTCCAACTCCTGTCGCTACACCGACGCCGACGCCGGCTGCAACGCCGACGCCAACGCCTGCTCCGACACCAACGCCGGGAACGAGGACTATCCGTGCAGTCAATGTTGCAACGCAGCCCGGACAGCAGGTGACGGTGTCGTTCGAATTACTTGCTCTCGGTGACGAGTCATCAGCCAGTTTCTCGGTATTGACCAATCCGGCGATCCTGAGCAATCCGGTCGTGACGCTCGGAACCGGTGTGCCGGCGGGAACCAATTTGGGAACGAACCTAAATGACGCTGCCAATGGCCGCGTTGGTATCCTCGTTGATTCAACAAACACTTACGCCGCGGGAACGCGACAGATGATCACGATCAGGTACAATGTGGCAGCAAACGCACCGATTGGCCTGACCCCGGTAACATTTGGCAGCGTACCAACGTCGCAAAGTGTTTCCAATGCTCTCGGAGCGTTGCTGCCAACGACCTATCAGGCGGGCAACGTGCAGATCGGATCAACTGCCGCGGGCGTTATCGTTTCCGGTCGGGTCCTGACGCCTGATGGCCGCGGCGTGAGAAACGCTACTGTGACCATAATCAGCCCTGACGGAACGAGACGCACGGTCACAACGGGATCGTTCGGTTTCTTCCAGTTTGTTGATGTTGAGAGCGGACAGTCCTACGTGATCGCCCCATCTGCCAAACGATACAGGTTCAGTCCGCGTGTCGTTCAGGTGGTCGACACGCTGTCAGACCTCGATTTCATTGGGTTAGAATAGCTGAATAAGCGATGAAAAAAAGAGGCTGGCCGGAATTCTCCGGTCAGCCTCTCTTCTTTTGTGTCATAGATCCTATTCGATATTAAAGTACTTCGCGTCCGGATGATGAATGATGATCGCGGATGTCGATTGTTCGGGATCTAGCTGGAATTCTTCCGTCAATTCAACCCCAATACGTTCCGGCTGAAGAAGTTCGAAGATCTTGACCTGGTCTTCCAGATCGGGACAAGCCGGGTATCCAAAACTGTAGCGCGATCCTTGATACCCTTGATGAAATAGTTTCGCCATCTCCGGAGCATCTTTTCCAGCAATACCAAGTTCCTCGCGAATGCGTTTATGCCACATCTCCGCCAATGCCTCAGCAGATTCTACCGACAGTCCGTGGAACAAAAGATAATCAGTGTAATTGTCGCTCTTGAACAGCTTTGCCGAGTGCTCGCTCGCCTTGCGGCCCATTGTGACCAGGTCGAACGCCACAACATCGATGACGCCGGATTTAACCGACGCGAAATAATCAGCAAGACAAAGATTCTTGCCGCCCCGCTGCTCAACTGGCTGACGCGGAAACGTGAACCGCATTCGTTCCGTCTTTTCATCATCTTGATAAATGATCAGGTCATTTCCTGATGACTGACACGGAAAATAGCCATATACGAGCTTTGCCTGAAGCAGCTTTTCGCGGATCGCCTGAGCCTTGATCTCTTTGAATTTAGGATAGACGGTCTGTTTTAAGATCAGGTCGTATTCCTCTTTCGTTTTGCGGCCCTGTTTGTACTGCCACTGGCCCTTGAAAAGAGCGGTCTCGTTTATGAAGTCGAAAACCTTGGTCAGATCTGTTATCTCGACTACCTTTGAACCGTAAAACGGAGCCTTTGGCCGATCGACATTCTCCGCGATATCCGATCGCGTAGTGTGCGTCGTATCACCGGCCGACCGGGTCGAAACGCGAGCCGCAGCCTTGCCAAGCTTTGCGTCCTCTCCGACGAGGTCTTCCTCGTCACCGACCGTGACAATATCCGTGTCCGCAGTCAGGTCAGAACCGGGAGCGGTAGCGACCCGGTTCTTCTCGCCGCCGTCAGGGAACCCGGTCGCTATCGCTTCCGGTTCTGACCCGCTGGTCAATTCATCCATCGCGTGCAAACCGTCAAAAGCATCGCGAGCGTAGAACAATTTCCCGTTGTAAAGCGGAATAAGATCGGCGTCGACATAACGCCGGTTCAACGCCGCGCCGCCTAGAATGACGGGCGTTTTTATCCCACGTTCGTTCATCAATTCTAGGTTGTCACGCATGATGAGCGTCGATTTGACAAGTAGCCCGCTCATTCCGATCGCATCGCAATTCGATTCTTCGGCAGCACGCAGAATATCATCGATCGGCTGTTTGATGCCAAGATTAATTACCTTGTAGCCGTTGTTAGTGAGGATGATATCGACCAGATTTTTCCCTATATCATGAACGTCGCCCTTTACGGTCGCGAGAACCAAAACGCCCTTGTTCGAGCCCTCGACCTTCTCCATGAACGGTTCGAGGAATTTCACCGCAGCTTTCATCGATTCAGCCGACTGCAGGACGAATGGCAGCTGCATCTGCCCCGAACCGAAAAGTTCGCCTACCGTCTTCATCCCGTCGAGCAAAATATCATTGATGATCTCGAGCGGCGGATATTTCTCGAGAGCGACTTTGAGCGAATCTTCGAGCCCGATACGTTCGCCGTCAATGATGTGATGTTTCAGCTTTTCTTCGATGGGCAGATTCGAGATGTCAGGCTTGATCGACTGAGCCGATTTGCCCTGAAACATATTCGAAAAATCGCCAAGCGGATCGTAAGTGCAGATATCGCCCTCGAATTTCCGACGGTCATAGATCAGATCGCGAGCCGTGTCGATCTCAAGTTCTGAAAACCGCATCAGGGGCAGTATTTTCGAAGCATTAACGATCGCCGAGTTCATTCCAGCATCGACGCAGTCGTGCAGAAACACCGAATTTAGAACGACACGAGCCGCCGGATTGAGACCGAAAGAGATATTTGAAACGCCGAGAATGATATTCGCGTCGGGCATTTCCTCGTGGATCGTTTTGATCGCGTTGATCGTCTCGACAGCGTTCTTGCGGTCTTCCTCGATCCCGGTCGAGATCGGCAGAGCCAGCGGATCGAAGAAGATATCGTGTGATTCAATGCCGAATCCGACTGCCTGCTTGTACGCACGGCGGGCGATCTTGACCTTGTCCTCGAACGAGCGAGCCATTCCGTCTTCGTCGATGAGACCGATGACAACACCAGCACCAAAACGTTTTGCAAGATCGAGAACTTTTAGGAAACGCTCTTCGCCGTCCTCGTAATTTGTTGAGTTCAGAAGAGATTTGCCGCCCGCGTGTTCGAGCCCGGCTTCCATCTTTTCCCACTCGGTCGAATCGAACATGAGCGGAATTTTGACAGCCGTCGCGAGTCTCGAGGCAAGTTCATGCATATCCGCCACGCCATCGCGGCCGACGAAATCAACGTTGACGTCGAGGATATGAGCACCTTCCTTTTCCTGCGACTTGGCGAGGGAAACCAGTCCGTCCCAATCCTCGGCATCGAGCAGATCACGCATCTTCTTTGAGCCAGAAGCATTTACGCGTTCGCCAACGATCAAAAACGAAGCATCCTGAGTGTAAGGCTGTTGAAAATAGATAGACGAAGCCGACGGAATCAGTTTCGCATCACGCTCCTTCGGCGAAATGCCGCTCAGACGCTCGACGACCTGCCGCAAATGTTCGGGCGAAGTTCCGCAGCAGCCGCCGACGATATTGGCTCCAAAATCGTTAGCAAAATGCTCGACCTGTGCCGCGAAACTCTCGGGGGTCTCGTCGTAGTGCTGCTTACCATCCTTGACCTCAGGCAATCCCGCATTTGGCAGAACTGAAACCGCGATCGGCGAATTTTCGCAAAGATAACGGAAGCTATCAGTCATGTGCTTCGGCCCGGTACCGCAATTCATACCGATAACATCGATGGGAAACGGTTCGAGTGCGGTCAAGGCAGCCCCGATCTCCGTCCCGTTGAGCATTGTCCCAAAAACTTCGATCGTGACAGATGCGATTACCGGCAGCTTGATCTTGTGCTTTTCAAAATGCTCAAATATCGCGGCCAGAGCTGCCTTTGTCTGCAGCAGATCCTGACACGTTTCGACCATCATAAGATCAGAACCGCCATCGATGAGCCCTCGGACCTGCTCGCGATAGGCGTCCTTTAGGTCGTTATAGGTAATGTGTCCGAGTGTCGGCAGCTTAGTTCCCGGCCCGATAGAACCAGCGACAAAACGAGGCTTATCATAGGTTGAATACTCGCTGGCCAGCCGCTTTGCCAACTCTGCTGCTTTCTTGTTCACATCGTAGGTCTTTTCAACAATGCCAAACTCCGTCAGCACAACCTCGCTGCCGCCGAAGCTATTCGTCTCGATGACATCACAGCCGACGTCGAGAAAACTCCGATGAACCGTTTCGATCGCATCCGGCCGCGTGTAGAGCAGATTTTCCGAACAATTCTCAAAATTTGACCCGCCCCAGTCGTCTATCGTCAAATTCAACGCCTGCAGATTACTACCCATTGCACCGTCAAAGACGATGATCTTTTCCTTCAAAAGTTCAAGAAAGCTCAAGCTCATAAAATTACGCACCTTCAACGGCCGCTGATCTGAAAAATATTGCCTTCGGGGTCGGCACCGTCGCAGACTTCGATCTCGCCATATCGCACCGTCTCATTCATCCGTACGCCGCGATCAAGTAAATATTGACGATCCGCCGGCACATCTGCCGAATAAAAAACGAACTTAACGTAAGTATCTTCGCGTTTCGGATACTCGCCGCTTTCAGATCGATACTCTGCCGGCAGGCTGTGAAGGCAAACCTGCGATGCACCAGCCGCAAAACAAACAAAACCATCCGATCCGCCCGGAAGTTTGTCGAGACCCAAAACGCCCTCGTAAAACTCAGACATTTTTTCAATGTCGTCAACAAACAATATCAGCCGTGACAGTTCCGCTTTCATAGCAAGTGCACTAAATCAAAAAACTCTATGCTAGACAAGCACAGAGTTTCGACAAATCGTGAATTTCACTCTTGCTGTTTAGCGGTTTATTTTACGTGGCCGCAAGTTGCTTTAACTCACCACTATAACAAGATACGAGTTTAGATAGTCCTTGCTTGCGAGTCAAATCGCTTTTCTTGCACTGAGGAATGCCACGGGCCAAAAAAGAAATGCAACTAATCAATTATCCAGGCGTTTATTTATACTGGAACTCAAAATTAAGGCGTTGGATTCCACTGACATAATACATAAACTCAAAGGCGGGTAATGATTTCCCCGCCTTTTTTCTTTGTCGTTTCTTATGGTTTGATCGCCGCTTTCAGGGCCGCTTCCTGGGCGGCGACGAACTGCATCGCTCCCGGATTGTCCTTGAATTTAACCTTCAGCATATCGATCGCCTCCTGACCGCGAGGATCAGCAAGTTTTACGATCGCCTGAATACCGTTAACGATTCCCTGCACGTTCCCCGCATCATATGCCGTCTTGAATTTCTCAAAGATCAGCGGATAGGCCCGAGCATCGCCTTTGCCGGTCGCACCGACAACGCCAAGAGCGGCCGTTCTGACATTGAACGGCAACGTTTTGTCCGTAGCGGCTTTAAATCCCGCATCAAATCCCCGTTTATCAGCGAGTTCTGCCAGAGCGTTAAAACCTGCGATCTGAATACGGCCCTTCCACGACGGCGTCGCCGCTAATTTGGCGAGAGCGTCATAAGCTCGGGCATCCTTTATTCGTCCCAACGCGAGGGACGACTGGTCGATAACCTCATAGCTGCGATCATTCACCATACCCAGAGCGAGATCTACATACTTTTTATCCTGCGTCTCGCCGAGCAGTTCGATCGCATCACCGCGGACCGCTGATTCTTTGTCCCTGGTCAGACGGATCAGCATCGCCTCGACATTCGCATCGAGCTTCGCGGCAGGACGCGGCTGGCCGGGACGCGGATCAGGTGAGTAGAGATTGGCGATCACCGACAAAGCCGCTCGGCGAATACGCCAAAACGGATCCTTCTCCGCCGAAACGATCAATGCATCTATCACTCGCGGACGTACGCCGGCATCTGCGGCTTTTTTCTCAAGCTCGCCCATCGCCCAACGACGGCCTATGACGTCTTTGTCGTTCGCCATCTGGTAGAGCAGGTCGTCGGTCGATTTTTCGAACTTCATCTCCTTGAGCAAAGTTCCTTCGTAATCGAAATTCACGAGCTTCGGCTTCGTGGCCGAATCGAAGGTAAAAACATTCTCAGCCTTTGGCTCGAGCCAGACACGTTGGACCTTGTTGTCTATCGCGACATCTATGTATGTCTGGAAGAATTCGGTCTGCGGATATTCGTTGTTTACATCGATCTTTTGAGTTTGTTTTACGCTGAGCGTCAGCTTTTTCGCTGCTTCGTCATAATTTTGCGTGATCTCAAAGATGGGATGGCCCATTTTGTAGAGCCATTCGTCAAAGAACCAATCCATCGACTGCCCGGTCGTTTCCTCGATCGCGATACGCAGATCCTCGGTCGAGACAGGCTGATGGGCGTTCTGGGTCAAATAATGTTTGAGCGAAGCCGAAAACAGCCTGTCACCGAGATGTTTACGCAGCATGTGCAGAACCGAACCGCCGCCCGGATAGGCGTAAGTATCGAACATCGCGTCCTTGTCCGCATAGTATTTGGTAACGATCGGTCGGCGAACGCCCTGATTCCACGTACCTATAACGCTGTTCTGATTACCGCGGATGTCCGTGTATAAGAATTCGTCATGGCCCTTGAGTTTCTCGGTCCACATCGTCTGCATGTAGGTCGCAAAGCTCTCGTTCAGCCAGATCTGGCCCCAATCCCGGCACGTTACATAGTCGCCAAACCACTGGTGAGCCAGCTCGTGTGACTGCAGCGATTCGCTGTCTCCGTCGAGCAGTTCGCGTTCGTCGTGGATCATCTCCTCGATCTGCGTCGTCGCCGAAATATTCTCCATTCCTCCGCCGAAATCCTCGACAAATGCTTGTGAATATTTTGGATACGCGTATTTAACGCCGGTTAGCTCGGAAAAGAACTTCATAGTCGCGGGCAGATTTTTGACCGTCGCCGCAACCTCTTTGGTCTCGTTCGTATAGCCGTAGTTGTAAACCGGAATGCCTTCGAAATCCTGAACCACCGGCGTCGTCTCGCTTACCACGATCGACGAGAGATAGTTGGAGAACGGAATGTCCATCTTCCAGTAAAACGTCCGCGTGTTGTTGCCGTTGTCCTTGGTGTCCATCAGCTTGCCGTTCGAGACGACAAAAAACGGCTTTTCGACCGTTGCATGCAATTCCTGGGTGTGAAAATCGTTGGGTGTGTCGTATGACGGGAACCAGTAGCGGTTAAATTCCGATTCGCCCTGCGACCAGATCTGTCGCGGTTTCGAGGGATTATCCGCCGTTGGTTTGATAAAACGAAGCCCACGCCCAAACCCGCCGATCGCGGTATCACCCTCGGCTTTGTTCACATAATTTGTAGCGTAATCAACGACAACCTTTACATCCTCACCCGCCTTGTAAACGTGGTCGAGCGTGACATCGAGATTGTCACCGTCTTTTTTGCCGTCGTAGGTATATTTGAGGTCAGGACCGCCCACGAGCTTGACCGAATTGATCGTCATCATCGCTGCATCGAGCTGGAAGATGTTTGTATCGTTGAACGGTGAAAAGGTCACGGTCGTCCTGCCCATCGCCTGTTCTTTATCCCAGTCAAATTTAAGATCGATCGCAATATGCTTCACATCGATCTTGCGGCTGCGGATGTAATTGACCGGCGGCAGCTTTTTCTTCTCGTCCTGCTGAAAAACCGACGGAACCGGCATCGGACGAGCCTGAACAACGCCCGAAACAGCAAATGTCGCAAGCATCAACCCCGCAAACACGCGGCGGGCAAAACTATTACGCATAAAATTAAAACCTCTGATAATCGAAAATACGGTAATTTCTTAGATGCAGGTATAACGAGGCGGGCGGAAGATTTGTTTCAGCTAACTCTATTGGGATGCTATGAAGCGTTTAGCGAAGATTCCAACGATCCCAAACCGCCTTCGCGACCCGAGCAATTACAGTCTCGCGAGCGTCCTGATCAGCCGGAGAATCTGAGACGAAAACCGCTATCGCAATATGTTTGCCGTTTGGCAGCGTAATAATGCCGATGTCGTTCGTCGCGGCTGTGATGCCGTTTTGCGTGCCGGACGTGCCGGTTTTGTGGGCGACGATCGTATTTGGAGGCAGTGAGCCTTTGAAGCGTTTTGCCCCGGGGATAGATGCTTCCATGAACCACATTACCAGTTCGTCGTTCGCCTTGTCCTCGGCAAGTTTGTCGCTTGCGTCGTTATCATCAAACCTTTTCGCGCTTGCGGTAGACGTTTGTAGCCATCGAAGCAGTTCGATCGCGTCGTTTGGAGTCGAATAGTTCTGATACTGCTTCTGCCAATCGAGTGCGAGATCCTTCTCAGTATTCAGGACCCGCATATTTTTGACGCCGATCTGCGTTAGAAAATTCTGGATCTGCGGCCCACCGCCGGCGATACGCATCAGAACATCACTCGCCGTACCGTCGCTTTCGACCAAAGCGAAGCGGATCAGTTCGCGGATGGTGAACTCGCCGCCGTTCGGATTTGCGTCGCGAAGCGGCGAATGCTGGCTTTCGCCGACCATGTCCTCTTTCGTGACGCCGATCTTTTCATCGAGATCGAGTTCGCCGCGGCGGGTCTGATCCATCACCGCCATCGAGATCGGCAGTTTGTAGACGCTCTGCATCGGGAAACGCTGGTCAGAATTGAGCATTGCAGAATCACCCGTTTCAAGCAAAACCGCCGCGACGCCGACCTTGCCTTTCGCCGACTCAGCGATCTTTGCGATCTGTTTCTCAAGCTCGGCATCCGGCTTGAGCGTCATTTTTTCGAGCGGCGTCGCCGGAGGAACCGGCGGCGGAGTTGGAAACTCGGTCGGTAGATCTTTAAGGTTACAGCCAGCAATCAACGACGCAATCAACAGCACAAAAAACAGCTTCTTCATCGCATCAATGCCTCCACATGTGATTTGACCGTGCCGCCGAGCGTTTCGAGATTGTAACCGCCCTCAAGCACCGAAACGACGCGTCCGCCGCAAACTTCGTCAGCCCATTTTAGGACCGTTTCGGTCATGGAAATGTAATCCTCATTCTCGAGCCGCAATTGCCCGAGCGGATCGGTCAAATGGGCATCAAAGCCTGCCGAGATGAGAATAAAATCAGGTTTGTAGTTGGTCGAAATATCCTCTATCGCCGCCTCGAACATCCGTTTCTGCTCCGCCGCCGGCGTGTTGGCTTTGACCGGCAGATTCATCGTCGAACCGAGCCCTCGGCTGTGGCCCATTTCCCCTCGCGTTCCAGTTCCCGGATACCACGGATATTGGTGCATAGAAAAGAAATGTACGCTCGGGTCGGCGTAAAAGATCCCTTGCGTACCGTTGCCGTGGTGGACGTCCCAATCGATGATCGCGACGCGGTCGACGTCTTTGTAATTCTGAGCGTGCTTTGCGGCAACGGCGACGTTATTAAATATACAAAACCCCATCGCATGCTCACCCGAGGCGTGGTGCCCCGGCGGACGTGCCGCCACAAAAGCGTTCTTCGCCTCGCCCTTCATCACCGCATCCACCGCCGCGACCGCTCCGCCCGCCGCAAACATCGCCGCCTCGAACGACTGCATCGAGATCGTCGTATCAGCATCCAGACGGTCCAGCCCATGCTCGATCGCACCCTCGACAAACTTAAAATGATTAGGCGTATGCGCCGCCTGAATGTGCCCTTTCGAAGCTCGTTCTGGCGTGATCTCGGTCAAATTCGCCCAAAACGTGGCGTCCTGACGAAGGGCGTCCATAACCGCCGTGTATCGCAGCGAAGTCTCGGGATGTCCCGGGCCGGTGTTGTGTTTTTGATAGATGGGATGGTGAATGAGTGCGGTTTTCATAAAGGTAATATCCACAGATTAACACAGATGGACGCAGATATTTTTGACGAAAAAATCGATTTACTCTCAGTGTAAATCAGCGTCCATCTGTGGTTTAATTCTCGATATCATATGTCCGAAGTTAAACGAATCAAGGCCATCGACTCGCACACCGGCGGCGAACCGACGCGCGTGGTCATCGGGGGTTTTCCTGATCTTGGAAGCGGAACGATGGCGGAACGGCTCGAGACTTTCCGCCGCGATCATGACAAATTGCGATCCTCGATAGTCCGTGAACCTCGTGGGCACGATGCTGTCGTCGGTGCACTTTTGTGCGACCCGGTGGATCCGGATTCGGCTGCTGGTGTGATCTTTTTTAACAACGTCGGCTTTCTTGGCATGTGCGGCCACGGCACGATCGGGCTCATCAAAACCCTCGAACACGTGGGCCGTATTTCCGCTGGAATGCACAAGATCGAAACGCCCGTCGGCACGGTCGAGGCCGAACTCAGCACCGACGGAATGGTCACGATCACCAACGTCCCGAGCTATCGCCACACAAAAGATGTCGCCGTCGATGTCGAAGGCTACGGAACGATCCGCGGCGATGTCGCGTACGGCGGCAACTGGTTTTTCCTCGTCGGCGATCATCCCTTGACGCTCGAATTCAAACACCTCGACGATCTGACCAGTTTCTCAGCCCGCATTCGCGATGCTCTGGTAAAAGGCAACATAACCGGAGCAAACGGAGCCGAGATCGACCACATCGAGCTTTTTTCGCCGACGCGGACAGCTGACAGCCGCAATTTCGTCCTCTGCCCGGGCATCGAATACGACCGCTCGCCCTGCGGAACCGGCACGAGTGCAAAACTCGCCTGCCTATACGCCGACGGCAAACTAGCCGAAGGCCAGATCTGGCGTCAGGAGAGTATTATTGGCAGCGTTTTTGAGGGAACGGTATCGATCATTGACGGCAATATCATCCCATCGATACGTGGCTCAGCATTTGTGACGGCGGAGGTCGAATTGATTCTTGATCCGCTCGATCCATTCTGCTTCGGTATTTGAGCACAAAGGGAGAACCAACTGCGTAAGCGGGTGGTCGCTATAGGGCCTATGCTATCTGTACATTTGCGTCGACTTTTTGCTAATAATGACACCTCGACCACCCGCCAACGCAGGTGGTTCTCCCTTTAGTTTTATGACTTTCGATGTTGCCATTGTCGGTGCAGGTATCGTCGGTGCAGCCGGCGCCGCGAGCCTTTCTTCGGCAGGGTTACGCGTCGTTGTTATAGATGCGAACGAAGTGGCTACCGGAACGACAGCCGCCGGAATGGGACATATCGTCGTTATGGACGACAGCGAAGCCCAGTTCGCCTTGACGAACTATTCGCAAAAGCTCTGGAATGATCTCGCCCCGACGCTGCCTCAAAATAGCGAATACGAACACTGCGGCACGATCTGGGTTGCGGCCGATGATGAAGAAATGGACGAAGTTCGCCGCAAAAAAGATTTCTACGCGAGCCACGGTGTCGAAGCAGAAATACTAAATGAAACGGCACTCCGAAAGGCCGAACCAAACCTCCGCGAAGGCCTCGCTGGCGGTTTGCTCGTAAAACAGGACAGTGTCGTTTATCAGCTTTGTGCGACCGATTTTTTGATCGAAAAGGCAAAGCATAACGGATCCGTGGTAATGAAGGGCAAGAAAGCGGTCGAGATCTCAGACGGAGGTGTAAAACTTGAAAACGGAGCGCTTATTGCGGCCGGAAAGGTAATAAACGCGGCCGGAGCGCTTGCCTCAATCTTGTCACCTTCGCTTAAAATATTGAAAAGAAAAGGCCATCTCGTGATCACCGAACGTTATCCGGGCTTCGTTTCGCACCAGCTTATCGAACTTGGTTACCTGAAATCAGCCCATGGAAAGGACACGGATTCTGTCGCATTTAACGTCCAACCACGAAGCACTGGCCAGATCCTTCTCGGTTCGTCGCGGCAGTTCGGTTCAGAAGACACGGAGATCGATTACAATATTTTGAATCGAATGGCAGCACGGGCATTCGAATACATGCCAAAATTGAGAGAGCTATCGGCCGTGCGGACATGGACAGGTTTTCGCCCGGCAACGCCAGATAATCTGCCGTACATCGGCCTGATCCCGGGATTCAAAAGCGTCTACGCGGCGGCGGGTCACGAAGGTTTGGGGATCACGACATCGCTGGGAACGGGAGAGTTGATCGCCGATCAAATCCTTGGCAGACAGTCGATGATCGATGCGAGCCCATATTCGCCGTCCAGGCTCGCGGCAGCGTGACTGGAGCGCAAGCGTCCCGCTTGCCAGCGTCCAAAGGACGCTCAAGCTCCGAGATAAAATTAAACGTTAAATGCCAAGCAGCATAACACCGCAGAAGCTGCGGCGTGGCAAGCAGGGATGCTTGCCGCTCCAGTCGATTGAAAAATGCCAGCGATCACGATCAACAAAACTCTGATTTCAGTCGAACCGGGCACAACCGTCGCCGTAGCGATCTTGAACGCCGGTGTCGATCATTTTCGCACTTCGGTTAGTGGTTCCGAACGCGGCCCGCTGTGCGGAATGGGAATCTGCTTCGAATGCCGCGTCACGATCAACGGCATCACAAACCTACGAAGCTGCACGCTGCTCGCAGAAAACGGAATGGAGGTCACCACGTCAGAACCTCCTGCGTGAGCGGGCGGAACGAATCAAACCTCCATCCATGTCGATTGTAGAAACAAACATCCTAATAGTCGGCGGCGGCCCGGCCGGAATGGCGGCGGCTCTCGCAGCGTCGTCGAAAACTGATGCCAGCGTCACACTTGTCGACGACAACCCGCGTCTCGGAGGCCAGATCTGGCGTGCGGAGTTGGGAAAGACCAAATCCGAGGACGCAGCCAACCTCATCGCCGCGATCGACTCCAAAAAGATCGATCTCGTAACCAACGCTCAGGTTTTCGCCGCGTCTACCCCAAATACTCTCAAAGCCGAAACATCGACCGGCGCAGTCGAATTCCAATATGAAAAACTGATCCTAGCCACCGGCGCCCGCGAGAGATTCTTGCCGTTTCCGGGTTGGACGCTTCCCGGCGTTTTTGGTGCGGGCGGATTGCAGGCGTTAGTAAAAGGTGGGCTAAAGGTTGAAAACAAACGCATTGTCGTCGCGGGCACTGGCCCGCTGCTTCTCGTCGTTGCGGAATCTCTCAAATCCAAAGGAGCACGAGTTCTCGCTATCGCCGAACAAACGCCAGCGTCAAAACTCAATAAATTCGGCCTGAGCCTCTGGCGATATCCGTCGAAGGTGAAGCAAGGAATAGCACTCAAAGCCAGGATCCTCGACATTCCATACCTAACGGACACATGGGTAACGCATTGCACAAGCCCGCGCGTAAGCAAGGGCGAAACTCGAACGTTGAATGATTCGCCCTTGCTAACGCGCAGGCTTTCGCATCTCGGCTCAGTAACGCTCAGCCAAAAAGGAAAACTCCGCTCCATCGACTGCGACTACCTCGCCATCGGCTTCCATCTGATCCCAAATACCGAGCTTGCATCAATTCTCGGCTGCCAAATAACAAACAGTTTCGTATCCGTCGATGAATTTCAGCAGACAACGTGCGAAAATGTATTTTGTGCAGGCGAACCAACTGGAATTGGCGGTGTTGAGGCATCTCTGGTCGAGGGCAAGATCGCAGGATTTGCAGCGACCGGTCAATTCGAAGAGGCTCGGAACTTATTCCGCCAACGCGAGAAAACACGGCGGTTTGGGGAAGCTCTTAACAAGACATTTGCACTGAGAGATGAATTAAAAACGCTCGCAGATAGCGAAACGCTGGTTTGCCGCTGTGAGGACGTGAGTTTCGGACGTCTTAAGTCGTTTGACTCGTGGCGAACTGCAAAATTACAGACTCGATGCGGCATGGGGCCGTGTCAGGGCCGCATTTGTGGGGCGGCGACGGAATTTTTGTTTGCTTGGACGGTTGGAGCGGCGAGGCCGCCTATATTTCCTGTAAAATTGGAGAATCTATGAGACTAGAATGGACGGGCGTGATGCCCGCGATCACGACTTGTTTTGATGAGAATTTGCAGATCGATCACGAATTTACGGAACGCCACGTAAAATGGCTGGTCGAGAACGGTTGCACCGCTATTGTCACTAACGGCAGCCTCGGCGAAGGCGGAGCTCTGTCGATCACGGAAAAGATCGCTCTTTGGAAAACGGTCGTTGCGGCAGTAGGCGACAAAGTTCCGGTCGTTGCCGCGATCGCCGCGATGACGACTGCTGACGCGTGTGCCCAGGCGGTCGAAGCGGCTGCAGCCGGCTGCACCGGCCTGATGGTTTTGCCGCCATACGTCTATCGCAGCGACTGGCGCGAGACCAAATATCACATCACCGAGGTCTGTAAGGCTACCGAACTCTCGTGCATGCTCTACAACAATCCGGTCGCGTACGGGACGGATTTCATACCCGAACAGATCGCCGAACTTGCCGCCGAGATCCCAAATTTGCACGCTGTTAAGGAATCCAGCACAGACGTCCGTCGCGTCACGGCGATCCGTGCTTTGCTCGATGACAAACTCACGATCCTCGTCGGCGTGGATGATTGCATCGTCGAGGGCGTGAACGCCGGAGCCACCGGCTGGATCGCTGGTCTCGTCAGTGCATTCCCTAAAGAATCGGTCGATCTCTACAAATACGCGATGAACGGCGAGGCGGACAAAGCCCGCGTTCTTTACGAATGGTTTCTCCCGCTTCTGCGTCTCGACACGGTTCCAAAATTTGTTCAGCTCATCAAGCTCGTCCAGGAAAAGGTCGGCATGGGCAGTGCCCGTTGCCGTCCGCCGAGGATGGAACTTGTTGGGCAGGAATTGGCTGATACTTTGAAAATAATCGACAAGGCGATCGCGGAGAGGCCGTAATCCTGTGCAAAAGCCCGCGCGTTAGCAAGGGCGATTCGCTAACGTTGAATGATTCGCCCTCGCTCACGCGCGGGCTTTCGCATCTAAGTTTCATCATGGAAATCACACTCACAGGAAGATCGATCATTGGTTCAGCCCGCGGCAACGAAGGCGGCAAGACTTTTCGTGCCTTCAACCCGCAAACCGGCGAGGCAGTCGAGCCGTCGTTCCACTCAGCCTCGCTCGAGGAACTAAACCGTGCCGCCGAACTCGCCGAACAAGCTCGAATTCCCTACAGCCGCCTTTCTGGAAAAGAGCGTGCGAAATTCCTGCGGGCGATAGCGGACAATATCGAGACTCTCGGCGACACGCTGATCGAACGTGCAACTCTTGAAACCGCATTGCCAAATGCCCGGTTCGTCGGTGAACGCGGCCGTACATGCGGCCAACTCCGAATGTTTGCCGATCTGCTCGACGAAGGCTCCTGGGTCGATGCCCGTATCGATCATGCGATCCCCGATCGCCAGCCGATACCAAAGCCCGACGTACGATCGATGCTTCGTTCACTTGGCACGGTCGCGGTCTTTTGTGCGAGCAATTTCCCGCTCGCTTATTCAGTTGCAGGCGGCGATACAGCATCGGCACTCGCCGCCGGCTGCCCCGTCATCGTCATCGCCCACACCGCTCATCCGGGAACCGCTGAACTAGTAGGCTCCGCGATCGCCAAAGCAGTAACCGATTGCGGCATGCCCGAAGGCGTGTTTAGTCTCCTGTTTTCAGACGGTTACGAGATCGGCCAAGGTCTCGTCAAACATCCGTCGATCAAAGCGGTCGGCTTCACGGGTTCGCGTCGCGGAGGCCGTGCGCTCATGGACATCGCCGCCGCCCGCTCAGAACCAATTCCCGTTTACACCGAAATGAGCTCGGTCAACCCCACATTCTTCCTGCCAAGCGCGATCGAAAAACGCGGCGAGGCTCTTGCAAGCGGCCTCCACGCGTCGGTCACCGGCGGGGTTGGGCAATTTTGCACAAAACCAGGACTCGTGTTTCTATCACAAACGTCTGAAAGATCAGGGTTTATCTCAAATTTCAAATCTCAAATTTCAAATACCGTACCTGCTCCGCTACTGACCGGAGGAATACAAAAGGCCTACGACGAAGCCAGCAACCCGCGGAAAAGCGAGGTCGATCAATTTACCGAAAATCTGTCGACCGAACTGAACGGCTTCGACGTAAATCCGTCTGTTTTTGAAGCGTCTGCGACGGAATTCTTGACCAAACCTGAACTCAGCGATGAAATATTCGGCCCGACGACTCTGCTTGTAAATGCAGATAATAAGGAAGATCTTCTCGCGATCGCACGTTCGCTCGAAGGGCAATTGACCGCTTCCGTTCATGGCGATGAAATCGACCTCGCTGAATACGCTGATCTCATCGCTATCCTCGAAACCAAGGTCGGCCGCTTGATATTCAACGGTTTTTCAACCGGCGTTGAGGTTTGCCCATCCATGGTCCACGGCGGGCCGTACCCGGCGACGTCGGATTCGCGTTCGACGGCGGTCGGTTCGCGGGCGATCACGCGGTTTGCACGATTAGTTTGTTTTCAGAATTTTCCTGACGCGTCATTGCCCGAGGAATTGAAGGACGCAAATCCGCTCGGGATCTGGCGTATAGTAGACGGGGAATTTGGGAAATAGTCCGTAGGCACGAGCCCGCGCGTAAGCAAGGACGAATGCAAGAGTTCAGATATCGCCTTGCTTACGCGCGGGCTTGTGCCATAGAAATCAGATCACTCCGATTCAAAACCCGATAGTTTCAATACAAACTCGGGAACCATCGGCTCATCCGGCAACACATTTTCACGGCCGCGATCTAAAGCCCAGCGGTGGAGCCACGAGATTCCCGCTCCGCCCGTGAATTTGTCAGGTAGGCGGTAGGCGTCGTCTTTGAGAGCAGTTTCAAGATCGACGAATTTGTAGGCGCGTCGCTTAAACATCGCGGCCAGATCGTCAAAATAATCCGAGTTAATAAAATTCGCGTGAATCAGCAAAGTCTGGCTCATTTCCCTGCCGAATAGCTTCATCGACTGCCTTTCCCAATATTCCAGCTTCTTTTCCATGTAAGGAACGTACGCGTTTCCTACCTGCTTCATCAGTTTTTTGTCGTTTTTATCGAAGGCTACATCGTAAGCCCGCGAGAAAATGTAATCGGCGTTGTCGAACGTGATCGGGGCGATCCGATAGCCGTGCTCGCTCAAAAATGCATCGAACTGAGCCTTGGTCTCGAGCGTCCGTCCCGTCTGCAAAAATGGATGGCGAAAAAATCGGATCTCGCGGCCTTTTTCCCCTAGAAGTTCTTTCGTGATCGTCTCGCCTTTCATGAGATCCGCCTCGTAGTCGGCAATCGGGATCTGATTTAGACTGCGATGTGAAAACGTGTGATTTCCAAGCTCAAGTCCGGCTACGAGCCACATTCGCAGGAGATCGATCTGCTTTTCGTCACGCTTATCGCCTGCATAAAGCTTGTTCTCATTTACGAACGCGATTGCCGGAACCTTAGCTTTGGTGATGTGTCCGATCAGCTTTTTAGTGATCTGTTGACGGTTCTTCAGATCGCTCCGCGTCGAGACGACAGGCAGATCGTCGATGGTGATCGCCACGGTGCGATTCGTCGGCTGTCCGGAAATTGAAATCGCGGCCATCGCCGCGACAAAGATCATTCCAATAAACTTCATAAATATATGCTATCAGTTTACCGCTATCAGCTTTCAGCTATTTCGAAGTAGCTGAAAGCTGATAGCGGTAAACTGATATTTCTACTTCGCGAACACTTGCGAAAAATCGTTGAACGCCTTAAATTCCAATGCGTTGCCGCTCGGGTCGAGGAAGAACATCGTCGCCTGTTCACCAACCTCACCGGCGAAGCGGACCTTCGGTTCGATCACAAATTTCACGTCGCTTGCACGCAGACGTTCCGCCAATTCGTGCCATTTATCCATCTCCATCACGATCCCAAAATGCGGGACCGGCACGTGATCGGAATCGACCTCATTCGAAGCCTTAATGCCGGCATCAGGAGCGAGATGTGCGACGATCTGGTGGCCGTAGAGGTTAAAATCGATCCAATGCTCCGAGCTGCGGCCCTCTTCGCAGCCAAGCAGGCCGCCGTAAAACTCGCGTGCAGCGTTAAGATCGTTGACCGGAAAGGCGAGGTGAAATAAGTTTTTCATTTTGTGCTAACCTTTTTCTAATGTCAGAGAATGCAGATAAATTTTTAGGAACTCTTGCTGAGAGCCTGGAAAAACAGACTTTTGTTAAGTTGACCCTCGGCAATTATAAAGGCCCGGACGATCAACTGCAAAAAATGCTCGTCCGACTCGTCACGACCAAAAAAGGCACGCGGTTATACTTTCTTTATCGCGGAGCAACGCGCGATACGGCGAAAAACTACGATCTTGATACGGGGATCGCGTTGATCGGTGATGCTCTCGATAATGGCTTCCGCAGCGCTCATCTTTTCACCACTGAGCACGACTATCAGCTCGAACTCGGGAAAAAGGGTAAGTCGCGGCTAAATGTTGGCAAGCCGACGTTTACGGCGGCTCCGGCGGCAACGCATGATCGCGATAAAAAAGAGCAGGTCGACCCGAACAGCTTTTATCTTCGCTCGCTCGGCATCACCGATGACAACGGCCGCGTTCGTGATCGTGACCAGCATAAATGGCGGCAGATAAACAAGTTCGTCGAGGTGCTCGCGAGCCTCGTCGACAAATCGGAACTGAAAGACCGCAAACAGCTTCGCATCGTCGATATGGGCTCGGGCAAAGGCTATCTGACCTTTGCGGCGTACGATTATTTCAAGAATACGCGAAAAGTCGATGTGCAAATGACCGGCGTCGATACCAAGAGCGAACTCGTCGAACTTGGAAACGGGATCGCGGCAGCCGCCGGCTTTGAAGGGCTCAATTTTGTGGTCGGCAGCATCGCTAACTATGACGTTGGCGATGTTGATATCCTCATCGCGCTTCACGCCTGCAACACGGCGACGGACGACGCTATTTTCAAAGGGATAACGGCCAAAGCCGATCTCATCGTCGCCGCTCCGTGCTGCCATCAGGAGATCCGCCCGCAAATAAAACCGCCCGCGATGCTTCGCGATATCCTCAAACACGGTGTCATGCTCGAACGCACCGCCGAAACCCTGACCGACGGCCTGCGTTCTCTCCTACTCGAACGCAGCGGCTACTCGACCAAACTCTTCGAATTCGTCGCCCTCGAACACACCCCAAAAAACAACATGCTCGTCGGCACCCGCTTGAAAAAGCCAACGGAGCCCGAGCAATTTGAACAGCAGATCGCCGAGATCAAAGCGTTTTACGGCATAGAAAAACAGCATCTCGAAACGCTTCTGAAAAAATCTGATCCAACGTAGCTTTTTTTTCAAAAAAATTGAGCCCCTTTTTTGTTGTCCGTCGCATGTATCAGTAAAAGCGGAGGATCACATAAAATGCTCAAACAAATAAAAAGCTACAAAACCGTTCTTACATACACCTTAGCAGCCGGGATCATCTGTCTCGCCGCGTTTGCGATCCCGATGAGTTGGCAACGAATCACGGCATCGAGTGCCGGCATTGTGCAAAAGCCGGCGGACGACGCAGTCCTATCACCGTCTGCAACTAACGGCAAGATCGTTTTCTCAAGCGGCCGAGCTCCCGGCACCGCGAGCAATCTCAAAGTCCATACGATGAACGCGGATGGCAGCGATGTCAGCTGCCTGATGTGCCTTGATTCGCGTATAGGGCGGCTGCCGGCGATCTCGCCGGATGGCAGCAAGATCGCATATGTGGACACCGCAAGTCCGACCTCGATACGCGTGATGGACGCAAACGGAGGCAACGACCGTGTCCTGACAACGGGTTCGTCACCTGCTTGGTCGCCTCAGAGCGACCGGATCTTATTTACTCGGAGTGTTTCAACGCCAACTCCACATAACGAGCTTTTTATCATCAGTGCCAATGGTGGCACCGAAATCCCGCTCAATACTTCAACGAGCCACAATAATGTGCTGCCGGCCTGGAGTATCGTGACGCCCGCATTCCCTGACGGACGTATTGCATTCCGGACTTCTCGCGACGGAAATTCAGAGATCTACGTAATTGCCCCAACCGCCGGCCAAACTTTCCAAACCGCGGCCCAGATCAACGTTACAAATAATCCGGCAACTGATTCCGACCCAGCATGGTCACCCGACGGCACCAAACTGGTGTTTCAGAGCGACCGCTATCAAACCGGGGCTCTGGGAGAGATATACACGATGGCAATGGACCCCAATCCGGGAACAGTCACGCGATTGACAAACGATGGACCATCGCCCAACGGATTCCAGGACTCGAGTCCGGTGTGGTCGCCCGACGGCACGAAGATCGCCTACGTCAGCTTTAGGAGTAATTTTGAGATCATCGTCATTAATGCAGTTACCGGAGCCCCGATCGAACCGCCGGTGGGCGGCAATATCACGAACAACGCGGCCATCGATTTTGATGTAGACTGGGCAGCCGGCTCTGCAAACAGCCGCGTGATCCGCGCCGTCGATGTGTCAGGCACTGCCGGGCAGCAGGTTGTCGTTTCGTTCGAGCTAAACTCGCTCGGTGACGAAGCCGCTGCATCTTTCACGGTAAATTTCGAGCCGACTAAGCTTTCTAACCCAGTCGCGACCATCGGCAGTGGAGCCCCGTCCGGAGCGCAGGTCGGGACCAATATCAGCGAGGCTGCGAGCGGCAGGGTCGGCGTTCTGGTCGATTCGGCAACCGCCTTCACAGCCGGAAATCGCCAAATGTTTACCCTGAGATTTAATGTGGCATCGAGCGCGACGGCGGGCGCCTCTGCCATCACTTTCGGGAATACACCAACTGCTCAGTCAGTCACAAGCGCACTCGGTGCTCTGCTTCCGACAACCTATACTCCTGGCAACGTCAATATAACCGCTGCGACGGTGACGAACGGCAAGATCGCTTATCAGCAAGGCGGACGGGCTTCATCGAGCATCTATACGATCACGCCGGGCTCGGGCATATCTACGGGACTGCGCCGCGGTTTTCATCCGGCTTACTCGCCGGACGGGACAACAATAGCGTTTACGGACAATACGGCGGGTCCAACTGACGGCTTCCTGATGCTGATGAACGCCAACGGCACTAACGTCCGTCAGCTCGCGACTCCGCGCCAGGGCTTCACGCCTACGTGGTCACCCGACGGATCGCGACTAGCGTTTATTCGCGGAGATTTCAATAGTGTCGGCGATAACGGCAAGGGACAGCTCTATATCATTGACATGACCCAAGGCAACGAAGGCGGGAGCGAAGTTTTGATCCCGACGGGAACCCGGTCGATCTCGAAGCCGTCGTGGGGCGCGACAAACCGTATCGTTGCCGCTTGCTACGATCCGTTTGGAACCAGCGGTACCGATCCTAAAGGAGTGTGCGTCACGGGCCCGATTCCGCCATCCCAAGACATACCGGCTAATCCGCCGACGTTTACCCTGATCTCCGGGCAGAATACCAACGACCGCGAGGCAACTTGGTCTCCTAACGGTAGTCGGGTAGCCTTCATAAGTACGCGCGATTACCCTATGTTCAACGCGTCCGAGATCTATTCCGCAAATCCGGACGGCTCGAGCCCGACGCGGCTGAGTAACACTGTCGACTTCAAATCGCAGCCCACGTGGTCGCCCGACGGCACAAAGATCGCCTACTCCCGCGGCGGTTCGCAGGGCTCAACCAACGCCGTCCTACGCAGCGTCAACGCCGACGGCAGCAACCCAACCACTCCCGCCATCATCACAAATTTCGGCTCCGGCGACGTATTCCCGAACTGGGGAGCCCTTTCAACGACTCCAACGCCAACGCCGACACCGACGCCGACACCGACGCCTGCTGGTATAGATTTGTCGATGGACTCGATGAACGACGATTCTGATCCGGTTGCGGTCGGTAGCAACTACAATTACCAGTTCTCGCTTCGCAATCTGAGTATCACTGCGGCTACGGGTGTAAAGATCGTTTTCGATCCGATTCCTACCAATATACGAGTTCATCCCATCATGTTGAATTGCAGCATGGCAGCCGATCGTAGGGTAACTTGCACATTCGGTAATATCGCGGCAGGTGCAGTGAGTTCGCCGAGCGTCACCTTTATAGCCGAGCAGGAGGGCTTTATCTCCGTAAGAGCGACGGTTTCGGCGAACGAAACCGATCCGACGACCTCTAACAACAGCCGAACCGAGACAACAGCCATTTTGCTCCCGGTGGACCTCGCGGTCTTGAACGTCGTAGCTATCGACCCAGTCACCGTAGGCGACACATATTCATACACGGTCCAGGTGCGGAACAACTCTACGACCACTGCCGCAACAGGCGTAAAACTTGTATTTGGTCCGATGCCGACAAACGTACATTTGCGGCCGGGATATTACCCGTGCACGGTGGGTTCAGATCGGAAGATCGAATGTCCAACAGCGAATCTGGATCCGGGTGCGATCAGGAGCGTGTCGGTCCCATTTGTCGCCGACACGGCAGGGACGATCGTAGTCCCGGTGACGATCAGCTCGGCTGTGCCGGAAAGCCCGTCCACGATCAGTGATAATTCACAATCGGCTACGACGCATATCAATGGTCCGCCAGCCCCTCCGTGTACGTTCAATATCGACCCCGCGGACATATCGTTTGGAGCGAGCTCCAACACCGCAACTGTTAACGTAACTCAAACATCAAGCGGACCGCCGTGTCCGTGGCGTGTTCAGACCAACCCGTCATTCGGCGGAGATTTTCTAACCGTAGTCTCCGGTTCGAACGGCAGCGGGACCGGAAGCTTCACATTTGGTGTTGCCGCGAATACTTCCGGATTCACAAGGAGTGGCGAGGTCATGCTGATCGATACAGGCGCCGACCGTTTAGCGTCGAGGGTCTTTGTAGATCAACTTACAACCGATGGAAGCTGCACATACAAGATCTCGCCAAAGACAGCGTTCTTCGACATTCCGGGTGGTGAAGGCACCTTTGATGTGATTGCTCCCGCCGGGTGCACCTGGACAGCGGAAGAATCCAATCCGCTATCATGGCTAACCATCGTTGGACCGAGCAGCGGCACCGGAACCGGCGTTGTCCGATATACGATAACCCCCAATGACGGCCAATACCACGCCTGGCGCGTGGGTAGTATAATAATTAAGGAGATCGCACATTCGATCTCTCAAACAGACGGCTCAGACTGTCCGCAGAATAACATGAATCAAACGGCCTTATCTTCAGCAAGTGAAGACTCGCCCGTTCAGAAAGGCATGTTAAACCTCGACGAAACACGAGCGTTTCGCGACCAGGTCCTTTCTAAAACCGCACGCGGCCAGCAGTATACACAGGATTATTACGAGTACGCAGGTGAGATAACCAGGATGCTTGTCTTCAACCCAAGGCTGTTTTACCGCTCCAAGGAAGCGCTTTTAAGATACCAGCCGGTCGTGGGCTCCGTGCTTACTCGCGAACAAGCTAAGGCCGATCTAAAACAGCGTGGTGAAACGGCCGATCAAACGGCCTTGGAAGCCACCGTCGTTAATGACGCCGAACTGGACGATATTGACGAGTTGTTGGCGTCGCTCGCATCTGAGGCCAGCGCTCAACTACGTCAAAAAATAGACAATGCTCGACGCGACATCCGCGACCCGCAGGTCCACGCGGAGTTCGGCATTCGAATTGCCCACGGTGACAAGCGGGCGTTGCCGGACGAAGGTGGAAGGCTGACACGAGTGCTCGGAGCCTTATCGACCTTAAACTTTGGTGCGGCAGTGCAGTACCTCAACCCATTTGGCTCGTCGCCCACCGTTGCGGAAATAGCGCGTGGTGATAGATCGACGCCATCCCGACCGCCCCTCACCGGCGATGCTTATGGTCAGATCCCCCTTAGCTTCGAGGCGAATCGGGGCCAGATCGACCCGCAGGTCAAATACCTCTCACGCGGGATCGGCTATAGCCTGTACCTAACCCGCGACGAGGCCGTCATTGCAATGGGAGAGCAGCCGAGAGTTAACGGCAAGGCCGAACTCAGCAAGGTGGTCGCTGATCTTTCCAGTTCACGAGCCTCAGCTTCGTCAACGACGCTTCGTATGGGGCTAAAGGGTGCCAACCGCGCACCCCGTGTTGACGCAATCGGCGAGATGTCCGTTAAAAGCAACTACTTTATCGGCAATGACCCGGCCAACTGGCAAACCGGAATAGCGAATTACTCCGCCGTTGAATACAAGCAGATCTACAAGGGCGTGGACCTGGTCTATTACGGCAATCAGCAACAGCTCGAATATGACTTCAAAGTAGCACCCGGCGCCGATCCGAGACAGATCGCAATGGGATTCTCCGGGGCCGATAAGGTCGAACTTAGCGATTCGGGAGATCTCCTGCTCCACACTGATGGCCGTGAGGTGCGAATGCGTGCGCCCGTAACGTATCAGGAAAAAGGCGGAGTAAGACAGGAGATAACCAGCCGCTACATTCTGACGCAAAGTTCAAACCCCGAAGTGCAAGGTCCAGGGTCGGCGACTGTCGGGTTTGAGGTCGGGGCATACGATACGAAGCGACCGCTCGTGATCGACCCGGTGCTGGTTTACTCGACATACTTAGGCGGCAGCGGCGATGACAGTGCCAACAGCATAACCGTCGACTCCGCGGGCAATGCCTACGTGATCGGCTATACCGATTCGACCAATTTCCCGTTAGCCGGTGCAATGCAAACGACTTATGGGGGGAATCCGCAGGATATCTTCGTCTCGAAACTGAATCCCGCGGGTACAGCTCTTGTGTATTCAACTTATATCGGCGGCAGCGGCCAGGACAATGGCAGCGATATTGCCGTCGATGTGGCCGGCAATGCCTACATTACCGGATTTACCGGATCTACGAACTTTCCAACTGCCAACGCCTTACAACCGGGCCGCACGGGGCTATTCAACGCATTTGTGGCGAAACTGGATCCGACCGGTTCTCAACTGATCTATTCGACCTATTTCGGCGGTACCGTCGGTGAACAGGGCAGTTGTATCGCCGTGGACGCCGCCGGTAATGCTTATGTCGCTGGCGTCGCGTCATCGCCGGACTTTCCGAAACTTAATGCCTTCCAGTCACAATATGGCGGCGACCTTGCCGATGGATTCGTGACGAAGTTCAGCCCCGATGGAGGCCAGATCTTATATTCGACCTACCTCGGCGGCAGCGGGAACGATGGGGTAACGGGCATCGCCGTTGACACCACCGGTAACGCCTACGTAACCGGCGTCACATACTCGACAAATTTTCCAACGGCAAATCCGGTGCAGGGAACATACCGCGGCGGTTCCTTCGATGCGTTTGTTACAAAACTGAATCCAACCGGCAGCGCGCTGGTCTACTCGACTTATCGCGGCGGCTCGGACGAGGATCGAGGCTATCGTATCGCCGTCGATGGCTCAGGGAACGCCTATTTAGCGGGTCACACTTTGTCGGCGGACTTCCCTACAACCGCAGCGTTGCAGCCAACTTTAGGCGGCGCCAGCGATGCTTTTGTAAGCAAATTCGCCCCATCGGGGGCGGTAACGTATTCCACCTTTCTCGGCGGCAGCGGAGACGATGGAGCAACGGGAATCGCTATAAGCCCGGCTGGCGATGCCTACCTGACAGGTTTCACCAGCTCCACGAACTTCCCGCTGGCCGAACCGTCTCAGGCAATCTACGGCGGCGGTCTGTTTGATGCCTTCGTGTCGAGGTTGAACCCGGCCGGCTCCGCGCTCACATACTCCACCTATCTTGGCGGCGGCGGGTATGATACCGGTTTTGATATCGCGGTCGACGCGGTCGGGAGCAGTTATGTTTTCGGCAGAACGGCGTCTGCCAATTTTCCGACAATAGGCGCCTTCCAACCAACTAACGGCGGCGGCGAGACCGACGTTTTCATCACCAAACTCGCCGCAGGCGTTACCGTTTCAGGCAGAGTGGTAACCCCGTCTGGAATAGCTCTGCGGAACGCACGGGTTTCGATCATAGATGCTCAGGGTGTTCGCCGAACGACTACGACGAGTTCGTTTGGCATATTCTCGTTTACGAATGTACCGAGCGGAGAAACGTTAACATTCTCGATCGGATCGAGACGCTATCGCTTCACGCCCCGAATCCTGCAGATCGTTGGCGATATAACGCTTCCCGATTTTGTCGGCCTCGAATGAGATCTTGAGGGCTGATCTGGTTTTAACGTTTGGACACGGTCAATATCGTTGGCCGTGTCCATTTATTTTTGCTTGATATAGATCGTGATATTTTGAACGGAAATGTTTTCAGGAGGTCATTTACACACGCCGAAAAACAACATGCTCGTCGGCACCCGCTTGAAAAAGCCAGCGGAACCCGAGCAATTTGAACAGCAGATCGCCGAGATCAAATCGTTTTATGGCATCGAAAAACAACGACTTGAAGATCTGTTATCCGACGGCAAACCGGCGTGATAATCCTTCCCTCTGTTATTTACAATTTTTTTTTCAAAACTTGAGCTTATTTTTTGAGATCTGTCGCATGTATCATTAAAAGCGGTTAAAAGCGGAGGACCATCAGAAAATGCTCAAACACATAAGAAGCCACAAAACCATCCTTATTTACACCTTAGCAGCCGGGATCATCTGTCTCGCCGCGTTTGCGATACCGGTCAGTTGGCTGCATATCGCCGCGTCGAGTGCCGGCACTGTACTGCAGCCGGCGGACGACGCCGTTCTATCGCCAACCGCACCAAACGGCAGAATTTTTTATTCCGACGGCCAGAATGCTAGTTCCAGCATCATTTCTTTTCTACCGGGCGGTAACCCTGGCGGCGCGGGGACAAATCTGGGCCGAGGTTTTCAGCCAGCAGTTTCCCCCGACGGAACTAAAGTGGCATTTGTCGATAACACCGCAGGGGCGGTTGCGAACGGTGGGCCGATAATGCTCATGAACCCGGACGGCACAAACAGGCGTGCGTTGCCGAATCCAGCAGCCGGTTTCACTCCCGCCTGGTCGCCGGACGGAAACCGACTTGCGTACGTTGTCGGCAACGATTCGGGCGGCAGCGGTGGAAGCGGTGAGATTTGGGTGATGGACTTGACTCCCGGATTTGTAGGAACGAATCCAGTAAAGATTCCAAATACGCGAAACGCCCAGGCACCGCACTGGGGCGTGAATAATTTCCTGGTATGGTGGAGCCGTGACGGCGTATTCGGCATTGCTAAGCTCGGGCCGGTACCGCCCACTTCACAGATCGCGACGGGTTCGCCACTTCCGACTAGGCTGCCGGGTGTGCAGACATTCGACGTCGAGCCTGTCTGGTCACCCGATGCTACTAAGATCGCTTTTAATAGCGTACGGGATTATCCGAGCGGCGGCGGTTCGGAAATTTACACGATGGACGCGAACGGCGGCAGCCAGACTCGCGTTACCAATATTGCGGGATCCAAAGCTTCGCCTACTTGGGCTCCCGACGGTACCGCGATCGCGTTCGAGCACGACTTCGTTCTCAAAAAAGTAAACCCAAACGGGAGCGATGGCGGAAACCCGCCATCCGTTCAGACCAGCGGCTTCATCTACAACCGTTTGCACTGGGCGGCCGGAGCTGTAAATAGCCGGGTTATCCGCGCTGTCGATGTGTCAGGCACCGGGCCGCAAGTTGATGTTTCGTTCGAGCTGAACTCGCTCGGTGATGAGGCCGGGATCTCTTTTTCGGTAAATTTCGACCCGACCAAGCTTTCTAACCCGGTCGCGACTATCGGCAGCGGCGCTCCGTCCGGTGCGGTAGTCGGGACCAACGCCAGTCAAGCGTTGATCGGCAAGGTCGGCGTCCTTTTAGACTCGACCACGGCCTTCACCGCCGGAAATCGCCAGATGTTTACGCTGAAATTCAATGTCGCATCGGGCGCCGCACCCGGTGCGAGCACGATAACTTTCGGAAATACTCCGACTGTTCAGAGTGTTACAACCCCACTTGGTGCCCCGCTAACCACGACCTATCAAGCCGGAATCGTCAATATAACCGCTGCGACGGTAACCAACGGAAAGATCGCCTACCAGCAAGGCGGACGAGCTTCATCGAGCATCTATACGATCACGCCGGGCTCGGGCATATCAACCGGACTGCGCCGCGGGTTTCATCCGGCTTACTCGCCGGACGGGACAACGATAGCGTTTACGGACAATACGGCGGGTCCAACGGACGGCTTCCTGATGCTGATGAACGCCAACGGCACTAACGTCCGTCAGCTCGCGACTCCGCGCCAGGGATTCACGCCCACGTGGTCTCCCGATGGAACACGGCTGGCGTTTGTTCGCGGAGATTTCAACAGTGTTGGCGATAACGGAAAAGGACAGATCTATGTCGTTGACATGACGCCAGGCAGCGAAGGAGCCAACGAGGTTTTGATCCAGACCGGCACGCGTTCGATCTCGAAGCCCGCCTGGGGCTCGACCAACCGGATCGTCGCAGCCTGTTACGATCCTTCCCAATTTGGCACCGATCCTAAAGGAGTGTGCGTCACAGGCCCGATCCCGGCAAGTCAGGACATAGCGGCTAATCCGCCAACTTTCGCTCTGATATCCGGCCAAAACACCAACGACCGCGAGGCAACATGGTCGCCCGACGGCAGCAGGGTGGCTTTCATAAGTACGCGCGATTACCCTATGTTCAACGCGTCCGAGATCTATTCCGCAAATCCGGACGGCTCGAGCCCGACGCGGCTGAGTAACACGGTCGACTTCAAATCGCAGCCCACGTGGTCGCCCGACGGCACAAAGATCGCCTACTCCCGCGGCGGTTCGCAGGGCTCAACCAACGCCGTCCTCCGCAGCGTCAACGCCGACGGCAGCAACGCAGCCACACCCGCCATCATCACAAACTTCGGCTCCGGCGATGTATTCCCGAACTGGGGATCTGCACCACCGGCTCAAGCGGACGTTCGAATTACCAGCATCGGTGATACCCCCGACCCCGCCGTTCTTAATCAGAGAGTTTTCTATCAGGTTCAATTGTTCAACGCCGGGCCCGCGGCCGCCACGGGAGTGAGACTCACCACCGACCCGCTGCCGGCGAGTGTGGATTTTTCAAATCAGAGCCCTTCCTATTGCGCCTTTGGAGGCGATCGCGTAGTGACCTGCACGCTGCCGAATGGTCTTGGGACGACCGGCCTCGATAATAGCCTTCGGGTAGATATTGCGGTGATCCCGCGGCAGCTTGGCACTATCGATTTCAGGGCTCGCGTTACCGCGAATCAACAAGATACAAATCTCACGAACAATGAAGCGACTGCAACCACCAGCGTTGTGCCCTCCTCGGATCTGTCACTGGATGTGACGGGACCGACCCAGGCAACTATTGACAGTAATGTTGTCTATCAGATGTTGGTGACCAACAACGGCCCCGACTCAGCTTTGGGCGCCCGGGCCGAGTTCAATATGCCTACCGGGGTTGATTTTGTATCAGCTGAGCCAAGCGTTTTTAGCTGCATTCCCACGTCGATCAGCGGCGGCACCAAGGTCACCTGTAATCTAGGTACCGTAACGCTCGGAACCCTCAGCACGATCCCAAGGATAACCGTTAAGCCGCGCGTCCTCGGGCCGATCCTCGTTGGCGGCCAGGTTTTTGTCACAGGATCGAGCGACACGGTGCCGGGGAACGATGCTGATTCGGTGAGTACCGTGATCGTCGATGTTCCGCGAGCGGATCTGGGAATTACGGTTGCGTATTCACCCAACGTTCTTAATAACACAGTGAGGGTCGGAGATCAGTATTCCCAATATTTCACCGTCAGGAACTTCGGCCCCGCTGCGGCGACGAACGTGACCATCATATTCACGACCGCGGCCGGAGCCACGGCCGTGCCAAACCTTACCGATCCGCGTTGTGCCTCAACGACCAATGGAGAGGGAGCAACTCTCTACGTTTGCAGTCTTGGAAACCTGGCAAATGGAGCAACTGTTGATTTCGTCGGAATCACGGTCACTGCTCTCACCGCTGGTACCCGGCATGACACCGCGTCTGTAACGGCAAACGAACCAGAGCCGACCGGCACAACAGGCAATAACACGGTGACGACAAATGTATCGGTTCTGGGTGGATTGGTTGATCTCGAAATGATCGCAGATTTCCCTCCGCAGATATTTTTGGGAGATAACGCGACCATAACGGTCCGCGTGAGGAATAACGGGCCTTCATCCGCGTCAAACGTTCGGATCCAAATCCAAAGATTCTCTGGAACATTTTTCGTTTCGGTCAGCAGTCCCAGCTGTACGGAGACCCTTGGGGTTCTTACCTGTCCGCTCGGCAACTTAGCTGCGGGGCAATCAAGCGAAATACTAACCGCAGCGTTCCTTCCGGCTAGTCAAGGGAACATGCAACTAGCCCTAAGTACAGATTCCAGTACTCAGGAGCAGAGTCCGGACCCACATCCCAATAGCGGTAACATAAATGTCCCCGTATTGCCTCGAGTTGAGTTCCTCGGAATGGAAGTTACACAGGGCGTTCAGGACCTGAGTAATAGCATTCCGGTTATCAAAGGGAAACAAACCTATGTGCGCGCCTACATAAAAACACAGGGTTCGGCCTCAGTCACACCCGAACTTACCGGCCGGCGCACGTCCGGAGGCGGTTCAGCTCTGCTTGGCACTTTACCGCTCAGTAATTCGGGCCGAACTTCGATCTCTACAAGTGCCGATCCTGACCGGGATTCCTTTGAAAACAATCCGTATTTTCTGATCCCTGAGACGTGGAGAGATGGAACGGTCGTTTTTGAACTTTCATTAAAGGGAAATCCAGGCCCGCTTATATGTAGTGATGTGGACGGCGTCGGGGATTGCAAGTCAACCGTTACGTTCAGAAACCCGGTTACCTTGCCAGTTGAGTTTATCCGCATGACCTATACGTCGGGAACAACGAACTACTCGCCGTCAAAGGAGCAGCGCCAACTTGCAACCGATCAGATCGACTCGATATTCCCGGTGACGTCAATTACATGGAACGAGACCTATATGACGATCGACCCGAGCGTTTCAGGTTTTCCGTGTAGAGCAAGTACGGATCTAACCCGGATCTTGAACCTGGTGGCAGGCAAACGCGCACTAGACTGTCCGTCGGGCCAGTGCACGAAACGATATCTAGGCCTAGTTGCCCCATCGGCCCTTCCTACGGGGGCGACAAATTGCAACGGCGGGATCGCATTTAGTCCAGGTTTTGCAGGAATGTCTTTCGTCTATCCCATTACAAGTAATGGCGAACTGAATCCCGCCCATGAATTAGGCCATAGCCTAAGTCTGCAGCACACTGCTTACACACTTAGCCCAGGCGGCACGGCTGCCGGCCCCGGTCCCCATGATCCACCTGACGGTACCATCAGCGTAAAAAAAGACGACTTCGACAAAGACACTGTTTACGGCTTCGATGTGTGGAATCTGAATCGGTACGACACATCCCCGACGCCGGGAACCCAGAGAGTTTTCGGTCCGAATACCCCGAATTTCATGAGCTATGCAAACGCTCGTAAATGGGTGTCAGAGCTCGATTATAAGCGTCTCTTATTCTATCTCGAAGGCGACGGAGCAATTGCAACTACCAGGCCGACGGAAGCGGATAGGATCGAGGTTGACGATATCGTTCTGGTTAGCGGGCTCGTTCCCTTGCTCGCCGGCGGCACAGCCGAACTGAGCCCTATCTATACTGTGACATCACCCCGCGCGATCGTTCTGCCGACATCAGGACCTTATGAACTTCGGTTCGAAGGTTCTCAGGGACAATCCCTCGCCAGTTACAATTTCGAGCCCGAACGCGGCTCGGATGGCATTGGTAGCCTGACCGGATCCTTCACTTTCGTGCTGCCGCGGATACCCGGAACCACCCGCGTTTCTGTCTGGAACAACGGACAGTTGATCACGGCTCGGCAAAGCTCTCCAAGTGCACCTCAAGTTGCGGTTGTCTCGCCAAACGGCGGCGAGACCCTTAGCGGTGCGACAGCAAACATCAACTGGACGGCCACCGATGCCGATCCGGGGACAACGCTGAGCTATATCCTTCAGTTCAGTCCTGACGGCGGTACGACATGGCAGACCATCGTAAACGACTGGCGCTCGACCACATACGCGCTGGATCTGAGAAACCTCCGTGCCACAACGCAGGGAATCGTTCGCGTTCTTGCGAGCGACGGTTTTACAACGTCGCAGGATCAATCAAATTCAACGTTTACCGTAACCCAGCACGCCCCTGAGGCTGAAATCAGATCACCGCGAAGCAATGCATCCATTGTGGGCGAGCAAACGCTCCTGCTCGAAGGCGAAGCGTATGACGTTGAAGATGGCCTGCTGGCAGATGCCGGCCTAACGTGGAATTCAAATAGAAACGGCGATCTGGGTACTGGACGTTCACTGGCCGTAAGTGCATTAACACTGCAAGAGGGTACTCATACGATCACCCTGACCGGTCGTGACAGTAACGGCCAGACCGGAACGGCCACTATCACACTGGTTGTTTCGCGTGTCGCTCCGGTCCTACCCCCTAGCCTGTCGCTCAATCTGTCACAGGCATTCTTCTCGGCGTTCGCAGGCAGTGTTCCTACCACACCGCAAACGGTAACTATTACTAACAGCGGCAGCGGAACTCTTTCCTGGAATGCGTCTGCAGACCAAGAGTGGATCAAGCTTGGATCACAATCTGGAACGGCTCCCTCGAATCTCGACGTAAGGGTCGACCCCACGGGCCTCGCGATCGGAACCTATTCCGGCAAGATTACTATCACCGGTCAGGGCGTCGCAAATAGCCCGCAGATCGTAAACGTCTTCCTGGCTGTGGTTCAGGCTCCACCAGCGACCGTGACCGGAAGAGTCCTCACGCCAAGCGGCTTGGGTCTGCGAAACGTGGTGGTCTCGCTGATTGCCGAAAGCGGTGTGCGGCGGGTCGCTTCGACCAGTTCGTTTGGGTTATTTTCGTTCGCTAACGTTCCCAGCGGAGCGACCTACACGATCTCGGTAGCTTCAAAACGTTACCGGTTTGCCCCGCGGATCGTTACGGTCAACGGAGATGCGAACCTTGGTGATCTGGTCGGGTTAGAATAGTAATTTCCCATATTGGCAAGAGATGGGCACGGTCAAGATCATTGGCCGTGTCCATTTATTTTTGCTTGATATAGATCGTGGTACTATGATCTGAAATATTTATAAGGAAGGCATCCACTATGCAATCAACTGCAAAAACTCCGGATGAATACATCGCCGGGCTTCCGGAGGATCGGCAGATCGCGATCTCGGAGATCCGCAAGGTCATTAATGACAATCTTCCGGCGGGATTTAAGGAATGCGTGATGTATGGCCACATCGGTTGGGTTGTGCCGAAGGAGACGTATCCGCCGGGCTATCACTGCGATCCGAACCTGCCGCTCGGGTTTATGAGCCTTGCGTCGCAGAAGAATCACATCGCACTTTATGCAATGTGCCTTTACGGCGTTGAGGAGCAACTCGACTGGTTTAAGGCCGCGTGGCCTAAGCACTCAAAGAAAAAGCTCAACATGGGCAAATCCTGTATCCGGTTCTCAAAACTTGAGGACGTGCCGCTCGATCTGATCGCCGAACTCGCCGCCCGGGTCACGCCGCAGCAATGGGTCGAGATCTATGAAAAAGCCCGAGGCGTCGCTGCCTGATATTCAAAACTAGATTGGTAAAGTAGTGAACGTTTGACCAAACCCGCAAATAACTCTACCAAACAGGCAGTTTTGCCACGAAAGAACACCAAAGACCATCGACCAATCCGGCAACTTTTCTCGTAATTTGTCCTAAAAGACGCCTGTTTTGAAAAAGTGTGAATCGATTCACACTTTTTCTGTCGTTTTTTGCGATTGCACAAAATTTTCCCCCGGAAAATGAAAAAGGCCGCTCGAAAATTCATTCGAGCAGCCCATTTTTTTATGGCGACTATTTAGTCGTCTTCCTCATCCATCGCGAGCAGCGATGCACTTGTGACCAGATCGTCGTCGCCGCATTTGATCAGCGTGACGCCCTGAGCCGAGCGGCCCGTCTCGCGGATCTTGTCAACGCCCAGGCGGATCAGCTTCGCCTGCTGGGTGATGATCATGATCTCACTGTCTTCCTCGACCGGGAACGCCGCAACGACCTTGCCCGTCTTCTCGGTCGTTTTCATATTGATAACGCCGATACCGCCGCGCTTGGTCAGGCGATAGCTGTCCACCATCGTCTGCTTGCCAAAGCCTTTTTCGGAAACGGAAAGGATCTTCTCAGTTCCCTCAGGAGAAACAGAGCAGACCGATACGACATAGTCGCCCTTGCGAAGATTGACGCCCCTCACACCTCTCGCCACACGGCCCATCGGACGAACGTCGGATTCGTTAAATTTGACCGCCATTCCGTCATGGGTCGCGACAAATATCTGCCGCTTTCCGTCGGTGCGGATGACCTCGAGCAGCTCGTCGCCTTCGTCGATGTTGATCGCGTTAATGCCCGACGCACGGATGTTCTGATAGTCGGCAAGCGAGGATTTCTTAATAATTCCCTGCTTGGTGACCATCGTGAGATAGATTTCCTCAGCAAAATCGCGAACCGGCATAACCGCCACGAGTTTGCGTTCTGATGAGAGTTGGACGAGATTCACGACCGCCTTTCCGCGAGCCGATGTATCTCCCTCAGGGATCTCATGAACCTTCATCTTAAATACCTGCCCGTCGTCTGTGAAGATCATCAGATAAGCATGCGTCGAGGCGATAAACAAATGCTCGACGAAATCGTCATTCTTGGCCTTCGCCCCCAAACGCCCTTTGCCGCCACGGCCCTGCCGGGTGTACGCGGTGACCGGTGTTCGCTTGATGTAGCCGGCGTTTGTGACCGTGATCGCGACGTCTTCGTCGGGGATCAGATCTTCGATACTGAGTTCCACTCCGGCATCGACGATCACTGTACGGCGTTCGTCTCCGAAAAGGCGTTTCACCTCGGTCAACTCATCAACAATGACCTGCCGGAGCACGCTTTCGTTCTGAAGGATATTCTCGAGCTCGGCGATATATTTAATGAGCTCCGCGTATTCGTCGAGGATCTTCTGACGTTCGAGGGCCGAAAGTCTGCGTAACTGCAGATCGAGGATCGCCTGAGCCTGGATCTCAGAGAAGTCAAGGCTAGAGATCACCTTGTTGAGTTCCTTAACGAACTGCTCTTTCGACTTCTCACCGGTAACACCGCGCCAAGTTGAGATCTCGCTTGCCGTGGAAAGATTGGCGGTCAGCCATTGTCTGGCCTCATCCACCGAACGCGAATTACGGATCAGCGGAATAATATAATCAAGAGCGTCGATCGCCTTGTTCAAGCCCTCCAAAATATGAGCGCGCGCTTGAGCTTTCCTAAGGTCAAATTCCGTCCTGCGACGTACAACCTCGCGCCGAAACTCAACGAAAGCCTCAAGCATATCCTTGAGCGTCAGCAATTTCGGCTGCCCGTCAACGATCGCGATGCTTATGATGCCGAACGACGACTGCATTGGCGTCAGTTTGTAGAGTTTGTTAAGTACGACTTGCGGCACGGCATCGCGTTTGAGTTCAATAACGATGCGCATGCCCTCGCGGTTCGATTCGTCGCGGATCTCCGAGATGCCGTCAAGGCGCTTCTCATGAACCAGTTCCGCTATCTTCTCGATAAGCTTAGCTTTATTTACCTGATACGGGATCTCCGTGATCACGACCGCATCCTTAACACGGTCGCCGCGGCCGATCTCGTCAACCACTGCCCGGGCACGCATTTGAATGATCCCACGGCCCGTTTTGTAAGCACGATGGATCTCTTCGCGGCCATAGATAAAGCCCGCCGTCGGAAAATCGGGCCCAGGAATGAAACTGATCAGTTCGTCGATCGTCATCGCCGGATTCTTGATCAGCTCAATAGTTCCTTCAAGTATCTCGGTCAGGTTATGCGGCGGGATCTTTGTCGCCATCCCGACGGCGATACCTTCTGATCCGTTGACCAGAAGAAGAGGAACCTTGGTCGGAAGAACCTTTGGTTCCGAAAGCGACTCGTCGTAGTTAGGCTGAAAATCGACGGTTTCCTTCTCAATATCGTCGAGGACCTCGGTCGTGATCTTCGCCATGCGGACCTCGGTATATCGCATCGCGGCAGCATTGTCGCCGTCGATCGAACCAAAGTTTCCCTGCCCGTCAACGAGCATGTAACGCATGGAAAATTCCTGAGCCATTCTCACGACAGTATCGTAAACGGCCGTGTCGCCGTGAGGATGATATTTACCGATAGTGTCGCCAACCACACGAGCCGACTTTTTATACGGCTTGTTGAAGGTATTGCCAAGTTCGCTCATTGCCCAGAGTACACGGCGATGAACAGGTTTGAGCCCGTCGCGCACGTCGGGCAAGGCTCGGCCAATGATGACGGACATTGCGTAGTCGAGATACGACCGCCGCATTTCGTCTTCGATATTGATCTGATTGCGTTCTAAGAGTGAATCCATTTATATTTCGTTCCGCTTTTTGTGGATCAGTGCCAGGGCGTGAATTTCCAATTTCTGGAATAGTGCGCTGCTTAACTATTTCTATATTTTACAGGCAAAGAGCCTGGTTAGCAACCTGTCGATATTCCCACTTAGCCGTGTATTTAAGCTTATTCTGTCATTAAAGATGCTTACCGCAACGCCCGAACAGACACGCTCCATAACACCCGTCGCTCCTAAACCGACGGTCGTTAAGGAGAACCGTCGGATCCAGCGAATTTCGCTGCCTCTGCCAGTTCGGGTCGAGTCTAAGATCGACGCCGAGACGAGTTGGAACGAGATCACGCGTCTGAGTGATGTTTCAGCTTTTGGAGCGGGCTTCGTCCTAAAGCGTCCGTTAAAGCGTGGCCGCTTGGCGGTACTAACGCTACCTATGCCGAGACAGCTTCGCTCATTTGATTTCACCGAACCGCAATACCGGATCTGGGCTGTTGTTCGCCGATGTATATCAGTTGGCCGCACCATCGACAAACCGGAATATTCCGTCGGGGTCGGCTTTATCGGCAAAACACCTCCCGATAGCTATTTGCATAACCCCGCGCAGCTTTTCGACATCTTCCACCGCGAAGACAATGGCCAGGGCTTCTGGCATGTCGGCCCGGCCGATCTCCTTGCCGATGACAGCAGCCTTCCGACTGATATCCGAAAACAGACCCGCTTTCACATACCCGAGAGTCTGAAAATAGACCGCGTCGATGCTCTGGGAAATATATTGGAATCCGAAACAACCGTCACCGAGAACATCAGTCTGGGTGGAGCCGCTGTTTTTACTTCAATGAAAGCGGATGCAGGTACTTTTTTGCGTGTCTCCAGCGACCGATTTAATGTTACAATACTATCGGTGGTGCGTGCTTCCCGCGTCGGTCAGGATGGCATTACGCGGCTGCATCTGGAGTTCATCGACCGTCTATTCCCTCTTGAGGGTATCAGCTAGGTTTATTTTGCTCTCCGCCCGCCACAACTCTCTCTCATTTTATGTCTTCAGATATTAGTTCTAGTACAACAACTGCGCCGGAGAATCGTCGGGTGGATAGAGCAGACTCAGAGTTACGAACAATCGTTCAGGTCAAAGAAAGTGACACTGAAACATGGAAGGAAGTTACGAAGGTAACCACTGTTTCGCGTAACGGAGCCGGGTTCAGCCTGCCGCGTCCAGTGATCGTCGGACGGCTTATCACCTTGGTTATGCCGCTCGCCCCTGAACTGCGTGCGTATGACGAGGACAAGGAACTTTACCCTGTACTCGGCCTGGTGCAGTATTGCAATCAAGGAATGGTAGATGGCAAGGCCGTATACCATGTTGGGGTAGGATTCGTCGGGAAAAATATTCCTGACAGTTTCAAGGCGAACCCCACGCAAAGCTATCGCATTAGCGGTATGAAAAAAGACGGCCTGTGGGAAATAACCGAGGCCGAATCTCAATTTAAGAACCGCAAACAGCCAAGATACTGGATCTCGCTGCCGGTCACGATCTCATTGCTGCAACGTGCAGAACAACCGGTCGCCCGTGAAGAGACATATACGCAGAATATTGCGGCCGGAGGGGTGTCAGTACCCTGCTCCCTTGCCGCAGGGGTCGGTGATAAGGTCAAGTTCGCGTGCAAAGAGATCGATTTCTATGCTGTCGCAATAGTTCGCAACCGCAAGGTTCCTTCAAATGAAAGCCCAACGCTTCATCTTCAATTCGTCGATGTCGAACTTCCGGTTGAGAAGGTCATTGCTTCGCGAACCGCACAGATGTCCTGATCTGACTGCGTGAAAGATACGGCATCGTTCAAATACCCTTCCCTCCTGGTGATGGATCTCCTGCGTCTGATCGGTTATACGATCAGCAAGATCCTTTGGCTTCTTCGCTACGAGGGTGTTAAAAACATCCCGCCGAATGATTCGCCCCCATTTCTGGTCGTCTCCAACCATCAAACTTACATTGATCCGGTTTGGGTCTGCCTGCCGATGCGGAGGCGTATCAGGTATATGGCGTTCGCTCCTGCATTCGAATGGCGAATCGTCGGCCCGCTGATCAGATACATCGGGGCTTTCCCTGTTTTGTCCGATCCAAGATTTGCGGTCACGGCAATGAAAGAAGCTGTCAGATCGCTGCGCGACGGGGCGATCCTGACCATCTTTCCCGAAGGAGCACGAGAATTTGCAGACGGCGAAATGATGGAGTTCAAGACCGGTGCCGTCCGGATCGCTCTCGATGCCAACGTTCCTGTTCTGCCGGTAACGATCAGTGGAGCTAATCGCATCTGGCCGCAAAAACAAAAATACCCTCGCCTTTTCAGGCGAGTAACTGTCAAGTATCATCCGTTGGTTGATGTCGTCGAAGATAGTTCACTCAACCATCGAGAAAACCTCGAGTTTTGGACTGCGAAGATCAGATCGGTTATCGAAAATGACGCTGCAAACGCAGACTAATTCTCAGGTTTTGGCGAAGCCGGCGGTCGAAGCTCTGGATTATTTCGCAGGGCGCGCTGCAGTTTCTGCCGCTGCGCGGGCGTTAACTTGCGCATGTCAAAATTCGGGGGCAAAAACGGGTATGGGCCATCAGTCGGTGGAGGACGCTGTGCATTCGGCGGCCCGATCGGATTGACGCGCAGCGTGGTGATCTTACCGTTAGAGTCGCGATCAGTTAACACGACACCGCCGCGCGGTATATCCGGATCATCGATCTGGACATCCATCACGGTTTCATTTGGGTCGTTCGTATTGCTTGCCTTCGACGAGCCGGTCGGTTTAGTTACGTTTTTCGTTGTTTCAGCCGGTTTCTCCGGTACCGCGGGCCGAACGTCTTCCGTCAGCACCTTGGCGGTATTTGCCTCGCCCTCTGGGATATTCTGCGTGGAAGTCGCATTTGCCGAAGCTGTACTCGAATTCGAACTAACGCTCGAACCCGCCGTGACGGGAACGGTTGTTCCGGTATCAGCCGTTTTTCCGCTGTCTCCATTAATACCGAAGACCGACGGTTTGACCAGATAAAGGCCGCCCGCGACCACGACACCGACAAGCAGCATCATCAGAGCTCCCGCCGCAACGCCCAGCCCACGGCCTTTCGCTGGCGGAACCGAAGTCAGCGGAGCGGCGGCCAGATTTGTTTTCGCCTCCGGATCACCACCTCGAACCGAAGTAACCTGCGAACCATAACCCGGCAGGACTTCAGTCTTCGCATTTGGATCGCTAAATATTGGCTTCGTGCCCTCAGGCATCAATTGCGTCGGCTGGGCAAAGACCTTTGGATCCAAATTGCGGTCGATAAATGTCGCTGGCTCCGCAAGATAGGCATAATCTTCACTCTCGCGAAGCATTTGCCGCATCTCTGCGGCGGACGCGGGACGTTCGCTGGCGTTTAGATCCATCGCCTTCTGCAAAACACCCGCAATACCTCTCGGAACCGCAGGATTTAACGAACTCGCCGGTGCAAGCGGATCAGGCTTCTGACTCAAAACGCTCATCGCCCGTGTCAAAGCGTCCTCGGGAGCAACGCCTGTCAACAAGTGATATAGCGTCGCAGCAAGCGAATACAGGTCGCTTCGCGGATCTGTCCCGGTTCCCTGGATCTGCTCGAGCGAGGCGTAGCTCCGTGAATATCCAAATATGCTCTTAGCCGCCGTCTGGTGGCTCACATCCGACGGATTGCCTTTCGCGAGGCCAAAATCCAGCAGAATGACCTGCCCCTGCGGAGTGAGCTTCAGGTTTTGGGGTTTGATATCGCGGTGAATGACCGGGACTTCCTGATTATGAAGAAAATCGAGAGCGTCGAGCAATTGATCGCCCCATTTGACCATCTCATCTACCGGAAAGGGTTTCCCTCGTTCATCGAGCACGCAGCATAGATCCTCTCCCGGAATGTATTCCATCACGAGGAACATGATCCCGTTTTCTTCAAAGTGATCTGTAACTTTTGGCAGTGCAGAATGTTTGAGACTGTTGAGCAGACGAGCTTCGCGTTCGATCGCCTTGCGGAAATTGTCGTCCATGCAAAGCGTTTCTTTGATGGCAACCGTGCTGCCAAACCGCTGATCAGTCGCAACATAGACCGCACCCATTCCGCCCTGGCCGATCTGTTTGTCGATCTTATATCGCTGCTGCAGTACTGTTCCGGTCTCGATCATCGCTTTTGCCTCATCCGCTTCGAGTTTTGCAACATAATACTACAAAAAACCGTTCGCGTGAATTTCGTCTGGCCTCACAAACACAATAAGCAGCCCCGCTCACGAGCCTGCTCATTATTACGTTGATGCTGGCGTTTTGTTCTAAGTTGTAAGCGATCGCTCAAGCAGGCGGAAGAAGATTAACGCAGCAGGTCAGCGGAAAGGCAACCAGTTCGGTTCTGCCACGGCTTAAGATCTTCCGGCTAGATCCGATCCACGCCCAGAGAATTGCAAAGCCTCCGCAGGCTTACTCAGCCGTATCTGACGCGGCCGCATCCTCCGTTATCCACTTCTCGGTCATATCACACCAAATAACGAGGCCACGCCACTCACCGAATCTTTCATAGTGTTTTTCGATCTTTTTGTCGTCGCATTTCTTTTCGCCATTGTGATTTTTATAGAACTGCGAGCGGAGCCAGGAATCCAGGGCGAGGCCGTCGTAGCGGCCTACTTGTTTAAGCAGGTTTTCGGCCGCGTAATCCCCAACGCCCTTGACCTTTTTCATTTCTTTCTTCAGGTCAGCCGTCGGGAGGCCACTGGTTAGCCATTGTTCAGGATCCAGTTTGCCAGAAGCGACGGATTCGGCGAGCTCGACGAAATAAGGAGCTCGGTAACCGGCTCGCATTTCGTTGCGGTAGAAATCTTCATTCATCGACGCCATAGCTTCGGCGGTTGGGAATGTTCTGAACCCAGTCGCTATCGCTCCCGGTTCTGACCCGGCCGCTACCCCGAGTTTTTCGACCAGATTCCCAACCATGATCTTCGTCAGCGCCCAGGAGCAGTTGGTGGTGCAGATCGTCTTTACGAGATCCTCAAAAACGGTGGGCGAACGCAGCAGCCGGCCGGCACGTCTGTCGCCGACCCATTTCAGGCGTTCGTGGCCGGCTATCGAATCATAAAAGCCTCCAAGATCGTCATCCAGTCTCAGCAAATGCCGGACATCGCTAAGCACTCGTTGCTCGTCAAAACCATTTCCGCCGAGATCGATCCGGATCTTCTTTTTTTCCTCGAAAATAACTGCCGGGACCGCTCCGATCTTTTCGTCACGAAAAACATAGCTCAGCCGCCAGTTCTCGGTGTCCAATGTGAATGGCGCCAGTTCGCACCAGCCATGGCTATAAACCGTCGCTCTAAAACTGAAGTTCTCCGGCGTATCGATAAATACTGTATTTGGCATAGTTAGCAGTTGGTACAGAATAAGCCGATTTACATATCTTTACATTTATTCGGCTAACGCAGTATATTGTACGTCTAAGTAAGCAGTAATTCATTTTGCACCTTATTGTGCGGTAAATTTTAGTACTTGTTTTTATCGCGAAATTGGTGTAATTTTATATTTGTAAAACATTATTTAACGAGTGTAGTTCCCGCGTACTCGGCAATCTTTTTTTTCAGTAGATCAGTTCAGTTTGTTTCTTCAGGAGGACCGTATGACTAGCCGAATATCGCGAACATTTTTGCGAATTTTGACTTCACTGGCATTGGTCTCGGCAGCCGTGATGGCAGCCGCAGCCCAGGATGGCGACCCGAATTCGCCAACACCGGTATTACTTAGCGAAAGCGATTCGACCCGTGCACTGGCTCAGGAACCGGGGAGCATTCGAACAACCGCCGACCTCGCGAGAGCGAAGAGCCCGGCATTCCTCCCTGAAGATAAGGTCGAACTATTCGTCACCAGCCTCGACCTGATGGACGACGAAGGTGCGAACGCATTCCGCGTTTATGCAATTGACCGAAATCAGCACCAATTCCGTTTTCCTGTCCTCGCCATCGAACCGATGGAAGGCACGGGCGGCGTTTACCGCGTCACGATCCTCCTCAAAGACGAGATCAGATTCTGGGACGCACCGGCCGCTGACGGCGACCTGCTCATTTATCTGACATGGCGCGGGCTTTCGAGCAACCAGGTCAGGCTCGGCTTCGGCCGCATCGGCGGCGATATCAAGGAAGATCCCTCAGCACGCCCAACACCATTTGGTACAAAGGGCGAGCGGGCGGCTTCACGCATCGATTCGGTCAACGATATCTCATACCGCTGGGCGGGTGACCGGTTCCGCTTTGCTCAACAGGCCACATTTGGTCCGAACACGACCCTCGACAACAAACTCCGCCGCATTGGTTTGCGAGCATGGATCAACGAGCAATTCGCGGGTCCATATCCGTCGACGGGAAATCCTTTTCCCACCAATGTTCTGCAGCCCGTCAATGCTCCGGCCTTGTGCGACGGCGGTGCGGACGACGCTCCGGCGAATTGTTTTCGTGACACCTACACTCAATATCAGCCGCAGACATGGTTCATGAGAGAAGCTCTCTACGGCGATAATCAGCTCAAGCATCGCGCAAACTGGGCCCTTTCTCAGATATGGGTGACATCCGGCAACGACATTCAGCAAGGCCGTCATATGGTCGAATGGTGGAAGATCATTAACAGAAACTCGTTCGGCAACTACCGCAACCTGATGAAAGAGATGACGCTCAACGCAACGATGGGCGATTATCTCAGCATGAGGGAAAGCACGCGAACGGCTCCGAACGAAAACTATGCTCGCGAGATCATGCAGCTGTTTACGGTCGGGCTCTTTATGCTTAATCAGGACGGCACCCTGCAGCTTGATGCCCAGAACAATCCGATCCCTACCTACACGCAGGATACGGTAAATAACCTGACGAGAGTCTTGACGGGTTGGAGTTTCTGCAGCGCACCTGGTGCAAACTGCCCAACTCTGGGAACACCGGAAGTTCTCGCAGGCGTTGTCAATTACATTGACCCGATGATAGTCAATCCTGCCCTTACCACGGGGGCAAGTAATCGCCATGATATTGGAGCAAAAACACTCTTGACCTATCAAGGTTCAACAACCTCAAACATTCCCGCGTGTCCCACAACCGGCGCCGGAGCCTGCGGACTGACATGCCCGCAGACGGGAAATTGTTCTCTTGTTGCTCCAACAACCAACGCTCAGGCTCTGGCTGGTGTTCAAGTTTACTCGAGTGCTTCCCTCGAAACCGCTCTCGACAATATTTTCAATCATCCAAATGTCGGCCCGTTCGTCAGTAAGATACTGATCCAGCATCTGGTGACCAGCGATCCGACGCCGGCGTATGTCGCTCGTGTGGCTGCTAAGTTCAACAACAACGGCTCCGGCGTTCGCGGCGATATGAAAGCCGTTTTCAGAGCGATCCTGCTCGACCCGGAAGCCCGCGGCGACCTCAAGACCGACCCGAACTACGGCAAGCTTCGTGAGCCGGTCTCGTACGCGACTAATTTCCTGCGTGCCTTCAACGCACGCGGTGCTGCTGGTACGGGACAGTTCGATGGCTACATAACGGGCCGCGGTGAGTTTAACGGAATGGCTCAGATACCATTCATGGCACCGACCGTATTCAACTACTTCCCGCCGGGATACGGAGTTCCGGGAACGACTTTGATAGGTCAGGAGTTCGCCATCATGAACACCGGAACCTCGATACAGCGAGCAAATTTCATGAACCGTATGATCATGGCCGGTGGCTTAGGCAGCACGACCGTTCCGATCGCGGTCGCATTGCCAAACTCACCAACGGGTTTGTCGCTCGATCTTGCCGACCTTCAGGCACTTGTGACTGCTGACACGACCAGCAGCCAATTGCTCGACGAACTCAATCGCCGCATGCTGTATGGCAGAATGACCGCACAGAACAAGAGCACCATCCAGACGGCTGTTAATGCGATAACTCTTTCGCCTACGCCGACGGCCCAACAGATCCTGAGCCGTGTTCAGCAGGCAGTTTATTTAGTCGCGACATCGTCGCAATACCAGGTACAGAGGTGATCAATATGAAAGAATCAAGACGCGATTTTATAAAGAAATCCGGCAGCTGTGCACTCGGCATGGCGGCTATGGCCACTCAAATGCATCACCTCGGCACGATGACCGCAATGGCCCAAAAGGTCATTGACAGTCAGCCGGATGGCGGAGCGAACTACAAAGCGCTCGTCCTGCTTTACTGGGACGGCGGCAACGACACCAATAACATGGTGATCCCGATGCACAATGACGCTAACGTCAGCAATTATGCGGCCTATGCTGCAGAACGCAGCTTTTCGGGGCTCGCTCTGACGCAAGGCCAATTAACCAACACCCAGATCAACGTGCCTCGGCTCGGCCTTCCGTATGCTCTTCACCCGGCTCTCGGGATCGGAACCGCAGGTGCAATCAATAACGGGATCCACGAGCTATATACGCAGGGCAAATTAGCGATCGTCGCTAACGTGGGAACACTTGTCCGTCCGCTAACAAAGGCCCAGTATCAAAGCTCAGCTTTTGCAAAACCTTATCAGATCGGGTCTCACTCGGATCAGAAATCGCAGTTCCAAACGAGTGTTTCGAATACCCAGGCTTACACCGGCTGGGGCGGACGTGTATCGGATAAGTTGACCGCATCGCAAAACCCAAGCGGACTGGTACCGATGATAACATCGATAGCAGGTGCCCAGCTTTTCACATCCGGACAAACAACTCTGCCGATTGCTATCGCGGACGCGGGAACTGGGGCAAACAATCTCAACTCCGTATTAAATCCGGCAGGATTTGGTACTAGCCCAACAGGTTCGACGCTTGCTCGTCTGAACGCGTTCAACTCACTTAGAACACAAGATCTGAATTCAAACTATATCTCCGCCGCCAGTCATGTAACGGATCTTGCGATGCAGGCGAATGCCGCGCTGCAGACGTCACAGGAGGTAACGGTTCCCTTTCCAACTACTACCGGAATCGGCCGACAACTCAAGCAAGTTGCTCGTCTCATCAAGAGTCGCGATACCTTGAACGTCAATCGCCAGATCTTCTACGTGCAGATCGGCGGATTCGATACCCACACGAACCAACTGGGCCAGCAAACCACCTTGTACAGCCAATTCAGCCAGGCGATGCGTGCGTTTTATGACGAAATGGTCGTTCAAGGCGTCAGCAATGACGTTACGACGTTCACAATGTCGGAATTTGGGCGTACGTTTAATCCGGCTGGAACCGCCCCTGGTACTGTCGGGTCGGATCACGGCTGGGGCAGCCACATGTTCGTTATGGGCGGCTCGGTCGCCGGCGGAGATGTATACGGCAGCCGAAGACCGGACGCCACCGGGAGCGGCAACTATTTCCCGACGCTCACCAAAGCCGGCCTCGACGACGCCGACTCAGGAACCGGCGCACGCGGACGGTGGATACCAACAACATCGGTCGATCAATACTCCGCCCAATTTGCGAAGTGGTTTGGACTTCCGCAAGACGCGGCCACGCTCGCAACGGTGTTTCCGAACCTCGCAAATTTCAATACGGGCACCTTTCCATCGCTCAACTTCTTGCCGTAGATCGTTTTGGCGAGGTGATCTTAAAAAGGCGGGCTTCGGTCCGCCTTTTTCAATTGAAGAGCGGGAGCCTCGCCCGGCTTGTTCCTTTCTGGCGTGCAAAATACACGCTCTCCGGCCAATTGAATTTTCGCCCTGTTCGACCTAAACTCTAATCAACCGTGAACCTGCCAAATTACATTACTGTCGGCCGCATCGTCGTAGTTCCGCTCCTCGTGGTGGTGCTGCTGACGCCGGTTGCTGAAAAGTGGTTCGGCATGAGCGGCTATGCTCTGGCGATAATACTTTTCATCGTAGCCGCACTCTCAGATATTGTTGACGGCCAACTCGCTCGCCGCCGCAAACAGGTGTCGACACTCGGCAAATTCCTCGACCCCATCGCCGATAAACTGCTGATCTCAGCCGCCCTGATCGTCCTCGTGGAAAAACATCTGGCACCCTCGTGGGCCGTCGTCGTCATCATTGGACGCGAATTCATAATCACCGGACTCAGATCAGTCGCGGCAACCGAAGGTATAGTGATCCAGGCTCAAGGCATGGGCAAGATAAAGATGTGGGCCCAATGCGTCGCCATCGTCGCCCTGCTCGTATGTGCAGCAAATGGCACGCCGCCCGTCTCAAACTTCGGCCTCGATTACCCGGCAGCCTTTTGGGAAGTCCCCGAGGTCCAAACGGCGTTCGAAAATCTCGCAAAATTCACGATCAACCCGAACGACTGGAAGGTCTTCGGCTATCTGGTCGGCAGATCGGCCCTGTGGGTTGCAGTTCTTACGGCGATCTGGTCAATGTACGGTTACTTCGCATTCTTCATAAAAGAAAGATCCGCGCGAACGGACGCCTGAGATACCTGACTGGAGCGCAAGCATCCTGCTTGCCAACGCTTGTTCCTCCGGCGTAAGGCCGCAGCCGTCACACGCAGCCGTCACACGGGTGTCCAAAAAAAGAGCAAAGCCGGACGTTCGAACGCCCGGCTTTCTTGGCTAAAGTAGTTTATCCGTTACTGGATCTCAACCCAATCGCCGGTGTGGATCTCCTGGCCGGTTCTTGTAATAACAACGGTCGCTGTTCTTTCCTTGACGTTAAGCACGACTGCCTCGCCAACGACCTTTCTTAGGTACTTCGGGCGATCCTTCCGGGCATTCTGCGTTCTGACTTCCTGGTCGTTCGCTTTGTCACCGGTCTTTCGGGCAGACTGATTTGAGAATTTGCCGCCTTTATAAACGTCGCTCTCAAAACCATAATCGCGCGAACTTACACCTTCCCGATCGGAATTAAGGAACAAGTTGCCCTTCTCCAGCGGACGGAAAACCGTAAGTCGGTCGCCGATCTTCACGCTGTCATCCGCTCCGAGATCAACGTACGCGATCTGGTCACGGGTCAACATCTCATGCCCGTCGCGAGCCATTAGAATGCGGCCCATGGCTTTGCCCGACGGGTCGCCAAAGCGGTTAAACGGAGCTAGCGGTTCGACGACAGGGCTCGTCCTGATAGGAACAAGCTCGATCAGATCACCGAGCAGAAAGTTATCGCACGACGTCTTGACCCGCACAACCGAAACTTCGCGTTTCACATTCACGACCTCGACTGCTCCTACCTCCTGCACGTAAAACCCGACGTCCTTAGTGGTCCATTTGCTCTTCACACCTCCACGCGGCCGCACAACGGCAAAGACGTCGCCGACATTCACGCCCTTATCATTCCCCATATTTATATAGAGATAGTCATTCTGAGCGTAAAAATATTTGTCTGACTCGTCCTGGCCGGCAATGATCTTGTTCGCGGTGCTGATCGCGTTCGACTGGATGTAGCCGGCACAGTATAAATTGTTTCGTCCCGCGATCGCCTGCGCCGGTTTCGGCCTCTCATTCAGCGTCACCTGGACAACAGGTTGTTCGCGATTACCTTGGGCAAACGCGACAAACGGCATTGCAACGGCCATTAAACTCAATAAGATCAGACGGGATGAGAATGATTTTTGAAAATTCACGATTTTCTCCTTTTGCGTTTCGGATAATTTCGCCGCGAGAACTCTGGAAGGGTCATCAAAGCACGGCTCTAGACGGTGATACCCACTGGGCCACAAGTATTATAAAGCCGCACGGGATGTTTGGTCAACAAGTTTTTACAATCTTAAACACGCCCCGCGATTTGCGTGTAGGAAGGCACTTTTGCTAGTATCTTCGTTTGCGGTCAAACACCCAGTTCGACCCGTCAGCCGGTGTAGCTCAGTTGGTAGAGCAGTTGATTTGTAATCATCAGGTCGTAAGTTCGAGTCTTATCACCGGCTCCACATTAAACCTAATAAATTCAACCATTTATGGGAAATTAAAGACAGCTCTAGGGGCTGTCTTTTCGCGTGTTGGACTAAATGTTGGACTATTGCGAGACTATCTTTTAATGGTTAAAATAGATTCTAGGCACGGTTCGGCGTGCCGGTTCATCTTTCCGATCACCTAGTGCCGATTGCATCACATGCACAATGAGCGATGAATTTCCTTCACCCGGCACGTTGAACATTTAAGTAATTTGGAGGCATGAGCATGAATAGCATTACGGACAATCCAAATCCTGATGTGACGATGTTACAAAAAACCACGGGTAATCGGGGCGGTAACAACGCTAAGACGATCGCGACGAGAAAAATCTTCATCGAGGCATACGAGGAGCACTTCGGTAACGTGACAGCGGCATGCAGCATCGCGGGAATTTCTCGTCAGACATACTACCGTTGGATGAAAAGCCTTTCGCGGACAAACGTGAAGTTTCGGGAACGACTGCGATTAACTAACCCTAAAGAACGATATCTCGATTTTCTTGAGAGTGCTCAGGTGAAGCGGGTGCTAGAGGGTTCCGATGCGATGATCAAACTGGGTCTCGAACGGAAAGGACAATCACGAGGGTGGGCGGGTGAAAGACCGAAAGAAGAACAGGAGAAGATCGATCAAATAGGGGAGGCTTATCTCGGGTGGGTAGCAATCCATCCGGATGGCACGTTGAAAGACAAAAGAAGATGGCTCGGCATATTCGCTGAGAAGGCCGGTGTCTCCGCTGAGGAACTCGGCGAAAAGGTTGGACTCCCTCTCGCTAGGACAACCGAATTCGGTAGGTAAACGTTCTGAACCAGACTCCAAAGACAAAGTTGTAGACCTCGAACAGCGTGTAAGTATGGGCGTGACTTTCGACCTCGATCTTCGAGATCGCGATGATCGAAATGCTCACGCTAAGTTTATTCCAATGGCAGTACGGGCTTGAGCAGACCGTGACGCGATCCCAAACCCGGGAGCGTCAAATGTACCCGTGGTTGGAACAGGGGAAGCTGCCCCCCCCCCCCGCGGGCATAAACAACGGTAAAACGCTACCGTTTCAACGCCCGCGTCGTAGACCTGACCGACAGCCTGACCGACGTGAACTTCATCGGAAACGAATAGCATCGTTTCCTTATCGAACTGAAGACCGGCCGCAGATCCGGTCTTCACAAGAATAGAAAAGCGTCGCATTTAGGGTCGCTTTTTTTATCTTGGAGGCGGCACAAACGAGGGACAATTACCATTTCCAACGGGTAATCTTATTAGGTTCTCGGTGAGAAGAAAATGACGCCAGATAAGCACGGGCTTCGGAGTAATTACTCGCCAGTAAGGAATTTGTACTGTCGATCTGGCTGATCCGGTCGAAGATCGTCAGTGATTCCTTCAGTTGGGTAAGCCCGGCTTCTTTCTGGCCACTCATGATCAGGGCATTTCCGAGGTTGCTTTTCGAGATCGCCACATCAATTTGTGATTCGAAATATTGTGGATCGCTTTCGAGTACTTGCCCGCTCAAATCGAGGGCCCGACGAAGATAAGGGACAGCGATCGCTGCGCGGTTTTGTTTGATCAGGATCTGTCCCAGCAGAATACCTGATATAGCTGAATTTCGGTGATATCCGATATCTCGCGGGCTGGTAGCCAAGAGGTTTTTCATCATTGATAGGGCCGCTTGAGCGTGTTCGAGAGCTTTTGCAGGCGTTCCGCTTAAGTCTTCCGCCGCCGCAAGGCGGTGGTTCGTTAGCCAAAGATAGTAGCTAATACTCGTGTCATTTGGATTTGCCGCCTGCTCCGATTTGAAACCACCCATTGCCGTTTGCAACTCAGAGATCGCGGTTTTGTAGTCACCGGTCAAATTTAGTGCGGTGGCCATCTGAAGGTGTGAGCGGGCGATCAAAAACCCGACGTCCGCAGGTGAATTCGCTAGACCGCGTAGTTCCTCGCTTATTTCCACTGATCGGCGGCTTGCCGCAAGACTTCCGGGGATATCGCCTGACATTGCCTCAAAGGCCGCCAGTTGGCCATAGGCGTCATGAAGATGCCTAAGATGAATAGAATTCCCTGGCTCGTCCTTAGCGATCTGATCGAAGATCGACACCGCAGTTTTACTGAGTGTGAGTCCTTCCGCGACCGAGCCTCGAACTTTTTCTGTGTCGCCGAGTTCGGTATATGTCACACCAAGCTGCTCGCGGTAATGGATATTATTTCGCTCGCTGCGCAGCAGATTTTCGTATATTCCGACAACTCTCCTCAGAACTTTATCCTTTTCATCCACCGGCATGTCCGGAAGCGAGGCACGATTGAAATATGCGGTTGCGAGTTCGTCCTGCAGCGAGTTGTCGTTCTCAGATTCTTCAGCGAGTAGGTCGAGCTGATCGACCGCACGCCTGAGGAGGAGCCGCCGGGCCGGCAGGCTGCCTGGAAGGTTTTGGATCGCACCGTGAACCTCGGTTACGAATGCATCCGAAAGCTTTCGCAGATTCTCAAAACGCTTTTCGGCAAGCTCACGTTCGCGTCGTGCCTCGCGGGCATTCAGAATTGTCGCTGTCAGTCCGACGAACAGGCTTAGAACAAGCAGGGCCGCAAGGGCAACCATGGTTCGATTCCTCTGAACAAATTTCTGTGCCCGATAAGAATATGAGATACGCCGAGCCGATACCGGCAGATTCTGGCTGTAACGCAGTAGATCATCGGCAAGACGCTCGATGGAACCGTATCGTAGATTCATATCATCATGGGCGGCCATCGCCAGAATATTTTGTAGATCGGATCTTCCGTTCCGTTTCCGCCGGTGATGTCCCCCATCTGCCGTCGCACGCACCTGGGTCGAGCGATCGAGCAGTTCACCAAGTATCTTTCCTAAACTGTAAACATCACTCGCGGTGCCTATCACTAAACCCGCTGCTTGTTCGGGCGAGGCGTAACGAGGCGTCATTACGCGCTGGTGCTCCTGCGTGGCTCCAGCATCTGTATCATCGAGGAGTTTCGCTATACCGAAATCAAGCAATTTCGGCTCGCCGCCCGCTGTGATGAGAATGTTCGAAGGTTTTAGATCGCGATGAACGATCAGTTTCTGATGGGCGAACGAGACCGACGAGCAGACCTTTCGAAATGTCTCTAAGATCTCTTTCTCCTTAAGGTTTTTGCAGAACTCATCGATGGGCACGCCATCGACATATTCCATTACAAAAAACGGGAGGCCGTTTTCCGTCGTTCCTCCATCCAGTAGCTTTGAGATATTTGGATGATCAAGGCTTGCAAGTATCTCGCGTTCACGCACGAACCTCGCCAGGATCGCGTCCGAGTCCATTCCGCGCTTAATGATCTTTATCGCAACCTGCTGCTTAAAATCTGCTCGTTCGCCCAGGAAAACTATTCCCATTCCGCCGCGTCCGACCTCTCTGACAACCCTGTATTTATCTATTAGATTCCCGATGAGATCTTCACTCAAGATCTTTTGGTAGGAATTTTGAATAACGCTCGCGGCCGAAAGGCCTTCTAGAAATCCGTCTGCTTCCTTCTGGAGCTGAAACAGTGAATCTACCTCTTGTCGCGTAGCCTGGTCAGTGCAATTCTGGACCAGAAATAGCACACGGCTTGACGCATCGAGGTCGAAGGCGGCCGCAAAAACCTCTTTAACTTTCTTGTAATCGCTAGAATGCATGAGCGGATTTAGATACGCAAAACACCCACATTCAGTTTTGAATTGTCTTGAGTTCTCGAAAAAGCCAGATCCTGGCCATTTCCCAATCGCGTTTTACGGTAGCCGGCGATATATCGAGTAACTCTGAAACTTCCTCGATCGTTAAACCACCAAAAAACCTGAGTTCCACGATCTCTGCCTGTCTTTTATCTAGATCTTCAAGTCTTTCGAGAGCTTCGTAAAGTGTAAGAATATCTATGTTTTGCGTCTGAAAGAAGCTTATAGCGTCATCCAACGCTACCATCGATTGTCCACCGCCGCGCTTTTCTCGTTTATTAGCGATCGCGTGGTTGACCAACACCTGACGCATTAAACGCGCCGCTATACCAAAAAAATGCGCCCTGTCCTTCCAGGATATTCGGTCTAAATCTCCGACCAGCCGAAGGAATGCCTCGTGGACAAGCGCGGTCGGCTGCAAAGTGTGGTTTTCGCGAAACTCTCCGCGGAAAACTCTGGAAGCGACCGCACGCAATTCGTCGTAAACGATTGGCAACAACTTTTCGAGTGATTGCTTATCACCTGCTTGAAGAAGTTGTGTGATCTCACCGGCCTGATCCATTTCCTTGCTAATAAAGGGTTAGATTACAAGGTTTATCGATCCATGTCGATAAAAATGAGCCGGTTTACGGCTAAATATTGCATGAAGTAATAGAGATATAAATAAACAAAACACCGCTCGCGGCGGACATAAGACGGAAACGGGTCGAAACCATAGTCGTCACGAGATATACCCAAAAAATATGTTAAAAAACCAGAGGTCGTTAGGTTTCTTACGCAGCCGCGTCGCGTTGCTCGCAATAGCTGGAATTTCGGTCCTGTCAGTCGTTGCCGGTAGTTCGGCGAGCAGCTTTTCGGGTTCGATCCGTGAATTTTTTGGTGCAGCCCCCACCGAACAAACCGTCCTAACGGAGAATATTTCAGTTTTGGATGAACGCACTGCGGCCCCGCTGGTTCTGGCGAACGGGCCGATCATCTTTCAGAGAGGTGCTTCAGCAGCGTTTGATACTCCCTATAACCGCGGCGGCCAGCTTTACAGAGTTGATCCGACAAACCTAAGCGAAAACCCATTCGGCGAGGGCAGTCAGCCGAACTATTCATTCGACGGGTCAAAGATAGTTTTCTTGCGCAATACTCAACTGACGACGAGCCCCGCGAGTAGTTATTCACCAACGGGCTTGACGCTATTAGGCGGTGGCTCAAATATTGTCGGCCTTTATCCAAAGTACTCACCTAACGGAAATGCGATCGCATATAATTCGACAGCAAACATCAACGGTTCCTTGTACTATCACACAAAGATCATCGGCGGTAGTTGCTCCGCATGTGATACCACAACCAACACCCACGACTTTAATCCCACCGGCCCAAGTTCGTATCTTTATCCGTCGTGGAACCCGCTCCCGACCGCTCCGGTAACTGCCCAAGTCGTATTCGTGAGAACCTCTGCCGTCAAGGCTGATGTAGACAGCGGTAATTTTACTGGCGATCTTTACACCGAAACTTTCACGATCAACCCTGACAGCACAATAACCGAGGGCCAACGCCAGCCGCTCACCAGCAGTCCGGCTCATTATGCTTTTCCCGTATACTCGCACGATGCTGCGAAGATCGCTTTCGTAAAATTCAACGCTGACGGCACCAGTTCGCTGAACGTGATGAATGCGAACGGCACTAACGCCACGGTGCTCGTCACGTTGCCCAACGGTTCAACCGCAGTACACCACCCAGGCTGGTCGCCGGATGATACGTCGATCGCATATTCAGATACAAACCGAATCTACCGCGTCGCGGTCGCTACCAATCAGGTCACTGCCGTAACGAGTGCCGCGAATGCCGACTATGATCTATGGCCGACATGGGCTCCAGGAACTCGAACGATCCGGGCCATAGCTGCGTCCGGACTCACTGGACAGCAAGTTACTGTCCCTATCGAACTCGACGCTCAGGGCAATGAATCGGTAGTAAGTTTTTCGGTAAACTTTGACCAAACAAAACTCTCGAACCCCGTCGTAACCCTCGGCAGCGGGTCACCCGCCGGTACGTTTCTTGGTACTAATCTAAGCCAAACCGCGGGCGGAAAGATCGGCATACTTCTCGATCGCAATGGGGCAGTTTTTGCATCGGGCACGCGGCAGATAGTTGATCTTCGCTTCGATATAGCATCGGGCGCCGCGATGGGAACGACGCCGGTCAGTTTCGGCTCCACGCCTACCGCTCAGTCCGTCTCCGATCTGTCGGGAGGAATTCTCCCAACGGCCTACACCGGCGGAACCATAACGATCGCTCCCGGAGCGACACCAACGCCCTTTCCTGCCACGCTTTCTTATGAAGGGCGGCTGAGGGACCGTGTGGGCAAGAGCGACTCAGGTATTCCCGTCGATGGCGAGACGGATGGCACATTTACTCTGACGCTGCCAGCGGCTACTTCAACAAAATTGATGCAAACGATCGTTCTCACCGGGCCGAACGGCAACGAATGGGACACCATACCGCAGCCGCCGCCCGTTCCGGCCAATCAGGTGAAATGGGTTGTCGGAATTGCTGACGGCCTCGATGCTCCTCTACTGAACTGTTCGAATGGCTCACTCTGCAGTACTCCCCAGGTCGGAAATCTCGGTGTTTTTAAACTCTTTGTTCCCGATTCCACACCAACTTCATTCTCGTTGAATTCGACGTTCAATCTCACTATGACATTTACGGACGGAACCAGGGCGACCGGCTCCGCAACCATCGGACGCACGCAGGCAGACGTTTCCGTGGTCTTTTCGCCTCGGCCGTCAGCCACGGCGACAGTGGGCGACACGGTAGCGTTTTCGGCTATCGTCAACAATAATGGGCCTGAGATTGCGTCGGGTGTAACGTTCGACGGCTTTATCGATACTGGCTTTAGCAATCTTGCAACAACCACCAATGGCTGCAGCGTTTCAGGCAGCCATGTCATCTGCTCGCTCAGTAGCATCGACCCAGGTCCGGCGGGAGCAACCTCTGGAAGTTCGACGCGCCGGATCAACTTTACCGCCCGGGCCGCGACCGTAATCTCAGCCAACATACGTCTGACGACCTCGGTCGATGCCAATAATACTATCGACCCAAACCCGGCCAACAACCTCGACAACGCTCCGGTCGCGATCGCGGCTCCGCAGGCCGATCTCGAAGTGCGATCAGTCGCGGTTCCGCCCGCTGTTTCGAATGCTGGCGACAACATAACGTATCAGCTATTACTTCGTAATCTGGGCCCGTCTCCGGCCACGGGCGTACAATTCAGGTTAAACTTTTCGGTTCCGGCGCAGGTCGTGACGATCTCGGGTCCGGGATGCAGTTTGGCGGGCGGTTTCCTCGTCTGCAATATAGGAAATATTGCGTCGTCGGTCAGTAGTTCGACGATCAACATTACCGCACAGCCGCTAAGTGCCGGAGATTTCGTCGCTACAAGCACAGTAACTGGATCCGAACAGGATCCCAATCCGGCTAATAACACTTTGAACTTACTAACCGTGGTAAAGCCGAAAGTCGCACTTACCGGCCTTGAAGTAACGCAGGCAGTTCAGGATCTTAGGAACAGCGTACCGTTGATCGCGGGAAAACGTACATTCATTCGGGCCTATGTAAAGGCTCTCAACTCTGCGTCGGCCGGCGCCACTATATCGGCTAAACTCATCGGCTCAAATTCCGCCGACGGCATCAGCCGTACTATCAAACAGTCCAAAAACTTTGGCGGTCAGATCGCCGTGAAGGAGATGCCTGATCGCATAGATCCGGATCAAGGCTTTTATTTTGAACTGCCTGATGAATGGACTGCCGCAGGAACATTGCAGTTCCGTATCGAAGCCGATTATCCGCTCACCTGCAGCGAGCCGGACCCGACACCGAATTGTGCGACGAGTGTTACGTTCAACGCTCCCACCAGCGCGCTCGACATCAGGTTCTTTCGCCTCGCATATACGGTTGGCACGTCGACATTTCAAACAACGACGACAGATGTAAATCAGGTCGTTGAGGAATTCAAAGCGATCTTCCCGACAAAGGATGTCTACTTTGACAGTTACAGCAGTTCGGTTCCCGCGGGCGTAGGCAGACCAAGCACATTGGCGGATTTTCAAAGCATCGATAGCAAACTTCTTACCCAATTCCGCCTTGATTGCCGCAATCGAGCGTCAGTTTGCCCGAAACACTACGTCGGTTTACTCACCAACAGTGTAGGTGGTGTCGTCGGTCTCGCCAATGATATCCCGGGCGATGTGTGCGCAACCTACGTCGACGGTACGCTGATCGCCCCGCACGAGTTAGGCCACGATCTCGGGCTCAGTCACACTAACTACAACCTTCAGAATGGTATAGCACCTGCCGAACAGGGCTCCGGGCCACACACGCCAGCCGACGGGACGATCAGTAAGAACAAGATAATGTACGACCCGAGCGCCATCTATGGTTTCGACGTCAACGATACGGGACGCTACCTGACCACCAATCCCGGCCGGGTGTATGGACCGTATACGCCGGATTTCATGAGCTACGCGCCGCAGCGTCACTGGATATCGGAACATAACTACGGCCGCTTACTCACCAGCATGCAGGGTATAACCGGTAGCGATCCGAATAACCGGCCTGCGAGTGAGCCAAAAGTCGTCCCTGAATCGGTCGAAGCAAACGATATTGTTTTCTTAAGCGGAGTTTTATCTCTCGGTCCCGGCGTCTCTCCGCAATTGTCCTCTGTTTACGTGGTAAATTCTCCAGGTCCGGTCGATCTTCCCACCGCAGGCGGCTACGCTGTGCGATTCGAGAATATCAACGGCCAGCCGATCGCGACCTTCCCCTTCGAGCCCGATCATCCATCCGAAGCCGGTGATCAGGCTACGTTCAACCTGATGCTACCGTGGGACAACGGCACAAAACGCATTACGATCCTGCACGACGGTGTACCGGTCATCTCGCGACAGGCGTCAGCGAATGCTCCGACGGTCACTGTCACCTCGCCAAACGGCGGCGAGATCCTCACCGGGCCAACCGCAAACCTGACGTGGACATCCGCGGATGCTGACGGCGAAACGTTGAATCAAATAATTCAGTACAGCTCGGACGGCGGCACGACCTGGCGGGTTCTTGCCACAGACGTAACGACCAATTCCTACACTTTAGATCTTACGACCATCCCTGGCTCCGCCCAAGCACTGATCCGCGTGATCGCGAGCGATGGCATAAACACCTCACAAGACCAGTCAAATGCGACATTCACCGTACCGGCGCACGCACCAGAGGCGACCATCTCGCTACCGCCCAACGACAGCATGTTCGTGGGCGAACAGACGATAATTCTCAGGGGCTCGGGATACGATGCAGAAGACGGCCTGCTGCCGAACGCAAGGCTTACCTGGACATCAAATCTGAACGGTGCCGTCGGCACCGGCTCTTCGGTTTCTTTTGACGCAACAAGCCTCCAGGAAGGAACACACACAATAACGCTAACTGCCACCGACAGCTCAGGCCAGTCAGGCACCTCGACCCGGACGATACGGGTATTCCGCTCGCGGCCCGTTCTGCCGGCCGCCCTTGCAGTCAGTTCCGCCCGACTGAGCTACGTTGCGATCTACGGCTCACCCATACCACCTCAGACACTGTCCATTAGCAACTCCGGCGATGGCATATTGACTTGGACAGCTACATCAGATCAGCCTTCGATACAGCTCGATCTCGGAACCGGGATGGCGCCGTCAAGTATAAACGTGAGCGTAGATCCATCGGGCCTCAATCTAGGCGTCAACACTGGAAGGATCACGATCACACCTACCGGCGGAACCGCTAGCCCAAAGATCGTTGACGTAACGCTCATTCTCACGCCGGGCTCAACCTCCACGATCAGTTCCAGGGTAACCACCCCGACGGGCATCGGCCTTAGAAATGCTCATGTGACACTAATAAGTTCCCAAGGTGTTTCGAGATCAACGACCACGAGCTCATTCGGCGTTTTCTCCTTCAGCGGTGTGGCAAACGGCGACACTTATACCATCAGTATTTCGTCGAAAAGGTATCGATTTGCTCCCCGAATTACGCGGATATTGACTGATCTAAACCTTGCAGATTTTGTAGGACTCGAGTGAGAGTTTGAGTGTTGATCTGGTTTTAGCATATGAACACGGTCAAAATCATTGGCCGTGTCCATTTATTTTTGCTTGAAATGGATCGTGATATTTTGATCGGAAATTTCTTAAAGAGGTCATTTATAACCATCTAGAAAACTTCCTACAGTTCGAAACTTAGCCCCTATTCTTGGACGTGTGGCTGCATCGGAAAACGATTACATAGGAGGCGACGTAAGTCGCCACATCCGCCAATTTGTATCTTCTAAATAATCTGTGTCGTTTAACTGCAAATATGGCCGGTATGCACTTCATTTCGGGTGGCCGATCCTTTTTCGGCAGCGAGCCTTGTTTCTGCGGCTACTTGTTCAACGGGAGATCCTGCGAAAAGAAATTGCGTTGATAATCGAGAAATAAATCAGGCACGGGAGTCGTTACGTCGATCGATCCGGTTGAGTCGACAGCCCATCGAGACCCGGTGTCAAAAAACCCATTGAAAATCGTTTGAGAAAAAGGCAGATCTTTACGGGATTTATACTCCCGAAATGAAGATGTCAGAAATCTAATGTTTATTGGCGTTCACAAGTGGCTCCATTGCAAGCGACACATCGTATTCTTTGTCACGGATTTCGTCAGGAGGGCTCGAATTTATGGTTGGCCTGAACGTTTCTGAGAACAAGATCTATAAGAAATGGAAATGCGGGCTCGAGAGTCCGCATTTCCATTTAGTTTATCTCTCCGAAGATCGTACAGATAAATTTATTTTATTCCAGGCCGACCAGGTTCACATCGCTTAGGTTTTCCGTGAGGTTTACTATGCGGGTTGCGAATCTGAATCGTTTGCTGGCCACCGTCAGCAGGTAGTCGCGTCCGACCTCGAGCCCTTCG
>Ga0138256_10000011_pt1 | contig 271824 bp, 246 predicted proteins | sample KNB2016incub_MG_FD_105486 | JGI IMG/M metagenome (GOLD analysis project Ga0138256, IMG submission 105486) | Active sludge microbial communities from wastewater in Klosterneuburg, Austria - KNB2014incub_MG | ecosystem: Engineered > WWTP > Activated sludge > Unclassified | place: Austria...
AAAGCTAAAACCGCAGAGTTCGCAAAGACATTCTTCCGTTCTCAGTTCGAGTATCGTCTTCAGTGCGATCTCAATTAAGCCTTCGCGGCCTTTGCGTCTTAATTCTTTGCGACCTTTGCGGTTCTTTCTTATTGCCTAAGACGAAAAACCGTAAAGCCCAAGAGAACTTCCCGCAGAGCCGCAGAGCCGCAGAGGACATTTAAACTCCTACCCGACGTTATTCGCGCCTGACTTTGCGACTAGGTTCGATGCGAGCAGTAGGCTTTCAAATGTACCTGCGTCGGTCCACCAACCGTCGAGTTCGCCCCAGGTCATTTCGCCGCGAGAGATGTAATGATTATTCACGTCAGTGATCTCAAGTTCTCCGCGGGCCGAAGGTTCGAGCGTCTTTATTACGTCAAAGACCGTATGGTCATAAAAATAGACCCCGATCACGGCGAAGTCCGACTTCGGCTCGCTCGGCTTTTCTTCGATCCGCAAGACAGCGCCGCCGTCGAGTTCCGGCACGCCGAAACGCTGCGGATCGGGTACTTTCTTGAGGAGGATCTTCGCTCCTTTCCCCTGCGTGCGATAATCGTCCGCAGCCGCCCGGATATTCTTCTCGATCAGATTATCGCCGAGGACTACGCAGACCGGTTGCTCGTCCGCGAAATGCTCGACGAGCGAGAGCGCGTCTGCGATACCGCCTTCGCCTTCTTGGTACGTATAATTCAAATGCTTCAAACCGAAGTGTTTGCCGTTCCCCAAAAGCTTCAGAAAATCGCCCGCCGAATTGCCGCCCGTAACGATCATTATGTCGTCGATGCCCGCGTCGATGAGCGTCTGTATCGGGTAATAGATCATCGGCCGGTCGTAAACCGGCAGCAGATGCTTGTTAGTGATTTTTGTAAGCGGCGAGAGCCGAGAACCCAGCCCGCCCGCGAGAATGACGCCTTTCATAGTCTTAAAAAAGATCTAGTCAATAAACCGCCTGTACCAGAGTTCGAGCATCAGCAGCGTCCAGATCGGGAACGCGTGATCGACAACGCCGTTTATGTGTTGGTCAACTATCTTCTCAACGGCTTCGGGGCGAATGACGCCGCGTTTTCTAAAGCTCTCGGATAGGAGCACGTCTCGAACAAAATCTTTCATTTCCTTACGGAACCAGTGTCCGACGGGGACGCCGAATCCCATCTTCCGTCGATAGATCACCTCACGCGGTACGAGCCTGGCCGCGACCTTTTTTAGAAGATATTTCGTGCGGTATTGCGGCATCTTTTGCTTTTCGGGCAAGCTCGCAGCGAACTCGATGACCTTGTGATCGAGGAACGGCGCACGCGCTTCGAGCGAATTCGCCATCGACGCGATATCGACCTTTACGAGCAGATCGTTCGGCAGGTAAGTCATCTGATCTGTCAGAAGTGTCGCGTCGAGAACACCCGAACCGTTCGCACGCTTGAACCAATCTCCGAGCACATTGATCGCCGCGTTGCCGCTTACTTCCGCAGAGAATTCGCTTGTATAGATATCGCGTTTTACCGCCGGTTTGAATGTGGACATCCAGCGAAAATACCGCTCGACGCGCGGTTCGCTCGCCGAAGTGAAGAAACGCTGAACGTCGCGAATACGCGTCTTTTTCGTTTCCGACGTCGGCAAGAGATTGAACGGGCCTTCGATGAACGCCTTCCTTAAAGCGCCGGGAATTCGCTTATAGGCTTCGGCGAACTGCATCGCCATATATCGCTCGTAGCCCGCAAAACTCTCGTCGCCTCCATCGCCGTTCAATGCAACAGTAACGTGCTTTCGCGTCTCGCGCGAGACATAAAAGGTCGGCAGCGCGCTTGAATCCGCGTACGGCTCGCCGTAATGTTCGACAAGGGTCGGCAGCACCTCGAGCGCATCGGGCCGCACGATGAATTCGTGATGCTCGGCGCCGACGTGTTCCGCAACGCGTTTAGCATATTTGAGTTCGCTGAAGTCCTGCTCTTCAAAGCCGATCGAGAACGTCTTTACGGGCGTCGAACTCTCCTCGGCCATCAGCGCAACGACGGTCGAAGAATCTACGCCGCCCGAAAGGAACGCGCCCAGCGGGACTTCCGAGATCATACGGAGTTTCGTTGCCTCGCGAAGAATGCGCGTCGTCTCCTCGATCGCCTCCTCTTCGGATATCTTTATCTTCTTCGAAAAATCAGGCTGCCAATAGCGTTGCGTCTCGATCTTGCCGTCCTTCCAGCGCAGCCAATGGCCGGGTTCGAGTTTGCGTATCGCTTTGAATGCAGTTTGCGGCGCGGGCACGCACAGGAAAGAGAGATAGCTGTCGATCGCTCCTCGATCGACATCGCGTGAGACGCTCGGATGTTTTAGAACGGCGGAGAATTCTGAGCCGAAAATGAGATCGCCGTTCGGTTGGTGCGAATAGAGCAGCGGCTTTTTGCCGACACGGTCGCGTGCGACGAAAAGCGAACGATCGGTTTCGTCCCAGATCGCGAACGCGAACATCCCGCGAAGGTGTTCGAGGCAACCGGCGCCGAATTCGTCGTAAAGAGCAACGACGGCCTCTGTATCGGAATTCGTATGCAGCTTGTAGCCGCGTTCGATCAGCCCTTTGCGAAGCTCACGGTAATTGTAGATCTCGCCGTTAAAGACGATCCATTTCGTGCGGTCTGCACTTGGTATCGGCTGTTGTCCGCCCGCAAGATCGATGATGGCAAGCCTACGCATCGCCAAGCCGACGTTTTCCTTTACATAGAACCCGTCTTCGTCCGGCCCGCGATGGATGATCGCGCGGTTCATCGCCTCGAGCAGTTCGCGATCTGCCGCCCGCCCCGAACTATTTACAAATCCAGTGATCCCGCACATATCTTAGTCTCTATTGTCGCGAAGTCCGCACCGCTTCGCCAACTCCCCAAACTCTATAAACTCCATGAACACTACAAACTCTATAAACTCCATGAACTCTACAAACTCATCCGCAGCCTTGCACGCCGGAGCATCTCGCGATCCTCCCGCCGCTCCCGCCATATCGTCCACCCGACCCCAATAAATATAAAAAGAAACACCTGTATCTGAGTCCGCTGCCGATACGCCGTCCCGACGTTGCCCTGGAAGATCGAATAAGCGAGCGTAAGCAGTCCGGAAAAAAGCAGGATCGGCAACGCGTGGCGAAAGCGGTTGCGTACCGCGTACCAAATGCCAAAGATCATTAGCGGTATCATCGACCACCAGAGAAGGACCTCGGGTAGCGTAATGAGCTGGCGAAAGTTCGTCATCTCCCATGGGAAGGGCGACAGCATCAGATACGCTAATCCGATCGGTATCGCGCTGATCGCGCCGCGCGTGGTCGAGACGTCGGCGTCCTCATTGAACCCCGACTTGGCGGAACGAGCAAGATCAAGCCGGCTCTGCTGCACGCGCTGAAGGTCGCCATAAACGGCAGCGTCCTTTGTCGCCGTATTCGAAACGCCAAAATAAGAAAGCCCGACGCCGAGAAGCACGACGACCAGCACGCGTCGGACGATCGACTGATTGCTCCGCGATACGCCGACAACAAAACTGCCTACAACCGCCGCCGCGACCATATAAAAAATATAGAATCTCAGCGAGATGATCCCGACAAGCGAGAGGACGAGGATCGTGACCGCCAAAAGGTTAAATCTCTCGTTAAGCTCAAGCACCATCGTGATCGCGAGTACCAGCAAGAATATGATGAGACCGTCCTTCATTAACTGCGACGACCAAATAACGAACGACGGAAAAAGCGCGATCGAAACGGCCGAGAATTTGGCGACACGTTCGTTCGAGAACAGTTTTTTTGCAAGTAGGTAGATCATCGGCGCGGTCGATGCACCCACAACAGCGCAGAACGATTGGGCCAGAAAGATCGACTTGCCGAATACGTAGAACAAAACGGCAACCAAGTAGAACATTCCCCAACCGGGGTGCGATACGCTGACAGATCTAGCGGCGTCTGTGCCGAGAACTTGCGTAACGCCGCGCCAATACTCAACGATCTCCCATCCGCGTGTACTGTATGTGTTCGCATCGCCGCCAAAAAATTCACGAAGGTCAAAGACCTGGATGAACAGCCCGATGGCAAGCCGGACGACCAATGCCGCCAAAAAGACTTCTGTAATGAATCCCGTATCGGATACGAATCTGCGGAAAACGATCAGTGCGATAGCCGACATTCCGCCGATCACGGCGAGCGTCGCCGCGCTCTCGGGGAAATCCACCAAGAGCAGGATCGAGCACGCCAAAAGACCGCACATCGTTATGAGGAATTTATCCATTCAATAGCTGATGTCGCTTCCCACGTATCCGATCAAGAAACGGAAGGTGCGATGGCACGAACGCAGTGAGCCGGATCGTGGTTAAAGGTCATCGGGGAGTTCGAGGCGAGTCTTGTTCGAAACAAGGAACTTACCATCCTCGTCAAGCTCCTTGACGACCTTTGCCGGGACGCCGGCGATCAAGCGATATTCGTCTGTGAAGCTTCGCGTGATCACAGAGCCGATTCCCACTATACATCTTGCCGGGACAGTCCCGCCCGGCGCGACCCTTATCTCCGAGCCGATATAGCTGTGGTCGCCGATCGATATCGGGCGTGTCATTTGCCGATTGTGTGTCCAAAGCGACGAGTTGCGTCCGCCGAGGATCACCTGCTTGCCGAGTTCCACGCGATCGGTAAAGTCGATCTTATGCGAAGCCGTGATCACCGCCCCGTCGCCTAATATGAATCGCGGGTCTGTCGGATTCACCACTATCGGATCCGGGATCGAGTTGATCTCGTTCATCCTCAACACTTCGCAGTAGCGGCCAAGATCGACCACGTCACCGCCGCGAAAGATGTTCAAATGGCCGATCCGAGCGTGGTCGCCGATCCGCAGTCGTCCACGGCCTAGAAAAATATTTAAGTGTCCGATCGAGACGTCGTCCTCGATGACGCACTCATTGTAATCGATGATCGAAAGTCCTATCTTAACGCGTCTGCCTATCCTGTATCCGAAGCACCAACGGTAGAATGGCCGCTTAAGCCACGAAGGCAAAAACGCCGCCATACCCTTTAAAAGGAACCGTGTTCTAAATCCCATGATCAGCAAATATCCGCCGCTGCCGAATCTCCCAAACTTGTGAGGCCAAGAATGTACATTACTTTTCGTTTAGGCTCGCATAACGCCTTTAAGCGTCGCGGCTAAGGTTTCTGCGCATTGTGCGATCGCGTAATTCCGAAGGGCGTATTCCCGCCCCGCAGCGCCAAATCGTGAGCGTAGATCATGGTCGCCCAAGAGTTTGCTGAGAGCAGTATACCAAGCAGCTTCCGTCGCATTGAAATGCGTCTCGTCCGGCTTGCCAACCTCAGCGCAGACGCCGACCGGTGACATCACGAACGGAATGCCGACCGCCATATATTGTATAGCCTTAAAGCCCGACTTAGCATTGATCCACTGTTCATTTGCCGAGCCGCCGGGCTTTATAGGATATAGGCCGATGTCGAGGTCTTGAAAGTCCGCGACCTCGCGTTCGAGGCTCCATGCGAGGCACTCGACCCGGACGTTCTTCAGCTTTATGTCTTTGCGGCCCGAACCGACGATCTTCAGCGTGAATTCGTGCTTTTCGCCTAAGGCTTCGAGAGTCGGAAACAGCGCTTCAAGGAAATGAAATGTCGAGTGCGTACCGATCCAGCCTACGACGGGCGGCCTTTCGTCGAACGGTTTTTCAACGGGCTTAAAGACATCGAGGTCAACGACGGTCGGTATCACGACGGTCCGTGCGCCTTTCCCTTCCGCATACTCTGCGATAAAGCGGTTGCCGCAGATCGTAACAGCCGAGCGGCGGATCAGCTTATCGGTCTTGCCAAAGAACTTGAGCATACTGCCGAGCCGGCCGTACGTCGGGCTAACGTAGCTCAAATACGTGGCGTCGTCCAGGTCGAGCACTAACGGTATTCCGCGGACGCTCGCAAGCAGCCACTCAATAAAGGCCGGGCCAAACAGCATCGCTTCACGCTGCACGAGGACAGCGTCGTATCGCCCTGCGGTGACGACGTCCCCAAGGCGCCTTATCGCCTGCAAGCCCATTCCTGCGGCCTTTGAGACAATACCCGAACTCGAATAAAGCCGCTTGAACTGCTCGCTCGTCAAGAACGGCCGCACGTCGAGCTCAATGCCGCGCTCGGCGAGCGGTTCGACGAACTGCAGCATCCTGAACCGCGTCGCCGCCGCCTCCCTCGGATGTGAGCATAACCCAAGAACTCGCATCAATCTCTTTCAAGCACTTTCTTATAGATCCGCCGATATCGTTCGCCGGCGACGGTTTTGAGGTCGAAGCAGCGGCGCGCGGTTTCGCGGCAGCGGTCGCCGACGTTGCCGAGGGCGTTTGCCGCGTGTAAGGCGTTAGTATAGGCTTCTGCGCTGAATTCGTCGAGGATAACGCCGACGCTGTTCTCCTCTATGAGAGAGTCAACATCGCCGACGCCTCGGTTCGCGATGACCGGCAGCCCGCAGGCAAGGTATTCGGGTATCTTAGTCGGCGACCGCGATTGCGTGGCGAGGGTCGCTTTCACGATCGACAGAGCGATGTCCGTGGCTTCTAAATATCCCTGTATCTCAGCGGGAGCGACCCGCCCTACGAAATAATCCTTTTCAGCGAAGCCCCGAGCTTCGAGCAGAGGCACGATCTTCTCGGGATCGCTCTGAGTCAGGAACATCGCGAAAATATTTGCGTCCTCGGCTTTTGCCGCCGAGAGCAGATCTGCGATCTCTTCGCACAGATATAATCCGCCTAGCGCGCCAAGGTGTAGGATCACACGGCGGCCTTCGACGCCGAGTTTTGCACGCATACGTTCACGAAGCTCGTGTCCATTGCCCGCAAACCGTCTTTCGAAGTCCACACAGCAAGGGATGACCTCAACGGGCCGTCCGAACTTGTCGCGGCCGGTTTCGCGAGATTCGGGGAAGAGTATCTCCTGCGCCTTTTCGGTCAGCACGACAAAGCCGTCCGCATCGCGCAGCAGCCAACGCTCGATGCGTTTTACCGTGCGGTAAACGACGCCGTTCTCGGGCCAGCGACCGGCGTCGGTGTATTCCTCGGGCATAAAGCCGCGTATATCAAAGAGCAGCTTCGGCCGCTTTCGCGACAGCCGCCGAGCGAGCGACGCCATCAGCTGCGGGACGTGTACGCGGCTGTGGACGATGTCGATATCGCCTTTCGCGATCCGCCGGCGCGTAAAAAGCGTGCCGCAAAGAATGTCGTACGCCGTCGCCGCGACCGAAAAACGTTTGTGATAACCGAGACAGTCCCAAACGATGCCTTCCGCCGCAAGCCGTTCGCGTTCGGCCGCGATCTCTTCCCGTGTCCACGTCCGCCGCTTCTCCGGCTCGAAGGTGAGCAGCTCCACCTCGTTCCCGCCCTTTACCAGTTCGCGCAGATATGGCAGCACCTGCGTCTGCACCAACGGCTCCCGCACCCCGAAATAACAAATGTAAAGCGCCTTAGGCATTTGTTCGTCGAGTACCGACGAGGTTAAGGCCGCCGTGTCCTAAACTTATTGCTTCGACTCCCGCATCCGTGAGTGGGACACGAGCCTCTGATTCCGTCATCGGTTGGTCGAAATGAGGCGAGAGCATATCGAATGTGTCAAGCACCGCCCACGCATATCGCTGGTCGCGGGTCAGTTGCTTCTCATGCACGTAGTTTGCGACAGGTATTGCGAACATGAAAGCCTTTCCGAAGCCCGGTATGCGGAATAGCACGTCCGTGATTGGAAGTGCGAGTGGCATGACGCCCTGTATCACTTTCAGCAACGTCTCCTTTTTCATGCGCTTGGTGATCGGCCTTAGCCAGTACTTCGCAAATAGCTTTGTCCAGGGCTTTCGCGGATATATTGTGAACGCAACGCTGCCATTTTCTTTTATCATACGCGCGACCGCGCGGATCGATGCGGGCGGGTCGGGCGTGTGTTGTATCACGCCGATGCAGTATGCGCGGTCGAACGTCCCGGGACGAAACGGAAGATCATAAATGCTCGCCTGCACAAAATGCACATTGTCGCGGCCGTCGAGATTTGCTTTTGCAGCGTCGATTGCACTACTGATATCGATGCCGACAATTTGAGCTTCTGATCTCGAAGCCGCGTCGAGAAATCGCCCCGCGCCGCAGCCCGCATCCAATATCCAATCGCCGGAAAGCGTGTCACGCTCCCAACCCGTCTCCGACCAAAGTCTGTCGGCAGAGAGCGTTGTGCCGTTATACGAATCGATCTGCTCCTTTCGAAACAGATTCCATTGATAGCCGAATGACGACGCGTAATTGTCCGGCTCGACAAAACGCGGGATGCCGTTTGAGATCGGATAGGTTTTCTCGCATTGCGAACAGACGAGTTCGCCATCCGCGATATCCGGCCCAGTCGAGTCGATCACGAGATCCGCCTTGCATGTCGGGCATGCTAGTATTTTGAGGAGTTCTCTCTTCATTCAGTGTTTGTCCGCTTCGGTTCGGCGGTCTAAGAGCAAACGACAATAGTAGCTCAAATATGATGGCCGATACCATAGACTCTTGACCAGATTGCGAAGAAAACCGGCGCATTCGCCATTCTGTCGGAATGATCCCGCAAGCACCTTGTGGAGGCGCCCGAAAGAACGTCTCCGCAAAGGGCGCAGGTCTGTACCACCGTCGGTAAAGACCTCGTTCCAAGCGATCAGCGTGGAACGCTCCATCTCGGCAATATTATTGGTAGCGTTGGTGCCATGGCTGCGATAATCAACAAGCAGTGCCGGTACAAATCCGACCTTGAAACGGCGAGCCACACGGACGCAGAATTCCCAATCCTCTCCGTTCTTTAGCCGCGTGTCGAACCCGCCGACCTCATCAAGAGCCTGCCGCGAGACCACTATCGTACCGCCGGGACCGATAATGGTAGGGCCTTCCCAAAGTATCAGTTCACGCCAGACCGAGCCTTCGAGTCCGTCGAGATGCGTGGCGATCGTTGCACCGGTTTCGCTGTCGAATTCGCGCATACCGCAATGGACGAGGCCTATGCCTCGGTCCTCGGCGAATTTCGCAAGTTGCTTTTCAAGCTTTGTCGGCTCCCAGATATCGTCCGCGTCCAGAAACGCTATGAATTCGCCTGACGACGACGCCACGCCGCGATTCCTCGCGGCGCTAACGCCAGAATTCTCTTGCCGAATATACCGAACCCGATCTCCGAACGCGGCGACCACCTCCGCCGTCCCGTCCGTCGAGCCATCGTCAACGACGATGATCTCAGCGGGCGGGCAAGTCTGCGCCAACACGCTCTCGATAGCCTCACCAATGAACCTTCCGTAATTATACGTCGGAATAATGACCGAGACCTTTTCCGTCATATAGTCTGACGCCTGTTACTCTCAATAAAGCGCCCTACTTTAGCCACCCTTGCTTTTTCTTGAAGCTGACCAGCGAAATGAGCACATTCAAAGACATTCTGAAATCGCTCTCTTTTTCCGATATAGCAATCGACCTCGCCTCGTTGCCTCAAACTGTTGACTACCTTTACTGCATTGAACACGCGAGGAGAGAATCTAAGGAGTAGATTCTTTAGAGTCCGCTGACTCCGTTGAACAGAATCGAGCACACGTGCCATAAGATCATCGGACTCATGATCAACAACGCTAAAGAATTCGGAAAGCTCTTTGTCGATCTCAATCCCCAGTGATTTCAGATGCATCAATTCATCAAAGATGGAGCAATAGTAAGCGAGCCAATCCGAGTATTCGTTCGACGAATCGAAATCAACGTTTGCTTGGATCAAAGCGTTCGCGATACAGTTCTGTGGCATCGCGAACTTTACCGGAACACGGTCTAAAGTTTTTCCGTCCAGAAGTTGTTCATAATGCCGTCGAAGACCGTTCTTGACCCTTTCCGGCGAGGCTGTCGCATTTTCTGCCCAGTTCGTCCAAACATGGAGCGGCTGGTCGAGACAGTGATATTTTTCGACAACATAAGTTACCGCCGCTGCGAGATATCCATCTGCAGGTATCATCGAGAAAGGCTTGTCGTTTACACTCCAGATCTTACTAAAAACACCACGGTGATAGACCGCGTTAGCCAAGTATGAGACGTTGAAGTTTTCAGTGCTTCCGTTGCCGAGATTGAAATGTGAAAATACGGCCGCAGATGCAGTGCTTCTATCGAACTCGAATACTTTCCCGGTGAAAGGCTGGATCATTAGCGAATTGCCAGGAAGCGAGTGCCCCGATGTGCGCGTTGGATTCTCGAAATAGAAACAACTTTTGAAAGCAATGACCTCGATTTCGTACTCGGTGAGATTCTGATGTACGGTTTCTAGCATTTGCGGCACGAAAGCGTCATCGTCCGATAGGAATGTGATATATTCGCCGGTGGCACTCTCGAGGCCTTGCTGGTAGTTCTCTCCAACGAGAAGTCGCCGATCCGATTCGATGTACTTTATACGTGGATCGTCGAACGTGCGGACAACCTCGCTCGTCTCGTCCGTCGAGCCGCCATTCGAGATCACGAGTTCAAAATCCTCAAACGTTTGCTCAAGCACACTCCGAACCGCGAACGGCAATAGCCGAGCTCGATTGTATGTCGGGATCACTATTGAAAATTTTGGCATTGCTAGACAGCTTGTGCGTTACGAATAGAAACAGGCTTCTCGACCCAACACGCGATGTAGTCTCCGCTAAGGGGCCGTTCCGTAAACAATTTTTCAGCCTCTATACACTTTGCCTTTGCTTTTTCAGCGTCGGCTACATTCAGCTTTGGCGGCCGGTCGGAGATCGTGCCGACTTCGTCCTCGCGTCGAAACACGATCTCCCAATCGAACGTATCCGTAAGGCCGGTCGTCATTCTTTTAAGAACCAAACCCGACCGCTCAAATAGCATGCGACAGGTATCGGGCGTGAATGTATACAGATGTCGCGGCGGGTCCCAACCGTACCAGTATTCACCACTCATCTCCGCACCCAAACCTGCACCGTTCGGGACTTCGATGTAGGCGATGCCACCCGGTTTCAGCAGATGGCTGATGATTCGCATTGTCTCAAGAGGGTCAAAGAAATGTTCAACCACATGGCTAAGATGAATATAGTCATAAGACTCTGCCTCAAGATCGGCACTTTCAAGCTGTCCGACGAAAACATCAATGTCGAATGCTGCCTTTGCCTGTATTGCCGCCTGCGTACTCATATCCACACCCGTCACCGTCCAACCGTGACGCTTTAGTAGTCCAAGATAGGTACAGTTGCCGCATCCAACTTCCAAAGCCTTTCCATTCGGAACGAACCGTGGAAAACGATCTCCGTATGAGTAAGATGCTTGACTATAGAAATGCTTAACAAACCACGGTTGAAGGAGTCTCTGCCACAAGGAGAGCTGTCCGACATCGTAGCCGAGGGACGACAACACTGAATGTCTGATCCGTTCGCGAACGGCCGCTCTGAGTGCTCCCCCTCGAGGAGGTAATACATCCGGCGTCCGGTACGCGCCGTAATTGTCGGGGTAATACATTCCGATCAAATCTAATGTAGGCCGCGGCGACATGCGGAAGAGGCCGCACCCGTTGCACTCCACCAACTCGAATTCCCCCGGGAGACGGTATAGGTGGTCGTGTGTCCGAAACTTAAGTGTAAAATCCGCGTTCCCGCATAGAGGACATACAAGCACCTCCTCCGTCATCGGTTCGGGCAGGTGTTCAATATTGGAAGTTAGCTCGGCCATATTTTCTGCTGCGAAGCCAGTCCAGCTCATCCGTGGTCAAAACAAAATGCCAGACCATCACTGCATAGGCAACAAATGCAGTAAGCGAAATAGCAATCAATACCCCTGTCAGCGACCCAAAATACAATACGAGGCCCGCCGGGATTGCCAATATGGCGACAGCGATAGCGGCCATCGCCGCCGGCCGATCGACGGAAACGCTACTGGCGCTTCGAGCCAGTAGGAAGAGTAAAAATGTGTCTAGAATCACTCGTATACTCCAGGCCGCAGCCGCTCCTAATGCACCGTAAGATGAGACCAATAGGAATGCCAGCGGAATGTATGCAACCAATTCGAACCAATAGAGCTTTGCAAGAGTTCGAGTCCGTCCTGATGCCATTAACATAGCGGCGGGAAAGAAAGCCACTGCGTTAAGTAGCAGTCCAGCAAGCAAGATGTAAAGGGGTCCAATACTCCGTTGGCTAAAGTCTTCGCCTGCCCATATCGATAAGAACGGGCGTCCAATGATCGCAACGAATACTATTGTCGGGAAAAACGCGATAGAAGTAAGGCGAATACATCTGTTGTACAGATCCGATAGTCTCTCGTGTTGGCCCTCTCCCTGAAGCTGCGAAAATGCCGGCACGAGCGACTGTGTCATGGCGCCAGAGAACATTGTTAGCATTGTTGCAATAGTGAACGCAACTGAGTAATACGCAAGTTCCTTCATCGTTGTGGAATGAGCAAGGATGAATTTCTCCGAACTTCCGAGTAACAAGGCAGCTACGGTCGATATCGCAAATGCGCCGCCGAATTTTAGGAGTGGGCGGATGGCGTTGCGGTCGAGGGAGAGGTCAAAGAGTTTGGGGAGGAGGCGGCCGGAGGTGTAGATGTGGCCGGCGAGCGTCAAAAGACTTGCGGCGAGCAGTACGACGATGGCGCCGAGTATGCCGAAGCCGAGGTAGATCACGATCGGCGTAGCGATGATGCCGAGCATCCGAAATCCCGATGTAACAAATGTGTTCAGATCCATCCTCAGGCGTGTGAGCTGCGGCGTGTTGAATATCGAATTCAGAAAATTCAGCACGAAGGTAACGGCCGCGACCTTGAGCGCAAGCGACGCCTCGGCGAAAAGATGTTCGGGCACGTTGAAGAGCGTTACGAGTCGCCCCGAAAACAAAATGACCAACAGCGCAACAGGCACAGACGCACACAGCGCGATCACCGCCGCCGTCCGCACCGTGCGTGCCTCGCGTTCGGCGTCGCCCGCGGCATACGCTTCGGACGCGAACTTCGTCGATGCGAGTCCCATACCGAAATCCGCAAAACCGAGATACGTCGGGATCAGCCCCACGAGAATGAGTACGCCGTAGCCTTCGGCACCGAGCAGACGGATCGTGAAGGGCGTCGCAACCAGCGAGACCGCAAGCGGCGCCACCTGGCCGAGAAGCGTCCAGAGCGAGCCCTTGACGACTTTCGTCGTCATTCCGGCGGTCGATGGCGGTGTGTTCTCCGGTGAGTCGGCGTTCTCTGGCGTCACTGCGATAGATTCTAGCACGGAACGGGCCGCATCGGGCGAAACGGGAGCCGAGAGTTGGAAAAAGCTCCGTGCGGCACGCGAAATTGCGCTCGACTTGGCGGCCAAGTCCTGCACAACTCCGCCGAGAACGCGTCGGATGAAGCTCCGCTCGCGTGCCAGCTGTTGTTGTGCAAAATGGAACAGATATTCCATATGCAACAATGTATCATCAATGAAATTCAGCTGTCAAGAGTTTTTTTCGCCCCGGAGTGAAGTTTTCTGTAAAGCGTGTGGATGCAATGGTTTAGCGTGAGGTTGCAATGCGCGTTACGCCCTTGCTCACGCGCGGGCTTCTGCAATGTTAGCCTGTCGCCGAATGTGACGCACAATAAAGCCAAGCGTGAAACGCTTGGTCACGGCCCAAAAAATTCTCCGCTCACTGAAAGGGAGCAACGGTTGTGTTCGACCCTTTCAGGGTCGGGATCGGTTTGCGGATGGGTTCCCAGGGTCGCGGCCTGTCGGCCTTACCCTGGGCTATATTCTTTGTCCCCGTTGGGGACCTCGGAGGAAGGCGCCTCGATATTTTTCGTACCTTTCGTGGGAAATTGCCTTTTTTTCTTCACCCTCCCTACCGGTCGGGCTTCCGCCTCTTGGTGGGCTATGCACGGAAGAAGCTTTTTACGGCGTTGATGATCGTGTCGAGCGTGGCGGCGTCCATTTCGGTGTGGATCGGGAGCGAGATGACCTCGGCGCAGAGTTGGTCGGCGTTTGGAAGAGCGAGGCCGGCGGGCACGAAATGCCGGAACGCGTTCTGCTGCTGCAAGGGCACGGGATAGTAGATCATCGCGGGCACGCCGAGCGAAGCCAGATGGTCGCGCAACTGATCGCGGCGGCCGTCGAGGACGCGCAGCGTGTATTGGTGAAAAACGTGCGTCGAATTCGCGGCACGCGTCGGCACGGCAAGCCCTTCGATGCCCGAAAACGCTGCGTCATACGCGTCGGCGACGCTTCGCCGCGCGTCGCAATATTCGTCCAAATGCCGCAGCTTGATGTCGAGTATCGCGGCCTGTATCGAATCAAGCCGCGAGTTCACGCCGATCCGTTCGTGATAATACCGCTCGGCCTGGCCGTGGTTTGCGATCGAACGCATTTTGGCGGCGAGATCGGCGTCATTTGTGAACATCGCACCGCCGTCGCCGTAGCAGCCGAGATTCTTCGAAGGGAAGAACGACGTGCAGCCGATGTCGCCGATCGCTCCGGTCTTCTTGCGGCTGCCGTCGGGGAAGATATAGTCGGCTCCGATGGATTGCGCGGCATCCTCGATGACCGCGATATTGTGCTTGGCGGCGATGTCGATGATCGGCTGCATATCGCAGCTCTGGCCGAATAGATGCACGGGCACGACGGCCTTTGTCCGCGGGGTTATCGCCCGCTCGAAGATCTCCGGCGTCATCAAGAATGTGTCGATATCGACGTCCACCATAACAGGCGTAAGTCTAAGCAGGGCAATGACTTCCGCCGTTGCGAGGAACGTAAAGGACGGCACGATCACTTCGTCGCCGGGTTCGAGCCCGAGCGCCATCATCGCGATCTGCAGTGCGTCTGTGCCGTTCGCGCAAGGGATGACGTGTTCGACGCCGAGATATCTTTCGAGCGACGCCTGAAAACGCGAGACGGCCGGGCCGTTTATGAACGCCGCAGACCCGAGGACTTCGAGCACAGCCGCGTCGATCTCCGGTTTGATCTTTTGATACTGACCCTTGAGGTCAACCATCTGTATGGACATAAAATTCTCTATTGCGAAGCGTAAACTCGGTGTGCAGAATCCTTCACGAACTCGATCATCTGCTTGTACGGCCCCGGCCCGTAGCTGATGCGCGCAACGCCGCAGGACGCGAGTTCACCGTTCGAAGGCGTGTCCGTCATCACGAGAATATTCAGCGGGATCGGCGAAGCGTCGGCGAGTTGTCTGATGAACTCAGGCTTTCGCAGGCCGGGGGCAAAAAAGCCGTCGGCGCCCGCATTTGCATACGCGACTGCACGCTCGACCGCCTCGGCAACGTGCGTTTCGTCGTACGTCGCGAGATTCTTCAAGAAGATATCGGTGCGTGCGTTGATAAAGAGCGGAACGCCCGCGTTGTCGGCGGTTTTGCGGACCACGGCAATGCGTTCGGCTTGTTCGCCGATCGAATAGAGTCCGTCACTGCCAACGATCTGATCTTCGAAGTTGATGCCGATCGCGCCGGCATTGATCACGCGTTCGATATTTGTCGAAAGCTCGGAATTGTCTGTCGTGTAGCCGCCTTCGAAATCAATCGTAACGGGCAGATCGACGGAAGCCGTAATGCGTTCGAGATTCAAAAGCGCGGCATCGAGCGAGAGATTCTCACCGTCGGTAAAACCATCTGCAGCGGCGACGGACCAACTGCCTGTCGCGATCGCCTTCGCACCGCTGTCGGCGACCGCCGCGGCGCTTCCCGCGTCCCAAATGTTAAAAAGGATAAGCGGCTCGCCCTTAACGTGCAGTTTTCGGAATACATCGGCTTTTTCATTCTGCGTAGTCATATTTTCTTTGTATCAAATGTCGCAGAACTAAGCTAATAGCACTCGTTGCAACGGGTCCGGCAACGTATTTTTTGCGGCATTGGTAGCCCGAGGCCTTTTGCGCTTGCCGCCGCAAGCGCGGAAGCTTTGGCAAACGTTCTTTTATCGGTCTGAGACGTGTTCATTCAAGCGAGAATTGCGTCCTGTTACGCTACAATCAAGATGTTAGCGTATTTCGCGGGGAAGGGAACGCCGCAAGCGTGCCAAAGGCCGGTCGGCCGCCTCTTTGTAGTAAAATGCCCATTGGCCCGCAAAAGTTGATATGAGTGTTAAAACCATTTTTGTGATGTCGTCCGTGATAGCGATCCTCCTGATCCTTTCGCTCTCTCTGATAAGTCCGTACTTTTTGATCGCACTTATCGTTGTCGGCCCGATCATTGGCGTAGGCGTCGTCGATATGCTTCAGAAGCGGCAGACGATCCGCAGGAACTTCCCTGTGATCGGAAATTTCCGCTACCTTTTGGAGACAGTTCGACCGGAAATAATGCAGTATTTTGTCGAAACCGATACGGAAGGAAAGCCTATCAACCGCCTCTTCCGATCGGTCATCTACCAGCGTGCAAAGAAGCAAACTTCGACCAGTCCGTTCGGCACGCAATGGGACGTTTACCGTCCGGGCTACGAGTGGATCGAACATTCGATCTTTGCGGCGAATCCGAAAGATCTCGAACAGGAACAGAGAATTCTAGTCGGCGGAAAAGATTGTCTGCAGCCGTATCTTGCGAGCCGCTTGAACATTTCAGGGATGAGTTTCGGGTCGTTGAGCAAGAATGCGGTTCTTGCGATGAATGCCGGTGCGCGGATGGGTCACTTTGCCCAGAACACCGGCGAAGGCGGAATCAGCCCGTATCATCTCGAACCCGGCGGCGACCTGATCTGGCAGATCGGGACGGGCTACTTTGGCTGCCGGACGGACGAAGGCGATTTCAGCCCGGAACGCTTCCGGCAGAAGGCGACGCTCGACACCGTGAAGATGATCGAGATAAAGATCTCGCAGGGAGCAAAACCGGGCCATGGCGGTATTCTGCCGGGTACGAAGAACACAGAGGAGATCGCCGCCATCCGCCACGTCAAACCTCATACGACCGTTGATTCGCCGCCCGCGCACAGCACGTTCAACAGCGCGGAAGGTCTGATGCGTTTCGTGAAGCAGTTGCGCGATCTGTCGGGCGGCAAACCTGTCGGCTTCAAAATTTGTATCGGCAAGAAAGCCGAGTTCATTGAGATCTGCGAAGCAATGATCTCGACAGGCGTCAAACCGGATTTCATCGCGATCGACGGAGGCGAAGGCGGTACAGGAGCTGCGCCGATCGAGTTTGCCGATTCGATCGGGATGCCGCTTCGGGACGGACTCTCCTTTGCGGTCGATACGCTGCGGGGATACGACCTTAAGCGCGAGATACGCGTGATCGCTTCGGGAAAGGTCTTCAACGGCTTCCATATCGCCCGCCTCATCGCGATCGGAGCCGATATGGTGAACGTCGCACGCGCGATGATGCTCGCAACAGGCTGTATTCAGGCCTTGCAATGTAATCTCAACACTTGCCCGACAGGAGTCGCAACGCAGGACGAAAGGCTCATTAAGGGACTGAACGTCGAAGACAAATCGCATCGCGTCGCTAACTTTCACGAGGCGACGGTCAAGAGCTTTATCGAATTGATCGCCGCATCTGGCGTCCACTCAGCCGATGAACTTCAACGCGAACACATCTTCCGGCGGGTCGGGGCGACAAAGGTGATGAAATACAGCGATATCTATCCTGAGGTCGAGGTCGGCGAATACCTGAAGAACGGCCCGCCCGAAGCGCCCAGTATTCACGAAACGATATATTGATCTGCAAACTTGCTGCATCGTAATATCGCGATATTACGATCTGGGTGCAGCAAAAACAGAACCTTTCTCTAAACGGCAGAACGATATTGCAACGCTACAAAAGTCCGCAGCGTGCCTTCTAGCTCTCCGCCCGCGGAAGTCTTTACGATCTATTCAAATACTACCCGCATCGATCTGAGATCCATAGTCATTTTTGCGAACTGTCTGATCAGATCCTGTCCTAAATTGCCGTATAAATATTTGCTTTGCTCGTTGAGCGGTTCGGTAATGATCGCCGCCTTTTTGAACCGAACATTCTTATTCGCAATGTTCAATTGCAAGCCTTCAAAGATATATGCGTTCATGTCCTTCGAGCCGCCTGAACCGCCTAGTCTAATCTTTTCGGTTCTGGCAGATTTCACAATATTTTGCTCGTCCGCTTTGAAAAATGATCGATAGAACGTCGAACCATCCGCCCCGGAATCGAGGCTGAAGACCATTCGGCGATCTTTGTAAACGCCTGTAACTAAAGGAAGTAGCCCATCCAAACAAAGATTCTGTTCTGCTTTGTAATTCACCTGTTTTGAGCTCACGAAAAACTCGTCTTTTCGCGTGATCGAAAAATTGCCAAGCGCCTCGATCACAGGAAATCCGAGTATGCCGTGAATTTGATAGTCGATCTGCGGGAAATACATCGATTTGTCTTCCACGACCAAAAAAACGGAATGTTTGATGATCGCATCGCCAAGGTTAATATCGGCGACCGCAAGTTTCGAGTTCACGTTAACGTCGGTTGATGAGCCGACCGAAACCGACGATTCGATTATTTTAAGACCGAGCTTTTTGGCAGTAGAGGCCGTGATGACAGAAAGATTCGCCCCCGTATCGAACACGAGGTCCATAGGTTGACCATTGATCCCAACAGCCAGATTTAATAGATCGGCCTTATCCCTTTTGCCTTGAAGTTTTACGTCTCGGCTGATCAGAACTTTTTGCGGCAAAATGCTTTTGAGGGCATTCCACAATTCATACGAATTCTTGTAATCAGAGATCTTTTCCGCACTGACCTTATCGGCAAAGCGATCAAACAGAATTTTATACGTTGCCGCCGCCTCTTGATATTGGCCAATTTTCGAATAAGAATCGGCGAGTTCCTCGTACGCCTCGACCGACTTTTCGGGATCACGTTTTTGCAAATACTGTTGAAAAAGACTGATTGCCTTTTGATTTTGATTGAACCGATTAGCGATCACACCGCGATAGAACAAAAGCTCCGTGGACTTCCCCTTGGAATGCTTTGCCAGTTCATCTCGGAGATCAAAATACTGCTTATTCTGATACAGAACATCCAGCGAATTTTGCGCAATTACAGACGACTGCAGCAAAACAATCAAAAGCAAAAAAACCAGAAAGTTCGTTAAGGATCTATTCATTTACTTCACCATCTATAGACATTTCTTTGATCTCCGAAAACATTCGTCCGGAGTGATGGGTTTCGCCGAATAATGATTTCAATAGTCGAAAGTCATTACGGCTGAATTCTATTAATGTTTAAAAACGTCGGGAGGCACGGCGAACGGGGATATTGTTCCCCGAAGCGGCGCGGGCCAGCGGTAACTTCTGCTTCGGCGTCGAGCGAGATCAAAAGAACTACTTTGGACCTTCATCTTTAAGCTTTTCCTGATATGCCTTTTCCAGATCGCTTATTGCCTCGAAAAATGCCTTCTTATCGCCAAATATAGTCGGGTCATAGCGATCATCCGGCTTTCGGAGTTTGTGCAGGTTGAATTGGCTGGCATGAGAAGCGACCCATAGATCAAAATCGAGCTTTTTCATCGCCTTGAAAGTATAGGCGTAGTCTTTTTGAATGTCAGGATAGGCAGCAACCGCAGAAAATTTCCCATCAATTATTATCGACGGCAGATTTGCGATCAGGACCTTGTAGCTTCGATCTTCGTCCTTGACCTTGACGAGATAACTAGACGAGCCTTTGGTATGGCCGGGATGACTTAGCAATTTAACTTTTGTGCCGCCCAATTTTATGGTCGAACGATCTTTTAAGAGTTCGTCCGGGACCACGGGTTCAAAAGTTTCGCCGTATTTTCCCATCTCATAGTCGGACTTTCCGCCGGTTCTTAAGGCATCTTCGTCCGACCCATTGACCAATAACCTCGCCCCCGTTTCTCGTTTTATCCGCGCCAAAGCTCCTGTGTGGTCATAATGCGCCTGCGTGATCAAAAGGACTTTCGTGTCCTTTAGCGAAAACCCCAAACTCTCGATGCTGCTCTTAATGAGCGCATAGGAATCATCGAGCCCGGTGTTGATCAGAATATTTCCTTTCGGCGTCACCAACAGGTAAGAGGCCAAGTCGTAGCTGCCTACATAATACAGGTTCCCCGCGATCTTAAACGCCGGATACGCTTTGCTCCAATTTGGGTTGGTGAAAGGCGGCTTAGTTTGAGCCTGTATCTCGGATCCCAATAAACTCAAAAACAGTATCGAAGCAAAAAGGCCTCTCAATATTTTTTCTGCAAAATGCTTGGACATCTATGGTTTCCGCGCCCCTTCTGGTGCAATCTTCATTCCCTTTGATTCCTAAAGTTTTCGGCCTAGATCAGATCCTTCGCCCCGTCCGGCAAATTGCCTTGATAAATCTCGCTTCCGCTTTTTACAAACTCCTTTGCCTTTTCGGACATACCGACGGCGAGAGCTTTTTCGGCTTCGATGTTTTGTTCGGCGGCGAATTCGCGGACCTCTTGCGTGATCTTCATTGAGCAGAAGTGCGGGCCGCACATCGAGCAGAAGTGGGCGAGTTTTGCACCTTCGGCGGGGAGCGTTTCGTCGTGAAATTCCTTTGCTTTTTCGGGGTCGAGGCCGAGGTTGAACTGATCTTCCCAACGAAACTCGAAGCGAGCCTTGCTCAAAGCGTTATCGCGGTATTGCGCGCCAGGATGGCCTTTCGCGAGGTCTGCGGCGTGGGCGGCGAGTTTGTATGTGATGACGCCTTCTTTTACGTCCTGCTTGTTCGGCAGGCCGAGGTGTTCTTTCGGCGTTACGTAGCAGAGCATCGCGCAGCCGAACCAACCGATCATCGCGGCACCGATGCCCGAAGTGATGTGATCGTAGCCCGGAGCGATATCGGTCGTGAGCGGCCCGAGCGTGTAGAAAGGTGCTTCTTCGCAGACTTCCAACTGCTTGTCCATATTTTCTTTGATCAGATGCATCGGCACGTGGCCTGGGCCTTCGATCATCGTTTGGCAATCCATCTCCCAAGCGATCTTCGTGAGTTCGCCAAGCGTATCGAGTTCGGCGAATTGCGCTTCGTCGTTGGCATCAGCGATCGAGCCGGGACGCAGTCCGTCGCCAAGAGAAAAGCTGACGTCATATGTCCGCATTATCTCGCAGATCTCGCGGAATCGCGTGTAAAGAAAACTCTCTTCGTGATGCGCCAGACACCATTTCGCCATGATCGAACCGCCGCGTGAGACGATGCCCGTCGTGCGTTTTGCTGTCATCGGAATGTACGGCAGGCGAACTCCGGCGTGGATCGTAAAATAATCGACGCCTTGTTCGGCCTGCTCGATCAGCGTGTCACGGTAAATTTCCCAGGTCAGGTCTTCGGCCTTGCCGTTGACCTTTTCGAGCGCCTGATAGATCGGCACTGTGCCGATCGGCACGGGCGAGTTTCGCAGGATCCATTCGCGCGTCGCGTGGATATTCTTCCCCGTCGAGAGGTCCATCACGGTGTCGGCTCCCCACAGCGTTGACCAACGCATCTTCTCGACCTCTTCCTCGATCGACGATGCGATCGCCGAATTGCCGATGTTTGCGTTTATTTTGACGAGAAAATTGCGGCCGATGATCATCGGCTCGCTTTCGGGGTGATTGATGTTCGCAGGGATGATCGCACGTCCGCGGGCGACCTCGTCGCGAACGAATTCCGGCGTTACGAATTCCGGTATCGAGGCGCCGAATGATTCGCCGCGATGTTGATGACTGAGCGATGAGCGGTCGCTTCGCTCCGCTTTGCGGACAAGAGTATCCGCGTTCCGTCCGAGATTCTCGCGGATCGCAATATACTCCATCTCGGGCGTGATGATGCCTTTGCGAGCGTAATGGATCTGCGTGACGCATTGGCCTGACCGAGCGCGAAGCGGCGAGCGTTCGAGGCCGGGGAATTCTTCAAGCTCGCCGTTGCGGGAGGATAAGCCCTTACTAACGTGCGGGCTACTGACACGAGCGAACTCTTCAGCGCCTTTCGTTAGATAGCCGTTGTCCTGTGGCAGGATCTCGCGGCCTTCGTATTCTTCCGTGTCGCCGCGCGCTTCGATCCATCCGCGGCGAAGTGCAGGCAAACCTTCGCGAATGTCCGGTCGTTGGTTGGGGTCGGTCCAAGCCCCGCTCGTGTCATAGACGCGTACGGGCGGATTCTCAATTAGTGTGCCGTCCATCTCTCGCGAAGGTGAAAGCGAGATCTCGCGGAATGGCACGCGTAATGTGTAACCATCGCTCCGGTCGCGATCGCTCTCGGTTCTGACAAGATCGCCGTTCGTCTCGATATAGATCTTCTGCGAGGCGGGCAGGTGCGTCGGTGTGTCAGTCGTTTCTGCCGCAGGTTGTGCGGTCTTTTGAATATCGTTCATCGTTATCTCCCTTCGTCGGTATTATCCGCATCAGGTTCCAAGGATCACGCCCTATAAGAAGGCGAATCTCAGCCGGTAAAGCCGGCCCTCCCGAAAACTTTTGGTGCAACGATATTGTATCAGTTACTGCGGTTTCAAGATACGCTCAACATCAAAGGTATCAGCGATCTGATCGGCGGCAAGAACGCTCGCCGCACAACCCACTTTTCGGAGGCGCGTTCTTATGCGTGATGGTAGTGTCTCTTCGAAATTGCAAAAAAAGTGCACTTTGTATGGCGAATGACTAACAACCTTTTTGCGTTTCGGCTATACTAAGTTTTGGTGTTGGCATTTGTTTAACGCCGACATGGCGCTCTAAGGTTATGAAGAGGCTCGTTTTAGCGATCGTTGCTGTCTGCTGTGCGCAGCTTGCCTATACCGCGTATAACGCGACGGAGGCGGGGCGGCAGGAGTTCGCTCGGGTAGTAACGACGCCGATCGCGGCACCGTTCTATACGAGAACGACCATCGCTGAGCTCGATCCGACTGCGGATGTGGCCGTAGATCTCGATCCGGACGAAGCCACTGAGAACGTCGATGTCGAACCGGTCCGACGAACCATCCCGCGTCGAAAGTTTCGGAAGAATCAGGTCGTAACTTTTGACGGTAACTTCGAAACGACGAGTATCGTTATCCCGAAAGGCGAGAAGTATGAGTTCAAGGAACCCGTTGCCAAAGAGTCGAAAGTAGCATCTTTTACCGCAAAGAAGACGAATCGGACGGTAGTGTCTGCTGTCGAACCCGAAAAGCGCCGCGAGAAGCGTTCCATCCTCGATAAAACCGGTTCAGTTATCAAAAAGCCGTTCAAATGGCTCAAGGAACTATTCGCCAAGAACGACGAACACTGACTTTTTCCTTTCCGAATAGGATGAGGCTGTCCGAAAAGCCTCCGCGAAGCGGCACATCGTTGAGATCTGTGTTTGCTCTGCGCGCATCTGCGGCGCCATCGGGAACCGCGAATACGCGCAGATAAACGCAAATGCAGGAAAAATCCCGGCTATTATTTCCCGTCCAAGTGGCTCCGTTAGGAGCCAAATGTTTATAGAAGTAAGCGAAAGAAAAAATGCAAGCCCCGTATGGTGCGAAACAAACCATATGCCGCTCCTGCGGAGATTTGTGTTCAGGTGAATGCGATTCTATAAACATTCCGCTCCTACGGAGTTACAGCAGGAACATTACTTTCACGATCCGGATGAATTTGTTTGGCTAAAGTGATCGAAGGTAAGAAAGCTAAAACGCCCTTACCTTAACTTGTCGAGCGACATTACGTCATAAATGGCGTGGCTAATTGCCCTTCGCGATCATGGGTCTGAATGGTGGCGGGGGGGAGACTTGAACTCCCGACCTCAGGGTTATGAATCCTGTGCTCTAACCAGCTGAGCTACCCAGCCACGAACTCTCGATTATAAATGAGCATCCATGAAAAGCAAACGCAAAAATGCCGTGTGACGCGGCTCGCCGTTGAAGCGGAGAAGGGCAAAGAACGCCTTATCGGCTCATTTAGCGTATATTAGAACTATACGGCAAACTTTGCGGTCTTCCGGCAACCGGCCCCGCAGATCTGCGGTGAGTTATGAAGTTGAGCTTTATCATCACGAGCATTCTCTTGGTCTTCGCGTTGAATATCTGCGTAAATGCGCAGGCGCGTTCGATCACGATCAAGACCGAACCGAATACGCAGGTTTTCATCGACGGCGTATCTTACGGCCGAACCGCCGAGGACGGAACGCTAAAGATCAGGAAGCTTTCCGCTGCGAGCCACACTCTAAAGCTCCGCTGCGATGGGTTTATAGAAAAGATCGAGCGTTTGCCCTCGGCTGCTAAAGGCGAGATCAACGTGCCGCTCGTCATCACAAAGGACAAGGCCGAATTGAAGTTCCAGGAGGCGGGAAGGCTCGCTCAGATCGACCGTGAAAAGGCGATAGCCGCATATGCGGAGGCGATCAAACTACGGGCGGGGTTCGTCGATGCATATATCGCGATGGCAAGGCTCCAGAACGACAATGCAGACGTTCTGGCGGCCCAAAAGACGATCGCAGCCGTGCGACGCCTTCGTCCCGGCATCGCTGAGGTCTCGGCAGTCGAAGCCCGCATTCTAAAGGACGGCGGATATCCAGAAAAGGCCATCGCAGCCTTCAAAAGAGCGATCGTCGAGGGCAAGGGCTTTCAACCCGAGGCCTATACGGGCCTTGGCCTTCTATATAAGGAGATGGCCGAAACTGCCGGCGGCGAAGGCGACCTTGACACCGAGAAGACAAACTATGATGAATCCGCTAAGAATCTTAAAGTCGCACTGAAACAACTCGGCAGCGCACCCGACGCCATCGTCCTCTACCAGCTTTTGGGCCTTGTTTACGAGCGAAGGCACCTATATACCGAGGCCATATCGCTTTATAACCAATTTCTCGACATCTTTCCGGATACCCCGGAAGCGACCTCGGTCCGTTCCTTTATCGTTCAACTCGAAAAACAGCTCGCTGAAACGCCCCAAGCCCAGTAATTTTCCGCAGTTCGCTCAATTTGACCGATTCTGGGAAGATTTTTTCGGTCAAGCTGCCACACAAACCTCGAAATTTTGTTGACACATTAGTGTTCAACCATTACTATTAGGTATCAACGGTGTTTGTCATCGTTGTTCTGACGGCTCACTTCTCAAAATACAAGTCCGCTTAGACAAGCGAGAATTCCCCTAGGAAACCCGCCCGATATAAGGGATTTTGAACCCACTCTTAAATGTCAGCAAAACTCGGAGAAATTCTTGTCCGCGAAAATCTCATCACTCCGCAGCAATTGCGGGATGCGCTTGAGTACCAGCGGAATAACGGAGGCAGGCTCGGCTCCAACCTTGTCAAGCTGGGCGTAGTCTCCGATGACGTCATCACGGCAGTGCTCTCGCGCCAATACGGTGTGCCGTCGATCAATCTCGAGCTCTTTCAGATCGAGCCCGAGGTTATAAAGCTCATCTCACACGAAGTTGCCATCAAGTACTCGGTCCTGCCGGTTTCAAAGGTCGGGGCGAGCCTCACGCTTGCGATGGCCGACCCGACGAACGTCTTCGCGATGGACGACATTAAATTCATGACCGGATTTAATGTCGAGCCTGTGATCTCAGCCGAATCGTCGATCCAGCACGCCATCGGAAAGTACTACACAGGATCGTCCGAGATCGATATTTTCGACGCGGCCTTTGCCGAAGACGCTGAGGTCGCCTTTAGCGGCAACGGGCATCACGCCCATTCTAACGGGCACGCAAAAGTCGGTTCAACGTCGCCTGAAGGCCTGCAGGACGGCGACCTGGATGTCTCGCTCGACAGGTTCCAGTTCGACGCGAATGAGCACGAGAACTTCGAACTCGTCGAGGATAATGACGAGATCGATCTTGCCGCACTTGCCAGAGCAAGCGAGGACGCTCCTGTCGTTCGTCTCGTCAACGTTCTGCTTGTCGATTCACTTCGCCGCGGAGCGTCCGATATTCACGTTGAGCCGTACGAAAAGGATTTCCGCATTAGGTTCCGTATAGACGGCGTTCTCTACGACGTGATGCATCCGCCGATGAAGATCCGCGACCCGCTCATTTCGCGTCTCAAAATTATGTCGAAGCTCGACATTTCCGAGAAGCGGCTTCCGCAGGACGGGCGCATCAAGATCAAGGTCAAGATCGACAATCGGTCGCGCGAACTCGATTTCCGCGTCTCGACGCTTCCGACGCTTTTCGGTGAAAAGGTCGTGCTTCGTCTGCTCGACAAAGAAAAGCTGATGCTTGATATGACCAAGCTCGGTTTCGAGGTCGAGAGTCTCGAAAAATTCCAGCGTGCGATCGCAAATCCTTACGGAATGGTGCTTGTTACGGGTCCGACGGGTTCGGGTAAAACGAACACGCTCTATTCGGCGCTTCAATCGCTGAACACGCCGGAAACAAACATTATGACGGCCGAAGATCCGGTCGAATTCAACCTTCAGGGCATCAATCAGGTGCAGATGAAGGAGCAGATCGGACTGAATTTCGCGGCCGCACTGCGTTCCTTCCTGCGTCAGGATCCTAACATCGTGCTCGTCGGTGAGATCCGAGACTTTGAGACGGCTGAGATCGCCATCAAGGCCGCTCTCACGGGCCACCTTGTTCTGTCCACGCTGCACACGAATGATGCGCCATCGACCATTTCGCGTCTTGTGAATATGGGTATCGAGCCTTTCCTCGTGGCAACTTCCGTCAACATCATTCAGGCCCAGAGGCTTATTCGCCGCGTCTGCAAGGATTGCAAAGAGGAAGTACATATGCCGAGCGAAGGGCTGGTCGAGATCGGATTCAAGCCGGAGGAAGTCGGCGATATAAGGCTCTACAAGGGCCGCGGCTGCCAAACGTGCAACAACACGGGTTATAAGGGCCGGGTCGGCCTATATGAAGTTATGGAGATCACGGATGACCTCCGCGAACTCATTATCATCGGCGCAAGCGCGATGGAATTACGGAGAAAAGCGATAGAGCTCGGCATGGTCACCTTGCGTGAGTCGGGCTTATGCAAGATACGCGACGGGATCACGACGATCGAAGAGGTCGTCAAGGAGACCGTTCTTTAGAACTTCGGAGGCAAGTCTATGTTAGTAAGGGTAATAGCATTATGTGTGGCACTGCTGGTCGGCATCGGAATCATCGTGCCGCTCGGTACTAACGATGCTGACGCGGCGTCGAAACGAGCTCGTAAGCAGCGGAAACACCGAAAGCACTACAAAAAATATTCGAAACGCTGGTGGCGGCAATATCGTGCGCGCCAGCGTCGCGCCCGGCACCACCGTGCGCAGGTCAGGAATCTGCGTCTTCGTCAGATCCGTCTCGCAAAGGCTCGTCGTACGCGCGCAGCGAACCGCAGCAACGTTGCTTCGAAACCGCGTGCAAAGAGTGTGAAGGCTACGCCCGCCGCAACCCCGCAAACTTGGGCGGAAGCTCAGGCAAGCTCCAACGAACTGCGATTTCGCGTTGACGATTCGCGTGGTTCGCAGGTTGGTTCGGCATCGATCTCGGTCGTCGGCCCGGCATCGGGCGAAGACCGCACTGTCGGTTCGCAAAAGATGCTTGCCGGCGTCGCAACAACGGCGCTTCGCCGCGACGTTATCAACCGAATGATCCAGGAGAACGGCTGGGTCGTCAATGACTTTCAGAAAGAGATCAACGGACGGCTTGTTTACGTCGTCGTTGCACAATCTCAAGCGCGAAACGGCCAGCTTCAGTCGCGAATGTTCTATTTCACGGCGGTTGACGGCAAGATCTACAACGTCGCCACAAATTCATCGGCGGATCAGGCAGACCGCCTTGCCGAAGAATCCGAGAAGGTACTGGGATCGCTGCAGAGCCGCGTACGTGCGACACAGCGTGCCTCAGTCCGCGAATAATCGAAACGCAACAACTCTTTAACCATTGGAATATCTGATCTATGAGCTACGAACCGGTAAATGAATCGACCGTCACGCTGCCCGAACTCCTGAAAAGGATGACGGATGCAGGCGGTTCCGACCTGCACCTTTCTACCAACTCGCCTCCTCAGGTGCGTGTCCACGGCCATCTGTCGCCGGTTGCCGGCTTTACGGCACTCTCGCCGGCTGACACCAAACGGCTTGCGTACTCAGTGCTCACTGATGCGCAGAAACATCGATTCGAAGAAAATCTCGAACTCGATTTCTCATTCGGGCTTAAAGGGATGTCGCGATTTCGTGCCAATCTCTTTAATCAGAAGGGAGCCGTCGGGGCCGTATTTCGTGCGATCCCGTACGAGATCAAATCGTTCGAGGCTCTAGGCCTGCCGCAGGTGGTCCAAGATCTTTGCAAAAAACCGCGCGGACTTGTGCTTGTTACGGGACCGACCGGATCCGGTAAATCGACCACGCTTGCCTCCATGGTCGATAAGATAAATATCGATCGCCACGATCACATATTGACGATCGAGGATCCGATCGAGTTCCTTCACAATCACAAGAATTGCGTCGTGAACCAACGCGAGGTCGCGGCGGACACACATTCCTTTGGAGCCGCTCTTCGAACGGCGCTTCGTCAGGATCCCGACATCGTGCTCGTCGGCGAAATGCGAGATCTTGAGACGATCGAGATGGCCTTGCGTATCGCTGAAACAGGCCACTTGACCTTCGCAACGCTCCACACGAATTCTGCATACTCGACGATCAACCGTATCATCGACGTTTTCCCGTCGGAGCAGCAGGCTCAGGTTCGTACGCAGCTTTCGCTAGTCCTCGAAGGCATCCTTTGCCAATCGCTACTACCAAAAGCCGCCGGCGACGGACGCGCAATGGCGCTTGAGATCCTGATCCCGAACGCCGCTATCCGCAACCTTATCCGCGAGGATAAGATCCACCAAATTTACTCGATGATGCAGACCGGCCAGGATAAGTTCGGTATGCAGACGTTTAATCAGGCCCTCGCAACGCTTGTTCACAAACGCACGATCTCGCTCGAGACCGCGATGCAGCGTTCGTCGAACGCCGATGAACTCAAAGAGCTCATCCAGCGTGGTTCCGGCCTTAACGAATCCTATGGCGGCGTCTCAAAACCGGCCGCTCCTCCCGCCGGCGGCAGTCCTTACGCACAGGGCCGTCCGGTCGGCCAACGTCCACCCGTTAGATAGATCTTTTCAAGAAACTCATCTGGAGTGACCACTCAAAATGCCTACTTACGCTTTTAAGGGAAGAAACCGTTTGAACGAACTCGTCTCGGGCGAGCGCGAAGCCGCAACGCAGGACGAGCTCCGTGCCTTGCTCCGTCGCGAGCAGATCATAATGACCCAGGCTTCCGAAAAGGGACGCGAGATCGCGTTGCCCAAGCTCGGACGCCGCAAAAAGGTCAAAGCGAAGGAGCTCGCCGTTTTCACGCGTCAGTTCTCAGTTATGATCGACGCGGGTTTGCCGCTCGTTCAGTGTCTCGATATTCTCGCCGAACAGCAGCAGAACGCGTTCTTTAAGGACGTTCTGCGTCAGGTTCGCACCAATGTAGAAGAAGGTTCGACACTTTTTCAGGCTCTGGAACGGCACCCGAAGGTATTTGACAGTCTTTATACGCACATGGTCGAGGCCGGTGAAACGGGCGGTGTGCTCGATCTGATCCTGCAGCGTCTTGCGACCCTCATCGAAAAGGTCGTAAAGCTCAAACGCAGCATCGTCTCGGCGTCGATCTATCCGGCAGCGGTGATTCTCGTCGCGATCGGTGCGATCGCGGTCATCATGGTCGTCGTCATTCCGCAGTTCCAGCAGATCTTCCTCGGACTCTTAGGTCCCGGTGAAGCCCTGCCGCTCCCGACGCGAATCGTGATGGGAATAAGCGGATTCGTAGCCGGTTGGGGCGGACTTGCTACACTTGCGATCGCGATCGGTTCGGCCGTTGGCATCGGCTATTGGTACAAGACGCCGAACGGTCGCTGGCAGATCGACAAAATTCTGCTCAAACTGCCTATCTTTGGCGGTATCCTGAGAAAGATCGCAGTTGCCCGCTTCTCGCGTATCCTCTCGACCTTGCTTTCGTCAGGCGTCCCGATCCTGCAATCTCTTGACATCACAGCCAAGACGGCCGGCAACATCATCGTTGAGGACGCGATCCTAAAGGTTCGAGCCGGCGTCGAACGCGGTGAGAACTTTGTCGATCCTTTGAAGGCAACGGATGTCTTTCCGCACATGGTCGGCCAGATGGTCGGCGTCGGCGAGCAAACCGGTGCACTTGACGCAATGTTAGGCAAGATCGCCGACTTCTACGAAGAAGAGGTGGATACCGCCATCGCAGACCTTCTCGCGATGATCGAGCCTGTTCTTATTGCATTCCTCGGCGTTACGATCGGTTCTATCGTCATCTCGATGTACTTACCGCTCTTTACCCTTATCGGAAAACTGTCGAATCAGGGCAAATAAGAGCTTCAACTAATGCCGAAATTGGCCGTCCTTGCTCGCAAAGAGCTACGGGCGGCCTTTTGGCGCAAATGCGTTTCAAACTTGCCATTCCGGGCTCTAAATGCGAAATTTAGAAGGTTAGCGCTTCTATATTTTCATGGGTTTTTTAGATGAAATAAATTCGCCCGCCGACCTGCGGCAGTATCGTATCGAGGACCTGCAGGCGATCGCGGACGAAACAAGACAATACATTATCGACACGTGTTCGCTCATCGGCGGACACACAGGCGCGAGTCTCGGCGCGGTCGAACTAGCCGTCGCGATGCACTACGTTTTTGAGACGCCGAAGGATCGCCTTGTCTGGGACGTAGGGCATCAGGCGTATGCGCACAAGATCCTTACAGGCCGCCGCGAAGCTCTAAAGGCTATCAAGCAGCCGGGCGGAATTTCGGGCTTTCTGCGTCGGGACGAATCCGAATACGACACGTTCGGTGCTGGCCACGCCTCAACGTCGATCTCGGCCGCACTTGGAATGGCGGTTGCCCGCGATATCAAGAAAGAGGATTTTCACGTCTGTGCGTTGATCGGTGATTCTTCGCTCGCCGGCGGTATGGCAATGGAAGCCGTCAATCAGGCCGGCCATCTAAAGTCCCGCCTGATCGTAATCCTGAATGACAACGAGATGTCGATCGCTCCGGCGGTCGGCGCCTTGAGCCGATACCTCAACCGCATCAAAGAAGCGCAGAGCTATCACGATTGGAAAGAGGGCATCGGCGACGCCCTCCAAAGCGTTCCCGGTATCGGCGACAAGCTTCGTGCCGCTGCAAAATCGGTCAAAGATGCGATCGCGGCGGCGGTGCTGCCCGGTGCGCTGGTTAACGAACTCGGCTTCAAATACATCGGTTATGTTGATGGTCATAACGTCGCGATGCTCGTCAAAGCGCTCGAAGAGGCAAAGAAGGTCGATGACGGGCCGGTGATCGTTCACGCGATCACGCAGAAGGGCAAAGGCTTTCCGAATCCTGAGAAGAATTACTACGCGTATCATGCAACCGGGCCGTACGACCCGAAAACCGGCCTTCCTTACAAATCCACAAAGACCGCGCCGCCGAGCTATACGCAAGTTTTTGGCGAAACGATGTGCGAGTTGATGGAGCGCGACGAAAGGATCGTCGGGCTTACTGCCGCCATGCCGGACGGTACGGGGATCGACAAGGTGCTTGAGAAATTTCCGCGGCGTTCGTTCGACGTCGGTATCGCCGAGCAGCACGCTGTAACATTCTGTGCTGGAATGGCTTGCGAAGGCTTAAAGCCCGTCGCGGCCATCTATTCGACATTCTTGCAACGTGGGTTCGATCAGGTCATCCACGACGTCTGCCTTCAAGATCTTGATGTAACTTTCGCGATGGATCGCGCGGGAATTGTCGGTGCGGACGGGCCGACGCATCACGGCCTTCTCGACATCGCATATCTTCGCGGCTATCCGAATATCGTGCTGATGGCTCCAAAAGATGAGGCTGAGATGCGTGATATGATGCTGACCGCTATCGAACATCCCGGCCCTGCGGCGCTTCGTTATCCGCGTGGGAATGGCGTCGGCGTCGATATCTCGGAATTTCCAAAGAAACTTGAGATCGGCCGCGGCGAAGTCCTGCGTGAAGGAGCGGACGCATCGATAATCGCCTATGGCTCGATGGCGCATCCATCGCTCGCGGCAGCGGACATTTTGGCCGCTCGGGGCATCAAAGTTCAGGTCATCAACGCCCGCTTCGTCAAACCGCTCGACGCCGAGCTTATCCTAAAGGCGGCAGCGGATCACGAAGCGATCGTAACTGTCGAAGAAGGTTATTTGGCGGGCGGATTCGGTTCGGCCGTCATCGAATTGCTTGAAGAGAACGGACTGCAGGATTCCGTCAAGGTCGCACGTCTCGGCGTCCCGGACGAGATCGTAACTCACGGCGATCAAAAGGTTTTGCTCGGCCAATACGGCCTTGATGCCGAAGGTATTGCGGCGAAGGTCGATGCCACGCTCAAGGCGCTCGAAAAACCTTCTGCCTCGCAAAATCGTATTCGGGCTGTAAGATAAGTTTTTTAACTGATAAACAATGAGAACAAACAGATCCAGAATCGGCCTACCGTTGGCCTTGATCGCAATCTTGATAACTTCGCTATTTGCGGCCTCGTGTTCGAATACGGCGGGTAATTCGAACGCGAAGAAGACGCCGACTCCGGCGAAAACTCCAGGAATCCCGGCTGAAGCGCCTCCCGGAGCGACGCCTCCGAATGCCGCCGGCTCACCGTCAGCATCCGTTACGATCGAGGAATTCGCGGATTTTCAATGCCCGACATGCTCGCTGACCTACCCGATAATGGAAGAGATAAAGAATGCGTACGGTAGCCGCATCTACTTCGTCTATCGGAACTTCCCGCTTAAAATACCAGCTCACGACAAGACATACGAAGCGTCCGTTGCGGCCGAAGCCGCCGGTATGCAGGGCAAATTCTTCGAGATGGCCCGCGAACTCTATTCGAACCAAAAGGAATGGTCCGCGAACCCGAATTACAAGTCTCTCTGGAAAGGCTACGCTGAAAAGATCGGGCTTAATATCGATCAGTGGCAAAACGACGCCGTCGGCCTTCCGGCAAAGCAGCGTGTCGATCTCGATCTGAAACGAGGCGACGCGATCGGGATCAATTCGACACCGACCGTGTTTCTAAATAACGTTGCGGTTCCGCCGAATAAAGTAACTGTTTCTGGCTTGAAAGAGCTGATCGACGCCGAGCTTGCTAAGGCAAAGCCCGCCGCCCCTGTCGCTGCGAACGCTGCGCCGGAATCGAACTCCGCGGCGAATTCGAACGCATCTGAAACAAAGAAACCTGCTTCGGAAGTAAACAAGTGATACGTTTCGTACCCAAAAAGTGGCTCGCGGCCGCGGCGGTTATCGTCGCGCTCGCGGGCCTTTTTGATTCGGTCTATCTAACTATCCATCATTACACGGCCGAGCCTGTCCCTTGCAGCATTACGGAAGGCTGCGAGATGGTCTTGACGAGCGCATATGCCGAGGTCGCGGGCCTTCCGCTTGCTATATTCGGAGCGGCTGCCTACATTTTTGCACTGATATTTGCATCAATGGCTCTATTTGGACGTCGCGGAATGTGGCTGATCTACGGCCTTCTTGCGACGCTGATGGCGCTCTTTTCCGCCTGGCTAATCTATGTTCAAGCGGCTTTAATCGGTGCGTTTTGCCAATTTTGCCTGCTTTCGGCTCTCTCAAGCTCCTTTTTATTCATTATTTTTGTTGCCTCACTCATTTCGAAACCGTTGCCGCCTCCCGAACGAATAGAAGAATAACGCCATTCACGGCCGAATTGGCGTTCGTGGCTGCCATGCACGTTTTAGTGCGTGACTTGTAGAGAAGACGAGATTGCCTGAATCTATCCTAAAACGCATCGCAACCGGCGACAGGAACGCGGTCGAGGATTGTCTCAATTCCTACGGCGGACTTGTGTACTCGATCGCCAGAAAGCTTTTGGCGAACGAGGCAGATGCGGAAGATGCGGTGCAGGAGGCGTTCATCGACGTTTGGAAGAATGCGGGCCGCTTCGACCCTACAGTCGCTTCCGAAGCGACGTTCATTGCGATGATCACGAGGCGTCGCGTAATTGACAGGATCAGACACTCCGGCCGGCGGATCTCAACCGACCCGATAGAGGATATGGTCCAGGAGCCGGGCGACCGAGGACACAAGGCCATCGAGGTCAACGTCGAAGCTAACGAGGCGGCGGAAGCAATGAGAGCCTTGCGGCCCGAGCAGCAGCAGGTACTGCGGCTCTCGATCGTTGACGGAATGTCCCATCAGGAGATCGCAGATCTGACGGGCATCCCGCTCGGCACCGTAAAGACGCATGCACGCCGCGGACTTCTGCGCGTCCGAGAGGCTTTAGGACTTGGCAGTATGCTCGAGTTTGGCGGGCAAAAGGAGGCTGCGATATGAACGAGAAAGACCGCGAATTATTGCTCGACCTTCTGACCCGACAAGCGACCGAAGGGATAAGTTCTGCCGAATCCCGTCAGCTAGCCGCGCTCGAGGGAAGCGACGATGATTCATTCGATCTTGCGGCTGCGGCAGTCCTGCTTTCGGAGTTCGAAGCAACGGATGAACTGCCGACCCATCTACGCGCAAAGATCGTGGCTGATGCAACGGAGATCGTCGGAGCGAATGTCGTGAAGCCTGAGCCGGACACTCCGACCGCTGCGGAACGCCGGACGCCGATATTCGCTTGGCTCGGCTGGGCCGTCGCCGCCGGCGCAGTTCTCGCCCTTGGGATCAACCTTTCGATGACGCGTTTCGGCGTAACCGAGGTCGCCCAAAATCCGCCGCCGACAGCAACGCCCACGCCCATGACGCCTGCCGAAGCTCACGACAAAATGATGACCGAACCGGGAATGACCGTCGCAAAATGGGCTCCGACAGCGAAGACGGGCGACATGGCGAATGTCTCGGGCGACGTTGTCTGGAGCGACAAACAGCAAAAGGGTTATGTGATGCTTCGCGGCTTGCCGAAGAATGAGCCGCAAGCGTCCACCTATCAGCTTTGGATCTTCGAGGAGAATCAAGGCGACAAGACGCCGATCGACGGCGGAACCTTTAATATCTCGTCCGACGGCACGGTCGTCATCCCGATCGACGCAAAGCTTGCCGCGAAGAACCCCTCGATGTTCGCCGTTACGGTGGAAAAGCCCGGCGGCGTCGTCATTTCAAAACGCGAGAAGGTCGCTGCCCTTGCCAAGGTTGAAACTTCGCGCCCGCCAGAAGCGTAAAACCATACACGTTTCGAGAATTCGGCTCATACCTTTTGCGCGCCTTAGCAGAGCAGATGTAAAGTCGAAAATATCAGCAACGAAAAACCAAATAAGGACCGATTCTTACTATGAGAACCCCGAAATTCGCAATCCTACTCGCCCTAGCGGTTATGCTTTTGCCGCTTGGGCTGTTCGCGCAGGACATTAAGCTCCCGCCGATCAACGTTAAAGAATATAAGCTGAAGAACGGCCTTACCGTCATTCTTCATCAGGACCGTTCGACGCCCGTGGTCGCCGTGAATATGTGGTACCACGTGGGCTCGAAGAACGAAGCCGAACACCGTACGGGCTTTGCCCATCTCTTTGAACATATGATGTTTCAGGGTTCGAAGAATTATGTTGACGGATGGCGGGCGGTCGATGAACTCGGCGGCAACGTCAACGGTACGACCAATGAGGACCGCACGTGGTATTTCGAGGTCATACCGTCGAACTTCCTCGAGCGTGTGCTTTATCTTGAAGCCGACCGCTTCGGCAATCTCTTGCCCGCGATGGATCAGGCAAAGCTTGATAACCAGCGCGACGTGGTAAAGAACGAACGGCGTTTTCGTGTTGATAACGTGCCGTACGGTACGATGAGCGAACGCATCGACGAGATCATTTATCCTGTCGATCATCCGTATCATCACTCTGTCATCGGTTCGATGGCGGATCTTTCCGCGGCATCGCTCGATGACATTAAATCGTTCTTCAATCAGTACTACGTGCCGAATAACACGGTGCTTGTTCTCGCCGGTGATTTTGACGAAAAGCAGGCTCGCGTCTGGATCGAGAAGTACTTCGGCGTTTTCAAAGCCGGCGCTCCGATCGAGCGTCCGAACCCGCCGATGCCGCAGCTTAAGGAGACGATCCGCCAGAGTTACGAAGATCCTTTCGCAAGACTCGAACGCAGGGCGATCACGTGGCCAGGCGTACGTATGTATCACAAGGACGAGGCCCCGCTCGACATTCTTTCGAGCATTCTTTCGTCCGGCCGCGGTTCGCGCTTCCAGAGCGAACTTGTTTACGGTAAAGAACTTGCTCAGTCGATCTTTGCATTCAACTCAGCAAGCGAAATCGGCGGTCAATTCCAGATCAACGCAACGGCGCGTCCTGGCAAGTCTCTTGACGAGATCGAAGCGGCGGTCAACGCCGAGCTCGAAAGGATCCAGAAGGACGGCGTATCTGCCGACGAAGTAAAACGTGCCGTAGCCGGCCGTGAAGCGAGTGCGATCTACGGACTTCAGACCGTTCTCGGCAAGAGCGCTCAGCTCGCCGATTATTCGGGCTATCTGAATACGCCGAATTACTTTCAAAAGGATCTCGATCGTTACTCAAAGGTTACGCCCGCTGACGTAAAGCGCGTCGCCGACGAATACCTTACGAAGAACCGCGTCGTGATGACCTACGTACCGGCCAAGCAGCCGCCTCCGCCGGCGCCTGCAGACAAACCGACATCGACCGAGACCAAGAAGAAGGACCTCGCTTTGATCGCAAAGCAGGACGCTGCTCTGCCGAAAGGCGCAACGGATCCGAAATTCACGCTTCCCGCGATCGAGAAGTCGAAGCTCGCGAATGGGCTGAACATCTGGGTCGTCCAGCATCACGAACTCCCGATCGTCTCGATGAATCTCGTCGTTGACGGCGGTGCATCTGCCGAAGATCCCGCAAAGTCGGGGGCTGCGTCGATGACCGCGTCGATGCTCAGCCAGGGAACAAAGACGCGTTCTTCCCTTCAGATCTCAAATGAGCTTCAGTCGATCGGTGCATCGGTCGGCGCCAACGCCAACTGGGATTCGACGAATGTCTCTTTGACGACCTTGACAAAGAACTTGCCGCAATCGTTGGGCATTTACACGGACGTTATTACCAACGCCGCATTTCCGCAGGGCGATTTCGATACGATGAAACGGCGTATGATGACCGGTTTCCTCCAACGGAAAGCGGATTCACAGTCGATCGCGAACCGTGCGTTCAACAAGGTCGTTTACGGCGGCCAGCTTTATGGACGCGAACTCGGCGGCAGCGAAGAGTCGATCAAAGGACTCTCGCGTGACGATCTCGCCGCATTCTATTCCGCGAACTACAAGCCGAATAATGCGACGCTTATTGTCGTCGGCGACGTAACTCTTGCTTCGGTCAAACCTCAGCTTGAGAAGGCATTCGCTAATTGGAAAGCGGGCGATGTAAACGCCGTGAAGGTTGCCGATCAGAAGATGTCCGCCGAACCGGGCATCTACCTCGTCGATAAACCGGGTGCGACGCAGTCGTCCGTTATGATCGGCGAAGTCGGCATCTCGCGTACCGATCCGGATTACTACCCCGTTCAGATCATAAACTCGATCCTCGGCGGCGGTATGACCGGACGGCTGTTCCAGAACCTACGCGAAGACAAAGGCTACACATACGGGGCGTACAGCCGTTTCTCGACGATGCGTGCCGCAGGCCCGTTCGTTGCTTCCGGCGAGATCCAGATCGTTTCGACCAAAGAGGCGGTTCAGGAATTTCTTAAAGAGATCGGCGGTATGCGTGGTGCGATCCCCGTTACGACGCGTGACCTCGACATCAACAAGCAGAAGCTTATCCAACGTTTCCCGAGCGGCTTTGAAACCGTTGGGGCGATATCGAGCCAGCTTTCGGCACTCGTTACCTACGGCCTGCCGGACACCTACTTCAACGATTACATCAAGAAGGTCGGTGCCGTCTCGCTCAAGGATGTCGAAGGCGTTTCGAACAAGTACCTTGATCCTTCGAAGATGGCGATCGTTATCGTCGGCGACCGCTCTGTCATCGAGCCGAGGCTCAAAGAGCTGAATATGCCGATAACCTTGCTCGATACCGACGGCAACCCGGTCTCGAAGTAAACACCGATCACCCCCACTTGTAGGAACCCGGGAGCATCAGCAACCGGGTTCTTTTTGTCAGAAGCTTCACGTTTCAGTGATCCGGATGGCAGAAAGATCGAGGTTGATATTTACCACAGAGCACACAGAGACCACAGAGGGTGCTGAAGGAAAGGCAGCCCACCACGAAAGGCGCGAAACATACGAAAAATGTTGAGTGGCCTTCCGCTAGGTCCCCGAGAGGGGACTCGTCACCTTCGGCGACAAACCCCAGTCGCTATCGCTACTGCTTGACTAGGACGACGGGCGATTGTTCGGCGTCGCGGATCTTTCCGTAGAACTCACTAACCTCGGCGTACTTCTCGGCCGGGATGAGCGTGCGTTTTGTTTGATAGTGCCGCTTATATACGAGTTGCTGGCCCTTGACCTCGTAGCTCGTGCGGTATGTGCCGAATTCCGTCTTCAGGTCGAGCGGTTCGGGTGTTTCATCGACGACAAAGCCTGACGGCAGATCGAAAGTGGCGATTTCGATCACGGTCGTCTCATCGAGCGAGATCGGTGCGGTACGCTTTGTTTCGCTGAACGCCGTGCCGGAGCGGCGGCCGACGAATGCCGGTTTGAAGGTCATCAGACGGCTCTGCATCAACTGCCCGTAGGCTGGCGCGGTGAAATCAATGTTCAGGTCGAATGCAGCGTTGGCGAATGCGTCGTTCGTCTTGTAGTCGATCAGCTGAGCAGCCGTCGAAGCCCGTGTGAGCCAGCGTTCGAGGTCCTTTTTGTATTCGCTTGCAGATTCACGTCGAAATTCGGTGCGACGCAGAGTCGAGGTCTGACCGGTTGCAAACTCACGAATATTGCCCTTCAGATCGCCCGCGGGGCTGAGGCTCAAAGCAAGGGTCCGCTCGAGTTTATTCTCGTCGCCGGGCAAGAGCGGCATACGCAGAAGGCCGCCGTTATCGCCCGCGATGATGACCGCGAGACTGTTCTGCAAATAGTCGGGCAGATCGCCGACAGGCGTGTAAGAATCGGTCGCGTCAAAGATCAGCAGGCGGCCGAGTTTTGGGTCAGTAAGAATTGCGGGCGATTTGGTCGCGTCGTCCACTCTAACGGCGATTATGCAGTGATTGAACTGCTTGGGCGAAGGCCACGCCTCACGGACGAAATCAGGGTCGCCACTGTAGATCACGATAGGATACGCATCGATCTTCACGGCCTTCAGCATCGCACGCATCAGATTCGCCTTGTCCTTACAATCGCCGTAACCGCGTGCGAGCACGACCGAAGACGGCCGCGGCTTGTAGCCGTTTCCGTAGCCGACGCCGATGTCGATCGAGATATACTGCAAGTTCTGCACAAAAGTTCCGATCGCCTGGATGATCTCAAGTTCGGTTTTGGCGTTAACGGTGAGTTCGCGTGCCTTTGCGGCGACATTGTCATCGACGATGACCTGCGAATCGTAGAACGGCGTCGCCCAGGTCGAGACGGACTTCCAGTCCGGGAACGACCGGCCTTTTGCGTCCGGAGGGCCGTAATTTACCGCTATTCGCGGGGCCAGATTTTCGACCGAAGGGCTCATTGGTTCCCAACTGATCGGCTTGAGGTTGTTCATTTCCCAAGTGTAGGTCGAACCTGACACTTGCGGTTTGATATCGGGCGCGTTGAACGTCACGCTCGATGCCGTCCAGCCCGACGGAAGCTGAAGCGAATATCGACCGCGCAAGACGGGAAGCCGGCCCTGGAATGCCCACTGATCTTGATAAAAAAGAGGTGATTCCTCGGTCGTTACCGAATAAGCAAAAACTGCGCCGACGACGGCCGAGTCTGATGCATTGATCGCCTTTACGCGACCTTCGTTATAGATGTCATCCGGGTCGTCCACCATATCGATGACCGACTTTTTGTCGAATTTCTGCACCTTGCCGTCCGGCGGCAGAAGCCACGCGTCGATGTCGGCGATCTTGCTCCCGGTCGTAAGATAGAAACCTCGTGCGATAGCAAGGCGGCGGCCTTCGTTCGTGAGGATCTTGATCGCATAACGCGAAGTTGTCGATATCCGTCCGTTCGAATCGACGGAAACCACGTACTCATCAAGCAGCACGACGGCGGGAATGTTTTTTACGTCATACGTCGGGATGTTGCTGCCTGCGACCTGCACCACCCAATCGGGAGCATCTGCGGCGAACACGGAGCTCGCGAGGCAGAGAATGAGGATCGCAAAAACGACAAAGTTTTGGCGTGAGTGGGTGAAAAATTTCATAACTGCTTCTCCAAACACTATTTCTGCTTGATGGAAAGGGTTGCCGTGTCGTTCTTTTGGATCATATCCCAGAGCTCTTTGACAGCCCCGTATGCCGATACGTTAAAGACTAGATTTGCGGCATTCCCGAAATAGAAGTCACGCGAATATTTGATCTTGGACGCGGATGGATCCGTGTTGATCTTGATCACGTCCTTGCTGATCTCACCGGCATCAGCGCCGCCCGGCGCTTCGCCGTTGTCGATAGCAAATGTCGAGGGATATGTGAGTTCGACCTCATCCTTTTCCGACCACGGATATGCAAATGCGACATCATACTGACGCGTCGCACTCGCAAATTTTGCAGGCGAGCCGTATTCGAAAATACCGGGTTGGAAGAACATACGCTTGCCGGTTTTTTGCGCGTAGTTCGGGGCCTTGATCGTATAGCGCTGAATGATCGGTTTCGCGTTGTTGTCGAAGTTCTCGATCGCGATATTCGTGATCTCGGCGTTGCTCATTCGGGCGAGGATCGAATCCTTCAAGCTCTGTTCGCGCTTTGCCGGCTCGTCGTCCCAATTCGAAAGCCGATAGGTCAGCGCCTCTTGACCATGAAGTTCGATGGATATAGTGCCTTCAAGAGTGCCGTTCTCAGCGAGCGTGACGTTAGCCGTGCGCTTCGAAAGATTCTTTTCATGCGGGGACACCCCGAGCATAAGCCAACCGTTGCTCCGCTCGCTCACTACAAGGGCGGGAGCATTCTCGCGATACCAAGGAAGCTGTCCGAACGGCGCATATTTTATCCCGGGATTGAAAACTCTGAAATCACCACCGACATCGACCGCGACGCCTGCGAAAGAGATGAGGTTGCGATCGGTCATCCTCAGTTCAAAAAAGACCTCGTCACGGCGGCTCGAATATGCCACTCGAGTATCAAATCCCGCGGCGATCGCCATCGTGCCGAAAAGCGAATTGATCTGGCCCGCACTGGCAGATGCGGTTGGTCCTGCCTTCACGATGTCTTTCAAAGTTTGTTTCAAGATCGATTTCAACTGGTCATCGGTGACAGAGAGGTCGTACGACGCATTCTTGAGGTTTTGGCAGAAATCGTAGATGCGTCGGAGTTTCTCTTCCGGGTTCGCGGCGCCGGCGACGAGAGACTCGGTGACTTTCTTTACATCGCCCGCGTCGGCTTGCCATCTCCTAACACTGAGCGAACGCATCCCTGCGATCGCCCCCCAATATTTTGTCGGGTTCGACCGGTCCTGCTTCATTATTGCAATGTCGCCGCCATTGGTCGCGAAGCCTGAAACATTTGCGTCGAGAAGGGTTAAATACGGCTTGACCATATCGTCCGGGGGCATATAACGCTCTTCTTTGAACGCCGGAACGTTCGTGCGCGAAAGGCGAAAGAAGCCGTGTTCATCCTTCACGAAACCTTGCCCTGTGGCGTTGTACATCTGCGTAACGGGTTCTTTGCCGCTGTACGGCTTGTAGTAGTAAACAAGCTCCCGAACCGGAACATCCTTCTGCAGATAAAAGCGGCCGCCGATAAAACTGTCGCCTTCATTGGATTCGCGATATTGATATTCGACGATAACGCCCGGCTCGATATTCGGGACGGCGAAGGATTTCGCGCGCAACTTGATGCCGCTTGCCCGAACGACCTCGCGTTCGAAGATGTCCTTTTCCGCGAGTTCGACGGTCATGCCATCCGGCTTTACGACGCGTGCGGCAATATCTTTGATCTTTGTCAATCCCTTGACGTACGGAATGTCCATTTTCGCGAATTTCTCACGTCCGCGTTCGGTAAAGATCTTTATCCGGACATAATTCTTGCGAGTAAGCTTATCGTCACTACTGTCGTCGATCCGCGTTTCCCAAATGAGAGCTTCGGCATCGGCGTCAGGTTCGACGACCGGTTTTACTGCCTGTAGGTCGGCAGGAGCGATCGGCCGCCATTCGACAGCTTTCTGAGCGTAAACGCTTGCAGAGAAAATGAACAATAGCATGACAGCAGATGCGACAATGCTGCGCGAGGGATTGCATAAATTGAACATCAAAAGTAGGACCTCTAGTTGATCAGATCTAAAGAGAAACGGTTATCTGCGATCAGCTAAGTACGCCCGGAAAAAGGCCTAGAAAGCAGGAGTCGGATAATTCGTCCTGTTCCGCCGATTCTACAGGTAGATCGTCAGAGAATGCAATGAAAAAAAGGAGGCATTCACCTTGCGTTTCCAAATACGGAGCGATCAGATACGCGCCTTAGGCCTTGTTCACTCGTTCGCCTTCAGCGAAACAAGTGCCGTATCCGCAATATGGAATCTATCCCACAAGGTCTTCACGGCATGGTAGCTTGAGGCCTTGAATGTGACGAAATTCTTATTTCCAAAATAGAACTTCCGTATATAAAGCATCCTTCCGGTCGAGGCTTCAAAGTCGAACGTCACCTCATCGTGTCCGATCTGGCTCGTGTCCGTGACGGACTTCGGGGCCTCAGCATTGTCTAGCGAGTAGCCGGTCGGCAACACGAGCTCGATCTAGTCGTTCTCAGACCAAGGATATCGGAAGAATATATCGTATTTCCTCGCCGAAGTTGCAAAGGTCGCCATGGTCCCGTATTCAAAGAATCCCGGCTGAAAGAACATACGTTTGCCCGTCTTCTGTGAATAATGCGGCACTTTGATCGTGAAACGCTGAATGACGGGTTTTGACGTGTCTTCTAGGTTCTCTATCGAAATATTCGAGATCTCGGCATTGGTGATGCGCTGCTGAATGGTCGCTTTCAGAGCACTATCCCTCACCTGCGGTTCTTCATCAAAGTGTGAAAGCCGATATGCTAATGCGGGTTGGCCCGTCAATTCTACGACCGCGGTACCTTCGAGAGTGCCATCCTCAGTGAGGCGGAACTTGCCGCTACGCCGCGTCGCGTTCTTTTCGAACGTATTCATCGGCACCTCAAACCATCCGTATTGTTTACCGTCTGTGTACATACCGACGGCGCCTTCAAAATACCATGGCACCATGCCGAACGGCAGGTACTTGGTGCCCGGCATATAAAGATGCGGACTGCCTCCGAACACGACGCAAACCGTCGGGCTCGACAATAGACGTGAGTCGCTGATCTCCGGAGTAAAGAAGGATATATCTCTTCTCCCTATCATCGCATACCATGGATCAAGGCCTGCTGCAGCCGCCATCGAACCGAAAACTGCGTCGATCTCGCGGCTATTCGCAAATGGCTTATCAGTTTTGAAATCGTCCTCTGTTAGCACACGCTGGTCCCATGCCTTGTCGATCTCGCTTTTGGTCGGGTTATAGCCGTAGCTAGTATTGTTGATCCTCGTCTGGCAGAACTCATAGATCCGCCTTAGCTTCTCTTCGGGTGTTGTCGCGTCGCCAACCACCTCACGGGTCAGTTTTGTGAAATCCTTTTTCCGGCGGTTCAGTTCGTCAGCGAGCGGTTTCTGCTAGGAGGCATAATTTGCCCAATACGTGTCCTTTGTACGACCGCCCGAATTCTTAAAGATCAGAATTTGCCTCTTCGAGAGGTCGAAGTGAACGCTTGGGTACCAGCCCTGCTCCAGTTTGAGAAGCTGGCGCACTTCATTGTTGGGAGGCATCCATGGCTCCGGCCTAAAGGCCGGGACGTTAGTCCTCGTCAGCCTGTAGTACCCGCTGTCCGCTTTTTCGAACTTTACGCCATCGACGTTCAGCAGCGTGTACTTCGGCTCTCGCCCCCTGAACGGTTTGTAATAGTAGCTTAGCGTCTGGACAGGGAGGTCGAGCTGGAGGTCGAGTGTCCCGTTGTCATTGAAAATGTCTTCATTCACCTCCGTGTATTGATATTCGAGGATCACGCCGGGAGCTAGATTTGGGAATGCCAAGGCCTTTGCTTGCAGCTTTATTCTTTCAGTCTTTGCAACATCCCGTTTGAAGATATCAGCTTCGCCAAGTTCGACGGATCTTCCGTCCGGCTGCGTCACGCGGGCACTCAAGTCCTTGATCTTTGCGATCCCTTTAATGAATCCGACATCCAACTTTGAAAATTTTTCGCGGCCTCGTTCCGTGAAGATCTTTATTCGCACATAGGTCGAGCGTATGACTTTATCGCTATTGCTGTCGTCAAGCCGCTCTTCCCAGATCAGGGCTTCGGCGTCTGCGTCGGGTTCGACGACGGGCTTTGTCATCTGCAATTCAGCAGGCGAGATCGGCCGCCACTTTTCTTGCGCGAAGGTTTGGATGGCGAATACAAATAAAGGCAAAAAGGTGAACACGACGAAGCGGTGGGAGGTGTTGATCATTTTCTTCATCTGGATGGGCCTCTTTGGAGCGAAATAAAGGTTCGGTCGATTCTATCTTCGATTTGATGCCAAAAGCAACAAAAAGGCGCGCGGTATAGGTTTAAAGGACTCCTACTCGATCTGCGGGCGGTGCGGCAAACCGGAGCCTTGTGCTAAAATATAACGTTTAAGAAGGGATGTTTCCCGCTTGATGTAGGAGACTTTAATAATAATGACCGCAAATATCACTCAATTGCTCGGCGATGAGGCCGATTCGCTTTTGAACCACGTATCAAAAACTATCTCGAAGGACGATCTGCACCTTCCCGGCGGCGATTTTATCGACCGTGTTTGGATGAATTCCGACCGTAACCCGAATGTACTTCGGAACATGCGGGCACTGTACAGCCATGGCCGCCTTGCCGGAACGGGTTATCTCTCGATCTTGCCGGTCGATCAGGGCATCGAACACTCGGCGGGAGCTAGCTTTGCTCCGAATCCGCAGTATTTCGACCCGGAAAATATCGTAAAACTCGCGATGGAAGGCGGCTGCAACGCGGTGGCATCCACGTTCGGCATCCTTGGATCGATCTCCCGAAAATACGCGCACAAGATCCCGTTCATCGTAAAGCTGAACCACAACGAATTGCTCACTTACCCGAACAAATTCGACCAGGTGATGTTCGGCACCGTTGAGCAAGCCCACAATATGGGCGCTGCGGCGGTCGGCGCGACCATCTATTTCGGTTCCGAAGAATCGACGCGGCAGATCACCGAGGTCTCAGAAGCTTTCGCATACGCGCACGAACTCGGTATGGCTACGATCCTTTGGTGCTACTTGCGAAACTCCGCCTTTAAGACGCCCGAAGGCGATATGGCAACTTCGGCCGACCTTACCGGCCAGGCGAATCACATTGGCGTAACGATCCAGGCCGACATTATCAAGCAAAAACTGCCTGAGCGAAACGGCGGCTATCCGGCGCTTAACAAGAACGGCAGCTATGGCAAGACGAGCCCGCTTGTTTACGAAAAGCTTACGACCGACAATCCCATCGACCTCGTTCGTTATCAGGTCGCGAATTGTTATATGGGACGCTGCGGGCTGATCAATTCCGGAGGCGAATCGAAAGGAGCAGGCGATCTTGCCGATGCTGTTCGCACGGCGGTTGTCAACAAACGCGGCGGCGGCACGGGACTCATCTCGGGCAGAAAGGCCTTCCAACGCCCGATGAAGGACGGTGTCGAACTCCTGAACGCCATCCAGGATGTCTATCTATCCAAGGACATCACGGTCGCATAGGTTCGCGCCGAACGCGCAAAATTTGCCCAAGACACAATGCCGGACGTAAACTAGCGTCCGGCATTTCTTTTTTTCAGAACACTAGAATTATGACACTTTCGACATCGGGCAAGATCAGGTTCGTCGGTTCGCTACTAATTTTGCTGCTTGCTCTGTATCCTCAATTCATCTCTTGGGTGAACGATGGGACGAACGGCACATACTTTGTGTCCAATTATGACGAGCCTGCATACTCCGCGTATGTGAACGCCCTGATCGAGGGCAGTCCGCGCAAATTCGACCCGTTCCTGCAGACGCCAAGCAATGCAGAAAGTCTCTATTCAATACAAATACTGCCTGCGTACGCCGTGGCTCTTCCAGCGCGCCTCTTCGGCGTCTCCGTCGCAACGGCATTTATCTTCCTGATCGGAGCGATCGCGGTGGCGTCATATCTTGCGGTTACGAAGCTTTTATCAGAGGCGACCGGGAACGGGGCGGTCTCTGCGGCTGCGGGCCTCGCCGTATTGTGTCTCGGCACGGCGGTAACGTTCCAGGGAGAGTTGAGGCATCTGGTTACGGGCAGCGTCCTGCTCGACTTCTTGCCATTCTTGCGAAGGTATCAGCCGGGTTTTGCCTTCCCGATCTTCTTTGTTTTCGCGCTGGCGTTCTACCGTTCACTTTTCGGATCCGCAAAACGGCTCGCTTGGGCCGCCGCTGCCGGAATTTTGTTCGCGATCCTGGTTTTTTCGTATTTTTATCTTTGGACGGCGGCAGCGGCCTGGGCGACGTGTCTAGCCGCACTCGCGATCGTTTTTGCGAAAGAAGAACGAACGCAGATGACAAAAAGCCTAGCCGTTACAGGCGTGATCGCCGTTGGAGCGTTGATCCCGTATTTCGTGATGCTAGGGAACCGGGCGTCTGATCTAGATGCCGTACAACTTTTGACTCGGACACGAGCACCAATATTCCTATCTCCAGTGATGATCGTCGGCATTATTGTCGGCGTAGCAGCCTTTCTGCTTGCAAGGTCAAAAAAGACTGCTTTGTCGGATCCGCGGCTGCTTCTGGTGCTCTCGTTCGTTATTCTTCCCGCTATCTTGTTGAATCAACAGGTAGTTACGGGCATTATGCTTCAGCCCGTACACTACGAGATTTTCATTTGCAACTATCTCGTCCTGATGGCGGCGTCGATCGTGCTGTTCGGGATCGTGGGTATCGGGAAGGACGGCAGTGCCGCGACAGCGAAGCTTTCGGCCATCATTCTTTTGATAGCTGGAGTCTGGGGTCTTTTCGAGGTTTCTGCATCAACAGCGCGAGCGAGTGCCGCGGCGTTCATTCGAGACGAGTCGATGCCGGCGCTTCGTCTTTCAGCACAAAAGGCTCAGAGCAACAGAGCGGTCGTAGCGGCAACGAATTTCGTAACCGCCGACATTACGCCATCCGTTGGGAAACTGCGGCCGCTCTGGAACGCACATCTATCGTCCGCAGGCGGTGTAAGCATCGCAGAGAACAAGCGTCTCTTTTACCTGTATCTGTATTTTGGCGGCTACGGTCCGGATGATCTCGATAAGGCCCTGAGGATGAAGTCTTTCGAGACGACGGCCGCGATCTTTGGCTCGGAGCGGGCGTTGCCGGAGCTTGCCGATCCAACCGAGCAGATAACGCCGGCCGAGATCGGCGAAGAAGCGGCGAAATTTCGTGCGTTCATTGCTGCATTGACGAAGGAGACAGCGACCGTTCCGCAGCTCTCGTACATTGTCGTGCCCGCAAAAGAGGAGGGCGATCTTGCCAACGTGGACAGATGGTATCAGCGCGATGGCGGAACCGACGTAGGTCTGTTTCGTGTTTATAAACTGGGAGTACGACAGTAAACCAACTCGAATAGCCTTACAAATATCTACCTCTGCCGATCTGGTACGTACCGTTGAGGAACGGATTGTGTGTGCGTTCGCGACCGACGGTCGTGACCGGCCCGTGGCCTGAATGAACTTCGAAACTGTCATCGAGCGATAAGATATTGCGCCCGATCGAATCGAGAAGTTGTTCGTGATCGCCGCCGGGAAGATCCGTGCGTCCGATCGAATTCTCGAAGAGGCAATCGCCCACAAAGACAGCCTTCTTTTCAAGTTCGGCGAGGACAATGTGGCCGCGCGTATGGCCGGGACAATGCCGCACGGAGAACCGCAGTTCGCCGACCTCGAAAACTTCGGCATCTTGCCAGCTTCGGGTGATCTGCGGCGGGGCGGCGTAATCCAAACCAAGCATCGCGAATTGCTCGGGCTTTATTCCCATAAAAAGCGGCTGTTTCTGCAAGGCGTAATACAGTTCTTCGTCGTCCGGGTGAATGATGATCTCGGCATCGGGAAACGCTGCGTGAAGGGCGTACGTGCCGCCTACGTGATCGAGATGCCCGTGCGTGAGTGCGATCGCGACGAGCTTCAGATCGTTGTCGCGGACGTAATTCTCAACCGCCTCGCTCCATTCGCCGGGATCGACACAGATCGCGGCATTCGTCTTCTCACACGAGACGACGCGTGTGTTCTGCTGAAACGGCGTTTGGGTAAAGGTCTCCGACTTCATCTGGTAGTATTTTCGCAAAGTGCAAGTGGCCTAGTACAGTCCCGCAGTGCATAAGGTCAAAGAATAGGAAGGTTGATTTTGGCATTCCGTGGTAGCGTGGTACCATTCCGCTAGGCTTGATGTATTGATATTTAGCTTTGGCTTTGTTGTGTCTCGCTGGCCCGCCATCTCAAAGTCTTCACATGCTGCGGGTCTTCCTCATCAAATAGGAGTACATTCCATGAACGTTCTGAAACGAATACAAGCGGGGTTGGCTAGCGCGCTATTGTTGTTGGCAAGTGGCGTTTTCATGCCTGCAGTGAAAGCGAGTGTTTCAACGAAGGAAACGGCCACAGTTGTCAAACTCACCCTTCCCGGCGGTCAATGGATCGAAGCCCGTGTTATTGGCGAGGGGTTTCTTAAGATCAAAAATGATGCAACCGGTCAGATCATCGGCTTCTCTATGCAGGTGCTCGATTCGAAAAACGGCATCGTTAGAGTGCAAAGCCTCGAATCCAACGATGGAACAGAAGGTTCTTTTAGAGTGGTTGAATCCTTGGATGTATCTTTGAAAACGCCCAAGACCACGTCTGTTATGCAAGCTATAAATGTCGAAGTGGTGGCTATAGTTGAGCAATTGACGGAAGCAAAATCGAAGGAGCCTGGAGAGGTTGGTAGTTTGAGGCCGCCGGAGTGTTGCGTTACCTGTGGCGAGATCACAGCGTGCGCAAATTGCAGAGTTACGATGTCTTGTGGCTCGTGTCATACAGAACTTTGTCCCTGAGCGCTGAAATGTGACTGCCTTTGCTAGGGGCTTGTATGGTAGATTTTCCTTTTCGGAATACATGTTGCCTGCAAGCCTTTACTTTCCAATTTGTTCATCCCTTTCATTCGAATCTACCTCTCACACATCCACGAACTCATCTAGATACTTCTCGTGCTCGAAATCTCCTTCCTTCCGATCCCTTAAAATGAAGCCGATCGCCTCGCGATAAGTTTTGGCATTCACCGAACCGGAGAAGCACGGCGTTTCCAGATCCGTGAGGCTTAAGTAGCTGAAAAGAACCGCCGAGAGCATCCACAGCAATATCTCTTCACGGGTGCCGAGCGGGTTGTGTTTGATGATCGTTTCGCGATCGTCCACGATGCCCTGAACGATTCTTTCGAATTCACTTTCCGTAATTCGGTGAAGATTGCTCATACATTAAGTAGTCGGTTTCGTGCATACCGAGGCGCCGGTAAACCGTCTGCGCCGTGCGATTCTCTTTCTCGACATAAAGCCGAATTCCGCAGACGTCGCCCACCTCAACGGCCAATGCCCAAACGAACGCCGAGAGTTCGCGATAGATACCTTTTCCGCGTGCCTGCGGGACGACGTAAACGCTCTGTATCCACCAGAACCATGCGTTGCGCCAATCGCTCCACTCACGCGTAACGAGAAGCCCGCCTGCGACCTCGCCATCTTCTTCCGCAACAACGTAAAAGCCGCGGTCAGCGGTCGAAAGAACGGCGTGAACGCCGGCGGTAAGTGTTTCCTCATCGAGGCGAATTCCTTCGGTCTCGAGCGCCATCGCCCGATTGAATAGAACGAGCGACGCCGCGTCCTCGCCGCGTGCTTTTCGAATTTGCAAGTTACCTTTGCCTCCTTGACGAATTCCGATAGCTACTCTAGCCTAAAATGTTTTGCCATTAACGGCATTTCTTATTATATGAAACTTCGCATCTTGTATCACGGCAACTGTTTCGACGGCGTCTCTTCTGCCGCGATATTCACGAAATTCTATAAAACTACGGTGGCCGCAGAAGCCGAAGTGGCGTACACGCCGACGATGCACCGTGCGGGCAACGCGTTCGACCGAGAGCAGTTCGACGGAGACGAGAATGCGATAGTTGATTTCAAATATTGCGCCGACGAGCGTCTGACGTGGTGGTTCGATCATCATCAATCGGCGTTCTTGACGCCCGAAGATGAAGAGCATTTTCTCGCGGACAATTCGGGCAAGAAATTCCTCGATACGACGAGCAAGTCCTGCGCGGAGTTCATTGCACGCATCGCCCGCGAAAGGTTCGGCTTTCATGACCCGTCGCTCGACGAGCTTGTGCATTGGGCGCACATTATCGACGGTGCTCTTTACGATTCGCCCGCTCAATGCGTTGAATTGCGTTCTTCGGCGTTAAAACTTATGCAGGTGATCGAGGGCGAAAAAGACCCCGCATTCGTCGAAGATATCATCAAGATGCTCACTTCGCAGACGCTCGACGACATCGTCGCGAGCGAGGCGATCCAGGAGAAACTCGATCCCATATTAAAGCAGCATTGGGAGACGGTCGAGGTTATCAAGCAGCGTTCGCAAGCGGAACGCGGCGTCGTCTCATTTGATCTCACGGGAACGGGGATCGAGGGCTACAATAAATTCATTCCTTACTATTTTCACCCCGAAGTGACGTATGTCGTGAGCCTAAGCGAGAGCCCGTTCCGTACAAAGATATCGGTCGGCTCGAACCCTTGGGCACCCCGTCCGCGTACGCATAATATCGCTGAGATTTGCGAAAAATACGGCGGCGGCGGCCACGCCGTCGTCGGCGCCGTGTCGCTCGCTCCCGATCAGATCGAGACCGGCCGAAAATATATGAACGAGATCATCGAAACTTTGCGTTTCGCTGAATAGAGATGGCGGTCGGTATCGAATATCGGCCGCCATTTTTCTCCCGATCGCTTGTGTGGCGCCGGCTTATTGTTTTTTCAGAACGAATTTATTCGACGTTGTGCCGCGCGGCGACGTTTGCTCGCGCTCTAAGGTGAGCGTTGCGCCGTCTGCGCTGAGAGAGAGCGTGTCGGTTATCGTTATTGTCATTGCACCCATCTGTGTGGTGATGTTCGATTCGCGTGTAAGCTTAAGTTTCTCTTTGCCGACCTTTGCTTTAAGCGAGACCGGTATCTTGCCCATTGGGCCTTCGCGTTCAGATTTGGTCTCTTTGCCGTCAAGCGTATAGGTCGCCGAATCGGTCCCGCCCATTCGTCCGCCGCCCATACGACCACCGCTTTCCGTGGACGCCGAACGTTTCGTGTCGGTCGTCAGGGTGATCTCCTTGTTGTTCTGGGCGATCGTTACCGTCATTGACTCGATGTTCTTCGAGCGATCGTCGAGTTTCGACGCCTCTTTATCAAGCTGCCATGTCCCGGAATAATCCTGCGCGAACGCACTGATCGAAAGCGCCAAGACGGCGAGCACCAAAAACACAAAATTCTTCTTCATAAAACACTCCCGAAAGTTTGGAATAAATTAAAGCGCAGTGCTTAGACGAAAAGAATAGCTCAAATGTTTTGGTTCAGATTGTAAAGAATTGTAACGGCAGGAGGCTCAATACCTACTGCCGTTATTACGACGTGTTTTCTCAGGGCTGCTGAGGAATCTTCCGCCCAATTTACCTGCATCATTGCTTCTTCTTGACCCCGATCTATCAAGCGGGATCAAGAAGAAGATGCAGGTTTCGGCGGCCTAAGCCGCTGTCTCCGCCGGAGCCTTGTTAAGCTTGCTGTGCGAATAGCTGTAGAAGAAATAGATCACGAGGCCGGCAATGAGCCAGATCCCGAATCGAAGCCAGTTCGTCCAACCGAGTTCGGTCATCAGATACGTGCAGCACATCACACCGAGAACGGGGATCAGCGAGAGGCGTTTGATGACACACAGCGCTGCCATTCCAAGCGAGAAGATGATGAAGACGAAGTACGGCAGCTTTTCGAAGAAAACTCCGGTCGCCGTCGATATGCCTTTCTTTAGATCGTCCGCAGTTGGCGTGAAATCGGTGAAGAAAGTGTGCGTCGCATCGTGATTGTAATAGAGGATCAGCGCCCAAATGCCTATCAGGAGAACGGGTGCCACGAACATCGAATTGATGTAAGGGACGAAGCGCTTTTGCCCGGCGAACTCTTTGTCTTTAACGAGCACACCTGCGCAGACGATCGTGAACGCGAAGAGAGTTCCGATCACTGAAAGATCGGTAACTTCGGTCAGGTTCATAAATAGAGCGGGAACCGCCACGAAAATTCCGGTCAAAATTGTCGAGAACCACGGCGTACGAAATTTTGGATGTATTGACGAAAAGATCTTCGGCAGAAGGCCGTCGCGGCTCATCGCCATCCATAGACGCGGTTGACCGAGTTGGAATACGAGAAGAACGGTCGCGAGGGCAACAACGGCGCTCACGGCGATAATGCCCGACACCCAAGGAATGTTCACGCCTTCTGGGCCGAAGACGAACGCGAGCGGATCGCCGACATTAAGACTCGTATATTTGACCATTCCCGTAAGTACGAGAGCGAGAATGACGTAAAGCACCGTGCAGATGACAAGCGAATATATCATCCCTCGCGGCAGCGTCGTATAAGGGTCTTTACATTCTTCGGCGGTGGTCGAGAGCGCGTCAAAACCAATGTACGCAAAGAAAACGGCCGCAACGCCGCCCATCATTCCGCCGAACCCGTTGGGCAGGAACGGCGTCCAATTCTCTGTCTTGACGTAGAAAGCGCCGAGGACGATCACAAGCAGAATGATCCCGAGCTTGACGCCGACCATTATGTTCGAGGCGATCTTCGATTCGCGGATACCGATGTAAACAAGAGCCGTAATAATGAATACGATCGCGAGAGCAGGAATATCGGCGATGATCGGTATCCCAGCGACGTGCGTGGCGTTCGCCCATGCCTGGTGTGCCTCGACCTGTGCGCAGGAAACCGCGGCATCCGCAGCTTTACAACCTGCCTGCAGTGCCTCAACGGTCGTGCCGCCCGCGACCGCCTCATTGACCGCCGCAAATCCACGTTTTGCCGTGAGGAAGTCCATCGTGTAGCTTACGGGTACGTGAATGCCGTTCGCTGAAAGCAGGCTGGTGAAGTAATCGCTCCAGGAGATCGCGACGGCGATGTTGCCGATCGCGTATTCGACGAGCAGGTCCCAGCCGATGATCCAAGCGAGCAATTCGCCGAAGCTAGCGTATGCGTATGTGTATGCCGAACCTGCGATCGGTATTTTCGACGCGAACTCCGCATAGCACAGCGCCGCGAATCCGCACGCGATAGCCGCAAAGATGAACAAAAAGACCACGCCGGGCCCGCCCTTGAAAGAAGCCTGGCCGATCATCGCAAAAATTCCCGCACCGATGATCGCGGCGATGCCGAGCATCGTCAGATCGAACGTGCCGAGGCTTCTGCGAAGTGTAACGACAGTTTCTTCTCCCGGCTGTCCGGGAACGATCCCTTCATCGGAAAAGCCGGCGGCAGCGTCGGCTTGTATCTGAGCGATAGATTTTTTTCGAAATAGGTTTGTAGCCATAGTCGCGTCTCTTTTCACAGATCGCCGGCGAAGTGCCTGCGAGTTCTTTTTGTTTTTTACGAATGTTGCAGTGAAATTGCTATCTCGGCGAATTCTGACGGAAAATGACGTTCGATGCAAGAAGCGTAAAAGAATATCGCCGGTCGAGGCACACGCATCTGAATGCGGTGGCCTAACCGGCGAGAACTGTCAACGACAGCGACGCTTGCTTCCTATTCGCCGTCTTCTTGAGAGAATTCGATCGTTCTAAGGTCCATTATCGAGCGATCTTTGCCGTCCATCCAATAGAGCTTCTGGCCTTCGCCGGAGAAGAGATCTTCGCCTAGGTCGCGCCAATCGGTCTTGCGTCCGAGCCTGATCTGATCGTCATCGCTCTTCCATGAACCGGCGTAAAGCGTCGGGAAGAACATTTCGCCCGACGTTCCGGTATTAAGCTCGACCTTTGCCTGACGCCAAAAGATATCGCGAAGGCCTTTCGGCTCGAAGAACTCTATCGAGACAACGTTCTCGAAAGGCAGCCATGAGTACGATTCCTTAAAGAACACCTCGAAGACGCACATAGTCGGGTCGTTGTAATCGCGAAAATCCTCAACCGCTTCGCCGTTCACCGTGCAGGAAAAAGCCGGACGCTCTTCCTCGATCGTGTCGAGAATGCTGCGTGCCTCGAAGATCGAGCCTTCACGTATTCGGTTATTTGCGTTCAAAAGGTCTTCGATATAGCCGGGCGGCGGAGCGAGAATTCCGGGCTTTAGGCCGTCGTTGAAAAAACTCAAGCGGTCTTTCTCCGCAGCAAGATTCTGACGGAAGATCATCGAGCCGATCAATGCTCCGGCGTCTTGGTGGCCGATAACGTCAAGCTGTTTTGCTGCGCGTTCCCAATTGCCGCCGAAAAGGGCAAGCTCGAAGAGGAATATCCGCGCAGGGATGTCGGTCGGAGCAGACTTTACGTGGTCGAGAACCGCTTGTGTCGCGCCCTCGAGGTTGCCGTCGGCAAGAAGAGTTTTTGCGTTTTCCATCGCTATCAACGTGTCCTATTGGAGCAGGCTATCAGGAGCCTTCACCTGTCTGAAAATGTTCTTATCAAAGAGATCGCCGCCGCTCGGTTTGATCTGAGCCGAAACGCCGTGTCCGCCGACCGAATAGCTAAGTAAGTATTCGCCCGTTGCCTGTTTCGCCGGGTTGCCTTTATCGACAAAGCGGAAGAGTCCCCATTGTCCGGGATATCGCTGAGTTCCCGAATTGCTTGACGGTGCAGCGGTATTCGCATTGCCGGTAGGTGCGGCAGGCGTCGCTCCGCCGCTGCCCGAATCGAGGATCACCCCGGTCTCCGCGCCGGCCGGTGCGGGGAACGTACCCTTGATCGACGCCGTACCGTCGCTCGTGATCTTTTGCCCGTCAATGGTGATCTCGACGATCGCCGTCTTACTCGGCTTAAAGCTGAATTCGTACTCGAACTTCGGCGTTTGGCTTGTGCCGTATAATGCCTGGCGAAGAGCGAACGCATTGTTGAGATATGTGACGAAGTCGGGCGTGAACTTGACTTCCGAGTCGGTCTTGAGCTTCAACTGTCCATTTGCTTCCTCAAAATATTTCTTGAGTTTCTCGTTGTAAAAGACCGATAGTTTCCCGTCCACCGGATTCAAGAACGCCGACAATTTTGTCAGGTCGGATTCGCCGGTGCCGTCGTCGAATGGATAACCCTTCTCGATGTCCTTGGCGGCCGGCAATATCTGCTCAGCCCATAATTTCTTCAACTGTGCCTGTGCGTCGCCACCGAGCATCGCACGCAGATTTCCAAGAGGTTCCTTCAGGAGATCGGCAACTTCCTGCGATGCGGCCGTTTCCGAGAAGCTGCCGATCATTCCGTCTATGTTGCCTTCGCTTCGTCCGAGCGCGAGTTCGGCGTCTTTGCCGTTCGCAAGGTCGGAAGCGATCGTCTTCAACTGATCGGGTGAATAACGGCCAAGCTTTTGGTATATCGCTCGGATCTCTGCGCCGTATGCGTCAACCGGTGCTTTATCCTTATCGGTCTTTTTTCCGACAAACGCAAAGAGCGGCCTGAAAGCTTTCTCCGGCGGCGTGTTGCCGTCACCGTCCGCAGCCTGCGACGTAAAGAAGCTCTTGATCCATTCCCACCAGCTTTCGTTCTCCGAACGTGCAGAAAGGTTCGTGTTGTAGGCGACCTCTTTCAGAAGAAGCTTCATCGGCGAATTCTCAAGCGAGAAGGATTGCAGGGCCGCGGCGGCGGAATCTTTATCCTTGTATGGCTTTACGTTCGCGCCTTTGACGAAGGCACGCCAATTATCGACGTAATCCCGATAATAGCGATCTTCGATCAGCTTGGAATCCGTTGTCTGTGCGATGGCGCTGCGTCCGGTCTCGCCCATCACCCAATCGCCTTCGCTGAGTTTCTCGTTCGCTTCGGAAATGGCGGTCTTCATCAATTTGAGGCCGCCGCGAGTGTACGCTCCCGGGACTTGGAATGTACCTTCGATAAAACGCGGGTCGCCGCCCGCACGCGACAAGATGCCCTCGGTAGAGAACGGACCGATATTGTCGTCGATCGTCTTTGAGATCTCCGTAACCTGGCGTTTGTAGTAACGATAGACAGCCGGGAAAGCCTGAAGTTTTTTACGCGCATCGGCAACGAGTTTTTCATCAAGCTGTATACGCGGGAATTGATACGTGTCCTTATCATCGCGATCGACCTGTTTCGCCCAGAATGCGAGTTGGTCGAGAGCGACGGGCTTCATATCCACGGGGATCTTGTCGTCCGCCGTCCAATAAGGCTTTAAGGTCGCCGCGATGTGCGAAGGTTCGGCCTTTCCCTTATATTCGCCGGTCAGCATCAGATAGGCCTTCAAAAGGTCGTAATTCTTGCCCAGCGTTTGCTCTTCGGGATCTGTGAGCTTCGCCGGATTCGCAACCGGAGCAGAATCAGCGAATTTCCTCAGGTCGGTCGTCAAACGCTTGAGTGCCGGTGCCTTGAAGCGATTCTCAATGACGGCCATATAGACCGGCAAAAGATGCTTGCGGTACGGGCGATTGCCGCTGTAGAGTCCGAGTCGCATATACAACGGAGCTCCGTGGCGTTCGTAGTCGTCGAGCTTTACTAGCAGATCGCGGAGTTCTTCGGTCGCATTAAGTTCACTGCGGATGGCCGTCTCGTCTGCCTTTGCAGGATTCTTGTAGGCGTCGGTTCGCGTAATGGCGATGACCTTTTCGCCACGGGTCTGAGCCTCGGCGAGCATTTGCTCATTGTTGTAGAGCGAGACTCCGGCGAGGATCACAAGCAGGGCAGAAAGCCCGATGATCCCGACGAGGGCGAGCCACGCGAGGATCGGGCCGCTTTTTTTCTGAGCTTGAAAGGACCGTACAACGCCGGCGTCACGCAGAAATACGTCGCGGAAAAGACGCGGCGTAAAATACGTTGCAGCAACGGTCGCCGGAGTGTTCTGGCCGCGTCTCGCAAGCGTCGATGTGAAATAGAATCCACGCAGAAGCGGATTCTCGCTAAATGGATTCGGACGGAAAAGAGCGGCAACGAACGCGCCGATCCTTCGCCGTGCCGCGCCGAAATGCAGCGGAAAATTGAATATCTTTAGTTGACGAACCGGCGTGAACGGCGCCGAAAGACGCAAAATTCGACGCTTCATCGCCGAATCACGCAAGGTCTCGAATTCCGTATCGAACTGCGATTGAGCGTTCTCGGAATTCGCAAAGGGTATCGTCGCTCCCCAGACGAGTTCGCGGCCCTCGTTCTTGGAAACTGAGAATGAATCCTGAAAACCTTCTATCGCGTCCGAGTGCGTAAAGACGAGATAGACGGGGAATCGGAGCTTTATTCGCTGGATCGCGTCGTCTAGGCGCCCGCGAAGGACCTTCGCAGTCTCTTCGGACTCGGTCTCTTCGCGTTTGATTATCTTGTCGCCGTTGACAACGAGGATAAAGCCGTCAATCGGACGCGCGGGCCGGATCTTCTTGATAGTCTCAAGAAGAGCGCTCCATTCATCGGCGGGAGCACCTTCGGCTTGAAAGCGGCCAGAAGTGTCGATAAAGACGCCTTCGCTCGTAACGCGAAGGTCGATGTTCGGCGTCGGACGGATCGTCTTTTGCTCGGATTCACGCTGGCTGGGAAGTGTCTTTACGTCGAGTCCGGCGCTGATGAAAAGCGAACTCTTGCCCGACCTGAGCGGACCGGCGATCAGGTACCACGGAAGGGAATAAAGAGCATCCTTGCCGTCTTTGCCAAGATTCGAACCCTTTAAGAAGGTCGCAAGTTCCTGAAACGCCGCGTCGATCTCGGGATAAGTTCCGACCGTTGCCTGTTGAACGGGCTGTGCCGTAGGAGCGGCGGCGCCCTGCTCGGCGGCTTCTGCGGCGGCAGCCTCGGCCTTTGCACGCTTCTTGTCGCGCCGTGATTTGACGAACATCAAGATCAGGGCAAAAGGCAGCGTCAACAATACGAGAGCAATAATGACGATCTTGTCGTTGTAGCTCGCCGTGCTGGCGGGCATAAAATAGACGACAACCGCCACGATGCCGTAGAACGACATCATTCCGCCGAAGCCGAGTGCGTAAGTAAGCTGGCTTGTGTGCCAAGAACTCATAATGCTTGTCGGAGAAGTAAAATCAACTGCCGAACTGCAGGTGGTCGATCACGTCCTGCATAACCTTTGAAGCGATCACGAACATCACCAAATAGCTGATCAGCATAACGGCGACGAAGGCGAATGCTCCCACTTTAGCCCACGTTGGCACCTTGCGTTTCTTCGGCGGTTCTGGCTGATCGGTCGCAAGCCAATGCGGCGAAAGCTCGACCGGACGGATCTTGCCGGCCTTCGAGAGAGCGTTCGCGGTCGTCTGCATTATCGCCAGCAGCTTTTCCTGCTCGTAAACGCCGTATCTGCCCTTAAAACCGAGCAGCATACAGTAGTAATAGATCTCGACTGCATCCTGCGTGATGTCAATTTGCTTGAGCATCGACTCAAGCTTGTCGAAGAACTTGTTGCCGGCGAGCTGCTCTCCGAAATACTCGAGTTGTATCGGCACGCGCTCCCATTCCGAACGCAGCGGAAAATTATTCGTCAGGATCGCCTCGTCGATAAATGACGCAAGCGCGAATTTCGAGACCGTAACGATCTTGTGATTGAAACGATAGCGTTCGGCACGCTTTTCGAAATCCTCGAGCATACCGACGGCCTGCGGACGCAGTTCGTTCGACGGAGTGACGATTCCGGCCTTCAGCCTTAGGACAAGGTCGAAGATCGGCCCTGCAAAGGTAATTAGGTCGTTCTTTGTCGCAGTCTCGGCCATCTTAAAGTTAGATAATTCTAATTCGGGAGCGAAATTTTCTCAATGTATAGACGCTCATCGAGCCGGATTTTTGCGAGCAAGTACATTTCTCGCCTGCTCGCGGACTTTTACTCACGCGGGTTCAACCGGCACCATCTCTTGCGGAGTTGTATAGAGCCTTTTAACGAACGGCGAAATCACGAAGAGCAGGACCGCTGCTCCGACTAAAACTCCTGCGACGATCAAAAAGATACGCGTTAAAACGGCCGCATCTGCTACGAACTCTCCCGCGATCATTCCCGCAACATAGTTTCCCAGTGAGATCGACAGGAACCACACGCCGAGCATAAGGGAGATCATCCTTGCGGGTGCGAGTTTCGTCATCGACGCCAATCCCACCGGGCTGAGACACAATTCGCCGATAGTGTGGAAGAAATATACTAGGACAAGCCAAAGCGGGCTTACCTTGCCGCCGCTGGTTAAACTCGCCGCATAGGCGACCACCAAGAAGCCGATTCCGGCAAAGAGGAGCCCGAGCGAGAATTTTACGGCATCAGACGGCTGTTTTTTTCCGAGATACATCCAGACAGCCCCGACTATAGGTGCAAAGATGACGATGAGTAGCGAATTTACGGATTGAAGCCACGATGCAGGGAACTCCCAGCCAAAGATTCGATTGTCGGTCAATTTATCCGCAAACAGATTGAAACTCGTCGCTGCCTGTTCAAATCCCATCCAAAAGATGGTCGAAAAAAGGAAGAGGATCATTAGTACGGCGAGTCGCTTCCAATCATCGCGGGTGAGCTTGTCTTGAGTGCCCGTGATAAATACGCCTATTAGCGCGGCTATTACAACAGTCGGCATCAGGACGTAAGACAGAGCGTACGAAAAGCCCTGGCTTATCGCTGCAAAGCCGATGATCGCGACCGCCGCGATGATGATGACCACCATTTTGACTATATAACCCGAATCCTGTGTCGGAGCGTCAGTTTTCGCGCTTTCATCGGTTGCAGGCTTCGATTCAGCCTGTGGGACATTCCCGACATTCGCGATATTGCGACGGCCAAGGACATACTGCACAAGTCCAAGGGCCATTCCGATGCCTGCGCATGCAAATCCAAAATGCCAGCTTGTGTTCGGATCAAAGCCCATGCCCTCGATCCACGCCCTGAATTGGGCGTTCTGAGCCAGATAGCCGCAGATAAGCGGCGCTAGGAATCCGCCGATGTTGATTCCCATGTAAAAGATCGAAAATCCCGCGTCGCGTCGTTCGTCCTCTTTGTCGTAAAGATCGCCAACCATCGCCGAGATATTCGACTTTAGAAATCCTGTGCCTACAGCAACTAGGATCAGGCCCGCATAAAACGTCGGCATCATCGGAAAGGCGAGTGTGAAATGCCCAAGCATTATGATCACACCGCCAATGAAAGTCGCACGCTTAGCTCCAATGAACCGATCAGCGATCCATCCGCCGATCAGCGGAAGAAAATAAACACTTGCCGCGTACAGAGCGTATATCGGTGCCGCGTCTGCCGCCGACCATCCCAATCCGCCTGTCGCGACCGCCGTCGTCATATAGAGCATCAAGATCGCCCGCATTCCGTAATAACTGAATCTTTCCCACATTTCTGTGAAAAAAAGCGTCGAGAGGCCGCGTGGGTGGCCAAAGAATGCCCGGTCGTCGGATGGTCGCGCGTTATTTGCGGAATCAGTGTTCATAATTTTGCGTGTCTTGCCGGCAGATCTCTTATACGAGGAGTTTGCACGAATATAGCAGATAAACCTTTCATTCTAAAAGGAAAAGAGAACGCATTGCCTGGTTGCTTTGTAAGAAACTTGCTTTAGGGTTAGCCCATAATCTAGACTTTCAGTTCGTGCCCTTGTAGCTCAATGGTTAGAGCAGCGGACTCATAATCCGTTGGCTGTAGGTTCGAATCCTACCGAGGGCACCATTTTTACTGCTCGCAACCCATCCCGCGACCGCGCGGAGCGCAATTCTTCGATACCCATTCAAAACTTGAAAGCGACCGAACACAGGGCCAGAATAGAACTTCGGAGGTTTGTTATGGAATTGCAGCTCGAATCTGACAAGCTCGAAGATTACCTCGGCGAGATACCGCCGATCGTTGAATTTTCTACGCCCAAGGTCAAAGAGGCGATCGCCGCGATCGAGGCGCGCGCGGGTTCGCCGAGAGAGCGTGCGAAGTTGGCGTTCGAATTCGCACGGGACGAGATCTCACATTCTTTTGATACGAACAGCGACGCGATAACGGTCAATGCTGAGGAAGCGATCGAGCGGAAAGAAGGCATTTGTTTTGCGAAATCCCACGTCCTCGCGGCCCTCTTACGCGGAATGCACATTCCAGCAGGGTTTTGCTATCAGCGCGTGCTTCGCAAAGGCACGGTCGAATCCGGTTACGCGCTGCACGGCCTGAACGCCGTCTATCTCGAGGATGCGGGCTGGTTTCGCGTCGATCCGCGAGGTAATAAACCGGGCGTCGATTCGCAATTCTCTACAGACGTGGAAAGGCTCGCTTATCCGATCCGCGAAGAGCTGGGTGAGTACGATTATCCGCATGTGCTGACCGAACCGCTTCTCTCCGTCATCCGAGCGATGCGCGACACAGAGGATTGCCATACACTCTTCTACGATCGTCCGGAGTCGATGTCGCGATGCGCTCAAACGGGACCTTTTACACGTTGAAGCGAAAGTTCACGATGTCGCCGTCGCGCATAACGTACTCTTTGCCTTCGAGGCGGACGAGTCCTTTTTCGCGCGCCGCCGCATAAGTTCCAGAAGCGGTCAAGTCGTCGTAGGATACGATCTCGGCGCGTATAAAACCGCGTTCGATGTCCGTGTGAATAGTGCCGGCGGCCTGCGGCGCTTTCGTGCCAATGGGAATGGTCCACGCACGAGCTTCCTTCTCGCCGGCTGTCAGGAACGACATCAGCCCGAGCATATGATACGCCGCTTTGATGAGGCCATCGACGCCGCTCGATGCGAGTCCGAGGTCTTTAAGGTATTCGCTTCTCTCTGCGGCTTCGAGCGCGACGAGCTCGGCCTCGAGCTTTGCGCAGATCATCACGACATCGGCCTTCTCGGTTTCAGCGTGTTTGCGGACTGCTGCCACGTGCGGATTGCTGTCCGGATCGGCAAGCGTCGCTTCATCGACATTCGCAGCGTAGATGGTCGGTTTGGTCGAGAGCAGGAACCAGCCCTTCACTATTGCCTGCTCATCGTCGGTAAGTTCAGCGGCACGTGCCGGACGGCCTTCTTCGAGGATCGGCTGAATTTTATCCAGTAGCTCGATGTCGCGTTTTGCTTCTTTATCGCCGGATTTTGAAGCACGCAAAGCTTTTTCTCGACGCTTTTCAATCGACGCGAGATCGGCAAGCGCGAGTTCGATCTGGATCGTTTCGATATCCCGAACCGGATCGACCGAACCTTCGACGTGGATGATATTTTCGTCCTCAAAGCATCGTACGACCTGGATGATGGCGTGTGTTTCGCGGATATTAGCAAGGAATTGGTTCCCGAGGCCTTCGCCTTTGGACGCTCCGCGAACAAGCCCGGCGATATCGACGAACTCCACAGTTGCGGGCACGATCGTCGTCGTTTTGACGATCTTGGCTATCGGTTCGAGACGCTCATCCGGGACGGGAACGACGCCGACATTCGGCTCGATCGTCGCAAAAGGATAATTCGCCGCAAGGGCCGCTTCTTGAGCGGTCAGAGCGTTGAAGAGTGTGGATTTTCCGACGTTGGGCAGACCAACAATTCCGGCTTGTAGCATAAGATAAAAAACGGCCGACGCGGCCAAAACGCATATTGTATCGTATTTCGCCCTAATGGCCACGGTCGCCCTCGCATCGGGCTTGACAAATGCGTAGTCGAATGGCTAAATGAATGGCACGTAGCTAGATGACTACGCATTATGGATCTTCGAAGAGATGTATTTCAGGCGATCGCTGACCCGACACGGCGGGCGATACTGCTGCTTGTCGCAACGCAGATGATGACTGCCGGAGCGATCGCCGCGAACTTCGACACGGCGCGGCCGACGATATCAAAACACCTGCGGATCTTGACCGAATGCGCACTGCTCGAAAGCGAGCAGCGCGGCCGCGAGATCTACTACAGCCTTAACCCAAAGAGTATGAAAGAGATAGCCGAATTCCTCGAACCTTTCCGCAAGATGTGGGATGCGAGGTTCAACAAACTCGATGCGGTGATGAAAAGCCGCAAGGACTAGCAATTATGGAGCAGAAAACAAAGATCGCAGCCAAAGACGGCGCTCACGACCTGACGATCACACGCGAGTTCGACCTGTCGGTCGAGCTCCTTTTCAAAGCACACGTCGAACCCGATATCCTCGAACAGTGGATGGGCACAAAGGTTATCAAACTTGATGCGCGTCGTCACGGCGGCTTTGAGTTCGAGACGAGCGACCCGCAGGGAAATGTCGTGTTTCGGGCGAATGGTACGATACACGAATTCGTTTCGGACGAGAGGATCACGCGGACATTCGAGATGGAAAACACCGATTTTCCTGTCCAACTTGAGTTCTTTGAGTTCGAGAGCCTAGGAGGCGAACGAAGCAAACTGACGATGCAGATGGTCTTCCGCTCATCTGGAGACCGCGACAAGCTACTAAGATTGCCGTTTGCACAAGGCATAAACATGGCCCACGACCGTTTGCAGGAAGTTGTTGGAAACTTGAGGTGAAGACGATGAGTAAGACAAAGAAGATCACCTATTGGGTCGCGACCGTTTGGCTCGCGTTGGGGTTATTCGCGACAGGAATCGGACAATTAGTTGGAGCGCCGGGCCAGGGCGGTGCGGATATGATGGCAAAGTTGGGCTATCCCGCATATCTTATGATCCTGCTCGGGGTATGGAAGATCCTCGCGGTCATTGCGTTGCTCATTCCAAGATTCGCATTGCTCAAGGAATGGGCGTACGCCGGTGTCTTTTTCCTAACGACGGGAGCGATATATTCGCACATTGCCGCACACGGTACCGTTGTCGAGATCTTTCCCGGCTTACTGCTGCTGACCCTCGCAGTAGTATCTTGGTATGTAAGGCCGGAGAGTAAACGCGTCGTACCGGCGGTTTAATTGGCAATTGCCAATTGGTGAATTGTAAATTTCGGAGCCGGCCGCGGCGTCGGTCCGATTCAAGCATGAGATGAAAAAACAACTATCGACCGAACAACGCATCGAACTGCTCGACACGCTGAGGAATCGGTTCGACGAGAATACCGCTCGTCACAAAGGGATAAAATGGGCCGACGTCGAGGCAAAGCTCGAAGCTAAACCCGAAAAACTTTGGTCGCTCTACGAGATGGAACGCACAGGCGGCGAACCGGATGTTGTGGGTTTTGATAAGAGGGCGGGCGAGTACGTTTTTTTTGATTGTTCAGAAGAGACGCCGAAGGGACGACGGAGTTTGTGTTTTGATCGCGACGCTTGGGACGCGCGCAAGCAGCATAAACCCGATAGCGACGCCGCGAGCGTTGCAGCAGCGATCGGCATCGATATCCTAACCGAGGACGACTACCGCGACCTTCAGCAACTCGGAGAATTCGATCTGAAGACCTCGAGCTGGATCGCAACGCCTCAAGACGTACGCGTCCTCGGCGGCGCGCTCTTTGGCGACCGACGCTTCGGCCGCGTTTTCACCTACCACAATGGTGCCGAAAGCTACTACGCCGCACGCGGCTTCCGCGGCAAACTGCGAGTCTAAGCCGCCCTCATAGACCGAGCGATCGTCCTAACCCGCCATAAACGGTGGGCATAGACTAAGACGTGAGCTCGTAGGCGGATCGAATGGCTGCCGCGAGTATTTCAACGTTTATGTCTTTTAGAGTCTTGAACCTGATGCAATAGCCGGTAACGGTTGCGTTGCCGATCGTTTTTGCATAGGTTTTGGGTAGATAATTTTTGTCTTCGAAGCCCATGATATAAACAGAGATTCCGGTTTTGTTCGCGCTCAGACCGATCTGATAAAACTCACGCGTAATTCCGTCGGCGTGTTTATGATCTCGCGAACCATAACCGATATTGGGATTGGATACGATTTTTCCCTCGGCGTTCATTCCATCCAGGAACCATAATTTACACTCCGGCTTTATGCCAAGAATCATCCGATGCAGTTCTTGTATGTCACTGCGTTTCGGCTCAGTTTGGCCGGCAATGTAGTCGTTGATCTGTTGTTGTACGTTCATTTTAAGACAAGGACTATAAAACCCCGTGCGGAGTCTCTCATCCTAACCACGTCGCTGCGCGGGCAAATTTTTCTTCCGGTGCTGCAATTCGCCAAAGATAGCGTCGTTGCAGCTGGTGGCACTCCTAGCTGTGCCCGACCGCGTTTCGCGGCAACTAGCCACGCCGTTTACGGCGTGGATCAGGACGTGGCTAATTACCCGTCAGGTCGTTACTAATCCTCTTTGATCTGCGGTGAGCCGCTTTTCACGTCGCCGTCGCGTTCGTAGGTTGCGCAGATGATCCCTTTTGGGGCGACCTGCGCGTTTGTTACTTTAAATGATGCCGGGATCGTTCCGTCCTGGAACAGACGTTTTCCGGTGCCGAGCGTGACCGGGATGATCATCAGTTCGAGCGCATCGACGAGATCGGCTTTGAACAGCGTTTGTAACATATTTGCGCTTCCAAACGCCTGGATGTCAGGCCCGTCGGTTTGTTTCAGCTCGCGAACCTTTCCTGCGAGGTCGCCGCTCAAGAAGACATTCGGCTTCCAATCGCTCGAATCGCGCGTGTTCGAGGCGACGTACTTTGTCGCGGTATTGACGTTCGGCCAGAAATTGGAATGCGTCGGCCAATACGTCTCCCAACCTTCAAAGGTCTTACGGCCCAACAGCAGATCTACCGGTTTAGCCAACCGCTCCTGCACGATAGCGCCTGTCACCTCGTCCGCAAACGGGAAAAACCACCCGCCATACTTAAACCCGTCGCCGTCATTTTCTTCGTTCTGCATGACACCATCGAGCGTCATAAATTCACATACAATTATTTTTCTCATTGTGTTCCTCCTGGAATTGTCGGGCGATAGTAATGGATGATCGCACCTGAGCCAAATTCTTTCGTGCTTGTGAGCTCGAGGATGAGAGCCTCTCTCATGTGCTTAAAAAGCGGCAAACCGCTGCCCGCGATCACCGGGTGAACGCAGAGCTGGAATTCGTCGATCAGCCCGTGACCCGTCAATGTCGAGATCAAACTTGGACTACAGGCGAAGATGTCCTTACCCGGAAGTCGTTTTAGTTCTGAGACGGTCTCTATCAGGTCACCTTTAGCGAGTTCTGCACTTTCCCAATCGACGCTCTTGAGCGTCCGCGAGAACACGAGCTTGGGAACTTTGTCGATGGCGACGGCAAACTCATCCATCGCCTTGTTTCCGCTCGGTTCTTTAACGAACGGCCGCCAGAATTCCATCAATTCGTACGTTATACGACCGTAGAGCAGGATCCCGGCGGTTCGCAGCACTTCGGTATAGTGTTGGTGCAATTCGTCGTCTGCGATCGCTGACGTGTGATCGCAGAACCCGTCGATCGTGATATTGATTGCAGCGATAACTTTCCTCATATTTCCACCTCTAGCCCTTGCAAATATTCATCTAGCTTTAAGAAGGCCTGCGAACGCGTCGCGATAGCAGTACGCGAGGAAAGAGTTCGCGAGCACGAGGAAAATGGGAATCGCCAAATTGCTTCGGTCTAGGAAAAGCCCGACCATCAGAATGTTAATGATGATCGGCGACAGGACGACAAGAGCAAGCGGTACGAACCGGCCGATGACGAGGAGAAAGCCGCAAGAGAATTCGGTGATCTTTAGCAGAAAGAAAAAATAACCCGAGGCCGCTAACCCGTCGTTAAAGGTCTTGATCGACCCTTCCATCGGAGGCGGCGTGAACATTCCGAAATACATCAGAAAAAATGTAACCGATGCAAAAAGGAACAACAGCCCCATCAACGTCCGTACCACGATCTTTGCGATCTTCATAGAATTACCTCACCACTTCGCCACATGGTTGAAACCCCCGGCTACATTCGTGTATCCGCTACGCGGCACCGGTTCTCTCAACTCCTATGACTTAGACAGAGTTTTCAAAAGCTCTTCCAGATTCTTCGATTGAGCTTCGGTTCCTTCCTTAAAGCCCATTTCGATCATTCGCTCGAGGCGTTCGAGCGATTCGTTATAGATGGAAATGTGTACCGTCGTCTTGTCGGATTTTTCGGCGAAGGTAAAGTCCCAATCGGAGCCCGGCAGTTCCATATTCTCGTTCTCGTCGGCGAATGCGTTAAAGAGCGAGAAGTGTGACTTTGGCGTGATCGACTTAAACCGCTGAAGCACCCAACGTTCTTGTCCTTCTGGGCTGACCATCGCATAAAACCTGCGACCGCCGACCTCGAAATCCATCACCTTAGTTCGCGACGAATACGGCTTCGGCGCCCACCATTGATCGAGAAGTTCGGGTTTTGTGTAAGCGTCCCAAACCAGATCGCGCACCGCGTCAAATTCGGCCGTGATCGTTACAGTTCTTGTTTCTTTATTGACAATGAACTCCATATGAATTTTCACCTCAGGTTTGTCACGAATGCACTAATAGGAACCCGGATTCGCACATTCGTGGCTGGTTGTTTTCCGTCCGAAACATTGAACGCTACGCCCTTGCTCACGCACGGGCTTCTGCATTTTTCATCACAGCCAGCACTTCGTCGAGCGACTGGTAGCTCATCTCCATCCCGTCGGTCATACCGGTTGCGAATGCCGCGTCGCGATCGGCCTTCGAGGCGAATTTGATCGTGGTCGTCACGCTTGTAATGCCGTTGGCATCCTCGAAAGCGACGGTGATGATCGACGGCTCGCTTCCCATGGAAACGCCTAGGTTGCCGGGATCGAAGATCTGGGTATGCACTAGTTTCGCGTGCGGAACGACCTCCAGAACCTCGCCGGTGAATCCGAACTCTTGATCGTTCTCGTCGCTGCGCCAACGCCAGCGATATTTTCCGCCGACGCGCATATCCATCTCGCAAACCGGCATCGACCAACCGGGAGGGCCAACGCACCAACGACGCAGCAGATCGGCTTCCATGTAGGCCCGCCACACCAATTTGGCGGGTGCATCGAAGCTTCGTTTGACGAGCACCTCGGTATCTGACGGCAGGCTTGCTTCAGCGGGTTTCATATCTTTCGCTCCTGTTTTTCTTGTTGTTTTAACTCTGCAAGCAACGCATCGAGTTGCTCGTATCGCGACTCCCAGATCTTTCGATACTGCTCTAACCAATTGTCGATCTCTTTCATTTTGTCGATCTCCAGACGGTAGTAGATCTCACGGCCGCGCGGCTCTTGCGTGATTACTTCGCATTCGGTGAGCACGCGTAAGTGCTTTGAAACCGCCTGCCGCGTCGTGTCGAAGTGCTCCGCAAGCGCGTTTGGCGTCATCGCCTGTAACGCGATCAACGCGATGATCGCTCTCCGCGTCGGGTCTGATATGGCTTGGAAAATGTCTCGTCTCATAGCATCTCAGCTGCCGTATGCAACCGAATGATTGCAAGTATAAGCGCAACTATTTGATTTCGCAAGCAGAAAATGATGTTTTTTACTTACTTGTCAGATGAACAACCGAAGGAGCGGTCATATGAGCTTTTTCCCGGATATACTACGCGACGAAGACAACGACCTGCGCAAGCAACGCCACGCCAAAGTCCATGTTAGTACCGTAGAAAAAGATCCAAAGCGACCTATGCCCCGGCGCCGAGAATCGCCATCCAGTAGCCTGTGAGGATCGTGACGGGGATAAAGGCCATCTGCGTGAAGCGTTGGTGCTCGGCGGCTTCGGTCACGGGCTAATAGACGCATCCGAGCACCGGTATAACTTAGACAAGGTGCACGACGCGAAGGATGATGCGTTTTGTGCTTGGTTTTATAATTTCGTCTTGTTTAGTGCGTTTTCGTGTTGTTTCGTGGTTACTGATTCTTAAGAGAGGTAACCACGAAATTACACGAACCTGCACGAAAAGTTACGCCTCTTTCCGCAATATCTTCTCCATCTTCATCCCATTTGCGAGTTCATCGACGAGTTTGTCGAGGTATCGGAGCTTTTGCATGAGCGAGCTTCCGATATTTTCGAGGAATCGCTTGTCCACAATGCGCAAATCTGATCGCGATGACGATCGTTTTCATGTAGAATTAGCGACGCAAACCGAAGTCAGGGTGCTGTTTATGGTGCCGAATCGTCGTTACTCGAATAAGCGATTTGTTTACAATTCTGTAAACGATGCTATACGGGAATCGGTCAAGTTCGGCATTTCTGAGGCCTTTCGAAACAACCCGATACAACTCAGCATTCTTCTTAATCTTCTTCAGCTTTGCTTCGAGACGGTCAATAAAATCATCGGCTACTTCGACTCCAGCCTCGCTAAGATAATAGTCAAGGGCTCGCTTAACATCCCGTTCGGCTGCGGAACTAAGGACGACCTTCATTTGCGGACGTGCTCTCTCAGGGACTTGAAGAATTGTTCTTCGGTAAGCACGGTCTCGGGCTTCTCGTCCATCTCGCGATCTCGTCGGAGTGCTTCCTCAACCCATCCCTCGTCCTCCTCTGTAAACGGCGACGGTAGCGAACGAATAATCCTTCCGACCAATGCCGCGCGATCTTTCTCCGACAAATTAAATACGAGTTTCTCTGCCTCTGCTATAGCTGACATATAAATAACTCCAACGCCTGATTATAGCACCGGTTTTCGCAATATCTTCTCCATCTTCTTCCCTTCTGCGAGTTCATCGACGAGTTTGTCGCTTGTTTCGGAGTTTTTGTATGAGCGGTCTTCGATATTTTCGACGCGAACTCCGCAGACTACGCCGGAATGCAGATCGAGCCTCCGATATCGGTTCGTACGAACGCCAACGCCAGCAATATTGAGACGTTTTTGGTAAATGGATCGTCGAAGGGTCTCAGGACGGAGCGATCGCACCTGGGCCTAAGCCGAACGCTCCCGGTTCTGACAAGTTCGATCACTCGCGGAATCGCGGTCGGGGCATTGACAGAATTACGGACTAACGTCAGCAAGCTGCTAAGCCTTGATTGACCATTTTTTGTCGGGAGTCCACTGATTCGAGAACTTTGACATATTGTTGCCAGATTTCGGTGCCGCGCTTTATCGATCCGGCAAGCGACACGAGTTGCCCGCGCACGTCGGACAGTTGGCGGTAGTAGGCGTAGCTCGCACTGCATTTCGCTTTAAGATCTCGCGCACTGTCGAAGCTGGACGAAAAACTTGCGTCAGCGGACTTGATCTTCACGGTGAGAGCGTTGATGCGGCTCGTCATTTCGAGATCGTAAACCTTCGATTCGGCCGCGGCATTACCGATCACGCTTGGGTGCGTCCGCAGATTCTGCAAACCCGCCGTGGCTTCGGGGTTTATCGCACTGATCTTCAATGATTCAATGTATGCGATCGCAGCCTTATCGACCTCGCCGAGTTGGGCAAGAGCATCGCCTTTTCGCCAATGGGGTTCGGCAAAGATCGAAGCCTCAGAAGAAAAGCTCATTCGTGCGTAAACTTTTTGCAGTTCGATCGCGGCGTCAAATTCAGCGACTGCCGCATAATGGTTTCCTTTTAGCTCCGAATAGACACGTCCGCGGATGATGCGGGCCCTCACGTCCGCACCGTTGAGCGCGATGCGTTTACCGGCGTAATCGGCGTACGGAATGTTGGAGAGAGCGATCTGTTCTTTCCATGCGAGTATTTTGATCTGCTTGTCGGGGTGATCGAGAAGGAGCTTTGCACGCTCATAACGGGCTAGAACGCCGAAATCCTCAGCGTTCTGGTTCGGGATGGAGGCATTAACGTTTATCGCATGATTAAAAAATTCGAGGAACTCATTGAGGGACTTCAGGTCGATCGACTTCTTCTGTTTCCGAGCCGATTCGATCCAAAAATTTGCCTCTTTGTATAGCGACTTTGCGTCCTCGTAGGTGAGTTGATCGGAGACATCGCCCTTATTTATCCGCCTTTGAAATTCGCTCTCGTGGAATAATCCGTCATCTTTTAGATTCGGGTCGTCCTTCTCGACGTTCGCGAGCGAACCTATCGCACCACCATCAGCGCAATTCGATGAGCGCAAGTAATGGACATACCGGTCAAACGGCTTATCCGGGGCCTTTCGGCCAGCGGGCTTGCAGGTATAGCCGTCCTCGGCAAAGGCCTTATATACCCATGAACCTTTCCAGGCCGGCTGCAGCGTGACGGCACGTTCGAAATTTTGCGCGGCATTCGTCTTGTCACCGAGCGATGCGTAACACTGGCCGAGCCGTAAGTGCGACCATGCATCATTCTGCTTTTGGTATTCGGCGTGCGCCATCAAGCTCTTGATCGAGCTGACGCAGCCCTGAAGATCGCGTGCGAAATAGGCGGACGCCGCCTTGCCGGTGAGCGCCTGAAACGAATTTGGGTCGATAGCGAGGGCCTTTGAGAACTGGCGGTTTGCCCCGAAGCCATTGTGGTTGGCAAGAAAAAGTTCGCCGAGGTATATTTGGTTCCAAACGTCGTCGGGCTTCTTCTGGATGGCGAAGGCGAAATCGGCACGGGCATTCATGAAGTCTTTATGACTGCCGTTGCTCTTGAAGAGTTCGAGGTGAGCTCGGCCGCGTATTACCTGGATTCCGCCAAACGCATTCGGTGCGTAGGCCAAAAACTTGTTCGCTTCTTCAATAGCCTTTGCATAATTCCCGGCGTCGAACTCCGCGGAAAATCTTTTCCCGATCGGATCAAGAAAAGTACTCTTCCAGAGCCTCTGATCGGCCGCGACGGCCTCTGCATCCATCTCCTGATACGTCTGTGCGAAAGCCCCGACAGGCGCGAACAATACGAAAATAAACACAAAAATAACCGCGGCGAGGTTGCGAAAAATCATATTGACTATTCTCTAACGCCAATCCTTTTTGTGCAAGATTTCTTCAATGCGGTAGGCGCGAAGCATTTCGTGATTGAGCAGGTGACAGAAGTATTGAGAACATCAAAGGAATGATCGAGCCTTCGCTCATTCGGCCGTCAGAATAAACGTTTCATTTTCCAGGTCCAACCAAGGAGTGACACGATAGGACTCTGCCACAATCCACGCACAAGCAGTTAGAAAGATCGACACGACAAATTCGTTCCATTGAAAAGCGCTCATTGTGCCGGCGATGATGCGAGGCGTCCAGACGACGAAGGTCAGCAGGAATAGTTGCAGAGTTACGAGCGACGCCGCAAGTCGCGGCAGGATGCCGAAGATCACGCCGAGGCCGGCGGCAATGAAGGCCGCTCCGGTAAAATACGACCAGAATACGGGCCAGATCAGCCACTCCGGCACAAGCGGAGCGGTGGCTTCGAGATATAGGAAATGGGCAAGGCCGATCGGGATCAGGCCCAAGCCGAAAATTATCCGTCCGATGCGAACACCAGTTTCACCGACGAAAAAACCTCGATCTCCTTCAGCCCGATCGTCGGCAAATGACGCGTAAAGCATCCATGCAGCGCCCAAAATTATTGATGTCGAGGACGCGGGCCACCAAGTATTGACCTGCGGGTCAAAAACGAGCCACGGCAGCCGTAGCACAAGCAGCCAGAGCAGGAGGAATACGAAAAAGACACGCGCCGAAACCTTCGCTGTCGGTTGCAAAAGCAAGCCCACGCCGCAACCGATGTAAATGAGATCGGAGAGATAGGCCAACGCCTGCCGTGCGGGAATCGACGCCGGAACCGGCTCCCAACCCGGAGCAAAATCGCCCTTTATCAAACCGATGATCGCGAGCCCGATCAAGATAACAGCAAAGACCACGCGGCTAATCGTGTTCATACGCATACATCATCCTCGGCTAGAAAAACGTCCTTCGAAACGGTCGCAAACTATGCTTGGGCGAGTCGAAAGGAAGAGATCTCTCTTAAGTCTCGATTTATTTCGGAAAAGGGGGTTGGATGCACATGAGTCGTCGATGGTTTCTTCGTCGCGGAAAAAAAATTTCCGGCGCGGTTCTTCCGCGCGAGTGACTGTCCGATCAAGTCACGCGGTTCACCGCCAACGCGAAGCGGTTCGTGGGACGCCGCCGCTGCTTCCTAATCCCAATCGTTTTTGAGCAGCAACTGTTCGATCACCGAAGCATGGTGCATCTCGTGCAGGTATACATGCCGGAACATTATAAATACCGAGTAATGGTCAAACGCTTCGTGGACGGCGGTTTTTTGCCATTCTTCGGGCGATAAGGTTTTTAGCCGCTCGACCAGGGAAGCGCGTTCGCAGACGTAGCGTTCGAGGCTCGCATCGAGATCGACCTCAAGCATCGCACCCGCCTCGTCCTCAGCCGAATTTTCGATCACCTTAATAAAAGGCTCCGGCTCCGACAAGATCAACTCAAGCCGCGCCCGAAACGAAGCATCCGACTGCGACAAATGAACCGCATGCTCATAAGCCGACCATTTACCTTCGCTCGGCCGCCGCCTCAAGATCCCCGCCGGAACCTCTCGGATCAACGGAATGATCACACCCGGCGCCGTCTCTAATGCTGAAATTAGGGTAGCTATGTTGCTCATATTTGATTCGATTCGATCCTACTCTATTAAGCAATTTAGAAGATTGAACGGCTTGCCGAAACGCAGTGCGGTCAGGCTCCTTTTATATGTAAAGTACCTGTTCAACTCTCCGTGGCTTGCCTCTCAGGCAGTGCGGTCAGGCTCGCCTGACCGTGAGGCTCCCTTAAAAAATCCTGAGGAGGCTGAGCCTCCGAAAGACTCAACGATGCCACTCGATCTTATCCCTATCCACCGCAAGCGGCTCTTCATCGAAAGGCCGTCCATGCCAGAACCGGGCACTCGACCATCTCCAGTCGTTCGGGTGATCGACATAACCCGCTCGCACAGGATTCAGATGCGTATATTGTATCCGCTGCCAAAGCATCTGCTCGCTCCACAGAACCGCACATTCGGATGTCGCTGCCATACCATGTAGTCTGAACCATCGCTGCGATGCGGTATCCGCAGCTTTTCTAGCGAATCGGTGTGCTCGTTTTCTTTAAGATGATTGATGATCCGGCGGCTGGCAATGCCTTTTACAAAGCGGAAAATTTCTTTTGAATCAATCTTGCTTTCAGTAACCAGGTGAAGATGGTCGAACATGATCACGTAGGCAAAGACCAGAAACTTTCCCGAACGTCTTGCCTCACCCAGGGCATTGCACATGATCTCGGCAAGTGCATGCGTGCGAAAGATCGGCAGGCGATCCTTAGTAACCGCTGTCAGATAAAATGCCGGGTTGTCTCGTGAAATCCTGAACATCTGTCGCAGGCTTGAGCCTGCTCCGAGGATTGTGGGGCAAGTCGCACGGTCAGGCAAGCCTGACCGCACTGCAATGCGGTAAACCAAGGAAGTTTTGGAGGTCACAGGCTTTGCCCTTCACCATTTTGAACGGCGGTCAAGCTGACCGGAGCGTAGTAAACCTGTTTCTTGGCCCTGCCAGATTGCCGTGCGGTCAGGCCTGCGTGAGCGTTGCAAGCCTGACCGCACTGCGTCGGGGCAAGCCAGGCGGGCTTCGTGAAGTACTTTCACGCCTTCGTGAGGCACTAGTTTGCCTTCCGAAGGGACTGTCTACGGCTTCGTGAGCTGGTAGTAGCTCAACGGACGCGAACTGGTACTGCTTCGTCGGCCATTTTAACCGCTTCGTGAGCGATTTGCACGGCTTCATGAGGCACTCGCAAGCCTTTCGTGAGGCACTCGCAAGCCTTTCGTGAGGCACTTACACCGCTTCGTCTCAGACTGGCGCCGCTTACTCTGGAAGTATTTATTGGACGCGTCAAGAAACGGGCCGCCAAAGGGCGACCCGCAAAAAACACTGCCGAATTCTTAGCTATTTATCCGTTCGCCACAGAGCGAGAATGGCCCCTTTGACGCAGATAGCTTTCAAACATTGATCTAGCCTGTTGATAAAACAAGATCTGCTTACCAACAGTTTGTGGGTCGTAGTTTGCAATCTTGATCGCTTCGACGTATTGCGCCATATCCAGTTCGGATAGGTTGATTGACATCGGTTCTACTTTCCAGCGAAGCTGTCCTTTCTCTTGATCGATCTCAATCAGATCCATAATACCGGTGACTAACGGATATATGAATCCAGGGGGATAGTTGTAGTCGCAAGTTCTGGTACGGAAGGTCGAGATCTTGGACTTCTTGTCATCTACTGACTTGATTCCTCCGAATCGTTTCGAAACAGAATTGTACATCGCTGGAAAATCCGCGAAGACCTTATCAAAAAAGGTCATGATCGTGCTAACTAATGCTAGTCCTGATTCGACATAAGAGTTGTCGAGGACATGCTTACCTTGCTGCTTACCGCTGATTTCCTCATGCGAGAGAATCGCATTGTAAAAGTTGATGCATTTGCTTTTCGCACGATACGTGTCAATTATGTTGAACTGCGGAATTGACTCCGGCAACAGTTGTTTCTCCTGAAGCAGTGCTAATGGAATAACGGCCATACTTATGACGTCGTCCGCTTTGATATTCCCGCTTTCGCCAGTCTTCCAGATAATCTGAAACTGGCGGTCGAGGCGCTTTTTTAATTCGTCATAGAGACCGATCTTGTTACCTTTTGCAGTGTCGGTGAGTTGGACGTTATTGTTTCTTGCTGAACAAATTTCCGCAATATAATCGTAATACTCATCGAGGGCTCCATCTTGGTCGCTTGGATAAAGTATCTCTATCGGAATCGAGAATGACTTAAACTCATCTGCTTTCGTCTTATAATCTGATACGATCGCGTCAAAGTTCCCGTCCCAGAATTCCTTACACTCCTCCCACGTCTTGAAGGAGCGTCCGTCATAAAGTTTCTCGGCGATGAATGAGGCAATTGCAAGGGCGTTGTGGCCGCCATCAGTTATTCCTTCAAACTCCGGTTTGTTGAATGAGGGTCGGACGCGATTGCGTTCAAGAATGTCGCACTGTTCTGTCGCAATCAGCATTCCCTTTGACTTGAACCAAAATAGTTCAGGCGATTCAGAAAGAGTATCCTGGATTCCTTCAGTTATTGAATTCTTTTTAGCGCTTCGTGGATTGATTTTGTTGTCAGCCGCCTTCAGAAGTTTGATAAAATCCTCGGCGTTGATGCTTGAGACTAGCTTGTTTAGTTTGACGCCTTCCGGTGAACGCTGTGGTTCCGCTGCAGATTGCAGGCGGATTATTGTGTCGCTATTTGACATCGTTTTGCTCCTTAAGCAGGGTAATTTCGTTAAGGTGGAGCAAAGAATGAAGGAAGGTCAGACAGGCTTACCCATTTCCAAATGACTTCCAATCATTTTCGCCGTGCATCTATCCAGACGCGTTCGCCGTTCATCCGAACAGCCTCTTCTCGCCGAAGATAAACAAACCCTAACACAAGTTCCCCGCGACCGCAAGCACCCACACTTCACTCAATGTAGAACTGGACGACAAATTACACTGTGGCGATGCGGTTGTAGACGGTGTCGCGTTCGACGGCTTCAACTCCGGGGCGGTGGATTAGTTGGATGATCTCTTGTTCGGTCATTTTTACTTCGCATTCGGTGGCGTAGCTGTGGGTGAGTTCGCCGCCGTCGGTGATGGTGCCGTCGGTGATGGTGCCGTCGAGGTCGTTGGTGGCGCGAAAGGGAGGCATTGGACGCTTCACGCCGCCAAGACTTCGACGTAATCGCTTCGGGACATAGGAGGTGGGATTTGTGCTCCGCTTTCGGTGAGGTCTTCGAGGTGAAACTCGATAGCTTCCTGAATGAGTTGTTTAACCTCTGCTTCGGTTTCGCCGACAGCAACACAACCGGGAAGATCCGGCACATACGCGCCCCAGCTAGTTTCTCCTTTTTCTATCACAACCATGTATCGCATAACTATTTTTTCAGTCCTGCTTGCTTAAGAACACTATTGAACGTTCCGACCGGCATGTCAATACTTTCTTTTCCGGCGATGGTAACCGTGCCCGGTTTGGCGGGATGATGAAACTGCCGATGGCTGCCGCGTTCTAACCAATGCCCAGCCATCTTTCTCGATCAGTTTTATGACATCTTTGACCTTCAAGCCGCAATTCTCTCTACTCGATTATAGACCGTATCACGTTCAACAGCCTCGAAGCCGGCGCGTTCGATCATTTCGATGATCTCCTGCTTGGTCATTTTGACTTCGTTGTTCGATTCGACGGAGTAGCTGTGGGTGAGTTCGCCGCCGTCGGTGATGGTGCCGTCGAGGTCGTTGGCGCCGAAATGGAGAGCGGTCTGGGCGGTGGCTTTGCCGAGCATCACCCAGTAGGCCTTGATGTGGTCGAAATTGTCGAGCATAAGCCGCGAGACGGCGATGGTTTTTAGGTTGTCGATGGCGTCGGGGCCGGGAAGCGTCGATAGAGCCGTTCCCGGCGGATAGAATGCCAGCGGAATGAAGCACTGGAAGCCGCCGGTCGCATCCTGCTGTTCGCGTAGGCGCACGAGATGGTCGATGCGGTCTTCGGTCGATTCGATGTGGCCGTATAGCATCGTCGCGTTCGTTTTCAGGCCCGCTATATGTACCTTTCCGGCAAGTTCGAGCCAACGATCGCCGTCGCATTTGTGATCGCAGATCCGCGAACGCGTAGGCTCGGCGAAGATCTCCGCTCCGCCGCCGGGACACGAATCCATTCCCGCAGCGTGGAGTTTTTCTATCACTTCTTCGTCGCTCATCTTGTAAAACCGTGCGAAGAAATCGAGCTCGACCATCGTTAGGGCCTTCAGGTGCAGCTTTGGGAATTCGCGTTTTAGAGACGAGAAAAGATCGGTGTAGTACTCGAAGGGAAGTTTCGAATTCAACCCGCCGACGATGTGCAGTTCGGTCGCACCTTCAGCGACCGCCGCACGGGCGATCTCGATGCCTTCTTCGACCGAATGCGTGTAAGCGCCTTCCTCGCGAGCACGCTTATAGAAACCGCAAAATTTGCAGTCGGCAACGCAGATGTTCGTGTGGTTGAAATGGCGATTTACGTTGTAATACGTCGTCAGCCCGTGCTTTCGGCGGCGAACTGTATCCGCGAGTTTGCCGAGCGCGTTGAGGTCCGCCGTATTGTAAAGCGCAACGCCTTCGTCGAACGTCAACCGCTCACCATCCTCGACCTTAAGGCCAATGTCTCTTAATATCGGGTCAAATGAAAAGCGCATATCCAAACATAATTATAAGCTAACAGGTGATAAAATTAACTAATGCTGACGGCAAAACTGGAGAGCGAACTGCTTTTGTATCAAACCGAGGACGGAAAGCTCAAAGTGCAGGTTCGTCTTCAGGACGATACCGTTTGGCTGACTCAGGCGGATATGGTTGAGTTATTCCAATCTTCCAAGTCAAATATCAGTGAACATATAAAACATATTTTTGAAGAAAAAGAGTTGAATGAATATTCAGTTGTTCGGAATTTCCGAACAACTGCCGCCGACGGCAAACAATATCACACGAACTACTACAACCTGGACGTAATTATCTCAGTCGGATACCGCGTCAAGTCATTACGCGGCACGCAATTCAGGATTTGGGCGACGGAACGCCTGCGAGAATATATTATCAAAGGCTTTACGCTGAACGACGAACTGCTGAAACAGGGCGGAGGTTATTTCGAAGAGCTTCTCGAACGTATTCGTGACATTCGCTCGGCGGAAAAGGTCTTTTATCGCAAGGTCCTCGAGATATATTCCACAAGCATTGACTATGATCCAAGTTCGGAAACGACTTAGAAATTTTTCCAGACCGTTCAAAACAAGTTGCACTGGGCGGCACACGGACACACCGCAGCGGAAGTCATTTTTCAAAGAGCAAATGCTGCGTCGCCTTTTATGGGCTTGACGAATTTCAAAGGCAAAAAGCCAACGAAGCAAGAAGCCGGAATTGCGAAAAATTATCTTAATGAAGAAGAGATCGGCATCTTGAATCGTCTGGTTTCAGCATATCTGGACATCGCCGAAATAAACGCAATGCGGCGAAAATCGATGTCAATGAACGATTGGATCGATGTTCTCGATGGTTTTATCAAAATGAGCCGACAAGACATATTGACAAATGCCGGAACCGTTTCTGCCAAGCTCGCTAAACAAAAAGTTCAACTCGAATTCGACGATTACCGGAAAAAGGCCGCGAATGACCTGTCCGCCGTGGAGCTACAATTCTTGAAAAGCCTGGAACAAGTTGAAAGGAAACTAAAGTCGAAAAAATAATTTCTGCTTTGGTATTTACTACGCCCCATCTTTATCGAATCGCGATCCATGCGGTCCCGACCTAATCGTGTGCGGGTTCGGGCAGATCGAAGAATTCGCTTTTTGTTCGATCTAGAGCCGCCGAAATAAGCCTAAAGCTGTCGGCATTCGGCTTTAGGTCGATGTATTTGTCCACGACCCGCCTTTGCCTGAAAATGACGAACGTATTCTCGACGAGCGGGTCGATCTTGTTTAGGTTTGCGTCGGTCTCGGTGTCTGCGAACGAGGGTACGAACGTAAGAGCCACATTCTTGACGTTTAGCTGCGTTCCAAGTTCCTCTAGCTGTCTTATGCGACGTTCTCGGCTGTAGTCTCGGGGATCTCCGTAAACAAAATAGACCTTCAGGAATTTTCCGCGTCTAACGCTCTCCTGTTCTAGAAACGCGATCCAGGCTCGAATGTCGTTCCAAGCGGGTTTTGTGCCGACGAAATAAAGGACGCCCTGGAATCGGCCATATCTGCACACGGGACAGGCCTCCGAGCCTTTGTCGGGACCGAACGCGTGGAATGGGCCGAACGAAGGCTGATTATCACCGATATCCAATCCGGAACGCACTTCTGCGATCTGTTTCAACGGATAGTTCGGGATATTCAGCCCGAGGATAATGTCGTGCTCGGCGATCTGTATGTCGCCTTTGATCAGCGGAAATAATGTGCCGCTGCCGCCGCGAGGCGCCGACGCCGGATGTCTTTTTCGAAATGGTATCAGCCGCTTGTCATCGTCGAAAACGAGGTCGTCGAGCCAGTATTCGTTGGCGATATCCGGCTCCTTAACCATCACGTGAATGTGCGCCGGATCTTCGCGTCCCGGATATGGACCGGGACGGATCGTTCGGATCGTGTATTTGCCATTCGGGTCTGTCTTGACCCAACCTCGAATATGACCGTGGCGCGTTTGATTCTCCGGCTTGTCGTTTCGCGTTGAATAATACCCGTCGCTATCGGTTTGGTGATAGTAAATAACGACGTTCGGGGCGGGCGTTCTGCCGTCGATCTTGAAGACAGTTCCCGTTACGATCAGCTTCTGCCCTTTTTCGTTCCAGCCCGGGCTCGTATCTTCGGCCTTGATCTCCTTCGGCATCCCGAAATACATCAACTCGCAATAACCTTCCTCGCATACGCCTCCGACCCGTTGCGATCTGTCGGCCTGCGGCGTGCGAGTTGGCTCAGGCGTTCCGGCGGACGTCGGTGTCTGCCCGCGGCTATCGCAGGAAACGAGAAGAAGGCAGAGAACGAGAGTTGCAGCGTGTAGAAATGGCCTTTGTGTTTTCATTCCTGGATGATTGCACAAAATTATGGGCGTGGCGCCGCCGAATGTAGTAAGACGTGTTTATTCTGCCGTAACCTGATGACTCGGTTGGATCTTGCTCTTGAACTCGGCCGCATAGTTCCGGCTAAGCCGCAATTCGGTGCCGTCCGAGATCACAAGATCATAGTCGCCGTTCGACCTCGATTTGAATTCTCGCACCTCCGAGAGGTTCACGATCGTCGATCGGTGGACGCGAACGAAGATGCTGCTGTCCAACTTTGCGAGGACAGACTTTAGCGTTTCATTGTGGAGATAGCGTTTTTCTTTGTGATGGATGTAGATGTACGGCGGGCTGGCCGAGAAATACAAGATATCTTTGGCTTCCAATACCATTCTCTTGGCGCCGTCGGCGACGACGATCGAACTTGCGAAAGCCGGCTCTTGACGCGCGGCGGCGCTTTCCACCAGCGGTTGAACGGGGGACTTTCTACCTTCGACCAAGCGATAGAGCGCAAGGCTCGCCGGATAGACGATCAAGAGAACAAAGCCGTATCTCGTCAGCTCGTACTCAAGCGTTTGCCTGTAGGGAAAAGTGTGTTGGTAGATAACGGCCGACAACGTCCAGATAAATGCCGGATAAACGAACAAATGAATCAAGATCGGGCCGAGACAGAGCAGAATGCTTGCAAGCTTTCCGCGATGAGTACGGGCAAGGTAGAACTGCCCGAAGATGAACGGGACAAACAGCCACCAAAATGAGCTGAACAGAAATGACTCGGAAAGGTAAAACGCTGAATGACTCTCAATCGAGGATTCCAACAGGTCAAACACGATCGTCAAAACAACACACGCGATCAGCAGAACCGCGAAAGCCGCGTATATCCTTTGTTGCGCCGTTCTGTACCTTGCGAACATCACTTTCTATACTACCACCGCGGCCAAGCTGCGAAAGGTTCCGAGAACGCGAATGGACGCGAAAACAAGAGCGGACGTGGGCGTCTGCGGTCCGATGGGAAAAAGCACCTCGAAGAATTACCTCTTGACAAGTGTGGTATCATTGTATTCAGTGCAACAACAGATGTTGCATTGGTGGGTCGGCACATCCGATCTGCGTTGCGGATCGAAGAGTGTAGCCACGGTCGTGAGACCGTGGAAAGTGTCGAGAGATGAAGTTTGGAGTTCGCGTAGCGAACGACAGTGTTTGGGCGGACGTTTGATGGACGAGATGGTGCTCTGTCGGTCGCTACGCAACCTCGAATCTGTTTGGTGGCGTGGTTCCCATAGCTTACGCTATGGGCTAAATGCTGCGGTTCGCTACGCGAACCGAGAAAGCTCGTTAGATCGTTCGCCGGTTGGCGATGGGTAGAGTTGTTTTATGAAATTCGGACAGGTTCCAGATCCTGGAGAGGTTGACTTTGCAATACCGGCGGATCATCCGGCGACGAAGGGTGTGTTTGCGTCGGAGAAGGCGAGGGGGATGGAGGTTTGGGTCGGCTGCGCGAAGTGGAACAGCAAGGACCTAAAGGGTTTTTATCCGAAGGGCGTAAAGGCGAAGGACGAGCTGCGATATTACTCGACGCAGTTCAACTCGATCGAGCTGAACGCGACATTCTATAAGCGCTATTGGGAGAGCACTTATACGAATTGGCGTGAAGGCGTCGCGGAGAACTTCAAATTCTTTCCGAAATTCAACCAGGGCGTAACGCATTATTCGCGTTTGAAAGACGTGGAACAGCGGTGCGAAGAGTTCGCTGAAAACATCGTTTTTCTAAAAGAGAAACTCGGCGTCCCGCTGCTGCAAATGCACGATAATTTCGGTGCGAAGGATTTCGATCGAGTCGAGAATTTTGTGGAGAATGTTTGGACGGCCGATATTCCGATCGCGATGGAATTTCGACGCAGCGAGTGGCACACGGACCCTGATGTTTCCGAGCGGCTATACGCCCTGATGGAGAAGCACAACATCACGAATGTGCTCGTCGATACCGCCGGCCGACGCGACCTGATGCATATGCGTATGACGACGCCGACTCCGTTCATCCGCTGGGTCGGCGCAAATCATCCGTCAGATCTTTCGCGGTTGGATGATTGGGTCGAGCGGCTTGGCATTTGGCAAAAGCAGGGAATGCGGAAACTGTATTTTTTCGTGCACCAGAACGTCGAGCAGGAATCGCCGCTGCTGTCACAATATTTCATCAAGAAGTTGAACAAGAAGCTCGGCGTTGACCTTCACATACCGCTCACGGCGAAAGATGCAGACGGCTAGACGTTTTTCACATCGCGATCTCTATTGCATAAAGACCGCGCCGCCAAATGTCGCGAGAAGGATCACGCTTACGAACGCGTTGGTCGTAAAGAATGCGGCGTTCATTCGCGAAAGATCGGTCGGTTTTATCAAAGTGTGCTGGTAGAAGAGAAGTACGCCGACCGCGATCACACCCGCGAGCGAGAGCCAGTTGAGGCCGGTGACAAGCCACAAGAAGATGAGGACGATGAAGCCTTGAAAATGAAAGATACGCGCCATCCAGAGCGCACGTGCGACGCCGATCTTTGCAGGCACCGAATAGAGGCCGGCCTTGCGGTCGAAATCAATATCCTGACACGCGTAAAGCATATCGAATCCGGCCGTCCACACAAGTACGAAGAGCGATAAAAGGATCGGCACTTCGTCAAAAAGACTGCCGCGAACTGCGATCCAAGCCGCTGACGGCGAGATCGCGAGAGCCGCTCCGAGAATGAAATGCGAGAGTGCCGTAAAGCGTTTTGCGTAGCTGTAACCGAGAATGAAAAGCAAAGCGACGGGCGACAGCGCAAAGGTGAGCCAATTTAGCGAATAGGCCGCGAGCAGAAAGATCGCGATCGATATATAAAGAAATACCCATGCGAATCCGACGCTTAACTTTCCGCTCGGAAGTTCGCGGTTCGCGGTTCGCGGATTTTGAGCATCGGTCTCGCGGTCGGCGATGCGGTTGAATGTCATCGCGGCCGAACGCGCTCCGACCATTGCGACCGTTATCCAAACGATCTGCAGGACGGTCGGCAAGCCGTTTGCCGCAAGGATCGCCCCAAGAAATGCAAGGGGCAGAGCAAAAAGGGTATGCTCGAACTTGATCATTTCGAGCGTGGTAGTAAATCGCCGCCAGGTCGTGGTCATTGCTTGAAAAAGCTAGAGTTTAGCACCTTAAGCCTCGTAAGTCGTCTCAGGGAAGGCACGTCGAACATCAATGCCAAGCGGCCGAACACATGATCTGCTGACGATCGTCCTCGCAATTCCCGCGGCGGCAGTTGCCTTGGCAGCCACCCGGAGCTTGCCGCAGACTGCCGTCTTCGCGGCTGCATTCGTGTTCGGCGGCCTGATGTTCGGGCCCGATCTCGATACACGTTCAAAGCAATACTCGCGATGGGGCGTACTTCGCTTTCTTTGGTTCCCGTATCGAACATTCTTCAAGCATCGTTCGCGATTCTCGCACGGCCTGATATTCGGCACGGCGATCCGCGTTATCTATTTTATGGGCGTCTCGTCTCTCATCTTGATCGCGGGTTCGTGGGTCTATGCGGCAGTGGCGGGCGGCAAGATAATTTCGACAGCCGAATTCGTCGAATTATGGAACGCGGCCGGACAGTTCATTCGACGATACCTCGGTAATGGCATCCTGTTGGCGATATTTGTCGGAATGTGGCTCGGTGCGGCAAGCCATACGTTCACCGACCTTGCCGGAACGTACATCAAGACCGGACGGCGTTCGAAGCTTTTTTAGCCTTTGCCGCCTGTGCGTGCGTTGACGAGCCGCGTTGCGTGTTTGCGGATCGCTTCGGGAACGTTGCGGTCTTTCTGCAGGCCGATCAGGTCGCGGAGTTGAAGGCGGTTCATTATCGACATCGAGTTGCCGAGCGGCGTGCGCGGATTCTTGGCAAGGCTCAACTGGATCAAATAGCTGCGGCCCCATTTTTTATTCATCGAGATCTGACGCAGGACTTCTTGCGGGACGGCGCGCATCGTCGCGATCTTTTCGACCTCTTGCTCGGTGATCTTCGGATTGTTGATAACCGCGGACGAGACAAGTTTGTTCGGGTCTCGGATCAGAATGTTGCGGGCTTCACGGTCGCCTTTCATACCGAGCTTGACGCGGTCCTTAACGCCCATTCGCATAATGCGATTGAGCACCGAGATGCGTTCGTTCGTAGCTTCGTCTTCGGAATGAAGTTCGCCGAGGATCTTCGCCATCACGGCCTGACGCTGTTCCTCGCTTTCCTCGTAGATCTCTTCGATGTATTCGAGACTTAGCCACGAATCGTCCGTCTCCTTGTCGAGAACCTCGATATGTTTCGCGATCAGGAGAGCGTCTTCGACCGACATCTCATTATCATCGAGGCCTTCGGCGAATTCAGCTTGTTCGAGGAATTCCGCCGCGGCTTCGTTGCCCTGGGCTCGAAGCTCACTCGCGATCTGCGCCGCGCCGCGTTCTTTCTCAAAGAATTCACGCTTTGTTTCCGCCGCGCGCCGCTCCGCTTCCGGCGAGCGGTTCGGGTTCGCGAGGATGGCGTCGATTATTGCGGAATGCCGGATCAGAAGCTGCTGATTCAGCGATATCCTTTCGAGCAATCCGCCGTCACCTGTCGTGGCCGCGAGGGTTTCGAGAGATTCGGGCGGCGTTGCGGTATTCGAAAGCACCGCTTCGTATATTTCGACTGGCATCGTTGCCGCGCGAGCGAAATGCGATAGTACGGTCGGTGCCGCGCTCTCAGAGCGCAGCATCATTTCGAGCGAATCGATAGCTTGCGTGCCGAGAGTTTCGCGGGCATTTGTTGAGAGTTCCGCATCCGCGCCGTTCGCAAGACCGACAAGGAGCTCGAGCAGGTCTTCGCCCGGCAGCGGGAGAAGACCGCGTGATGCAGCAAGCTGCGCCGGACGCGGAGCCGAACCGGTCAAGACCGCAGCGACAGCAGGATTTGCCGAATATATCTCGATGGACATAGAAAGTGCCCGGAAAAACAACGGTGAGCTAAAGCAATTCTAGCAAATGAGAGGCGAAACAGCCCTAGAGGCGAACGCTCATTTACGCGAACTGATGACAATAGAGGAAAAGTTTGCACAAATTTTCTCAAAAATGCGCTAAATTCTGTGTTTCCTGTAAAATAGATACTTTTGGAACCTAAAAATGATCAAACAAGATTTAGAAAAACTTATAACCGACAGACAGGCAAAGATCGGTGTGATCGGGCTCGGATACGTCGGTCTGCCGCTTATTGTTGAGTTCGCCCTCAAAGGGTTTTCGACCATCGGCTTCGAGGTCGATGAGAAGAAAGTGGAGCAGTTGAACGCGGGCACGTCCTACATCGTGGATGTTCCGGATGCGAATGTGGCTGAATGCGTGAATGCCGGCAGACTCGCCGCGACGATGGATTTCGGGCGTTTGGGTGAATGTGACGCGATAATCATTTGCGTCCCGACGCCGCTTCGTAAAACGAAAGATCCGGATATGAGCTTTATCCTGTCGGCCGGTGAAGAGATAAAAAAGTGCCTTCGCCGCGGACAGCTCATCATTCTCGAATCTACCACTTATCCGGGAACCACGGACGAAGTCCTCGAACCGATGTTCGAGGAGAAAGGGTTTCGCGTTGACGAAGATTTTCTGCTCGCATTTTCGCCCGAACGCGTCGATCCGGGAAATCCGCAGTTCCAAACACACAACATTCCGAAGGTCGTCGGCGGCGTCACGGACGATTCGACCGCGGTCGCTGCGATGTTATATGGACAGATCGTGAACGACGTCCATCCGGTTTCGTCGGCGCGAGTCGCAGAGGCCGCGAAATTGTGGGAGAACACGTTCAGAGCGATCAATATCGGGATGGCGAACGAGATGGCAAAGCTCTGCAATGCGCTCGGTATCGATACTTGGGAGGTCGTAAGAGCCGCGGCGACAAAACCCTTCGGCTTTATGCCGTTCTTTCCCGGTCCGGGGATCGGCGGCCACTGCATCCCGCTCGACCCGCATTATCTATCATGGAAGGCGCGCCAGCACGGCTTCGATTCGAAATTCATCAGCCTTGCCGAACAGGTGAATTCGACGATGCCGAACTATGTCTTTGACCTCGTTTCGGCGGCGTTGAATCAGCAGAAAAAGGCAGTGAACGGTTCGAAGATATTGATCCTCGGAGTCGCGTATAAAAAGGATATTGATGATATGCGCGAATCGCCCGCACTCTCGATCATCGACCTTTTGCGCGCCGACGGAGCAGAAGTCGTTTACCACGATCCGTTCGTCGCCGAGGTTACCTTCGACCACGCTTACACGATCGGGCACGGCGAGCCTCTTTATAATCAAGAACTTACGGACGAGCTGATTTCGCAGGCAGATTGCGTCGTGATCTGCACCGAACACTCGACGATCGACTACAATCGCCTGTGCGAACTCGCCGGCGTGGTCGTAGATACACGCAACGCCCTTTCACCCGAAATCCGTAAAGGCTGCAATGCCAGGATCGTCAGGCTCTAGAACGCTGAGCATGCCCGCTTGCGGGCGGCAGAGTTAAGCTACACGCGTAAGCGTGTAGATAGCGTAGACACAAAACCCAGCCCGCATTGCGGGCGGCAGAGTTAAGCTACACGCGTAAGCGTGTAGTTGAAGACGGAACAAAAAGTAAGCCCGCTTGCGGGCGACAGAATCTCTGATGGCATATACGAACCACATCTTCCACATCGTATTCGGCACTAAATGCCGTCTGCCGATGATCTCGGGCGACATTAGGTCGCGCTTCCATACATATCTAGGCGGCGTCGTTCGCGGCCTAGGCGGTGTCGCGTTAGAGATCGGCGGCGTTGCCGATCACGTGCACATCCACGTCGTACTCAAACCGACGGTTCGCTTTTCTGATTTCGTTCGTGACTTGAAAGCCAACTCGTCAAAGTGGGCAAAGGAGAATGGGATCTCGAAGTTCGCTGGCAGCGACGTTACGGGAGTTTTACGGTCAGCGAGTCGCAGGTGGCGGTCGTGCGGAGGTATGTAAGAAACCAAGAGCAGCATCATAACAAATTCGATTTTCGGACGGAGTTTGAAACTCTCTTGAAAAGTAATGGCATTCCGGTCGATGATTTTGTTTGGCAGGATTGACGTTTGGTTCTGTCGCCCGCAACGCGGCCTTGAAGAGTTTGTTGCGTTTTTCTACACGCTGACGCGTGTAGCTTGATTCTGTCGCCCGCGTTGTGGGCAAAATGAAATGAATAAAGTTCTCCTAATTGCAGGTGCGCGGCCGAATTTTATGAAGGTTGCGCCGATCTACGCTGAAATGAAGCGGCGTGGCGATATCTTTCTGCCGATGATCGTGCACACCGGCCAGCATTACGATCGGGCGATGTCGGAAGCGTTCTTCAGCGATCTGGGAATGCCTGAGCCGGATATAAATCTCGGCGTCGGTTCGGCTTCGCACACGCAGCAGACGGCGAAGATAATGACGCTCTTTGAGCCGGTCGTGGAAACCGAAAAGCCGGATTGGGTCGTTGTTGTCGGCGATGTGAATTCTACGATCGCCTGCGCGCTCGTTGCGGCGAAAATGGGCGTAAAGGTCGCGCACGTCGAAGCCGGCCTTCGTTCGCACGACCGTTCGATGCCCGAAGAGATCAACCGAATTCTAACGGATTCTATCTCCGACTTGCTTCTCACGCCATCGCCGGATGCGGACGCAACGCTCCGACGCGAAGGCGTTGAGGACGCCAAGATCCGCTTTGTCGGCAACGTGATGATCGATTCGCTGCTCGATCATTTGAAAGTTTCGGAGCGGTCGAATATTCGCGAGGATCTTAAGATCAAGCCTCAAGATTACGCCGTAACCACGCTGCATCGCCCGTCAAATGTCGATGATCGCGAGACGTTTGCGGGCATTGTCGGCGCTCTTGCCAAAATATCAGAGCGACTTCCGATCGTCTTTCCGGTTCATCCGCGAACGAGGCAGAAGCTCGCTGAATTCGACCTCGAACGCACGCTTTCCGATTCTCAAGTAAAGCTTATCGAGCCGCTCGGGTATCTAGACTTTTTGCGGCTTTACAGCGGCGCAAAACTTGTGCTGACCGATTCCGGCGGGCTGCAGGAAGAGACGACAGTGCTCGGCATCCCGTGCTTGACGCTTCGCGAGAACACCGAACGGCCGATCACGATCGAGATGGGATCGAATGTTCTTGTCGGCGTGGACCCTGAGAAAATACTCGCCGAAGCCTACGCATCGCTTGACGGACGCGGGAGCGAATCGAACATTCCGCCGCTATGGGATGGCAAGACCGCCGGGCGCATCTGCGACGCACTGGAAAAACCCGCCGCATAACTAACGCTATGCAGGCGGGCTTCTCCACGATCGGAAATTTCTCGATCTACTTCTTTTCCATCGGGTAACCGGCCTGCTTCCAAGCCTCGGTACCGCCTTTCATTGCAAAAACGTCTTTGTATCCTTTCTCGCTAAGTGTGACTGCCAGACCGGCACTCGTGTGTTCGTTCGGTCAGGAACAATAGACGATGATCTTCTTGCCTTTCGGGATCTTGCTGAACGCGGCCTCAGGGGTTCCGAATGGGATGTTGATCGCGGTCGCAATGTGTTCCATCTCATACGCAGACGGACTGCGGGAGTCGATAAAGACCGCTTCTTTCGCATCGAATGCCGTCTTTGCATCTTCGAGCGTGATACGCGGCGCTTTCGCCATCGCCTCTTCGTGCGGATCGGGCGTCGGAGTGCGGACAGCGATCGTCGCCGGAGACGAATTGTCGTTATTCTTCGAGATCGAGATCGGCGCCGCCGATTGACAGCCGGCAATGACCGCGAGACTAAATATCGTTAATAGTATTAGTAAGTTTTTCACTTTTCTCCGAATGCCGCGAGAACCTCGTCGGCGTGCTTTGAAACATCGACCTTGTCGAAGATCTTCACTATCTTGCCCTTTTCGTCGATCAAAAAGGTCTTGCGGAACGTCCCCATATATTTGCGGCCGTACATCGATTTTTCTCCCCAGACGCCGTAATCCTCAACGATCTTCTTGTCCGTATCGGCAAGCAGATCGAAAGGAAGCTGGAATTTCGAGATGAATTTCTGATGCGACTTCTCATCGTCGGTCGAAACGCCGAGAACCTTGATGCCTTTCTCGTTAAAGACCGCATCAGCGTCGCGGAACGAGCACGCTTCTTTTGTGCAGCCGGGCGTATCATCCTTTGGGTAAAAATAAAGCACAAGACGCTTTCCCTTATAATCCGAGAGCTTTACGGCATTGCCGTCCTGGTCTTTAGATGAGAAATTCGGTGCTTTATCGCCTTCTTTTAGCATTCACACTATTTTGAAGCATTTCGCTTCAAGCCGCAATACGCAAGGGACGCTATTTGCCCCTGCCAAAGTTCCATTTTAGGCCGGTCGTGAAAAGAAAATCGTTCTTTTCCGTGTTTTGGGGCGGGTCGTTGTTGAACCGATTTCCGATCGTAAAGAACACGCCGACGCGTTTGGTAACATCGACAAAGACCGTCGAGTCCGTTATGAAACGATATTCCTGAACGTCTGTAATATTCTGGTAGAAGTTGACGGTTCCCTGAAACTTGAGCCTTCCGTTGATCCTTTGTTTGAGCGCGGCGCCGGCGAGGCCTTCGGGCGTGTCCGTTTTCTCATCTGCCTGCCAAGTTCGGTTCCAAGCGAGACCCGTAAGGAGATCGAGTTCGGTCTTATCGTTCTTTATCGTGTGATGGCCGACGCCTGAACCGACGATCGAACGAAACAAAAGTTTCTTCGGGCGATCGCGCTCAAAATCATACGAGACAAAGCCGAAAATCTTCTCGTTGATGTTCCGGTCATAACGGGCGCCGCCCCAGAAAGCATTTGACGTCGTGATCGACACGCCGGACTTTCGGCTCGAGAACCAAAGGCTGCGGGCGTAAACGGTGAGTTTGTCATTTGTTCCGTCTTTGACTGCGCGAAGGCTTGTCGTCAAAGTCGCCGTCTTTGAATTGCCGGAGGCGTAGTTGTATCCGATCGTCGCGTTGCCCGTCCAGCCTTCGAGCATACCGAACGCCCTTCCGTGTCCGAATAAAGGCACGGCTTCATCTTTCTTTACAGGCTTCGACTCGGCCTTAGCCGTCTCGGTCGAACCCGCCGTGTTAGACGCCGAGGTTGCTTTCACGTCGGACCTTGCCTCCGCGTCAGGTTCCGGCGTGATCTTGTCCACCATCGATGCGGCGATCTTTATAACGCCGGCGTAAGTAGTTTCAATTTCAATGGCTTCATCCGTGCGACTAACAACGGTTCCGGTTACGCGGTCGCCGTTCTTGAGCGTGATATGGTCGGCAAGAACCGGAACTGTCGAAGCGAATAAAATGCAAAAAAGAACGAATGCTGAGATGGACTTGGTCATGTTTCTACTACCGGGGAGAATTGCCCGTACAGACAAAAATTGAAATAATCCTAACATTCTGAGGCCCGGATGTGAACGCCGGGGACGACGGACGTAACACTAAGCCGTGAAACTATTCTCCGAAAAGAAAGCTCTTGAGGAACTCACTTGGATGAGGGACAGCTTTGCTGCCCGCATTCGTGATGGCTTCGAGCACGCAGCAAAAGACTGTCTAAGTTGTGAAACTAAAGGTGCTTGCTGTCTCGACGCGCATTTTGTGAATGTGCGAATTTCAAGGCTTGAAGCTACCGCAATGAGGGCCGCTATCCGCGAATTGCCAGCGGACATTCAGGAGAAAGTTGTCGTACGGGCGGCGGCGGCCATCGAGAAATACGGTCTACGTTCGGCAGAAGACCACGAAGTTGCGACGTATGCGTGCCCACTTTTTGAGCCTGCGATCGGCTGCCTGGTCCATTCGACGGCAAAGCCGTTCCCGTGCATAGCTCACGCTTGTTACGAGGATCGCGAAGATCTGCCGCCGGACGAACTGCTCACTTCCGCCGAGATCGCGATCGCCAACTTAAACCGAAAAGTTTACGGTAAACCTACGGCAACGCTGCCGATCCCGATCGCGGTGATCGAGAGCGTCGCTAAAGCTACTTGACCGAGAGTTCAAACGGCATTAACGCCATTGCCTCGCCATTCTTCATTCGATCGAGCATTGCGGCGTAACGGAATGCACGGCGGACGTCCGCAGGCATTTGCGAGAGCAACTGATCTTGAGTTTGTTTGGCTTTCGCGTCCTGGTCCCGGCTTCCGCCAAAAAGCGATTGGAGCCACGGCGTGCCGACAGGATAGAGCACACGCTTAACGTCTTTGTCCGCAGGGAGTTGCGCAAGTTCCTTGGCGACAGCTATCGCCTTTTCCAGCCCGCCGAAATCATCCACAAGCCCGTTCGCCTTTGCCTGCGTTCCGGTCCAGACACGGCCTTGGGCGATCGCGTTGATCGCTTCCGGGGTCTGATTGCGGCCCTTTGCCACTTTTGGTACAAAGCTGTCGTAATAGATCGCGTTCGCCTGTTCGACCATCTTATTACGCTCTTCGGGCGTCCACTTGACCGTTTCGCGGAAGATACCGGCGTTCTTGCCGCGCATCACGTATTCATTCGAGACGCCGAGCCAATCGTAAAGACCTTTGACGACGGGCTTGCCCATAAAAAGGCCGATCGAGCCTGTGATCGTTGTCGGTTCGGCGATGATCTTATTCGCATTGCAGGCAACATAGTAGCCGCCTGACGCCGCAACGTCGCTCATCGAGACGACGACCGGTTTTTTCGCTTTTGCATCTTCGATCGCCTTCCACATCAGATCCGAAGCAAGCGCCGATCCGCCCGGTGAATCGACGCGAAGGACGATAGCCTTTATCGAATCATCTGCCGCAGCGGTATTGACCGCTTTGACGATCGTGTCGGAGCCGGCCATTTCGCCGTTCAAAATTCCGTTCGAAGAACTGCCCGTGTTTATCGTGCCCGAGATGAATACGACCGCGACCTTTTCGCCGTTGCTCAGGCCGACCGAATCTGACGGAATCTCGCGGTATCGTGCCCCGCTGATCGTTTTCAGTTCTTTATCGGCAGCATAACCGAGACGTTCTTTCAGGACATTATCAACCTCGCTGCGATAGAGCGCATCGTCGATCAGACCGAGCGATTTTGCCTGCGCGGGCGTGTAAGGAGCGTTGTCGATGATAGCCTTTACGTCTTCGACAGATTTTGAACGCGCCTTTGCAATGGCGTCGGTGTACTGGCCGAAGTATTCATCAAGGATCGCGTCGATGACCTCGCGCTGACCATCGCCCATTTGGGTCTTGGTGTATTGATCCGGCGCATTCTTATATTTCGGACCGATCTGAATGACGTCGGCCTCAATGCCGAGTTTGTCGAGCGAGCCTTTGTAGAACATGGCTTCGGCGGCAAATCCGTTTATGAGCAGATCGCCCGGCGGCGGCACAAAGATCTTGTCTGCGGCGGTTGCGATGTAATATTCCTTGTTGGAACCGAGTTCAAGATACGCATAGACAGGTTTTCCGCCCGTGCGGAAATCGGTGATCGTCTCACGAAGTTCCTCGGCTTTGCCCCAGCCGATCCCCGGAAAATTGATATCAAGGAGAACGGCACTGATGCGACCGTCAACTTTCGCTTTTCGCAGTTGGGTCAGGAGGTTGGTGAATGACTGCTCCTGGTCGATGCCGAGAGCGCGTTCGAAAGGCTGGTCCGGTACGTAATCCGGCAGCGAACCGCTAACGTTAAGCACCAAAACGCTGTTCTGCGGAACACTCGGCCTGCTGAGCGATTCAAAAAGGAGGGCGACAATAATGATCCCGACAAGACATACGATAAGCAGGCCGGCAACAACGCCGAATGCGATCTTTGCGGATTTCGAGAGAGCCATAAAATTTCTTTCCTTGAATTCGAACACTGTCGCCGACGTCGGCCCGCGTTCATACAAAGCTTAGAGTATATTACGGCATCTAAGGCCTTAAAGTTTGTTCGCTCTATATCACTCCTGCATATCTCGCGAAATAGACGGTTTCGCGAAGCCACTGTATAGTCAGAACTTATGGCAAAGAAAGGGAATATCCTTATCTGCGATGACGAAGAGATAATGCGCGACGTGCTTGAGACGATCCTCTCAAGCGCGGGCTACAAGGTCGATCTTGCCAAAACGGGTGAAGAAGCTCTCGAAGCATATTCGCACAAGGCTTACGACACCGTCCTGATGGACGTTTCGATGCCGGGCATCGGCGGCTTGACGGCGCTCGAACGCCTTATCGCGATGGATCCGGAAGCGATCGTGCTTATGATCACCGCGTACGCAACTTTCGACACGGCGATCTCGGCTTGGGAAAAGGGTGCCGCGGGCGTTATTCGAAAGCCATTCCAGAACGAACAGATATTGTCATTTGTCGCACGCGGTATTCGAGACCGGCGAAATCAGGAAGAGCGTCGTCACCTTCGGCAGGCGATGGTCAAGAGCGTCGAGCGTGACGGCTTTATTGGCCGCTCCGACGTGATGGAGGATATTTTTCGCCTGGTCGAAAGGGTCGCTCAGGCGCGTTCCACCGTCCTTATCACGGGCGAAAGCGGAACGGGAAAAGAGCTTGTCGCAAAAGCGATCCACGCATCGAGTCCGCGTTCAGACGAGCCTTTTATCATCGTAAATTGCTCGAATATTCCCGCTGAGCTGCTCGAATCCGAGCTTTTCGGCCACACAAAAGGCGCATTCACCGGTGCCGTGAGCGCAAAAAAAGGTCTCTTTGAGGCTGCCGATGGCGGTTCGATATTCCTGGACGAGATCGGCGACCTGCGGCCGGAAATTCAAGTCAAGTTGCTCCGGGTCATTCAAGAGAGGGAATTCACGCCGCTCGGAGATGTTTCGCCGACGAAGGTTGACGTTCGGATCGTTGCCGCGACCAACGTCGATCTTAAGGAGGCGGTAAAAAGCAATGCGTTTCGCGAGGATCTTTATTATCGTCTGTCGGTCGTGCCCATCGAGCTTCCACCGCTTCGCGAACGCCGTGAAGACATCCTGCCGCTTGCGCAGCATTTTATTCGCAAATATTCGGAAGAGAACGGTCGCGAGATGAGCGACGCCGTCTCGCCGGATGTGCTCGCGCTTCTTGAAGCCTATCCATACCCCGGAAATGTGCGCGAACTCGAAAATATAATCGAACGCGCCGTAGTGATCGCGCCTGGAAGTGAGATCACGGTCGAGTGCCTGCGGCCTGAGGTTACGGACCCGAAGCTTGTTCACGATATGATGCAGAAATCCGAAGGCACGTCCGAAGAGATCGATATTTCGAATGGCGTCGATTTCTATGATGAGGTGAAGAAGTTCGAGGTCGATCTTATACGGCGTGCGCTTGACCAGACAGCGGGCCACCAATCCCGCGCCGCACGGCTTTTAGGACTGAATGCGACGACATTGAATTCGAAGATCAAGAATCACCACATTCCGACGAAAAACGTTTAAGGTTCGAAATGAAAAATTCGGATATAATGCCGATGCACCGCACGCAATGCTTTTTTCATCAACTGCATCAGGAACAACCGTCAGATCGCTCGGCGCAGGCGATCTGATCGACCGAACGGTTCGGCTGTATCGCCGAAATTTCGGAGTTTTTATGCTGATCGCGGCGCCGCCTGTCGTTGTGGGAACGCTGCTCGCTCTCGGCTGGTCGATCGTGACGCGAACCGTGATCTTTCCCGGAGCTGCCGTCGCTCCAACCGACACGGCGACGTACTACTTCACTCTCGTCATCGGAACGGCGAACGTATGGTTCGTAGAGGTTGTCGCGACGCTTGTCGTGATGGGAGGAGCGTCGCGAAACTTCGTCCGCAATCTGCTTTTTGACGAACCGATCTCGTTCCGGCAGACGTATGCGAACTGTCTCTCGCGGATCTGGAGCCTTCTCGTCGCATCGACGCTTATTACGATCGGCGTTACTATCGTTGGCCTCGTCGCTGTCTATGTCGGACTGATCGCGATCTTTATTCCGGTCGGGCTTTCTGCCTTTCTACTATCGGGCATTCCGCCGCTTGCGGTCGTCGTAGGACTTGTCGTCGGCCTTGCTGTCCTTTACGGCGTCCTTTGGCTCACGCTCTTGATCGTTTCGCGCGTTGCGTTCGTACCGCAGGCGATCCTCGTTGAAGGCCTCGGCGTCGGCGCGGCTTTCGGGCGAAGTTCGTCATTCTCAACCTGGAGCGTACGCCGCCTGATGGCGCTGCTCGTTTTTACAACGGTCGCCACTGTCGCGGCCCTCGCGATCCTGTATGTCCCGCTTGCCTGGTTCACTTGGGCGAACGGCGTCGAGCTTACGGAGTTTGACGTTATGCCGGTCTGGCTCGCAGTTGTCTATTCGCTGATCGGTCAGCTCTGTTTTATGCTGCTTTCGCCGGTTTGGATGATCGGGCTCTCGCTTCTTTACGTTGATACGCGTATCCGAAGCGAAGCCTACGACATCGAGCTTCTCGCGACGCGTCGTCTCGGCGAGATACCGGATCTTCCGCCGGACTATTTCAATCCGCTTCAGCCCGCGCTCGGTCACACGAAGAACAGGACGACTACGCCCGCACAAAGCGGCACTGCAGCATCGAACTCGATGCTCGGACTCGAATGAGATTCAAGGCTTCCATTTCCGCTCTCCTCGTCGTGATGATCTTCGCGGCGGGCGCTTTCGGCGCCACGCTGACCGACTATGCCGATCGAGTTCGCATCGCGCAGGGTGCGGCAAGTGACTTGCAGAAGGCAGCCTCTTCCGGCCCGATAAGTAAAGACGCGGAAGAACGTCTGCTTGGCATCATCGAAACATCGCTGCCTGAGACGGAAAAGGTCGATGCTCCCGGCACAACGATCGCGACCGATTACGCCTGGCTTCACGAAGATATCAACCAATACCGCGCGGCGAAAACTATCGAACTGCGTCGGGAGATACTTGATTCACTCACCGCTCGCTTGCAAGCGATCAAGGACGGCGTCTTGGACTTGGTCGAGGCCGAGAAGGCCGCTCCGACAAAGGATTCGGACAAAGAGGCGTTGGGCAAGATCCTGCAGCGGGAAGAATACAAAACCGTCGAACCGCAGGAATCGCCCCTGACCGCTCTTCTGCAGCGTGTTCTGAACTGGCTCTTCAGCCGCTATCCGAAACAAGACGTATTGCCCGCGACCACGCCGGGGATGCCGAATCTTGCGTCGTTCCTGCAGATCTTGTTATTCCTCGGCGTCGCCGTCGGCCTAGGCTTTATCGCGTACAAGCTTGCTCCGCATTTTCTGCCGAGGTTTAGAAAAGACAGCAGTCGCAAACGGGAACGTATCGTTCTCGGCGAGGTCATCGGCGAGGATACGACATCGCACGATCTTTTTTCCGAAGCTGAGGAACTCGCGCGTTCGGGTCAGCTTACGCTTGCCATCAGAAAGGCTTATATCGCTGCGCTCTGCGGCCTCGAAGACCATCGCCTTCTCAAGCTCGTCAAGCATAAGACGAATCGCGATTATCTTTTCGATCTGCGAAAGCGCCGAGAGATCGTCGCGGAGATGAGCGATATTACGAAGGAATTCGAACTTCATTGGTATGGCGCTAAAGAATCGACGGCTGAGGATTGGGCTCGCGTCGCCGCTCTATACCAACAAGCTCTTGAAAAGGCGGAGCGGGCCTAGAATGAAACAAAAGCTGATCCTGATATTTGGTTTCGTTCTTATGCTCGGGCTGCTCGTTGCGCTCAACGCTCTGTCGGTTCAGCAAAAGGCCGAGGTGCCGGCCAACGAACTGAATCCTAACCGTTCGAGCTACAACACCGATCCAACGGGATTTCACGCCTTCTACACGCTGCTCTCTGAGACGGGACGGAAGACCGTCAGGTGGCAGAATAAAACGAGCGCGCTCGACGCTCACGATGCTCCCGGAACATTCGTGATAGTCGGCCCGCTTAAGAAGGAAATTTCCGAGACTGAACGCGGCGAGATACTTCGTTGGGTCGCGAACGGCGGAAAGCTCGTTGTCATCGACCGCAGCCCGGACGCCGCTTTTGTGAGCGATGGCGGCGAACCGTCATTCACGATCGACCCGATGCGCGCTGGCTTCCCATTCCTTGACGAAGCCGGGATGAAAGAGCCGACAAGGGACGTGCCGCCTGCGTTGCCCGTGCAGCCAACGGTTTTTACGGTCAATGTGGGCAGTATCCAGCCATCGCGATTCGGCGCCTACATTCGCTGGCCTGCACGGACGAGCGAGAGCGACGAACCCGAACCCGACGCCTCGACGCAAACGCCGCCGCCGCCGAAGGTATTCACGGTTAACGACAATGTATTCTCGGGCGAACCGGTCGCCGATCTTAAAACCGACGGCAAAGCGATCGTCGTCAGCCGAACGTACGGCAGCGGCAGGATCGTGATCCTTACGGATCCTTTCGTGCTGTCGAATCACGGGATCTCGCTGCTTGATAACGCCCAACTTGGCGTGAATCTCGTCGCCGCAAGGTCGGGAGAAACGATCGCCTTCGATGAATACCATCACGGTTTTGGCTCGAATGAGAATCGGATGGTCGAGTATTTCAAGGGAACGCCGGTGGTAGCGATCTTCTTGCAGTTCTTCCTGATCGCGGGACTGATCCTTTTCTCGCAGAGCCGACGGTTCGCCCGCCCTCTGCCTACAAAAGAGCCGGATCGCCTAACAAAGCTTGAGTATCTCTCCGCAATGGCCGAACTGCAGCGTCGCACAGGCTCGTACGATCTTGCGGTCGAGAATATCTATCGCGAATTTCGCCGTCGTGCCGCTCGCCTCGTCGGCGTCGATGCAAAAACGGTGTCGAACGCCGACCTCGCACGGCTTATCGCATCGCGTGCGGGCAAAGAACCGGCCGCGGTCGAGGATGTTCTACTGAGTGCCGAAGATGTAATGCACGACGTTCGTCCCAGTCGGTCGGAAGCGAATCGCGTTGTCGCCGGCATTCGAGAGCTTGAGGCCGCATTGAATCTCACGCGCAGGAAGGCATCCGCAAAATGAATATTGCGGAATTGGCCCTCTTACTCTTCATTTTTCTGATCACGAGCATCGTCGGCGTCGTTACGGGCAGCAATTCGCTGATAACTGTGCCCGTGATGTTCCAATTCCATATCGAACCGCGCGTTGCTGTCGCGACGAATATGTTCGGCCTTGTTTTTATGACGGCGGGCAGCACGATCCCGTTCCTTCGGCAGAAAACCGTCGATCTTAAAAAGGTCTCGCCGCTGCTCATTATCACTGCGGTGAGTTCTGCGTTGGGGGCGATGCTCGTCAGCTACATATCGGCCGACGGAATAAAAACTCTCGTCTCCGTCTCGATGATCGCGGTTGCGATATTCGTCCTTGTAAAACCGGGCTCCGGAACTTCGGAAGAAGCCAAAGCCGTTACGCCAGGAAAATTGGCATACGCTCTCGCGTTCGGGCTTGGGGTTTACGGCGGATTATTCAGCGGCGGATATGTAACGATAATGACGGTCGTGCTCGTCGCATTCTTCGGAATGCGTTTCTCCGAATCGATCGCCGCCACGAAACTCATAAATCTAGTCTCCTCGGGAATTGCCAGCACTCTTTTTATGTGGCAGGGTTTGGTAAACTACACGCTTGGGTTTTGGCTTGCGGTTACGATGTTCATCGGCGGTTATATCGGCGCTCATTACGCCGCGAGAATGAACGATGTTTGGCTGAAACGGATCTTCCTTGCAGCAGTTCTACTACTTGCGATAAAGATAATTTACGACGTGATCTTCTGAACAAGATGCTAAATGTAACTCCACAATTCGTCGCCCATATTCGCCGCGAACTTTCGAAAACAGTGGTCGGCCAATACGCCGCGATCGAGCAGATACTCATCGGGATGCTCGCCGAGGGCCACGCGCTGCTCGAAGGCGTACCGGGAACCGCGAAAACCCTCACGATCAAGACGCTCGCGCAGATACTCGGTTCACAGTATTCGCGTATTCAGTTCACGCCCGACCTAATGCCGTCCGATATTACGGGCACGAATGTTTTCAATATGCGGACGTCTGAATTCAATCTGCGTCGAGGGCCGATATTCACCGACATCCTGCTCGCGGACGAGATCAACCGCACTCCGCCGAAAACGCAAGCCGCTCTCCTTGAAGCGATGGAAGAGCGGCAGACGACCATTGACGGTGAGTCGTACAAACTTTCGCCGATATTTACGGTGCTTGCGACCGAGAATCCGATCGAATACGAGGGGACCTATCCGCTGCCTGAGGCGCAGCTCGATCGATTTCTCCTAAAGATCCTGATCGATTATCCGGCCGAGACCGAGGAGCAGGAGATCGTTGCGCGTTGGGACGCAGGGTTTAATTCGCGCCGCCTCGAGCAGGTAGATATCGTGCCGATCGATGATCCGTCCGCCCTGCAGCAATGCAGATTCGAGGTGCGGAATATGCGTGCAGAGGCGGGCGTGCAGAAATATATCGTCGATATGACCCGAAGGACGCGAAATCACCCTGCGGTTCTCTACGGGGCAAGCCCGAGAGCCTCGATCGCGCTGCTGCTCTGCTCAAAGGCACTCGCGGCGATCAGAGAACGCGACTTTCCGACGCCGGATGACGTCCGCGATGTTGCGCTGCCCGTGCTGCGGCACCGACTTTCGCTGCGTGCCGAGGCCGAGCTTGACGGCGCAACGACAGACAGCGTTATTTCGGATATCCTAACGACGCTCGAAGTCCCGCGCTAAGGCGCGAGGGCGAACTATTCTTCCGTTTTTCCTTTCTTTGCAGATTTGGCAGGAACCTTTTTGGATTCCGTCGCCGAAGCCGCGGGCTTCTCCGTCGTTTTGGCGGGAGTTGCCGTTGTTTTCGGCGGCGTTGCGGTGCCGGGCGGATTTTTTACTGCCGTATTCGCCGCGTTATTCTTTGGCGTATTTGTCGGCTCAGGCTCCTGTGTCTTGGGAACAGGAACAAGGATAACGCCGCCTTCGTTCGGCATAAAGACGCTGCCGCCCGGCTGAACTGTAACTCTCTCTCCCGGCGGGCCAATGGCCTGCGGCGGGATGCCGTTCTGCGGATTCTGCGGATTCTGCGGGAATTGCGATCCGGCGAGCGGGCCGGTCGTTGTGCCGCTAAGCGGCGCTCCGGCAGGCGGCATCACGCCGTTCGCCCACGCGTTGTAGCCGTCTCCACCCGGCGTAGCTCCATTCAAATAGGGGTCTTGGAGAGAGCTTGGGTCGCCGATCGGCGCGCTTTTTAGCAGAGCTTCTTCCTGTGCTCCGGTAGCCGGATTTATCGGCTGCACGGGCAGGCTGCCTTCATCGACCTTCATAGTTACGGTCGGATCGCTGCCTCTTGAATACGTCGCGTAAATGAATACGCCTGCCAGAACGACAATGCCGCACAACGCTATGAACGCGGTCTGCCAGATGTTGTGCTTTTTCGACGCTTTCGGAAGAATCGCATTGCCGCCCGATTCCGCATATATACGATCGAGATCCTCGCGGAATGCGGTCGCCGACGGATAGCGTAATTCCGGGTCGGGAGCGGTCGCAGTTTCGATTATCGGCGTAAGCTCCGGATGAATGTTCTCGGGCAGAGCATCGGCAGCGCCATCGACCGTTGCGGGCCCGGCGAGCATTCGTTTTAGGATCTTGCCAAGTGCGTATGTGTCCGAACGCGTGTCAGCGATCGGATATGCATTGCTCTGTTCGGGAGCTAAGTATTCAGAATCTTTATCACCCGGAATATCGAACCTTTCGCCGCCAAAGCCATAAACCTTCGCGTCTGACCCGCTCTCCACAAGCACCTTCTTGGGCGACAAAGCGCCGTGCAGAACGCCGCGTTCGTGAGCTGCTTCTAGAGCCTGCGCGATATCTCGAGCGATGCCAATGGCCTGAATTTGCGGCAGCGGTCGCGTGATGAGCGAATCGAGCAGTTCGGCATTGACGTTCTCGTAAACCGCGTAAACATTGCCTCGCGAGTCCTCGCCGTAATCCTCAAGGCGAAGCGCGTTCGGATGCGAAATACCGCCCGCGATACGCGCGCGATCAAGAAATTTCTTCGCCCATCGGCCATCGACCGAAAACGCTCTCGGGAGCAATTCGAGGATCAAGGGCGTCGCGCGGGATTCGTGCACGGCGCGAAAGAGATCGCCGGAATCACTTTCTAAAATGAGCGATTCGATGCGATATTTATCCGCTACAAGTTTTCCGATCAGGTCGCTGGTCATCTTTAATTAGAACGCTTTCATTCGGCCCAAGTTGCAAGTAAACACCAAAAACGGCGTCTATGCCACAAAATAATACGGCGGCAACCCACGCGAGACTTAAGATCTCCGCAAAGGTGCCGCCGGTTTTACAAATGTCGAGTCGTCGCTGCTTAGAGCTTAACGAAGACCACGAGCAGTGCGAAGAGCACGAGTGACTCGATCATGGCGAGGCCGATGATCATAAGCGTCATTACCGAGCCGGAAGCGCCGGGATTACGCGCGGCACCTTCAGCGGCACGCGAACCGACCAAGCCCTGGCCGATACCTGCGAGGCCGGCGACGAGGCCGAAACCGAGACCGGCACCGAGAGCCTTTGCGCTGCTGACGGTGAATTCGTTATCGGCTGCACCGGCACCCTGTGCCATTGCCGCCATGCTGAGAAGAGCGATCGCGAGCGTTGCGAAAGCAATATGTTTAATGTTCTTCATTGTTATCTCCTATTTTATAAGATTCGAAGATATTCGTTTTTCCGTTCGTCGTTTCGAGAACAATGTGCAGGGCGTTATTATTTCGCCTCGCTTCCGGTATGCACTTGATTTTATACTCCGTAGAGTCAAGGCTCCTGCCGCGTGCGGGCATATCATGCTATAAAACGCACATCATTTTTGATTCCGAGTCATCGGGTCGCTTTTATCTTCAAATATCGAGTGTCCGCAAAGATCGAGCGGGCGAAAACTTTACAAAACTTACGCGTGCGCCGCAGCCGGTTCGGCATTTTCCGCATCGTGCTCGTGCTCGTCATGCGGTTCGTGCGTTACTTCGCCGATGTAGATCATCGAGAGCAGCGAGAATACGAGCGTCTGCACGAACGCAACGAAAACACCCAATCCGGTCAATGCCAGCGGCAGAAGGAAATGCGTGTACGGCGGATAGATATTCGTGATCTCGACGAAAACCTTTTCGTCCGAGAACATATTCGCGAAAAGTCGTACGCCGAGCGTGAAGGGCCTGAAAACGTTGCTTATCAGCTCGATACAGAATATCAAGCCCGTGATAACAGCTAGGAACCAAGGGAGCCGCGGCCCCGCGAGGTGCGCAACGTGCTTTCCGACACCGTTCTCCCTGATGCCAACGTAGTTGTAGTAGATGAACGACGACAGGCCAAGGGCGTATGTTACGTTCACTGACGCGGTCGGCGACATGAACATCGGGAACTGCCCCATCAAATTCGAGATCAGGATCAGTACTGCGAATGTCGCAACAACGGGGAAATATTTTTGGCCGTGGCTGCCGACGACGCTTTCGAGCAGGTCGCGGACGGCGAGATAGCCGGCTTCGAGCGTCAACTGCCCGCCCGCCGGATCGTCTTCCGAAAGCTTGCCTTTGAGCAGGTAGATCACAAACACCGAAAGGATACACGCGATCACGAACATCACCGTGTACCAAGGGATCGCCGTCTCAGGGCTGTACGGAGCGTTAAAGACCACCTCGGGAGTCGTACCGAAATGGGCGAAGAATTTATCCCAAAGCGGTTTAGTGTAGGCGATCTGAAACCTATAAACAGGTTCGCCCAAGTAGTGGTTCAGGAATTCTACGATCAGCGGGGTATGCTCGCCGCCTTCTGCTAAAAGAAACATTTCTATCTTCGACTCTTAAAAATACTATTAAATCCGTCCAACACTACGGCCACAGCGAATGCTGAAAGCCCAATTAGAACTGCTGCGATCGGCAACACATCAAGCTTATAAATTCCCCAAAGAACGACGCCCAAAGCGAGATATCGGAGAATGAAGCGTGCCGCCGGGAAGATCGATCGCTGCCCTTCGGCTTGTTGAGCGAACAGGCCTTTTGTCGAACTTTCGAGCCAAAGGAAATTCACAACCGACAAAAACCCGCCGACCACGATGCCGACACAAAACCGCACATTTCCAAATATCAAGCCCGCGACCGCTGCCGCTGCAATGGCGACGGCCATCAGAGCGAAGATCCTTGCACGCGAATATACGCGAATGCCCGTTTCTGGATCCGTTTGGACGCCCATCGCGAAACGGGTATTCTACCCCGAAATCGAGGCAAAAATCAAAACCAAAGGGCTTTGTAAGATCGAAAACCGGAATTGCCTGTCAGTCTTGGCGGTTTCGCGATGAAAGCAGCGGATTCACCTTTGGGGCTGAATTGTTCGGAAAGATACGCGAAGTGATGCGAAAAAGCTGAAAAAAACCGATCGCGGCACCCAAAATTACACCCAAAACGATGCCCCACGGTGCGCTCCCGATGAGCAGATCGACGAGCCAGCCGAGAAATACCATAAATGCGATCGCACCGGAAAATGCGATCCCGGCCGACCAGCCAAGTCCGAACCGCCGAGCATTTTCATCCGCCGAGGCCGGCGTAAATGATTCTAAAATAAAGGGTTCGTCGTCCTTGGCAGGCTCCGGGTCAAAAAGCGAAAGGGAGTTTCCGGGTTCTCTTGCAAAGTTTGACTCAGTTTCAACGGTCGCGGCGGGTTCGGGGGCAGAAACCGCTTTTTGCGGTTCTGCATCTTCTCCGTACGGATCTTGCCAATCTTGACTCATCGCTTTTCGCGTATAATGACAGTTTCGCTCGGCGAATTCAATTCGTATATGGTTCCGCGCCATGCGATCCTGCGGGAGAGGAGAGCCGCGATCGAGTTCACGAGAAAGACGACCGGCGTGAGAAACGAAAGCGCGGTCTGCGAAAGGAACTGCATCCGTAAGAGCGTGTCGTATTCCGCCAGCGAAAGACGGACCGCATTAAGCCGCATCAATGCTTTCCCGGCCGTGAGCCCTGCGACCGCAACAAATACGCCAAGGGCAAGGGCAAACTGGACCGAAAATGGTTCGGACGCGAACACGATGCAGACGCTTGCTAACAACACGCCGCAGAACACCGCGGAACCTATCATCGACATTATCCACAAGCCTGGAGAATAGACACGTGTGATCTTCATCTGCCGCGTCGTGAATTCGAGCATATCGCGAATGGTGCGATCTTCGAGGCTCGCGCACATCGCACACGGGACGAATTCGATCGCGAGCCCGGCATTGCGCACGGCTCGCGTTACGGCGAAATCGTCGCTCAAAGCTCCCTGCCAATGCTCTCTGACGCCGAGCTTTTCAAAATTCGTGCGGCTGACGGCCATCGATCCGCCCCAGCAGAAGTTCGTTTTCGTATTGCGGCCAAGCGCGCTCGCGACCGAGGCGTTCCACACCGATGCGAGAGCGGAACCGAGCCGCCAACGTTCTGAGACCAGCCAACGATAGCCTGTCGCCGCCCCGACGCCGGCCTCTAAAGCAGCCTTGGAAAGCGAGGCAAGCCATGCACTGCCCGTTCGCGCATCCGAGTCCACGAACGCGAATACGACGCTGCGTTCGTCTGCGTGCGGGATCGCGTGCAGGAGATTCGCGATCTTCTGGCTCGTTCCCTTTGCTTTTGGAGCTACGAGAAGCTTCGCGGAAACCCGCGGGTTCGCAAATTTAGCGATCGCCTTGACTATCGGCTGTACCGCTTCATCCTTCTCGTCATCGACGATGAAAATGATCTCGTATTCGCGATATTCCTGCAAAAAAAGCCTTTCGAGATTCTCCGAAAAACCCGGATCCACGCCGCGGCACGGGGCGAATATCGTCGCAAAATGCTGTTCCTCGGCGACCGGCGCAGCAACGCGCTCGCGAATGAAGCGCGCATAGTCGATGCCGCTGCGAAATGCTTTTAAGCTCAGCCAGATCAGGATCGCAGCAAAAAAGTAATAGACGTAGATCAAGGGTGAGTTCAGCGGCTCGGCGGCCGGTCAATAGAACGTTCGATCAGCGGCCGTAGCTGGTCGAAAGTGCGGTCGATCGCTCCGCGATTGTTATTCATCGCGGCCTTGGCGCGTTCGCCGAGGCCATTGCGTTTTTCAGGCCGATCAAGCAAAGAACAAAACTCCGTCGCAAGCGAGGTCGGCGCGTCATTAAGGGCGTCTTCAGGAAGTTGAAAAAGCGCGTCCCGCTCAACGAATTCCTCGACGATCGCCTTAAAATTGTGCGTGTAAGGGCCGGTGATGATCGCCTTGCCGGCGGCGGCGGGTTCGAGAATGCTTTGGCCGCCGTGCTCGATCAAACTTCCGCCGACGAAGACGATCTCGGCAAGCGGAAAGGCCGCCCGAAGTTCTCCGATCGAATCGAGCAATATCACTTCCGCCGCCGCGTCCTTATCGCTCGGCGTCGCCGACCTTCGCACCGACTGAAACCCAGACTCCGCGATCAGGCGCGCAACTTCATCGAACCGCTCTGGATGGCGCGGCGCGATCATCAGCCGCGGAAGCGCCTCGCGGGTTTTCTCCCAAGTTTTACGAAAAGCTTCGAGTACGATCCGCTCTTCCGGTTCGTGCGTACTCGCCGCAATTATGAGCGGCGCTCCATCGGTCGATCCAAAACGCGCGCGGAATGCGTCGGTAAGACTCTCTTCCGTTTCCGTGATCGAATGGTCGAATTTCAGATTCCCCGTAACCTTGACCTTGCTCGCACGCATACCGAGAGCCATAAAGCGGTTCGCGTCCGCACTCGTCTGTATCAGAGCACGGTCAAAGTACCCGAAGAGCCGCTTCATCGTCGTCTTAAAGGCGGCGTAACGCTTGAACGAGCGTTCGGACATTCTGCCGTTGACGAGGGCGATGCGCGTGTGTGCTTTGCAGGATTCGCGGATGAGATTGAGCCAAAGCTCCGTCTCGATTATGACGAGCAAAGTCGGGCGAAAATGCCGCAGCACGCGCCGAACGCTCCGGCGCCAGTCGAACGGGACGTAAAACACCGCATCGGCGTCTTTGAAGATATCTTTCGCCAGGTTTTGGCCCGTGCGTGTTGTGGTCGAGACGATGAGCCGGGCGTTCGGGAACTCGGCGCGAAGACGATCGACAAGCGGCCGCGCGGCGTTTGTCTCGCCGACCGAGACGCAATGGAGCCAAACGGTCTTGCGTTCATCTGGCGTAAATGCGGGCAAAAAGAAACTTAGCCTTTGGAAGAATCCGGCCGCGCGCTTTCCCCCGACGATGCCGCTGACCGCAAAAACGGGCAGCAGCGCGAGAAAAGCGAGCGTATAGACAAGGCTGTAAAGGAAGAACATTGCAACTCCCCGAAATAGATAAAGTCGCAAAAAGCGTGAAGTTGCAATATCCGAGACTTATTTCACGCGTTCCAGATAGCGCGATTCAGCCGGATTTACGCGGATCTTCTCGCCCTCGACGATAAAAGGCGGCACTTGCAGCGTTACGCCATTCTCAAGCGTCGCAGGCTTATTCGAGTTCGAAGCCGTCGCGCCTTTCATAACCGGTTCGGTCGTCGAAACGGTCAATTCCATCGAAGCCGGAAGCGTGATGCCGATCGGCGAACCGTTATAGAACTCGACCTCGATCGTTAAGTTCGGCATTAACCACTGAGCCGAATCGCCAAGATCGTCTTCGGTCAAAGCAACCTGCTCGTAAGTCTCATTATTCATAAAATGATGATGAGAACCGTCCGAGTATAGGTAATCCATCTTGTGCTGTTCGAGAACGATCCTCTCCAGCGTGTCATTGGATCGAAAGCGGTATTCGAACGAGTTTCCGGTCAGCAAGTTACGAAGCCTTGCCTGCACCATTGCCCGCAAATTGCCGGGCGTGTGATGATGAAACTCCATTACTTTGACCGGCGCTCCCTCGTGCAGGATCACCATTCCTTTTCTGATATCGTTAGCTGAAATTGCCATAAAATTGAAAAACTCCTTTGTCCATCTGCATCGATCGGCAAAGATGCAAAAAACAAAGGAGTAAGTTTATGTTTCGCGCCCGCTTTTTGTCTAGCGGACGGTGATAAGAAACTCGAATTTGCCCTTCCACGGATCGGCCTTCTTGCATTCGGTAACCGTAATTATATAGTCGCCGGCCGCTGTCGGATCGACCTCGTTACGGTCGTGGCAATCGGCAGCCATATCCTGTTCGTAACTCGAGCCCTTGGGTGGCGTGACAGAGATCGTAATGGAGTTATCCCCTGAATTATTAGTGGTTAGCGTTTGCCCGGCGCGAACTCGGATGACGAATGTGCGCTTAGACTTCCAACTTGAGAGCGTTCCCTGGACGGTCTTTTCGGTCGTTCCTCGGGCAAATTTAATCCTCGTCTGGCCTTTTTGCGCATAAGTCGTTGCCGAGAAGGCAAAGGTCATCAAAGCTAATACTGTTACTGCAACAAAGTTCTTCATTTCTATTTTTCCTTGTCGCCGAATGGAAGCGGCGGCGGTTCTTCGCCGGGTTTCGGCGCCTCGCGGTTCATACCAGCATATATTCCGATGATCTGATCGACCCATTCTTTTGCCTCTGCCATATCGGGATCAACTTCGAGAGCTTTTCGGTAATCCCCAAGCGCGGACGGATACTGGCGGGCGTCGGTCAGAGCCATGCCGCGGTTGAAATAAGCCTTGGCGAGGGCCTTCTTGGCGTCCGCATTCTTGCTCGACTTCTTGACCGCCGCATCGGCCGTTTTGATCGCCTCGTCAAATTTCTTTGTATCGATGGGCGTTCCGCTCTGCGTCCATTTAGACTTTGGCTTAGATGGATCGACCGCTCCGGCCGGACCGGGACCCGTCGGTTCATTCGAATGCGCAACAACCGACTGTTCCGGCATTTTTGCCGAATTCGAAGCAGCCGAATTGTCCGACACGCGAACGGCGTTCGAACTGCACGCCGCAATGGCGACGCCTGAGATCAGGACGATAAGTTTTCCGATGTTTTTCATTTTTTCTCTACGTAAGGCCTTGCCTGGACTATGAATACTTTGCCGTCAATTATTCCCCACTCTATATCCTGAGCGGTCGAACCGCCAAAGGCGCGTTTTATCGCGGCGGCGGCCTTTGCGAGAGAGCGTGCCTCAACGTTGGTGAGAACACGCTGATCTTTTCCCGCGCAGGTCTCTCTCGCGGGACGAAGATCGCCCTTTTCATCGAACTCAAGAGCGCTCTGCTGTTGCGAGAGGGTTTTGACCGTAATGGAATTTGCCATTTGGCTGTAAAGCAATTGCTCAGGTATGCCGTCGTTATCAACGACCTTCGAATTGTGTCCGCAGACGGCGGAGATATAGACGACGTCGCGGGCGCGGTCGTCGAAAGGATCTTTCGTGATCATCACGCCGCCTTTTTTCATATTGACGCCGACTTGAACGAGGGCTGACATATAGACGTCCGTTTGGCTTACATAATTTCGAACGCGGGCCTCATATGCGTCAAAATTCCAAAGCGACGCCCAAACTTTTTTTACGGCCGTGATGAGCGATTCATCGTCGATCACGTTCGGAACGCTCGAATAAAGCCCGGCGCCGCTGAAATTCGGCAGATCCTCGCTGTTCGACGAACTACGTACAAAGACGGGCTTTCCGCCGAGTTGTGTGTGCCAGCGCTCGAGTATCTCTTTCTTTAACGCGTCATCGAACTTGCCATCGACGATCTTCTGACGGAATTCGACGAGTTTTTGCCGCCGAATTCGCGGATTGTGGACAAAATCATTGTTGTCGGTGAGCTTGAGAATGATGTCGTCGAATCCATTCTCCTGCATAAATTTGTCATACCAATGGAATGGGATGCCGAAGCCGTCCGGGATCGTTACGCCCGGCACCTTCTTATTGATCATCTCGCCGAGATTTGCGGCTTTTGACCCGTAGGATATGCTGTCGCGCTTTCGCATAGCGGCGAGCGGTGCAAGCTTAGTTGTCGTTAGATTTACGGGCGGTATCTGATCGTCCGGGGGATTAGGTATGTCTTCGGAACGCGTTACACGCTCAAAAGAGTAATCGTTCGGGCGCGCGTCAAGCTTTATCCAATACGTATTCAGGCCGCGAAAGAGCTTGTCGGCGTCCTTGATGTAGATATTCGGGATGCCCCAGCCGCGTGCAAGGATGTTGACGTGCGAAAGCGGCGACGAAGGCTTTGCGACGATTATCCCGCGAACCGGCGGCAGAGACTGCGGCAGTTCGCGAAGGACGAGGATCTCGTTGTCTCCGATCTCGACAGTGTCGTCGAGCTTTTCGATAATGTGCAGGCGTCCGACCGTACTTCCAGTATTGAGGGCGAGATATACCTGGTTGCGATTGAGTTCGTCCTGCGAAACGCGTCCGATGCCGAGATCGTCCGAAGCGGCCGTCTGACGGTCGGAATTCGGCTTGAAACTGACGTGTGTGTAGAATGCGGCGTTTATCGTATCGCCGGCGAGCTTGATCAGCTCGCTCGTCGCCATATCACCTTCCCAAAGCTCCCATGTGAAGCGCTCGATCGGTTCCTGCCACGCGATGGTCCCGACGATGAACCTGCGGCCCGTGTCGATATAGATCGGCTTGAAGATATCAGCCCCGCGCGGGACAAGATACGTCGCAAGAAGAAAGTCCTTGTGGAAGCGGAATCTCTGCGAATTGATAAAGTAGATCTTATTTTTCGCGAGGCGGTCGATCACGAACATCACGTGCGGCAGTGCGTACGGAGTTCCTTGCTGATAGACGCGAGCGAGCGAGTCGAATGCCGGTCGCGACGGAATGATTTTGAGCGAATCGTTCTTTGACGCGGTGATCTTCGGCCGCGGTTGTGTTGGGCTGTCGCCTCTTGTGCGTTCGCCCGGAGCCTGGCCGAAGCTCGCACCGGCGAATGCCGCGAAAGCGAGGAATGCCGCGAGAAAGAGGGGATTCAAAAACTTACTTCTCATTGAAAAAACTTCTATCTACGCAGTCGTCCGCCCATTTAGTTCTTTCTTTTTAAAGAAACGGTCGCGAAAATCCAGAGCGTCATCCGGGCTTTCCTGGACAAAGCCGAGGTCGTGAATGATCCCGTCCTGCAGCCGATAGATCCATCCGTGAATGATGAGTTTCTGGCCGCGGGACCACGCATCGGTTACGACGGTCGTATCGGCAGTATTGATGACCTGGCGTGCGACATTCAATTCGCATAAACGATCGACGCGGTTCTCGCCTTCGAGGTTGTCCAAATCGTCGGCGTAAAGATACGCGGTCTCGCGTATCAACTGGAGCCAATTGTCGATAAGGCCGTGGCCGATCGTCTCGAGAGCGGCTCGTACGCCGCCGCAGCCGTAATGTCCACAGACTATCACATGCTCGACCTTCAGAACGTCAACCGCGAATTGGAGGACCGAAAGGCAGTTAAGATCGCCGTGGGCGACGATATTCGAGATGTTGCGATGGACGAAGACCTCGCCCGGCTGCACGCCCATGATCTGATTGGCGGGAACTCGGCTGTCCGAACATCCGATCCAAAGGTATTCCGGCGATTGCAGAGCGGCGAGCTTTGCAAAGAAATCCGGTTCGGCCTCGACCTGTTTTGCCGCCCATTTTTGGTTGTTGTCGAGCAGGCGTTTTATGCGTTCCATTAGAACATTCTATTCGGTTCGGACGCCTTGGACAAAACTCGAGGCCCTTCACGATCCGTGCGGCTCGTCTTTCGGTTCCGCCGGATCCATCGCCTTCGGTCGGGCGTCTATCCTCGCTTTCAGCCGAAAGCGGTAGCCGAGAAAGAACATCGACACCGCCAAAATGAACATCGGGAATGTCCAATCGGCGTCGTCCGCGCGAAAGAAATAGGCGAATGCCGCGAGGAACAATAGGCCCGAGAAATAAAGAATGAATTCGAGGCGGCGTGGGGACATTTTTAACGGGCGGCCTGATCGAACCCTTTTCCGGAAAGATATGCCGAAACCGCACGAAACATTCGCAGCAGCCGCCGTACGATCTTTGGCAGGAACCATAGGAAAAGGATCAGAAAGACGATGAGAATGACGGCGATCACGATCGGCGCAAAGACGGCGAGCAGAGTGCCGACGAAGGCAATGACGTCCTCGACGATCGAGAGCGTCCAGTTCGAAATAGGTTCGGGCGAGAGGTTCGCAGTTACGCGTGCGGCAGTCTTTGTACCGTGCGATGCGAAGGCCAATCCGCCGCCAAGAAGCGCCGCCGAGATCGTTATCGCCGGGTCAAGTTGGCTCGTCGCGGCATACGCAACGACCGCGCCTGCGGGCACGCGAATGAACGTATGAACAACGTCCCAAACGCTGTCAACATACGGGATCTTGTCGGCGGCGAATTCTACGATGTACAAACCGCCCGCAATGCCGATGATCCACCAATTATCTAGAGCTTCAAGCCCGCCGGGCAGTTTTACGCCCGCAAATTTCTGAAGCAGGCCGAGCATCGAGACCGTCGCATAAAGGTTGATGCCGGAGGTCCATGCCGAACCAAGAGCGAGAGACAATGTAGATAACCATTCCATCGTTTTAGGCCGGCGAACTTCCTGTCGCCCCAGGCTATTCTTCGCTCGCTTCCTCTTCGGCTTCCTTTTTGAAGCCGAATTTCTCTAAGCGATACTGCAATGTACGAAAAGTCAGGCCGAGGAGTTTGGCCGATCTTGTGATGTTGTTATCGGTCCGATCCATTGCCTGCATAATTAGGCTGCGTTCGAGGTCTTCGAAGTTTATTCCGTCTTCGGGCAGCTTGAAATCGGTGCTTGCGTCAATTGCCGCGGGACGGACGGCGTTCGTCATCTCGGGCGGCAGGTCATCGAATGTAACCGTGTCATTCTCGCAGAGCAGTATCGAACGCTCGATCGCGGATTCGAGCTGCCGGACGTTCCCCGGATACGCGTATTCGTCAAGCAATTTGCGAGCCTTCGTGTCGATCTTTATTTTGTGGTCGGTTCCGCGCGTATGCTTTTTGACAAAATAGTCGATCAGCACGGGAATGTCCGTGCGCCTTTCGCGAAGCGGCGGCAGTTCGATCGAGAGCACGTTCAGGCGATAGTAAAGGTCTTCGCGAAAACGCTTTTCTTCGACCATATGCAGAAGGTCGCGGTTCGTTGCCGCGACCACGCGAACATCGACGTCGATCTCTTTCACGCCGCCGACACGCCGTATCTGCTTTTCCTGAAGCGCACGCAGGATCTTCGCCTGGAGCGATATATCCAATTCGCCGATCTCATCGAGGAAGAGCGTGCCGCCGTGCGCGATCTCGAAGAGGCCGTTCTTGTCGGAAACCGCGCCCGTGAACGAACCCTTTTCGTGGCCGAAAAGCTCGCTCTCGATCAGATTCTCGTTGATCGCCGCGCAATTCACCGCCTGAAACGCTTCATTCGCACGCAGACTGTTCGTGTGGATCGAGCGTGCGATCAGCTCCTTTCCCGTGCCGCTTTCGCCGCGGATGAGCACGGTCGAATTCGATTTGGCGATCTTTAAGATCAGCTTTTTGACCTTGTCCATCTCGGGCGAAACGGAGACGATCTCGGCGTCGAGCGTCGAGAGTTTCTTTAACGCACGTGAAACCGTTTCGAGCAGCTTTTCGCTGTCATAAGGCTTTTGCAGATACTCGAATGCGCCCAGACGCATCGCATCCACGGCCGAATCGACCGAGCCGTGCGCCGTCAGCAAAATGACGATGATCGACTTATCAAAATCGGTAAGCGATTTGAGCAGATCGAGGCCGCTCATTCCCGTCATCTTCAGGTCCGTCAGAACGAGGTCGAAATGCCTGTCGGCAACGAACTTCATCGCCGCCTCGCCCGAGCTTGCGCTCGTTACGTCATAACCTTCGCCCGACAATATCTCGTCGAGTATCTCTCTTTGATTTTTCTCGTCATCAACGACGAGGATGGATTTACGAGCCATAAAATAATTTCACCACATAGGAGCATAGAAACATAGGGAAGGAAAAAGCGACATCTATGCGGTCTATGTTTCTATGTGGTCATTTTCCGCAGTCGGCAATCGAACGACAAACTTCGTCCCCTCTGCTTCCGTCGATTCAACTTCGATCCTGCCGTTATGAATATCGACGATCTTCTTCACGATCGCGAGGCCGAGGCCCGTGCCCGTTTCTTTTGTTGAAAAATACGGTTCGAAGATCGACTCGAGGTTCTCCGACGGAATGCCGCGACCCGTGTCCGCGATCTCAAAATTGACGAATTTACCGTCGTCGGACGGCCGAATGCGAACGTTGAGTTTTCCGCCTGTGCCTTCCATCGCCTGCACGGCATTGATGAAAAGATTATTAAAGACCGAGCGCAGGAATTGAGGGTCGCCGATGATCTGCGGGGCGTTCTCGTGCTCGGAAACCGATATGACGATGCCTTTTTCCTCGGCTTGCGCTTCGATTATACGGAGCGAATCCTCGACAACGACGCGTGCGTCGATCGGCCGCAGATCCGCGGTCGCTGGCCGCGAATAGTTCAAAAAGTCCGTGATCTGGCGGTTGATCCTCGCGACCTCTTCTTTTAGCTGTAGCGTAAGTTTGTCGAACTTGGCTTTCTTCTCGTCGTCGGTCGGCGCGAACTTGCTCCTCAGATGGTCGAGCGTGAGATTGATGTAATTCAAAGGATTGCGTATCTCGTGCGCGATCGCCGAACCCAAACGTCCGACGACCGCAGACTTTTCCGCCTGCTGGAGCTTTGCTTCGAGCTCGGTCTTCTTTTCGAGTTCGGCGGTCATTTCGTTGAAATTCGACGCAAGCCGTCCAAGCTCATCCGTCCGCGTTTCATTGACGCGTACGCTCAGGTTGCCGTCCGCGATCTCTCGCGCCGCATTCGAAATATCCGCGATCGGCCGCGTAAAGCGAAATACGAGCAGGATCGTGATGAGCGACGAAATAAGCAGGATCGCGAGCGTGTATAGCAGCGGTTGTGCGGCCCGCTCGGCTGCGGCGGTCTTATCGTTATAGAGAAGCACCATTACGTACCAGCGGCCTTTGCTCGTTTCGATCGGAATTGCGTGAGCTTCGCCGTCGTGCTCTTCGCTTCCGGTCGCCGGCCGATTCGGGAATTTCGTCACGTCCGCGCCGAGGCGTTTGCCTTCGAGCAAAGGCGGTAAGTCCTTAAGATCGCTTAACTTTTTGTAGATTATCTCGCCGTTCGGCTCGGAAGTCGGCAGATTGTCGGCAGAAAGCGAGTCGAACACGCGCCATTCGTTATCGACGACGATAATGTCCTGAACGCGGCGCTTTGATTCGTCGTCAAGCAGCGTCTGGCCGGGCAGTTCGACGAGGTCACGAATGCGGTCCGGGCTCGTAACGCTGCTGATGCCGACGGCAAAGCCCGCAACTATCGCCCTTTCCTGCCTTTCACGCAGCGCGTAGTTCTCTTGCTGGGTCCTCAGATTCAAAAGATATTGGACGCCGAGCGTCGCGATCAGAAGAAGCGCGAGGATCACGACGAGCCGTCCGCGAAATGTGCTTAGAAAGGGCATACCGAAGTTCGACCGATAGGAACACTTATAGCTGTCATCAAAAGTACTTGCAAAGGAGAGACTTTGAATGTTAAGCTATCGCTTAGTTTGCACGCAAACTCGGACCGCCTCAAGACGCGTTGGCTGGTCCTTCCGAAAACACAAAACATTTCACTTTCTCTTCCCGTATTCAAGGCATTGAGGTTTATGTCCCTACGAAAAGTTGCTCTTCGGTCGCTCGTTAGTTGGCTTGCGGCCATGGTTTTGTTGTCCGGCGTTGCGATGGCTCAGAAGAAGCCGAAGACTTCCGCTAAGTCTAAAGCGACGACTGCAAAGGAGACGAGGAAATCTTCGTCGAAGTCTTCACACACGGCGAAACGGGACTCTAAGCCCTCCTCGAAACAGAAGGCCGTCGCAAAGAAGGACGACAAAAAGAGCAAAAGCAAAAAGGACAAAGCCTCCGCCAAACGCGATCGGGACGACGACAGGGCATCATCCAAAAAAGGTTCGAAAGCGGACCGTAAACGCGAAACGGCGGAACGCCGACGGCGCGAAGCTGAGCGCCGCGCCGCCGAACTTGCGGAACGCCGACGCCGCGAAGCCGCCGCCCGTGAGGCTCGCGAGAGGAAATTGGCATTTGAACGCGGCCTTCGCACCGAGACGGTCGCAAATATCGCCGCTGATAGTACGGAAGGCGAGGATATGAACGTCCGCCGCATCGCGGTAGACGCACTTGGCGGCCACGCCGGTTCCGTCGTCGTGATGGACGCGCAGACGGGCAAGGTGCTTACCGTCGTAAATCAGGATTGGGCAGTTCGTTCCAGCATCAAGCCTTGTTCGACGATCAAACTCGTTACCGGCGTCGCCGGCGTCAACGAAGGCATTATCGACAAAGCGGACGGTTCGATCGAGAATGTTGCGACCAACCGCAAACTCGATGACGCTGTTGCGTATTCCGATAATGGATATTTTCAACGCGTCGGCAAGATCCTCGGCAATGAGAAGATGATCGAGTACGCACGCGATCTCGGCCTCGGACAGCCGACCGGCATCAATCTCGTCGGCGAAACGCCCGGCCGCCTTGCGATCGGGAACAATAACGCACGTATTTATTCGCACGGCGATGATTTCGAGGTCAGTACGATCCAACTCGCCGTAATGGCCGCCGCGATCACGAATGGCGGACACCGAGTTCTGCCGCGTATTCCGCGCAATTCAGTCGAAAAAACTCGCTTTCAGACGTTCTATAAAGCAGACGTCGATCTTCCGCAGACGAACGTCCGACGGCTCATTCCCGGAATGATGGGTGCGGCAGAATACGGCACCGCACGACGCGGAATGGATCAGGATCTCGGCGTTGCCGGCAAGACCGGTTCGTGCATCGATAAAGGCTCGTGGGTCGGGCTTTTTGCCTCCGTTGCTCCGGTCGAACAGCCGAAATATGCGATCGCCGTCATCACACGCGGCCAGAGCGAACGCGGACGCTACGCCGCCGGCATTGCCGCACAGATATATCACGCACTCGCGGGAACCATTACACGGACCGACCGCAACCTTGCTCAGACAGAATTTCACATAATGCCAAAGAACGCGGCGGTTGCTAAGAAGGCCGTCATCGATGACGACGAGTCCGACGAAACCGACACGCTTGCCGACGGCAGCGATAATTTGCAGGCCCAACCCGATGGACGCAACGTGATCATCGTCGGAAGCGCCCAACGCGACACGGCAAAGCCCGAAAAGCTCGTAAAACGCACCGGCGATTCGAAGCCGCTGTTTCCATCAGTTGTGATCACGCCCGAAGAGGCCGCAAAGAAGAAGCGCGAACGAATGGCGAACCCGCAGTAAGCCTGAAAATCTCGATCCTGTGAGGGAAACGAGCGTTCGAGACCGTGCGAACGGTTCGTATGGTCGGATCGTCGCCGTACCTTTAGCGTAGCTCTGGTCGTCCATCGCCTCTGCGGTCAGATCCGAGTTTCTTGCGCGCGGAAGTCAAAGGCCGAGTTGACCTCGCATTTTTCGCGTGCATCCGGAACGCTTTTGATGGGCTAAAGGACAGCTTTTGGCTTGACAGGCGGGCTGATCGTGCGTGATTATTTAATCTTCATTTGACCGCACATAACGGATTTACCGGATATGCGAAAGCTTTCGCGCATTTGCAAAGCCTTGCAACTCGCGATGGCGTAAAAACATCTGATTTCACGCTAAACCAAAGTCCGACGGCGGACTCGGGGGATCAAGCAAGTAACGCAACACGCTCGCCGGGCGGCAACGCGGCGGAGGATTTAAGGAATGAAGACGATTTTTCGATACAGTGTCATGGGCGCGGCTCTCGCGGTCTTTCTTACAACGGCGGGAATGTCCGTCTTTGCACAAGACGCTTGTGCAGATTCGGCGACCCGCGATGCTCTCGATAAGACGATCCGCGAGAATTCGACCATAAAGACAAAGGAAGCCCGCAAGAAGACCGCCGACGCCGGAAAGGAATTTCTCGAGAAGTTCGGCGCTTGCAAAGATGAGGCAGGCAACTTGATCGGTGCCGATTTCGTTGAGTGGCTCAAGGCAAAGGTGCCAGTATATGAAAAGATCTACAAGCAGATGGAGCTAGACGAAAAGGCTGCCGGCTTGGAGAAGCAGTTCTTTTCGGGCATTACGGCGAAGAGTTGGGCTCAGGTCTATGCGAGCGGCAAAGAGTTGCTGGCTATGGACCCCGAAAAATATCGTCCGGCGGAGATCGTGCTCGGCTCGATCGGATACGACGAAACGGCAAAGAACCCCCGCGTTACGACTTGGAACGACGACACGCTGAAATACGCGAAGCAGTCGATCGCCGACCTCGAAAGCGGAAAGAAGTTCGAGCCGCTCGGCTTTGCGCCATACAGCTACAAGGACAAGGACGAGGCTCTCGGCTGGCTGAACTACACGATCGGCTACATCCTTTCGTTCGACAAGAACGACAAGAAGCAGGGCGTTGCGTATCTCTACAAAGCGAGCCAGGCAAAGTCAACGACCGCCACGATCCCCGACGTTTACCGTTCGATCGGTTCGTACTACATCGACGAGATGAACAAGCGGATCGAGGAACTTCAGACCCTCGTAAAGGCACAGGTTCCGACCGATACCGAAGAGGTCAAGGCGGCAAAGGTCGCTGAGATCAAGGCAAAACAGGGAATGGTGAACGGAACCGCCGAGCGTGCGCTCAACGCCTTTGCCCACGCAGTTGCTCTTGCGAACAAAGATACGAAGAACGCCGCTTATGCGACGGCCGTTACCGACACCGCAAAGCAGATCTACGGCATCCGATTCGGCAAGCCGGATGGTTTTGACGCCTATATCTCGACGGCGAACGCAGCGGCTCTTGCGAACCCTTCGACCGCTATCGAACCGGTGATCGACGCCGACACGAGTGCCGAGGCTCCGGCCACGACGCCGGCGACCTCGAAACCGGCCGCTTCGACCTCGACCCCGAAACCGGGAACGGCCGCTAAGGCGGCCTCCGAATCGGCTAAGTCGAAAGGGACTCGCCAGTAGGCCTTTAGAACAGATCCTCAGATCCTTTTAGCCGGACGTCTCGTAGATCGAAGCGTCCGGCTTCTTTTTTTGCTAAACTTTTCCTCTATGTCAGCGAATCTCAGCGACCTTGAAAAGGCGATCGGTCACAGCTTTCGCGACATCAAGTTTCTGGAACGCGCCGTAACGCATCGTTCGTGGGTCTTTGAGAATATTGCCGTCGGGAGCCATACCGCCGCCCGTGAGTCCGAGAACGAGGTGCTCGAATTCCTAGGCGATTCGGTCGTCGGGCTTGCTGTCGCCGAAAGTCTTTTCGCGCTTCATCCGACGCTTGATGAAGGCGACCTGACGCTTATGAAGCATCATCTCGTCTCGACCTCGACCCTTGCGAGCGCCGGTGATGCGATCGAGATCGGCAAGTTCCTGCGTATCGGCCGCGGCGAAGAGAAGACGGGCGGTAGGAAGAAAAATGCGCTGCTTGCGAATACCGTCGAGGCCGTGATCGGTGCAGTTTTTCTCGACAGCGGGTATATTGCCGCACGCGCTGCGGTAAAACGCCTCATCGGCAAAGATATAAAGGCAGCGACGCCCGAACGCTCGCTGGATTATAAATCGCTGCTACAGGAAAAACTCCAGGCCGCGAAACTCAAGGCCCCGGCCTACGAGCTTCTTCGAACTGACGGCCCGCCGCACGATCGGAAGTTCTTTGTCGAAGCAGTTTGGGAAGGCGGCAGCTCGACCGGCGAAGGCCAGTCGATAAAGGCCGCCGAGATGTTGGCCGCACGAGCGGCTATCGACGTCCTTGCCGCCGGTGAAGGGAAATAGGTTACGCCTCGGCAGTATCACGTTTTTTTTATGAGTGAAGAGAAAGAAATGCCGGTCGTCAAAACGGTCGGCGAAGAGAACAAAAAGAGCGAGTATAAGGGCCCGCCGAAATCCACGTTTCGTGAATATTTCGAGTCCTTGGTCATCACGTTGATAATGGCGCTCTTTGGAATGACGTTCATCGTTCAGGCCGTAACGGTACCAACCGGCTCGATGCAGAACACTATACTCGTCGGCGATTATCTGCTCGTGAATAAGTTCATTTTCACGCCCGGCGGCCATGAACTGCCGTTCCTCCCCCAGCGTGAGATCAAACGCGGCGACATTATCGTCTTCAAATATCCGGGCAACCGCGTGCGTCCGAAACAAGACAGAGACCGTCCGGGCGGGCCGCTCGAGGCCTACAAGCTTAACTACGTAAAACGCGTCATTGCGCTGCCGGGCGAGACGGTAGAATTTCGCGACAATCACGTTTACATCAATGGCGAACTGCTTCCCGAACACCGCATTATCGGCGATTCGCCAAGCCGCGAGGCAGCGCTCGATACGCACGAGTTCGAGGAGCGAAAGCCCGAAGATAAGTGGGACGTCTATTATTCTCGGGAGACGATGGACGAAGTGAATGCCGGCGGGCATTTGCCGACGTCGCAGTATGAATTCGCGACAAAGGGCAAGACGATGACCGTGCCGCCGAATAATTTCTTTTGCATGGGCGATAGCCGCGATGACAGCGAAGACAGCCGCTTCTGGGGCTTCGTGCCGCGCGATCTGATCATCGGTCGCGCGATGTTCGTCTATTGGTCGTGCGACCGCGAGGCCTCGAACGGCAGTATGCTGGGCTGCATTACAAACCCGCGTCTTAACCGTATCGGCAAGCTGATCCGATAACTTTTCGATGGATATAAAGTTCAGCAGTTCCGTTCAGAAGGCACGCGCCGACCGCGCGCCGATCGTCGCTCTCGAATCGACCGTCATTTCGCACGGCCTGCCGTTCCCGCAGAATCTGGAAACCGCATTCGGCGTCGAAGAGATCGTCCGTTCCGTCGGAGCGACGCCGGGAACGATCGCCGTGCTCGACGGCGCGGTCTGCTGCGGCGTCTCGCGTGACGAACTCAACCGCCTTGCGACCGAGGACGGCATCCGAAAGATCTCGCGTCGTGACATCGCCGTCGCAACCGCAAAACGCCTGACAGCCGCGACGACCGTTGCGACAACGACACTGGTCGCACACGCCGCCGGGATCGAGGTCCTTGCGACGGGCGGCATCGGCGGCGTCCACCGCGGATACTCTGCTGATGTGTCGGCCGACCTTCCGGAACTTGCGAACACGCCGATCACAATTGTCTGTTCAGGACCGAAGATAATTCTCGACGTCGCGGCCACGCGCGAATGGCTCGAAACATACGGCATCACCGTTCTCGGCTGGAAATGCGACGAGATGCCGGGATTCTATTCGCGTACGAGCGGCTTAGCCGTCGATGAAAGGGTAGATTCTGCCTCGGAAGCCGCCGCGATCATCCGCGGACGCGACAAACTCGGCCTCTGCGGTGCCGTCCTTGTTACGGCTCCGGTTCCGGCCGAATACGAGATCGAACTCTCGGAGGTCGAGAGCCATATCGCCGAAGCGTTACGCGAAGCCGATCAGCGGAACATCAAGGGAAAAGAGACGACGCCGTTCCTACTTTCCTCGCTTGTCGAACGAAGCAAAGGCCGTACACTCGCTGCGAATATCGCTCTTCTCAAGAACAATGCGAAGGTCGCGGCCGAGATCGCGGTCGCGTTAAAAGAAGATTAGTTCGCGCCTGCCGTTCCCATCTTTGCGGCCAGCGACTCGAGCCTGTGTTTTGCCTCGGCGGCCTCCGTTGACTTCGGAAAACTCTGAACGATCTCGCTCCACGCGGCGCCGTCATAGTGGAACGCCTTTGCCTTCGGATCAAATAGGAAAATGATCCCTTCTTTTCGATAACGATCCAGCATATTGAAGTTCAGGAAATAGCTGTGAAGCGGCGCTCCGGTTGCCGCAAGCTCCGCACGCTTTAGGCGTGAATTCGCATCCTTTGAAAGTTTCAGCGCCGCTTCTTCAATGAGATCGCCGTAGAGCAGAAGGATGCCCGGCCGCACCTCCGCTTTCGGGTAGAGTTCGAGGAATTGCCTTGCGATCTCGATCTTCTCAAAGCCTGTTGAGGCGACCACGAGATTTGCAAGACGGGTTTCGTCCGCCGTGCGTGAGCTGAAGAACACGGCGTCCGCCTGCACCCAACCGTAATACTTCGGCGGGACGGTTACTTTGTAGAACCGAACGCCGTCCGCCTCCTTTACGTCCTGTATGCGAACCGTGCGTCCACGCTGGATACGATGGACAGGCTCGGCAAAAAGGCTCGGACCAACGCGCAGGATCGAGAGCTTTTCGTCAACAACGACGGCCGTCTTTCCGATCTCGGAAGCTCGTGCCGCAGGTGCGCTGGCCTTGCTTCGCGCGGTGCGTCGTTTTTGTGCGTATGCGGGAAGAAAAAGGAACAGTAGGAGAAGGGTGAGAGCGGTGAATTTCCTCATTTTTTCTTTAGCTTTTCTTTTGCGGCCAAAACCCTCGCCGCAGTGCCTGCGTGATGAAAGTGACAGATAGCGATCGCAAGGGCGTCGGCGGCGTCGTGCGGCTTCGGCATTTCCTTGAGCCGCAGAAGCACGCGGACCATTTCGCCGACCTGCGCCTTTTCCGCATTGCCGTAGCCCGCGACCGTGGATTTTACGAGCCGCGGCGCATATTCGGCGATCTCAAGGCCGTACTGCTCCGCGAGCAGGAGAGTCGTGCCGCGAACCTGACCGAGTTTGATCGCGACGCCGACATTCACGGCGTAGAATGTGTCCTCGACCGCCAAGACATCCGGCGAAAAACGCCCGACGATCTCGGCAACACCGTTGTAAATATTCAAAAGCCTTCGCGAGAATGCGTCTTTGCGGTTCGACCTGACCGTCCCGAATTCGACGAGCGAATACCGGGAGCCCGCACCATCGACGACGCCCCAACCGAGCGTCTCGCTACCGGGATCGATTCCTAAAACACGCATTTTAAGGCAGTTGAGATCGGAAGAAAGTGTAGCAAAAAACGTGCGGTCTTGCGAGTCTGCGGGGTGTCTCGCCTTTCTCGATCGTTTCAATAGACTCCGAGGCTCTCTTTGCCAATATCCGCCGTACTTCTTATCATCAAGAGAAGAAGATGCAGAATCCCCAAGGTGATATCAGAGCTAGAGATCGGAGCGCGGAAAGGCCGCTTTCGAGCATCGGCGTGCTTTTGGAAGGAGCGATCGACTATGCGGGATTGTTCCCGCCGTCTGCTGTCCCGATGGCAGATGCGGTCGCAAATTACGCAGCCTACAGACGCGGCGAATACTCTTGGATGCTCGGGCGCTTCGTCGTAACGGCGAGCCGCCTGAACGAATTCGTCGAAGAGGCGGGAAAGGTTTTGAAGACGGGCGAAGAGCCTTGGCGTCTGGCGGTCGTCGCGGGTGATGACGTCGAGCTTTCGACCTACGCGGTCGTGGAATTCAACGCTGTCGAACGCGGGAAATTCGTCGCCGATGTGATGGAGATAAAGACCTCGCAGCGTGAGGATATCGAGTTCGCGCATCGCCTCGTCCCGGAAGACATAACCGCATATTACGAGATACCGCTCGACCAGCGTCTGCCGGAACTCGTCGCAACGCTCGCCCTCCGCGATCAGCGCGCAAAGATCCGCACTGGCGGCATTACGCCCGAGGCTTTTCCGAAAGCGCACGAGATCGTACGATTCGTGCGTGCCTGCACGGCGGCGAACCTTCCGTTCAAGGCGACCGCGGGGCTGCACCATCCGATCAGATGCCAGCGGCCGCTCACTTATAAGCCGGATGCCGTGAAGGGAAAGATGCACGGCTTTCTAAATCTGTTCCTGATGACAGCGTTCGTGCGGGACGGCCATCACATCGATCTGCTCGATGAACTTATGTTGACCGAGGATGCGAGCGAGCTTCGCTTCGACCAGACAGGCGTACGCTGGCGCAACGACTATGTGCTCACGCTCTTTCAGCTCGAACAAGCGAGATACCGCGGCATACAGTCCTTCGGCTCATGCTCGTTCATCGAACCGATAGCCGACCTGAAGCAACTGGGGATACTGTGAAGAGTGCAGGAACAGAGGCGGAAACCCGACCGGTAGGAAGCATGCAGGAAGCACAAGATCTATGACTTACGATATCAACGAAACTCACGACCCGAACCTAAAAAGCTGGGTCGAATCCGCTAACGATCCGAAGACGGATTTTCCGATACAGAACCTGCCTTTTTGTATGTTCTGGTCCGAAGAAGACGAAGATCTGCCGCACTTGGCGGTCGCCATCGGCGACAAACTTTTTGATCTTTATGGAGCGATCAATGCAGGCGTCTTTGGCGGGAAATTTGATGATCTCGATCTGGAAGAAGGGCTGCTTGAGCCGACGTTCATCGCAAGCGTCCTCGGTCCTGAGGCCTTGAGTAAACTGCGTTCGGCTGCAATGGACGTACTTGCCGATTCGGCTGACTCGAACGTTCAAAAGGCCGCCGCCGCTCACCTTGTCTCAGCGAGCGGGGCAGAGTTCGTCGTCCCGTTCACGATCGGCGATTACACCGATTTCTACTGCTCTATCTATCACGCAACGAACGTCGGATCGATGTTCCGGCCTGATAATCCGCTGATGCCGAACTACAAATACATTCCCGTCGGATATCACGGGCGTGCGTCAAGCATCGTTTTGAGCGGTGAGGACATCAAACGTCCTCACGGCCAGAATCGAAGCGACGCCGAGAAGCCGCCGACGTTCGGGCCTTCGAAGAATCTCGATTACGAGATGGAACTCGGCTTTTTCGTCGGCAAGGGGAATGAACTTGGGACCCCGATAGACATCGAAGATGCGGAAGAGCATATTTTTGGCGTTTGTCTCGTGAACGACTGGTCTGCACGCGACATACAGGGTTGGGAATATCAACCATTGGGGCCGTTCCTAGCGAAGAACTTTGCAACGAGCGTTTCGCCGTTCGTCGTTACGATGGAGGCGCTTGCGCCGTTCCGGACGCCTGCTTTTGAGCGTGCGGCGGACGATCCGCAGCCGCTTGAATACCTAAGCAGCGAGCAGAATCGCAAATTCGGCGGGCTGGATATTAACCTCGAGGTCTATATACAGACCGAAAAGATGCGGGCCGAAAATATCGAACCGTTCCGCTTGAGCCGTTCGAATACAAAAGACCTTTATTGGACGATCGGCCAGATGCTTACGCATCACGCGTCAAACGGCTGCAACCTGCAGCCCGGCGATCTGATGGCGACGGGCACCGTCAGCGGTAAGGAAAAGGATCAACGCGGCTGTCTTCTCGAACTTACGTGGCGCGGCAAAGAGCCGATCGATCTGCCCTCGGGCGAGCAAAGGCGTTTCCTTGAAGACGGCGACGAGATAATTATGAAAGGCTACTGCGAACGCGAAGGATTTCGACGCATCGGCCTTGGCGAATGCCGCGGGCGCATCATTCCCGCGGAATAAATTGGCAATAAAAAATTAGAACTTTAGGTGGAGAAAATTATGTTCAAAAAGATCTTCGCGATCGCACTGGTCGCAACGCTTTGGGTCGCGGCATACGCGGCCTCCGCGCCGCTCGCCGTGGATTCCAATCACTCGAGTGTGAGCTTCAACTTGCCTATATTGGGCGGTTTGTCGAAAGTAACGGGAAAATTCGGTTCTTTCAAGGCCGATCTCAATTTCGATAAGTCGGACATCACGAAGTCGTCGGTCGTTGCGACGATCAAGACCGACAGCATCAGCACCGGCATCGCTGCACGCGACAATCACTTGAAGACCGCGGATTTCTTCGACGCCGAGAAATACCCCGAAATAACCTTCACGAGCAAGAAGGTCGAAAAAAAGGGCGGTAAGTACATCCTGACCGGAGATTTTTCGATGCACGGCGTGACGAAAGAGATCTCGTTCCCGTTCACGATCAGCGGCAGTTGCACGGACAAGAAGGCCGAGGCCGTGGACGGCCCGTGCGGCTTCAGCGCGACGCTTCAACTCAACAGGAAGGACTACGGCATCGCTTATGAGCGAAAAGACAATGCGGATTTTATGGGCGACGTTGTCAATGTCGATCTGAGCATCCTTACGCAAAAGCCCGCGCCGGCGAAACAATAGCAGGCGGCTCGAAAACCGTGGATTTTGACGCTTTCATCTTGATCGGCGGGCGGTCTTCCCGATTTGGTTCGGACAAGGCACTCGCCGATCTTGGCTCGGTCACTCTTGCCGAAAATGCGGCTCGTCTCATTGGTCAAATTCAGGGATGTGCGAATGTGACACTTGTGTCGGCGAATGAAACACAGTTTGCTGACGCACAGATGCCCCTAAACGTCGTCGCAGACAAAAATCCGGGTCGTGGGGTGTGGAGCGGCTTTCAAACGGCTCTAGCGGCCTCTAAACGCGAAATGACGTTCGTCCTCGCCTGCGACCTTCCGCTCTTGAGTGAAAACCTGCTTGAAAAGCTTGTCGAAACCGCTCGAAATTCGAATATTATTGCCGCCGTGCCGCTTCAACCGGACGGCCGCCTGCAGCCGCTTTGCGGCATTTATCGCACAAAGCCTGTGCTTGCCGCAGTTAACACAAAGATGGAGGGCGATGAACGTCTTCCGTCGCTGATCTCTTTTGCTCGCAAGATCGGAGCGGCGGTCGTCGAATCGGACGAAAATGACGTGGCGGACGAATTCCTCAACGTAAATACCCGCGACGACCTCGAAAAAGCCCGCCGTCTGCGTTCGTAATTCGCGACCCGCAAGATGTAAAATAAAAGCTAGGTGATCGAGGACTTTTTCGATAAATTTCACGAGGAATGCGGCGTCTTCGGCCTTTTCGGCCACGAAGAGGCGGCAACTCTGACGCAACTCGGCCTTTTTGCGCTTCAGCATCGCGGGCAGGAGGCCTGCGGCATCGTCTCGACGGACGGCGTTGACTTTTTCGAGCATCGGGCAAACGGCCTTGTCGCCGATGTCCTGAATCGGCACGCCCTCGAAAAGCTCCACGGAACGGCCGCCATCGGCCACACGCGTTATTCCACGGCGGGCAAGAACACGATCAAGGAAGTGCAGCCGTTCTCCGTTACCTGCCAGCACGGGAAGATCGCCGTCTGCCACAACGGGAACTTGCCTTTCGCCGACGCACGCCGCCGCGAACTCGAACGCGAAGGCGCGATATTTTCATCGACATCCGACACGGAAACGATCCTGCACGGCATCGCACGCGTCCACGGAGGCTCGGCGCTTGATGCGATCCGCGAGGTCGTACGCCAGACGGAAGGCGCCTTTTCACTGCTCTTTTTAACGCCGACGGCTTTGATCGCCGTTCGCGATCCGCGTGGATTTCGCCCGCTGGTCCTCGGCAAATACCAAGATGCGTGGTGCGTTGCGTCCGAGACGTGCGCATTCGATCTCATCGACGCCGAATACTTACGCGAGATCGCTCCGGGCGAGATGCTTGTGGTAACAAAGGACGGCATCGAATCGAGCTTTCCGTTCGAGGCGACAAAGCACGCGGTGTGTACGTTCGAACACGTATATTTCTCGCGACCCGATTCGATCATTTTTGGAAGGTCCGTGAACGAATCGAGGCATAAGATGGGGAAACAGCTCGCCGTCGAGCATTCAGTCGAAGCCGACATTGTCGTGCCCGTGCCGGATTCAGGCGTTGCGGCGGCGATCGGATATTCGGCTCAGTCGGGCATCAATTATCGACAGGCGATCATTCGAAATCACTACGTCGGACGCACGTTCATCGAGCCGACTCAATCGATACGCTCATTCGGCGTCAGGCTCAAATTGAACCCGATAAAAGATCTGATCGAAGGCCGACGCGTCATCCTTGTCGATGATTCGATCGTTCGCGGCACGACGTCGAAGAAGATCGTACAGATGGTTCGCGACGCGGGCGCGAGCGAGGTTCATATGCGTATCTCTTGCCCGCCGACGGCACATTCCTGCTATTACGGCGTCGATACGCCGCACCGCAAAGACCTGATCGCCTCGCGTATGAGCGTCAAAGAAACCTGCGAATACATCGGCGCCGATAGCTTAGGCTATCTATCGCTCGACGGAATGCTCAAGGCCGTCGGCCTCGGCGAAGATTCATCCTGCACGGCCTGCTGGACCGGCAAGTATCCAACTCTCATCGCCGAAAGCAAAGCCGCCTAGGTAGAGTTCGTAGAGTTTGTAGAGTTTGTAGAGTTTGTAGAGTTCGTAGAGTTTGTAGAGTTTGTAGAGTTCGTAGTGTACAGGGCAGACGCCCGACCGGTGAGAAGGGTGTCCCACACATTGAACCACCAAGATGCGGAAAAAATGGATCGAAGTGAATGACAAGATGCAGACGGGCTACACGTATCGGCTGACCGAGCCTGCAGGCCGCAATTTCCATCTCGATTTCGGGCCTGAGTTAACACCGAAACAGATGCTCGAGCTGGGCGTATTCGGCGGGAAGTATATGACCGACTGCGCCGAAGAGTTCCCGAAAGATTGGTTCGTCAACGCAAAGCTTTCGCCTGAGAAGCACAATTCGAAATTAAACCTATTCAAGGTGCATGCCTCCCAACCTCTATCGGTTTGGCGACGAAAAGGCTGGATCCATGACGAAGACCCGCGAGGCTGGTTTCAGTGGTATTGCCGATATTTTCTCGGTCGCCGCTCGATCGACGACGAACGCCAGATCAAACGGTGGCGCGCGATGCGGCGTCACGTTGCGCAGATCAAGGCGAACTGTCCTCCTCGCACACTCGATTGCCGTCCGCGGCAACGTCAAGCCCTTCTCCATTGGGCATATGATCCGAGAAAGCTCTAGCTCGCAACGCTAGTTTAAGGCGATCCTTAGTTCAAACTCCAACTTCGATAACTCCCTGACTTTAGGCTATATTCATTCTTTGCATTTACGATGAAGGATCGGGCAATTGGCATATTTGATTCCGGCGTCGGCGGGTTGACGGTCTATCGCGCTTTGCACGAAAGGCTGCCGAACGAGCGTTTCGTCTATTTGGGCGACACTGCCCGCGTGCCTTACGGTACGAAATCGCTTGCGACGGTCGAGCGTTACGCGCTTGAGAATTCGACGTTCCTTGCGTCGCTCGGCGTAAAGCTGCTCGTCGTCGCGTGCAACACGGCATCGGCGCTTGCATTGCCCGCGATCCGCGAAAAGGTCGGGATCGAGGTCGTCGGAGTGATCGGCCCCGGCGGGCGAAAGGCGGTCGAGATCGTGCGTGAATTCGGGCAAGACGCTCGGATCGGCGTCATCGCAACCGAAGCAACGGTCGCGAGCAACGCCTATATCGACGCGATCCGCCGCGCTTCGGTCGAACCGAAGGTCCTGCAGGCCGCGTGTCCGCTTTTTGTGCCGCTCGCGGAAGAGAATTGGATCGATCAGCCGGAAACTGCGAGTATTGCCGAGAAATATCTTCGCGAGGTAAAAGCGTTCTCGCCGCAGGCTTTGGTGCTCGGATGCACGCATTATCCGATCCTTCGCGACGTGATTCAGCGCACCGTCGGGAGCGATGTTAAACTAATTGATTCGGGCGAAGCGACCGCCGACGAGGTCGCGATCATACTCGGCAAGAATGATCTTGCGAATACGGCGGTTCCGGTCAAGAAGCGGGAATTGTGCGACGATCTCGATCATTTCTACGTAACGGACGCCGCCGATAGATTCGCCCGCGTTGCCGAAAGATTTCTAGGCGCGCGGCCGCAGCGACTCGAGGCGATCGAGGTTTACGGCATTGATGAATTGGGGCAAAAGCACGAACGGTAGAGAGTGTCTTACGCCTGTTGAATTTATGAGTTTTACAAGACAAGACGAACGCAAATTGGACGAACTGCGTTCGGTCAGAATTACACCGAATATCTCGCCCTATGCGGAAGGTTCCGCGTTGATCGAGGTCGGCCGCACGAAGGTCATTTGCACCGCGTCGGTCGAAGAGCGCGTACCGCCTTTCTTACGCAACAAAGGGATGGGTTGGGTTACGGCCGAATACGCGATGCTGCCGCGTGCGACGAACACGCGGACACAGCGTGAGACGATGCGGCCGACCGGACGCACGCAGGAAATTCAGCGGCTTATCGGCAGAAGCCTGCGTGCCGTTGTCGATATGAAATTGCTCGGCGAACGCCAGATATTTCTCGACTGCGACGTGATACAGGCGGATGGCGGAACACGCTGCGCGTCCATTACGGGAGCATACGTTGCGCTGGCTCTTGCGTGCCGGCGTCTTGTGCAGACGGGCGTCGTTCGCACGAATCCGCTCTTAAGCGAAGTCGCCGCGGTCAGCGTCGGCATCTGCGAAGAGACGCCGATCCTCGACCTTGCTTATACAGAAGATTCGACCGCCGAGGTCGATATGAATATCGTCTGCACCGGCGAAGGAAAATTCATCGAGATCCAAGGCACGGCGGAACGCGAGCCGTTCACGCGTGAACAAATGAACGCGATGCTTGCCCTCGCGGAAAAAGGCATCGGAGAACTTTTCGCGCAGCAGCGAAAGGCGTTGAGTATTTAGCCTTTAGGCGATTATGCAAACCAAACAATTTGAAGGAAAGACCGCGATCGTAACCGGCGGCACGCGCGGCATCGGTCGCGAGATCGTTCGCGAACTCGCAAAGGGCGGAGCGAATGTCGCGTTCAATTATTCGAAGAGCGCGGCCGAGGCCGACGCTCTCAAAGCCGAACTCGAAGCCGCTGGCGCGAATGTTTTCGCGGCGCAGTGCGACGTTGCGAATACAGAGGCCGCGGCAAATTTCGTTGCGGAAGTAAAGAACGCGTTCGGCACGGTGGACTTCCTCGTCAACAACGCGGGGATCACGCGCGATCAGCTCATTCTTCGTATGAAAGAAGAAGATTGGGACGCCGTGATCGACACGAACCTGAAGGGCGCGTGGAACTTTTCAAAAGCCGCAATTCGCCCGATGATGCGGAATGAGAACGGCGGTTCGATCCTGAATATCTCTTCGATCTCGGGCGTTGTCGGAATGCTTGGGCAGTCGAATTATTCCGCGTCGAAGGCCGGAATGATCGGCCTTACGAAATCTCTCGCCAAAGAGGTCGCAAGCAAGAAAGTTACGGTGAACGCGCTTGCTCTCGGCCTTGTCGAAACCGATATGGCGAGCGAAATGAATGCGGACTATCGTGAAAAGATCCTCGCGATGATCCCGCTCGGTCGGCTCGGACGCGTCGATGAAGCGGCGCAGATCGCGTGCTTCCTGCTTTCGCCGGCGGCGGCATACATCACCGGGCAGGTCATACAGGTTGACGGCGGCCTCGCAATGTAGGTTTGTTTTATTTTCCGAATGTCACTCGATTACAGGGACGACGAAGTTCGTTCCGAAGAACCACAGCAATTCGAACAGCCGCATCCGCACGAGATCGCTTTTCGTCCCGGGCCGCCGTACTACGCGATAATTATCATCGCGCTTTACACGTGCGTCTTTCTTGCGGAACTGGCGCGCGGGATCGAACCTGCGATCCTCGCCGCAGGCTTTGATAAGCAGGCTTATTTGCAGCAAGGCGAGCATTGGCGGCTCTTGACCGGCACGGCGCTGCACGCCGGCCTGCTGCACATCGGGCTCAACAGCCTCGCGTTCTACAGCTTTGCCCGCCCCTTTGAGGCTCTCGCGAATCGAGCGCATCTTTCGATCGTCTTTTTGCTCGCGGCGGTCGGCGGCAGCGTTCTCACGCTTGTGCTGAATCCCGTCGGTATCTCGATCGGAGCTTCCGGCGGCATCGTCGGGATCATCGGTTTTCTCGCGGTCTATTCGTTCAAACGCAGGCAGTTCATCGCGCCCGAATTTCGCCGAAACCTCATCATCAATATCGGATTCATCCTGCTTTACGGCTTCGTGCTAAGCGGAATGGTCGATAATTACGCGCACATCGGCGGGCTTTTAACGGGCGCGGTTTATGCGCTGTTCGCGGTACCGGGCGACCCGCGCAGAGATCCGCGCGAGGCCTTGCCGCCGATAAAGGTCGCGGGGCTGTTAGCCCTCGCGGCTTACGCTGCCGTGTGCGGCCTCTCGATCCTAACTATTCTCGGAATCGTCTGATCTATGCCGCGCGTACGAGTTCATCAACACGTAAATCCGCTTGCGCCGTTCTATCGGCAGACGCCTCAGCCGCTCGCGATCGACGATCTGTTTGACGACGCGACGCGTCCGCTTTTTATGGACGTCGGCTGTGCGCGCGGGCGTTTTCTTTTGAAGATGGCATGCGAGATTCCCGAATATAACTATCTCGGCGTCGAGATACGCGAACCGCTCGTCGATGAAGCGAACAGGCTCGCACGCGAAGCCGGCCTCGCGAATCTCCATTATTCATTTTGTAACGCGATGCTCTGGCTCGACCGCCTGATCGCGAATTTCCCCGACGGACGGCTTCAGCAGGTTGCGATCCAGTTCCCCGACCCGTGGTTCAAGAAGAAGCACGAAAAACGGCGTATGGTGAATCGCGAAATGGCCGAAGCGATCGCGCAAAAACTCGCCCCCCGAGGCAAGGTCTTTATTCAAACCGACATAGCGTTCCTCGCCGACGAAATGTTCGAGATCTTCCGCTCGAACGCAAGCTTTTACGAAGAAGCGATCGACGCGAATCCGTTCCCAGTCAAGACCGAGCGCGAACTCGCTGTCGAAGGCAAGAACCTGCCCGTCTATCGCTCCATCTTCAACAAGATCGACTGACGTGCGTTTTTTTTTGCCCGCGAATCGCACGAAACGGCGGGAAATGGAAGAAAGACTCTTCGCACGGCTTGATGCTATTCTAACGAAGCAAATTAAATCTACATCCTTCTAAAACCTGAACCCGAACCCGATATTCATCTGCAAATTATGGCGGTTGAAGGTCGGGTTGTCTTCCTTCGGTTTCTGACGGTTGTAGTGAATGATCGTATCGCCGACATCGACCCGCACGAAAGTCCTCTTCGAGGTGTAATATTCGAACACACCGCCTATATCAACGTTGAAGAATTTGGCGTTTCTGAGCGATTGCCGAGAAAAAAAAGGCTGGCCCGGCGGTACCTGTTGGATCCACGTAGTTACAGGATAGCGATTGAAATGGATGAACCCAGGGCGAACCTTCCCAAATACTCCGAACCTTTTCGACCGCTTCCCTATCTTTGGACCGAACAACATTTGGAACTTGTTTCCACCCGAATTTGGGGATTGGTTTATCAGCGGCGTTCGCGTGATGTAGTTCTTTTGGAAAAACCAATTCGCCTCTACATCGAGACCTAAATATTGGTTCACGTTGTATGTGAATTGAAGCCCAAGCCCGGAGTCTTTCGGGTTTTTGTCCGGCGGACGATAGGGAAGTCCGGGCGGAAACGGAGCAATATCGCGAAATTCACGAGTTTGTTCTGGATCAAAAGTTCCGAACTGAAGATTCGAATAGTGGCCACCGATCTCAAACCTTCGTAACGAATTTTCTCCTTCATCGGCCGTAACTGCACGCTCATTTTCCGCGAAATGACCGTTTTGAGGGCTAATCGATGGCTCGGACCGCGAAGTTCCGCGTGACGACACGGCATCTTGAGCAGTTCCAATAGAAACTAGCGCGGCGATAAACAAAAACGAGCGAAGCATAACGTGTACATTCGGCATAAAGCAGATACCTCAAAAAATAGACCAGAAAAGAGGCACGACCTGAGGTCATGCCTCACATTGCTCGACGCTAAAACAGACAAGGCGCCGGATTGTTACAAGGATCGGGAGGATTGGGTCCCGGGGGTGGCGTATGTCCGTACATTGAGATCTCACCAGCACCGACCGTGTCCCAACGGCCTGACGCAGTAATATTGTTCACGGTCAGTTGATAGACCCCGTTTGAATATGAGGTTAAGTTCGGCGGCGTAAATGCAATCTGGCCTTTACCAATATTGACAATTGAGCTCGCAATACTAGCTTTCAAGTTACCGAACTCGTCAAGTATCGCAATCTGTGGGGCTCCGTAAGTATCAGACACGCCTTCAGCCTCAATTTGGATTGTAGGCGGCGGAGAACTGGTATCGACTGTGTTTGGAGCGACTGAGACTGGAAACGCATATGCGTGACAAGTCAGTGTTTCCATTTCGCCGATATGGACATTACGTACGACAGTCTGGATTCCGTCTAAGCACGGTATAGCACCAACTTGCATTATCTCGACAAACTGAAATCTCCACTTTCCCGGAACACGGGCATTCGGAAAATTCGTTGCAGCGGGACCAATGTCGGTCGGCCCAAAATATTCAATCGTTCCTTGCGTAGGCCCGAGCGGTTCCAAAAAGTTACTGACAACACGCATTATTGTCTGTCGCTGAATCTGGCTGCCGGTCGTTTGACTTATTTCAATACGATTCGGCAAAAGATCAAACCCGCGATCCGGTGGATTGTTGCTGCCGCCACCGCCGTTGCAGCCAACGAGGAAAAGGGTGCACAGTGCTGAAGTTGTTAATGCAATAATTCTGTTTGTAATTTTCTTTTCCTCCTTTAGTTTTCTATTCCTAGAATATCCAACGCCCGATGCGGGATCGCCAGCAGTTCCGCAGATGACATCGTCGGTATTTTATCGGCGATTGCCTCATTTATCTGCTCGGTTTTTGCCGGGTCGTCGTCGAGGGTTTGGCCGATCTTAGTCAAATGCAGATCAGCCCACATCGCGGCCCTTTCGGCCTGCGTGAGCTGATAATTCGGGTTCGATTTTTTCTGATGCATCATCGCCAAAGCTACAAAGACTGCTTCGGCAGGTGACATTTCAGGGACGATCGTCGAGTTCACATCGCCGACCGAACTCTGATCGGACTGACGACCATGCCCGACAAACTGAGGTGCGAGCAACTGCAAAGCTTGGCGAAGTTTGCGAACCTCGTAAACATCCGTTTTACTGAACTCAGGAGTGTTGAATTTCACCTTTAGACCGTTGACCACCTGAACGACAGCGGTTTCCGTGACGCCGCCTCGCTGGTTCGCCTGATAGAGTAATTCGGAATTTGCGATTCGAGTTTTCACATCGGTTGCGACGGTCGTGCTGAAGGTCGCGAATAGTTCGTTGACCAGATCATTCACGGCAGTCGAGCCGCCGCCTTCGTTTACGGCCCTTGCCTTTATGTTAAGTTGACTAAAAGCAACATTGTCGTCATACGACGCCGGAAGCGGCGTTGCGGATGTGTGTACGTCTAGCGAGTTGAATACTGCCGCACCGATAAGCGAAAAAACAGCAATAATCGGCACGGAGTAAAGCAAAGTTCTCCTCATCGTTTTTCTCCTTTTGTTTATAGGGAAGAAAACGAAAGGTTACAGGACATTTCGCGAAATGTGCTTCCATTTCTTCGGCTTTTAGTTGTAGCGTGCCGTGTTTTACGCTAAGATATCTATGCTTTTTGACGACATCTGTTGTCCTAAACACGACAGAGCCAGTTAAAAACAATTAAGCCCTGAGGATCGCTTCAACCGATCTTCGGGGCTTTCCTTGTTAGTGCAAAAATCCTTGCTCTTCCGCAACAAAGGAACGACGACCAACTCAGAAGAGCAGGCGCCGTGTGTTGCGAGGTGGAGCGTGAGGAACTCATAATATTGTTCTACATAGGATTTGAGTGTTCTGATTCTCTACCTATTTTACATGGCTGTCAAGTGTTTTTTTTTTTTGCAGTAGGTTAAGTGCTGTAAGTAAAGAGGTTAGCGGTGTAGTTTATTGTCGTTCGCTTTGTTAGTAGTAAGCTTGCGCTACTTCCAGCTTTTTTCTTTGCGGAAGCGTTTTAGGACCATTTCGCGGCGGAGTTTCGGCAGGTGGTCGATGAAGAGTTTGCCGTCGCAATGGTCGGTTTCGTGCTGAAAGGCGCGGGCGGCGTAACCGGAAGCTTCGCGTTCGAACCACTCGCCATTTTCGTTCTGCGCGCGGAGTTTTGCGGTTTCAGCGCGCACGAGGACGGCCGGAACTTTGCCGACCGAGAGGCAGCCTTCATTGCCGGATTGCTCGCCGGAGCGTTCGATGACCTCAGGGTTTGCGGCGATGAGCTTTATTCCGTCGCAATCCATCACGAAAAGACGAAGGTTGAGGCCGATCTGCGGTGCGGCAAGCCCGACGCCCTCGGCATCGTACATCGTCTCGAACATCTCTTCGCAGAGCGCGGCAAGAGCGGCGTCGAATTCTGTTACGGGCTTGCCGACCTCCGCGAGAACGGCCTCCGGATATTCCGTTATCTTTCGGACCGCCATTAGCGTGGTATCACTCCCGTGCGGGACGAACGTGAGTAGCCGCGGCGAGCAAAGAAGTTCTTTTCTTCGCGCGCGAGGCATTGCCAGCAGATGTTTCGCGGGCGGTTCGTCGAAGAAAGGAACGTGTTGTAGTGTTCGACCATGCGGTCGCAGCTTGCGCAGCGGACAATGGGTTTGTCGGTTATTTTGGGATCAAGGGTTTGGATCATTTTTCGATCTTTCTCAGCAATCTGACCTTCTCGAGATAAAAAACCTGCTCGGTAATTATAGTGTAATTGGCTTTGACGTAAGTTTCCAGAGGCGTACACGCAAGAGTTTCCGTACAGACGGAACCGGTAACGAGCCATATCTCTCTTGAATCTTTCGGGAAGGCCGAGATCGCGAAATTCGTCTCGGTCGCAAGGCTGTCGGGCGAGCCTGCAGGAGCATCACGCGTAAAACGAAAAAAGCCTTCTTCCGGGTAGATGTGAGGGTTGCTGTTGAAGGTCTGTTTCAACGCAAGCGCATCGTAAACGGGGAAGACGACGATCGGCCGGAATTCGGAACTCGCTTCAAGGTATCTCGCGACGCGGTCCCAATCCCCGCGTTTCGTCATCGACGGATAAAGCCCGCCTATAGACGCCTGGAAGAATATCGCGAACAAAATGCCGCCGACCGCAACGCAGGCAAGTTTCACAGGCCTTGACGCGACGACAGCAGAAAGATCAAAACCCAAAGACACCGCCGCAAAAAGTACGGGAACGAAGGCAACGGTCGCGTGACGGAGTTCAACGAGGTCGCTGCCGACGGCAAAGTATGCGGACAATAGGCCGAGAAACGTCGTTGCGGCCAACGCCAAAAGACGCAATGTGCGGTTCGAAATCAAGCGAAAATTCATCGATGCAAAGACGCCGACAGCGATCAGCGCGATACGCACGATCCAGATGCGAGCCAGTGCAAGGCCGCTCCATTCACCCGTCGGGAAAAGCCCGGCGGGCAGTAGCATCGTAACGAAATGCTGCCAAACGATGCGAAGCCCTTCGATGAGCGACCGAGGCTCGTGAAACCCTTGCGTGTTGGACGCGAATTGGCTCTTTACGAGCAATGCCTGCGGCAGGAAGACGACCGCGACGGGGATCATCGACGCGAGAAAATTCACGATATTCTTCGAGCGTCCCGAAACGACGTTCGCCGCAAAGCAGCCAGCGAGCACGAAGCCGAGATAATAATTCGTGTAGAGAGCGATGATGCCAACCGAGATGAACGCAATGCGGGGCTTCATCCTCGCATTCTCGCCCTGGGCGATCAGCGCTTCGTTAAGATGAAGAAGCAGTATCGCGAGGACAAAGCCGAGAGCGTAACCGCGTGCCTCGAGCGCCGCCCAAATGACGATCGGATGCAGCCCGAAGAGTATCGCCATGATCGCCGCCGACCGCGCCGACAAATAACAGCGTGCGAAATTCCAAACGAGGAAGATCCCGCCCGTCGTGCAAATGATCGAAAAGAATCGCGCAAAAAAGAACGAATCGCCCATCATTCGCCAGAGCGACATTATCCAGAAATAAAGCGGCGCTTGCTTTTCGTCAGCCCAGGCGTGCTGAAACGCGTGCAGAAAACCGTTCTGCGTTGTGTAGAGCGTCGATGCCTCATCAACCCAAATATTCAGCGAATACGCGAGCGGCAGCACGATCGCGAGGTGAACCGCGATCACAGCGAGCAGCGTAAAACGCGAGAATTTATCGCTATCGTCGTGCATTACGGGCGTAGGTCAAAGACGATGAATTCGTTCGTTTCGATCGCGGTCGGGAATCTTGAAGCGACCTCCGCTTCGAACCCGACAGTATGCGCGAGCTCGCTCTTCTGCGCGACGAAATACTGAGCGCCGAGAGAGCGAAACCCTTCGACGGCCGCGACCGTCTGCCGGTCGCTGCAGATATTGAAACCCTTGCGGTCGAGCCAATAGAACATATACGAGGCATTGAAGGCGAGAGCATAGCCGTCACGATCGACGCACGCGCCTCCCGAAACAAGTATAAGGCCATCGCGGCGCAAATACGGTTCGATCTCGCGGGATTCTGCGAATGCGGGGTCGAGCAGGCGGTGCGCGAGGAAAAGGCTTCGAATGGCGCGCAGATCGAAAACGAACGCCGCCGCCGACGCAAATACGATCAACGCGGCAAGGGTCTTGCGCGTCGTGAATTTCGCTTTCAGATCGCCGAACATCTCGACGCCCTTGCCCGCGCCGACGCCGATCAGCAAACTAGCGGGAGCAACCGCAAACACATGATAGTAATTCGCCCAATCGTCGGCAGTGGTCCGAGCGGCGACGATCAGAAAGACGAAGACCGACGCGAGCCAGACGAGCGAGAACGAAACCGCCTTCTCGCGTCTTGCGAGCACGATCCCGACGAGAGCGACGATGACGCCGATCCCGCCCCAGACCCATAAGACCTCGTTGCTTAGGATGCCGAGGATGAAGTATGAATTCGTGAAGAAATCGAATCCGATCCAATGATATTCGTTCGAGACGCCGAGCGAATTTCCGTACATAAGCCAGAGGCTCTTCGCGTGAATGTACCAGAGAACGCCAGGGATCAGAGCGATCGACGCGAACGCGTAAACGCGCCAATTCTTGAACGCGGCAACGCCTTCCTTTCTAAACCAAAGGATGGCAAAGAGCAGTCCGATATGGGCCGACGTCGCTTTTGCGAGGATCGAGAGCGATGTAAAGGCCGCGGCCGTAAACAAATTCAAGAGCCGCTCGGTTCGCATCCAACGCGCAAAGAAATACGCCGCTCCGAGATATGCGAGCATCGTCAGGCCTTCGGGCTGAACGGCCGTCGATATCTCGAAGATCAGCGGGTTGAATGCGAAGAGAGCGAACGCGGCAATGGCTGCATTTGGTTCGAGAATGTCGCGTGCGAGGAACCAAAAAAGCGCAAGCGCACCGAGCGAAAGCAGCAGCGAGATGATGCGGCCCGCTTCGTCGTGCATGCCGAACGCCTCGTAAACGACCGCGATCGTCCACGGATAAAGCGGAAGTTCCATCTCGGCATAGCCAGGCCCCGTACCGCGCCAATCGATTCGCGGATAGAGCGGATCCATTCCTTCGCGCGTGAAATTTCGGGAGATGCTGCCGATGTCGGATTCGCGCCAAGACGCTCGGTCGAGCGGCCGAAAAGTGTCGGCGACCCTCAAGAGCACGGCGGCCGCAAAGAGCGCGAGAAGAATGACGCGGCGTGCTCTCATCCGTTCTTCAGTAGATGCGGAAGATATACAACGAGCGTCGCAGCGATGAGCCAAAGCAGAAGATTCAGCAATGTCGGCCGATCGCGAAAAAGGATCTTGACGGGGTCGCCGCCCGCATTTCGCTGATAGATAAGAAAGAGGTACCGGAACACACCGTAAACGACGAACGGGATCGTGATGAGCATCCATTGCGAACCGACACGCGCAACCGTTTCATCTGCACGCGTATAAAGCGCGTATGTGATGAGAGCCGCACCGGCGCATATCGCCATAATCGAATCGAGAAAGCGTACAGAGTATTCGCTAAGATTCTTGCGGTGCGTGCTGGCCGCGGACCGGAGCAGCGTGAGTTCGTGCCGTCGTTTGCCGAAGCCTACGAGCAGAGCAACCATCGACGTACAAATGACGAGCCATTCCGAGATCGTTACGTCGATCAGCACAGCTCCGGAGATCGCTCGCAGCACGAAGCCGCCAGCGATCAGGATCACGTCGAGGATCACGACATTCTTAAGCTGCAGCGAATACGCGACGCAGGTCGCAAGATATAGGACGATCACGAGCGCGAATCTCGAGCTAAGCGCGAGCGACCCGACGGCTGCTGCTGCAAAGAGGCCGACCATCGCGGTCCGCGCAAGATTTAGATTCAGTGCTCCGGCAGCAAGCGGCCGCGCGGATTTGATCGGGTGCGCGCGGTCGGACTCTATATCGCAAAGGTCGTTGAAGAGATAGATGCCGCTGCTCGCCGCGCAAAAAACCAAAAAACCGAGCGTGCTGATCCAAAGATCGTGCAGCTCAAAAAGCGAACGCGAAAAGATAGCGCCCGAAAATACAAGGAGATTCTTGACCCATTCCTGCGGACGCATTTCAACCAGAAGGCCGCGAAGATTCCTTCGAAGCGTCCACGAAAAAGGCTGTTCGATCTCAAGCGGTTTCACGATAACGCCGGCTCGGCCTCTTTTGCGGAGCCAAGTCGCTCTCTAAGATCGCTTGCGTGCCCGCCGACGGTCGTTACGTCAAGCGACGCTTTGTAGGTTGAAATTATCCAGTTCAGAAGTTCTCTTTTCGCTTCGGAGGCGAGCGACATTCCGGGGAAGAATTTCAGCTCGGGAACCTCGTCGCCCGTTAGGAGATCGAGCGGATGAAGCAGCAGCGATGGCTGAACATTCGCAATGCGGCACGCCGCGAGAGCGGAGCGCCAATATGCCTTTGCTGCGAGACGCGAGAACGTCGAAAGATAAATTACGTAGCTTGCATGGATCGGCGTCTTTACGCCGGGAAATGTCGTAACGGGGATCTCGGCGATCTCGCCGTTCGCCGTCCGCACGATATGCGGGTTCAATGGTTTGAAGCCGTCCGAGAATTTGCCGAAAAGCTGCTTTCGCTTCTCGCGTTCCTCGTCAGACATCTTTGGCGCGGTAAAGAAATAATACGCGCGGGCAAGCGGCGCGATATAGGTCGGGAATGTCGAACAATCGAAATCATAACCCCGTTCGACGAGCCTTTCGAGCACCGTCGGGCTCAGGCTGAAACCCGGCCCGCGAAATCCTTTCGGGCGGCGGCCAGTCGCAAGCTCGATCGCTTCCTCCGAACGCGCGAATTCCTCGATCAGTTCCTCTTTCGAGTAAAGATGAAGCCACGGTTCGTGATGAAAGCTGTGGTTGCCGATCTCGTGTCCCGCATCGGCGATAGATCGAAGCGCATCGTGGTTCTTTTCAAGCGCGGCGTCCTGACCGACGATGAAGAACGTGATCTTCTGCTCGTGTTCTTCGAGAAAAGAAAGCGCACGCGGCACGACGATGTCGAGATAGCTCGGGAATGTTTCCCAGCCGGCGTCACCGTGCGTTTTCATATACGACCATTGATTATCGAGGTCGAGCGAGAGGCTAGCGATCCGTCTTTTCATCGTGCCGCCTCCTTGCCCGCAATTTCGTCGAGCAATTCGCCGGCAAACCGTTTTGCGAGAGCGACCGTCTCGTTGACATTCAGCGTGCCGTTCACAATGTGCGTCGAATTGACGATATAGAGGCCATCGACCGAAGTGCGTTTGGGCGGCAGATCTTCCGAGTAGTTCAGCACCGGCAGCGGGAAAACTCGCCGCACACGCGAGATCTTAAAAGCGAGGACGTCGCGACGCTTGAAACGCGGATACATCTTTTCGAGTCCGGTAAGAAAATTCTCGCGGATCGTTTCGTCGCTCGCGTCAAAAAGTTTGTCGTCCGGGTCGAGATATTTCGGCAGATAGACGAGCGAGTTCCCGCCGAACTCGTGCTTGCTGACAAGCGCCGACATTTCGATGACGCCCGTGAACGGCGACTTGTCCGTGATGTTCGTAACGTAGAATTTCGAGAGCGAAGAACGCAGCAGAACGGACGCGCAGATGATGCCCTGATAGCGAATGTTCGCAAGGTCAAGATGTTCGCGGCCTTCGAGCTGAGCCGTCATCTCTGCGGCCTTCGATGAAGGACAGGTCAAGATGACTCGGTCGAATTCTTCATGCGGCGGCGTGGGCAGTTTGTCCGATCGTCGGCGACGAGGCGACGGTTCGGGTTCAGTAATGAACGCGCCGGAGAAGCCCGATGCGACCGCAAACGCCGAATTGAACGCCGCATATTTCGTCCGTTGGGAAACGTATTTTTCTGCGAGGTCCGTTTTTCGCCGTGCGTCGATGACGCGAATGTTGAACGCACCGTTCGCGAGTTTTTCGACGCGTTGAACAGGAGAATTGAGACGAACTTCAACGCCTTTCTCTGCCAACACCTCCGCAAAACGCTCTAGGACACGGGCATATCCGCCGCGAACGTAGCCGAACATTTCCTTCTTCAAACCGGAGCGGCGAGCTGCGTACATTCGCTGGATCGTCGCCCAGATGAACGCCGCCGATGTGTCTTTGTATGATTCGCCGAGTTTTGCAAGCAGCAGCGGACGCCAAATTTTCTTGAATGTCTTTTTTCCGGAAAGGCGCGTGAGCCATTCCTCGACCGTGGTCTTCTCCAACTCTTGCCAATCGGTGATCCGCGACGCCTTAAAGATCGTGTATGCGAGACGGAGTTTTGAGATCGGGCCGAGCGGCGGGAACTTTAGGAACTCGAGCGAATTCGACATCGAGTGCAGCTCGCCGTCCGAGAAGAATCCTGTTTTTGTTTCGACCCAGCGAAACTGATCTTCGAGGCCGAGCTCGTTGATGAGCCCGCGTGTGTGTTCGTCCGAGAGCAGCGTAACGTGATAATGCTTATCCCATGTGAAGTCGCCGATCTTCCACGCGGAGGCAAGGCCGCCGATCTCGCCGGCCGCTTCAAAGATCGTAACGCGGTGACCGGCGTCTGCAAGACGCAGAGCGGCCGTCATGCCGAGAAAGCCCGACCCTACGATCGCGATATTCTGGGAGTTTGTCTTCAATTTTCCCTACCTTTCCTTGTCCGAGCAAAAAGAGAATTAACGGGACGCAGCGGCTGCATCCACTTCCGCGACGATCCGGTTCGCGATCTCGTAGCGCAGCCCGCATTTGCAAACTACGCTCGCAGTATCGCCGTCGGCAAATTTATGAACTAGGTCCCCGCACTTGCACACTACGCCGATCGAACGTGCCGGCGAACCGAGAGCGAGGTGAAAGTCCGGGATCGACCGTGTAACGACCGAACCCATTCCGATCATCGCCCAGCGTCCGATCTCAAGATCGTTTCCGATCACGCAGGCTGCGCCGATCGTTGCGCCTTCGCGAACGAGCGTCGGGAGCGTATGTTCATCGGGTTCCGACGGGCGCAGAGTTTTGAGATCCGGCATCGTCGCCCGCGGAAAGCGGTCGTTCGTGAACGTCGTCGAAGCCGATATCATCACGCCGTCCTCGATCGTAACGGCCGCGCAAATATAGACCATCGCATTGATCTTCACGCGGCTGCCGATCTTAACGTCGTAAGCAATGTAAGTTTTCTCGCCGACTATACACTCATCGCCGAGAGTCGCTCCATGACGGATGTGGACGTTGTCCCAAACGCTTGTTCCTTCGCCGAGCGTAACGTTCTCTTCGAGAATTGCCGTTGGATGAATGCGCGTCATTAGTTTCTTATTCCAAGGTCACCACAGAGGGGCCAGAGAGCACGGAGGTGCTAGAAACTACGGGTTTCTATTTCCCTCTGGCCTCGCCTCTGTGATCTTTAAGCCGCCGCGAGAGCCTTCTCGACGACCGGCTGCCAAAGCTTTTCGCTCATCGAACGATAAGCCGCTTCAATTACCTGAACGCTTGCCATCGCGTCCGCAGGCGTGATGAGCAGAGCTTCGCTTCCGCGAAGCGCGTTGCCGAAATTCTCGATCTTACCCTTGAAGGACGCGACTTTGTCGTAGCCCGTTCCAAAGACCGTCCAATCGGGATTCGATGTCGAACGGTATTTCGATTCGCGCCAACCGACGTGCAGCGTGCCGTTCGATCCGTAAATGCTCAAGAAAAAGGGAAGCTCCTTGTTGATCCCCCAAGTAAGATCAACGCTTGCCGTTACGCCGTCGGATGTTTTCGCGAGGAGCTTTACGTTCTCGTCAACGGCGAGGCCCTGCGTGCCGCCGGCATCGACCGCTAGTACGGATTCGATCGAGCCGAGCAGATATCGAATGATATCGACCGAGTGCGTCCCGTTATCGATGAGTACGCCGCCGCCCGAAAGCGCCGCGTCGGAATTCCAACGCTTCGACATATCGACCTTTGCGGTGAATGCATTCTCGAACTGAAGAACTTCGCCGAGCACGCCCGAGGCGAGAATGCTCTTTGCCTTCACGACATCGTCGCAATAGCGGAATTTCGACGCCATCGTAAAGAGCGTGTTCGTTTTCGCCGCGCTTGCGATCATTCGTTCCGCATCTTCGCTTGTCGTGCAGAGCGGTTTTTCGCAGAGCACGGGGATCGAGCGGTCGAGAAAGAAACACGCGATCTCGGCGTGCGTCGCGGGCGGCGTAGCAACTATCACCGCGTCGAGGCCGAGAGCCGCAAGCTCATTGAAAGAAGAGTAGCTCTTGCCGCCTACCATTTCGGCAAGAGCCACCGCCGCATCGGCACGTGTGTCCGCTACGGCTACGAGGTCGCAGCACGAGCTTAGGTTAAAAGCCTGTGCATAAGCTTGGGCGATGCCGCCCGCGCCGACGATTCCAAAACGTAACTTTGTCATATCTATTTGCGTAGCCGGCTCGCGGCGATCCTCACGTTGTCAGCGATATAGCGTACATTTTCTTCCGTATATTTTTCATTCCAGGGAAGTACGAGCACGTCGTGGAGTGCCTTTGCTGTGAGCGGATAATTCTCCATCTCATAATCGACCGCGCCGTCGCGTGCGAGATTGAACGGGAATTGGCTCGTGCCGAGCGTGTTCTTTTCCTGAAAGACCTGGCACATAAATGCCGGTTTTACGATATATCGCGGCGCCGAGAAGATATTCTTCTCTTTGAGGAGCTGAGCCATACCGACCGATCCGCCCTCGATCTTCGTATCATCAACGGTCAGGCAATATTTCCAATATGTGTGCGTCGCATCCGGTGCGACAACAGGCAATTCGATCCCGTCAATGCCCTGCAGAAGCTCGGTCAGAAGAGCGGCTGCCTTCTGGCGGTTCGCAACACAGGCATCGAGCTTTTCGAGTTGGCCGAGAGCGACCGCGGCCTGAAGTTCGCTCATTCTATAGTTCAACGCCATGAAGTAGTGGTCGGGATTCGCATCGCCGTAGCCCCAGGCTTTGTTGATGTAGAGGAACATCTTGCGCGCGAGTTTCTCGTCGTTGGTTACGACCATTCCGCCCTCGCCGGTCGTCATATGCTTGCCTTGCTGGAGCGAGAAGCAGCCGATGTCGCCGATAGTTCCGGCGAACGCATCACCCTTTTTTGCAAGGAACGTCTGCGCGGAATCTTCGATCACGGGAATGCCTTTCTCGCGAGCGAGCTTCATTATCGGGCCCATTTCGCAGGGGTTGCCGAAAAGGTGCGTAACGATGATCGCCTTTGTGCGTTCGCTGATCTTCTTCTCGATCGTCTCGGCGGTAACATTCAGTGTCTTCGGATCGACCTCGGCAAAGACGGGAACAACGCCGCGATACATCAAGGGCGTCAGGGCGCCCATATCGGTGATCGAGGTCGTGATGATCTCGTCGCCCGGTTCGGGATTGACCGCCGCGACCGCGATATGGATCGCCGCCGAGCCGGATGTGCAGGCGTAAGCGAATTTTGCGCCGAGCTTTTCGGCAAACTTCTGCTCGAGCGTCTTGCCGAATTTGCCTTTCGTTGTCGTCAAAGTCCCGCTTTTCAGGACTTCCGTAACGTAGGCGATCTCGGTCTCGTCAAAGGTTCGGCCGCTTGAGTCCTGATCGGAGGGAAGCGACATCAACAGTTCGGTTTTTGCAACGGGTGTCATAGATTTGGATGAATTATTTGCTGATAAATGGGAAATGCGGGGACGTGTCTTACATCCAACGCGGGCTATCTAATTTCTTCCTCAAGGGCAATAGAAGGTCTAATTGCCTCAGATTTCCGAAAGAAGCGCATTTTTGCGAGCTTCGAGAGCAATTTCAGATGACCGACGATGGTCGCCGCCGTCTTCATCTTCGAAAAGCCGAAAAGCCGAACTTCGAGAACGGCCGGAAATTCGACGACCTTGCCGCCATCGAGATCTATACGTCCGAGCATTTCGGCAACGCCTAAAAAGCCGGATTCGTCGAGGTTCATATCGACGATCGCGCTTCGTCGGTAGACGCGAAAACAACTCGTATAGGTCGAAAGCTTTTGATTCAGAACAGTGCGATAGAGCGCCGAAGCTCCTTTTGATAAGAAAAGCCTCCAGCCCGGCACATTTCGCACGCCGCCTTTCGGGTGATATGGCGAGGCCGTAACCATCGAGGTATCTTTTTCGAGCAGCGGCAGCATTCGAGCCAATTCGTGCGGATCGTACGTGCAGTCACAGTCCATCGACGCGACGATCTCAGTCCTAGCTGCATTTATCGCAGTCATTATCGCGGCGGCAACACCTCGGTTCTGCTCGTGGCTGATGATCTCGGTATTCGGGAATTCATCAAAAAGCTCGTGCAGCAACGCGAGCGTCTCGTCCTTGCTGCAGTCGTTCACGAAGATGAAATTCGCAGCGTAGCCGGCGTCAGCCAACGTTCGATCGACGCTGCGGAGCGTGTTCGCGAGATATGGCAGAGCTTCGGCTTCGTTGTAGCAGGGAATGCCGATCGTGATCGGCGTGAGCTTGCGACCTTGTGCCGCCCCGACGCTCGCCGCCGTCTCCGGCTCAGTTTCCATCTCGTCCGCACGCAGATGTTTCTCGGAAAGTCCGAGATGATCCGCGATGCTGACGCACTCGTACGCCGCAAGATTCTCGCGCAGTATCCATTCCATCTTGTCGAGTTTTCGATAATGGCGAATGCGGTTGTATTTCGAAGCGGCGGAGATGCGCGGCTGTTCGGGGTCGAGTTCCCAGACGTGAAAATAGCTTACAAAAGGCTCGGCGGTCGTCTCGCTCCACGCACGGACAGCGTGCCGCATCAGCGTGTATGGTATCTGGCGAAAATAATTGCCGCCGGATATCGGCAAGAGTCCGACGCCGATATTTCGCGTCGAATACGGGAACTCCCAGATGCCGCCGCTCTCGCCATCGAGGTGGTGCGCGGCGCGCTTCCTGGCCTCGACGCCGCGGGTCGGCATAAAGGACGCGTCGTATTCATAGCCAGCGTCGGAGAGTGCGTTGATGATCCATTCGTCGCGTCCGTAATGCAGCTTTTCCGCCGAACGGTATCCGACAATTCTTTTGCCCGACGCCTCCGAGAGCACACTCGCGGAGCGTTCGAGGTCGATGCGAAATTCTTCCGGCGAAAGCTGCCTGACAGAGCGGTGATAGTACCCGCGGCTTGCGACCTCGTGGCCGCGTCGGGCGATCTCGCGGACAAGATCGGGATTCTGCTCAGCGATCCAGCCTAGGACAAAGAACGTCGCCTTTGCGTCGAATTCGTCGAGAAGGTCGAGCGCCTTCAACGTATTCTGCTCGTACCGCGGTTCGAAGTGCTCCCAATTCCTCTGCTGTATCAGCGTCTCGAACGCGCCGACATGGAAATAGTCCTCGACGAGCACCGTCAAAAGATGCCTCGGTCTTGAAATTTTTACGTCGAGATCGTTCACAGCGATACAGTTCGTGCCAATTTAAGTTCGGCCCTCGCGAAAAAATGCGACTGAAGAGCCTCAACGATCTTGCGCGAGGCCGTTCCGTCGCCGAATGGATTCGGTATCTGCTTTACGGAATCGATCCACGCAGGATCGGCATAATTTTCTTCGAGAAGTTCTTGCAGTCTCTTGGGGTCGCCGCCGACGAGCTTTGAAACACCCGCCGCGATGCCTTCGGGCCGCTCGGTATTCTCACGCAGGACAAAGAGCGGTTTTCCGAGGCTCGGAGCTTCTTCCTGCACGCCGCCCGAATCGGACACGACGAGCCAAGACGCCTTCATAAGGGCTAAGAAGTCGGAATGATCTAGCGGTTCCAGCAAATGGACGCGGTTGCAGCCCGCTAAGATCGCCTCCGTCGCGCTTCTTACATTCGGATTCGGATGCACGGGAAAAATGAGCGAAACGTCGTCGTGTCGCTCGACGAAACGGGCAAGCACATCGAGGTTCTTGCTCATTGCATCGCCAAAGCTCTCGCGGCGATGCGTCGTCAGCAGAATGCGGCGTTGGCCGGCCGTCTTCGCGATCAATTCGGTGATGCCGTCGCTCACACGAAGCTGCTTCAGCATAGAATCGAGCGAATCGACCACGGTATTTCCCGTTACAAATATTTCCGCGTCAGTGACGCCTTCGTCCAGCAAATTCTGCCGATTTTGCTCGGTCGCAGCGAAGTGGAACGCCGCGATCTGCGTGATCAGCCTGCGGTTAGCCTCTTCGGGGAAAGGGCTCGTGATGTCGCCCGAACGCAGGCCGGCTTCGACATGGCCGACCGGGATCTTTCGGTTAAAAGCGGCGAGCGCGCCGGCAAGCGTCGTCGTCGTATCTCCTTGTACGAGAACGACATTCGGCCTTTGATCGACGAGAATACGGTCGAGTCCCGCGATGGCGTTCGCCAGAACGTCGTTCGGCGATTGATCGCGTTTCATCACGTCAAGATCGATATCGACGTCAATATTCAGACTCTTTAGGAATGGAGCGAGAAGGTCCTTGTGTTGGCTCGAAGAAACGACAAGCGGATGGCATTTTCGCAGCTTGAGTTCTGCGATCACCGGCGCGAGCTTGATCAATTCCGGTCTTGTGCCGAACAAAACAAGTGCCTTTAGGCCAAGCCGCGGTCGCGAATGGCCGTTTCCGAGCAATGTGTCGAGAGAATCCATCATTTTGTCGTGCTTGGGCGGCAAGAAACGCAAATTCCGTCCGCTCGATTAAAGGCTCAATCACGCCAAGTTTCCTAACTTTTAACCGCTTTTCCTCAACTTCTGCGTTGTCGGATGCAAACCTCTCTGTGCGAAAATGCATCTATAAGACGAAGCAAGGGATACAAATTATGAGATTTGCGAAGGCGGCAGGAACTATTTTTCTGGCTCTGGCATTTTCGGCGGTTGGAATGGCACAGGAGTCGGCGGTCGTGCCGACAGACCTCAGTCAGGCGAGGATCGACGAGATCATCAAGAAGGTGGCCGAGAACGAAGGCCTTTTCCGCTCGGCGCTGACGGATTACGTGTTCAACCGAAAGGCGACGGTGCAGACGATCGGGCTTGGCGGCCAAGTTTCGGGGACGTTTCGACGCGATTCATTTATGACGTTCGGCTCGGACGGCGGCCGTTTTGAGAAGGTGCTTTATGCCCCGATCGCGACCACTCCGCCCGGATTTGTAACGCCCGAGGATCTCGAAGATCTCGGCGGCGTAAATCCTTTCGCGCTCGAGCCTTCGTCCATCTCGCATTACAATTTCCGATTCGCGGGCACGGAACACATCGACGAACTCGATCTTTATGTCTTTGACGTGTTGCCGAAAGAGATACCGAATCCGAAGAAGACAAAACTCCGGCTCTTTACGGGCCGAATTTGGGTCGATAAGACCGATCTGATGATCGTGCGGTCAAAGGGCAAGGCCGTGCCGGAGACGAAAGAGAATAAATTCCCGGTCGTGCTCACGACCCGTGCGCAGATCGACGGAAAGTATTGGTTCCCGGTCGATGCTCGCTCAGACGACGAGCTTGTTTTCGATAACGGCAATGTGATCAAGATACGGATGCGCGTTTCGTTCAGCGATTATCGGCAGGGACGCACGGATGTGATAATCAAGGACGATCCGGAGACGCCGGATGAGACGCCGCAGAAGCAGCCATAAGGCCGCTATTCTTTCGATAATTCTTTCGCGATCGCGGCACGCGTTTCCAGCAGCAGTTCGAGCGGAGTTACGGCTCCGCTTCTTTCTTTTACGGGGATCGGCGGCAGCAGAGCCATCTCGATCGTGCCTGCGTACGCGACGCCCGATCGCTTGCCCATCAACACGTCAGTGTTCTTGATCGCGACCGGAACGATGTCCGCATTAGTCTGAACGGCGAGATGAAAGGCGCCCTTCTTGAACGGCAGCAGTTGGCCGGGCAAGGCGCGCGTTCCCTCGACAAAGACGCCGAAAGAATAGCCCGCATCCATCACGCTGCGGGCCTTTTCCATTGATTCGCGAGCTTTTTCCGGGTTGCTCCTATCGATCGCGATGATATTCACGAACGACATTCCCTGGCCCATCACCGGCACTTTCAGCAGCTCCTTTTTAGCGACCAATCCGATCCGTTTTCCCGTAAATGCAAAGAGCGTCGCGGTGTCGAGATACGATCGATGATTCGAGGCGAAAATGTAAGACTTCGCCGGATCGAGATGCTCGGCGCCTGTAACTCGGACTTTTGCTCCGCAAGCCTTAAGCCATGTGCGCGCGCCGAAAAGAGCGAGCGGGTAGAACCAGATCCTGCGGTTAATGATCCACAGAAAAAGCAGCGACGGGATGCCGATCACGAGCAGCATCGAGCCTGCGGCGAACCAACACCACCAATAGCGGAGTTTGCCGAGTATCCGCGATCTGTGAGACTCTGGCAGAGGAAACTCAATCAATTTATTTTCGAGCGTCGGCATCGACCTTCAAGTCTAATGGCAAAGAGACAAAGTCCAAAGTCCGTCTTTCTGTGCGTGGCTGCGATCGTATCATTCGCGGCGGCAGGTTTTGCGCAGGTTCCGTCACCGAATTCCGTTCTCGGATTCACGCCGGGCGACGATCGTAAGGTCGCCGACTGGAAGCAGATCGTTGATTATTTTCAGAAGCTTGACCAGGCGAGCTCGCGCGTCTTGGTCAAGGATATCGGACGTTCGACGAACGGCGCGCCGCTCATCGTCGCCTTCATTTCCGACTCCGCGAATATAAAGAAGCTCGACAAATATCGGCAAATAAACGCGCGTCTTGCCGACCCACGGACAATATCGAGCGAAGAAGAGCTTAGCAAGCTCGTCAAAGACGGAAAGGCGATCGTCGCGATCTCGTGTTCGATCCATTCGACCGAGATCGTCGCATCGCAAATGTCGATGAATCTTGCCTTCGAACTTGCGACGGCGAAAGACCCAGCGACAAAAGAGATCCTCGACAACACGATCCTCCTGCTCATCCCGTCGCCGAATCCGGACGGCATCCAGATCGTTGCCGATTGGTACAAAAAGACGTTAGGAACAAAGAGCGAGGGCACCTCGCCGCCCGAACTATATCACCATTACGCGGGGCACGACGACAACCGCGATTGGTTTATGATGAATCTCGTCGAGACGCGTGCCGTAACGAAATTATTCTGGCAGGAGTGGTTCCCCGAGGTCGTCTATGACGTTCACCAACAAGGGCAAAATTCATCGCGATTCATCATCCCGCCGTTCTACGATCCGATAAATCCGCGAATCGCGCCGACGCTTCTGCGCGAGGTCGGACTCATCGGCTACAAGATGGCCGCCGACCTCGAAGCTCGCGGAATAAAAGGCGTGGCGACGAATTCGACCTACGACACATGGTGGCACGGCGGCTTTCGCTCGGCGCCGTACTACCACAATTCGATCGGCATTTTGAGCGAGGCCGCGAGCGTTCAATTGATGTCGCCGGTTACTGTCAAGCTTGAAGATCTGAAGCGAAGCCGCGGCGTTCGCGGCCTCGCCGACCTGACGACGCCGATGACGAATTATCCCGATCCGTGGCTCGGCGGCGAATGGCGCGCCGGCGACGTCAACCGCATCGAGATGATCGCATCGCGCGGCCTTCTGTCGCTCGCCGCGAAGTATCGCGAACGATACTTGCGAAATTTTTACGGACTCGGAAAGATGAATCTTGAGCCGAACGCAAGTGATCCTCAGGCGTTCTACATCTCGCGCGAGCAAACACAGCCGGAGACCGCGAACCGCTTTATCGAGATACTGCGTTGGCAGGGAATAGAGGTGCGTAAAGTCAGCGGCGAGTTTCCCGCATCGACCGACGAGGCGGGCAAGAACCCATCGGTACAAAAGACCGGCTGGATCGTTTTCGTCGATCAGCCTCAGCGAAATAACGTCTTAAGCCTTTTCGAGCGGCAAGAATATCCGCATCGCCTTCTCCCGAACGGCGACGCTGAAGTGCCCTACGATGTTGCGGGATGGACGCTGCCGCTTCAGATGGGCGTAAAATATTCACCGCTTTGGCGCATCGCGGACGTCGATAAATTGCGCGCGGATTCGAAACTCGTAGAACACTTCAACGACGTTCGCGACGACCTCGGCCTCGCCAAAGCCAAGGAGCCTTTTGCGAACATAGAAGATCCGCTTCGAACGTCGCCGCGTATCGGGCTCTATCGCGGCTTCACGGGATCGATGGACGAAGGCTGGACGCGGCTTGTTCTCGATACGTTCAGCATTCCGTCGTATCGAATTTCGAATGATCAGATGCGAGAGGGCAAGTTCGATTGTGGCGATAAAGGATGCGACTCGATAATTTTACCGTCAGACAGCGAGAATTCTATTATCAAAGGCTTGCCCGCGTCGCGTTACGCTCCGGAATTCGTGGGCGGCATCGGTGAGGCAGGCGTCGAAAATCTTAAGAAATTCGTCGAAGGCGGCGGACGCATTGTGTGTTTCGACCGCGGATGCGACCTCGTCGTCAACAAATTCGCCTTGCCTGTCAAAGATGCTCTCGCCGGCTTGAAACGCAGCGAATTTTACAATCCGGGCTCGATCGTAAAGCTCAACGTCGATACAGATACTAGGATCGGCCGGCATATTCCGAGCGAACTTCCGGCATATTTTGCCTCTAGTTCGGCATACGAGCTTCCCGAGGTTACGGACAAAATTCGCGTTATCGCACGTTATGCCGAAAACAACGCGTTGCTTTCCGGCTGGATGCTGGGCGAGAAATATCTGAACGGGAAAGCGGCCGTCGTCGAGGTCGAATACGGCAAAGGCTCCGTCGTGCTCTTCGGCTTTCGCCCGCAGCATCGAGGCCAGTCTTGGGCGACCTTCCCGCTGATCTTCAATTCACTCGAAAAGAACTGACAGCTCTATTTATTCGCGATCAGTCGGATATACAGTTGGTTGTTCGGCGGCTGCACGCCTTGCAATGCGACCTTGCCGCTGCGTTCGATAAAAGCAGGTCCGAGATATAGATGTTCACCGCCGATCTTTACGAGAGCTGAGCCGCTGCGGCCGAACCGAAGATCCGGTTTTCCGTTCGCCCAAAATCGCTGGACTCGCCCCGCGTTCGGGCCGGGAGGAAGTATTTGATAGCCGGTCACATAGAATTTGCCTGAGGGCTGGACCGTTATGAAGCCCATAAAGCTGAACGGCGGAAAATTAACAAACCCATTCGAACCGAACTCGGGGTCAGGCTGGCCGTTTTGGGACAGTTTTCGCATTTGCCCGTCCGTGATGACCAGCAAGCCGCCTTCAGCGGTTGCTCCAATGTCGGCCGCGAAATTTCCATCGATCTGCTGCTTTTCAAACTCGGTGTCGATCTGGCCCGTAGAAAGATACTCGAGCACCACTGCCCTCCGAACGTAGCCGCTCGGCGCGGCGGTATCCTTGACATTCGTATTGAACGCGGCGGCAACACGTCCTTTTGGCAGAAGGCTGATATGCGATGCATAAGATGCAATCCCGTTCGGCTCGTCCCCCAGGATCGTCTGCGTAAAGCCGCCGGTGCCGAACGTCGTATCAAGCGCCCCGCTCGGCGCAAACTTGATGAGCACTCCGCGCGCCTGTTTGTTGATGTGGTCGCTGCTTACGCTCGTTATTGCGGCTGCGAGCACCGATCCATCGCCGAGAATGGCGATCTCGCCCATCGATTCATCGGAAAATTGTCCGGTTTCTGCAGGCAGATCGTGGATCGCGAATCCATTCGTCCCGAAACTCGTGTCGAGAGATCCGTTTGAGTTCAACCGCGAGAGAAAAATGTCAGAAGGCGCGCCCGAAAACGTCGTTTGACCCGCGATAAGCAGTTTGCCGTCGGATAACTCGACGAGATCGGTCGGAAGGCAGCCTCCGCAGGGAATATTCACATAGCCGCTGCTGCCGAATCCTCCATCGCTCGTGCCGTCGTAACTGATCTTTTGCACGCCGATCCCATTGTTCGAGCTGCCGATCAGGATCAGCGACCCGTCGGAGAGTTGTTTCGTACGCGTCCCAAGCCCGATCCCGGCTCCCACGCCGACATACCCGACGCCGTTGAGTGTCGGATCGAGGCTGCCGACACGGTTATAGAAAAGCTGCGCGCTGACGGTCTGGCTCAGCCCAAGGACGACGATGAGTATCAGGGAACTTATTGTTAAGCGCATATGAGGCTTTAGAGAACGAAGAGGCACACGTGTCGCATTGGCTCCGCGAAGCGCCTTATATTATAAAACTGCGAATAGCCGTCCGATTCCTAGAATTAGGCTTGTGAGTGGAAACCCTGCGCGGACCCTCGTTGCCGAAAGCTAAAGGCTTTCGAGATATAATCGGTATCAGTTACTATTTAGTGATGACATGGCGTAGCATTTTCTCGGCCGTACTTTTTATCTGTCTCACGTCAGTATTTTCTTTTGCTACACCCGAATATTTCCGCTTGCCGTCCGAGCCGATGATCCGCATCGGGCTTGCGACGAGCGCGTCGAGCGTTTCGATCACTACGAGCGACAGTTCGCTGGTCGCGTTCAGTCCGGACGAAGCGAACCGCATTCTAGCGTCGAACCGCGTTTCGATATCGGCAAGGGCATACGACCCGCCGGAGATCGAGCAGTTCCGCATCGAATTTCAAAATTTACCGTCGCAGATGGATGCAAATTCGCTTGCGGACGACATACGCGAGGCGACGGGCGAATCCGCGCTCGCGAGCATAGACATCGCGACGAATACGTGGCGCGTTTGGGTCGGCGGGATAAAGGCGACCGAAGAAGATGCTCTTTTGCTCAAGCAGCAGCTTGCCGAAAAGGATCTTGACGATGCGGTCGTCGTCGCCGAAAAGAAACAGATCGTTTCGCCCGAAGCGGTCGCTCTATCAAGACAGGTCCGCGACGCAAAGAAGAGCGAGGTTCGCAGCCTTGTACGCACTACCGGTTCGGCGAAACTAGCGCCGGGCGAAACCGTCGATCCGAACCTTCGCGAAGTCATCGTCAGCGGCACGTCGGAAGAATCTAAATTCTCTTCGCTAAAGTCCGTTGCGTTCGGTTCGATCAACGAACGCTCGACGCCCGTTCGCTTGAACGGCAAGGCGTATCGCGGCAAGATCGAGGTCTTTGTGAATGCGTCAGGGCGACTCTCGGTCGTCAACGTCGTGCCGCTCGAAGACTATCTTCTCGGCGTTGTTCCGAGCGAACTCTCGCTTCCCGCGATCGAAGCGCAAAAGGCTCAGGCGGTTGCCGCACGCACCTACGCTATCGCGAATATTGGCGGCTACGGCACGAAAGGTTTCGATATGGTGCCAACAGTTTATTCGCAGGTTTACAAGGGCGTTTCGATCGAGACGGCGATGGGGACGCGGGCCGTACGCGAGACTCGCGGCGTGGTCGCGACCTATGACGGCAAGCCGATAATGGCGTATTTCACATCGACGTGCGGCGGGCGAACTGAGGATGGCAAGAATATTTTCGACAAGGATGAGCCGTATCTAAAGGGCGTCGAATGTTCGCTCGAAGGTCGTCGGCAGTTCGATCCTTTCACCATTCGAACCACGCGAAAACCCGCAAAGCTCCGGGATGCCGGCCACCTAGAACTCGCGCGTTTTATGTCGCGTCTTGCCTCCAACGGCTTTTATCTCTCGACCTCCGAGATGACTGACGATTGGTTCGATGCCGTGCCCGGCGAGAACGAAATGTCGAACTGGCTCAACCAGATCGCGACAAAGATGGGCAAACCATTCCCGAACGTTACGCGCGAGACCGCAAAGCCGCTCGAACTATCTTCGATCCTTGCTAAGATGTTTTACGAACCGCGTGTGAACGACGCGCTGCTTTCGGATTCGGATGTTTTTTATCAACTCACATTCGACGACGCGGCCGATGTGCCGAAAGAGAAGCGTGCGGACCTTGCCGCATTGCTACGCGACGGCTTGTTTCGCCTGCACCCGGACTTGACGCTCAAGCCCGCAAAACCGTTCACGCGGGCCGAATTCCTGAGCCTTATCGGTCAGATCTACACGAAGAAGAATTGGCTGCCTGACCTTCAAAAGGGAGCGGCAAAACCTTCGACGGACGGCAAGCTTATCATCGGTTCTGCCCGCAGTGCACGAACGCTCGTCGTTCGGCCGGACGTTTTTCTGTTTCGCGAATTCGGCGACACGCTCTATCCCGTGAGCGAGGCCGCTCTTGTTGGCGGCGAGGACGTCGCATATCAAACGGACGCATCAGGCGCAGTAATTTATCTCGAAGTGCAGCCGACGTCTTCGCCGACCAGCGCCGAGAATATGTCGCCTTTCACAAATTGGAATAAGACGGTTTCGGCCGCTGCGTTAAAATCTCGGCTCTCAAGATATGTTCGTAATATCGGAACTCTGATGGACGTGAACATCAAAAAGGTCGGTTATTCCCGCCGTCCGATCGAGATCGAGATCGTCGGCTCGAACGGCGTCCAAACGCTCTCAGGCGGCAAGATCCGGTCCGCGCTGCGGCTCCCCGAACAGCTCTTCGTGATGAACAAACGCTACAACGGAGCAAGCGTTGCGACCTACACATTCACGGGACGCGGTTGGGGCCACGGCGTCGGGATGTGCCAATACGGTGCCTACGGAATGGCAAAAATGGGCGTCAAATACGACGAGATCATTAAGCACTATTACACCGGCGTCGCCTTGACCGCGGCTTACTAGATTGCGGCATAGACCTTACGAACAATGAACTCCCGCCTCTCGACAAGCTTTTGTTTCCTCTTCGCGATACTCTTTTGTGCAAATTTATTCGCATTCGCGCAAGCACCTGAAAAAGCGAAGGTCGGTTCCGACACGGCGAAGGGCGGATTTCGAAACGAGGACGCGATACGCGACAAGTTCAATGCGTTTAAGACGGACGCGGACGCCCAAGCGTGGCTCCGCGAAATGAACTATTCGCCCGATGACATCGTCTCGCTCACGGCCGCAAAGCCTCATGGTAAAAAAGCGGACGTTGAGGTCACGATCGAGACGCGGTCCGGCATCACACGCGAAGGCATTTCGATCAAGCTCGTCTCGAGTAACCAGGGCTTTAATCAGATCGACAAACGTTGGCTCTCGCATTATGCCGAGATGTGGAAGATGCCGGCGGATGTCGTCGCAGCGTTGAAGCTTTTTGTTGGCGAGACTCCGCCGACAAAACCCGGCCGCTCGAAGGTTCGAATGTTCCTCGACGAGATCGACCCGCGGCTCAAAGACGCCGTCATCAAGTTCTTCACAGAGAACAAAGCGGCGATCGTCTCGGACCTTTTTGCGGGCGACGGCGAGCACAGCGCGGGCTGGGTAATGGTCGCGTTCAAGCCTGCGGACAAGACCGAATGGGCGCTTCGAACTTCGCAGCGAGCGGTCGAATTCTACAGCGAGGGGGAAGTTGCCTTAACACGCGGCGGCAACCTGAAGATCGGCCGCATCACGATGCAGCGAAAAGGCGGCGACGCAGGCCGCGAGACCGCAGAGATGCTGCAATTCAAGATAAACCCCGTCGAACTCTTTAACGCAAAATGAGAGTTTCACCCAGACAAATAGTCGGTTCGCTCATCATTCTCGCGATCATTCTGATATGGTCATTGGTGAGGATGCTTTAACGAAAATTTGCGTCCCGGATCGATGCCGACGCCAACTGACAAAATGCCGATCTTCGCGATCGCGGGGCCAACTGCTTCGGGAAAGACGGCGCTTGCGGTCTTCCTCGCTGAGAAGCTCGGCGCCGAGGTCGTGAATTTTGATTCCGTCCAGATCTACCGAAGGATCAAGATCGCGACAGCGAAACCGACGGCGGCTGAAATGCGCGGCATTCCGCACCATCTGATCGACTATGTCGATCCGAATATCGACTACACTGCCGCGGACTGGGCGAAGGACGCGGAAGAGAAAATTCACGAGATCGAATCCCGCAACAAGCGTGTCATACTTGTCGGCGGAACGGGCTTCTACTTGCGTTCGCTGTGCAGGCCGCTTTTTGAGAGCCCGAAAACCGACCCCGAACTTCGCGAAAAATACCGCCGGCTCCACGCCGAACATGGCCCCGAGTATCTTCACGCGATGCTCGCGACGTTTGATCCGCAGGCTGCCGAGAACCTGCCTGTCCGCGATCACGTTCGTGTCATTCGTGCGCTCGAGGTCATCGAGCAGACGGGCGAAAGGATATCCGTTCTTCAGCCGGAGCGGCCCGAACCGCCCGCGTTTGCCGAACGCATCTCGCTCATCGTGCTTTCGCCACCGCGCGATGTTCTTTATGAGAAGATCAACGCTCGAACACGCGAGCATTTCGACGCAGGGCTTGTCGATGAGGTGAAAGGCCTGCTTGCGGACGGAGTTCGCGAGAATGGCAACGCCCTCGGCGCGCACGCGTATCGTCGAGTCTGCGAATACCTACGCGGGGACCGTTCTCTCGAAAATGCCATCGAAAGATCGCAGCAGGATGTGCGAAATTATGCGAAACGCCAACTCACTTGGTTTCGTAAAGAGAGTAGCGCGGTATGGTTCGAAGGTTTTGGCGGCGACAATGAGGTCGAGGCGAAGGTGCTCGAATATGTGAACCATTTTGCATAATATGCGTATAAACTGGACTAATTCGGATATAAGCCGAATTCTGATATAATCGCGGCACTAGGTCTTGGCGGTTACTTTTATTGCTGATCGAGAGGAGAAAAGATGGAGAAGCAGGCTGCTCAGAATATTCAGGATGCGTTCCTAAATTCAGCCAGGCGTGAGAGGCTGAATGTCGTCGTACACTTGCTCCAGGGGGCAACTCTTACGGGCCGAATAAAGAGTTTTGACAAATTCTCCCTTCTCCTCGATGTCGGCGGGCCTGACGTGCTGATTTTCAAACACGCAATATCGTCCATCACGCAGGAGCGTCGTCCGGCTTCGCATTCGCCCGCGCCGGCTGAACAAGACCAACCTTGAAAGGCAGTTTTATAACCTTTGAGGGCATCGACGGCAGCGGCAAGACGACCCAGCTAAAGAAGCTCGCCGAAAGTTTGCGGCGCGCTGGCCGCGACGTTCTGCTTACGTGCGAACCCGGCGGGACGCCGCTCGGCAGCGAGATCCGCAAGGCATTCCTCGAAACGAGGCAGGATGTCGAACCGCTCGCCGAACTGCTCCTTTTCGCCGCCGACCGAGCGCAACACGTACAGCATCTGATCCGTCCGGCGCTTGCCGCAGGACGCATCGTCATCTCAGACCGTTATGCCGATGCGACCGCCGCGTATCAGGGAGCAGGACGCGGCTTCGATCTCGAATTGATCGAGAACGTTATCGCCATCGCGACCGACGGCCTCAAACCTGACCTGACGCTTTTCTTCGATATCGATCCCGATCGCGCGGTCGATCGAATGGCGTTTCGCGGTGAGCACAAGATGAATCGGATGGATCTCGAATCTTCGGATTTTTACCGCCGCGTTCGCGAAGGCTACCTAAAGATTGCCGCGGCGGACCCCGCCCGCTTTCGCGTTATCGACGCGAACCGCAGCGTTGACGAGATCGCCGAGGAAACACTCGATCTAGTAACGGAGCATCTGAAAAGTGTTTAGCGGACTCGTCGGGAACGATGTTACAAAACTCACGCTGCGGCGGCTGATACATCAGGGTCGCCTGCCGAATTCGCTGCTTTTTGTCGGCCCCGAAGGCGTCGGCAAGAAGCAATTCGCGATCGAGGCATCGCGCGCTCTTGTATGCCGCGAGCAGACGGACGGCGAAACTTGCGGCGCTTGCTCAAGCTGTCTGCGCGCCGGCAAATTCACGATCCCGACCTCGGAAAAGGCCGAGGACTTTGATCGAATAATTTTCAGCGAGCATCCGGATGTCGGCGTGATCCTGCCGCACAAACGAAATGTGCGCATCGCGGCGATTCGCGATCTAGAACGCGAAGCGAACTTCAACCCGTACGAAGCACCGGCACGTGTTTTCATCATAGACAACGCCGATCTGATGAAAGATGCTGCCGCGAACGCGCTCCTCAAAACCCTCGAAGAACCGCCCGCAACGACGCACATCATCCTTGTTACGGCTCGTCCGGACGTGCTCTTGCCGACGATCCGTTCACGCTGCCAGACGATACACTTTGCGCCGATCGAACGAAAGGCGATCGAGGAATATCTGATCGAGACTCGCGCATTTTCGCACGACGAAGCGCGGCTTGCCGCAGGCGTGGCTCACGGCAGCATCGGACGGGCCGTTGAGATCGACGTTGCCAAATATCGAGATATGCGCGACCGTGCCGCCCGCGTTCTGCGTTCGGCAGTCATAGACAATGATACGGCCGCTTTGCTGAAGGTCTCCGAAGAGTTGAACGACGCGAAGAATAAAGATGATTTCGAAGCGAACCTCGACATTCTCGAAGCGGTTCTGCGGGATGTTTGGCGGCTTTCGTGCGGCGTCGATCCGTCGAAGATACTTGATCCAGAGATGGCTGAAAGCTATCAGAACCTTGCCCAAAGGGCCGAACCTGCGAGATTCGCCGCGTGGCTCGGCGAGGTCGAAATGCTTCGCCGAAACCTCGCCGTGAACATCAACCGAAAGGTCGCGACCGACGCGATGTTTTTGACAATGGCCGGCGAAAAGCGGTAACTAGATATATAGGTCGGTATGAACGTTCTTGCGTTGGAAGATCCGTCGAAATTAACAAGGCTTTCGGCTCTTGCAGGTGCCGGCGCTCTTGCCGTCGGCTCGGTGATGGTCGCTGCGTTCGATCCTTCGAAGGCGCATTTTTTCCCCATCTGTCCGCTGCTCGCTTTGACCGGGATCGCGTGTCCGGGCTGCGGTTTGACGCGTGCTTTCCACGCTCTCTTTCACGGCGACATCGTTACGGCGTTGGATTTTAACTTGCTTGTTCCCGTGTGGGCGGTCGCGTTTGCGTGGATATTCGTCTCGCTGCTTCTGCTCGCGGTACGAAAAAAGAGCCTTCCGATGTGGCCGACGAACCCGAAATTCATTTACGGATTCTTTGCCGTGCTGTTCGTGTTCGGAGTGCTGAGAAATATCCCTGCGTGGCCGCTCACGATCCTCTATCCTTAGCCTAGTTTGACGAGTTTTTTCGCGGCTTCAAGCGGTGAAACGGACGGGCCTTCCGTACGCAGAAGCTCGACCTCTTTCACGAATTCCTCGACGATATTCTCGCCCGCAACCTTTCGCATCGGCACGCCATTCTTGAATATCATCCCGACGTTCCTGCCAAAAGTGATGCCGAGTTGCGAATCGTGAGCCTCGCCAGGGCCGTTCACCGCACAGCCCATTATGGACAGATGCAGCGGTTCCTCGACATGAGCGAGTCGCCGCTCGACCTCTGTTACGATCTCGACAAAATTGTCGATATCGAGCCGTCCGCAGGTCGGGCAGGCGACGACAGTTACGCCGCGTTTGCGGAGTTCGAGGGATTTTAGAATTTCCCATGCGACGCGACCCTCTTCGTGCGGTTCGGCCGCAAGCGAAACGCGTATCGTGTCGCCGATGCCGTCATTCAGCAAAATGCCGAGGCCGATCGCCGACTTTATCGTGCCGCCGAACGGCGTTCCCGCTTCCGTAACGCCTAGATGCAGCGGATAATCGACCTTCTCGGCCATCAAGCGGTAAGCCGCGACCATTCGATTCACATCCGAAGCCTTGAGTGAGATGATGGTGTCGGAAAAGCCGAGATCTTCGAGAATGCGAACGTGCCGCATTCCGCTCTCGACCATCGCCTCTGCGGTCGCGGTACCGTATTTCTTCAGCAGATCCTTTTCAAGCGAACCGCCATTTACGCCAATGCGTATCGGCACCTTTTGAGCCTCGGCGGCACGCACGACCTCGCGTACGCGCTCGATCTTACCGATGTTCCCGGGGTTGATGCGAAGTTTGTCTATGCCCGCATCTAGGGCTTTCAACGCCAGCTTGTAATGAAAATGTATGTCTGCAACAAGCGGGACGTCCGTGCGTTTGCGTATATCTTTGAGGGCGTCGGCAGCGGCGTCATCCGGAACGGCAATGCGGACGATCTCGCATCCGGCCGCGACCATTTCCTCGATCTGCTTTAAGGTGCCGTCAACATCGGTCGTGTCCGTTTTCGTCATCGACTGAACGACCACCGGCGCACCGCCGCCGATCTGTATGTCGCGAACCTTTACTGCTCTTGTTTTCCTACCCATTTAACTGCCTAAATCTCGAATCTGAAATCTCGAATCTCAAATCTGAAATCTCAAATCTCAAATCTGAAATCTCAAATCTGAAATCCCAAATCTCAAATCCCAAATCGCAAAATCCATTAGAGTTTCGCATTTGGATCTATCAAACGACGAGACAGCCAATCCTCGTGCCTTGTCCGGAACTCAGCCATCTCGCGGTCAAACTCCTCAAATTCCTTCTTTTGCTCGACTCTCGCGCGTTCCTTCTGCGTGAAAAACTTGACTCCCTTAATGTCTGTGTTCTTCAGGGATTCAAGCCAGCCGTGGAGCTGTTTTGAGATATTCACGGCCATCCCGATCAAATTTGAAATATCAGATCTGATATCTGAGAATCTGGCGGACGTCTCGCAAAGCCGCAGCATCGATCGAGCCTCGCCGGCGGAGCCTCTCGCGATGTATAAAAAATTGATCAGCTCTGCGGTCGTGCCGCGTTCGAACCCTTCCGCGATATTATTCGAGACCGACAGCGATGCTCGCTCAAGCTGATTCTTTGCATCGCCAAGCCCGCGAAAGTCGGACCGTCCTGTAAAGTCATACACTTTCAGAGCGAACTGAATAGCAGACTGCCAAACGGGAAGCTCCTCAAAGGCCGAATATTTCATTCTCAATTTCTACTTCCCGAGCAGTCTCGATACATCGAAGAAGATCGTTGTCATCATCAGCAGGAGCACGATGCCGAGGCCGGTGAGCTGAATGCGTTCGCGGGCAACGAGCGAAAGTGTCTTGCCGAACCAAGAGAGCACTTTCTCGATGCCGAGCACCATTATTTGGCCGCCGTCAAGCATCGGTATCGGGAGCAGGTTCATAACGCCGAGCGTCAGGCTGATCGCCATCAGAAGCGGCAAAAGCCCGAAAAAGCCGGCCGCGAAAACCTGGTTCACGATCGCTTGTCCGATGCCGATCGGGCCGGACAAAGTGTCGCGTGCAGAACGCTCGCCTGTGCCGACCTGCCCGAGCGCAACGCCCGTGAGCCGCAAGATCCGCATATTCTGATCGACGGCGAAGCTGGTCGCGCCTGCGACGCCGACCGAATCGCGTTTGGCGAGCAAACTCGGATCGAATCCGATGCCGATGAGCCAACGGTCGTCTTTCTGTTCGGCGTGCGTGGTGATGGTGAGCTTTTCGCCTTTACGATCGATCGAGAGCGCAAGCGGCTGGCCCTTTGATTCCGTAACGACGGACTGCATTTTGCGAATATTCGTAATATTCACGCCGTTGACAGCCTTCACCCAATCGCCGACCAGAAGACCGTCTTTTGACGCCGGGAGCGAAGTGTCGAGGCTGCTCACGACCACCGGTTCGGTGCCCGTGTCGGGGTCCATATCGAGAATGCCGGCGGACTGGCCCGACTGCGTAAGCCGCGTCGGAGTGATCGTAAGGTCTAGGCGTTGGCCGTCACGCTCGACGGCGATGGCGACAGGTTTTTCCGGGATGAGAAGAGCGTCATCTTCGATGCGCGTCCAAGACGGATTCTCTTCGCCTTGAAAAGCAACGATGCGGTCGCCCGCTTTTATTCCGGCGTGTGCCGCGGCACCATCCGGTTTTACAAAGCCGACGATGGGCGCGGGATTTGCCGGAACGCCAAGCCAGAGCGCAATGCCGAGCGGGATCGCAAGAGCGAGCACAAAGTTCATAAACGGCCCGCCGAGCATCACTAGAAACTTCTGCCAACGCGGACGAAGTTCATACAGTTCGCTTTCGGGAACCGTCTCGGTCGTATCGTCTGCGGCCTCGAGTCCCGAATTTGATTCATCCCCGTAGAGCTTCACATAAGCTCCGAGCGGGATCGCAGAGACGCGATAATCCGTATGGCCGATCTTTACGCCGAAGAGCCGCGGGCCAAGGCCGAACAGCGAATATGCTTCGACACGCATCCCGAAGATCTTCGCGACGATGAAATGCCCGAATTCGTGGATATTGATCGCAACGCCGAGGACGAAAATGATCGCTAAAATTGCTATAAGAATGTTCAACATCAGTTAGATACCGCTAAATTACTGCCGCCGCCGGGGCAATTGCCATTATAGCGCGTCGGCGTGCCCAAGAGTCTGCATCGAGGACGGCGTCGAGCGTGTCCGCCGCCGTCGGAACGTGTTCGCGCATAACGCGTGTGTTCGTTTCCGCGATGCGGCCGAAGCCGATCTTTCCATCAAGAAAAGCCTGTACGCTCACTTCATTCGCCGCGTTCAAGACCGCCGGCATCGTGCCGCCCGACCTCAGAGCCTCGTACGCAAGGTCGAGGCAAGGGAAGCGAGTCGTGTCGGGATCCTCGAATTCGAGCTTGCTCATCTTCGCAAGATCGAGCCTTTCGCAGGCCGCGCTATGGCGTTCGGGAAAGGTCAGAGCGTATTGGATCGCGTGCTTCATATCCGGGACGCCGAGCTGTGCCATTATCGAACCGTCGATCAGCTCGACCATCGAATGAACTACCGATTGCGGATGCACGATCACCGAGATATCGTCCGCGTCAAATCCAAACAGCCATCGAGCCTCGATCACCTCAAGCCCTTTGTTCATAAGGGTTGCAGAATCTATCGTGATCTTCTCGCCCATCTTCCAGTTCGGGTGGTCGAGGGCTTGTTCGCGGCTCGCGGCAAGAATTTTCTCTTTCGGCCAACTGCGAAAAGGCCCGCCCGAGGCTGTCAAAATTAGACGCCGGACTTCCCGCTTTCGTTCGCCGCGAAGGCATTGGTGAATAGCGTTATGTTCGCTGTCAACCGGCACGATGTCGGCTCCGGACCTCGCGGCAGCGGCCGTCATCAATTCGCCCGCCATCACGAGCGTCTCTTTGTTCGCAAGCGCGATGCGTTTTCCGGCTTCGATCGCCCGCAAAGTCGGGATAAACCCAACTGCACCAACAGTTGCGGACACGACGGTATCGGCTTCTGCGTGAGTTGCGACCTTTACGAGGCCAGCTTCACCGCACTCTATACGCGGCTTTTTGTCGAGCTTTGCGATCTCACGTTCGAGCCTTTCAGCACATTCTTCGTCGCCGCAGGCAACAAGTTCGGGCGAAAATCTCTCGATCTGCTCGACGAATTTCTCCGTATTTCGACCGGCGGCCATCGCAACCACGCGCACGTCGCCGAGATGCTCGACGACCCTCAGCGTATTGCAGCCGATCGAACCGGTCGAACCGAGAATGGAAATGGCCTTCGCTCTTTTCATCAGGGAATTACTTCAAGACACGGCAGGAAAAAGCGAATTTCGTGCATCCCGCGTCCCAAAAACATTACGTTTAGACTACCATAGCCAGCACAGCCCCTGCGAATATCAGGCTCTGCCGGTTCCGGAACCGTTTTTCGTTTATATTCTGTCTTTGGATGAATCCGCGTTGCCGGAGAATTCCTCTGCGGACGCGAAGCGGTCGGTCTTGCCTTCGCCCCTCGCCTGTTTGTCGGCTATGAATTGGTTGAACGCCGAAGAACGATTACGCGGCACGCTCAGAGAGTTCCATTCCGTCGAGCGAAAATGCTTTGCCAAGAACACGATCTGACCGACGTGATAGGCGTAATGCGTGAGCTGACGGTTGATCGCCTCGACAACCGTGTGAGGTTCGCCGCGGATCGGTACCGTGCGGGCGAAATCGTCCTCGGTGAGCGGTTCGATGCTATCGAATAACGTCTGCCAACCCTTTTCCCAAGCGGCCATCAGGGCATTGCGGTCATCCGTGACGATTTCGAATTCAAAATCGCGGTTTCGGTCATCCTTTTCGCCGTCCGTCGTCAGAAAATCACGCCAACGCGACCAAGCATTTCCCGCAATGTGCTTTACGATCACGGCGATCGAGTTGCCTTCCTCATCAAGAGATCGGAAAAACTCCTCATCCGAAACCTGTTCGATCGCCCGCTCCGCGAGCTTCTTGTAGTTGCGGAACGACGCCAGCGAATCCGCCTGATAATTCTCGATAAACATAGACGATATATTATACAGAGCTTTACCGTGGCGAAGGATCTAAACGCCCTTGTTCGCGTCGCGGATCGAGGCGGCGGCGTCCGGTGTCGAAGCCTGCGTCTGCTCGCCGGTTCTCATATTTTTGAGCGTGACTTTGCCTTCGGCGATCTCGTTCTCACCGAGGACGCAGACGAAGGGCACGCGTATCGCGTCGGCGTATTTCATCTGTTTGCCGAGTTTGTCGGCTTCCGGATAAAGGCTCACGCGGATGCCCCTTTCACGCAGTTCGGCAGCGAGTTTGAGAGATTCGGGCGCGGTCTCTTCGCTCAAGATGGTAACGAGAACATCGGCGGCGGTCGAATCGGCGATCTCCGGCGGGAACATCCCGCGTTCGTCCATCACGACGAGAATACGCTCAAGCCCGAGCGATATCCCGCACGCCGGAATTTGCTCTTTCCCGAACATCCCGATCAGCTCGTCATACCGCCCACCACCCGCGAGGCTGCCCGGCAGGTCAGGAACGTTCACCTCGACGATCATTCCCGTGTAATACGAAAGACCGCGTGCAAGCGACGGATCGTCTTTTACGGCGATGTCCATTGAAAGCAGATCGACGATCTTCGCAAGGCTATCGGACTGCGGTGCTGCCTCTGAATCAGAAGCGAATGCGAGGAAACGCTTCGCAGCATCAGGCGAAATTCCGCGCTCGATGAGTTCGTTCAAAACGCCGTCTTTGCCGATCTTGTCGAGTTTGTCGAGAGCGACCATTGCGTCGGTTTCGAGGGTCGGGCCGATGCCCGCGGCCAATACCATTTCGCTTAAACGGCGACGGTCGTTAAGGCGAAAAACGTAGTCCGAGAACCCGAGCCGGTCGAAGATCTTTGCGGCGGCCGAGATCAGCTCGACTTCGACGAGTTCGGATGTCGAACCTATCGCGTCCACATCGCACTGATAGAATTCGCGGTAACGGCCTCTTGCGGGACGGTCGGCACGCCAGACGGGCTGTATCTGATAGCGTTTGAAGAACTTAGGAAGTTCGTTGCGGTGGTTCGCGACGACGCGTGCAAGCGGCACGGTGAGGTCGTAGCGCAATGCCAAGTCAGCAAGACCGGATGCCTGAGCGGATGATCCTGTCTCTTGTCTCAGCTTCTCGCCGCGCTTCAGGATCTTGAACATCAGTTGGCCGCCTTCTTCGCCGTACTTGCCGGTCAGCGTTTCGAGATTCTCGAAGGCAGGCGTTTCCAGCGGTTCAAAGCCGTATGACTCGTAAACCTCTTTGATGATGCCGATGACGTACTCGCGTTTTCTTACGTCGGCGGGCAGGAAATCGCGCGTCCCGCGTGCCGGATTAGTGGATGCCATAAACGATAAATATCTTACCGCAGAGCTGCCTAGGCGCAGAGTATAAAGAGAAGATTTGCTCGCGAAGAATACAAATCGAATTATTCGCGGGCGCTGCTTTTCGTCACTTTTTTCGTATTACCTTACGTATTTCGTGGGCAAAAGTCTTACTTACTGAAGAATGAAAAGCCGATGTAGAAAACATTCGCGTTGTAGCCGGGGTTGATCTTGCCGATATTCATATTCGAGACGTGAAAATACCGATAACCGAAGTTGATCGTCTTCCGTTTTGTAAGGCTGTACATCACGCCGCCGCCGAAATCGCCGATGAAATCGTAGCTCAAGCTGCCGGGCGTCGGGATCGGTTTCTTCGCGAATAGGAATCCCGCGCCAGTCTGCAAAAATGGCTTCAGCCGTTTCTTCGGTCGGAAGATGAATCGAAAGCTGATAGGTTCGAACGCGAAGGCATACGTTGTCTCGCGCTTTGTTGCGGGCGGCGTAGCCGAACTGTCTGTTACTTCGTTATTGAACGCGAGCGCGACGGGTATGACCTCGGCGAGATATTCGTAAGTTACGGGGCCTTTAGAGCCGATAACACGACCGTAGCGAAGGCTCAGCATCCCGAATTTTCGGCCCGTCGTATCGTATTCTTTATGTCCGCTGAAAAATATCGGCTGCGTCGGCGCAAAGCCGGCCTCGACCTCGAACGAGTGCGCGCCGCGGGTGAATTTCCAATCGTCCTGCGCTGCGGTTTGCGGTGCTGGAACCGCCGTCGGGACTTTGTCCTGTGCGAGCAGCGTTGAAGAGAACAAAACAAAAACAATAATTGTAAGGATCAGATCTCGGGGATTTTTCAAATACACCTCCGTTCTAGAGCAAAATTTTAACTGCCATACCGGCTTTGGTGCCTGCGGCTGTCCAAATCCAACAATCGTCAGATTTATCGACCGTGTTCCGGAAATCCTCAATTGTTTTCTTTCTCGGCATCTTCTCTGGCAAGATTCTTTTCCAGAATCTTGCCTTCCTCATCCCAAACCTCGTTGAGAATCTCCTCGTCCTCTTCATCGAATTCGATAAAGTTGGAGGTCGCCCATTCAGGGTTGGCGTCCTTGAACGCCTGCTGTTTTGCCCGAATCCTCTCACCCAACTCCTTGTTCGCAGCTAGGCGTTCTTCGAGCACTCTCACTTTTTCTTTTTCGGTTTGTCGCGCTTGCGGCATAAATTATCGAAAGTCCTCGTAACTCTTATGAAGTAACGATAGCGGCTCGTCGGACGCCGTTCGGTAAGGTTGAATACGAAGGGTAAGGCTCCGCTAATACCGCAGTTTCAGTTCGGTGTAGTTTCGCCAAGAGCGATCGAGGAATGCGATCTCGTCTTCAGTGAGTTCGCGTTTTACGCGTGCCGGTGAGCCGATCACGAGGACACGCGGCGGGACGATGGTCCCGGGCGTAAGGAGCGAGCCGGCGCCGACCAGGCATTCTTCCCCGACATGAACGCCGTCCATCAGGATCGCGCCCATTCCGACGAGGCAGCGGTCATCGACCGTGCAGCCGTGCAGCAGAACGCGATGGCCGACCGTTATCTCGTTGCCCAACACCGTCGGATGCGTGCCGCCGGAGACGTGTATGACGCTGTTGTCCTGGATGTTCGTGCGTGCGCCGATGCGTATGTAGTTCACGTCGCCGCGGACGACCGATCCGAACCAGACGCTCGAATCTTCGCCGATCTCGACGTCGCCGATCACCTCGGCGCTTTCTGCGATGAATGCGCTCGGATGCACAACAGGGAATTTATCTTCGAATTTTGCGATCATACAGCGCTCCTTCTAAAACGTTTCGCGACAAGGGCGTAGAGTTGATGCAGTTCGTGTACGCGAAGCAGCATCGCGCAAATGACGAACGCCGCGCCGCCCAGAACGATCGGCACGAACGCCTCGATCAGGTGCATCTTCATTCCTGCCGAACCCCAGCGAGCCAAAATAAAATGATAGCTGCCGTAACAAACAGCCGAAAGCACTGCCGAGGAGATCGCGATCTTGATGAATGCAGAGAGAATGCTGCGGCCGTTCAGGCGCTTGATCTTGCGGCGGAGAAGATAAGCGAGAGCGGTGAAGTTCACCAAAGCGACCAGCGATGTAGCGAGAGCTACACCGACGTGGCCGTAACCGAAAGGCGTCTCGGGCGTTACGCCAAAATGCGAGAACCACTCCCGCAGGCCGTAGCAGCCGATGAAGTTCACAGCGATCGACCCTAACGCGATGAGCATCGGCGTCTTTGCATCATCAAGAGCGTAGAACGCCGGCGACAGGATCTTGATCGCCGCGTAGCCCGTCAATCCGATCGAATAGCCGACAAGCGCCGTCGCGGTCATTTGCGTCGCGAGCGCGTCGAACCGTCCGCGTTCGTAGATGAGACGGATTATCGGTTCGCCGAGGACGATCAGGCCGCACGCGCTCGGCAGCGTCAGCAAAAAAACGAGATTCATCGACGACGAAATAGTGTCGCGGAATTCGCCTTTTTTCCCTTCGGCTGCAAGCCGCGAAAGCACGGGGATCGCCGCCGTTCCGACCGCAACGCCGAAAAGCCCGATCGGGAATTGCATCAATCGGAATGCGTAATTCAGCCAGCCTTGCGCACCGTCGATCGACGAAACGAAATACGTGTTTACGAGCACGTTTATCTGTACGGCGGAAGTGCCGAGGATCGCGGGCGTCATTAGCGTGATGACCTTCTTGACACCTTCGTCTGCGAGCGCGATCACCGGCGAAAAACGAAATCCGACCCGATAAAGCGACGGCAGCTGCATCGCAAGTCCCGACGCACCGCCGATGAGCGTGCCGATCGACATACCGATGATCGCCCATTGCGCCGCACTGTCAGGGATCGCGTTCTTATCTTTCGGCACGGTCCAGCCGCCGCCGCTCAGCCAATATGCGAGCGAAAGTCCTACGCAGATCGAGACGATGTTAAAGACAGTCGATGCCGACGCGGGAATGCCGAAAATGTTCTTCGTGTTGAGCACGCCCATCGCGACGGCCGCAAGCGCGACGAGCAGAATGTACGGGAACATTATCTGCGTCAATGTCGTCGCAAGCGCCGCCTTTTCGGGCGAAAATCCGTCCGCGACAAGCCCGACAAGCTCTTTCGAAAAGATGATGCCGACGATGCAGATGACGCTAAGAACTACTGCAAGAAGATTGAAGATCAGGCTTGCGAGCCGCCACGCGGCTTTCTCGCCGAGCTTTATTTGATAATCGGTAAAGACCTTTACGAACGCGACCGACAGAGCGCCTTCCGCGAAAAGATCTCGAAGAACATTCGGCAGACGGAACGCGACGACATACGCGTCCGTCAAGAAACCCGCGCCGAAGAAATTCGCGAAGATCACCTCGCGGGCGAGGCCGAAAAGACGCGAGAACATAACGGCGATCGATACGATGCCGGCCGAGCGCGCAACGCTTACAGGCCGTGACGGCGGCGTCGGTTCCGCGATGGATTCAGCGGTGTCGGGTGGCGTTGTGTCTTCGATCGATGGCATCACCGTTCAGAATCGAAGATTATCGCACGCTTGCAGGTAAATTGTAGAAGACAAGGGAAAATATTTCGTTAAAGGCGCCTTAACGCCTTCTGCCGTCAATGAGAAGCGTTCGTCGGGTATGAGATCCGAGAGGTCGCCATTCGCTTGTCGAGCGAGACGGCCGTGTAGTTGAACGAGACGGGCCCGCCGAACTGTCCCTGCACGAGCGAGACATAAAGATTCTGGAACGAGCGGAACTGATTGACGCTGCCGCGTTGGTTAAAGATCACAAAAAGAAGCTTGCCTTTTGCCGTGTTCACTTCGCCCGAAAGGGCGCTGACGCCGCTGTCGGTCCGATGCAGCGTTCCCGTCTTTCCGACGACGCTGCCCGCATAGAAATCGTTATCGAAACGATTTTCGAGCGTCCCTTCGTCGAGGCCCGCGACGGGCATAATGTCTGCGAAATTCATCCGATAGCGTCCCAATTCGGACTGCAGCGAACGCAGGAGCTTCATCATCGCATTCGGCGAAACACGGTTGACGCCGAGGCCGCTCGTCGTCGCAAGCGAGAATTCATTGTCCGGCACGTTTGCGTTCAGCTCGACGATCCGAGAGACGCCGAACGGTCCGCCGAGCATATCGCCGAGACGTTCGGCAAGAAAATTATTCGAATAGCAGAGCGTCGCTTTCAGGATCTCGCGCATCTTTGCCGATTCGTGAGTAAATAGCAGCGTCAGGTCGCTCGGTATCGGCTGGACGGACGCGGTTCCCACGACCGAAACGCTCGGCAGGCCTTGTATCATTCCGGCCCGTCCGGAATTGTTCAAATAATCGATCCACGCTCTTGCCGCCGAAGGCGAACGCCGCGAAAGATCGAGCGTTGCGAGCATCGTGTCTGCCGAACGCTGCGACGAACCGGAATAACTCATCACAAAATCGTTCGTTACGACGACATCGCCCGTGATAGAACGGATACCGCGTCGATTCAGCTCGTTCGCGATCGAAATTGCGTGTTCGTAATTAAAAACAGGATCTTTGCCGGAGATGTACAGGTTGCCTGTCAAGGTTCCGGTCGTGCGGTCGATGGTGCCGTTCGTATAGACGTTCGTTGCGAAGCGGAAGTCCGGCCCGAAGGTCTTGAGCACGGCATAGGCCGTCGCGAGTTTTACGTTCGACGCGGGGTTAAAGAGGGAATTTGAATTTGATTCGACGACAACGCCGCCGTCCATCGTTTCTACAAGCACGCCCGAATAGCCGGGGATCGTCTGTTCCGCAAGCAGCGGAAACATTGTGCGGACAGAGTTTACGGCCGTCGTCGGAGCCGGCGACGACATTCCGATCGGCTTTACAAGCGACCCATTTGTGCCTTGCGCGGCGCCTTGCGGTTCCGGCTTGAAGATCTTTATGTCCTGCAGCAGAGGCCTTGCGCTCTGAGCGGGAACGGCGAAAGATCCCAAAAACAGGGACGCGAAAACAACGACAAACTTTATCGTGAAGGTTTTGAGCATTGCTTGGGTCGATCTGCGAAAGTATTCTGACGCGGAGCCCGATATTTCGGGCGTGTCGCAATTATACCACAGCTTTTGGCCGCGTTGGGAATTTTTTACTTTCGGGGACATTTCGCTGTTAAAGAACAACCTCACGTTCGTTAGATGAGGCCGCCGCGAATTCGGATGCCGCCAAACACACGAGGGCCCATCGGCCTGAAGATGATTGACTTTCGTCCTGCCGACTGCCTAGAATCCAACATCGACGCCGTTCTCAAATGAAAAAAGACTCGCTTCCGCCGATCACGGCCAGAAATATCAAACTCGCACACGCCGCGTCTTCCGATGCGATCAGAGAACGTCTGGCCGAGTTTTCGGCCGTTCTTGAGACCGGCGACGACTTTCGCTTCTGGGAAGAGATGGTCTATTGTTTCTTCACGGGAGGCTGCTCGGCGAAAATGGGCCTTCGCTCGATCGAAAAGGTGCGTCATCTGCTTCTCAAAGGCAGTCAAAAGCAACTCGCGAACGCCTTGTCCGGCACTCACCGCTATCCGTTCGCCCGTTCACGCTACATCGTCGAATCGCGCAACTTCTTGCATGCGGACTGCGACCTTCAGCTTCGTGCGAGGCTACTCGCGTTCACCGATCCGCACGAACGTCGCGATTGGCTCGTCCGGGAGAAGGGAATAAAGGGCCTCGGCTATAAAGAAGCAAGCCATTTCTTGCGAAATGTCGGCTTCCGCGGATATGCGATACTGGATAAGCACGTCCTGAACTGCCTCGCCGCTCTGAAAATAATTCCTGAGGCGAAGCCACCAAACACGAGGCTAAGGTATCTAACCATCGAGGAAAGCCTTAAAAAACTCGCTCGACGCACTCAGATCGACTTTGACGAGCTGGATCTGGTTCTCTGGTCGATGAAGACCGGCGAGATCCTCAAATAATCTGATCCAACGATGGAGGGCCTATGATCCAGCCTCCCAGAACTTTAGCTCCAAGCAAATATCTTCGAATGATCGGCTGCGCCGTTTTCCTGCAATGCCTCGCGCTTGCGTTTGCCGCTCCGGCCTTTTCGCAAAAACTGTCTGATTCCGCACGCGACTCTCTGAAAGAGGCGATCCGCCTAACGCGCGACAACGAACTCAAAAAGAGCGAGACGATCCTGCAAAAGTTGGTCAAAGCCGAGCCTGACTTCGCCAAAGCACGCACCGAACTTGCGTTCAACCTCACAAAACAGCGGCGTTTCGTCGAAGCTTACGAGGCTGTGCTTTCCGTCCTTGATAAGGACAAGAAGGACTCGCGTGCGCTCTCTGTGCTCGGCGCGCTTTTGGTGGCGAGCGGCCGCCTTCGAGAGGCGCGTGCGATCCTTTATCGAACGCTCGATCTCGGCCGCGGAGAACATCTTGCGTGGGCGAGCCTAGGTATGCTCGATTATTACGACAATGACGTCGATGAGGCCTTGAAAAGCTTGAAACAGGCGATCTATCTCGCCCCGCGTGAACCGGATTACTATTTCTCGCTCGCTCAGGCATCCGTCAGGGCCGAGCATTATAAAGATGCGGCAACTGCCTACGAGCGCTTTCTTGCCGTCTCCGGCGAAATGGACGTTGACCGCCGCGAACGCATCAAAGGCCTCGTTAGTTTCCTGCTTTATCTGGGCGAAAGGCCGTCGCTCTATGACGCAAGCGGCTCAAAGGCGACCAACATCAAATTCGAACTTGTGAGTAACCGCCCGCTGATGGAGGTTTACCTTAACGACAACGAAAAGCCGTTCCGTTTTGTGATAGACACGGGCAGCGGTATGACTGTCGTTTCCGAAGAGGCCGCAAAGGCCTTGGGGATGAAGGAAGTTGCGCGGGGCGGCAAAGGTCGCGGCGTCGGCGGTGACGGCACGTTCCCGATCGTTTACGGGTTCGTCAACGAGATCAAGATGGGCGACGTCAGCGTTCACAATGTTCCGGTCTATATCAGGAACGTCCGCTCACGCAACAACATCGACGGCTATCTTGGGCTTGCCGTCATCTCGAAGTATTTCACAACGATCGACTACGGTACGAACACTGTCATCTTGTCCAAAGAAGATACGGGCGATGTTTTCTCGAAAGCGAATGTCGATCATATGCTGCCTCTGCGTCTCACGCCGAGCGGCTTCTTAAGCGGCGAGGTCGGCGTTGCGGGCATTGAGACGAACCTGAATTTCATCGTCGATACGGCCGCCAGCATCTCCGTGATCTCGGACAACGTGGCGTCTGCCGAGGCTATAAAAAAATACCTGAGCGATGAGCGTTACAAGGTTTTGGGCGTTGCTGGCGAAACCGTCGATGTTCCCGCTTTCCTGCTGCCGCGTGTTACATTCGGCAAGAACGTTCGCGCGCCGCTGGTGGCTGTCGCGCTCGACCTCGGCTCCATCAACGAGGCGTCGGGCTTCGATCAGGCCGGGATACTCGGCGGCAATTTCCTGAAGAATTACCGCGTTGCGTTCGATTTCAAAAGGTCGCGCGTGCGCTTGACGCCGCTTGCGGTCGAGAAGGAGTAAATGAAAACAAGCCTCTATCTTGAAACGTCCGTCATCGGTGCGTATTTGGACAACGGCGACGCATTTCGCCGCGACCTCACGATCCGCTGGTGGGAACACGAGATGCAGGATTACGACGCATTTTCGTCTTACCTCGTCCGCCGCGAACTCGAACATTTTCCCGAGCCGCACCGCACCGGCTACCTTAATCTCGCAAAAGAGACGAACGAACTCGACATTCCCGAAGAGGCCGCCATCCTCGCCGAAGGCTACATCGACCGCGCCGTCATTCACCGGCGTTTCCTCTCGAACGCCATACATTATGCTGTCGCGTCCGTCTATAAACTCGATTATTTCGTTACGTGGGATTTCGGCCATCTCGCCAACATCCGTAAGCAAGCCCGCCTGCGTCTCTTCAATACCGCCGCCGGCTTCGCCTCCCCGACCATCATTACCCCCGAATTCCTCGTCCACTCGATCTAACGGCATCTAAGCGCCCTGTGAACCGGACCGGACCTAGCAATGTGTTGACAATTCGGCTCAAATTGGGCAATGCTGTCTGTGGAAAATAACCCTCAGTCCGAACTGTCACCGTACGGTGTGCGTGCCCGAAAGGGCTAGGCTGCGGTTTTATTTTGGCCAAAATTGGACATATCCCTCTCGTTCCTTGAGTATTTTGACGATAAGCCCGGGTCGCCGGATTCGTCCACAAAAACTAGCATAAGATTGAGACCCTCGGGTAAGTCTTCGCGATCCGATGCGCTCTCGCACTGTTCGCAAAGGGCGTAAGTATGCGCCGGAAAATTATAGGCAAAGACCTGCGGAGTCTGATGAAAGGTTTAAAAGCTCAAGGTCCAAAGTGGCGGTTTTGGGAAAACGCCCTTGAACCTTGAGTTAGGTTATCGCGAACTACGGACGTGGTGTGCCGTCGACGAATCGCGGCAGGGAGACTGACTGGTTCAGATACACGCCGAATTCGGTGCCGGACTTTACATCGACATCCTCACCCTTGGTCTGCGTTTCGGTGATAAGGCCGCCGACGCCGCCGATGATGCCGCCGATAAGAGCGCCCTTTCCGCCGCCGATCGCCGCGCCAAGCAATGCGCCGCCCGCGCCGCCGCCGCCGATGAAGATCAGTTTGCGATGCTTCATCTTGTCGCCCGATGCAGAGCCTTCGTTATCGCTCTTGCCGTCCTTTGTGTCGAGGTCGGTGAGCGTTCCGTTTATCGAACGCGTAGTTCCGTTCGGGAGCCGGACGGAAGTGAAACTTACGTCGATCGTGCCCGGTTTTCCGCCCTTTCGAGACTTCTCGACACTGTCAACACGGCCGTTAACGGTGCTGCCGGTCGGGATCACGATCACGCCGTTGCTCGAATAGACAGGCTCGGTAACGGTCGATGAAAAGGTCGAGCCGACCGCGGACGTCTTGGACGAAAGCTTCGAATTCAGCCGCACCCGCATCACCGTCCCGCTCGGGATCGAATACACAGGCGTTGCGACCTTCTTGGTCACGGTCGTTCGTTTCTTGCGGATAACGGGCTTGCGTTTCTGCGAAAAGGCGTCCGTTACACCCGCTCCGACGATCACTGCGATCGCCGCAGCGATCATTTGTTTGGTAAATATTCGTTTCATAAAAAAAATTTTCCTCCCCAAAATTAGGCCGCAAAATATTCGCGGCCGGTCCGTAAACTTGCCGATAGGTTGAACTGCGATCTCAATGTTTTCGATTTTACCACTCGGAAGGAGTAATATAAAGGAAATCATTTTCTGGAAACGGCGTCGATTGGTTGTTTAGTAGGTGCAAGTCAGTAAATCTACCGCGTTCGCTTGTTTCGCACGATCCGAGGCCTTGGATCCTAAGGGCCGTCGTGTCTGATGCTGCCCGTTGACGCGGATCTTTAAGGGGAAAAATATGCCGTTGACCAGGCCTGCGATCTTGCTTTTTGGACTGAATCTTCTTGACGCCCTGCTTACGATCATTTGGGTCCGAAGCGGCGTCGCCACCGAAAGCAACCAACTTATGGCAAGCCTTCTCGACATCGGCAACGCTCCGTTCCTGATCGTGAAAGTTGCGATCGGAGCGGTAGCCGCGGTCGTCATAATGCGTTGGGGATCGAGGCCGATCGCACGATACGGACTTGCCGTCGCCCTTGCTGTTTATATCGGGCTGATGGGTATCCATTTGTTCACAGGTCTGTCAGCCTTCGGATATATCGCCAACGACCTGGCACGCGGGGCAAGCGAGCCCGTCATCGGCTTCTTTTCGGCAGCCGTAGCTTACCTTCCAACGCTTTTTTGACCGATCCAATTTAGCAAAAGCACACCCGACCGCAGCATCAAGCTGAAACCTTTCTTGGCTCTCAAATGTAATGCACAACGGGATGTATTTCTTCGTGCATCTCAAGTGTTGTTATATTTAATGCTAGAGGTATTCATAAAATGAGGAGAACTCCGGTTTATCAGCTATCGGGCCGACAGATACTTGTGCTTTCATTGGCGTCGGCATTCATCGCGATCGGGCTAAGCGCGGTCGTAGCTCTAATAATCACTTCAAGGCAGTCGGCGGACCCTTCTGCGGTCATTCGGGCGGAATCTGCCGCGCCGAAAGCGGGCATTTCGGATCCTGCGACCGTTTCGGACGAGCAGAACAATATCGAGGTCTATAAGACGCTCGCTCCGGGCGTTGCGTTCATCAATACCACGTCGTACCAGCAGGATTTTTGGGGTAACGTGCAGGAAGGCAAGGGTAACGGTTCAGGTTCGGTGATCGACGCAAACGGCGACATCTTGACGAACTATCACGTCATTGAAGGCGCGCAAAAACTATCGGTAACATTCGGCGGCGACAAGACCTATCCCGCAAAAGTGATCGGCGGGGATCCGGATACGGACCTTGCAGTCATCAGGATCGACGATCCGCCAACGGGACTGACCGTCATTCCGCTCGGCGATTCGGACAAACTCGTCGTCGGACAGAAAGTACTTGCTATCGGCAATCCGTTCGGCCTTGACCGCACGCTTACGACCGGCGTTATTTCCGGGCTGCAGCGTCCGATACGCGCCGTCAACGGCCGGCCGATCGACGCCGCGATCCAGACAGACGCTTCGATCAATCCCGGAAATTCCGGTGGCCCGCTGCTCGATAAATTCGGCAAGATGATCGGCATAAATTCGCAGATACTCTCGCCCCAGGGCGGATCGGTCGGAGTCGGGTTCGCCGTGCCCGTCAATATTGCGAAGCGTGTCGTTCCGCAGCTCATTCAGTTCGGCGAAGTTCGCCGTCCGAAATTGGGCGCAAGTACGATGAGCGTTGCGAGCCTCGCCGAACAGGGAGCTCGCCTTCCGGTCGAGAGCGGTTTGCTGATTCGCAGCGTAACGCAAGGTTCGCCCGCATCAAGCGCAGGTCTTAAGGGACTGAGCCAGGCGGCAGACGGCAGCATATTGCTCGGCGACATTATCGAGAGCATCGACGGTGAGAAACTTGCGACGAACGACGATCTTTTTCGCCTTCTCGATAAGAAGCAGATCGGTGATACGATCCAGATCGGGGTCTTTCGCGGCGGCAAGCAGGTAACGGTCCCGCTCAAGCTGCTCGCTCCATCGACGCGGCGGTCTTCACCGCAGAATTTGGAATAATGTGAGACAAGACCACGGATAAAAATGGCGATGCGGACGCTGGAAAATGCGTTCCGCATCGTCATTCTTTAAGGAAGAAAAAGATGCAAGACCTAGAGCTTTTTTATAACGACGGCACGGGCTGGTTCTGTAAGCAGTGCGAGAAAGAGACGGGGCTTGCGAAGGAACTTGAGCATGCGCACGCGCGATTTTTCCGCGAGGGAGAAGCGGAGAGTAAATTCCCGACATTCTCCGACCAGTCCCGCGCGAAATGGCTCGATCGCATTGCCGAGGTCCTCATCTGCCCGCGCTGCGGCGTTACGGAGAAAGTCGATAAACGCTAACGTCCTCGCCCCTTTTTCCATTCCTGTCCGCTACGCCTGTATAATCCTCATAGATGCTTGAGAGAGAACTTGAAACTGCACGAAGCCTTGCGTTTGAGGCTTCAAAACTGATCCTCGGCTACTATGCCAACGAGATCGTCGCAGAAGAAAAGCTTGGAGCCGACAATAAATACGAACCTGTAACCGCGGCGGATCGTGCATCGAGTCGCCTGATCGTGGATGGCCTGAGAAAGGCATTTCCGTACGATGCGATCTTGTCCGAAGAGGAGATCGGTGATGACCTCGAATGGACGCGTGCGGAACGGACCTGGATCATCGACCCCATTGACGGGACCGCCGGATTCATCAAACACGAAGATGATTTTGCCGTCCAGATCGGCCTTATCGAGAACGGGAAGCCGGTCGTCGGCGTCGTCCATCTGCCTGCATTTGGCGTAACTTACGAAGCGGCTTTCGGCAGCGGCGCGTTCTCTATCGCGAATGGCGAACGAACGGCGCTCGAGGTTCGGAACGTAAGCGACCCGAGCGAGATGCGCGTCGCTCTCTCGCGAAATCATTTCAGCCCGCGAATGAATATCCTTCTCGATCATTTCCATTTTGCATCGAACGTTCGACGCGGTTCCGTCGGCTTGAAAATGGGGCTGATCGCGGCTCACGGAGCCGATGTTTATATCCATTTGAGCAGCCGCACAAAACTCTGGGATACTTGCGCGCCGCAGATAATTCTGGAAGAAGCCGGCGGCATTCTGACGGACGTTTTCGGAGGCCAACTGGTTTACAACTCGCCGGAGCTTAGTAATTTGAACGGCATCGTCGCGTGCGGTTCGGCCGGGCACGCACGGATCGTCGAGGGCCTGCGGTCGCTGCTTCAGTCGTTCGAGCGGAAGCGAAAGTAAAAAATTAAAGCTATGAAGTTTCTCCACATTGCCGACGTTCATCTCGGATGCACACGCTATCAGCTTCCCGAAAGTCCGCGCGACTTTTTCGATGCGTGGATCGATGTCCTTCGACGTTATGCGATCGCCGAGAAAGTGGATTTCGTCGTTCTGGCGGGCGACTTTTTTCACAAACGCGCCGTGCCGCCCGAGACGATGAATTACGCGGTCGAGGGCTTGGGCGAATTGCGGGACGCGGGCATTCCGGTCATCACGATCGAAGGCAATCACGACCAAAAATATACGGACAGCGAATATAGCTGGCTCCGCTCGCTTTCAACTTGGGGCTTTGTAAAGCTTTTAGAACCCACATTTACAGACGGCATACCGACTTACGAAGCTTGGGATGAAACGACCCGCCGCGGCGGTTATATCGATGTCGGCCGAGCGAGGATCTTTGGTTCGCAATGGTTCGGCGCGCAAGGGAATCGTATGATCCCGTTGCTCACGGATGCGATCGCCGCGAACCGCCGTGAAGGCGCGTTCCACATTCTGCTTCTTCACACCGATGTCGAAGGGCATCAGGTTCATCCGATACCCGCGCTGTCCGTCGAGGAGCTTATGCGTTTGCGTTCGGTGGTCGAATATGTCGGCCTCGGGCACACGCATATGCGTTATGAGATCGATAATTGGGCGTTCAATCCGGGTTCGATCGAGGTTACGAATATCGCCGAATATCGCGAAGATCGCGGCGTGTTTATCGTCGAGGTCGATGACGCAAATAGGGTTACCGCGAAACACACCGACGAATATAATTTCAGGCCGTTCCAGCAACTGAACCTCTCTGTGGATGGCGTCCGGGAGCCGAAGGAATTGACCGACGCTGTGCTCGAAATGGTCCGCCTTGAAGCTAGGGTCGCCGAAGTTGGCAAACCAAAACCGATTATCGAGATAACCTTGCGCGGACGACTCGGCTTTCCGAACTCGCAGTTGGAGGTCCGTAAGATCCGCGACCTAACGGCCGAGATAACGAACGCTCTGCATATTCGCCTCAAGAATCACACCGTTCCTGCCGAATACCTTGAGACCGAACCTGCACAGACCGATGAGGGCCGTCATCGCATCGAACGGCGTGTCGTCGAAAGCCTTGTCCTTCGCGACAGCCGATATAAACATCGCGCGACCGCTATCGCCGAGGCCGTCATCGGAGCCAAGCGAATGGCTCTCGGCGACGAACCCCCCGAAAGCATCGCCGAATTTATCGCCGAAAAGGAAACGACCGCGAAAGCCTCCGAGAAAACCGCCGGCTAAGGCATGTCATCATCCGCCGGACCGCCGACGCCGACGCCGCCGCCGACCCGGAACGCGGACGCCCTCGTCCGCAATGGCTCCGCAAGGAGCCAAATGTGTCGGTAGCCCGCACGTGCGTATGGGCTCACCGTTCGCCTCGAACAACATTAAGCCGACGCATCGGCTCCGTTAGGAGCCAAATGTTTGTAGCACCGTCCATCATCATCGCCACCTCGGAGGCGGCTCTGCCGCCGACAAAAAACCGAGAGACAGGAGACACAAGACAGAAGACAAGAGACGGGAGACGGGAGACGGGAGACGGGAGACGGGAGAACTCTCTATTAAATTTTCAAAGATCAACCAACCATCAACAAGCTTACCGAACCGCGGGTGCGCATTGGAAGGACAGTTTTCACAGATCGACACACTTTTCACAAAATGACACAGTTTTCACAAAACGGACAAAACGGACAAAACGGACAAAACGCACAAAATGCACAAAATGCACAAAACGAGACCGACCGCGAGTAGTTGGACACGCGGAGAGCTTATGTTTCGGGCGGGATTGTGTTAAAAATGTAGCTGAACTGAGATATTCGTTTTCCGTGCGCAGAGCCTTTGGCGCGGGCGTTCGGTCGGGTTTTCTAAATAATGAAGAAGTATTTTGTTCTACTTTCGATCGCGGCGCTGGCCGCGTTCACCATCTGGGGAATTAGCGGCCGTGTAGAAGCCGACGTTCAACGAGCGTTGAGTGCGTCGCCGCATCTTGTGATCAGCCAATTTCAGGCGGGCGGAACGTCAAACGCGAACGACGAGTTCATCGAGATCCACAACACGAGCGGTTCGCCCGTCGATCTGAACGGCTACCGCGTAGTTTACCGCTCGGCAAATGGTTCGAATGACGTTGGCCCGATGGCCGCATGGACGACATCGACGATACTCCAGCCCGGTCAGTTCTACCTGATCGCCTCGACCTCGTACACAGGTTCGCAGACTCCCGATATGACGTACAATCCGACGTCGTGCAGTTGCTCGCTTTCGGCAAATGCAGGTGGGCTTGCGATTCGCCAGGGCGATAACAACACGGGTGCGGTGATCGACGCTGTCGGTTGGGGCGCGGCGACGAACGTATTTTTCGAGGGCACGCGCACTGCGGCTCCCGCGAACTCGACGAGTCAAGCACGAAAGAACAGCGGCTGCCGCGACACCGACGATAATTCGACGGACTTCGAGAATCTGAATCCTCCGACACCGCGTTCGTCCGGTACGACCTCGACCTGCGGCGCAACTGGCACGGAATTATTTGCGACGATCAACGCAAACCCGACGACGGTCGCGCCCGAGGGCAACACGCTTATTTACGTTACGACCGTTCCCGCGACGACTCCGCCGAGCACGAATATAACCGTCGTTGCAAACCTCGTACAGATCGGCGGCGCGAGCAGCCAAACGCTTTATGACGACGGAACGAACGGCGATGTAACGCCCGGCGATAGCGTGTTTTCTTACCGGGCGACTATCCCTGCCGGAACGACGGGCGGCGCGAAACTGATCCCCGCGGTCGCGGCAGACGCGCAAGGCCGTGTCGTCAGTATGCAGTTGACGATCACCGTCAACGCCCCGAACCCGAATGAGGATCCGCTGCTGTTTGGCAATCCGTCGGGAGCAACTGCGGATACAACGAATGAGAATAATTATCTGATGCCGAAGCCTCAGTACACCCTTTCGTACAATCGCTCGAAGGCGACGCCGAATTGGGTCGCGTGGCGGCTCGACAGTTCGTGGATCGGTTCGACGCCGAGGCAGGACGATTATCGGCCGGATCCTGCGCTTCCGGCGGCGTGGTATCACGTACAGGACAATGATTATTCCGGCTCCGGTTATGACCGCGGGCATATGTGTCCGTCAGGAGACAGGACGAATTCGGTTGCGAACAATTCGGCGACGTTCCTGATGACGAATTTCGTTCCGCAGCTCGGCGCAAATAACCAAGGGCCGTGGAATGATTTCGAGAACTACTGCCGTTCGCTTGCCGGCCAGGGCAATGAGATATATATCGTTACCGGCCCGCTCGGAAACATCGGTACGATCGCGGGCGGACGCATCGTCGTCCCGCAATACACTTGGAAGGTCGTGTTGATCCTGCCGAACGGATCGAACGATCTGCAGCGTGTAACGCGCTCGACCAGAGCTTTTGGGATCGTCGTTCCGAACTTCCCGCCGCTCAATTCGAATACGCCTTGGCGGCAGTTCCGCGTCTCGGTCGATGCGGTCGAGAATATGACGGGATACAACTTTTTCTCGGCCATTCCCATCAACACACAGGCGATCATCGAACGACGGCACGACGTTCAGTAGTTCTTTATGAGAAAGATATTTTTTGCGGCGGCCCTCGCGGCCGCCATCCTTACCTTCGGACAACAAAGTGCGTTCGCGCAAAAAGACCTCGCGATCTCTGCGATCCAAGGCGACGGAGTTGTGTCGCCGTATGAACGCCAGCAGGTGAAGACCTCGGGCATAGTAACGGCGAGACGCCGCGACGGATTCTTCCTGCAGACGCCGGACGACAAGGTCGATAAGGACCCGAATACATCCGAGGGAATATACGTTTTCACAAAGAATCCGCCGTCAGAAGACGCCGCGATCGGCAGCCTCATCTCGATCACGGGGCAAGTGCAGGAATTCCGTCCGCGCGCCGCTAATGGCGCGACGCTGCCGCTCACGGAAGTGTCGATGTTCGCTGACCGCGATAAGATACAGGTGCTGGAAAGAAGCGTTCCCTTGCCGAAAGCTATCGAACTGACCGCCGCGGATTTCAAAGAAAATTCGATCACGGAACTCGAAAAGTACGAGGGAATGCGCGTCGTCGTGCCGCAGTTCTTTGTAACCGCGCCGACCGGCGGCCGCACCAACAATATCGAGAATACGTCCGAATCGAACGGCACATTCTTCGGTGTTGTCAAAGGCATTGAGAAGCCGTTTCGCGGTGCGGGCTATGATATTTTTGAATATATTTTTCTGAGTAAGAGCGAGAAGGAGAGTTTCCAGAAGGCTCATCCGGGCGTCAAGCTTTTTGACGGGAATCCCGAACGCCTGCGTATCGAGAGCCTCGGGCTTGACGGCGGTACGCCGCTCGATGTCGCTGCCGGAACCACGCTCAAGGATGTTTCGGGCGTGATGCATTATTCCTACAATACGTGGACGATCCTTGCCGATCCGACGGCAAAGCCCGCTGTCGCAAGTTATGAATCGACCGTCGTGAAACTGCCCGCCGCGACCGAAAGGCAATTTGCCGTCGCGGGAATGAACCTCGAGAACTTCTTTGACGACGTTGACGATTTGGGCATCAAGGAAGACGTCGTAAAGCCCGAAGCGCTGAAGGCGCGCCTTAACAAGATCTCGTTCACGATACGCGAACGTATGCAGATGCCGGATGTGATCGGCGTCGTCGAGGCGGAGAATCTCGCCGTTCTAAAGCGTCTCGCCGAGAAGGTTAATTCCGATGCGGTCGCTGCGGGCAAACCCGACCCGAAATACACCGCGTATCTCGAAGAGGGAAATGACGGACGCGGGATCGACAACGGATTTTTGGTGAAGACCAGCCGCGTGAAGGTCGTCGAGACGAAACAGTACGGCAAGGACGAGAAGTTCGCAAGCCCCGGAGCATCGAACGAGATCTATCTGAACGACAGGCCGCCGCTGCTCCTAAGAGCAACGTTCGCAGACCCCAAAACGGGCGAACCTTTCGCCTTCACGGTCATCGTAAATCATCTGAAATCGTTCCTTGGATACAATGATCCGAAGCGGCAGGACGCCGTGCGTTTGAAGAAACGCCTACAGGCAGAGTACCTCGCAAAGCTCGTTGAGACGCGGCAAAAGGCCGATCCGAAAGAGCGGATAATTCTGCTCGGCGATTTCAACGCATATCAGTTCAGCGACGGCATCGTTGATGTCGTCGGCACGATCAAAGGTACGCCGGCCGCGAAAGACGCCGTCCTAAATCCGTCCGACGATCTCGTGAACCCTGACCTCGTCAACCTCGTCGATCTGATCACGGAGAAGCAGCGTTATTCGTACAACTACGACGGCAACGGCCAAGTGCTCGATCATATGATCGTAACGGCGAACCTCGTGCCGTATGTCGGCGGGTTCGGCTACGCACGCGTTAATGCGGATTTCCCCGAGAGCTATCGGTCGGATGCGGCACGGCCTGAGCGATATTCGGATCACGATGCCGCGATCGGATATTTCTCGATCGATCCGAAGAAAGCGTCGAAGTAACTAGACGCGTTCGAGAATGACCTGGGCGATGGCGTGTTCGCTGGTGTGCGAGAGCGAGACGTGTATGCGGTTCGCTTCGCTTGAGGCAAAAAGTTCTGCGGCTTTTCCGCGAAGCAGGATCTCGGGAGCGCCGAGCGGCGTGATCGTAACCTCGACATCCTGCCACGAGAGGTTTCCTCGCCAACCCGTTTTGAGCGCTTTGAATACAGCCTCTTTTGCGGCGAAACGCGCCGCATAGCTCTCGCCCGATGCCGCGCCTTTTGCATCGCAATAGCCGCGTTCGGATTCGGTAAATACGCGCTCGCGAAAACGCGGCGTTCTCTCGAGCGTTTCGCGTATGCGGTAAACTTCAACAATGTCGATGCCGGTTGAGACGATCATAGACGAAGACGAAATTCTAGCCGATTCGGGGTTCTTTTGGCGAGAGGCCGGCGGCGTAAAGGCGCTTGTCTCGCGGCGACTCGAGGCCGCGGGCTTTCAAAATGCGTTCTCGACGCGTCTCGGCGGCGTCTCGGATTTTCCCGTCAATAGCCTGAATCTTGCGGGATTTAGCGAAGACGCACGCGAGAATATCTACGAAAATCGGCGAAGGTTCCTGCAGCTCTTCCCATCGGGAATGCGGATCGCTGCCGTGTATCAATGCCACGGTTCGGCTGTAAAAAGTATCGAGAGCGAGGCGGACATAACGGATTCTGACGACCGTGCGGATGCAATGGTCTCGACGCTCGATGATGTTCTTCTTGGCGTAAAGACAGCCGACTGTGTGCCCGTTCTTATCGCCGACCCTGCAAGCGGAGCTTTCGCCGCGGCTCACGCGGGTTGGCGTGGGACGGTTGCTTCGATCGTCGTAAAAACTGTGGGAATGATGCGGGAAAGGTTCGGCTCCGACCCGTCGAAAATGATCTCTGCGATCGGTCCTGCGGCGACGGTTAGGCAATACGAGATCGGCGAAGATGTGCTGAAAGCGTTTGCGGAGAACTTTGTCGGTTCTGAAAAGTATTTCGTTCCGACGCGTCTGGGCCACGCTCGCGTTGATCTACACGCAGCGAACCGCGACCAACTACTTTCCTGCGGACTAAATGCGGAGAATATCTCGACGGCGCCATTCTGCACGATGGAGCGAACGGATATTTTCTTCTCGTATCGACGCGAAAAGAAGTTGAACGGCAAGACCGGCAGGCTTCTCTCTGTGATCGGAAAGTCCTAGAGGACGCGGGCCGACATATTGATCCGCTTCGTTTTCGGCGGATAGCAAACCTCGTCGGTACAAGCCTGATAGCGAACCGCGACGCGAAAGTCCGTCGTATTACCCTTAAAATTCGCCGGTAGCGTAACGGGGAATGAGAATGTAACGCGGCCTTCGTAAACATTCAGCGCGTTCCTCGAAAACCCGAAAACCTTGTCGTGTCCGGCCGGATATCGCACCGCGCCAAAACGCAAACCGCCGCCGGTCGGCGTAACAACGGTCGCGATCAGGTTGTCGCCTTTCGGCCGATTCGAGTTTACGTGCAGACCTTGCGGGATATCGAGCGTAACGGTTACGCGCACGCTTTTTCCGCGCGAGACCGCGCCATTCGGCACGGTAGCAGACACGTCTTGTGCGTTTATCACGCTTCCCAAAACACCGAGGGCAAAAACCAATACGACACAATATAGAACTTTCTTCATAACAACTTAGGCGGCGGCCTCGCCGTTCTTCACAACGAAACTCTCGAGCATTACGTCAAGCGTTTCGAACACGCTTTCGCCTGCATCTTCGAGAGCTTTTATTTTAAGCACGTATGCGGCGTCGCTTGTTTCGCCGATCTTATATTTAACGCGACTCGGCACTTTCGTGCCGCCTTCTTCGATCTCGATAACGTGATAGGTTCGTCCGTCGATCACCTCTTTTCGATCGTCCTCGACCTTTCCGCTCTGCTTTATTTCGGCGATCTTCGCCTTTAATCCCGTCGGGTGAAGCTTCTTGATCTCGGCTCGAATGAGCCGCATCTTTGATAGCATACCTTTCCCGAATTCCTTCGAGTATGCCTCGAATTCAAGCTCGGGATTCCCGTTCAGCACATGAAGCATTCCTTCCGGTTTATCGATCGAGAACGCCGCCGTTGCGACCGTCTCTGCGTCGAACGCCGCCGCCGCATTCTTTTTTATGCGCGTCGAGGCCCACGCCATAAGCGCTACGAGTATGATGCCGAGAATGAGTATTTCCATCGAAAAAAATGCTTGTTATGAAGCTTTAGCCGCTAATTGACCGCAGGCCGCGTAAATATCGCGACCTCTCGGGGTTCGAACATACGCATCGACGCCGAGCGATCCGAGCGTGCTCTTGAAGGCCGCGACCGTCTCGGGCGAAGAAGCGTCGTAATCAAGCTGTTCGGCGCCGTTGTGCGGGATCAGGTTGACCTTGAACCGTTTCAATTTGTACCGCTTGAGCAGTTCTGCAAGTGTACGAGCGTCGTCGGGCGAATCATTCACGCCGCCGAGCATCACGTACTCGAACGTGAAACGCTCGCCGCGTTTCAGGCTCCTCTCGAAATTCCGCGCGGCCTTCATCAGCGCATCGAGATCCCACTTTTTGTTGATCGGCATCAAGCGGTCGCGAAGTTCGTCGGTTGCCGCTGTCAGCGAGATCGCAAGATGCGGCCGGTCGTCTAGCTGAGCGAGGTCGTCGATCCGCGGGACGATCCCGGCGGTCGAAACAGTTACGCGATTCGGCACGATGAAGAGCCCCTTTTCATCCGCCATAAGGCGAAGGGCTGCGATCAGATTTTCGAAGTTAAGAAACGGTTCGCCGGCTCCCATTCCAACGAGATTCGTGCCGTGCGGCGTTTCAACTCCGACGCCGTAAACGTCATTTAGGACGATCACTATCTGCTCGACAATCTCGCCCGCGGTCAGATTTGCAAGCAGGCCGAGCTTTGCCGTCAAGCAGAAATCGCACTTTAGCGGACAGCCGCTTTGCGACGAGAAGCAGATCGTGTCGCGATTCTCGGTCGGCAAATATACGGCCTCGACGGGCTTTCCGCTCGCGGTTCTCATCAAGTACCGACGTGTGCCGTCGTTCGAGACGAATCGCGATTCGACCGAGATCCGCGAAATATCGGCAGCCTCCGCGAGTTTTGTGCGAAAGGCTTTGGGGAGACTTGATATCTCGCCGAACGACCGAATACGCTGTTCGTGTGCCGCCCGAAAGACCTGATCTGCGCGATACTTCGGCTCGCCGAGGCTCGTAACAAGCTCTGCGAGTTCGGCGCGGGTCATCCCCAAAATATGCGCTTTTTCAATCACTCGTTAGTAGTTTACCGTAAAATACGGCGTTTGTCGGCGTTGTTGGCTCGCGTACGCATCCGAACGGTATCGGTGTGCGAATATATAGGTAATGGCAGAGCACATTTTTACCGACACGTTGGAGATCGACCGTCCGCTGGATGAAGTTTTCGAGTTCTTTGCCGACGCGCGGAATCTCGAAAAGATAACGCCAAACGAGCTAGGGTTCAACATCCTATCGCCGATCGAAGAATTACGCGAGGGGAGTCTTATCGATTATTCGCTAAGACTTTACGGCTTTCCGATCAAATGGCGGACGGAGATCACCAAATGGGATCCGCCGAACACGTTTGTCGATACGCAGCTATCAGGCCCGTATTCGCAGTGGATACACACGCATAAATTCACGGAGATCGATCCGGAAAGGACATTGATCGAAGATGCGGTCAGATACAGGCTGCCGCTCGAACCGTTGGGCGATCTGGCACATTTTTTGGTTCGGCAGCAGATCTGCCGCATCTTTGCGTTTCGAAAGAAAACTGTCGCCGAGATCTTGGAAAAAACAGCTTAAGCCGCGGAGTTTTGGCTGCGGCGGAACCACTCGATGAATTTCGGGATGCCGCTCTCGATCTTTGTTTTCGGGTGGTAATCGAGCATTCGGCGGGCTTTTGAGATATCCGCAAAGGTGATCGGCACATCGCCCGGCTGCGAAGGTTGGCGATCGACGACGGCCTTTTTACCCAAACCGGTTTCGAGAAGTTCGATAAGCCGCAACAATTCCGTCGTCTCGCTTTCGCCGAGATTGAAGACCTCGTGCATCGACGCGTCGAACGCCATCGCCGCACGCACGCCTTGAATAATATCGTCGATATAAGTGTAGTCCCGTCGTGTCGTGCCGTCGCCAAAAACAGGGATCGGCTTGCCTTCGTCGATCAGCCGGGCGAATTTGTGTATAGCAAGATCCGGCCGCTGCCGAGCACCGTAAACGGTAAAGAAACGAAGGCAAACGGTTCGAATTCCGAACAGGTGCGAGTATGTATGACAGATGAGTTCGCCCGCAGCTTTCGTCGCGGCATACGGCGAGATCGGTTCGAATATCGGATCGTCCTCGGCGAACGGAACCTTTTCATTCTCGCCATAGACCGAGCTGGACGAGCCGAAGACGAACTGTTTCACGCCGTGTTTGCGAGCAAGTTCGAGCAAGTTCGTCGTACCGTTGATATTCGTCTCGATATAAAGCTGAGGTTCTAAGAGCGACGGCCGCACGCCCGCACGAGCCGCAAGATGCACGATCGTGTCAAAGTTTTGCTTTGCAAAGATCGGTTCGAGCGCCGCGAAATTCCGTATATCGGCCTCGATGAATTCGACGTTGGGCGAATCGGCAAAAAGCGCAAGATTCGCACGCTTTGTCTCAGGCGAATAGAAGTCGTTGAGGTCGTCAACGATCGTGATATGCCAACCGCCCTCGGCAAGAAGGTGTCCGACGAGATGCGAGCCGATAAATCCGGCACCGCCGGTTACAAGAACGTTCTTTTTCACAATGCAATACAAGCGGGGAGAGATGAGACCTTCGAAACGATAGCACCGAGAGGTGTGCGACGGCAACCGCCGCGAAGGGTTCAGTTAGCAAATTTTTGCCGAGCCTCGAATCGCGCGAGCAGTTCTTCCAAAAATCCTTCGTAGGTAAAATCCGTCTCGCTGTATCTCGGCTTGAGCTTATACATCAGCGGCAGAGCGATGCGCCACGCCATCCAAAGGCGTTGGCGTTCGCTCAAGTCCCAACGCCTGCGAAGGAAAACCTCGGCAACCTCGATCTCGTCTTCCGTGATCTTCGAAATGTCGGCGGTGAATGTTACGGGCTTTTGCACACGCGTCGTTGCGGGGTCGGCGATGCGTTTCGTGAAGGTGTCGGCGAACGTCGGAGCTTCATCGACGCGTTCGCGAATGACGACCGTTCCCGCAAAAATGTCGCCGAGCCGCTGATCGCGTGCATTCAAAAAGATCGTGATCAGCCCGACAGAGTAGATCGGAATGACGAATCCCGGCGCGGCGTCGGCGATCCGCAGAAGGTTTCGAACGATCGCTTCCCAAAGCGTGAGTGGACGACCGTCATCGCGTATGACGCGCAGCTTCATCAACCGTTTTCCGGGCGTCTGGCCGTTCCAGAGCCACTCGAAGACCGCAAAATACGACGCAAAAAGTACGAAAACAACGAGGATCATTATTGCCGTGACCCATTTCGGCGAATCTTCGAACAACGCGCTCGAACTGCCGCTTGCGATCCACGCCATTATCCAAGCGACAAGAAAAATGCTCAAGAATTGGATGAAATGATCGATGCCGACCGCCATAAAGCGATTACCGATAGACGCGAGCGAGAACTCGAGCTCGACGCGCTCGGGCGTTTCGATGATCAGGGTTTCTTCGGCAGCGAGGATGGATTCCGACATTTTCGAGTTCCAGTATTATCTTTCAAAGCCGGGCCGGATGTCCACAGGGCAGAGTCGGCGAATCGAGGATGCGGGTCAATTAAACCGCAGATCTTTGCCTTGCCAGACGACGATGATAGTGCCGGGTAAGGCGGTGACGATCCGCTCAAGGCCCGGATCCATTGCACCGCACTTATCGCATTTCCTCGCAACGTCGGTCGTCTTTCCGCCCTTGTACGCGGAATCGTACCAAATGCCGTCGCGTCGAGTGAACGTCTTGCCGCTCACGACGCGGGTTTGGGCGGGCGAGGCTGCTTGCGACCTCAACGCGCGGTCAGCAGCGGCGGGCGGCGCGGATTTCGCCCGCGCATCTGCGTCATCAGCTTCCTTGCGGCTAGCAGCCGGCATCTTTTCATTGTCCCTAGCTCCATCGCCTTGAAGTCCGGACGCGACATCCTTCTTTTCAGGCTTCAAAGCCGGTGCGCCGGACGACACCATTGGCTGAGAGGGCATTCCATTTTGTGTTTCCGTTGCTCGCTTTGCGAGTTCGTCCCCGTCGGCCTTTTCCTGCGGCGCCTCCGCGAAAGAACGCGGAGCGATCGAAGGAACATTCTCGCTTCGTCCAGTATTCGCGACTGCGGCCGCATTCGAGTTTGCCTGAGCGTTCACTTCGGGCAATGGAATTTGTTGCGAATAGACAGACTGGTTCGCAGATGTTTCAGGTGTCGCAGCCGTAGGCTTTTGCCCTTCATCTGCCGATTTTTGCGCGACGATATTCCCTTCGCCTACTCGCGAAAAATACCGCACGCCGATCAGTCCCACAAATACGACGACGAGCAATCCCGAAAGAGCCGCTGCAAAGGCCGGCATCCCAAGGAAACGCCAACGCCGCTTCGGTTCGAACACAGGCGCGGAAACGGGTGTTTCCGGAACTGCCGCTTCGTGCAGATCGACGGCGGCCGCGAATAGTTCGCGGCACGTGTCGCAATTTGCGGTATGACCGATCAGGTTCGCGCGAGCTGCGGCGGGAAGCGCGCCCTCGAGGAATGCCGCAAGCTGGTCAGCGTCCGCGTGCGTCCCTGCGGGCACAGAACGGCTCTCCGCCTGGCGGCCAAAGCCACGCAGCAAACCGTCCATCTCTTTGTCGAATTCGTGCTCCATTACCAAAAATTTAATACCGCCGTCGGACCCGAACTTGTTCGGCTGACGAATATTCCTCAACTTCTCAAACCCGAGGCCTAACGGCGGCAGGCTTCGTGACCGTCTATAGAACGTCTAAAGCGACAAAACTTGCAGCATCATCAGAACGGCAAGCCCGGCAAGCATTTTTTCGAGATCAACGCCAATTTTGGCGGCAATATCGGCCAGATTTCGTTTGATGTCGCCGTCGGTCCAGTGATGTTCGCGTTTTAGCGAAGATTCTACGTTCTTTCGAATGTCAGCGTGAATTTTTGCAAGCCGCCGGCTTGCGGTCGCCTCATGATAGCCGAACGCAGCGGCAATATCTTTCAATTTCTTGTCGTCAAAATAATACAGCTTCAGGATCAGACGGCTTTCGTCATCGAGCGAATCGATGGCGGTTCGCAAAGCCGCCGTTACCGCGTCTGACGAATCCTTTTGGATGAGCATCTCTTCGCTCGTTTCCGTATGCGAGACGATGCCGTTCCGATCGGAATTCCCCGCTTCTTCCGCCAACACCTCTAGGTCGCGGTCCTCCTCGACCTGAACGAGTTTTGCGAGCTTTCGATGCCGATCGACAGCAAGCTGTGCAGTTACCGCACGGAGCCAACCGCCGAGGCTGCCGCGACCGCTGAAATACGCGAGCTTTGATTTCCGCACGCCATCCTTATCGACGCGAAGGCCGTAAAGTTCGGCCCAGATCGAGCTTGCGAGGTCCTCCGCGTCCTCAGGATTTGCGGCGATCTTGCGTGCGGCGGATTTTACGGTCGAGTCGAACTCCCGTACAAGATCGTCCCAAGCCTTTTCGTCGCCGCGTTCACATGCGAGGACGAGGCAGAGTTCGTCGCCGCGCGTCTCCGCGATGAACGTAATGACATCCGCGTGTTCGACACGGGCGTCGGGCAAAAACAGATATTTTTCGAGCGACTTTACGACTCTCGGCCGAATGTCCGCGATCGAGCAGCCGCGGGCATCGCTGCATCTTGCGAGCAGATGCGCGGCAGCGTCGTCGATCGTACGGTCGAATTTTGCAGGTATTTCCGCCATCAAGAGGCTCGTATTGAAGTAAAGCCCAAAAGCAGAATTTTACACTGTTTTGACCTAGAGGCACATTCTTGCGAACGGCTTTATTTAAGATGTTTTCGCAGGAAGTTCACGATCTTAAAGCCGTCGTAATAGACCCACGGTTTTTCGCCGAGCGTGTAATGTCCGCACGGGATCGCGACGCGGCTGTGTTTGACGCTATGCCGTCGAAGAGCCGCAAGAGTGTCGCGCGAAAGATCGACGGGGAAACTTAGGTCGTAGAGCGTGTATATATATCGCTGGGGCCGCGCGGGCAAAGCGGCGAGCCTGTCCATATACGCCATCGGCGAGATCGGCAGCCAGTAGTGCCGCAGTTCGTCGAGGCCGACATTGTCGCCTAGCCCTTCTTTGACATGGTACGTCGAGAGGCCTTCCCAGACGACGTCCGCGACGTAACCCGAAACGTGATTGAAGACGGCGGCGTCGATGCCAAGGTCGTGAACAAATGCGAAAAAACCGACGCACGATCCGATGCTCGTGCCGACGAGGCCGATCTTCTCATAGCCTTGTTCGCGGAGCCAACGCACGGCCGAACGCGTATCGACGACCGATTGGCGAAGCGATTGCAGCGTACGCCCGATATTCGGCGCAACGAGATAGTCGGCGCGTTCGAGTTCCGGCGGCATACGCCCTTCATGATATGGAAGCGTGAGCCTTAAGGCCGAAAACCCTCTCTCATTGAACACCTTGCAAAGATCGAAGTAAGTTCCCGCTTTCGCGTTCCAATGCGGCAGGACAAGCACGGCGGCCTTCGCTCCCGCTTTCGGGAAATATGTTGCGCGGACGAGGTTGTTCTCTTCTGTCGGCGTTGAGACTCCGCTTGTCCACGTCAGATCGCGGCCATCGAGGTGAAAGTCCGCGATCTCCGGCGAGCAGAAAAAATCGCCGCTTGCTTTGATCGCCTTGTTCGAGAATTCCGCAAAGAATTCGCGCGGGTCGCGCCCGACGGCGTCGGGGTCGATGAATTCAATGCCCCAATCGAACGGCTGCACGATGCGGTTGTCGTCCCGCATTGCGAAATACCGCTCTTTCGCATGCATATATCTCTTGAGCATCGGTTATTCGCGGGGCTTAAGGATGTGTCATCTCTTCCGGGACGACGAGTTCGTCGAATCTTTCGGGCGTCAATAGGCCGAGTTCGACGGCGGATTCTTTCAGCGAGATGCCTTTCTTGTGGGCGTTCTTGGCGATCTTCGCGGCGTTGTCGTAACCGATGTGCTGATTGAGCGCGGTAACGAGCATCAGCGAATTTCGCAGATAGTGGTCGATGTTCTCGCGTTCGAGTTCGATGCCCGAGATACAATAATCGACGAATCCGTGACACGCGTCGTGAATGAGCCGCACCGAATGCAGGAAATTATGGATCATCACGGGCTTAAAGACATTGAGTTCGAAATTGCCCTGCGAACCCGCAAAACCGATCGCCGCATCGTTGCCGAAAACCTGAACGGCGACCATCGTCATCGCTTCGCTCTGTGTCGGGTTGACCTTGCCGGGCATTATCGACGAGCCCGGCTCATTCTCGGGCAGAGAGATCTCGCCGAGGCCGCAGCGCGGGCCGGAAGCGAGCCAGCGAATGTCATTCGCGATCTTCATCAAACTTGCCGCGAGCGTCTTAAGAGCGCCTGACGCGAAGACGATCTCGTCGTGCGCGGAAAGCGCCGCGAATTTGTTCGGGTGCGACTTGAACGGCAATCCCGTAAGTTCCGCGATCTTTGCCGCGGCACGTACCGCAAATTCAGGATGCGCGTTAAGGCCGGTGCCGACCGCCGTGCCGCCGATCGCAAGGTCGAGAAGGCCGGGAAGGACGAGCTTCAAGCGCTCGACATCGCGATCGACGAGATTTGCCCAGCCGCCGAATTCCTGCGAGACGGTCACGGGCGTTGCGTCTTGCAGATGCGTGCGGCCGATCTTGACGACGCCCTCGAACTCTTCGGCCTTCGCCGTGATAGCGTCGCTGACTTTTTCGACCTCCGGAAGAAGGGCGTTGACTCTCTCTGCGGCGGCGATGTACATCGCGGCCGGGAACGTGTCGTTCGACGATTGAGACTTATTGACGTCATCATTCGGATGAACGGGTTTTTTCGATCCCATTTCGCCGCCCGCAAGTTCGATAGCGCGATTCGAGATGACCTCGTTCGCGTTCATATTCGTCTGCGTACCGGAACCTGTCTGCCAGATGCGAAGCGGGAAATGCGCGTCGAGTTTGCCCTCGATCACTTCATCTGCGGCGCGTACGATGAGATCCTTTTTGTCTTCGGAAAGTTTGCCGAGGTCGAAATTGACGATCGCAGCGGCCTTCTTCAAGATGCCGAGTGCGCGTATCAATTCCCGCGGCATCACGTCGAAACCGATGTCGAAATGCAGCAGCGACCTCTGTGTCTGCGCTCCCCAATAAACATCGGCGGGCACCTCGACCTCGCCCATCGAATCCGTCTCAATACGTGTTTTCACCGACTTTTCTACAGCTTCCATTGTTTTTTATGGTCCCATCCAACGGCCAAACTCCAATTTTACCCCGAAACGCCGCAAGTTGAAATCAACGGAGTCATCTCACGAAAAAATGAACTGACAGAGTTGCGACTTCATGAGAGTATTCGAGAAGCCAATAAACGGATCTTAAACTAAATTTATGCGAATCGTATTTTTCCTCCGATGCGGTCTTTTCGTTTTACTACTCGGTATTCACTCGCTCTTTGCCCAATATACCGTGCCGAACTTGGGCGACGACTTTTATGTAGTGGACAGGCCACAGTACATTAATACCTACGAGAACGATGAGCGGTATTCGGAAGGATATGTCTGGACCCTCGCCCCCCCCCTAGAGTGCCGCAACATGGCTCAGTTTATACATGTAATCCGTCTTTAGGTTGCTGCCAGTACTGCGCTTATTTCAACCCGGCGGGAAATTACACAGGCTTTGACCAATACCAATACTACATGGCTCCGTCAGGCTGGCATCCGCCGGGACTCCCGAATTCAAATACCGCAACGATAAATTTGATTCTAATTGGAAACGATGACTGGCAAAATGCAGGCAGGTCGGCCTGCCCAAAGAACTACGTGGGTCAGCCGATCAACGTCACGAACGGAAATATGTGGATCGAACAATCCGATTACCTGCTTCCCGGGAAGGGACCGCGGATCGAGATCACGCGTTTCTACAACAGCATAAGACAGTCAAGCGGTCTATTTGGTTTTGGTTGGACCACAAGATACGATCGGAGGATCGAGCCATTCCCGGACGATAAGGTGATTCGGCTCGTTGAGCCTGATGGTCGAGCCTATTATTTCGGTCGCGAATTAACAAACATTCCGTTCCGATCGTTCTCGCCGGACATGGCGGCGGACATTGTAAAGAACCCTGATGGAACCTATTCGCTGACTAAAAAGGGCGAAATCTTCCGATTCTCCCAAGGCGGCGCCCTTTTATGGGAGAAGGACAATGCTGGAAATCAGTCAAATCTAACTTACGACACAGCAGGCCGACTTTCGAGCATTACTGATCCCGCAGGTCGGGTGCTTAATATCACGCTCAACCCTAACGGAAATGTTTCCCAGATCGCTGACACGACCGGAATAGTCGCGACATATGCGTATGTCACCGGCACATCTCTTCTGGAAACGGTAACGTATGGTGATAGTTCAAAACTCAAGTTCACATACGTAACGGTTGGAGCCAAGACGATAATTTCGACCGTCAAAGATGCTCTTGACAACATTTTGGAGAGTCACTCCTTTGATTCTCAAGGCCGTGCTACCACCTCGGTAAAAGACGGGAACGCAGAGAGCTATAGCATTAACTACAATGGATGGGATGCGGGTCTCGGCACCTATTCTATCGTCACCGACGGACTAGGTCGAGTTACAAGCTACTATTACAAGCGATATTACGGGACAAATGCTATCGTCAAAACCGTTGGCGCCTGCCAAGCGTGTGGCGGCGGCTCGGAGGTTACGGAGTATCTTTATGACACGAGCAATAGCCGTCTGTTGCTAAAGCAGAAGAAGGACTCACTCGGACGCCTCACGAAGTATGATTATGACAACGCGCAGAACTTGATCCAGCTTGACGACCCGCTAGGCAAGCATAAATGGACCTATAATCAGTTTGGCGAGGTTTTGACGTATCGCGATCGAGTTGATTCGCAAGATACTGATCCGAACGCTAATACGGTTACGAATACGTATGATTCGGTCGGGAATCTCTTGACGACAAAAGGTCGGTTGGGCAATGTTACGACATATACGTATAGCTCAAGTGGGCTGCCGCTGACGGTAAAGGATGCGTTGAACCACACAACGACATTGACGTGGGATTCGTACGGACGTTTGACCAAAGTCAAGAACGCCGACAACAGAGAAACGAATTTTGCGTACGACGCTCGGGCAAGGGTCACAAGCGTTACAAATGCCAAGAGCGAAACGACGGCTTTCGAATACGATCTAAACAATCGCCTGAAGAAGATAATTTATCCGGACACTAGCAACACTGTCTTTACATACGATCTTGCCGGACGACGCACCGGCGTAACCGATGAGCTTGGGCATACAACAGCCTACGGCTACGATTCGGCGTACAGGCTGACCTCCGTGACCGATGCCTTAAATCACACGACGAGTTACGGATATGATCTGATGTCAAACCTCACATCGTTGACGGACGCACTTGGAAATGTGACGGACTACGAATACGACGCATTCGACCGCCTGAAAAAGATCAAATACCCTGTGGCTTCGTCTGGAGCGACGCGTCTCGAGGAAAGTTTCACGTACGACAGCGTAGGGAATCTGAAAACGCGGGTGGACACAGCCTCGCGAACGACTGCTTATGACTACGACCAACTTAACCGTCTAAAGAAGATCACCGACGCGCTGAACGGGCAGACACAGTTCGAGTACGACTCTCGCTCAAACCTCACAAAAGTGAAAGATGCGGCCAATCAGGAGTATATATATACATATGACCCTTTGGGACGAGTTCTGACTGAGACTCATGCAGGAACGACGATGAGTTTTGAGTATGACGCTGTCGGCAACCGCAAAAAACGCACGGATCATATGGGACGCGTGACCGATTACACTTACGACGCGCTGAACCGGCTGACAAACATCGAGTACAATGGCGGAGCAAATAATCCCGTACCGGATTCACAAGCCGCATACTCTTATGATGAATTGTCGCGGCTCGTCTCAGCGGTCAACAACGCCGGAACTGTGAGCTTCACCTACGACACTCGGGATCGTTTGAAAACCGAGACTGACGTCTTTGGACACGTTGTCGAGTATGGATATGATGCGGGGAATCGTCGTACCACGATGAAGTTAGATTCGGCGAGTTACGCAACGTATGCCTACGACATTGCGAATCGGTTGACCGGCATTACGAACGCGTCTGATTCTGCGACGATCAATTTTTCGTATGACAATGCCAACCGCTTGACTTCGCGGACGTATCCAAATGGCGTTGCGACAAATTATGAATATGACGGTATGTCACGGCTCAAACGGATAAAAGACGACGGCCCTTCTTCAACGCTATTCGACAGACAGTATTCGTATAACGATGCGAACCAGATCTCACAGATAGCCGATCTGACGGGCACAAAAGTCTTTGGTTATGACAATCTTGATCGTCTTACGAGCATGACAAACGGCGTTACGAATGAGAGCTATGCGTTCGATGCGGTCGGCAACCGCATATCGAGTCATCTATCGAGCAGCTACAGCTATTCACCATTCAATCGTCTCAGCTCGACACAGACATCAACACAGAATTTTGATGCTGACGGTAACACAATACGGAAAAGCGAAGGCTCGAGTTTCTGGCGTTACACGTGGAATTACGAAAACCGCTTAACAGGGGCTGATACACGCAAAGATAAAGTGCGTTACATTTACGATGCCTTAGGTCGTCGCGTTATGAGAAAAGCTGGCCCAAAGGGCTTTACCAAATACACATATGACGGTTTCGATGTTGTGATGGACGACGACCGTGAGAATGGCGTGACGAAATATCTCAATGGCATGGGCATTGATAATAAGCTGCGTTCGACGAACGGCGGCAATGCGAGCTACTTTCTTGCCGACCATTTGGGATCGACGAACGGATTGGTCGATGTATCCGGCACCTTAAAGGCGTCAAATTCATACGATTCTTTCGGCAACCCGACAAACGCCGACTTCCCGACACGCTACCAATTCACCGGCCGAGAATACGACAGCTATACGGGCTTACAATATTCGAGAGCGAGATTCTACGATCCCAAGATCGGTCGATTCATTTCCGAAGACCCGATCGGTTTCCGCGGCGGTGATGTTAATTTTTACGGGTATGTCAGGAATCAGCCTTATATCTATCGGGATACGTTGGGGCTTTATCCGGGTGGAGATGTACTAGCCGATCCAAGTGTTTGGCGTTCGGTTGGAGCCGGACTTGGCACGGTTGGAGGAGCATTGGCGGCGGCAGCGTCTTCGCCGGCAGCGGTGGCGGCTGGAGGCTTCGCGGCAGGATATGGAATCGGATACTATCCAGGGCAATGGACGGCGAATCATCCCTCGAATCCGTTTGTAAACGGCCCACTGAATCCTTGGGGGACACCGATTCCCGCACTCCCGCCATGGACTCCGACGGCCCCATCCGGCCCGGTCTGCCAACCGCTGCCAAAACCAATTCCGTGGTTTCGAGACCGAACAGATTCTTGGCCAAGCGATCCTCCAAATGATCGGGATGGATGCGCTCAAGAATGGGCTGACGCTTTCGAATGGTGCGCGAATAACATCGGGAAATCTGATCAACGTGGAGGCAGCGGCGGTTACTCGGATTTATACTCGTGTGCAAGAGGAAGGGTTAGTCAACGTTGTGGTGGCAACCGATTAGATTGGGGGCGCTAAACGATGACACAGAGTCAGTTCGAAAAAGAGTATGAGGATGCAGTAAATTGCAGCGACTTCAAAAGAGCGATGGAGATCTGCAACAGATATCTTGAGATTGATTCGCGTTCTCCGTCCGCATTTAGAAAGAGGGCCAGCCTTCGGGCGAGAGAATTCGATTTCATTCAGGCAATCAGTGACATTACCAAAGCTATAGAATTCGTCCCTGACGATGCTAGCTTTTATTTTTTTAGAGGTTGGTGGCAGCTAGAGATGGGAAATTTCGAGGAAGCAGTTGCGGATCAGACAAAGGCAATTGAACTCGGAGATAAGTTTGGTTCCCACTATCACGATGAGAGCGCCTTTTGTTTCCGTGCAGTAGCTTTACTACACTTAAAACGATTTCACGACGCGTTGTCCGATTGCGAAAGAGTTCGGAGTGACTTCTTGGTTTACTTACGATCACTTGGCAGGATTACGACAGAGGACATTATTTCAAATGCAAAAAAAGGCATCTTGCCTAGCTCACCTCGATGATACTTGGGGTCGCTGAAATGTGCTGGGGAGCGATCTCGGAGATTGGGTTGATGATAGGGTCAATGTTGCTGAAAAGTTCTATGGCGTGGATCCGGTGGTTGCCTAGAATCCGGTATTTGGGCCGATGCACTTGTGGGATTTCCCTAGAGGATTCGCGGATCAGTTCAGAGTTGGCTCGGGCGTCGGCTGTGCGATATATGCCGAGGATGAAAACGGCTACGGCCGTGCAGCCTTTGTAGCGATGGACGTTACGAGAGCCGCAGGCATTTTCACCACACTTGCAGGCCCGATAGCCAAGCCAGCTGCCACAGGAAAAGAGTACCGCTTCGGTGACAATGTTCGTGTAGCACCGTTTGGCAATCGCAGAGGCCATCCGATAGGGGAATGGCCTCATTACCATCGTGGCGGACCTAGGTTGCCAGACGGTAGCCGGGCTCCGGGCCAAGGAATGGGACGGCATCGTCCGTGGGAGGGTTGGTAATGAAAATTGCTGTTCCACCCATTTTTATAGTCGAGGGATTGGATGTTACCGTCCACGCGTCAATCGAAGAGGCCGCGCTTTGGCTCGAACCTTGGTGGGTTGAGCAAAATGAGGGCGCGGCCTTCGATTCAGAAGGACGCCTATTGAATCTGGAAATCGACAAGTTTAATGTGCGAATCTCTCTGGGAGAAGAAACTCCTGGACATGCTGCGGAGTTAAGATTAATTCTTATTAGTTTTCTGAATGCGGTTGGCGAGTCTATGGAAGAGAATGAGATGAGTAGTTTGCCTTACCTGGTTAAACTCTGCGCTGATCGTGCAGGTATTTCGTAATGAATGCGGGTGGATCTGCGGCGGGGTATGAAATCGGCTATTATCCGAGACAATGGACGGCAAATCATCCCTCGAATCCGTTGGTTAATGGCCCATGGAACCCATGGGGAACGCCGATTCCCGCACTCCCGCCATGGACTCCGACGGCCCCATCCGGCCCGGTCTGCCAACCGCTGCCAAAACCAATTCCGTGGTATCGAGATAGAACCTTTCCGCTTCCCTCTGACCCACCTTCGGATCGAGACGGCTGCGCCGAGGAAATATCCGCATGTGTTCAGCTATGTTCAAAAGCGAACTCCGATCCCGACATGTCAAATATTTGGGGTGGTAGCTATAAGGCATGCCTGCAGGGATGTATTTCGGAGAGATGCAAAAAAGGAATGAGATTTTGAGCAGGAGACGTAAATGGTTTCAAATCAAGAGGTTGACACAATACTGCTGTCGCATATGAGTTCGAATTGGCGAAAGGTCGCATATGTTGTTGGGCTAAGCATGCTTGAGATCAATCCGGAACAGCGGCGCGGACTACAGGATCTTTATTTTTGCGGCAGGGTTTCCGAACTGGTCTCAGGGGGGCAGATTGAGCACCAAGGCGACCTTTCTGATATGCGCCGATGCGAAGTTCGGCTCAAAACTGGCTAGGCGGTGCGGAGTTAGAGCTTGGCGCGCGTTAGGAGTTGTGCGTAGCGCGGGTCGTTGCGGATGGGTTCGAAGAAAGGATCGACTTTTACGTTAGAGAACTGAAGTGAACGGAACTTTAGGGCTTCGTCAAGGTATTGGAATGCGACGTCGGCGTCGCCAACCTGAGCGGCAAGCTCTGCGATATACACCTTTCGCGTCGAATAGACATTAAGCCGATCGTGTGAGCGCATTAGGTCGAGTTCGGCTTGCAAAACGCCTTTCCAGCCGGACTTTGCGTACGTCTTTTGAAAGTCAGCGATCTCCTTGGGTTCGGCTTCCCATATCTGCTTATTCTTTATGAAATATTCGAAGGCCTTGTCCGGCTTGCTGTTCAGGAAATAAAGGCGCCAGAGCGAGTAATAGGTCGGCTGAAATTTAGGCTCGAAGTCGGCAAGATGAAGCAAGCCGGCGATGCCCTCGTCCGGGGAACCGGCGGCGGCCTCGTAGCTCGCGAGAAACCACTTGTCCCAGCGTCCGGTCGGGTTGAGATCGACCGCCTTTTTACCTTCCGCAACCGCCTCAGCGAACCTTGCATCCTGGTAGTACGCTCCCGCAAGGATGCGGTGTGCGAGCGCGGAACTCGGGTCTAGCTCGATCGCACGATCCAGATCGCGATATGCGGCCGGCGTATTCCAATAGTAATCGCGATTGATCATACCGCGAATGGTCAGGGCGACCGCATTATTGTTATCGATAACAAGAGCCTTTTCGAGATTCGGCTCCGCTTTCGCGAATACCTCAATTGGAGTGCCGCCGCCCGTGTGTGCGAACAGGCAGTATGCTTGCGCCTTTGCGGCCCAAGCGGCTGCGTAATCAGGATCCATACCGACGGCTTGATCCAAGAGATCGATCGCCTTTACGGAATCATCGCGATTGTTTTTATCCAAGAGGAAGAGAGCTTCGTTGTAGAGCGTGTACGCTTTCTCGTTCTCCGTTGCGCGTTTTGGGTTAGCAAAATTAGCGGGCGTTCCGAATTTGGCAAACAGCCCGCTGCTTATCTCGCCCGAAACAAAATCCTGCACGGCGAAGACATTGCCCGTGTCCGTCTCCGCTCGGAATGTTTGATCCGCAAGCCCCGTCTCCACATTGATCAACTGAGACGTTACGCGAATTCGCCCGTCGAAGATCTGATACGTCGATGAGAGGACGTAATTGACCTCAAGCTCGCGGCCTGCGGCGACCGGATCGGTGGTCAGTTCGGTGAATTTGCGGACCGCGAAAAGACGCTTTACGTTCAGGTTCTTTGCCTCGCTGATCTTTAGGATCAGCGAATCGACGATCGCGAATTCAAGAGCCTGATCGCGGTTGTCGGCGACCACAGGCTTCAATGGCAGAATGGCGAGCGTCGCAATATTCGTCGGTGCGGAAGAAGTCGGCTTCCGATAGAAAAAATAGACAAATGCCGTTGCAACGGCGACCGCGACGAGCCCTGCGGCCAGATAGACCGGTAAGTGCGATCTGCGCCCCGTCGGAACCTCAACGATAGGACGTGCCGGCGACGCCTGAATAACATCATCATCGTCCGGCCTCGGCGGATCTGACACCAAAACGATCGGCGCGGCTTCACTGCTCAGCGCCAATGCTGATGGGGTTTCAGTCGGTAGATCGGCGGCATCTATCGACCGTTCGTCGCCATTTGCGATATTCACATCCGCGACGAAGCGATAGCCGTGCTTCGGCACCGTTTGGATATAGCGTCCGTCCTTTGATTTATCCTCAAGTGCCGCTCGGATCTCCCAGATACACTTCGACACGGACGCTTCTTCCACGAAAGCGCCGTTCCACACATGATCCAGCAGGTCGGATTTTTCCACCAAACGGCCGTGATTACCGACAAGATACACCAAGGCTGCGAACGCTTTTGGTTTCAGAGAGATGACGTTTCCACCTCTTTCTAGGATGTTTTCGGTGGGAAGAAGGCGAAATTCGCCGAATTCGTAAATATTCCGATCTTTGTGAGTCATTTTTTAACGCTGGTAAGAAAAAGATGAAGAAAATGAGAACTTTTGTCAAGGATTTCCGCGGGATCTGACGGTTATTATCGGAACCTATCGGAGCGAATTACACGCGGGGCCTTGCTGTGCCGGGTCGAAAAGAACTGCCGAGGCCCCTATTTTTAGACCGAACCGCCAACCGAAGAACAACTATGAATAACAAGCTCATTCTCAGATCGCTGATCTTTGCGATCAGCCTTATTTCAGCCTTTTTTATGCTAGGTCCGTTGCTCTCGGAACACGCGAATGCAGCGGGAGCCACCTCAGACATCCGGTTGACGGCCAGAGTCTCAGACCTGTCTGTCAGCACTTCGTCGTTGGCGCCCTAAGAAACGGATATATCCACGCGTCAATACTCCCGGACGCCGTCAAGAAGAAGATCCTCGCTCATCTAAAGTCGCTTTCGCCCGGAACGCACGCCGGCAACTGGGGCAGGACCGAACAGATAACTTACGTTATCGAACTCGCTGCCGCCGGAAGGAAAGCGCATTTCTTCAAATAACAAAGGAGGATCGTCTCGCGACGACACATTTGATCCGCAATGAGAAAAAACAGATCCATCGATGTAGTAGTTATCTTTTGTGCTTTATGGCTTGGGTGCGGCGGCGAGAACATTCCGCCAGAGAATGCCCGTGTTTACAAGGTGATGCAGGATAAGGCGAATGAACTTGGACGCCCACGCGGCGTGGTAAAACTCGATTCGTCCGCCGCGATCAAGGGCAAGACCGCCATCGTCGTCCATTGGCATGACAGCATTCTAGACAAGCCGGAGGATTTTAGAATAGAAGGATTTACACAGTACTTTGACGGTATCGCGAAGGCGAAGGTACTCGACCTTTGGGGGCTAACGCCGGAAACAGTTCCGACGAAACCGAGTGAGATCGAGACGCTTGTTCAGGTAACGTGCAGACAGGGGAACAAGGTCGGGACATTCCCCGTGGAAAAACGCGCTCCCGTTCCGGCGTATGAGATGGACTGTCTCGTTGATATCATCAACTACAAGACCACAACTATCTTTTCGGAGAAGGCATTTCACAACTCAGAGATCGATCCGCACACCAGAGTCCTGCCGATCGACAAAGAGGTCATCGCATCCCCGCCCTATGAAGAGATCAGAGGCTACGTAAAGAACTTCAAGAGAGAGTAGAAAGAGAGGAAGTTCGTGTTCTTCCGCTTCTTCGCGTCGGAATGCGCTCAATGCTGAGTTTACGCGCCGCGCGCGAAGCAATACGCATTGGAATCCCTATTCGCGTACCCCTTTATGTGGTAGGTCCGACGACGGTGAATAATCCCTGACTCGGGAGACTATCTCGCCCCGGCGATGCATCGCTCAATCTTTCGCTTTAAGTTTTTCGGCTTGTGAGCATCTTCGGCAAGGAGTTTGCCCGCTTGCTGCATTTCATTCCAAACCGCAAGGCTCTGTTCATATCTGGTTTTCGCTTCGCTAAAGCTTTCTATGGACTTATCAATTTTCGCCTGTGAAAAATAGTAATCGCCCAGACTTTGGTAGATTTCCGCCGACACCGCACGGTCCTCACCGGATTCCTGTGCTAGCGAGCGAATCTTTTCCCTCATGCTCAATGCCTTCAAATATCCTGCGAGAGCCTCCGCCCGATTACCAAGCTTCATTGCTAGATCGCCCACCTTTAAATAATCTTCGGACAAAACGCTGAGTGCCGACATGTTGGTTGGGTCGGCGTCCGACATCGCTTCTTCGATAGCGGTTGCCTTTTTATAATTTTCCAATGCCGCTTGGAGACTTCCATTTTTTTCATGCATCGCACCGAAATAGTAGAGAGCGACCCCCAAATCTCCTCGTGCTTCGGAACTTTCAGGATTTGCCGATACGGCTGCCTCGCATAGATCGATGCATTTCTGTTGGCTGATCAGCGCGGCTTTCATATCGCCCAGTTCCGATTGATTCCTGGCAATTTTGTAGTAATCAACCTGAACGTCGCGCCGAGCCCGAGCGTTCGACGGATCCGCCCGCAGCAATGCCTCACTGACAACAAGCACCTTTAATTGCACGGCCAATGCCTCTCGATATTTGCCCAACTTGAACAGGGCGTCTCCGATGCGCCCGTGGGCCGAGTTAGCATCACGTTTCGATTGGGCGTTGGTTTCGATTACAAGTGGTTCGAGCGTGGCAAATGCCGTCTGTTGCGCCGCCAGAGATTCGTTCATATCACCCGCTTCTTCGTGGGCGTCGCCAAGCAAGCTGTAGGCGATCCCAAGATCTCGTTTTAGATCGCTATTCGAAGGCTGCGACGACAACAACTCACTGAGGATCGAGACGGCACGGCGAAAAGTTTCGACGGCCTTCGGATGGTCCCCGCTTGCCGACAAAGCGGCGGCGAAGCGCGTATGCAGCGTCGCCAATTCCCTTATTGCCTCCACGCTTTGTAGCGGCATTGAATCGAAAATCGCAAACGCCTTCTGAAAGTTTTCAAGCGCGGCGGGAACATTGTCGGTTGCTTGTGAAAGCGTTCCGACCATTCGGTAGCTGCGTGCCAAATCAAGCTTCGTTACGTCATTTTGAGAATCTTCAAAATGCAGTCTTTGCCGGATCGCCAAAGATTTCTTAAAGCTTTCGAGTGCTCCGCCGTAATCACCGAGACTCGCCTGAGTGGGAACACCCTGAACTTCACCTACCTTAAAATAAGCTGTTGCGAGCTCGCCCTGAAGTAGCGGATCGTTGATATTATCCGCCGCTAAAGTATCCAGATACTTCAGTGCATCACCGACCATTCTTTCACGCAGCGGAGTCGAACCGGCAAGGTTAGCGACCCCGTCGTGATAGTCAAACAATACTGTATTGGCAAGTTCACGCACTTGATCAAACCGTTTTTCGGCTCGATCACGTTCGCGATTTGCGACAACGGCTTGCCAGCTTGTGATCGCGGTGGCTGTAGTGAGCGTTAAAAAGATCAGGACGCCGGCGAACACACCGGCACGGTGACGCCGAACAAATTTCGAGACGCGATAGGAAACTGTGTCAGCCGTTGCGGTCACGGGCAAGCCCGAAAGATGACGCCGAATATCTTCGGAAAATTCCTGTACGCTTGCATAGCGGCGCTCAGGTTCCTTGCGCAGGGCCTTTAAGATAATGTTGTCGAGGTCACCGCGCAAGGCTTTTACGACCTGGATCTTCGATCTCGGACTCGTTTGGCCTTCGTCAGCGGTCTCACGGCGTGTGCCGGCTGTTGAGATCGATGGCCGCGAACTCAGCATAACCGATGGCGGCACCGGTTCGGAGGCTAGAATATGCTCGGCGATCTCCTCGGGCAGTCGGCCTTCGATCTTGTAAGGTCGTTCACCGGTCAGCAGTTCGTATAAAACTACACCGAGTGAATAGACATCGCTCGCCGTTGTTATTGGCAGCCCACGGATCTGTTCCGGGCTGGCGTATTCGGGAGTCATAACGCGAAACATCGTCGCTGTGGCCTCGGTCGAATCCAGAGACCAATCCGGGTGCAGCAATTTGGCAATGCCGAAGTCGAGCAGTTTCGGAGTCCCGTCTTCGGTGACAAGGATATTTGAGGGTTTGATGTCGCGGTGAATTACAAGATTGGTATGTGCATAGGAAATGGCTGAACAGATCTTTTGAAAAAGATCGAGACGTTCGTTTATCGAACGAGAAGCACAGAACTTAGTGACCGGCAGGCCATCGACATACTCCATCACAAAATACGGCAAGCCTTCGGGTGTTGTTCCGCCATCGATCAGACCGGCAATATTCGGATGTTCGAGCTGAGACAGAATGCTTCGCTCCATCGCAAAACGCTTTAGAACGGCGTTCGTATCCATTCCGCGTTTTACAAGCTTGACCGCCGCTTCTTTTATAAAAGATTCGTCGGAGTGTCTCGCAAGGTAAACCGTGCCCATGCCGCCGTGCCCGATCTCACGCACAATTCTATAATCGCCGATCATTCTGCCGAGGATCGGATCGTCATCATCGTTTTCAGTGGGGAATCCGGCATCGAGAAAAGCAGGTTCGACAATAAAACCGCGGGCGTCATCGTTTGCGACCAGCAGCTTTTCGACTTCTTCGCGAACCTTGCTTTCGCACGTGGCGAGAAAATCGGCGCGTTTCGCATCCGGCAGGTCAAGAGCCGTCGCAAAGGCCTTCTTTATCTCCTGCCATTCAGTGGATCGCATATTTGTCCTTAAACACTACGCGGAAGCCTGCGGTAAACCGGCTCAAATGCCCGGTCGTCGTCTCACTGGATCTTTCTATAGAGCCAAGCCCGGGCCATCGTCCATTCGCGCTTTACCGTGGCGGGAGAAATATTCATAACCTCAGCAGTTTCTTCTATGGTCATGCCACCGAAGTATCGCAACTCGATCACGCGTGCCTGGGTCGGGTCGAATTTCGCCAGCTCGTCCAACGCCAGATCAAGTTCTATTAACTGTTGATCCATTTCGATCGGCGTTTCAGCGACGTCGTCGAGCGAAACCTTGCCGCCCTTACCGCGTTTCTCCGCCATCCTGCTGCGTGCATTGTCGAGAAGAATTCGCCGCATAGCCTGAGCCGAAAGCGCAAAGAATTGTGCCCGGTTCTGAAAACTGACCGAATGCTGATCGATCAGTTTCATATACGCTTCGTGAACAAGCGCCGTTGTCTGCAGTGTGATCTCTTGCCTTTCGTGTCGCAGATAGCTGTGAGCAAGCCGGCGAAGCTCGCTGTAAACGATGGGCAGCAACTGATCGAGGGCCCCGCGATTCCCATTCGAATAATCGTCCAGCAATCTAGTGACCTCACTCATAACCTCATTCTCGAACTAACTGAGACGGCTAAAAAACGGATGAAATATTAAATTGAGCTAATTCTACTCCAGTCGTCGCGTTATAGACAGGAGAAAAATCAACGTCCGCAAAGAAACTCTCGTTTTCATTGTTTTGCCGCAGTACGGCGTTTCGTTCACAAAAGGAGTCATCATGAAAAATCAGAAAATAGTTTATGCCCTCAAAACAGCAGTTTTGCTCTTACTCATTAACCTTTTTCATTCACAACCTTATGGCCAGACCATCAGCCTTCAACTGCAGACCGACTACTCGAACGAGGGAACGACCTACACTCCGTCATTGGCAGTTGGTGATGTCAACAACGACGGACTGCCTGATCTGGTGGCTACCAATCGCCCCGCCGCCGGAGGCGATTTTATAGCGGTTTATCTGAACAACGGCGCGGGCGGTTATAACACAACGCCCTTGCCGGCCGGAAGCAGTCTGGGCGCGAGAGTCGTGACGCTCGGCGACTTTAACGAGGATGGCAATCTCGATATGGTCATCGGAACGGACAGTTTGACCGCCGGACTGAACATTCGCTTGGGCAACGGCACGGGCAATTTCGCAACCGGAACGCCGACCGGCTCGGCGATCATCGAGAGTGTCTCGGACTTAGTCAACGCCGATTTTAACGGCGACGGCCATCTCGATCTGGCGATGACGAAAGTCGGCGGCTATAATACCACGCCATCAAACGCTGTGAAGGTTTGGCTGGGCAACGGGACGGGCGGTTTCTCGGGGTTTGTAACGTCTTCGTTGCTGTTTGGCGGGGCGCAAGACCTCGAAGTGTCTGATTTCAATGTTGACGGCAGACCGGACATCGCGGCCACCGCTCCCAATTCGAACGTCATTCAAATTCTCATCAACAATGGCGCCGGCGGCTTTAACGCTCCTGTCAATACGACTTCAAACGGAGCGCGCAAGATCGTCTCGGCAGATTTTAATCGCGACTGCATTCCCGATTTAGCCGTTACCCGCAGCGGCACGAACGTTGTTTCGGTATTTTTGGGCAATGGCGCGGGTGCCTTTGGCGCGCCATTTCTAATTGCCGTTGCTTCCACGCAAACCGACGGCATTACCGCCGGAGATTTCAATCGCGACAAAAAGGTTGACGTTGCCTTCAGAAGCCTCGACGGAACTTTCACAATTTTTTCAGGCAACGGCTCGGGCACTTTCTTCGCGGATTTCAATTTGACGCTTTCGGCATCTCAGTCCGCCGCCGCCTCGCTTGTCGTCACGGACGCGAACAAGGACGGCAAAGCTGATATTGTCATCAATCGGAACGGCGGCTTTGCTCTTTACCACGGCAACAGCGCGCTTTTTACCCGCACAGAAAACGATTTCGATGGCGACCTGCGAACCGATCTCAGCATATTTCGTCCATCGACCGGCAATTGGTTCGTTGATCGTTCAACACAAGGATATTTCCAGACACAATTCGGACTCGCTACAGACAAACTCACACCGGCCGATTTCGACGGTGACGGGAAATCCGATGTCGCCGTCTGGCGCGAGGGTGCTCCATCTGAGGCCGCATTCTGGATCCTACAAAGTTCTGACAATACCGTTCGCGTCGAACAATTCGGGCAGACCGGCGACGATTCGCGGCTTGTCGGGGATTGGGACGGCGACGGCAAAGCCGACCCGGCGATCTATCGAAACGGAGCAGGACCGGGTTCTCAAAGCTTCTTCTACTATCGAGGCAGTCTCAGCAACCCAAATGGAAATATCACATATGTAACTTGGGGAACAAATGGAGACGCCCCGGTACGCGGCGATTTTGACGGTGATGGTGAAATGGATGCGGCTGTATTTCGCGCGTCAAATGCGGTTTGGTACGTCCTGCAAAGTTCCAATCTGCAAGTTCGTTATCAATATTGGGGTTTGGCTTCTGATAGGCGAGTAACCGCCGATTACGACGGCGACGGGAAGACGGATTTCGCCGTTTTTAGACCATCTAGCAATACTTGGTATGTCCTAAACAGCGCAACCGGCACTGCGAGCTACAGGCAGTGGGGAACAACGGGCGATGCTCTCGCACCGGCCGATTACAATGGCGACGGCAAGGCCGATCCTGCGGTCTATCGTCCCTCAGACCAGCGTTGGTATGTTCCGCAATGTGCCGATTTTAAACTAATCGGCACAAAATACGGCTCCAGTGGCGATATCGCCGTGCCATCGGTTTTTGTCCCGTAAACGGTCGGCAAAGAAGCTTTGGAAGCAGTATTTTTTCGGCTTCCACTTGCAACCTTGAGGGCTTGGCCCTCCGGCACTCAAGGTTGCCTTTTATCGATGGCCCGATATCGATCCCTCACCCGCAAGCAGGTTGGGTCAAGCCACACCTTCATCGTTCTCAGCGAATTGAACGTACTTGTGCCGACATTCCTGCCATTTATTTAGGATCTTTGCGGCGCCGACCGGTGCCGCATGCTCCGCGCATTCAGGTGTTGAAACCGAGCCGCGGCAGTATCACGAGTTGGAGCAGCAACCAGAGACCGATCATAACGACAAGAATGATAAGTTCGCGCATAAATCTACGTGTTGCCTCGCAAAGCATCGTTGCCGATGCCAAAAGCAGGGTTTTCGAATGGGCGGATTTCTATTTCGAAGTCCCTTCCATCGGGAGTTCCGCATCGGCCCAAGCACGCGTGCCGCCGGGAATGTTGATCACGCGGTCAAACCCGGCGTTGCTCAGCATTTCAGCAGCCTGCAGCGAGCGGCGTCCCGTTTCGCAGATCACGTAGGTCGGCTCGTTCTTATTCAACGAAGACATATTCGCCTCAAGCGTGTCGAGCGGGATATTCTTTGCGCCCTTTGCGTGTCCCGCCGCGTATTCCTCAGGCGTGCGGACATCGACGAACTGTGATCCCGGACCGTCGATGCCCGGCCTTGCCTCGATCGGCGACATATTCGTTACGGGCAAAGATTTCTTTTCGACGGGCGTCTGCGGCGTCCTAGCCTCATTACACGCGGCGAGCGCGAGCGCAAATACGGCGAGTATCAAAACTTTCTTCATTGTGTCCTACCTCCTTTCACATGCGGTTGCCGAGGCGGCGAGTTCGGTATCGAGTCCGGCGTCGATCCACGCTTTCGTGCCGCCGGTAACATTACTGATCTCCTTCACGCCGGCATTTTCTAGGATACCGCTTGCGAGGCTCGAACGATAACCGCTCTGGCATATGACGAAGGTCGGACGTTTCGGATCGACGCGATCCAATTCTCGCGAAAGTGCGTCGAGCGGAATATTTATCGCACCCTTCGCATGGCCTGCGGCATATTCAGCAGGACGGCGTACATCGATGAGCTGAGCGTTCCCGTCGCTCGCGGCGATCCTCGCGGCATCCTCGACCGAAACTTGCGGCGTGCTCGTCAAAGAACCGCTTCCGCCAACGATCACGTACTTCGCGGCCGTCTCAAAACCTACACGCGCGAGTCGCATCACGGCTTCCTCGACCTGTTCGTAATTCGCCGCCGCGATTGCGATCTGCGTACCGACCGGCACCATCTGTCCGGCCCATGACGCGAACTGTCCGCCAAGCCCGATGTTGATCGAGTTCGGAATGTGCCCGCTGCCGTATTCCGTATTGGTTCGAACGTCGAGGACAACGCCGTCGAAGTCTCTCGCTTCTTCGGCAGTTAATTCCAGCGGTGACGCGATCTCGGAAAGGGAAGACGCGCCGGCGAGATTCATCGCCGCGCTTTCGGCAAAATATGCCGGTGCAGGAGGTTGGTCTGCCGTTACAATGCGGACGAACTCATCCTTTGCCATCGGCTGAAGCGCATAGTTGAACTTTCGCTGCTCGCCGAGCGTCGAGAACGTCTCTTTTGAGAGTGAACGCCCGCAAAGGCTTCCGGCGCCGTGCGCAGGGAAGACAACGGTGTTGTCGTCGAGCGGCAGTATCTTTTCGTGGAGCGAATCGTATAGCATCGCGGCCATCTGCTCGGCTGTAAAGCCTTTAGAACCAATGAGATCTGGGCGGCCCACGTCGCCGATGAATAGCGTATCTCCCGTAAAGAGACGGTCGGGTTCGCCCTCGCTAACGGCAAGTATCGTAATGCCTTCAGGCGTATGCCCGGGCGTTTCATATACGTGCAGGCGAATATGTCCGACATTAAGGGTGTCGCCGTCCTTGACCTTGAGTGTCTCAAAGCCTGTCTCGGCCTTTTGCCCGAAGACGATCTGTGCGCCGGTCTTTGCGGCAAGCTCTTTGTGGCCGCTCACGAAATCAGCGTGTGAGTGCGTTTCGATAATGTACTTGATCTTCGCGCCGTCGGTCGCCGCTTCGTCCAGGTATTGTTGGACGTCACGCTGCGGATCGATCACGACGGCCTCGCCGTTCGAACCAAGATAGTAAGACGCGTGTGATAGACACCCAAGGTAGAATTGTTTGAAATGCATTAGTTTGCCTCCACATTACAGCACGTATTTCCGCGTGCTTTGTTCCATGGCATACGTGCCAAAACCATCGCCATCCCGCACCAATCGGTCGCGCCTGCAAAAGTCAGGCCGGCTCCGAAAAGCCCCGAGATAACAAAAAAATACTGCGAAACCGTAAAGCCGAGAATGACGCTCGTTACGATCAGGAGTCCGGCAGTGAATCGAACCTGACGTTCGAGCGACCAAACCTTCGAGTCGCCTTTGATGACCGGAAGATCCGCCGCTTCCCATGCCTGCATTCCGCCCTTGATGACGTGAATGTCTGTGAATCCCTTTGCAGAGAGGCTCTCGGCCGCCTTCGCCGCGCGCGCCCCCGAACGGCACATCAGATACACGGGTTTTGAATGGTCGATGTCGGCGGCATGCTTCTCGAAGTTCGAGAGCGGCATCAACTGTGCTTCCGCGATGCGCTCGCTGTTGAATTCCGAAAATTCACGCACGTCTATCACCTGACATTCGCCCGCTCCATTTAATAACGAATTGATCTCTTCGACCGTTGCTTGTTTGACCATAGTGGAATATACTCTGACTTAATATAAGTATATAACTATGCAGTTATATCGTCAAATGCAAGATGGCAAATAACGGAACACTGTCGCCCGAAGCTCTAATTCTCGTCGCTGCACGCTTCAAAGTGCTCGCAGAACCGACGCGTCTGCAAATATTGCAGATATTGAGGAACGGCGAGGCAAGCGTCAATGAATTGACCGATGCCGTCGTATCGACGCAACCGAACGTGAGCAAACATCTGCGCGTTCTCCAAGAAGCCGACCTCGTCGCGCGGCGCCAAGACGGCAACAACGTCTTCTATCGCATTTCGGACAAGACCGTCTTCAAGCTTTGCGATGTTGTCTGCGGAAGCCTCAAAAATAGATTCAAAGAGCAGGCCGCGATCTTTGCCTGATCAAAAACGTAAACAGTTTCTGACGACACTCCTAGAAACCTCTCCCTCTGTATTCGAACGCCTAGCCCGTCTTGCTTTGCGTGGGCGACCTTCTTATATCTTCGATCGTTCACGGCACACCTTCTTGTCTATTGACCGGTCTCGACGCTTAGAGCGAAGTGGCGGACGATCTCGTTCCCGCATTCGGCGGCTATCGCATCCTGCATTGCGAACAGGTTTGCGGTGTGCTCTTCGATCTTTAGGCTTTCTTCGACGTGACCGTCCGCAACGGAGATCAACTGCGCAGTAACCCGAATTCGGCCGTCGGCAAGTTGGTACTTGGACACAAGCACGAAGTCGGCATTTTGTTCGCGTCCGATCGCGACAGGGTCATGATCGCCGTTGCTGTACTTTCGAACCGAATTTAACGGACGTATGACGAGGGGCGCTGTCGAGTTGAGGTGATGAATAAGAGCTTCGGTAATTCCGATCTCGTACATCCTGCCGCTATCGGCGGCGTTGATTGCTTCGAACGGCAGGATAGCAATTGATATCTTCCGGGTTCCCACTACTCCCGAGGTTCGAAGATAGTAAAACCCCGAAATAGCAATAAACAATATCAGCAGGACGCCGAGACTTGCGTAGCCCGCCTTTCGCCGGTTCAAGCGCGACGGTATGTCCGCCTTGATGGCTTCCGCCTCCAAAACACTCGGACCTTTTGACGCGACCTGCCGCACGTCTCCGACGAATCGGTAGCCGTGTTTCCGTACCGTTTCGATGTATTTTTGCTCGCCGGGTTTTTCGTTAAGGGCGTGGCGGATCGCGTGGATGCATTTGTCAAGGTTGTTTTCCTCGACGAATGAATCGGGCCAGATCTGAGCGAAGAGTTCTTGTTTGGTTAAGAGACGACCGCGGTTACGGACGAGTACACAAAGAGTTTGGAACGCTTTTTCAGGAAGCGAGTCGTTCGAGGCGCCGTCTGAACGCTCGAATATATGCTCCTGAACGTCAAGGCGAAACGGGCCGAATTCGTATAACTCTTTTTCTTCCAGCGACATAACGTCACGAATACTTGCGGAAGAAAAACCGAAGAAAACTTTCAGCGAAACCGAAGTCCAGAAAAGCGCTTCGTCTCTACGATCGAAACACAGTCAAAAGGGTCCGCAACTCCAGACGTCAACCAAATGCCAAATAGGGATTGACGCGAATTCTAACACTGTTCGTTCCGGGAAACAACAATTAGTTCCTTCTCGGTGTGTTTGCCTCAAAACGTGAGGCGGGAGATCAAAGAAGTTATCGGCAGGCAAACTGTCTCAAAGGAGTCGCAAAATGAGAATAAGAATAGGAAGAGCGAGGATTCATAGTGTAATTACAACAATTACAATGATATTAGCGTTGACCGCATTTTCCGTCGTGGCAAGGGCGGACGCGGTCGCAGACTGGAATCTGATCGCGCAGCAGGCAACTATTACCGCCGGGGCCGCACGTCCTGGGCCGACAGGCGTCATCGACGTCGCAATGGTTCACGCCGCGATCTACGATGCCGTGCAGGCTCTAGAAGGGAAATATCAGCCGTATTATGTTGACATCCCGGGTGCTGACGGGTCGTCGATCGCCGCGACCGCAAAGGCCGCGCACGACGTCCTTGTCAACCGGTTTCCGTCGCAGGCTGCCTCGCTCGATATCGTTTATCAAAACTATCTGTCGGCAAACGGCATTCTGCCGACCGATCCGGGAATCGCGGTCGGAGCGCGAGCGGCCGCCGGGATAATTGCGTTGCGGGCCTGCGACGGGGCTTTTCCGAATCCTGCGCCGCCGCCGTTCATTGGCGGCACGGGGATCGGCGTGTGGCGCCCGACTCCGCCGGCTAATTCGCCGATGAATCCTGGGCCGTGGCTGGGCCAAGTTACTCCGTTTTTGTTGACAAGGCCTTTCCAGTTTCGAGCTTCTCCGCCGCCGGAGGTCACGAGTCGAAAATATGCGCGGGATTACAACGAGGTGAAACGGCTAGGAGGAGCGTTGGGCACAGGCGACCGCACGCCCGAACAGACGGACTTGGGATACTTCTGGGCGGGAAATTTCGGTGTGATGCTGAACGCTCTTGTCCGAGAACTTTCGAATCAGCACGTGGACAACATCGCCGACAGTTCGCGGCTGTTTGCGCTGACCTCGATGTCACAGGCCGATGCAATTATCGCCGTTTGGAACGACAAAGCGTATTACGTGTATTGGCGACCGATAACGGCCATTCACAATGGCGACCTTGACGGCAATCCGCGCACCGAAGGCGACCCGACATGGGCTGCGCTGATCGCCACACCTCCATACCCTGACTATACATCCGGGGCGAACGGAATAACCGGAGCAACCATGCGTGCGCTAAGGAATTTTTTCCGCACGGATCACATTGATTTTTCCGTCACGACAACGAACACCGGCCCGACTACACTGGACACGCGCGAATTCAAACGCTTCTCGGACGCCGCGCAGGAAGTGGTCGAGGCGCGTATATATCTGGGCATTCACTTCCGGTTTGCCGACGAAGCGGCGAGAACTCTGGGGTTCAGGATCGCCGATTACGGCTACCGGAATCACCTGAGGCCGGCCGGTAAACACGATCACGACGACTTTGATGACGTGATTAATGACGTGAATGCTCGCCGGTGAGCTTGTTTGCGGTATTGGCGGTCGGCGGAGACGTCGGCCGCCTCTTTCGGGCTTCGTCGTACTTAGGAAAAGATGTGACGGCGCGCTGCGGTCGGTTTGATCAGCGCATATTGTATTTGACCACCCAACGATCGGCTTCGCCTTCGTTTTCGGGCGGGCAGACAACAAGATTCGCTTGCTTTAGGCCGTTCGCTTCGAAACGCGAGAGGTCTTTTCGCGATAAGGGCCATGGCACGGCGTCGAGCGGTTCGTCATCTTCGCGGCCGCGTGTGACGACGACGACCTCGCCGCTATCGTTGACGAAACGCGAGACAGCGTCGATCGCATCTTCGCGCATTTCGATCGGCAAAGGCTGGATCGTGTAGATCTCAAGCACGAAGTCAAAAGCGGCAAGCCATCCGCGCGGCGATTCAAAAAGGTTTGCGACCTCGAACGTGATCTCGTCGCTCGGATAGAGTTTTTTCGCCCATTCGATCGCCGTCGGAGAGAGATCGAACGCAGTTACTTTGAACCCAAGTTCGTGCAGGTAGTTCGCATCATCGCCAAGCCCGCATCCGACGACAAGAGCCTTTCGACCGCCGCCTTTAAGCTCGTTCGCCTCGGCCCACCGCTTGAAATACGGATTTGGTTCGAGATCCGCCCAAGGGATCTTCTCCGGGTCGCCCGCAGATTCTTTATAAAGAGCGTCAAACCAGCCGGTCGCATCGCCGCGTTCGGCGAATTCTGTTTGTATCTGTTGTACCCGTTCGCGAGGGTCGAGAGCGTTTTCTGACATAATGCAAGATTCTACGCCTGAACCGGAGCCTTATGCTAACGAAAAAAAATGGCACTGAGGAAAGGCCTCAGTGCCGAATTCAGCAGGCTGTGGAGAAAACTATTAAGGAGCCGTTACGGCGCGGGCTGCATAGCCGCCGTATCGTCACCGAGGATGGTATGCGCAACGTAGGCTCCGCCGTCGCCGACTAGAACGCCGTCGCTGACAAGCACGCCGTCGCTCACGAGGACGCCGTCGCTTACGAGCACGCCGTCTCGATTGAATCTCGGCGTCGGACTGCCGCCCATCGAATCAGAACTCAAGAAGAGAGATCCGTCGCTGACGAGGACGCCGCTGCTGCTGATAGCGCCTTGGAACAGATTCAGATCACCGTACGTCAGGGTGCGTGAGCGCGTGATCGACACCCCTGAGAATGGAGTGCTGTCGCTAACAAGAACGCCGTTTGCGTACATTCCCTGCCAACGCGTCATTAGATCGTCGCCATAGATCAAACCGTAATTCGTTATGACGCCTTTGCCCCAATAGACGGTCGTTCCCCAAAAGTTGCTGGACTGGCTCGCGGGCAGATGGCCGAGAAGCATCGGGCTACCGTTTCCGTTGAATCTGCCCGGCCGGATCAGCCGCGTGATCCGGATCGCGCCTTCTGCGTTGAGAAGGCCCGCGCCCTGCTCGAGAGAATTGGCTCCCTGCAGCGGCTGTGCGGAATACATTATGATCGCCTTGACGAGGTTCGGCGTGAGCAAAGGATTCAGCTGCAGGAGCATCATCGCCGTTCCGGCAACCATCGGAGCCGCCATCGACGTCCCCGACATATACATTACCTTGTCGCCGTTCACCGGATCGTCACCGACCCGAAGTGATGAGTACGTGCGCGCGAGAGCATTCTCTCGCCCGTTGTAATAGGCGCGTGCTCCGATGATCTTGTTGCCGGGCGCAACAACATCGGGCTTGATAAGGTTGTCGTACTTTCGTGCGCCGTTCGGAAGCGTGCGGTAGCCGCGCGTCGGCCCGCGTGAACTATAAGATGCGACCTGATCGTCCAGCCGAGAATCCGTACCGAAAGTGTTTGCGGCTCCGACCGTGATAACCGAAGGTTCGATACCGGGCGAACCGATCGTACCGTAGAGTTTGTTGCCTTCCTCGTCCTTGCCGTAGTTGCCGGCGGATGCGACGACAACGACGCCGGCATTGACGGCCCGTCGTGCGGCGATGCAGAGCGGGTCGTTAAGATAACTGTCGCGTGCCGGCGTGCCGAGGCTCATATTAACGACGCGAATGTCCCAGATCGTCTTGTTTGCAACGATCCAATCGAGCGCGGCGATCAGGCTGCTTGCCCTTCCCGTGCCGACGCTGTTGAGCACGCGTACGTTCAGGATCCTCGCGCCGTCCGCGACGCCGCGATAAGCGCCGTTCTTGAATGTCGAATCGCCATCGAACATCGATGCGACGTGCGTTCCGTGTCCATACGGGTCGCCGGTGATATTTTCGCCGGTGAAATCCCTGCTTAGATCGACCTTGCCGATGAACTGACCATACCAATTCTGGTTTATCATCCGGTGCGAAGTATCGATGCCGCTGTCGATGACGGCAAGGCGTCCCGCGTTTCCGTTCAGCCAAGTAAGATCATTGTTGTCGCCGAGATCAATGCCCGCCGACGGCAAGTTTATGCCGGTCGTGTTGCCGATGTGCTGAAAAGACGATACTTCGCGATCCGGCGAAATATATAAGACATTCGGATCCTCGGAAAGTTCGCGGACCTTTGCGAGCGGAAGTTCTGCCGCGACCAAACCGATATTATTGAGAGCTTTGCTGACACGGCCGCCCATCGCGCCAACCTTCGACCCGACTACGGATGCGAGCTTGCGATTGGTTCGATTTTCGCGGGCAAGGGTCGAGGAGCGTGCGTCAAGGGAAAGCGCGCTGAACTGTTCATTCAGCCCGCCCTCGCTCCTTAACTGAATGATCACTTGGCGAGTCTCGTTAGGGATCCTTTGTGACAAGGCGTTCGTCGCATCTTCTTCCAGATCGGGTGCGATCTTCGTTTTGGACACGGTCTCGTCAAACGCTGCGGATTCTGTGGCGGCGGGAACTTCGAGCGGAGCCGAAGGAACCACAAGCCGTTTTTCCCCGCGCAGACTCTGGCCGAGCACCGAAACGGAAAGTGTCTGCAGCAGGAGAGCAGACAGAACGAGCAGATGAGCGAAGTATTTCATTGAATTATGTCTATTGCCGGATCGCATTAAATTGTTAGGACGCGCACGAATACTTCTGCGGGCGTACAAAATATCCTCGGAGGGCAACATCTGTGCCAAACGCCAAACCCCGCAAGGCCAAGCTTTTGTTGAAATATCGCGATCGTCCAACGCGTCCTGTTCGGTCAAATTGGCGTGGCCTTCATTCTTTTTGACGGATGGGGGTCGTGAGTGTTCGCTTGTATTGGTCCGGAAGCGCGAAAGATGCCCGAGGTCCGCAGGGTGGACGGCTAGCTTCGAAGGGCGTCAAGCAATATAATGATTAGTTTGGTCAGTAATCAGATAATCGAGAGGAAAATACTCTGTGGCGGAACAATTTGACGTAACTATCATCGGTTCGGGGCCCGGCGGCTATGTCGCGGCGGTTCGAGCGGGGCAATTGGGTTTGAAGGTCGCGATCATCGAGAAAGAAAAAGACGCGCGGCTCGGCGGCACGTGCGGACTGCGCGGCTGCATCCCTACCAAAGCGTTGCTCAACGCGGCTCATTTATATGACAAGGCTTCGCATTTTGAGAATTTCGGCTTGAAGGTCAAAGGCCTCGAATACGATTGGTCCGGCGTTCAGAAGTATAAATCGGACATCGTTGCGAAGAACTCGGCGGGCGTAACCTATCTGATGAAAAAGAATAAGGTTGCGGTATTTAACGGTTTCGGCAAGATCGTCGGGAAAGGCAAGGTCGAGGTCGCTCTCGCCGACGGCAAGAAAGAGACGATCGACACCAAGAACATCATAATCGCAACCGGCTCGGTCGTGCGGCCGATCCCCGGCTTTGAGACCGACGGCAAAACGGTCGTCAATTCCGATCACATTCTCGAACTCACAAAGGTGCCGAAGTCGCTGATCGTGATGGGTTCGGGCGCGGTCGGTTCGGAATTTGCGAGCGTTTACCATCGCTTCGGAACCGAGACGACGCTCGTCGAACTGCTCGATAGGATCGTCCCGCTCGAAGACGCCGAGGTTTCCAAAGAACTTGCGAGAGCCTTCAAAAAACAGGGCATCAAGGTCGAGACGGGACTAAAGCTCGATAAGATGGAAAAGACCAAGTCGGGCGTTAAAGTTTCTGGCAAGAACGCCAAAGGCGAAACCGTAACGCTCGAGGCCGAAATGCTGCTCGTCGCCGTCGGACGTATGGCGTATCTCGAAGGTCTGGGGATCGAGAACACAAAGGTGAAGGTCAGCCCGAAAGGCACCGTCGAGGTCAACGAATTTTACGAGACGGCCGAACCCGGCATCTACGCGATCGGCGACGTCGTTCCGACCGCGCAACTCGCTCACCTCGCGTCAAAAGAGGGCATTCTAGTCGTCGAGAAGATCGCGGGCAAAAAGGTCGAACCGATCAAACTCAACCTCGTCCCGAATTGCACATACTGCGACCCCGAAGTCGCAAGCGTCGGCCTCACCGAAGCAAAGGCGAAAGAGGCGGGCTACGACGTGAAGGTCGGCAAGTTCCCGTTCTCGGCCTCCGGCAAAGCCCGCATCCTCGGTGAAACCGACGGCTTCGTCAAGATCGTCGCCGAAAAGAAATACGACGAGGTTCTCGGCGTCCACATCATCGGCCCGCATGCCACAGAACTGCTCGCGGAAGCTTGCGTCGGCATGGCTTTGGAAACCACGGCCGACGAACTAGGCAGAATCATCCACGCCCACCCGACCGTCTCCGAATCCATTATGGAAGCCGCCGAAGGTGTGCACGATCTGACGATTCATATCTAAAAGATTGGAGTGTCGCCTTCAGTCGACTAGTATCTGATATATGCGACCGGCAAAACTACTGTCGGTCGTTTTTTTTGTATATTATTCCAAGGAAAACCAATGGCTATTAAATGTTTGGATTTACTTCGACCTACTAATCAGTCCGTTGGTCTTTATATCGACCAATTTTCCAATAACAGCCGTTATTACTTAGCTGATCGGGCGCTGGTTAGCCTCGTTGAGCATTTTCCTGAAAATAAGAAATTGGAGGATATCCTTTTAAAGATTAGTGTTATAAACGATCTGTACAGCACACAAATTTATGCCACTTTCTTAATGGCAGAGCATATTCAACGAATTGATATTGATGCCAAGCTTCGACGCGGCGATCCTGATGCCGTCATAATGATTTCAGGCGGTCATAATATTTGTTCTAAAAAGACAAAAAGAGAGATAAGTTTCTATTCCTTTGCCACGAAGTATTGTAGTTGGCATAACAAGGACGCTTACCCAATACGATAGTTTTGTTCATAGGATTTTAGCGGCATATCAAAAAAGCGATCATTTCTCAGAATTCCAGGAGAGCGATCTTAAGGATTACAGGCGATTCAAGGAGATAATCACGGATTTTGTTAACCATTATTCTCTGACCGACTATGACTTGAAACAGATCGACAAATTTCTTTGGGTCTACGGCAAGAAAGCATTTCAACAGAAAGTTGATAAAACCTAACGGTTAGATTATTATAATTATGCCGACTATTTTTTGACATGATGGATTTCGTTATGTGATATGGCCGAACGATCATTTAGCGCCGCACGTTCATGTTTTTAGAGCCGGTAGTGAGGCGATAATAGAACTTGGTTCGGACGAAAGTTTGCCGTTCGTAAAGCTAAATTATGGTATGAATAGACGCGAACTGAGCATTGCTTTGGTGGTGGTTGCCAGCAACAAAAATGAATTCTTGAAGCACTGGGAAGAAACGCATGGAAAGATCGACGACGACAATTAAAGAGTTGGAAAAACTCGGATATTCGAAAGCCGACCTTGAACGACAGTTTCGCGAAGCTGAAAAGCTCGGTAACGAATCGTTGAAACAGGACCCGCGCGCCGTTTCCGCGAAGTATGATAAAGGAATCGTGACCGTCGGGCTTATGAGCGGCTGGAGTTTTTCCTTTGACCCGCGAAAGTACAAAGGTCTTAATAAAGCAACGGATAAAGAGCTGGCCGAAGTTAAACCCATGGGGCAAGGCTTTGTGTTGGAATGGGAAACACTTGACCAGCATCTCGGAGTCGGGCCGCTGATCCTTGATCTGATCGGCGAGAAATATCTTTCTTCAGCGGTCAGCCGACGCAATGGTTCGGCGAAAAGCGAGAAGAAAAAAACCGCATCGCGTTCGAACGGCAAGCTCGGTGGGCGGCCAAAGAAAACGGCGTGATGTTTCCGGAAGATACTGACAGACCGCAAATCCATAATGGAAGCCGCCGGAGGCGTGCACGATCTGACGATACATATGTAGATGGCAAAAGTTCAGATCGTCGTCGAACAAACGTCCTAGTTGCCGCTTTGCGTTCCAAACGCGGAGCGGCAAACAGTTTGCTTCGCGGCTTGCTTCAAAGTCGTTGGCAGATCGGCCGTGTCCGGCCAGAACAAGTCCCATTGATTTTGCTATACTCGGCTTTTCAATGGCAATACAACACACATCATATCCTCGCGATAAAATTAAGATCCTGCTGCTTGAGAATATCTCTGAGGCGGCGGTTGCGGAGTTGCGTTCTGGCGGATATGCCGACGTCGAGCAGATCAAGGGCGCGTTGAGCGAGGCGGAGTTGGTCAAGACCGTCAAAGGCGTTCATCTGATCGGCATACGCTCAAAGACGAAGGTTACGCGCGACGTGATCGAGGCGGCCGAAAAGCTGCTCGCGATCGGGTGTTTTTGCATCGGCGTAAATCAGGTCGATCTTGCGGCCGCGACGGAAAAGGGAATTGCGGTATTCAACGCGCCGTATTCGAACACGCGTTCGGTCGCCGAACTTGTGATCGGGCTGTGCGTGATGCTGATACGCAAGATCGCGGACAAGAACGCTGCGGCACACAACGGAATTTGGCTCAAGGAAGCGAAGGGAAGCTACGAGCTTCGCGGCAAAACGCTCGGCATCATCGGCTACGGCAACATCGGTTCGCAGGTCTCGACCATGGCCGAGGCGATGGGAATGCAGGTGATCTATTACGACGCGGCGACGAAATTGCCGCTCGGCAACGCACAGCAAACGCGCGAGCTTCGGGATCTTCTGCGAAAGTCCGACATCGTAACCTTGCACGTCCCTTCGGATGCGACGACGCGAAATATGATCGACGCCGAAGCGATCAAAACGATGCGACGGGGCGCGATCCTAATCAACTACAGCCGCGGCGACGTCGTCGATCTGAATGCGGTCGCCAAAGCGTTAAAGAGCGGCAAACTCGCCGGAGCGGCCGTCGATGTCTTCCCGGAAGAACCCGAACGCTCGGGCGACGAATTCGCGACCGTTTTGCAGAATCTGCCGAACGTGATCCTGACGCCGCACATCGGCGGTTCGACCGAAGAAGCTCAGGCGAACATCGGTACGGACGTTACCGCAAAGCTCATAAATTATCTCGAATTCGGCACGTCGGAAGGCTCGCACACCGTGCCGCCCGTCAACCTCCCGCCGCAGGCCGGAACGCATCGCATTTTGCACATCCATCGAAACATTCCCGGCGTCCTCGGCGAGATAAACTCAAGATTGTCGAGCCACAATATCAACATCGCCGGCCAGTATCTCAAGACGAACGACGCCATCGGCTACGTCATCCTCGACATCGAATCAAAGCTCTCAAAAGAAGCCTTCGATATACTGAAGCAGATAAAGGGCACTATTCGCTCCAGAATGGTCTATTAAGTTAACCCTTTTGTATTCTACATGTCTGAAAAAGAGGCCACTGCGCGAATCAAAATAAATAAACTGCTCGAGGCGGCCGGTTGGCGCCTGCTCGATGAAGAAACCGGCCGAGCAAATGTAAAGCTTGAGCCAAATATAAAGATAGTCGAGCGATACGGAGAGACCTTTGCGAAACTCAAAAGCGGTTTTGCGGATTATCTATTGTATGACGAGCAAAATTTCCCGATCTGCGTTTTAGAGGCAAAAGCCCCAGGCATTCATCCGCTCGTCGGAAAGGAGCAGGCGAGGACGTATGCGCAGAACCAGAACTGCCGATTTGTAATTCTATCCAACGGCGATCTTCATTATTTCTGGGATTTGCTTTTAGGAAATCCACGGGTTATCACAAAGTTTCCTGAGTTGGGCGAGATTCGCCACTTTGATGAATTTCGTCCAACGGCCAAATCCTTGGTGGGCGAGAATATAGATAAAGACTATATTGTTCGTACGCAAAAGCCGGATTACTCCCAAGATCCGAATTGGAAAGACGAATCGACGCGCGGCGAATTTATCGAAAGAAATAAGCTGCGGTTTCTTCGCCCATATCAGCTTCGGGCGATGAATGCTATCCAAAAAGCGGTGAACGAAGGAAAAGACCGTTTTCTTTTCGAAATGGCGACCGGAACCGGAAAGACGCTGACCTCGGCTGCGGTTATCAAACTCTTCCTGCGTTCCGGGAACGCCCGACGCGTTTTGTTTCTGGTAGATAGATTGGAATTGGAAGATCAGGCAAATAGAGCTTTCAACGAATACATTAAAAATGATTTCCGAAGCGTTATTTTTAAGGAAAATCCCGACGGGTGGAACTCGGCGGAGATCGTCGTTTCCACGATCCAAACCTTGCTCGCCGGAAATAAATATAAACGCATATTCAGGCCGGATGACTTTCAGCTTGTAATTTCTGATGAATCGCACCGTTCCATCGGCGGCAACAGCCGCACCGTTTTTGAGTATTTCATCGGTTACAAACTCGGGCTTACCGCGACGCCGAAAGACTATCTCAAAAAGTTCGATGCGGATGATCCGAATCCTAAAGATCCCCGCGAGATGGAACGGCGGATGCTTTTGGATACTTACACGACCTTCGGATGCGAGAATGGCGAACCAACTTTCCGATATTCTCTAATCGACGGCGTGAACGACGGATTTTTGATCAATCCTTATGTTTTGGACGCCAGGACCGAGATAACGACGCAGCTTTTATCCGATAAAGGCTACAGCGTTTCCGCGGTGGTTGTTGGAACAGACGGTGAAGCCGTAGAGCAGGACGAGGAAACTTTTTTTACGCGGGATTTTGAGCGACGTTTCTTTTCCGATGTTACGAACCGCATTGTTTGCAAAACATTTCTTGATAACGCATTGCGCGATCCGATCACGGGCGAAATAGGAAAAACGATCGCTTTCGCGGTAAGCCAAAACCATGCCGCAAAGATCGTCCAGATACTTAATGAATTCGCCGATAAGATGTTTCCGTGCAAATACAATTCTGATTTTGCAATGCAGGTGACTTCCAGCATTCAGGGAGCCCAGCAGATGACGATCAACTTCACGAATAACAATCTCGGCGGAACGGGAAACTTTGATCCGGTTTATAAAACTTCGAAAACGCGCGTTTGCGTTACGGTCGGGATGATGACGACCGGATATGACTGCCCGGACATTTTGAATCTGTGCATGATGCGTCCGATTTTTTCCCCGACTGATTTTGTTCAGATAAAAGGCCGTGGAACGCGCAAGTATAATTTCGCCTTCGATCTTATCGACGAATATCGTAAGAAAGAATTCGGCAATGTAGAGAAACAAATTTTCCGACTTTTTGACTTTTTTGCTAATTATGAATATTTCGAGGAAACATTTGATTATGACGAAAAATTAAAACTTCCAAAACCTAGATCGATAGGCGACGGCGAAAACGACGGCGTTGATACGGGCGGCGGCGGTGTGATTGATGAGTATGAGAACTTTAATCCTGATCCGCTGAAATCACTGGACGAGATTGAGATCGGCCTTGAAGGAATGAAGATCGACCGCCGATTGTTCGAACAGTTCGAAGAAAAGGTCAAGACCGACGAAGAGATTCAAAAAATGGTCGAAGGCAGAGATTTCGAAGGGATCGAAAGTTACATCCTCGAAAATCTGTTCGATAAGCCCGAAGAATTCTACAATCTCGATAAAATACGGCGGTCGTTAAAGATCGACCGACGCCTTTCTCTCCGGGAGATCGTCGAAAAGATATTTGGCTTCATTCCAAAGTTCAAATCAAAGGAAGAACTGCTCGAAGAAGAATTTGATAAGTTTGACAGCAGCTTTCTGCCGGACGAAGCGAGCTTTGCCGACGCGAAGGATTATTTCAAGAGCTATCTGACGGACAGCAAATTCCGCGAGATAATCGAAAGCGGAAGATTCGCGGAACTTGCGACAAATCCGAACGGCGCGGTATTCGCCCGCCTTTCGACGGAACTCAGAAAGGCAATACCGGAATATATCAAAGACAATATTTCGTTGAATAGGTTTATGGAGTGAGTCCGTTTGGATACTGGATCACAGAACGATAAATGTTGGACACAGAAACAAAACGACGAATCGACACGGCACGGGATATTCTTGTGGGCAAGATCCCGAATCCGCAGGCGCAGATCGAACAGATAACCATTGCGCTTATCTATAAATTCATGGACGACATGGATAAAGGTTCGGTCGAGATGGGCGGGAAGGCGTCGTTCTTTGTCGGCGATTATGAAAAATATGCCTGGAACAAGATATTTGATCCGAGGCTTGGCGGCTTCGAACTCGTGGCTCTTTACGGCGACGCCATCGAGGCAATGGATCAGAATCCGAGCATTCCGCAGCTTTTCCGCGATATATTTAAGAACGCTTATCTTCCGTACCGCGACCCGGAAACGCTAAAGCTATTCCTAAAGACAATAAACGACTTCCAGTACGACCACAGCGAACGGCTCGGCGATGCTTACGAATATCTTCTTTCGGTTCTTGGTTCACAGGGCGATGCCGGACAATTCCGAACTCCACGCCATATCATAGATTTCATTGTCTCCGTCGTCGATCCGCAAAAAGGCGACAGAATTCTCGATCCGGCATGCGGTACAGCCGGATTTCTTATATCGGCGTATAAACACATCGTTAAGAGCAACCCGAAGCTTTCGGCGACAGAGCGGACAAAATTAATGAGGAACCTTGTCGGTTATGACATATCGCCGGATATGGTTCGCCTGTCTCTGGTGAATATGTTCCTTCACCAATTCCCGACGCCGGATATTGTCGAATACGACACGCTTACCAGCGAAGATCGCTGGAACGATTATTTTGATGTCATTATTGCTAACCCGCCGTTTATGTCGCCGAAAGGCGGCATAAAACCGCACAAGCGTTTTTCCGTTCAGGCAAAACGCAGCGAGGTTCTTTTTGTCGATTACATCGCCGAACATATTAACCCGAAAACAGGCCGGGCGGGAATCATTGTTCCCGAAGGCATTATTTTTCAATCGGCGAACGCATACAAGGAACTTCGGAAAATGTTGGTCGAAAAGCATTTTCTTTATGCGGTCGTATCATTGCCCGCCGGAGTCTTTAATCCTTATTCCGGCGTAAAAACCTCGATCCTTTTCTTTGATAAACAGATCGCCGCCGCGTCCGACAGTATTCTTTTTGTAAAGATACAAAACGATGGCTTCAATCTTGGGGCACAACGCCGAGAAATTTCCGGCTCCGAACTTCCCGAAGCACTCGCTGCAATAAACACATTCCGCTCGGCCGTCCTTTCAGGTCAAAACACCGAAGAACTATCGCAGAAGCCCGTACAAAGTAAGAGCGTTTCATCGATCGTAAAAAAAACACAGATCGCGGAAAAGGGTGAATTTAATCTTTCCGGTGATAGATATGTCCACAATACAAGAGCCGTTAATAGATTTGAATTCGTCTCAATTTCCGAGGTTGCTGAGTTCTTTGTTGACGGAAATTGGATTGAATCTAAAGACCAATCACCGAGTGGAATCAGATTGATACAAACTGGCAATGTCGGTGAAGGAGAATATTTGGACAAAGAGGGTCGAGCGAGATTTATTTCTGAAGAAACATTCATAAGATTGAAGTGTACGGAAATTTTTGAGGGCGACGTCTTGATTTCACGATTACCCAATCCTGTCGGCAGAGCCTGTCTTGTCCCAAAAGTAGATTCTCGAATGATAACGGCGGTTGACTGTTCGATTGTCAGATTCGATAAGCAGCGACTTTTTCCGAAGCTTTTTGTGTATTACACAAGGATCGAAAATTATTATAAGGAATTAGACCAGCACTTAACTGGTTCAAGCAGACGACGAATAAGTCGTGGGAACTTAGGGAAAATTACAATTCCGTTGCCGCCGATGGAGGTTCAGAAGGAGATCGTCGCAAAGATCGAAGGCTGGCAAAAAATAATCGACGGCGCACGCGCCGTCGTCGATAACTACAAACCCGAAATCCCCATCAACCCCACCTGGCCATTCGTTCATCTTCATACCATATGTCGCATTAAACATGGATTTGCTTTTAAAGGAGAACATTTCGAGAGTTATAAAAAACAGAATTTACCAATTTTGCTGACACCTGGTAATTTTCATGAGTTAGGAGGTCTTTATTTTACAAACAGAAATACGAAACGTTATTCTGCCGATTTCCCGAAAGATTACTTACTCAAACAGGGTGATTTGGTTATTGTTATGACCGACTTGTCTCCTAAGATGAAGATATTGGGGAACCCTGCATTTATTGATAGCCATAACCTATTACATAATCAGCGAATCGGACTGATAACTATTACGAATGGTCCAGTTGATAAAAGGTTTGTTCACTATTGTTTATCACAGAATTTTGTGAAGGAATTAATCAAACTAACGGCAACAGGTTCAACTGTAAAACACACGTCTCCAGATCGAATTCTTGAGTGTAAAATTCCGCTTCCGCCGCTCGAAGTTCAACAAGAAATCGTCACCCAGATCGAAAAAGAACAGGAACTAATAAACGCCAACAAACAAATAATCAAAACCTTCGAGCAAAAAATAAAAGACGAAATAAACAAACTCTGGGAGCAATAACCGGTGATTTTGGTCGAGTGTGCGATACTTAGAGGCGATGAAAATTACATTGTTTCTAGTTGTATTTGCGACGATGTCGGTGTCGGCGCAGTGGGTCAAGCGGACGGTGGCGACGGATGCGTCGTTTCGCGGGCTTTCGGTGGTGAGCAGGAATGTCGTCTGGGCAAGCGGAACGCGAGGGACTGTGATCCGCACGACGGACGGCGGAAAGAGTTGGGATCTCACGGCCGTTCCGGGCGGCGAGCGGCTCGACTTTCGCGACATCGAAGCCTTTGACGCGAACACCGCTTACGTGCTCTCGATCGGCAACGGCGAGACTTCGCGAATCTATAAAACGACCGACGGCGGCAAGACCTGGAAGGAACAGTTCGTGAACCGTGACCCGAAGAAGTTCTTCGACGCGCTCGCTTGTTGGGACCGCAATAATTGCATCGCGATGAGCGACCCTGTCGATGGCCATTACCCTCTGATCGAAACGACCGACGGTGAGACGTGGCAGCCGATCGTGAGCAACAAAATGCCTGCCGCGAAAGACGGCGAGGCGGCATTCGCGGCAAGCGGTACTTGCCTGATCACGCACGGAAAGAGCGGCGTGATGCTTGTATCGGGCGGAGCCGATGCACGCGTTTTCCTTTCAGAAGATAAAGGTTCGACGTGGGAATGGGTTACGACGCCGATCGTAAAAGGAACCGCAGGCAGCGGCATCTTCTCGATCGCGATGACGAGCGTAAAGAACGGCGTGCTGGTCGGCGGCGACTACGAAAAACCGGATCTGATGACCGACAACCTCGCTTTCACGACCGACGGCGGCAAGGTTTGGAATCTTGCAAAAGGCCTTTCGGGCTATCGTTCCGGCGTCGCGTTCATCGACGCAAAGACCATCGTCGCGGTCGGCACGAACGGCACCGACATCTCTCGAAATGGCGGCAAGACGTGGAAAAAGGCCGGCACGGAGAATCTCAATTCCGTTGCCGCCAAGGGCAAGTTCGCGGTCTGGGCCGTCGGTGATAAAGGCGGCGTTTACAAGCTCAAATGACCATACAATGGTTCGACATCGTCGGCGGTGCGGGCGTTGCACTGATCATCGGCACATATCTGCTCTTGCAGTTCGAACGCATTTCGAGCGACAGCCTTCTCTACTCGATCCTGAATGCCGCCGGAGCTTCGCTCATAATCGTTTCGCTATATTTCGAGTTCAACGCGTCGGCATTCGTTGTCGAATTCTTTTGGCTTTTGATCAGCCTGTTCGGCGTCGGGAAATTCGTTATTCGGCGGCGCGCCGGAGCGGGGAATTAGTTTACACGTGTCAAATAAACGAGGGTTTCGGCTAATACGTCTCTTCGGGGACTTTATGCGTTCGGAGCGTGCAGGAGCCGCGCTACTCATCGCCTGCACGATCGCATCCCTCCTCATTGCGAACTCGGCGTCCGGCCCCGATTACATTGCGTTTTGGCACAAAAAGCTCGGGCCGCTAAGCGTTGAGCTTTGGGTGAATGACGCGCTGATGGCCATCTTCTTTTTGCTTGTCGGATTGGAACTCGAACGCGAGATCCTTGTTGGCAAATTGTCGTCTGCAAAGAGTGCGTTAATGCCGGTGATCGCGGCTCTTGGCGGCGTGATCGTGCCCGCGGCGATCCATTTCACTTTCAACCACGGACACGAGACGCAGGCCGGCGTCGGGATCCCGATGGCGACGGACATCGCGTTCGCGATCGGCGCGTTGGCGTTGCTCGGCAGTCGCGCGAGCAGCTCGCTGAAAGTTTTTCTCGTTGCGCTCGCCGTGATCGACGATCTTGCGGCGATCATTGTCATCGCCGTTTTTTATACGGCGCACCTCTCGCTAGCGTATCTTTTTATCTCGCTCGCGATAGCGGCCGTGCTGTTCGCGATGAATTATGTTTTCCGCATAAAGTCGCTCGCGCCGTATCTGATCGGCGGAGTTTTTATGTGGTGGGCGATGCTGCTTTCCGGCGTACACGCTACGATCGCGGGCGTAATTCTCGCCTTCACAATTCCGTTTACGGCAAAGAACGATGATGAAACTTCCCTGTCCGAGCGGCTCGAAGAGTGGCTGCATAAGCCCGTCGCGTTCATCATTCTTCCGATCTTTGCGCTCGCAAATACGGGGATCGTGATCGAGTCGAATTGGGCCGCCGACCTCGCTTCGCCGAACAGTCTCGGCATCGGGCTTGGGTTGATCGTCGGCAAGCCGGTCGGCATCTTCATCGCGAGCTACTTGGCGGTCGCGATCGGCGTTTCCACACTGCCGAAGGGACTGAATTGGCGGCAGGTCGCAGGCCTCGGGATGCTCGGCGGCATAGGCTTTACGATGTCGATCTTCATCACGAACCTTGCTTTTGCGGGCCGCCGATCGCTCATCGACGAATCGAAGCTCACGATCTTCGTCGCGTCATTCATTGCGGCGATCATCGGCCTCGGGTATCTATACTTCGTCAGCCCGAAGCCTGAATCCTCAACCTGAACCGCACATCCAGCGGGTCGTTTTGGCGCCCGCGTTCAATGCGGTTTCCGTGTTAAAATTTTTCCGAGCGTATGAATCAGGCATTCACAGCGATACATTTCAAGGCCGAGGGCTGGCCGAATTATGCGAACGGCATTGCGAAATTTTCCGCCGCCGGCATCATTCTCGAATTCGAATCGAAATTCCTCGGGATCTTTTCGAACGGCGTAAAAGAGGTGCGTGTCTCGCTCGCAGATATTCACTCCGTGAAGTTCAAGGGCGGCTTTTTGAAAGTCGGGGCCCGCATCGTTCTGCGTCTGAATTCGATCGCAAAATCCACAAAGCTTCCAAATGACGGCGGCAAGATCGTTCTCAAGATACCGCGTGATGACGCCGAGCAAGCCCGCGAAGCCATCGCAAAACTCGAGCGAAATATGAGCGAGACCGCCGCTCAACTCCCGCCGCCGCAGGCGTCCGTAACCGATCTCTTTCTAAACGATGCGGCCAATGCTGAACACGAGAAGAAAACAAGACGCTTCGACGATTAACGGGTGCGGCGAGTTGTTCGACGGAGTCTGGAACAGTTATCCTAATGGCATTGTAGCAAACGATGATGTATGAACCGGACATAATTGAGGGTGACAGCCTTGAGACTCTGCGATCCCTGTCGGATCGCAAGTTTCAGTGCTGCGTAACCTCGCCGCCGTATTGGGGCCTGCGAGATTATGAGCATCCGGCGCAGATCGGAGCTGAGGATTCGCCGACCCAATATGTTGCGAACCTTGTTCGTCTCTTTGGTGAGGTTCGCCGTGTCCTTTGCGACGACGGAACGCTTTGGCTGAACATCGGCGATGGATATGCCCGCAATGGCGGAACGGGAAAACACGGCCCGAACGCGATGGTCGGCAATACAAAGAAGCTAATTCAAAAACGAAACTGCAAGGTTCCTGACGTTTGGGGACTAAAAGACCGCGACCTTCTCGGAATGCCTTGGCGCGTTGCGTTTGCAATGCAGGAAGATGGCTGGATACTTCGATCGCGGATTACGTGGGTAAAGAGGACTGCAATGCCGGAGAGTGTTCGCAATCGTCCTACATCCGCAACCGAAGAGATATTCCTATTCAGCAAGCGTCCGAATTACTACTATGATCCGCAAGGTGTTCGTGAGGAAAGCGGAGCGAACCTGCGCAACTTTTGGGTGCTCGGCCCAGAACCCAATCGGGACGGCCATCCGGCAGCATTTACAAAAGAATTGGCTCGGCGATGCATCTTACTTGGTTCGCGCGTTGGCGACTACGTTCTTGATCCGTTTGGCGGATCGGGGACGACTGGTCTTGCTGCCGCTCAACTGGATCGCCGATCTGTCCTTATCGAGCTAAATCCTATCTATGTGGAAAAGAGTGTTCAACGGCTCAAATCCATGCAACCGACACTCTACGCAGCACGCTAAATGGCCGGATCCAAGCAAAAAATACTTGATTTCTTTCTGGCGAATATTGGAACGATACTCGATTCCAAACATATTCAGGATGCTGGCGGCGGCGCGGTTGAATGGGCTCGTCGTGTTCGCGAGCTTAGGAATGAACAAGGGTATCAGATACTGACGCATAGAGATCGAGCGGACTTGAAGCCGGGTCAGTATTTGCTTGAGACAAAGAAGCGGCTCCCGGCGTTTTCACGGAATATATCAAAGGAAACTCGTGCATGGGTGCTTGAGAGAAATGGCTACACGTGCCAAATGTGCGGCGCCGCTGCAGGAGATCGTGATCCTTTTAACGTTGAGCGGTCGATTCGATTAACGATGGGACACATCATTGACAAATCGAAAGGTGGTGAGGATTCACCCGACAATCTAAGAGCGGTTTGCACGAATTGCAACGAAGGCCTTCAGAACACAGGTGCGATGAAGCCGGACAGGAAACATCTTTTAATGCAGATCCGACGGGCAACGATCGCTGATCAGAAAGCAGTGCTTGATTGGCTGCTGAGCAAATTTGAGAAGAGTTGAGACCTCTATAACGTCGGCATCTGGAAAATAGAAGCAGGAAGGTCGTTGCCCTACCTGCTTTTTTTAGTGTTGGAGATCGTCGCGACAAGCTGTTGCGGCCTTTCCGGTTCTTCTTGTCGAGGGCTAACCGCAAACCACGCAAAGTTTTTCGCAAAGTTCGCAAAGACGCTGCCGCGTGATCGTACATTCGGATCGGCGCCCGACGTTCACCCAGCGTTTCACGCTGGGCTATAATGTGCGTCACCTTCGGCGACTTTTTAAGATGAGCACCGTCCCTACCGGTCGGGTTTCCGCCTTCATGGGACCCGCGTCGCTGTTGCTCGCGGGTCTTGACCTGCCTTTCCTACTGCTTCGGCGGAGCCATACGAGGATCAGGCGTTGCCTTCAGTTCGTAGTTCTTCGGCGGTTCGGCTCCGAGCAGATTCTTGACGAAATAATCCCAACGTCGGCGCATCATATACGGGCTTGCCTGGCCGTAGCCGTGACGTGCGTTCGGGATCAGAATGAGATCAAAATCCTTGTTGGCTTTGATCAGCGCATCGACGACGAGAAGCGTGTTGTACGGCGGAACGTTGTCATCCATCGTGCCGTGCGCAAGCAGCAGTTTGCCCTTCAGGTTCTTGGCATAAACTTGATTCGCCTGCTTCTCATAATTGTCGCCCTTCAAGAGGCCAATGTATCTTTCGCCCCAATCGTCCTCATAATTCCGGTTGTCGTGATTTCCGGATTCCGAGATGCCGACCTTGAAGAAATCAGGATAGCGGAACATCGCTGCCGCGGTCGCAAAACCGCCGCCGGAGTGTCCCCAAATTCCCACGCGGTCGAGGTCCATAAAGGGATATTTCGCTGCAAGCTGTTTGATGCCGGCGATCTGATCTTCGAGCGTGTTGTCGGCCATATCACCGTAGCACGAATCGTGAAAAGCCTTTGAACGCATCGGGTTGCACATTCCGTCGATCGTTACGACGACGAAGCCCAAGTCTGCGAGAGCTGAATTATCGCTGCGCGAAGCGACGAACGAACGCGAGCCGACACCGCCGCCCTGCGGGCCGGGATATATGTAATCGACCACGGGATATTTGCGTCCCGGCACGATCTTCGACGGGAAGTACATCAGGCCGTAAAGGTCTGTCTTGCCGTCGCGTGCTTTTACGACGATCGGCGTCGGAGCTTTCCAGCCCGTTTTCTCAAGCCGCGAGACGTCTGCCTTTTCAAGGTCGGCGATCTTCCTGCCCGTCATATCGCGTAGGACGGCAGCGGTCGGCGTGTTCGGCGTCGAATAATTGTCGATGAAGTAGTTCCCGTCGGGCGACATAGCAACGGCGTGATTCGCATTCTCAGGCGTCAAGAGCTTGAGACCCGTGCCGTCGAAATTCACGCGGTAAAAATGCCCGAAATACGGATCGACGCCGCGTTCGCGGCCGCCTGCGTTGAAGTAGATAACGCGGTTCTTCGTATCGACATCCTCGATATTCCAAACGGGCCAATTGCCGCTCGTGATCGCGTTCTTTAGTTGACCTGTTTTGAGGTCGTAGAGGTATAGATGGCCCCAGCCGCTGCGTTCCGTGTACCAGATGAACTCGTTCGTCTCCGGCAGAAAACGCCAGCTTGTGCCGCCCTGGCCGGATTCGAACTGAGTCGGGCTTTCTTCGTGATAGACCTGCCGAACGTCGCCCGTATCGGGGTTCGCAACGCGGAGGTCTTCGATCTTGTGGTCGCGTGAGGTCGAGACGAAGGCAAGCGAGTTGCTGTCGTTCGACCAATAGATATCGCTCCAGCCGCCGTCGCACGCGATATCGTCGCATTGCGTCGAACGGTGTGCGTCGGGCTGCATTTTCAGCCGGACGACCTTTGCAGAATCGACGTCGATGATCACGCGTTCGATCATCGCGATCTTTTCGTCGCCCGGCAGCGGATACTTCCACTTTTCGAGCTTCGGCGCGCCGACATTCGTCGTCACGAGATACATATCCTTGACGTGCCGTTCGTCCTGCTGGAAGGTCGCGATCTTCTTCGAGTCGGGCGACCAGACAACGATAGGACGCGGGCTGTGTTTCCAACCGGCGTTGTCCGTCGCATAGCCGTAATCTTCCTGCGCGTCGGTCGTCAATTGAGTTTCTTTTTTCGACGAGCGGTCGCGAAGCCAAAGATTCCAATCCTTGATGAATACCTCGAGTTTGCCGTCCGGCGAGACGACTGCCATTCCGCCGCCAAAACGGGCAAATGGATTCATATTCGGCGCGCCGCCCTCGACGCCGATCTCAGCCGGCGTCGCGCCGGTCTTGCGCGCCCCGGTCTTCGGGTCGATGTGTACGTACTCGCGGCCCGTGGCAGTAAGCGCCATATACCAGAAAGTGCCGTCCGGCAGCCACGTCGCCCGTACGCCGTTGCGGTCGATCAGCGGATTCGTCTTATAGCTCAAACGGCTTTCGGCGCGTTCGTAATCAGCGGCCGTAACGGTCACGTGCGATGCCGCAGGCTCTCGACGCGTGCGTTGGGCTGCGGCCGAAATGCTCAAAAGAGCAAGACATAGCGATAGAAGTGCAATTTTTTTCATCTTGGTTTTAACTGGCAGAAGCAAAAAGAATTGTTCCCGGGATCTAAATTTAAAGGTTTTAACCATATTAACGTAAATGAACGAAAAAAGTTATCAGCCGGAAGCAAACGACCAACCGCCAACCATCATCAAGCTTACCGAATCGCCGCGGCGCATTTGAAGCACAGTTTTCACGTTTTGTATCAAATTGCACAAAACGACACAAAATGCACAAAACGGACAAAACGGACAAAACGGACAAAAAGGGACAAAATGCACAAAATGCCGAAGCCCGCGCGTGAGCAAGGGCGTTACACTCAGTGTAGGCGCCCCAACGTGTCCGAAACCCGCGCGGGCTTCCGTACCGCGGCACTTTGGGCAAAACTTGCTTGCGAAAGTGAAAAAAAACTAGAATCTATACATTGATTGCCTCTTTTTAGTTGAGAAATGCGTCTAACTTAGGCAGCCGGAAGTCTTTTTAAGCTACACTCTACAAAGTTCGAATGAGGGAATGTCAAACCTGTAAAACTTGTTTCGCCGACACGGTGATGACCTGTCCGAATGAAGGTATGCCGACCGTGCATACTATTCCTGGCGACGGCGTGCTCGAGGGCAAGTATCGTCTTGAGTTTCGGCTCGGGCAAGGCGGAATGGGCGTTGTTTACAAGGCTCGGCACGCGTATCTAAAGACGCTGCTTGCGATCAAGATCATTCTCCCCGACCTTGTCGGCAATGATCCGCAGCTTGTTACGCGTTTCAGGCAGGAAGCGCTCGCTGCCGCCGCGATTCGCCATCAAAACGTCGTCAGCGTTACGGATTACGGCGTCATCAACGGCAATGTTCCGTTCCTCGTGATGGAATACGTCGAGGGCGAATCGCTGCACGATCTGCTCGCCCGCGAAGGCAAACTTTCGCCCGAAAATGCACTCGAACTTATCTCTGCGATCTGTGCAGGCGTCGGTGCCGCTCATCACCAGGGCATCGTCCATCGCGATCTAAAGCCGCTGAACATAATGATCTGCTCCGACAAGCCGAATATGTCGCAGGCGGTGAAGATACTCGATTTCGGCTTAGCGAAGATCAAGTCGGGCGAGCTTCTAGGCTCGTTCATACAAGCTCAGACGACCGGCCTTATGGGTTCGCCCTATTATATGTCGCCGGAGCAGTGGGCGGACGAGGATCCGGATTCGCGTGCCGATATTTACAGCCTCGGAGTGATGCTTTATCAGATGCTCGCGGGCGACGTGCCGTTCAAAGGCTCGTCGATACCGGCGATAATGAAGAAGCATATCAGCGATCCGGCGCCGACATTTGCGAGTCTCGGCGTGCCGATGGCTCCTGAGATCGAACGCGCCGTACTGCACACGCTTGAGAAGGATCCCGCTAGTCGAACCGCGTCCGTCGAGTTGATGGTCGATGAATTTCGGCGTGCGATCGACGCAACATCGAACATACACGCAACCGCAGGCACGGGCGCTTTGCCGGTCTCGACGATCCGAGTGCATACGCGCCCTGCCGGTTCGAGGATCTTTGTCGATAACGTCGCAGTCGGAGAAAGCCGCGTCGATGGTTCGCTCCTGCTTGAAGGCATTCAGAGCGGCAATCATTTCCTGCGTATCAGCCATAACGGATTCGATGATTGGATCGACAATGTGGTCTGCGACGGCAAGCCGTTGGACGTCGTCGCCGAACTTCGACATTCGCAGTCCGATATCAACGCGATCCCGCGGCCGGACACGCAAAGTCTCCTCGGGGCGACGTTGCTTGTCGAACCTTCGGCTTCGAACCCGCCGCAAGCGATTTCCTCGGCCTACACAACGGTTCAAACGCCGCCCGCGACCACTGTTCCACCGGTAAAAAAGAGCCGAACCGGCCTTTTTCTTGGAATCGGAGCCGTATTGGCGCTTTTCGCCTTGGGAATAGCAGGCGTCGCTGGGGCGTATTTCCTAGGTTTCTTTCCCGGCACCAGACGGGCCGCAAATGCTGGCCCTTCGCCGAGCGTCGCAGCGTCGCCGGTAGTAACGCCGACGGATATTCCCGCGGTCAAAGCCGATCTCGCCGCGATCCCCGGCGGAACGTTCCGTATGGGACGCAACGACGGGATGCCCAATGAACGGCCCGAACACGAGGTTACTGTCGGCGCCTTCAAGATGGACCGCACCGAGGTTACGAACGCAGAATTCTACCAGTTCGTCGAGGCAACCGGCCACAAGCCTCTGCCCGCCGACTGGGTGAACGGAAAGCCGCTCGAGGGTAAGGAGAATTATCCCGTACGCTTCGTGAATATCGACGACGTTCAGGCTTTTGCGGGATGGCGCTCGAAGCGCGACAACGTTCAATACCGGCTGCCGACCGAGGAAGAGTGGGAATACGCTGCAAGAAACGGCGGCGACAGCGATCTATATCCGTGGGGAGATGATTTTCGGCCGCAATGCGCGTGGGTCGATCAGGCGAATACGGAGCCGGCTGCGGTCGGAACCCATTCGTGCTCCGATAAGTGGGGAGTGTCGGATCTTATCGGGAACGTCTATGAGTGGACGGGTGCGAAGGCAAGCCTATATCCGGGCAGCGAGGGCGTTTTGAAGGAAACGAAAGAGGCACGGAATATGATCCGAGGCGGCTCGGCGTTCAGCAAGTCCACGGGCGACGGAGCCGTTACGAGCTCGTGGCGAAAGGATGTCCCGTCCTCGACGCGTGATAAGGAATTGGGTTTTCGCCTCGTCACGAAATGACGAGAAGAAGCCCGTATGAGGTTTTTATGTACCGGCTCTTATTCTCGATCGCATTGATAGCTGCGACGGCCGCTCTCGGTTCGGCACAGGACCTTGGCAGCAGCAACAAACTCTTTGGAGGCAAGGACTCGCCGAAAAAGACGGCTCCAGCCGCGAAAAAGCCCGCGCTGCGAAAGAATGCGGCAAAAAGCGTCCGACCTAAGCAGGCCGCCGCGAAAAAGACGCCGAAAAACACTTCTCCGACCGCGAAATCAGCGGTCGTTAAGAAAGTTCCTGATACCAACAAAACCTCCGCGCTTGCGAAACTTTCTTCCGAGCAGATCGCAAAACTTACCGACGAAGCCGCTGTCGCTTTGAAGTCCGGCGACATTGCGTCGGCCGAAACGAAATACCGCGAGATCATCAAAAATTCACCCGACGACTTGCAGGCGAAACTCGCTTTGAGCCGCATCCTCGCGGTGCCGGTGCCGGTGATGGATCTCGCAGATCGGTACGAAGAGGCGATGAACCTTGCAAAGTCGGTAACTGAAAAGGAACCAGCGAACGCGGCCGCATTCGAACTTTTCGGCGTCGCGCGCGAGATGCTCGGGCTTGTCAGTCAAGAAACCGAGGCGGCCTATCGCACCTCGATACGCCTTTCGCCGGATCGTGCGACAACGTATGCGTATCTTGCGAGACTTCTTCGCCGAAATGGAAATACGGTCGCGGCCGCCGAGATGGACGCTGCCGCCGCAACACGCGCCGGCGGAGCTTCCAGTGTCGCGGAGATCGCCGAGATACTTCAATCGGAGCAGCGTTTTCCGGCCGCGGAAAGGCTCTTGAAGGCGGCGACTCAAATTGAGCCGAAAAATGCCCGCGTACTGAATCTCCTCGGGCGCTCGCAACTCGCGAACGGCGAGGTTGCCGACGGGATCGCCAGTCTTAAGGCGAGTCTCGGCGCCGATCTTTCAAATTTCGATACGTATTCTCGCCTAGCGTCGGCATATCTGCGGGGTTCCGACATAGCGAATTCGGAGAATATCCTTCTCCGCGGGTCGCGTTTTGCTCATAATTACGACAAGCCGGTGCTTGCGAGGCAATTCGAACTGCTTGGCGACGCGTATTCCAAGGCCGGAAAGGAAAATGAGGCTCGCCGCTCGTATAAATTGGCGCTGACATATCAGCCCGAGCGCGAGACCGTGATCGCAAAGCTGAAATAAGGCAGCAGCGAAAACCGCTCTTAACCGCACGGACGAAAAATATTTTTTCGCTTTCGACGGAATTACTTTGGTATTTATCGTTTCTTGTGTGCAGTACTCTATCAAGCAACGGGTAGCGGGCCATTCTTACTCCCAAACGCGTCTGCTTTTCGCCGACCAAGAGTGTGTGAGCAGGTTGCTGTCCGTAGTGCGTTTTTAGGTTTACCGTTTTTATCGAAACTGATGTTTTGCCCTACTTGTGGACAACGATATGTCGCCGGAATACAACGGCTCTGCGACCTCGACGGAACTAGGCTCGTTAGCGAGCCCGGTGTTGACGCTCGTCCTCTGAACGCCTATTTTTCGACCGTATTGAGCGGGTCTGAGATCGGATCTTCGAGTATTCGGCGTGCGTTCGAAAAGGATGAGGACATGGTGCTCGAGTTGACGGACGAGTTCATCGAACCTGACGATGAGGTGATCCGCGACGAGGAAATGGCGGAGCTTTTCCGACGCGAAAATACGCCGATCAAACCAAAGGCCGACCGTCGCCAACGCATTCGCCGATCTGTCGCTCGCTCTGAAGACACGCCCTCAAAGCGCAATACCCGACGCGTCAGCCCGAACGATATTCCGCGTGGCCATGTCGATCTCGAAGAGCGTGAAGCGGCCGGCCGAGTCAATGATTTTGACCCCGCATCGCCGGCGTCTTTTGTCGGCAAGACCGTCAAAGGGCGTTACCGCGTGCTCCAGATGCTCGCAACTGATGACGCAGGTTACGCATATCTCGCCGAAGACCGAATTGTCGGCGAAAAACGTGTTGTCGTTCGTATTTTGACCTCTTTCGAGGGTGACGACGTTACGGCCGCGATCCTCGCCGAAGAACGCGTAAGGCTTTCCCATCTCAATCATCCGAATGTCGCGCGCGTGTTCGATTCCGGCGCCTACTCGAACGGCGTCAAATACCTTATCAGCGAGGACCTCGACGCTCTCTCGGCCGAAGAAGTGTTGTCGATCCACGGACGCTTCGATCCGGCGAGAGCGGGCAAACTCGTGCGCCAGGTCGCCTACGCTCTCGGTGACGTCCATAAGCAGGGAATTCTGCATCGCGACCTTCGTCCTGCGAATATCGAAGTCGCTGCGGCCGATGGCGAGGCAGCTCTAAAGATCACGAATTTCGGCGTCTCAAGCGGCGAACTCCACGAAGAGAACATCCGCTATGCTCCTCCAGAGATCATCGAGGGCGGCGTCTCGACCGTTTCGAGCGATATCTATTCGCTCGGAGTAATGGCATATCAACTCCTTACCGGCGACTTTCCTTTTGACGGTGCGACCGAACGCGAACTCGTAAAGGATCAGCGCGCAGGATATTCACAGGAACTGTCTCCGGCACTTGACGAATTCTTCTCGAAAGCGCTTTCGCCGAATCCGCGGTCCCGCTATGTAACTGCACGCGAAGCCGGCGATGTGTTCGCTGCTGCCGTTTCCAAGCCGCTGACGATTCCTGCGATCGACAAGACCGTTCCGCTATCGACCGACGCTTCCAAAGACGTTCTAGACGCTTCCGAGGGAAAGCAAGATACTCCACAGGTTCCTTCGACCGAACAGGAGAACGACGATATGCCGGCGTGGCTCCGCCGTTCGCCCGAGCCGCTGCACGAACCGAATGCGCGTTGGATAAAGATCGCGCTTGGGGTCTTCGTCCTTCTCTCGATCGTTTTTGCGGCCGCGTGGATATATTTGCTCAATCGGCCGCATGATCCACAGCCTGCGAACGTCGATGCGAACGCGAATTCGAATTACGATCCGACAGAAACGCCGCCTGCGCCGCGCGATATTCAGGCGCCGCCGAATTCTACTTATTTCAACACGAATAAGCAGAATATGAAGGGCGATCTGTTTCGCAATTTTGTCGGCTTCTCGATCTACTACCCGAAAAGCTGGAAGTCCGCCGGCCCGCAGGAAGGATCGGAAACTAACCGCGGCAAATTCCTCGATATCTCGAAGAAAGGTGCCGACGGCCTTCTCGAAGAACAGCTTCTGGTCTCGTACTATATCAGCCGCGGCACATATTCGGACGACTTGGTGAACTTCCCGGAGCTTGTCGCGGAATCAAGCGACGCTCTTTCAAAACTGCTCCCGGATTTCAAGATACTTTCGCAGGGGCAAACGACCGTAAACGGTTGGAAAGCCTATGAGATACAATTTCAAGGCGGCGGGACCGGCCAAGCCGGAATGCCTCTGACAGTCTGGGGAAGACGTATTTGGATACCGGCGGCTCGTCCCGGCGTCCGCACGGGATTCGCTCTCACGCTGCTTGCAACATCCAACAGCGAAAAGGTCAAAAGCGTCGCAGATGTCGGCGTCAACGATGACCTCGCAAAAGTACTCACGACCTTCGAACCAAGCCGCGAATTCTAGATTCGTATTACTCGTTGACCATTACTTCGACCGGGTCGATCCCGGAGGCTCGCAGGGCGGGATAGAGTGCGCCGAAGAGACTGCCAACGATCGCGATGGCTATTGCCCACGCGATCCACGTCGCGCTGAAATCAAACTGCAGCTCAAAGAAGTGGCTGATCGCGAGCGACGCCGCAAAAGCCGTGAAAAAGCCGAGCGCAACGCCTGCAACGCCTATGAGGAGCGCTTCGCCCTCGATCGTCGAGACGATAAAACTGCGTGACGCCCCGAGGGATTTGAGAATACCGATCTCTTTTCGCCGCTCGGTGATCGTCGTGTACATCGAAAGCAGCACGAAGACGATCGAAACGAATGCGCCGAGACCGACCAGCACGCGCAGAAATGTGTTAAGGCCGGGCACTCGCTCTTTCGCGTCGATGATCAGATCGCTAGTGAGATTCACCTTGTTGCCGGGCAACTGTTCGTTGATGCGCGCGGCAACTGCGGGAACATCCGCACCGTCCTTCACCTTGACGAGGATATACGTGCATTTATTCGTTTCTTCGAGTATGGACTGCATTGCCCCAAGCGTCATCTTGATCCGCGAGCCTGACGGCGGTTCGAAAACACCAACGATCTTGAACTGCTTGTTCCCAAATAGCGTGATCGGATCACCGAGCTTCGATTTATCGTTCTTGATCTGCCGTTGGTCGATGATGACCTCATCATTTGCCTGCGGGGCACGGCCTTGCGTGAGCGTCATTCCGTTCATTTTGGCGAACGGTTCCCAATCAACACCGTCAAGCTGCAGCAGGCCCCAACGTGCTTTCGGATCGGCCGAGATATAACGCCCGACCGGCACTGCCGACAGAACGCCCTCGATAGCTTCGAGCCGCGGGACATACGCCGTGCTCACGTTCATATTCGAGCTTCCGAATTCCATGCCGCCGGGACGCGCAAAGACGATCTCGGCCTTCCAATTCGCCGAGCGCTTCGCCATATCCTCGGTCATTCCTTTTGCAAGGCCGGTGAAAAGGACGATCAAAACAACGCCGAGGGCGACACCGATCACGCTGATCAGTGTGCGGAAAAAGCGTACGCGAAGATTTGCAATAACTAGCTCAAGCATCTAGAAGTTCGTTAAAAGTGAAACGCGATGATGCCTCTCGGTCGGTGAAAAGTTCGCGGTTCCTTTGAAAATAATCATAAAGTTTGTCGTAGGTTGCAAACAAGTTGTCGGTGGACGCTTCCCGCGTGTTGTTGCGAGCCGTTTCGAGCGCGGCGGCGATCCGTCGCTCACGCAACGCATCATTCGCGACAGCATCGCGAACCGCACCGGCGAATGCGGCAGCGTCCGGTTCCGTCAGCCAAATATTCTCGTCCGTTGCATAGGACAAGATGCCGCCCGCGTTCGGCGCGACCGTAGCAACGCCGGAGGCCATCGCTTCGAGCGGCGCGATCCCGAAAGGCTCTCGCGGATTCGGATGTACGAAAACGTCGGCGTTCGCATAATAATTTGCAAGCGTCTCTTTATCGAGATGCCCGAGTTGGACGATCTTTCGCTCGCCGAGTTTGCCTCCTTCGGTATCGAGAGTTTCAGCGAGCGGCCCTGCTCCTGCGACGATCAAGCGAAAGTCGTGATCGGCGTCTTTCGCAAGAATTTTCATCATCTCGATAAGGAGCGGAATGTTCTTCTCGGGCGAGATGCGTCCGGCGTACAGCAAAAGCACGGCGTCTTCCGGCACGCCGGCATTCTCGATAAGTTCTTGCCGGATCGCGTCCGACTTTCGGTCGGCGCGAAATCGTTTGATATCGACGCCCCGCGGGCAGACGGCTATGCGGTCCTCGATCGGCGTACGCGGAGCTTTGAGCCAACGCCAAGTCTTGTTAATGAACCACTTAGAGCGTCGCGGATTATTCTTCGCGGTGACCGCCGCGTAAAATTCTTCGGCTGTATATGCAGAATTCGCGATGTGAAAATCGAACGAAGGGAAATTGTAATTTCCCATCAAGCGCCGAGAAAGCCATTTACCGATGTTGCCGCCCGAAAGGAATGATGCGATGTTATCATCCATCCTCTCGCACGAGAAATGCACGAGCATCGGCCGTCCCAGCTGCTTGAATTTATTCGTGCGGATCATCGCGCCGAGCATGCTCAACGTGTATTTGTCCGTGACCTCGACCATCTGCGGCATTTCGTCGAGTAGGATCTTTCGAATAAGCGACCCGCCGGGCAGATACTGCCAGGGCATTATGATCCTGTAACGCTTGTCGAAGACCGGCGAATATTTTGCTGGGACGTAATGGATCTTCGCAAAATCATTGACGATCTCGGTCTCTTCAGTTTCGCCCGGAACGATCAGGGTCATCTTGCGTTCGTGGCGCGCGGCGGCAGCCATAAGCGCGTTGTACGAGGTGCTGATGCCGCCCGAGTTCTTGTGATAATAGTTCGTGATGTGAACTGTTTTTGTGAGTTTCTCGGTCAAGATCTTTTACCGCGACGATGTCGGGCCTCGTAATAGATCGAGGATGCGAAGATGGAAAGCAGCATCAGGACCAGGCCGTCAACACCCCAGTATTTCAGCCCCCAGATCTCTTTGCCGCCGCCGTATGTCCAGTAAATTCTATTCGCTATGGCCCAACCGACGACCTGCGAAAAGGCGGTGAACCCGATCAGCGTCGCAATGACCGTTACGGTCGCCCCACGGCGGAGCATTGCCGCGATCTCATTTGGCAAAAATGCGCAAAATTCGAAAACGAGCCTCGGTATCCGCATCACATCATTGGCAAGCGACTTGCTCTCTTCTTCCCCGACGATGAGCACGTTCCGCCTCATTATAAAAAGAGCAAAGAGCGCCGAAAAGATCGAGACGCAGATCGACCGAACGATCGCTTGATCAGTATGAGCGGCGGTCGAGGTCAGATAGCCGAAGAGGGATTGAAATCCGAATTCGAGGAGGTGGCTGATGATCGGCACGATCAGCATCACGGAGAGCAGGGCCTTCCACGCGGGCTCGACCTTTCGAAACGCCTGGATCAACGCGCCGCTCAATCCCGCAAAAGCAAAGCGAAACGCGAATTGCACGGCTGCCGCGCCAAGAGCGAGCTTTAGGCTCTCACGCGCGGCAAGATAGGTGATCAGGAAGATCGGCGCGCGCATCACGCCGCTCAAGATCGCACCCTTATAGTTCCAATACTTTATAAATAGGACCGGATGCGTGAAGACAAGTCCCCAAGCCTCGCTGATCGAAAGGCTCTCGGTAGTGCTGTGCGTTGCAAGATCGGGGACGGGATCTGTCATTGACTAATTATTGCCCGCCCTGATGGTTTTCTTTGGCTGTTTCGGTTGCTGCTTTTCTTCAAGCTGTCGCTCGGCAATCTCCATCGTCTCGAGATATGCGTCATAAACGCCCTCAAAGATCGCGTCCCAGGAGCGCGACACCGCGAAATCACGAGCATGAGCTTTCATTCTTGCAAGCAAGTCCGGATCCGAGGCGAGTGTTACCGTATGCTCGATAAATTCTTCCGGTCCGCTCGCGATCATTCCGTTGACGCTGGGTTTGATGATGAATTTCGGCCCGCCCTTGTCGGTAACGATCGCCGGCACGCCCGATGCATTCGCTTCCTGCGCAACGTTGCCGAAGGCGTCAGTTTCCGACGGGAAAAGAAAAATGTCCATATTCGCGTAGGCCTCTGCGAGCTTTTCGCCGGATAGAAAACCGGTAAATTCCGCAGTCTGCATATTCTTTTCAAGGTGCTCGCGGACATTTCCTTCGCCGACGATGAGAAACTTGAAATTCGTAAGACCGCGTTCAAGCATCCCGCGTTCCACATCGATCAAAAGCTTTACATTTTTCTCGGCCCGCAGCCTGCCTACGAATCCGACACGAAGAACGCCGTCGTCAATCGTGCGCTTCGTGGGCGAGAAGAATTCGGAATCAACTCCGCGCGCCATTAGCCGCGCCGTGCGTTTTGTTCGGCGGCCGAGTTCCGAAACGAGTTCCTCGTTCGGAGCGAGAACGACCTTCGGCATCTGATAAAAAAGAATGCAGCCCTGCATTATGCGAAATTCCGCCATCCGAACGAACGGATCAAGAATCTTCTGCGGCAGGAAACGAAACAGGCGTTGGAGACGGCTCGCTGCGAACTCATGCACGTTCGTGTGCCAGGAACCGAGCATCGGTATCCCCATTTTCCAGGCAAGATACGCGGCGGCATTGCTCACATCGTTGATGCCGGTAATGTGGATGAGATCGGGCCTGAATTCGACGAGAGTCTTGCGAATCTTAGGGATGTGGCGCGTAAAAAGCGGATCGAAAGCGAGACCTTCATCCAATGCGATAGCAAGCGGACTTCGCTTAAGCGCAAAGTGCGAGACGCTGCCGGTGGTTGTCATTTTTGTTTCCGGTCCCGCATGGACGCAGAGCATCGGACGGTCGTTATCGCGGGCGAAATTGACAAGCCGCTGGCATGTCATCGCGGCGCCGTTCACCTCGAGGTAAGAATCCGGAAAAAATGCTACACGTAAGGTATCTTTCACTGTAATGCTGAAACGCCTATCCTTAATCACAAATGGCGGGCTCTTATGGCCCGCCTCGCGAAAAGAGATAGTTTCAAAAACGGACGATCGAAATAGCCGTCCGGTATCAGGCCGTGTCCGACGTCAGGATCTGCGAAAGATCGCCGATGTCCTCCGGGAGTCGAAACTCCGTTTTCTCAAGGCTGCGCGGAACCCGATCGGCCTTCTTTCTAAGAACGCGGAAGAACGGACGCAGCTTCGGGCTGCCCATAACGGCAAGCGTCCAGATCGCGCTCCGCAGCCATCGGGGACCGCCGCGTTTCCATCCGTGCGACGAGAGCGATATAAGGCCTTTGCCATTGTCGATGTCAAAATAGACGCGATCGAACCAGTGCTGCCTTCCGGCTCTGAATGCCGGATAGTGCGTCAAGATCTCTGAAAATGATTGAAGCTGGCGCGAATGGAGCGGTTGCTCATACGCCGGCATCAACGCGATCTCCGCACGCTTATCCACTCGGATCTCGCTGACGAATTCCTCGAATGAGGTCGAATCCGTTAAATTGATCACTGTGTTGGGTTTGCACGCGTGGCGGTCACCGCCGGTTGCGACCGGAATCCCGACAGCCTCGGCGAGTTCAATGACGGCCTTATTCTCGGACCAGCTTCGAAACCCATTGACCTCAAGAGCATGTATCCAGCGGCCGTATCCTAGAAGAAACTCCTTCAAAAGCCTTTCGTGAGCTTCTTTCCCGGCAATCTCGATATCCCAGAGCGGGTGATTGAGAATGACGAGAACCTCCGGGATCTCCTCAAGCATTGCGAACAGTTCGTTCAGCTTTTCCGGCGTGTGCTGCGTCTTGTCGAAGGTGAATCCGATCAGATCCTTCGATATCTCGACGGCGCGGTCCCGCGGCAAATTATGGACGCCGACATGAAAAAAACCAACATCGAACGGCACGGTCCATTCGAGCGAGATCGGGACGGTCTTCTCGCGATCGGCCTCGTCGATCGTGAAATTTCCGTCGATGCAGTCATGATCTGTCAGCGAGACAAGGGCGTTAAGCCCCGCGCCTTCGATCTGCTCTTTCTCGAAGTCATAGACCTGTTGCGGTGAAAGCGGCGGCGACCAGTAACCGCTGTCGAAATTTGGATATTTACCTTCGCGGGCGAAGTATTTCTTCTTCTCCCTCTGCCAAAAAAAGTTGATGACAGGCAGATCTGCGGCGTAGTGCGGGACGAAGGCAAGCATCTCCTTTGAATATTCCGTATGACAATGCATGGACACGCCGCTTTTGGCCTGCCGTGAGAGATCGGGGGTGCCTTTTAAGAAATTCAGTTTTGTCTTTTCTAAATTCATTTACTTCTCAAAAAACGCTCTTTAGAGCGGGGGAGCAAACATTCAAGGCTACCAAATGAAAAATACATTGTAAATGTTAGCGTAAAACGGTTTTAGAGTGGATTTTGCGTCCCGTTCTCACTTTAATAGAACAGTGTCGTATGTCGAAGTTATGAATATCGTTCGGCCCAAAGAAAGTAAATTGGGCAGACGTCCATTTTTCTTCAAGCTTCTGCTCGCAGCGATCGGATCCGTCGCGGTCTGCGGAGCCGGATTTGCGTGGTATGCGGGCGCCATTTCACTGTTCGCGCTTCCGAATACAATCGTTGAGACCGCTGCAGGGCGAATCATAAAAGTACCCTCGGGCGGCGATCTCCAAGGCGCGATAAACTCGGCGCGTTCGGGCGACGTGATCGAGCTCGAGGCGGGCGGGACTTACGCCGGCCGGATCGATCTTACAGAAAAGCCTCTGACGGACTTCGTTACGATACGATCATCGCGAGCCTCCGAGTTGCCGGAAGGCAAACGGATCTCACCCGATCAAAAGCCTCTTCTTGCGACGATTAAGTCCGGTATGCTAGGCAGAGCCGCGGTCTATGCCGCAAACGGCGCTCATCACTACCGATTCGTCGGGATCGAGTTCGTGCCGTCGAGTTCGCTCTACAATTACGGCCTTGTCGCTCTCGGCGGCGAAGAGACGCGTCCGGATCGAGTGCCGCACGACATCGAACTGGATCGCTGCTATATTCATTCGCTGCCAACCGGAAAGACACGACGCGGGGTCGCTCTGAACAGCGCCCGAACCGTCATCAAGAACAGCTATATCGAAGGTTTTGCCGCCAGAAATGACGAATCGCAAGGCATTTGCGGTTGGACGGGGACGCGCGACGTCAAGATACTGAACAATTACGTCGAAGGCGGTGCAGAGAATATATTGTTCGGCGGCGCGGACCCCGCGAATGCGGAACTCATCCCATCAAATATCGAGATATCGGGCAACGTCCTTTTCAAACCTGAAACGTGGAAGCAGAACAAGTTCACGGTCAAAACGCTTTTTGAATTGAAGAACGCAAAGAACGTCCGGTTCACAAAGAACTATCTTGCAAATAACTGGGAAGGCTCGGCATTTCGAATAACGGTCAGGAACCAGGACGGCGGTGCTACGTTCTCGACGATCGAAGACGTCGAAATAAGCGGAAACATTATCGTCGGTGCGGGTGAAGGCATCAACATCCTCGGAAGCGATGACACCTATCCAAGCCAGATGCTGAAGCGGCTGTCGATCAAGGACAATCTGTTCTTGAACCTTGGCGGCGAAGGGTTCGACGGCTCAGGCTACTTTATTCAGGTCGCGAGCGGCGACACCATCACGATCGCGAACAACACGGTTTTTAACCAAGGAAATATCATCACTTTCTATGGTGAGCAGCCGCGGGCATTCGTCTTCACGAACAACGTAACGGGCCACGGCCGTTATGGTGTTCACGGCCCGATCGACGTGAATTCACCGGCCGCACGGGCGATGATCCACGCGAATATTTTTTTCAACAATATGAGCATCGGTTCGGGCGACGTGAATGTGCCGGCCGGGAATGAGTTCGTGGGAAGCGTTGATAAACTTGGGTTTATGGATCCGGCGGCACAGGACTTTCGTCTAAGACCCGACAGCAAATACTGCTCTGCGAACGGCATATGCGCCGGCATTTCCTTCCCGTTCTTTACGAATCGATAACCTTCTTATACAGGCTAATGAGCCGCTCGATCTGCGAAAGATCGCTGCCCGTCTCTCTCTTCCCGCTTCGCGGTAATTTAAGAACTTCTCGAACGCCTTGCGCGATCGATCTCGGCGTTACGTCATCGATGAAATGCACGCCTGCGGGCCGAGTACCAACGCGCGTCGCAAGCACGGGCGTTCCGATAAATAAACTTTCGCGGGCGGATATCGCATCGCCGTCGAACCGTGTTGTTCGAAGCGAGACGTCGGCTTTCCGAAGCAGATGCAGACTAACTTCGTGGCTAACGCTTCCGGCGAGAAGGATGCCTTCGGAAAGGCCGCGATCATCGACGCTTTCGATAACTTTCTGCCGCAATGAACCATCGCCGGCGATCACTAGGCCGATATTTGGAAATTCTCCCGTCAATTCTTTTATGGCGGCGATCTGTTCGAGCGGAGCATATTCCGTTTCGAGGCCCCCGACCGCCACGAGAAGCGGCGAGCGGCCGCGAAGGAAGTCTTCAAGGTCGGAGTCGATCTGAATATTTGGGTCGGGCGATCTCAAAGCGTACGGCGCGATCGTTTCGACCTTATCCTGCGGGACGCCGAGACCGATCAGGGCATCGGAGATCTCGTCGCTGACAGCGACCACTCGATCGAACTTTTGGAAGATCGATTCCGCGAACTTTTTTCGAAAGATGGTCGATCGTGCGATCGCCTGCGGAAATCCACCCGAATGCATCGTGAGAATAGATTTCCTCGCCGTTTGCGCAACGGCAAGTGCCAAGGCAAGGACGCGTAGCGTTATCTCGCCGCCGAGATGCAGGTGAAAGATGTCTGCTTCGCTCGCCCGCAAATATGAAATCAGAGCAAGCGGCGACTGCGGATAGAAGTTTTCTGCTGAGCGGCCTTCGGGTTCGCTTTGCGTTGTGGCGACGAGTTTACAATCCAGCCCGCGAGCGGCGAGACAGTCTTTAAGTGCTGCAATATGGCGGCTTACGCCGCCCTCCGGCGGCGGGATCGGACCCAATTCTACGACGCAAAAGCTCACAGAAAAGCCTCCGAGAGTTTTCGTCGATATAGTTCGCTCAATGCTTCGATCTGCTGCGGTTTCGCAAAACGGCCCTCGACCAAGCGGCGGCCGCGTTGCCCGATCCGTTCTGCGTCGGGCGGGTCTTGCAGCAGCGATATGAGTCGCTCCGCCATATTCTCGCTATCGTCGGCTTCGACGAGGAAACCCGTTTCGCCATCGGAGACGACTTCGGCCGTGCCGCCGACACGTGTCGCGATGACCGGCTTTCCCGCCGCCATATATTCAATGATCGAGTTCGAAAAACCTTCGGCATTCGACGTGAGAACAGCCGCAAAACTTGCCGACAGAAGTTCCGGCACTTTCATCGAACGCCCGATGAAGCTCACATTCCCGCCGATGCCAAGTTCTGCAGCCTGATCTTTCAACTTCGTCTCGAGCGGGCCCTCGCCCGCGATCACGAAATGCGCGGGCATTTTTTCGCAGACCTTCTTTGCCGCACGCAGAAGCATTGGAACGTTCTTTACGTCGTGCCGAAGGTTCGCAACGAGGGTGATAAGCGGCAGATCTTCCGGCAAATGAAGTTCGCGGCGGATCCCGTTCGCATTCGCGTTCGCAAATCGGGTCGTATCGAGCGAATTGTAGATGACCGTGATCTTGTCGCTCTCGATGCCTTGATCGACGAGCATTTCTCTTACGGCCAATGAATTCGCGACGATCGCGTCGGTGCGTTCGAATACAAAAGTCTCAATCGAACGCTGCCGTGGGCTGCGCATCCCGAATGTTTCGCGCTTTGAAGCGATCCGGACAGCGACGCCCGCGAATGATCCCGCTGCCGCGGCGAAGATATTCGTGTAGAAATCGTGGCTGTGAATGAGATCGATATTTTCGTTCCTTATCAGACCGGCGCAAGCCGCGGCCGCGCGAACAAAGGATCGGCTGAAGAACGAATCGATCGGAAAGGCGTGGATCGTTCCTGCGGTCAGTTCTATTGCTTCGGCGAGCAGCGGGCCGTCTGCATTGAGAGTCGCAAGCCGAACATCGAATTCACCGGCCGAGGCAAGGCCGCGGACCGTCTCAATCGCCTGCCGTTCGGTCCCGCCCTGATTGAAACTGCCGGTGAAATGTAAGATGCGTTGTTTTTTCAACTTGAAAGGTCGGTGAGTCTCACAGTCTCACGCTCACCGTCGGCGTTAACATACAGCTCTTGGCCGAACCGGCGTGCAGAGACGAACCGCACGCTTTCGTCCTTCCGGACGATAGGCGAAGTTACGATGCTTAGTCGCGCGCCGCTGACGGCGACGAGTTGTTCGGGAAGTTCGCTCTTCGAGTGTGTGCGTGCCCATGTCCATTCAAAATCCGTCGAGATCGATTCCGTGCGGATCCTCGCTCCACTCTGGCCAAGCAAAAGCACATCGCGATAGTCGCCGTACTGCACGACGAACATCCGACCCGTGTCGATCGGAATATCGAGGACTTCAGGCGGGGCAACGCCTTCGTCGCACGGCAGCACGAAAGTAACGAATTCCGTCTGGTTGCTATCTTTTGCGATGTATCGAATACGTGTCGAGTCGGCGAGGCGGCCGTATTGCGGCGAGATCTTATCCGCAATCGACGACATTGCGCCGCTTCCAAAGATGAATGTCCGATGGGAAGCGTCGCCGACAAATTCACCTTCGAGATCCTTTTCCGGGGCAATGTTCGGCGAATAACGAAAATTCAATTCGAAAAGATGTTCGCCCGGAATTTTAGCAACATCGCGAATGATGAAATAGTCACCGCGAATATACATCACCGAGCGTGCGTGTGTGCCGCCGTCATGCAACTCGCCTTGACCCTCGAAATAGTCAAATATCGGATCCGCGATCCATTCTTTTGCCGCCGCATTTGCACGGGATTTCCAAGAGAACGGGCCGGCGGTCAATGATGTTGAGCGTCCGTCAACGCTCAGCGTATTGTGGGACCTCGAACTCCGGAACCGCTCACGCACTTCCGGCGAGCCGGAATAAGAAAATGTTCCAGGATCGACGAACAAGGATCGACCGCGAAGGCTGAGGTCGATGGACAAAAGATCTGCGTGGCGGTGCGCTCCCGACGATGCGTCAGGTCCGCCGCAGTCGATGACCAAAGAGTCGTCGGTCGGCATCCAGCCGTTCCGCATCACGAAATAGCCGCTTTCGGGAAAGTCGCGGGAAAGCGTTTCCGGCTCGCGGGCGTTCAATTTGCCGATCGAACGTACCCCGGCAGTGCCGAGCAGCCAGAAGGCGTCCTCCATCGAATCATCGCCCCCGAATGCCAGATCGCTGCGTCCAAGAACCGCGGCACCGACCGATAGCGTGCCTCGCAGATCCGCCGCGGCAAGAGCCGTTAGCGGCAAAAGCCGTCCGCCATCGTCATCGCCGATCAATGGCGTCGTGCCGTCCGGTCGCGCGATATTCAAAAGGAATGTTAATGCCGAATTGAGGCGTTCGTCTGCGACAGCGTTCCGTTCGTCGTATGCAGTCTCTGCGAAAAGTTCCCGGAGCGCGTAGAAATGCAGGTAGAAATCGACGGTATATCGTTGATACCAACTGCTCCGCTCGAAATAAACGCCGTTAGTGTCGATCTGTTTGCTGATCTCGGTGAGCAGAATGTCCTCGCCGCGCCGCCGCCATTCTGTCGCCGATTCGAGGAAAGGAAGCTGCGTCCCCAGATAATAGAGGCCGAGAGCCTCGCCCGTCAGATGCGTGTTCGGGCTGTAATACGTCGATAGATATGTTTCGATATGCCGGGCGTGAACATATAGCAGTCGGATGCAGTCAAGCACCAGGTCGCTCGTAAGTTCCGCTGAATCCTTGAATAAATTGAGAGCCCAGATCCACGAGTTCGATCGAAATGCGACCTCGAGGCTGCTGACCCAATTCACGCCGACGCCGGGCGGATTTTCATGGATCCAGTTCGAGAGCTGGCGTGCAAAAAGATGTGCGTACCGTTCGTCGCGCGTAAGTCGATACGCGGCGCCGAGCGTGAAAAAATGCTGATGACGATTCAGCTCCCAAAGAATGCGTTTGTCGCCGGATTCTGTCGGGTCGAGTTCGTCGAACTCTTTCCAATGTTTTCGCGGCGAAACAATACCCGATATCGGTTCGCGATGCCAATCGATCTCGGTGCCGACATCGACGCGGCCAAATCCGAGAAGCTCAATGCGTCCGTCGCAGATCGCATCTGCGGTTCGGATCAAATGCTCGGCTGCAGCGTTTCCGCACGATCCGGTGAATGCCTTCGCATCGTCTTCACGCATCGACGCAAAGAACCGTTCGCGGGCATTCTCGAAAAACAACTGTCGAATGCTGGCGGCTGAATTGTGTGCCTCAAGCCGTGACTCGTCGTCCAAAAGGCGGAAAAATTCTGTGCGGTCGGGAACCTCAACGCCTGTCAGACGATCGCGGTAGGCGCTGACAAGCTGAGTGCCGCGTGTGCGGAGCTCGTCAAACCCGATCTGCCTGATCTTTTTTAAGGCTTTGAATGGCGTCGTCATACTTTTGCCGCTGCTGTCTGCACATTTGCCTGCATTATCGGCACCAAGGCGTAATTCCGGTAGGAGTTCGGATCGCCGCTACGGCCGTCGATCGCGGCAGAAGCGATGTTAAACATTTCACGTGCCGAAACAAAATGCGTCGAATATGAGCCGCTTTTCTCACCTTGTTCCACGATCTCGGTGAATAGGCGGCGTGCATCCTCACCGATCGATGCCGCGCGGTCGTGATCGAAAAATCCGTGTGCGTACAGTTTAACAAAGATCCAATCCGAACGGCCATAGACCGTTACGTTCGCATGGCGCCAATACCGAAGACGCGAAATATCGCTGCCAAGCGCACTCGTCAACGCGCCGTCTTCGATGAACGGTCGTATCGTATTTCGGAAACCGAACCTGAGCGGACCGGTAATTATCATCGGAGAATCGGGCCGCGTTCCGCCAACGCTGCAGCGTATGGCTTTGTCGTGCGGCCTCGGCTTTGTGAGATCGCCGGCCGCCGAGTAGATGCGGTTTATTACAGAGACCTGCGATCGGTCGGGTGCCGACGGCAGCGTGAAGTCTGCGTAGCAGCCTGTCTCTTGAAGGAGCTGCATTTCATCATCGACACCGCAAAACTCTCCGGCGCACGAGTTCGCGAGCGCGAGATTGCCGTGAACGAAGGCGTATCTCGGAGTGTGGTCGTCGGCGGAGCGGGACAAGCATTTGTGACGTCCGGCAAGTACGTCCCGGAATTCGACGAGCTGCCTCCGGAGGTTGTCGGACGTGTCCGGCTTTTCGACCCCGTGATGAAGATGGACTTCGACCTCGCCGAGGCCGTCCGCCTGCATTTCAGCGAGAATGTCGAGCAGATCGCGGTCGTATTGCTCTGCGGGATAGAAGTTCGTGTGGCGAAATCCCGTGCCGTCGCTGTCGCGGACAAGATCGGCCGTCTTACGCGCGTCCGCCGTGTACTCACGCAATCTTTTTATCTGCGTGTCGTGGTCGAGAATGCCGTTCGGCGACCAACCCGGTTCGAAATGATTCGCGACCGTGATGATAAGGTGTTTCTTCTCGAATGCGGTCGATTCAAGGAACGCGCGGGCAGCATCGAACGGATAGCGAATGAGCCACGGTAGGTTGTATCTTATTTTTTCGAGCATTCCCGGATCGTCCATAACTTTACAAGGCCGATGTGCGTGCTTCATCTCCGACGCGGTCATTGAGCGGCAGGATCTTGCCTGCAATTCGTCGAACCGTGTTCTTTTCTTCGTCTTCGATCAACCCGAGCAGGTTCGCCGCCGCAAGATATATCGGTGCGAAAACCAGGGCACAGACTGCGAGCACGAATGTACCGCTCGCAAAATGCACGACGCTTGCTTTCGCGATCCCGATCGAACTAGAAAGGAACGTTTCGGCAGCCGCGAAAAGGTTCGAGTGGAAATTTACATAAACAAGATACGTCGCGACGCCGGCCGCGATGCTGGCAAAAGCCGTCTTGGCAACATTTACGAGCAAATGCAGATCTTTGACGCCGAGATGAAGCTTTCGGATCACCATTGCCTCTGCGATGAGTTTGTCGATGACGACCGCGCCGACTGCGAGGCCGATCATTCCGGTCATCGATATCTCATCGAGCATAAAATACAAACACGAGACGAGTGCCGCGACGATGAAAAGCCGCGTCAGAAGAAAGACTCTGCCGAGCTCTTTGTAGGACCGCACGATCGGGTCTGTGATCAGAATGCTGAACGGCAGCAGCGTGATATTCACCACGAAAACGCCTGCGCTTGCAGCATACTTTTGCGTGAACAACGTCGTAATAAAAGTATTCGCGGTTATGAGCAGAAATACATACGCCGGAAAATATACGAACGAGAGTTTCTGCATAGCGCGCGCTTTAAGCCGGATCATTTCGTCGCGATCGTTGTCGCCGTGCAGTACGTTCATCCTCGGGATGAGAACCGCCGTAACTGATTCTGCGAGCATAGCGATGAGCGGTATTTCAAAGCACCCATACGCATAAACGGCAAAATCCGCCGGCGAGAATCTGTGGCCTGCGAACCAACTGTGGATCTCGGTCTGAGCCAGCCAAAGCGTTCCGGCGATCCCGAATGGAACCGCGTACACGAGCTGTTCTTTTAGGAATGTGAAGTCGAACTTTCGCCAAAAGCCCGGGAATCTCGACGTCAAGTACCACGCAAGCAGCAGCGTCTGGATCGCTCCCTGAATGATCGCCGCATAGAGAAACGCCTCGACGGTCGCGAATGCAAATGCCGCCGTACACATAAACAGAGCCTTAGTGAATTGCGCCGTGATTATGAAAACGGTTGCGACACGAGTTTCCTGATTCGCGATCGCGACGGTTTCGAGAAAGGACGAGAAGATCCATATCCAGATGACCGCGCCGATGACCGGCGCGAGCCTCGTTATCTCGTCGCTCTGGAAGATCGAACCGATCGACTGCGGATAGAGGAAAAAGAACAAAGCGGCAATTCCGCCGATCACGAAGTTGAAAGCGAGTATATTCAGGACGCAACTCGACCGACGCTCCTCGCTCTCGCGTGCGAGAAAATAGTACGCGCTCATCGATACGCCGAGCGGCAGCACGATGATGGCGTTCGCGATCACAAGAAACGCGGCGCGATAGTGACCGACCTCGTCCTGAGACAGGTAGCGGACAACAACGAGCGGTACGCAAAAACTGAACGCGAAACCGACCAACTTAGCGGTGAGCAGCCAAAAGCTTTGCTCGCGCAATGAACTCGTGCGCGGAACTTTTTTCGTCGGCGTTTCTGCTGTTTGTAACGGCTTTATCGGCATCCTAAAGCGTCGAAGATCGCACTCCCGGCGAAAGTGCCGGCAGCCGGGCGGCAAAATTTACCGCAAAATCAATCTGAAAATAGTCTTAATAGGGCCGAAATTACAGAAAATGCGGTCCAACTAGAGGCGGCAGCTTCAGTGCGAATAAGGCCGAGATGATCAGAGTGTTTGCGGACATAGATGCGGAGCAGCATTTGCGGAGCAATTCGTGCTGCAAGACAGACGGCCTTCAGTTTCATCGAAGGCCTTGCTGCCTTTGCACGCGAGAACGAGCTTCGAGCCGCCGCGAAATCCTTATTCACCAAATGCGACTTTCCTTTTTCGATCTCGAGATCGATATCGAGGCTGCGAAGTTGTCGATCGAGTATCAAAAGCTCGTGGGAAGAGAGATCGATCGTCGCCCGAACTCGTTTGAATACAGCTATTTCGCGTTCGACCCGCGAGATCGAATCACCGGATAGATTCTCAGTGTGGACGCGATACCTGAGCAGAACCTTGTCTGTGTATCCGATCCGATATCCGGCCTTTGCTATCCGGATCCATAGATGAAAATCCTGCGCACGAGTGTCCACTGTTTCGAATTGCCCGACCGCGAGGATCACGCTCTTTCGAGCGATCGTGCCTGAAGTTATCACGTTGCAGCTGAAATCAAGCAGCGATGCGACGGTAACTTCGCCCGCCGACGGAGCCGTTTCCATGAACGTGTGATCGCTTGGGGCGGCGTCGCCAAAAAGCTCGGCGTCCGCGTATGCCATGTCCCAGCCCGCATCGATCATCTTTATCTGCTCGGCAAGAAGATCGGGCATCCATTCGTCATCAGCATCGAGGAAGGCGATCAATTCGCCGCGGGCAAGATCGATCGCACGGTTGCGTGCCGGGCCGGCACCAAGCTTTGGTTGATCGACGTAAACGAGGTCATCGAGGAACGGAGCGAGTGCAACTTCGAGTTCGTCGCTGTCGGGCGAACCGTCATTCACAACGATAAGTTCGAGGTCGCGAAATGTCTGAACCCTTACCGACTCGATCGCAGACGAGATGAATCGGGCGGCGTTGTACGCCGGCATCACAACGCTGACGCGAGGTGACGGCCGCGCGTTCTTGCCGCGTTTTATTGAAAATGTCTCGGTCGACAGCATCTTCATCTCGCCTCCCGGATCGGCTCCCAAGCCGCGTATTGTTCGCCGCGAAGGAATTGGAAAAATGCGATCACGGACGCAATATTTGTGAGCACAAAATAGAGCGGCAACACAAAAAGCGTTGTGCGTTTGCCGGTCAATTCCAGAAGCCAGCCGAAGAATGCCGCAAGGTAGAATGCCGTTTGAAAGGCAAAGATAACAGTGAATAACTGGGACGAAATTGCCAAGACGCCGTTGCTGACGAACGCTGTCAGGAGCAGCAGTGGCACGCAGTATCGCAGGAGTTTGTGCGAAATAAGTTCGATGGCATAGAAACCGCTTCGGAGCGGATTCAACATATCGCGATTTTGCCAAAGGTCCGTGAATGTCTGCGAAATGACGCGGACGCGCATTCGCATTTCGTCGCTAGCCTGCTCATTTGTTGTTTCGTAGCAAGTCGCCTGAGGCTCAAAAACCGACCGCAAGCCTTTCCGATAGAGCAGCGTGCAGATCAGAAAATCCGAACACGCCGCAGCGTACATCGGCTCGTATGCGGTTTTTCGAACCGCATACAGACAGCCTGAAGCGCCGATCAAAGAACAGGCCCCCGATTCGGCATTCTTCAGAAGAGTTTCGTAATTCCAATAACTTCGCGCTCCGGTTCCGACGTTAGTCTCGGTCGGGTCTGTGTATATGAGCCTTCCTGCGACGCAGCCGACCGTTTCATCCGCGAACCCCGGGAGCAGCTTTTGGAGCACGTCCGTCGGGTAATATGTCGTCGCGTCAGAAAAGAGGACGATCTCGCCGGCGGCTTCCGCGACGGCATTATTCTGCGTAACGGTTTTGCCGGCGCGGCCTTCCTGGCGAAAGAGTTTGACGCCCTTTGACGCAAAACTCTTCACGATCTCGTCTGTTCGATCGGTCGATCCGTCGCTTGCGACAAGTATCTCGATCTTCGCAGCCGGATAGTCGAGTTTCAGCGTATTCTCGATCTTTGCGGCGATCGAACTCTCTTCGTTGAATGCCGTTATCAGAACGGTAACGGTCGGCATTATCGACGCTTTTTTTACTTTTTTCGGACGCAAATATGCAAGCGCAAGAACAAGGAGCGGATAGCCCGCATAGACGTAGAAGAGCACGGCGAGCGAGCTCCAGAATACTCCTTGAATGAGGTTATGTGCCATGGCCTATTTACGCCGCCGCAAGAGCGGGATCGCCGACCGGTTGTTTCGCCGGTTCGGGTGCTGTCCCGGTGCTGTAAATGCGGCGGAAGGCCACCGCGTACGCGATCCCGTAATAGATGAACCAGTTGTATGCGACCGACGCGAAAAAGCTCGAGACCATATATCCGACGATGCTCGCCTGCAAGCCGATCGAGAGATAATAGAACCAATCGAGACGATCTTGCGAGAAAAGCGTCCGCTCTATTGCTGAGAGCTTTCGTAGCGGACTGATAATAAAGACCAAGTAAGCGATCAGGCCGAGAATGCCGAGTTCACTCGAAACTTGAGTATAGGCGTTGTGCGTTTGGTGGTCGTGGATCCCGACGATCGGGAAATTGCCGATACCGATGCCCCACGGGTTTCTTGCGGTTACGAGCAACGAACGGTCGAGGAGTTCACGCCGCTGATCGCTCGAACCGACCGGGTCGAGGCCGGGAATAAAGATCGACAGCATTCGGATACCGTAGTTTCCCGGCGCAGCGACCATCAGAATGCCGCCGATAACGAACGCCGCGAGCGAGACCTTTGCTCGGTGCTTGCGGCCGAGCTTCCAAACGAGAACGAGAGAACTGGCAAAAAAGCCGAGAAAGCCACCTCTTGAGAACGTCACCATATTCGCCGAGATGAATAGCACGGTGATGGCAAAATAAAGTATCCGCATCGGCTTCGATCTCGTTCCGAGTGCGAGGCAAAGGACGATCGGCGTCATCATCACGAAATGAAGCGCCATATCGTTCGGATTGCCGAAGAGCCCGCCGACATCGACCGCCACGCGATAATCTTCGATCGCGAACTTGCCTTCGGTATAGAGCCGCAATGCTGTGAATCCGAGATAGATGCCGATGCCGATGCTTAGCCACAAAAGGGCCATCAAACGTTTGCGCGTCCGCACGACATTCACCAAAACGATGAAGATCAGCACGGCCTTGATGAACGGGTCGTTGAAAGTGTCCCACGCCAACTTCGAATCTTTTGCCAACGGGATCGAAAAGAACGCAAGAGCGGCCAGCGCCAAAATGGCTTTGATCTCGGTCGTGAAGATCGTGGCGTTGCCTTCTGCTGCAAGTTGCGATGGCAGGTAGATGAGCAGCGTCGCGAGCGCGAAATAGAACGCTGTCGCTGACAGGAACCCAAGGCTCGGCAAAAGCTCATACGGTCGGAACAGTACGAGGACCGAAAAAAGGTAAAGGCCGATGAACGTCAAACCGTGACCGTTGCGGGCAAGCCAGTTGTCGCTGGCAAGCGATTCCTCGTCGAGTTCTTTCCGCGTCGGCTTTTGGCCCTTCACTCTCGAGGGCCTAGGTCTGTCGGCCGCGCAGTCAGGCCGATCTGAACTATGGTCCGAAAGGGAAGTATTTGCCGTCGGCGGGTGCACCGACTCGAGCGAGAAAGTGTCCGGTTCGGCGAATTTCCTCGTCGGTTCGGCCGAAGTTAGCGGCTCGATATCACGCGGCCGCCCAGACGCAGGGGCGTTGCCCGAGAGTGACGAATATTCTTTTTTTGTAAAAGCCTGCACAGCGACAATAGAAAATGACCCGAAACAATCCTAAATAAAGGCGGATTGTCGGGCCATTTCCACGTCTATGTTGACTTTTATTAGGCGGCGACCTCTTCGCGTTCGACCGTAACCATCGACCGAACTCGCTGTTTGAGGGCCTTTTCGAACTGGCGAGCCTCGTTGACATTCCCGAAGCTTAGTTGCTGAAGATTGGATTCGATCCGCTTTCGATAATCTGAGACCAGCGAATCCGACACACCGAGCATCTCGGCGACCTCCAACTGAGTTCCGCTTTCGCCGATGAGATAACAATGCCAGAGCACGTTTATCATTCGGTCGTACTGCTTTTCTTTACCGCGGACGGATTTGCTCAGCGTCGAAAGGAAATCATCGACGAAACCGATAGCTTCGCGTTCGCCCTCGCTTTTTAGGAGATCATCCTCGGGCGTGCCGCGATGATCCGTGAACTCAAACTGCATCCGGTCATCGTCGTCGTCGGCCGGTCCGCCGACGGGAACGAGATGAATGTCCATTATCGGAAGCCGCGACATCACAAAAGACCGAAGGCTGCGGACGTCAACGGGCGAGTCAACGGCCTTAAAAACTCTGATGATGAGCTTTTCGAGCTCGACATTGCTTATCACGATCTGCGCATCGCCGGTGCAGCCGACCATACGCGTATCGCGTGCTTTGAATGAGACGGCTTTTACGCGTTCGTCCATTTCCTGGACGTCGCGGCGTGATTTTTCAACTTTCCAATCCGCAAGCCCGTACAGTCTATCCGCGAGGCGGCGATGAGCTTCAGGATTTCCGACGTTATCGAATCGCTTGAAGGTCGAGCTTGATTGAACGAGCGTAGAGATACGCCGTGCAAGTCTATAGGATTCCGGATAACGTTTCCGAAGCTCGGCCGTGAGCATATTCGTCAGCTCGATCTGGCTGATCTCGGCCTCGATCTCGGCGTCCGTCATTCCCGTATCGAGATAGTGCTGGAAGCGCTCTTTGCTTAGAAGAGCAACGAAAAGCTCTTGCGTAAGATCGGTGTATGCATTGTATTTACCTTCTTCGACGAGGAAGCCGGCCCTTTTTGATGCTCTGACAAGCGGATGCGATGAGACTATGCGGTGAAGTTCGGTCCAGATCTGATTCACATCAGAATTCTTCAAGCTTTCGGTCCATTTTCCGACCTTGATCTGCTTGTTCTGAATCGACCGCGGGAGTCTTTCCTTCGTCTTGAGATCGCTCATAACCCTTAATTACCCTTAAAATGTTCTCTTCGTCCTAAATTCAATGGCCGTTGTAGCCGTCATTCCTAAAGCAGAGAAAAAGCATCTCTTAAGCCATGTTGGTTACAACACGACAACCTCCAAAAACGCAGACGTTTGGGCCTAGTTGGTAGCTTTGGTAGAAAGATTTGGCGGGATCAACATCCGAGCTGCGATGGGTCGATCCTAAAGGCAGTGGTGAGATGATTACCTGTCTCACTACCTACATTTAAGATAATATCAGTTTGGCCGAAAATGGGCAACAAGTTTTTGCATTCTTGTACATTCTTTGAACCCGAGAAAGTTGGTTGTTGGCTGACGTATGCGCGCGGGAAGCAAAATAGTCTTTTTCCTTTAATTTAATTGCGTTTTGACGACCGCTTTTTGGGAACTTGGGTGCATTACGGATTTATTTTTAACATAGGGCAGTTTTTCGGCGGTTCGCTTCAAACGGGCCGCGGAGTCGGAAAACGCCCGATCAATGTTAGACAACCAATAAATTTGCAGATCGCGATGGCCAATTTTGCCAAGAACGAAAAATGTCCCACCTCCGCAGACCTTTTGGCATACCAATTGGGTGATATGGAGATCGAAAGCGGAGCCCACGTGCGGGAACATCTGGTGACCTGCGAGTTCTGCGCTGCGGAACTTGCGTTCTATATGCGATATCCAATGGATCTCGAAGAAGAACTGACAGTACCCGAGGCGATCCCCGAACCGCTCTTCCAACTCGCAGAGGCTCTGTTGCAGCAAAACGCGGCACCGGGTTCGTTCGACCAACTTCTAAAAGCCCGACGATAGCGTCGAGACAAAGCTAAAATATAACAACAAAAAGAAAAGCCGGAGTCTGAAAAGACGGAATGGCGATTTAGCCGCGTTACAAATGGCGCAGCTAAAGCATGCAACGGTGAACGAGCGTGTTTTAACATCCGTTTTCGTGCAAACGGCTGAATCCGAAGAATTTAAGGCCGTTGAACGGGTTGGTTGCGAGTATTGCAAATCAAGACCCCGCCATAAATGACGGGGCTATTTCGCTTGAATCTTGCAGAAGACCGGCTAGTTCGCCAAACGTAGGGGCGAAATATTCGCGGCTACGGGAACGGGACGTGGAGCCTGCGGCAGAAAATGCTGCCAATGCCCTTCGTCGGCCAAAAGATTTTCGATATCTGCGACCTTTTGCGGTTTCGAGAATAGGTAGCCTTGGCCGTATTCGCACTTAAGGATACGCAGTTGGTGGAACTGGTGTATGCTTTCAATTCCCTCAGCGACGACGTTCAGCCGAAGCGCCTTTGCAAGTGCGATCACCGTGCGTACGATCTCGCCGTTTTCAGAATTCTCTTCCATCGCGCTCACGAACGAGCGGTCAACCTTGAGGAGGTCGATCGGGAATCGATGCAGGTAGCTGAGACTGGAGTATCCGGTGCCGAAGTCATCGATGCTCAGTTGAACGCCGATCTCCTTTATCTGCGAGAGCATTTGGATCGCTCGCTCAGCATTCTCCATAATGGCGCTCTCTGTGAGTTCCAATTTGAGGCTCAAAGGGTCGAGCCCGGAGATCGCGAGGACGTTCTTTATCTGTGCAACGAGCTGCGGATCGGCAAAATGCTTGCCCGATAGATTTACAGCGATGGAAAGCGGAACCTCGGCTGGATATCGAAGTTGCCACTCTTTCACCTGCTTACAGGCGGATTCAAGGATCTGCACCGTCATCGGAACGATCAAACCGGTGCTCTCGGAGATCGGGATGAATTCGTTCGGCGGGACGAGGCCGCGTTGGGGATGATTCCATCGGACGAGTGCCTCGAATCCGACGAGCCTTGCCGTCTCAAGGGCAACGATCGGTTGGTAGTGAAGTTCGAACTCGTGCCGCTCGATAGCGAACCTGAGATCAGTCTCAAGCTGAAGTCGCGTAACTGCCCGCACATGCATCTTCTGATCGAAGATCACGTGCTTTGCGTTCGAATCCTTGGCGTAATACATCGCGATGTCGGCGTCCCGCAAAAGATCCTCGGCCTCGGCGTATTTCGAGTTTCCGAAGGCAATGCCGACCCTGACGTCAGTAAACACCTGGCGTTCATCAAGGGTATAAGGCTCGGATATCCTCGTGGAAAGGCGTTCGGCGAAGGCGGCAGCCTCGTCCCTTTCAAGAAGATCGGTCAGGATGATGCCGAATTTATCGCCAGAGAACCTCGCTGCCATGTCGGATTCCCGCACCATTTCGGCTAAACGGGAGCCAACATTCTTGATGAGACGGTCGCCGAGGGAATGACCGAGGCTTTCGTTGATCGTCTTGAATCGATAAAGATCGAGCAGAAGGATCGCGAATTTGAATTCGCCCGTTTCGGCGCTCGTCGCGAGGAGCTCTTTTAGGCGGTCAATGAAGAAGTTCCTATTCGGAAGGCCTGTCAATGCGTCGTGAAAGGCGGCGTGGCGAAATTTCTCATGGCTTGCATGGAGTGCGTCCGCCGTCTTTTCGAGCTCAGCGACGTAGTGTTCGAGTTCGGCGACGTGTTTTTCGGCCTCCTCATACCGCTCTCGCTGTTCGCGATGTGCGATCTCACTGGACCTGCGTGCGTCAGAAACAAAATGACGGAAGGTCAGGAAGATCACTCCGAAGAAGCCGACGATCGCGGCAACAATATATAGGTTCAGCTCCGTAACCGCTTTGAGAAAGACTCCCGCCATCAGTCCGCCGAGGACATACATAAATGCTGCGTCCACAACATTCGCCTTCCAGTGATACCAAACGCTCTTTTTCGTCTTAATTGCTGCGAAGATCGCAACGGTCGCCGAATTGACCGCAAAAAGTGTCAGCGAGACGGTCAACAGGAGCCAAATTAGGCTCGTATAGTCATTGCGCGCGACGACTTGGTCAAGCGGGCCGAATAGACGGACAGCCGCATGGTAGGCGGCGAAAACGCCGATAGGAGCGGCTGATATATTGATCGCGATCGTTTTCAAACGGACCTCGGTGCCTCTCAATCGAAGGTTAAGTGATCCGGCGGCAACTTCGACTAGTGCGAGTAGTATCGTTATACTGCCGCCGTAAAGAAGCATCGAGAGGATGATCAATGCGTCAGAGATGGTCAAATGGACATTCGTCCGCGGCAATTGGATCCTCAGCCAGCAGGCAGAGAAGATCGTCAGCAAACCCAAGGCAGCAAATCCGCCGTCAAAATGCAGCAGCGGGTCATTTTGGATAGCCCATCCTACAGCGAAAGCCGCCAAAGGAATTAGACTAGCCAAGTATATATTTATGAGCCTGTCCTGTTGTTCCATTTGAGGAGGAAAAGGTGCCGAAAAAATACGTATGAAGTGGAATCGACTAAAGAATGGTGGGGATTCCGTAGGGTCTTATGGCGAAGCGAGAGTACTCACTCGTCTTGAAAAGAATATCGGAAAAAGCGGCTAAAATCAATAAAAAAATATCGGCGTGAAGCGGTTTGATCATTTTTTTTCGAACTTGTCACAACTTCGCGGCCCGCGGTGTATTGAATGCAGAACGAGGAATTTTTGAGCGACGTGGATAGGTGAACTATGACTTGGATATACACGATATTATTTTCCGGACTGATCTTTGCATCGCAGCCTGAAACCGCAACCAAGGCGCCGATGCCGGTCTCGCCTGTTTCGGTCACGGTCCCGCAGGGCGGCGACATTACGGAGCGCGTCGATAATAGCTATCCCCTGAGCGCTGAAGGCCGCGTTTCTATCTCGAACATCAACGGTCGGATCGAGCTCGAAGGCTGGGACAAAGAGGAAGCCGCGCTTGTGATCGAGAAGACCGGTCCGAGCAAGGAAATACTCGATACGGTCAAGGTGCTTGTCGATTCCGATAAGGATCACTTCAGATTGAGGACAGAGCATCAGGATTGGCCGAGGCCCATGGATTCGAATTCGAAACGGCAGGTCCAGGTCGTTATCAAGATGAAGCTTCCGATACGAGCCGTATTGGACGAGATCGAGAGCGTCAATGGGGACGTTACGATCGTAAACTTCGCGAACTCGGTGAAAGCCTCGTGCGTCAACGGAAGTGTATCCATCAGTCGCTTAAAAGGCCGCGCAACTGCTTCGACGGTCAACGGGTCGATCGCGGCCGACTACGCCCAATTGGGTCCTCAAACGCAGGTCGAGCTTTCGAGCGTGAACGGCCCGGTGAAGATCAATATCCCGACGGACTCGGACGTTACGCTCAAGGGCGAGACCTTGAACGGCGGAATTACGACCGATTTTGGATTGGCTGTGCGTAAAGCGAACTTTGTCGGGCACAGCCTCTATTCGCGTTTGGGAGGCGGAACGGCAAGCGTAAAGATCGAGAGCGTGAACGGCCCGCTTTTCATCAGCCATCCGAACGACGGCCGTTCACCTGCCGCCGTAACCGATCTCTTGTCCGCGAACGGCAGCGATGACGACGACGAAGGCAATGTTCCTCAGCCTCGCAGAATTAACGCGCGGGTGATGTCGGCCGAGGTTGCAAGAGTGGCAGCCGAGGCGAACCGCCAGTCAGCGAAGGCTGTGAAAGAGGCTTTGAAGACGGCCCAGAATGAGGCCGAACGAGCGATGGCCGTGAACGGCCCGGTTATCGATCGATCGGTCAGAGAGGCTCTTGATGCGGCGCGCGAACAGATCAAGGCGGCCGATATCGGGAAAGCAGCGGCGAACGAGGCGAGACGCGCGATGCGGGTTTCGTCCAACATTCGGATCTTCTCAAATGGGTTCGGCAACGAACGCATTTTTGGCGCTGCCCCCGCGATAACGCGACATTCGAAGAGTTTTCCGGTTAGTGGCACTCCGAAGGTTACTGTCGAGGCTCCCGGTTGTTCCGTGCGTATCATAGGAACCGATGAATCTGCCGTTCGCTATACCGTTACGGAGATCAGGTCGGCGAGAGAAGATTCCTCCGTCGAGGTGACCGACAAGGCCGACTCGCGTTCCGTTCAGATCAATGTAAACGGCGACGATCGAGAAACTTGGCGCGTCCGGATCGATGTCTTTGTTCCGCGAAAGAGCAACCTCAAAGTTACGACCGACGGCGAGATCAGGATCGATGGCGTTTCGGGAAAGCTTGAGCTAAAAGGCGAAGATAACTCGATCACGCTTCACGATTCAGATGGCAGCCTGCTCGTCGCTTCATCGACCGGGCGGATCCGCGTGCTCGGATTTCGCGGCGATGTGAATGCCCGCACAGATTCGGGAACCGTCGATCTCGAAGGTGATTTCGGCCAACTGACTGCGCTGTCCGATATTGGGGACATTGTTGTTACCGTTGGCTCGAATTTTTCCGGCCAATTCAGTGCAGCCGAGGAACCGATTCAGTTCGATGGGTTGACGGCAACTCGTGTCGGCTCGGACGAAGACGCGTTCGCCTACAAGATCGGCAACGGCGGGCCGAATTACATTGTGCAAACGAACGGAAACATCATGGTTCGCTCTTCCGATACTCTTCTGAGTATGAAATAAGGTAATATGAGAGTTTGGGTATTAGGCGGACGCATTTGGGGGCGTTCGCCTTTTCCTTTTTGAAACATTGTCGCTTGAATTGCGTTTTAATTGATAGTTGTCGCGAGTTCCCGCCCGTGAGTACTCCATTTTTTTAAATGAAGCATTTTTTATTTGCAGCTATTTGTGTATTTGCGGCAGCCATTTCGATGGCGGCTCAATCCAGCCCAACTCCCGAGCCGACAACGGTGCGCGGATCGTCGGGGATGCCGATCCTGCCGCCCGAAAAGATGCGCGATGTCTCGATCCCGGAGATAAGCGTTCCGCCGACCATCGACGGGAATCTCGATGATGAAGCTTGGAAGTCTGCCGCCATATTCAAGGATTTCTATCAAGTCCAACCCGGCAACAATATTGCGCCCTCGAAGCCGACCGAAGTTTACATAGCGTACGATGAGCACTATCTCTACGTTGCCTTCAAATGCTGGGATGACCGCGACAAGATCCAGGCGACGGTTGCTAAGCGAGATGAAGTTTTCGGCGAAGACAATGTCCGGATGTGGCTCGATACATACAACGATCAGCGCCGAGCTTATCTGCTCGGCTTTAATCCGTTCGGCATTCAGCAGGACGGCATCGTTACCGAAGGCTCGATGGGCGTCGATTTCTCGGTTGATATCGTAATGGAATCTAAAGGCGCGATCCACGATTGGGGTTGGGCCGTCGAAGCAAAGATACCGTTCAAGTCACTTCGATACGCGTCTGCAAAAAAGCGGATCTGGGGATTCAACGTTGCGAGGAACATTAATCGCTTCAATGACGAGTTGGATCAATGGCTGCCGAATGACCGGAATGTTTCGGGCACGCTCATCAAGCACGGACGCATCTCGGGCCTCGACAACATCAAGTACGAGCGGACACTCGAGGTCGTTCCGAGCGTTACGCTGAGCCAGACGAGCGAACGGGTCGCCGACAGGTTCTTTGCTAACGGCCGGATCGTCAACAAGCCGATAAAGCCCGACATCGGCGTAAATCTAAAGTTCACGCTTACGCCGAATATCACGTTCGATGCGGCGATCAACCCCGATTATGCTGAGATCGAAGCGGACGCTCCGGTCGTTTCGGCAAACCGACGCTTTCCGATCTTTTTCGAAGAGAAACGGCCATTCTTCCTCGAAGGAAAAGAGATATTTGACTCCGCGCTTTCTCCATTTTATTCGCGGACGATTGTCGATCCGGATTTTGCCGCAAAGCTTACGGGAAAGACCGGTAAGATCACTTTTGGCATTTTGGCGGCATCCGACAACGCTCCTGGCAACTATTCCGAAGACGAGCGAACGGGTAATCGCGAATGCCTGATCCGTCAGCAGGCAGACCCGACGGTGGTTTGCCCGATCGATCAATTTCTCGATAAGAACGCCTTGTTCGGCGTGCTCAGGCTCAAACGCGATTTCGGCGCGAGCAATTACGTCGGCTTTTTCGCGACTGCGCGGACCTTCCCGAAGAATCGAAACTACGTCGGCGGCTTCGACGGCCGCTACAAACTGGACAGCGCAACGATCTTTTCCTACCAGGTCCTCGGGAGCCATTCTCGCAAGAGGTTCTATTCGCCCGAGATCGATCGAGCCGATTATCGAACCGGCAACGGCCTCGCTTATAATGTCAATCTCGACCATACAAAGGATACGACCGGTTGGACGATCGGGCTGAGCGGAAAATCGCCGTTCTATCGCTCGGATGCAGGATTTACGAACCGAACCGACACGAACAATTTCTTCGCCGCGAATCGTTGGAGCACGAAATCGAGAAGCGAGGCGACGCTTATCCGACTGAATTGGCGGCAAAGCGCCAACTACACGTACGATTGGTCCGGGCGAGTGCAGGAGGCGAATCTCGAAACCAGCGTCGATACTCAGCTTCAAGGCAATCTGTCGCTTAGCGCCGAAGTTGGCCTCGGTTACGAACATCTATACGAAGAAGAGTTCGGCCCGAAACGCAACTTGCCAGGTACGATCGCGGGCGCATTCTTTGGAGCTCCGGAACGGCACGCTCTTCAGCCCGCGATCAGCTTCAGCGTGGATAAGCAGATCAATTCGAGACTGTCAGTATTTAGCTCGGCGCGATTCAGCTGGAACCAGTTCGATTACGACTTCGGTGCAGGGAACAGATACGGCCGTGTTAGTCCCGCATATATCGCCTGGATACAAAGCGGCATGGCCGGACCGTATCCCGCCCTGGATCCGGGCCGCGGATCCTCGCGAAGTATCGACGTTGGAGTGAATTACCGACCGATCAATGCCCTGCGCTTCTCGCTCGATTACTCGAACAGCCGTTTGCGTCGCAATGATACCGACGAGTTTTCGTTCGAATCGAACCTTTTTACGCTCCATTCAACGTATCAATTCACGCGTTTCACATTCCTCCGAACAAGGCTCGACTACGATTCGCTCGATAGAAATACAAAGGGGCAGGTCCTATTCGGCTGGGCTCCGAATCCCGGAACGGCATTTTACATCGGCTATAACGATGATTTCAACTACCACGGGTACAATCGGTTCACTGACATTCAGCAGCCCGGATTCGAGCGGAACGGCCGCACGGTCTTCATCAGGATGTCGTACCTCTTCCGAAAGAGTTTTTAGGAGCAGCCCTGCAATATTTAAGTCGCCCGATCCGGCCGTCCAATATTGGGCGGCCTTTCAATGCCTTAATCAGTTACATAAAAAAAGTTAAGCAAATGGATAAAAAGTTCTTGTAATGGATGATGATTTGCTGTATAAACTAATGAGAAGTCTGCATTTCTGCCGTTTCAGGCAACGTTAGGAGCAAATATGAAATTAAACATTCGCATAGTAATTCTCGGATTGTGCGCAATTCTCACAAGTGCTGGTCTTGCCGTTGCCCAGCAGTCCGGAAACCTGAATATCGCTCTCCAAAGAGGCTATCGCACGGGATATTCCGACGGTTATATGGCGGGTTATCGCGATACGATCGACAACCAGACGCGCGATCTCAAGCGGCACGGTGAGTTCACAAAGGCCGACAGAGCGTTCAACAAAGAATACGGACCGGTAGAGGATTACCGCGACGGCTACCAACAGGGATTTGAGAGCGGCTATTCCACGGGTTTTGAAAAACGTTCGTTCGAATCGACGCTTCCGTCTGAGATTCACCGCCGCGGAGTTACCGCTGCGACAAACCCGACTGAGGCTCCGCAAACAACAACGGCCACGCCGGCCCCGACATCGAACACCGAGACCGCCGTCGCCCAAACGACCGAGGCGCCGGTAGTCGCACATTATTCGGGTGACCCGAACGCGGTCATCATCATTCCGCGCGATACCGAGCTTCTTCTCGAACTCCAGCAGCCTTTATCCACCGAGATGAACCGCGAAGGCGATAAGTTTCTCGCAAAGATCGTGTCTCCTTCGGAGATCGCTGGCGCCGTCGTCGAAGGCCGTATCAGCAAGATCATCAAGCCGGGCCGCATCAAGCGTCGCTCGCAAATGACGCTCTCATTCGACCGCATCGTGATCAGCGGCCAGCGTTGGTCGAATTTCGCCGCGACACTCGTCGAAGTGATGCCGATCAAGGGCGACAACATCAAGACCGTTGATAACGAAGGAACCGCGATCGGCAAATCATCGCTCAAGAGCGATGGGATCAAGATCGGTGCCTCGACCGGTGCGGGACTCGTTACGGGTGCGATCATCGGCGGGCCGGTCGGTGCCGGCGTCGGAGCAGCAGTCGGCGCAGCCTTCGGAGTTGGCGCCGTGGTGATCGAACGGGGCAAGCAAATTAAGCTGAACGAAAATCAACAGATCCGGATCAAAACATCCTACGAGACGCAGATCCGATAGATTTTTCATACAACCTCCTCCTGTCTATTTTACGAAGCTGTCCGGATCTTCATCGCCGGCCAGCTTCTTTTTTGTACCGCAAAAACCGTCGCCCGACCGCTTTAGTTGCCACGGCTTTCACACGCGGCAAGAATATAGCTACACATGGAGCGGAGCGGAATGTGTAGAACGACGAGTTAATTTCCAACGGAAGCGTGCTTTGCACGCGACAGAAGTCGGCGGCAGAGCCGCCTCCGAGGTGGCGATGATGGACGGTGCTACAAACATTTGGCTCCTAACGGAGCCGGAACGGACGTGGCGTCTGGGGTTCGAGGCGAGCGCTGAGCCCCTTACTGACGTG